>WOYI011492791.1_pt1 | contig 235924 bp, 228 predicted proteins | sample 6423411 | NCBI WGS metagenome assembly WOYI01 (sample SAMN13441803, study PRJNA592873) | oil field metagenome | biome: oil field; feature: oil-well bore; material: oil-contaminated soil; isolation source: oil-contaminated soil from oil-well borehole | place: Germany: Wietze | collected...
ATCCGGCCTCACACGTCCGTATTAGGGTATCGACGGGGCCGTTGGAGGGCTGAAGTTGGCTATTGGGTAACATTTCACGATTGCCGCGGGGCATGCATGCATCAGTTTTTCGCGTGCAGTCTAAAGGGGCGGCCTTTTGTTGCAGGGTTCATTGGCCCGCCTGCCGTGCTAAATCACATCATGCATGCCTAGGGCTTGGGGGGAAGGGAGAGGTTACGCGCAAACAAGGCCCATACCGCGAGGCTAAGGGGACGGGGCGCAGATAGTATATGGCCAGAGTTCTCAAGAAGGGCGGAACAATGTATTCCGGTGTCTTTAAGTTATTTTTATCCCATGTAATCGCGATATTTGTAGCAATTGACAAAGAGATGTAAAACTTGCTACGTTCGGACTAATCATTATCCTGCTCTTTTTGTGTCTCTGTCCTCTGCCCCCTCGGGCTTTGATGGGTGTTTTAACGTTGCTTACGTCTCAACGCTTGAAGCCATAGAGAGGCAAACAAAAAATCGGAGACTGCTATGGAAGGCGAACAAAGGACGTTAACCCTACAATCCCTTCTTTCTTTCGAGCGCATGCTTACCCCTTTAATCATTCGCGGCATTTACATTGTCGGCGTGGTTCTTTGCATTTTCGGCGGTTTAAGCGCCATGTTTAGGTTTGGTTTTTTCGAAGGTTCAATAGTAGGACTCTTAACGGCTATTCTCGGGGTTTTTCTTGTCCGCATCGTTTGCGAGGGGCTGATTGTGGCCTTTCGGATTAACGAGACGCTCTCGGACATCAAGACCCTATTGCAAAAGAAGGCTCTGTCTTGAGATTCTGCCTGAACAACCTTTTGCTTAGCCGTGAAGCATGAGGAGCATCCTGCATCAACACGGCCCAGCTTCACGCTTTTCTGGATGCCTTCAGGGCGGGGCGGGTAGCCAAGGCCAGGATCCCAAGGTTATGGAAGCAGGAAAGAGCTATACGTTTACGGTTCCAATGGCCGGTCAAGCGCTTTTTAAAGCTCTCGATATAGGCCCTGAATCCGTATGGATCAAGGTTGACGGAGGCACGCAGCTCCCACCGAATACCTGGGTGAACTTAAAGCATATCGTTTTTATCCAACCCGTTGCCCAGCAGTGATTTTTGATTCTGCATGCAAAATGTCTTAGTTTTTATAGGCCTACAAACAAAAGCTGGTGCTTTGCATGAAATTGCGTGAGATCAGGAAAACGTCTGGACATTCTCCTTGGCGAAGGCTGACAGCCTTTTTCAGCATCATCTCCATTTTCCTTTCAGGCTGTGCAAGCCTTGATGAAATGGGCAGCAAAGAAAAAATAGGGACAGGGATTGGCTCGGTGCTCGGCGGTACGATAGGGGCCGTTGTGGGGAAGCAGGCCGGTAAAGATGACAAGTGGACGGTTGTCGGGGGTGTAACGGGCGCGCTTCTTGGTGGCGTGATCGGGAACCGCATCGGACATGCCTTCGATGAGCGTGATAAGCGTATCAAAGAAGCTGCCAAGGCCGAAAAGCTGAAAGTCGAGACGGAAGTCGTTGCCCTGCCGGCGGCTAAGGAAGGGCCACAAGCTGAAAAGCCCGAGCCTCAAGATCAAAAAGGGCTTCAGAAGCGCGGAGTCTATGCGCTTACCATCTCCGAGATCGAGCAGTTCCCCGTGGGTTCAGCCACCCTTACCCCGAATGCAAGGCGGTTTTTTGAGACGACTGCCGAGACTTACAAGAAAGATGGTTACCGCAACATCCTTATCGTAGGCCATACGGATTCTACGGGCGATCCAGCCTTTAACCAAAGGCTTTCCGAGGCGCGTGCGAGAACCGTCGCCCAAATCTTCGTTGCTCACGGGTTTCCGGCAAATAGGGCCTTCTACCAAGGAGCCGGTGCTTCAGAGCCCGTGGCCAGCAACGCCTCGGCGGAAGGCAGGGCAAAGAACCGGCGTGTGGAAGTGGTAGATGCGGAAACAACCGAGGGCCTGATCGCCTACAAGCAGTCCCAGGTAGCAAAAACCAAAGAAGTTCACGCAAAAGACGTGAAGAAGGTGCCCTCAAGGAAGCCAGAAGTTGCCAAACGTGCTCCTTCACCCAAGGGAAAGCCTGAGCCGTCAATAAAGGCGCCGAAGGTTGCAGGAATTGATTTTGGGGGCGTATCGATAAAAAAAGACCCTTGGCCTCCTGTTGCTAACGGGGTGATCATGCCGAACCCGCCATGGAACCGCACTCTTTTAGGCAGCGTTATTCCCGCTGCCAGGGCAAGCGAGCCTGTACCTGACTTTTTTTCTGACTTTGTTCCTGAAGCCGGGGCTATCAAGAGCATGAGTGGCAAGGATATGGCCAAGCCAAGCGACCATTTGCCCGGTTATTATAGCCAGCCCCTTTACGGAAGGGCTGGTACTCACTTCGTTTACTTCAAGCCCGTATCGCTCCTTAAGGATGGCACTCCCGCCCGGGTGAGCGAGTTGGGGGTTATCCTAAATTACGACTTCAAGAAGAATCAAAACCCTAACTTCATTTTAGGCGGAAGCGTCATTACCTACCCGATGGAGGACGGCGTCCTTTACCGCTGGAAGGCATCGAGCAACGCTCAAGGCATTCTAGGGGCCGACATTCGCCTTCCTGTCTACTCCGAAGGAGAGCTCAAAAACAAAGACTTTATTCAGGCTTACGGAAAGCTTTACTATATCCGTAACGGTGAGGCCTACGTCGAGCGGATCGACCCGCAGGTTAAGGTTCTGCATGTTTCCATTGACTGGGGGATTTAGATAATGGGCAAAATGCAGCTTTTTGAGTGGATTTCTTGGCGTCTTTTTTTGATTAAGATGGCCTTGGCAAAAATATTTAAGTTTAAGAGCCAGGCAAAGAAGGAGTTCCAATCATTAGGCCCAAACAGCCTTAAAAAGGGAGACCGGACGGAGTACGAAGAAACAATAATCCGTAGCTTCGGTGAATTCTCTAAGAACGTTGATCAAACAACCTTTTCAAGGTTGGATTCCTATTTTAGTTTTATGATTTTCGGCATTATTTTGATTATTGTAGGACTAATTTCTTCGGGGCCTTGGGGGGCTCGTCTACTCTGGCTTGGCGGATCTGTAGTCTTTGGGGCCCTTTCCGGTTTTATTTATGACGGGCTAAACAAACCGGCCAATTTTATCGTTAAAGAGGATGAGTATAAAAAGTGCAAACGTCTTCTCGAGTTTGTGGGCGAGAGTGCCAGGAAACCCCTATCGACAGGGATGATACTTCTTATTTTGCTTATGGTTTTTATCGATGCCGCCATGATAAGCATCGTGGCCATGGACTACGTCGCCGACCTGCCCAGAAAATACGCACTATGGGGAGGTTTAGGCGTCGGGTTTATTGTCGCTATTATGCTCTTTTTCTTTACGCATGAGGCAGGAAAAGCCCTTTATAGAGATACGAAGCGTAAAGAGCTTCAAGATGAGAGGCATCAAGATAAAGATAGGTTTAGCAAGACGTTAGATGAGCTTGGATATCGACCTTCTTTAGCGCCTCATTTCTTTTTGCACCCAAAACGCTATCTTTGGATGTGCGTTACTCTGATTATGATTGCTGGCCTAGCCTATGCCGCTTATGGTGCCCGCTACAACACTCAAATGGATATGATCCTAAGCCAGACCGAGACAGCACAGCAAACCCTAGGCATAGAAACGGACAACTCGATGCTGCCCCCTGTTGTCACCCAGTCGCAAAAAGAGGCAGGGAATGAGATAGTGAATGAACATCAAGAGCTTGCCAAGCGTGCAACCCAATTTGCCCTTATTATCCTTACTCTCGTCTTTATCGGCATTCAAACGGTTGGGATCATGATGGGGTACAATCATGCCTTTTTTGACGATGAAACAGAAGAAGCCTCTGTAAAGGTTAGAGCTTACGAGATGCAAGAGGGGTTTTCTGGGCAATCCATGGAAATTGTCGCCAGAAAGGCGGCTACATTATTGAGTTACTATAATTCCGCCCTTCAGTCGGCAGCCAACGAATATGGATCTAAGGAAATAGAAAGTGCTCTTAGGTTACGAAAGTCGTTAGGAGAAAAAGACATAATAGAAATATTCAAGGGGCAGCAAAAGAATGGGCAAGGTAGCCATGACCTAGGTCGAAACGACGGGGACATTCCAAGCCTTGCCACAGGGAGCCAGGCCGGCCAACAGGGGCAACCCCTTTTCCATTCAACCCATGATTCGGTCGCTTCGGCCCCAAGTGGGGGAGATTCTACTGTTTCTGGTGCCGATCAATTGGGAATAACTAGCAATCCAGATACTAATGCCATCACCAACGATACAGGTGTAAGAGAAACACTAGAAAAACCGTCCATGCCTAGCGAGAAAGGGGAAGACACCTTAAGCCCCAACATTAGACCCCTTAAAAAGAAAAAGAGAGAGCTTGAGAAGAGAAAGAATGAGCTTGAAGAAAAACTTGACGAGCTTGAAGAGAGCAATTTAGATCCTCAAGAAATCGAGCGGACTAAGGGGGAAATAAAGGGGCTCAAACGAGCAATAAGAACAATAGAAGATCAACTTGAAGAATAAACAAGGTGGGTTACGGCTTTGATGCATAAAAAAGGCGCTTTTTTTATGGCTCTTTTTGTCTTCTTTCTTTTTGGGCTTGCTGGAGCGAAGGAGCTTCCGTTTCCTAACAGCTGTTACGAGATGATTGGCGAAACGAAATACCTCAAAGAGCCTAAAGAGGCGCTTTTCGTGCTGATCGACGAAAGTACCGGGTTTGACGAGAACATCGTGGAGAGGGTTGTCGCGCTCGTAATGAGCTGGCTTGATGACGGCAAGGCAATCGAGGTTTTTCGGTTCTCGTCTTTTTCTAAAGACCGTTATACCGAGAAAGTCCTTGGCGGTTTCGTAGATCCGGCCCCGACGGATGAGTTTTTGGACAACATCAAACGCTCGGAGCGCCTGAAGTTTGACCAATGCCACAAAAAGCAGCTTCTTCTGGCTAAGAATCAGGTAAGGCAAGCAATGCTTGGCATTTTCTCGGGTTCAAGCCCAGGGATCGGGCACTCTGACATCATTTCCAACCTCAAGACACTGTCGGGCCACATCAAGAGCTCCAATGCGAAATCGAAGAAGTTGCTGATCGTATCCGACATGCTCGAGAATTCCTCCATCACGAGCTTTTACGCGAGCGGCCATGTGAAGCTAATCGATCCCGATCAAGAAGCTGCTAAAGTCGAAAAGGCGGGATTTATTGGAGATTTTCACGGAGCCGAGGTTTATATCTTTGGGTTAGGGTATTTTGCAAGGAGCGAACTCTCAAAAAAAGAATCTTACCTAGACCCTGAAAGGCTTAGGCTTATCAAATCCTTTTGGGCGAATTACATAAAAAAGTCCAATGGCAAGGTTGTCGAGATCGGAACGCCCATGCTATTGGGAAACCTATAAACCCTTTCAAGGAGCCGAGGGCAGGAACTATCCAGAGCTTAAAGCGAACGAGGCATACCAAAGGCTCATGAGCCAAACCGCTTGAAGCAAAGGAGCAAGAAAGGCAATGACAATCCCACCTGAACGAGGAAGGCCAAGGGCTCAAGACATCCAGACCTGGGCGATGTGGATTCATTTCTCGCAGTTTGCCGGCATCTTTATCCCGATTGCCGGCCTGATCGTACCCGTTATTCTTTGGCAATCAAAAAGAGGCGAGTTTCCAGATCTCGACCCGCACGGCAAGGCCGTGACGAACTGGGTACTAAGCCTTGTGGTGTATGTGTTCGTTTGTCTTATCCTGTCGTTTGGCCTGATCGGCATCCCTTTGCTCCTTGCGCTTGGCATCGTCGGCGTCGTTTTCCCCGTGATCGGCGGGATCAAGGCCAACATGGGGGAAGCCTGGAAATACCCGCTTGCCATCCCGTTCCTAAAATGAAGCGTTGAAATGCCCTCGAGCACGCGACGATTACGGTCTTTATTGAGGCCGGCGCCTTTTCTATAACCCTTGCAGAACGGCTTGAATTGCTTGCAATGGACCTCCGCTTATGTTTTCGCTATGCCAGGGGCCGTTGGTGAGAAGAGCCGCTTCGGGTCGGTTTGCCCCCCGGGAGCTTATTCTTCTATATTAATTAATCATACTGGAGAAGGGTGAGAAAGGATAAAAAGGGGGCGACTATGCATGAAGGCAGCACACTCCTTGGGCGTTTCTTCAAGGTCCGAGAGGCCACCCAAAGTCTGGTTCAACCACTTGCTCTAGAAGACATGGTCGTCCAAACCATGGCCGCTGTCAGCCCTCCCAAATGGCACCTAGCGCATACGACGTGGTTTTTTGAGACGTTTATCCTGCAGCAAAAAAAGGGGTACAGGCTTTTTGAGCCTGAGTTCCGCTACCTCTTTAATTCCTACTACGAGGGCGTTGGCCCCTATTTCCCTAAAAACAAACGGGGGACGCTCTCTAGGCCCTTGGTTTCCGAGGTGATGGCCTACCGGGCGTACGTCGAGGATGCAATCAAGCGCTTCGCGGGCGAAGAGGATGCTGCGAGTTTAGAGTTGGGAATTCAGCATGAGCAGCAGCACCAGGAACTCTTGCTGACCGACATCCTTCACATTTTTTCCAAAAACCCCCTCACCCCTGTATATAAGGAAGCTTGCCTGCCGCGAGCCAACGAGCCGCCGCTTCTTTCGATGCTCCCCTTCGAGGGCGGCGTTCGCAGCGTGGGGTATGCCGGTAAGGGGTTTGCCTTCGATAATGAGCAGCCTTGCCACGAGGTGCTTCTTGCCCCTTACAGGCTTTCGAGCCGGCTGGTGAGTGCGGGCGAGTATCTGGCCTTTATGGAGGACGGAGCCTACGACGACCCGCTCTTATGGCTCTCGGACGGCTGGGACTGGCTCAAGAAAACGGGGGTGCGGGCGCCTTTATACTGGGCACGCCTCCCTGAGGGCGGTTATGAGGTCATGACACTGCATGGAAGGGTTCAGTTGGATCTTCATCGGCCCGTTTGCCATGTGAACTACTACGAGGCCGACGCGTTCGCTAGGTGGATGGGTAAGCGTTTGCCGACGGAGTTTGAGTGGGAAGTGGCGGCGGCCGAGCTCCATCCATCGGGCCATTTCATGGAAGAGGGGGTTTACGTCCCTTTCGCCTCTGCCGCCTCGAAAGAGGAGCTTGGCCAGGCCTTCGGGGATTGTTGGGAATGGACCTCTAGCCCTTATGTTCCATACCCCCGCTTTCGTCCGTTCTCTGGAGCGGCTGGCGAGTACAACGGCAAGTTTATGGTGAACCAGCTTGTCCTGAAAGGGGGTTCTCTGGGGACGCCAAAGGACCATATCAGGGCGAGCTATCGCAACTTTTTCCCGGCGGAAACGTGCTGGCAGTTCTCGGGGATCCGCCTGGCGGATGAGGGTGCTGCATCTTAGGTTGAAGTCAACCCCTAAAAGCAAGGAGGTTGTATCGTGCCGGAGAGGTTGAAGGCTGTCCGCTTCCCCGAGGTTGCATCCACCGGAGCGCCCTTCAAAGAGGACGTAGTTCGCGGTCTTTTGGCCTCCCCTAAGTCGATCTCTTGCAAGTGGCTATACGATGAAGAAGGCTCTCGGCTGTTTGAAGAAATTTGCAAGCTGCCCGAGTATTACCTGACCAGGACCGAAAACGAGCTCCTTTGGTCTATCGGGAAGGAAAGAAGCCCCCTGGCCGGAACGATCATCGAGTACGGGAGCGGGCACAGTGAAAAAGTGCGGGCCCTTTTAGAAGGCGTTCAGGCCTACGTTGCCATCGATATCGCAAGTGTCGCCCTGGAAAGGGCAGCGCTTGCGCTTTCCCAAGATTACCCAGACCTAAAGGTCCTTGCGCTTGTGGCCGATATCACCAAGCCCTTGCCCCTGCCTTCTTTGTTGAACTCCTTCCCAAGGCCATGGGTAGCCTTTTATGCGGGCTCGAGCATCGGCAACTTTTCAAACGAGCAGGCACGCTTTTTATTGGGTCTGATAAGAGAGAATCTTGGTCCAGGCGATGGGCTCTTGATAGGAATCGACCTCCAAAAGCCTATCTCGATCCTAGAGCGGGCCTACGATGACGCGAAAGGCTTGACGGCTCGTTTCAACAAAAACCTTCTCAGTCGTATCGCTAAGGCTTTTGGGATTGATATTTCCCTCGAGAGCTTCAAGCACGTGGCCCGTTACAACGCGACGGAAGGTCGCATGGAGCTGTTCCTTGAATGCCTCGAGGATCAAACCTGGAAGCTTGGCCCTGGTGTTTTGGTCAACCTTCAAAAAGGGGAAATGATCCATACGGAAAATTCCTACAAATATACCCTGAGGGGTTTTAGGGCACTACTTGAAAGCTCGGGGTTCCGCCCTCAAAAGACATGGACCGACTCCAAAGAGCTCTTTGCCGTGCTCTATGCCGAAGTTCGCTGAAGCCTCAAACTAACAGGCAAAAAAAGAGCAACAGGGGTTCGAGCGCCATTGTGCTTTGGATGGCACCTTGTTGATGGAGGTTGCGGGGTTTTTACGCTGAACGGCCGAGTACCGCTCGGTCCGTGAGCCATATAGGCTACTGCGAGGCGCCGACGCGTTCGTCATGGAGAACGCAGTGTAGTTCCGCTTGCCGTGCACCGGGTCAACCAAACAGCTTCATGGTTTTGGCTCACCGGAAAGCCTAGCAGTATAATCAAAAAGGTGGATATAGAGAACGGGAAAATAAATGGGCGCCAGGCGGCTTGGGATAAGCCCGTTTACGGTTGGCCTTCTCCTTGCCGTGATCGTGGCGAGCGTCTTCCCTTGCGAAGGGAAAGGGATGGACGCGATGAACGCCGGGGTTTTCTGGGGGATCGTTCTTCTATTTTTTTTGCACGGCGCGGTGCTTTCGAGAGAGACGGCGTTAAGAGGTTTATTGCATTGGCGTTTGCACCTTCTCGTACTCTTTTGCACGTTTGGGCTTTTTCCGCTGTTTGGCCTTGCGCTGCAGCCCTTGGCAACGCGCATGCTTACCCCCGAACTTTACGCCGGGGTGCTGTTTCTTTGCGTCCTCCCTTCGACGGTTCAGTCTTCGATTGCGTTTACTGCCATCGCAAAAGGAAACGTCTCCGCGGCGGTATGTAGCGCGACGCTCTCGAATCTTTTAGGTATCTTCTTGACCCCTCTTCTTTTTGGAGCCTTTGGGGTGTTGTTGTCCGCACAGGGGAATGCAGGGGTCTCGCTTTCTTCTGTAGGCACGATCATCGAGCAATTGCTTGTGCCCTTTATCGTCGGCCAAGCGCTTCATGATAAGCTGTGGGGCTGGATCGCTCGGCAAAAGCGCATCCTCGATGTCGTCGATCAGGGGGTCATCCTGCTGATTGTCTACGCAGCCTTCAGCGAGGCCGTTGCAGAAGGGTTATGGTCGCGTACGCCTCCAGCCGTGCTTCTTGGCGTCCTACTCGTCTCTGTCGTGCTTTTAGCGCTGGCGATTGGAATTACCAGCGGTGTTTCCAAGAAACTCGGATTTTGTGCGGCCGACCGAGTTGCCATCGTGTTCTGCGGTTCCAAGAAAAGCCTGGCAAGCGGTCTGCCCATGGCGCAAGCCTTGTTTGGAGGGCAAACCGCAAGCGTAGGGGCCATTGTTTTGCCTTTGATGGTCTACCACCAGCTACAGCTTCTTGTTTGTGCCGTGTTGGCCGAGCGGTACCGAGCAAGGCAGAGCTTAGGCCCGCTGGTTCCTTCTTGAAGGGACCTTCTTAGAGCCTGATAAGGCGCTAGGCTGGAGTGCCCTCAGAATGGGCTGGCCTATGGTGCTGTCCCGAGGCTGGAATGAGGCCTGGCAGGGATGGTATAGTGAAGGTTGCGTATGGCCAAAAGGGGTTCATGCATGCCATCGTCGCCCCCGAAAACGCTTGGAATTGTACGGAAGCCCGCTTCGGAGTCCGCCCGGGTCGCACTGGAAAAGGTGCTCGGGTGGCTGGCAGAGCGTTCGGAAGAGTTTAAGCTGGAACGTGTTCTCGTGCATGAGTCTGGCCTGTCAAAAGGGGCGCGTTTGCCCATAGGGGAGGTGTGTGACGACAGGGGGCTTGCCGAAATCGACCTCGTTCTCGTCTTAGGCGGCGATGGGACGCTGCTTTGGACCGTTCGAATGCTCGAGGATTACGAAGTCCCTATTTTGGGCGTGAATGTAGGCAACCTGGGGTTTTTAACCGAGGTCCCGCTCGAGGGTTTTCCGGAGGCCCTTACAAAAGCGCTCAACGGTGAGGTCAAGCTAGAGTACAGGTCTATGCTCGCATGCTTTCTCACGCGGGAGAACGCTTCCCAGTCGCTTGGGATCGCGCTCAACGACGTTGTCATTGCAAGAGGGCCGTCGGGTAGGCTTATCACGCTTAGCGTGCTTGTGGAAAACACGTTCATCAACCGCTACCGGGCGGACGGGCTCATTTTGGCTACCTCAACCGGCTCGACGGCCTATAACCTGGCCGCGGGAGGGCCGATTTTGGCGCCTGGCGTAGAAGCTACGATCCTGACGCCCATTTGTCCTCATACGCTGAGCAACCGGACACTCGTGATCCCTTCGGACACGACGCTCACGGTTCGACTTGAGGAGGGCACCGAGGAGCAAGGCGAGGTTTGCGTCATCGTGGACGGTCGAAAGGCGGCATCGTTCACCGGCAAGGACGAATTGGTCGTTCGAAAGTCTAGGCACCGGATGTGCTTGGTCAAGAATCAGACACTCGATTACTTCCGCATCGTGCGTACCAAGCTAAAGTGGGGCTAGCTTAAGCCATGGCTTGGGTCGAAACCCTAAAGATACGAAACCTTGCGACATTCAAAGAGGCTCTCGTCCCGTTTCGAAAGGGGCTGAATGTCATCACGGGGGAGAGCGGGTCTGGAAAGACGCTCCTTGTCCGCGCCTTTGGCATGCTCCTTGGAGAAGAAAAGGACGACCCAGAGGTTATCAGGGAGGGAGCAGCCGACCTTACGGTCGAAGCGTTGGTTTCGCTCGAGGATGCCCCTTTGGAGGTCGGAGAAACCCTCCGAACGCTCGGGCTCCAAGGAGAGGAGTTCGTAAGCCTCGGGAAAGCGATTCAACGTTCCAACAAGGCCAGGAGCCATGTGTCGGGCTCGGCGGTGGCAAGGCGTGTCCTATGCAGCCTTGCACGCGAGATGATCGAACTTGTCGGACAGGGGGAAGGGGGTCGTTTTCGTGACACCCGCTTTCAGCACCAGCTTTTGGACGACATTCTTTGCGTTGATTCTCAAAGGGCGGCCTACCGATCAAGGCGTGCCCGGGCGATCGAGGCGCTTCAGATCGTTGACGCGCTCCTTGTACGAAAGCGCGCGTTGGAAGGGCAGAAAGGTGCCCACGAGGCGTTGCTTGTCGAGATTGCCCGCATAGCGCCAAAGCCTAAGGAAGAGGCCGCGCTCGCAGAACGGCGTCAGTTTCTCAAGCACGCCAAGGAAATTCAAGACGCCCTGTTTATGGCCAAAGAGCTCCTTTATGATGCCAAAGAAAGCGTTATCGCCAAGCTCGAGCACGCGAGACGATGCCTTGACCCTGTGCTCCGCTTCCTTCCAGAGGCCGGCGATTGGAGTGAAAGGCTCCAAAAGGATGCCTTGGATGTCGAGGACGTGGCGCTTTCCATCTCTAAGGGTATAAAAGAAGAATTCCGGCCGGAAGAGCTTGACGAGGTCGAGCTTCGGCTTGTCGAGCTCCACACGCTCAAGCGCCGGTTTGGCAAAGAGATCGAGGCGTTGCTCGAAGAAGCAGAGCGCTTCAAGGGCCTAGAGGGCGACCTCGAGGAGTTGGCGCTCGAGCTAAAAAAGGCCAAAGAGCGCCTTGAGGTCGAACAAGCTAGCCTTCTCGAGGCGGCCAGGGCGCTGACCAAGGCAAGGCAAGAGGCTGTGGCGTCGTTTGAGAAGGATCTCAAAGCTATCGCGAGCGATTTGGGGCTCGAAGCGTTGAGCTTACGTGTCGCGTTCGAAACGGCTGCATCAGAGCAGCCTGGAACTCTCCAGGAGAGTTTTCCGTCCCAAGGGCTCGAGCGCCTATCGCTCAAGGTTTCGTTCAACCGGGGGGATTCCCTAAGGCCGATCGAACGGGTTGCCTCTGGCGGCGAGCTCTCCAGGGTCGTCCTTTCGCTTTATGCGCTTTCCCTTCAAAGGCGCAACCTTCCCGTGTTGGTCTTAGACGAGATCGATTCGGGCATTTCTGGGGCTGGGGCCGTGGCCCTAGGAAAGCTATTAAGCTCTCTTTCCTCGTCTTGTCAGGTGATTATGACTACCCATAACCCGCTCGTAGCCTCGTTCGCCGATCATCACCTCGTCGTTCGAAAAAAAGAGGCCGAAGGGGGGACGTTGAGCGAGGTGAAGTCCATCGAGGAGAAAGAAAGGCAAAGGGAGCTGGAAAGGATGCTTGTAGGGAGCAATATTTCCAAACATGCGTTGTTGGTCGCGGGGGATCTGCTCGGTGGAAACACTGGCGCCCGGTAGCATCGTACCGGCTTCAAGCGAAGACTTGTTGCGCCTCGAGGCCTTTTTGAACCCTTTTTTCCAGAGGGGAGAGCTTCTTTTTATCCCCAGCGAAAAGCTAAAGAAGAACATCCGCCGCTTTTTGCTCGCCCGGCAGCCTTCCGGAGCAATCCTTGGGTCGCTTGGGCTGTTCGAATGGGGAAAGGATCTTGTCGAGGTGCGGGCCTTTGCCGTGGATGCAAGGGTAAGGGGCATGGGGATAGGGTCGGCGTTGCTAGAAAGTGCCCTTTCCCGTGCAAGGCTTGACGGGAAGAAGAAAGTGTTTGCTTTAACTTACAAAACCGCGTTCTTCACGGCGAGGGGGTTCTGCGAGGTTCCAAAGGAGAGTCTTCCTCATAAGATTTGGGGGGATTGCGTGCTCTGCCTCAACCGGGAGAATTGCAAGGAGAAGTCTGTGATTTTTGGCCTGAAGGCACAAGAGGATTAGGAAGATGTGGGATTGGGTGCTCAAGAAAATTATCGGGACGAAGAACGAAAGAACGCTTAAAAAGATCGAGCCGTTTGTTCGTGAAATCAACGCGCTTGAGCCCGGGCTTGTCTTAAAGAGCGATGCGGAGCTCAAACAGGCCTCGGCCTCGCTCCGTGAGCGTGCCAGAAATGGAGAATCTGCGGAAACGCTTCTTGTAGAGAGCTTTGCGCTGGTTCGAGAGGCCTCGAAAAGGGTGCTTGGCATGCGCCCGTTCGACGTCCAGTTGTTGGGCGGGGTTGTCCTTCACCAGGGCAAGATCGCCGAAATGAAGACTGGCGAGGGCAAAACGCTTGTGGCCACGCTGCCTGTGTACCTGAACGCCCTGAGCGGAAAAGGCGTCCACGTCGTGACGGTGAACGATTACCTGGCCAGGCGGGATGCCGAGTGGATGGGGAAGGTATACAGGTTTTTGGGGCTTAGCGTGGGCTGCATCCAGCATGGCCTTTCCGACGAAGAAAGAAGAAGGGTGTATGCCGGCGACGTCGTATACGCCACGAACAACGAGCTAGGGTTCGACTACCTCCGGGACAACATGAAGTTCCGGCTCGAAGAATACGCACAGCGGGACTTCCACTACGCGATCGTAGACGAGGTTGACTCGATCCTTATCGACGAGGCCAGGACGCCGCTCATTATCTCTGGGCCTGCCGAAGAGTCCACGGAGGTCTACTACGTCGTCGATAAGGTCATCCCTAGGCTTGCAAAAGAAAAAGACTACACCGTAGACGAAAAACATCGGCAGGTGATGCTCACGGAGGAAGGCGTCCACAAGGTGGAGCAGCTCCTTGGCGTGGAGAACCTCTACGAACCGGCGCATTTCGACCTTGTTCACCACGTGATGCAAGCCTTGAAGGCGCACGTGCTTTTCAAGAGGGACGTGGATTATGTCGTCAAAGACGGCGAGGTTGTCATCGTCGATGAGTTTACGGGCAGGCTCATGCCCGGTAGGCGTTACTCGGATGGCCTTCATCAGGCGCTCGAAGCCAAGGAGCGTTTGAGGGTAGCCTCCGAAAACCAGACGCTGGCTACGATCACGTTCCAAAATTTCTTCAGAATCTACCCCAAACTGGCCGGTATGACGGGAACGGCAGAGACAGAGGCGTCGGAGTTTCACAAGATTTATAACTTGGACGTTGTTGTCATCCCGCCAAACAGGCAGATGATCCGCACCGATCATCCGGATATCGTCTATAAGACGCAGGCCGAGAAGTTCAAGGCGGTCGTTGGTGAAATTAAAGAACTCCACGAGAAGGGCCGTCCTGTTCTGGTTGGAACCATTTCGATCGAAAAATCTGAGTTGTTGTCCCAAATGCTCAAACACCAGGGTATCCCTCACAGCGTCCTGAACGCCAAGCATCACGAGCGCGAGGCCGAGATCATCGCCCAGGCGGGCAGGAAGAGTACCGTCACGATCTCGACAAACATGGCGGGCCGTGGCACCGATATCCTGTTGGGCGGAAACCCGGAGTTCTTGGCGGCCCAGCTTTTAAGGGAACGAGGGGAGGAAGGTCCGCCCAGCGAAGCGCTCGTCAACGAGTGCCTTGCGCTGGCACGCCATACTTGCGAGCAGGAAAAGCAGGAAGTGATCGCCCTGGGAGGGCTTCACATCCTTGGTACCGAGCGGCACGAGGCGCGCAGGATCGACAACCAGCTACGGGGCCGGGCCGGCAGACAGGGAGACCCTGGGTCTTCCCGTTTCTACCTATCGCTCGAGGATGACCTGCTTCGAATCTTTGGCTCCGAGAGGATTGCCAAGTTGATGGAACGGCTTGGCATCGAAGAGGACGAGCCGATCGAGCACTCGTGGATCACAAAGGCCATCGAAAACGCCCAGAAGCGGGTCGAGGCGCGTAACTTCGATATCCGTAAGCACCTTTTGGAGTACGACAACGTGATGAATCGTCAGCGCGAAATTGTCTACTCCAAGCGCAGGCATATTCTCTCCAGGGAGACGATCACCGAGGACATCGTCGAAATGCTCGAAGACCTGGGCGAAGACCTGTTGGAGACCTACGTCTTTACCAAGCGAACGCCAGCCCCCGAGGACTTTCGCGAGATGGTTACGGCCGCTTCCCAGGTGCTCAAGCAGGAATTTCAGCTAGACCCTGGCGAGCTTTCAGGGCTCGAGAAAACGGAGCTTAGAGTCCGCCTCTTAGAGGGCTTGAAGGCCATGTATGAGGCCAAATCCAGAGCGGTTGGCCCGCTGATGCCATCGATCGAAAAGCTCATCCTGCTCTCTAGCCTGGATGCGCTATGGAAAGACCACCTACTGGCCATGGATCACTTAAAGGAGGGCATCGGGCTTAGGGGCTACGGGCAGAAAGACCCTCTCGTCGAGTACCAGAAAGAGGCCTACGCGCTCTTTGTGGACATGATGCTAAGGCTAAGGGAGCAGGTTCTTGGGTATCTGTTCGCCGTCGAGCTCAGAGAGGAGGGGCAAATCGAAGAGGCCCAAGCCAAAAAGGAGCACCAGGCCAGCGCCCAGAGGATGCGCATGAACTTAGAGCCCGAGCCCGTGGCAGTCCGGCGTGACGGCAGGAAAGTGGGGAGGAACGACCCATGCCCATGCGGGTCGGGGAAGAAGTATAAAAAATGCCACGGGTTGGGGGCTTAACATGCAAGAATTGCAAGTTCCGGGGTTTCTAGCCGCCGGAGTCCATGCCGGCCTAAAATCAGATCAAAAGCTCGATGTCGGGCTTGTCGTCTCCAAGGCCCCTTGCAGCGTGGCAGCGGTGTTCACGAAAAACCGTCTGGCGTCGGCCTGCGTGGAGCTATGCCGCGCTCTCGCAAAGAAAGGGCATGGTAGGGCGCTTTTGGTCAACTCGGGGAACGCCAACGCGCTTGTTGGGGGGCAGGCCATGGCAAGCATCGAAATGCTCGTGCAGAACATCTCCGAGAAGCTTGGAATGGCTCCCGAGGAGATCCTTCAGGCATCGACGGGAATTATCGGTGTTCCTTTGCCTATCGAGCGCATGCTTCCTGTGCTGCCGGAGCTAGTGCGAAAGCTTAACTCAGACGGCCTCAAGGACGTCGCCAGCGCGATGATAACGACGGACAAGTCTGAAAAGGTCGCCTTCGAGGAGTTTGAGATTGAAGGCAAGCGCGTCCATCTGGCCGTGCTTACGAAAGGCGCGGGGATGATCGCGCCTAATCTGGCCACGATGCTGACGTTCGCCTTCAGCGACGTGGCCGTCGAACCAGGCACGCTGCAGAATATACTCGAGGTTGCCGTCGAGCCCACCTTTAACAGCATCCGGGTGGATGGCGAAACGTCGCCGAACGACATGGTTTTGCTGTTCGCAAACGGGGTATCGGGCGTAAAGATCAAGGAGGGCCCCCAAAACGCTTCGAGCGAGCGCTTCATTGCTTCGCTAAAGGGTCTTTTTGAACAGAACGCACGCAAGATCCTGGAAGACGGCGAGGGCGCAAGGCACGTCGTTGCCTACCGCGTAAGGGGGCTCGAAGATAGCAGACAAGCCAAGAAGCTTTGCCAGTTCCTTTGCGATTCCTTGCTGGTTCGCTGCGCGCTGGCCGGAGAAGACCCAAATTTTGCAGGCAGGCTCTTGACTCGGATCGGGTCTTTTGAGGGGTCGCTGCCTAGCGATTCTCTTCGGGTGTTCTTCGAGGGGATTCCCCTTTATGCCAAAGGCGAGCTTTTTGTCCAAAAAAACAGGGAGAAGATCTCAGAGGCCCTAAAGAAGCCCTTTTACGAGGTGCACGTGGATTTTGGAGGGATCTCCCACGAGGACGTCGTGTGCATGGGCTGTGATTTAACGCTCGATTACGTTCGGTTCAACTCCGCCTACGCGACATAAAAAAGGGGGTCTTGATGCCTGGTGTGGCCGTGAGCATTGATATGGGGGGGACCAACCTAAGGGTTGCCATTGTAGATGAAAAAGGCGAGATTCTTTGCAGGATCTTGCAGCCGACCAAGCCGGAGCGAGGAAGGAGCAAGGTGTTTGCATCGCTTACGGAGGGTATCAAAGAAGCGATGGTCAAGGCAAAGGCAAAAGGGCTGGAGCCTTTAGGGGTTGGTATCGGCTTTCCGGGTGTTTTTGCCGACGACGGCGTGATCTTGGGGGCCCCTCAGCTTTCTGACTGGGTGGGGTTTGCGTTTTTGGACGCGCTCCGCGCGGCGATCGAGATTCCGGTGTTCGTCGAAAACGACGCCAACTGTGCGGCGCTGGGCGAGTACTGGATTTTTCGGGGGGATCTTCCGGATACGTTCGTGTTCATGACGCTGGGCTCTGGTATCGGGGGCGGCGTGATTTTGCAGGGCAAGCTTTGGAGGGGCTACCTTGGCTCTGCGGGTGAAATCGGCCACATTCCCGTCGAGCCGAACGGCCCTTTTTGCGGCGGTGGCCACCAGGGTTGTATCGAAGTTTTTTCTAGTGCGGTCGGTCTGAAGAACTTGATCGGCCGCGTGCTTGACGAGGGGGTAGCATCGCCCTTCCTTTCGGCCTTTAAAGAAAGGAGCCCGACGGTTACGCCAAAGGATGCCTACGAGGCCGCTAAACAGGATGATTTTGGAGCAAGACGGCTGTTTGAGCGCTTCGGAGAGTACCTTGGCATTGCGCTTGCGAGCGTCGTCAACGTGCTCAACCCTCCGGCAATCGTGATTGGAGGGAACATAGCCAACGCCTGGGAGTTCTTTGCCCCATCTATCCTGCCGTCATTGAAACGGCACACATTTCCTTACGTGGCAGAAAGGCTCAAGATTCGCAAGGCCGGGCTTGGCGAGGATGCAGGGATTCTCGGGGCAGCCAGCCTCATTTTTGCCAAAGAGGCATGTTTGCCCTGAGCCAACCCGCGCTTCTCGAAGATGAAGGGTTTGTGCTGGCCAAAGATTTGCTCGGAGAGGACAGCCTTAGGGTTTTCTATCTCACCCGCAAGCTTGGCAGGTGGGAAGGAATCGCCAAAAAGGCAAGGAAAAGCTTACGGCGCTTTGGTGGAGGGCTCGAGCCGTTTTGTATTCTCGATGTCGCATGCAGGGCTTCCAAGGGCCAGGCGAATACGTTCTTTTTGGAGAGAAGCAAGCCAAGGGTATTCTTCGATGGAATCTTGGCCTCGAAGCACGCCGCGATGGCCGGTTTTTTGGCCAACGACATTGTCTTGAATTCTCAACTTGGGCCAGGAGAAGCTTTGCCCTTGTTTTCGAGCTATCACGGGCTGCTCGTCGCGCTGGATGCCGGCGAAAACCCTTGGAGCGCGCTGCTTTCGTTTTTCGAAGCGTTTTTTTGCCTGATCGGGATTGCACCCAAGCTAAAACGCTGCGTTCGGTGCGGCTCGCTCCTTGCAGGCCACCCCAAGGCGGGCCTGTCGGTTTCCGAGGCCGGGGCCGTCTGCCCCTCTTGCCTTGCCAAGCAAGAGCGCCTGCTCGGTTCTTCCTTGCCCCTCTATGCAAAGGGTGCACAGCACGCTCTCGTTCGGTTCTATTTGGAGCACTGGCAGTACCGGTTCGACCGGGCCCTTTTGAGTTACAGGGTGTACCGGGAAGTCTCGAATTCCAGCATGCCAAACCCTTCGGAGGAAGGCTCGTTTCCTTGAGGGCCTAGCAAGCCGTTCCTTCATCGTTTTTTTGGATGCCAGTACTGAATTTTGGGTGTTCAATCACGTTGGCGGGACCGTTCAAGCCTTCGATATAGGCCAGACTCAAGCCCTGTAGCTCTTTTGGAATTCTGACGGGGGTCTTCGTTTCGAGGTTTACGAAGCACCCTTCTTGCGTTGCTTCGAACACCTTCTGGCCGTCTTTTTGGATTTCTGCGCCCATGACGAACCGAACCCGATCGAGCCGCTCAATCCACACAGAACCATTGGGCTGATCGAATAGCCTTAAAGGCTTTAAATAGCGCGCTTGGGTTTTAGAAATCAAAGGTACGCTGCGTTCCTTTATCGCTTGTTCCAAAGGGTAGTGGACCTCCATGAATCGGAGTCTCAAGTCCTCGAGCCAACGGATGTAGACGATATTGGAGACGACGCCGGCAAAGTCGATGTCGTACGTGACGATCCGTAAGGGCATAGATACGGGCAGAATGCGTAGCGACTGTTCCATGCCTTAGGCCCGTTTCTCCGGATGGCCGACGTTAACGGCTTCGCGGAACCCCAGCTCTCGTAACGCCGCCCTAAGGCCCTGTTCAAGCGTGGCGAACGTTGGAATCCCTTCCAGTCGGGCTCCGATACGTGTGAGCTGCTGGGCTACGTTCGGCTTGATGCCTACGAGCATCGCCTCTGTCCCCAAAAGTCTGATCGCTCCTATGAGCTTGACCAACTCTCCTACGATGTTCGTATCGACGTGCGCCAGGCCAGAGAGGTCAAGCAGGACAAACCTTGGCTTGTAAGAAGAAATTGTCTCCAAGAGGCCTTCTTGGAGTTCGTGCATACGCATCGAATCGAAGCTTCCCATCAAGGGCGCCATGAGCACTCCCCGCCATACCGGGATGATCGGAGTCTGGAGCTCTTTGATCGTCTGCTGTTGGGCCTCTACCACCTCTTGGAGCCTAGTTCTCGTCTCTTCCAAAAGCTTGTCGTAGGTGCCTGTCACCAAAACCTTTAGCCTACGGATGTGCTTCAAAAACCTTGAAAACAGCTGGGGAGCCTTTTCTTTAACTAAGTCTTCCATGGCCAGGCACCCTTCGATGAACAGCGAGGAGTTCACGTTGACTTCGACATGGGTTTGTGCAACCTGTTGCGCGATCGGCACTAACTCAAGCTCGTCTTTGGTCAGCATGTCATGACATAGACCATCGAGCTTTCCTACCAGCCCTTGGAACCGCGGTTGTTCATGGATGGCCTCTTTGCCCTCCACGCCGTAAGCGTGCTCAAAGACGGCGCGCTTTTTTGGGTCTTGTAGGTTCATCTCTTCAAAGCGGTGGGCAAGCTGTTTTGCTAGCCCCTGGGAAGAGGTAGCTTTCATGGGTTCTTTCTCCACTTTTTTTGGCAGAACAAGGGGTGTTATTACTGGATCAGCGGCGAACCCGCTTAAGGGCTACTTAAAAAGGAATTCCCCAGCGTGCGAGGCAAAGCGCTTAGAAAGTTTCATGTTAGCAAAGGGGACCTGCGCTGTAAACCGGCCTGGGCCGAGTCAAAGTACGGTATCAACAGCCAAAACTGGCTAGAGACGCCCGGGTACGTCGGGTCCATTGAATCTCTTCCTCCCCTATAGGCTCGTTTTTTCAGATAGGCCTTAAAATGTCGTAATCGCCCTGCCTTAGCGTTTCTGTCAAAGAAAGAACCTCTTTTTCCTTAAGGCCGATATGGATGAGCACTCTGCCGAACAAAGCGATGGCCGTCTCAAGCTCTTCTGTGACAACGTCGTCGGCTCCGAGAGACTTCAGCGTTTTGGCCTCCGTCATGAAAGGAACCCTTGCGAGGATCGTCAGGGATGGGTTGAGTTGTCGCGCAGTCTTTACGATATTGCGGGTGGCCAAGGGGTCGGCGTGGACCGTGATGACCAGGACGTCGGCGGAAAGCACGCCGGCATGCCTGAGCATCTCAGGGTTGGTTGCATCCCCATAAAGGATGGGAACGCCAAGCCGCCTTTCTTTCTTGACGGTGAGGGGGTTGAGTTCGATCACTCGGTAGGGGATTTTTGCGTACCGGGCTGCATGCGCAACCCCCCGGCCGACAATGCCGAACCCGACGATGACCACGGAGGCTGACTCGGGAATCGCTGCTTGGCCGTAGCTCGCAAGGGAGCCTTTGTTGTAGGCCAGCCACCTGCCAAAGAGGAACGAGGCGGGCGTTAGGGCCATCGTTAGGATTGTGACGCCAAGGAGGCGTTGGTAGGTATCCGGCCCGAGAACTCCCAGGCCGCTGCCTGCCTGGATCAAAAGCAGGCCAAACTCGCCCGCCGGGCTGATTGCCGTCCCGATCAAGATTGCCGTCCTTAAGGGCTTGGATATGATTAGGCCCACCAGAGTGCCCACCGTCGCTTTGAGCACAAGGACGCCAAGAGCGGCGAAAGCGACAAAGAGGCCATCAGCCGCGAGCGCATGTAGGTTTAGAAGCATGCCGATCGAGATGAAAAACAGGCTGGCGAAGATGTCCCTTATTGGCAGCAGGCTGCCCAACGTGGAGTGGGCGTACTCGGAATCGGCAAGGATCAGGCCCGCAAGGAACGCCCCAAGGGCCACAGAAAGGCCTGTCTTGGAAAGCAGAGCAGGGATTGCCAGGCATAGCGTGATGGCCGTGATGTGGAAGAGCTCTTGGCTCTTTGTCCGTGCGACCCGCTCCATGAGCGCGGGCACGATCCAACGCCCCAAAACGAGCGTTCCCAGAAGGACGGCGAGAGCCTTAATAGCGACCCAGCCCGCCCCAAGGCCCAAAGATACGTTCTTTCCCGCAAAGAACGGGAGGCAGAGCATCAAAGGGATGGAGGCGATGTCCTGAAAGATCAAGATGGCGACGATGCTCCTGCCATGAGGGCTCGTTACTTCCCCCTTGCTTGCAAGCTCTCTTAAGATGAGCGTCGTTGAGCTAAGCGCAAGGACGAACCCTACAAACAGGCCCGCTCGAGCCTCGAGATGAAACAACCCTGCACCCAACGCTAGAAGGGCAGCCGTCAAGAGCAGCTGCAGTCCCCCGCCTAGGAGCGCGTCCCTGCGGGCCAAGAAGAGCTCTCTTACTGAAAACTCGACACCAACGCCGAACAAGAGCAGCACGACGCCAAAAGAGGCCAGGGTTTCCACGTCGTCCGTGGGAATTAAATTGAGCCCAGACGGGCCCACGAACACGCCCGTTACTAGATAACCAACGACCTGAGGTACCTTGAAGCGATGGCAGACGAGCAATACAGCGATGCTTAGCCCGAAGACCGCCAAAAGCTCGTAAATGACGGGCGTTTCCATTGGCGGTTCTTTAATGCCTAGGCTTAAGCTGGATGCGAGCGCGAAGAAGCTGTTCTTTAGCGGCGTGCTGGCCTCGCTCGATCGAAGCAAGGAAAGACCCGTGGTTTTGCCGAGCTTCCTCGAGGGCCATGCTAAGCATCTCGCCGTAACGGGCTTCCTTAAGGAATTGGACGTCGATCTCTACGATCTGCTGCTTTTCGTAAACTCCGAGGGGAAAAAGGTCAAAAAGCCACGCCAAGTATTTTAGGTTGTTCACGTGATGGTTCACATCCACGTCCGAATACGTTACGGCATGGGGCATTTCAACGGAAGGCGTGATGAGCCTTGGCAGGGGTTCTCTGGAGTAAGAAAGTGCCTCTTGGGAGACGGCCGGCATGGGACGCAGGGCATCCTTAAAGCTTTTTGGCCTATGGGTTTGCAAATCAAGCAGCATCCACGAGCTCGTGGCCTTCGCGATCTCCTGGCCCCCTGAATCCGTTACGAGAAAATCTCTGAGCACCTGAACCCCCCCGACGCGCTTGACCCATGTGGCCACGACCCCGCGTTCGAGGGTTTCCAAGTATCGGGTAATGACCGATTTCATCCGGGTCAGAACCCAAAAAAGGCCGATTTCTCGCAAGTCTTGAAATCCCATTCGAAGCGCTATGCCATGCTGGATTGCCGCCTCCTGAATGTGGACGAGAAAGTAGTAAGGCGATAGGAGTCCATGGAAATCTATTTCGTGGGGCTTGACTTCAAAGGGGAGGCAAAAGACGTTTTTGTTCGTCTTGGTTTCCATCTCCCTACCCGATACGGAGAACCATCGCCCCCTTGACCCTGCCCTTCTTTAGGGCGGCGAGCGCCTCGTTGGCGGCGTCGAGCGGGACGGGGTTGACGCTGGGCCGGATACGGACGGCCGCCGCGAGCGCAAGGAATTCGAGCGCATCCTGCCTTGTGACGTTGGCCACGCTCTTGATCTCGCGCTCTTTCCAAAGATGCGAGGCGTAATCGAGCTCTGGGATTGGGGTTTCTTTCCGGATTGCGTTGATCACGAGCCTGCCAGAGGGCTCGAGCACGGAAAGCGCCGCCTTGATGGGTTCGCCTACGGGCGTGAAGTCGATCGCGGCGGTAAGGCGGCTTGGAGGCGTGTCTCCTGTCACTCCTACCCAGTCTGCTCCTAAGGCCCTGGCCAGGACTTGGTGCTCGGTTTGAGCAGGCCTTGTGAACACGAACACCCTGGCGTTTGGGAATTTATGCTTGGCCAAAGGAAGAACGATGTGCGCAGACGCTCCGAACCCAAAAAGCCCCAGAACGCCGCCGTCTTCAAGGTTGGTGAGTTTGAGCGCCCTGTAGCCGATGACGCCCGCGCACAGGAGCGGTGCGGCCTCTAGGTCACCAAAGCACTCCGGAATCAGGTAGGCGAAGCGCTCGGGGACGACCAAGAATTCGGCGTAGCCACCGTCCTTGTCGAGGCCCGTGAACTTGGCCTCAGGGCAGAGGTTCTCCAAGCCTTTCTTACAGAACGCGCACGATCGGCAAGCAGAGAAGATCCAGGCAACGCCCACTCGATCGCCCAATTTGTGGAGCGTCACGCCTTGCCCCAGCGCCTCAACCACTCCGACAACTTGATGGCCAGGCACGACGGGCAGCGTTGGCGGCGTTAGCCGACCCTCGATCTCGTCTAGCTCGGTGTGGCATACTCCGCACGCTTTCACCCGAATCCTCACCTCGCCCGGTTTTGGGCTCGGTATGGGCAGTTCTCGAAGCTCCAAGGAGCGGTCGTTTACCGGGGCGATCCTTGTGATGACCATGGCCTTCATGCACAATTCCCCTTTTTTTCTTGCCTTAATTGGGGGCACCCAGGATGGTGTAGGGGCGCATCATCTCGAAGTCCTCGTGCTCAAGCATGTGACAGCGCCAGACAAACCGACCGGGGAAGGATTCGAAGCGCACGAGGATTCGGGTAATTTCGCCGAGCCCTTCCCAAGAAGGTCTTTGTGGAGCCTTCGGGAAACCTCGTGCATGCGGAGGATATACCTTGGAACGGGCTCCTGGCCCACGGTACGGGCTATGCTTGGAGAGGAGAAAGGGGCGACAAACTTGGCGTCGAGGCGTTTTAGGGGCAACCGCCAACTCATGCCCAACGGGCCAGCGGGCCAAAAGAGCGCCTCCAAGCACTGTTTTTAGAAAGACACGTTGATCCATAACGCCTCGCTCGGGCGGGTGCTGGTCGGGGTGAGAGGATTTGAACCTCCGACCCCCGCGTCCCGAACGCGGTGCTCTACCAAGCTGAGCCACACCCCGACAATCTTTGCAGTATACCGGCTTTTCTGGACCGTCTCAACACCCTAGGGGTTTTTGAAGGCTTGGGCCGCGGCTTTTCTGCTGACTTTGCCCGATCCAGAGCGCGGGAGCATATCCACGAATCGGATCACCTTGGGAACCTTGAAGGATGCCAGGCGTTCCATCAAGAATCGCTTAAGCTCGGCCTCGCTGACGGGTTCCTTGAGCACGACCGCGCAGGCGACCTCCTCGCCGTACTTTGGGTCGGGAATACCGAATACCACGGCCTCGGCCACCTTGGGGTGGGATAGGAGCGCGTTGTCCACCTCGATCGGGGCGATCTTTTCGCCGCCCCGGTTGATGAGCTCTTTGAGCCTTCCAAGGAGCGCGACGTAGCCGTCCTTCGAGACGACACCCAAGTCTCCCGTACGAAACCACCCCTCGAAGAACGCCTCTTCGTTGGCCTTGGGGTTGTTCACGTAGCCCTTTGTGATGCTAGGCCCCTTGAGCACGATCTCTCCGGAAATCTCGGGACCAAGGAACGTGTTGTCATCGCCAAGAATCGCCAGATCAAGGCCCGTGGGCAGCCCGACGCTCCCAGGCCTGCGCTCTTTTGGCGGCAGCGGGTTCGAAGCGATCTGGTGGGAAGCCTCCGTCATCCCGTAGCCCTCGAGAACGGCAAGGCCAAAGCGGGCCTCTAGCCCTTCCATGAGCGAGGGGGCGAGCGCCATCGAAGAAGACCTGGCGAACTTGAGCGTGCTCTTTTTGGGGGCTTGGTCTTGCTCGGCGCGCATCAAGAGCACTTGGTGAATCGTGGGAACGGCCGAATACCAGGTTGCGCGGTAATGCTCCACCGTAGGCCAAAAGTGCGAAGCGCTGAACCTTGGGGGGACGATGACCGTTCCGCCCGAAAGCATCGTCGAAAGGACTGGTGTCATCAGCCCGTGGATGTGGAACAAGGGCATGACACAAAGCCCTGTGTCTTCCGGCGTAAGCCTGTACCAATTGGCGATATTCCTTGCCGAGGCCAGAAGGTTTGCATGGCTGAGTGGAACGCCCTTTGGCCGGCTCGTCGTGCCGGAAGTATGCAAAAAGAGTGCCACGTCTTCCGGGGTGGGAGACCGGCGGTTTGCCGATTTTATGGGCTTGTCCCTTTGCTCGGTTTGGCCGTGCGCATGCAGTGCAGGAAACCTGTTACCCAACGGGGCGAGCTCGACCCAAAGAGCCCCGTCCGGCAACGCCTTTGGGGCGACGCTCTCTTGGGCCTCGGCCGTAACGAGCACTTTTGGGCCGATGTCTTCCAAGTAAAACCGGAATTCTTCGAGCGTGTAGGCGGGGTTGAGCGGGGCGAAGGTGGCCCCTAGGCCGGCCACGGCAAAAAAGAGCGCGGCCATCTCGGGAGAGTTTGGCATGACCACGGCCACCCGGTCTTTGGTCCCCACGCCAAGCCTAGTGAGCCTCTCTTTAAGCGCTGCGATGCAACCTTGTAGATCTCCGTAGGTAAGCGTAATCTCCCTGTCGGGCGCGATGAAGGCCTTAGCCTGCGTGGGCTTCTCTCTGAGCATGTCTTCTAAAACGTGCAGTGCCTCTTGTTTCATTGGCCGTCCGTGGCGTTGTTCGTTGCGCTTGCCTTTAGTGTAGCCTCATGGGCATCTATGGACAACCTCGAAATCAGCTGGCCCCTTAATCTTAGGCCCTTCAGGAGGCGTTTCAGGTTCTGTGCCATTCCTGAAAATTGCTTGGAGCTTGTACCTAGGCCCATTAAAGCATCGTCTTCCTGCCCCAGGAGGGGTTGACACAAAAAATCCTCACGAAGGCCGCTTGCCTTTCAAAACCGCCATGCTAAAATAAGCGTTGTCTCTTGAGGATATAGTGCATACGCGTGCGGTAGGAGCCCATTGGCCGAATCTCCTAATTTTTTAAGGACTGTATATCCCTATGCGTCATTCCCGAGGCTTGTTCTTGAGCCGGGGATTGCCCACCCCATCTGGATTACCGATACTACCTTGCGTGATGGCCAGCAAGGCACGGGCCCGTTTGCCAAAGAGCACATGGTTGCCGTTTACAGGTTCTTGCACCGCCTTGGGGGGTCCAAGGGGGTTGTTCGGCAAACCGAGATGTTTGTCCAGCTTCAAGAAGACAGGCGTGCGATCGAGGCGTGCATCGAGCTTGGTTTGCCTTTTCCGAAGGTCGTAGGGTGGGTCAGGCCGAACGAGGCGGATCTTGTCTGGGCTAAAAGGCTTGGCCTTTTGGAAGTGGGTGTTTTAATGAGCGTGTCGGACAACCATATCTACCGGAAGCTCCGCAAAGATCGGAAGAGTGTTCGGGAAACGTACCGAAGGAGCCTGGTGCAGGCGCTCGAAATGGGGCTGGATGTCAGCTTGCACCTAGAGGACGTTACCCGTTCGGACGTTTACGGCTTTCTCGTGCCCTTCCTTCAAGAGGTGCGCCGCCTCCAAGACGAGGCCGGCAGGCCCGTCGGCGTTCGGCTTTGCGATACGCTGGGGCTTGGAGTTCCACTCGATCGGACACCGCTCCCAAGGGGGGTTCCTGCTTTGGTTCGGACGGCCCTCGAAGAGGTTGGGTTATCTAGCGAACAGCTCGAGTGGCACGGCCACAACGATTTCCACATGGCCCAGGCAAACGCCTTGGCCGCCTGGGCTAGCGGCTGCTCCGGTGTCAACGGTACGTTCTTTGGGGTCGGTGAACGGGCGGGGAATACCCCGATTGATGCGCTTGTTTTGGCCTATATCGGGCTTAAAGGCGATGAGGACGGGATGGAGCCGGGCGTCCTTTCCGAGGCCGCAGCGTATTTCCAAGGAGCGATGGGGGTCTCGATTCCGGGGCGCTACCCGCTTTTCGGCAAAGAGGCGCTTAAAACAAAGGCCGGTATTCATGCCTACGGGATGCTTAACGACGAGGAGACTTACAGCGCCTTCGATACGCACGCGCTTCTAGGGCTCAAGCCTAGCGTTACGGTCTCTAAGACCTCTGGCGTTTCAGGGGTGGCGCAATGGATTAACGCGCACTTTGGTCTTGAAGGAGACCTTTGCCTCACAAAGGAGACGAAGGAGGTTCGAGAGGTCTTTAGGGCCATCAAAGAGAGCTATGAAGCGGGAAGGGTTTTAGATTACCAAGATGCCGAGGTTCTTGAAATGGTAGAGGTTCACGCCCCCGGCCTTTACCAAAGACTCACGGGCTTGCAACAAGACGGCCGTGTAGCAACGGGGGATATTGATTCACAACCAGGAGGGAAAGATGGAGCGAACGAACGTGATTGAGAGGGCGAAGGAGCACTTCGCCGGCATTTTAAAGACACAGCTCGAGCGGCTCGAGCGGATCAGGAGCGAAGAGGGTTGGGTGGATTATGCAACCCTCAAGCCGATCGTCGTGGGCATTTTGGGGGGCGACGGGATCGGCCCGCACATCACGAACGAAGCAGTGAGAGTTCTAGAGGTCCTGCTCAAAGAAGAGATCGAGAGCGGGAAGATTGAATTCCGTACGATCGACGGGCTTACGATCGAGCGGCGGGTAGAGGTAATGAAGCCGATCCCGGATGAGGTCCTGGCCGAAATCAAGAAGTGTCAGGTGTTGCTCAAGGGCCCCACGACAACCCCGAAGAAGGGCGACCCTTGGCCGAACATCGAAAGCGCAAACGTGGCCATGCGAAAAGAGCTCGACTTGTTCGCCAATGTAAGGCCAGTGAGGGTGCCCAAAGAGGGCATCGACTGGATTTTCTTCAGGGAAAACACCGAAGATGTCTACGCGCTTGGGTCCGACGGCATCGAAGTCACGCCCGAAATGGCGATCGATTTCAAGCTGACCACGAGGCCCGGTTCCGAAAGGATCGCCCGGCTTGCCTTTGAACACGCCAAGAAGGTTAAGAAAACTCGCGTGACGGCCGTAACGAAGGCCAACGTCGTCAAGACAACCGACGGGATGTTCCTGCACACGTTCTACGACGTCGCCAAGGAATACCCGGACATCCAGGCGGACGACTGGTTCATCGACATCATGACAGCAAAGCTTGTGGACACAAAGCGTCGCACAGACTTTCAGGTGCTCGTTTTGCCCAACCTTTACGGGGACATTCTCACGGATGAAGCGGCCGAGTTCCAGGGCGGCGTCGGGACGGCGGGCAGCGCCAACATCGGCAAGCGCTACGCGATGTTCGAGGCGATCCACGGCAGCGCTCCCCGCATGGTTCAGGAGGGCCGTGCCCAGTATGCCGACCCTGCAAGTATGATCCGGGCCTCGGCCATGATGCTCCAACACATCGGCTACTCCGAGCTTGCCGAAAAGCTCGAAATGGCGCTCGATATCTGCGGCCAGTTCGAAAAGAAGCTCATCATTACAGGAAGGTCCACGGGAGTAACGGGCCGGGAGTACTGCGACTACATCTTGAAGACAATGGCCGATCCGAACTTGAAATCTCGTTGGGAAGCCTGCCAGAAGGCATAGAGTTTAGGCTTGATCGCACACGAAAAACAAAAAGGAGGACAAGCCATGGCACGCAAGAAGATCGCCGTTATCGGAGCTGGAAACGTCGGAGCTACAACGGCTTTGCTGTTGCAAGAAAAGGCGTTGGGCGACATTGTCCTGTATGACGTCGCGGAGGGCATTCCCCAGGGCAAGGCCCTCGACTTGATGGAGAAGACCCCGATCGACGGGACGGACGTGAAGGTGACCGGAACGAACAGCTACGACGATATCCAGGGTGCCGACATCGTCATAGTTACGGCAGGCATGGCCAGGAAGCCCGGGATGAGCAGGGAAGACCTGCTTGCCAAGAACAAGGAAATCATGACCAACGTTGCAACGAACCTTAAGCGGGTCGCTCCGGACGCCTTTACTATCGTCGTGTCCAACCCGTTGGACATTATGGTCTATCTCTGCAACAAGATCCTGCAGCCCAAGTCTAACAAGATCATGGGCATGGCGGGTGTCCTGGACACCATCCGCTTTAGGACATTCGTGGCGATGGAGCTGAACGTGAGCGTCGAGAGCGTCCATGGACTTGTGTTGGGAGGCCACGGCGACGACATGGTCCCGTTGATCCGGTACTGCTTTGTCGGCGGGATCCCTCTTGCGCAGCTTCTTTCCAAGGAGCGGATCGACGCGATCGTCGAGCGGACGCGCAAAGGCGGCGGGGAGATCGTGGCGTTGCTTAAAACGGGAAGCGCCTTTTACGCGCCCGCCGCGGCCGTCGTGAAGATGGCCGAATCCATCCTGCTGGACAAAAAGATGATCCTTCCTTGCGCGGCCTATTTGAAGGGCGAGTACGGCGAAGATGGGATCTTCGTCGGCGTGCCCGCGATCCTTGGCGCAAACGGCGTCGAGAAGGTGGTAGAGCTAGAGTTGAGCGACGAAGAGAAGGCGATGTTCAAGAAATCCGCCTCCCGGGTAAGGGAATACATTAAGGAAGTCTAACCGCGCTTCTTTGGTTTTTTGGCAACCCCAGGGCCTTGTCGCCCTGGGGTTGCCTTTGTTTCAAGACAACCAAGCATCAAAGGAGGCCAAACGTTGGCCATCAGAGAGATTGATACGTCGCTGCTTCGGGATGCTATCGCGTCAATGGCCGTCGAGATCAACCATACCCTCCCGGCCGATGTCGAGCGTGCGCTTATCGACGCAAAATCGCGCGAAGTCTCCCCCCAGGGTCTGCAGGTTCTAGACGAGCTGATCGAGAACGCAGGGATTGCCAAGGAAGGGGTGTTCCCTCTGTGTCAGGATACGGGGTTTGCCGTCGTGTTCCTCGAGGTGGGCCAGGACGTGCATTTCTTGGGCGCAAACCTCAAGGAGGCGATCGAAGAAGGGATAAGGAAGGGCTACAAGGAAGGATACTTGAGGAAATCCATTTGCCATCCGTTCACAAGGAAAAACACCTCCGACAACACGCCTGCCGTCATCCACACCGAGATCGTCCCGGGCGACAGGGTGAAGCTTACGCTCGTGGCCAAGGGTGGAGGCTCGGAGAACATGTCGCGGGTGACGATGCTCGCCCCCTCCGATGGCTGGGAAGGGGTGAAGCGTTTTGTCGTGAAGCGCGCCGAAGAAGCGGGCTCCAACCCTTGCCCGCCGATCATCGTGGGCGTGGGTATCGGTGGAACGTTCGAGAAAGCCGCGTTGTTGGCCAAAAAAGCGCTCCTTCGCAACGTTGGCGAACCCAGCGCCGACCCAGAGGTTGCGCGGATGGAACAGGAGCTGTTCGAGGCGATCAACGCGCTCGGTGTCGGGCCTCAAGGCCTTGGAGGGCGTGTCACGGCGCTTGGAGTCCTGGTAGAGATGATGCCATGCCACATCGCCAGCCTGCCCGTGGCCGTGAACATCCAGTGCCACAGCGCTAGGCACAAGAGCGTCGTGATATAAGGAGGATAAATAGGAATGCTCAAGCAAGAGGATGGCAAATGGCTGCTTTCCGCCCCTGTTGCAGACGAAGACGTGATGCAACTCAAAGCGGGCGAGAGGGTGTTTATCTCGGGCAAGATCTATACGGGCAGGGATGCGGCCCACAAGCGCTTGATCGAGGCCCTCAACCGGGGGGAGGCCTCTCCCTTTGACCTTCAAGGTCAAATCATTTACTATGTTGGGCCTAGCCCCACCAAGCCTGGTCAGGCTATCGGGGCCTGTGGGCCTACGACCAGCTACCGGATGGACGCCTACGCCCCGCTTCTGATTGAAAAAGGACTGAAGGTGATGATCGGCAAAGGGATGCGCGCCCAGACGGTCAAAGATGCGATGACAAAGCACAAGGCCGCCTATCTCGCCGCAACGGGCGGGGCTGGCGCGCTCTTGGCAAAGGCCGTGAAAGAAGCCCGCGTGATCGCATACGACGATCTGGGTCCGGAGGCGATCCGGGAGCTTGTAGTAGAGAACCTGCCCGCAATCGTAATCAACGACGTGTTTGGGGCCGACCTCTACGAGATGGGCGTTAAGGCCTACCGGCTGGCCGTATAACGAAGCAAGTATTTTGTATTTTAAGGAGCGGCTTTAGGGCGGGCCGTAACGCGCATGCTTTCGAATATGCTTTTCTCGGGTAGTTCCCCTGGCTTCCGGGCTGGGTGCGGATTGAAACAAACGAAGAGAGGAAGCTAGATGAATATACATGAATACCAAGCCAAAGAACTGTTCAAGTCTTTCGGCATTGCCGTTCCTAGAGGGCAGCTTGTAGAGACTCCCCAAGAGGCGCTGGCAGCGGCAAAAGCGCTCGGTACGTTTCCTGTCGTCCTTAAGGCCCAAGTGCATGCTGGCGGCAGAGGGAAGGCAGGAGGCGTCAAGCTGGCCCGCTCACTCGAAGAGGTCCAGGAGTTAGCTTCCCAAATACTCGGCATGAAGCTCGTGACCCGCCAAACGGGGCCGAAGGGCAAAATCGTCCGCAAGCTGCTCGTCGAGGAGGGGCTCGAGATTCAAAAGGAGCTTTACCTGGCTTCGCTCGTTGACCGCCAAAAAGAACGCGTGGTCGTTATGGCCAGCACCGAAGGCGGCATGGAAATCGAAGAAGTGGCCAAGGAAACGCCAGAAAAGATCTTTCAGGTGCATGTCGACCCGGCTTACGGCCTTTTGGGGTACGAGGCCAAAGGCCTGGCGCTCAAGCTTGGGTTGGGCCAAGACCTGGTCGCCCAAGGTACGAAGACAATCCAAGGCCTTTTTAGGGCAATGATCGAGCTCGACTGCCAGATGGCCGAGATCAACCCGCTGATCGTTACGAAGGACGGCAAGGTGCTGGCACTCGATGCCAAGGTGGTGTTCGAGGACAACGGCCTATTTCGCCATTCCAACCTGCAGGGCCTACTCGATGAGTTCGAAGAAGACCCCAAAGAGCTCGTGGCAAGAAAGCAGGGCATTAACTACATCAGCGTGGACGGGAACATCGGATGCCTCGTGAACGGGGCTGGGCTTGCGATGGCCACGATGGACATCGTCAAGCTCTTTGGCGGAGAGCCGGCAAACTTCCTGGATGTGGGCGGCGGCGCCTCAAAAGACCAGATTAGTGAGGCCTTTCGGCTCATCCTCCAAGACGAGCGAGTCAAAGGAATCCTTGTGAACATCTTTGGCGGGATCCTGCGCTGCGATGAGCTGGCAAAGGGGATCACCGAGGCGGCCAAGGAGATTGAGCTTTCCGTACCTCTCGTTGTACGGCTCGAGGGGACGAACGCGCCGGAGGGAAGGGAAATTTTAAAAGCCTCCGGGCTTGCGATCATCCCTGCCGCCAACATGGCGGATGCGGCCAAAAGGATCGTTCAAGCCGTTAGTCCGGCTTAAGGCCATACGCAAGGATAAGGAAAGGAGCGAAGATGGCAATTTGGGTGGATGAGAACACGCGTGTTCTGACGCAGGGTATTACAGGGCGTAACGGTGCCTTCCATACGCGTCAGTGTTTGGCCTACGGGACAAAAATTGTGGCCGGCGCGACACCCGGCAAGGGCGGAGAAACCTTTGACGGGAAAATTCCGGTATTCGACGGGGTTCATCAGGCACTGAAAGAGGTCGAAGCGGAAGCAAGTATGATCTTCGTCCCCGCCCCGGCCGCAGCGGATGCCATTATGGAGGCGGCGGACGCCGGAATCAAGGTGATCGTGTGCATTACCGAAGGGATTCCCGTGCTGGACATGGTTCGGGTAAAACGCTTCCTTGTAGATCATCCGGCCATTTTGATCGGCCCCAACTGCCCCGGCATTATCAGCGCGGAGCGCTCGAAGCTAGGCATCATGCCGGGTTACATCCATAAGCGCGGCACAATCGGAGTTGTTTCGCGCTCCGGGACGCTCACCTACGAGGCCGTTTACCAACTAAGCGCGCTCGGGTTCGGCCAGAGCACCTGCGTGGGCATGGGGGGCGACCCTGTCCATGGAGTTGGGTTCATTGACGTCCTCAAGGCCTTCCAAGACGACCCCGAGACAGAAGGCATCGTCTTGATCGGAGAGATCGGCGGCTCGGACGAAGAGGCGGCGGCGGCCTTCATCAAGGAGAACGTCACCAAGCCCGTCGTTGCGTTCGTGGCCGGGAGGACGGCACCTGCCGGAAAACGCATGGGCCATGCGGGTGCGATCATTATGGGGTCTTCCGGGACGGCGGCGCACAAAATCGAGACGTTCGAGCGTTGCGGTATCCGCGTGGCCGAGAACCCGGCCGTGATCGGCGAGGCGATGAAACGCGCCCTGGATGAGGCAAAAAGATAGTCATAGAACATAGGAGGCCTAGGTGGCGGGGTTAAAAGAACGAACGCTTTGTATTATCAAGCCGGATGCCGTGGCCAAGAAGGCTATAGGCGGGATTGTGGCGATGCTCGAGAAGGAGGGATTCGACATCCTGGGGCTTCGAATGATTCGGCTTACGATGGATGACGCGATGGCTTTCTACGTCGTCCACAAAGAGCGCCCCTTTTACGGCCCCCTTGCACAATTCATGGCGTCCGGCCCGATCGTTGCGATGGCCCTCGAAAAAGAGGGCGCAATTGCGGGCTTAAGGCGGCTCATGGGAGCGACCGATTCGAGGAAGGCCGAAGAAGGGACGATTAGGGCAAAATTTGGCACGGACATCGAGCGTAACGCTGTGCATGGATCGGACAGCCCCGAATCCGCCCGCTTCGAGATCCCGTTTTTTTTCTCGCAGAGCGACTTGCAACCTATGTAGGACGCGTAGGGCAAAAAACCGATGGGCCAAGACCTTCCAAGCCAAGCTTGTCTAGGGAACGCTCCAAGCCTGTACGGCTTTGGCTCAATAGAGCTTCAAGGGCTTGTTTGTGGGCTTGGGGAGCCAGAATTCCGCGCCAACCAGCTGATCGGATGGCTCTATGCCCGCCCGATAGGCACGTTTTCGGAGATGACGGACATCCCGAAGCCGCTTAGGCAAACGCTCGAGAAAAGGTATCGTCTGATGCCTTTCTACCCGACCGCAAAGAAAGGCACCTCGGATGGGGTGCTCAAGTGGGCGTTCGAGATCGAGGGCGGGGGGATCATCGAGAGCGTCTATATCCCAGGGGAGGGGAAGGATACGTTGTGTCTATCCTCTCAGGCCGGGTGCGCCCTCGATTGTGCGTTTTGCGCGACCGCCAAGGTTGGGTTCAGAAGGAACCTGCGCCTCGAGGAAATCGTGGGCCAACTCATGCATGCCGTATTCGAGCTGGGGCGTCCGGCCATCCGCCGCATCGTCTTCATGGGGATGGGCGAACCCTTGTTGAACGTAGAAAACATACTTCGTGCGATTGAAATTTTTACTCTGCCCTCGGGCCTTGGATTTTCCCCTAGTCGAATCACTGTTTCTAGCTCTGGTGTTGTTCCCGGCATCGTAGAGCTTTCAAAAAAAGCCCCAGGAGTGGGGCTGGCCGTATCGTTAAACGCTCCAGACGACGAGCGGCGGGCAAAGGTGATGAGTATCGCAAAGAAATACCCACTCAAGGACCTCTTCGAGGCCCTTAGGGCATGGACACGGACAACCAAGGCTCCCGTGACGCTCGAGTACGTCCTACTGCCTGGGTTCAATATGGCTCTCGAGGATGCCCCCAAGCTTGTGTCGCTTGTCAGGGGCCTTCCTTGCAAGATCAACCTAATTCCTTTCAACCCCTTCCCGGGGGCTTCTTTCCGCCCCCCCTCGGATGACGAGGTTGACGCGTTTGCAAATAGTTTGCATGCCAAAGGCCTACGCGTTCAAATCCGCAGGTCCCGAGGGCTCGGAGCGCTGGCTGCCTGCGGCCAGCTCGGTGCCGGGTTGCTTGCAGGGCCAAGGCGTCTCAAAGCCCTTTCCGGGTGAGCGAAAGAGGGTGGGGTGATGGTTACTTTTGTTCAGCCCGGAACCTCCGTGGCCGCCGTGATGATCGTAAACGAGCGTGCGAAAGGGACGATCGAGCGCCCAAAAACACTTCGGGCGGTCATTGAGGCGCTCCCTGGATGTAGGGTGTTCTCGACGTGGTCGGCCGCTGCACTCGAGGGGATTACGCAGTTTTGCCTTGAGCAAGACGTCGGAGTCGTCGTGCTCTACGGTGGGGACGGGACGCTGAGCTGTGCGCTTACCCGCTTTTTTTTGGCCTATCGCGAGGCCAAGCGGCCGCTACCCGTGTTTGCCCCGCTCATGGCGGGCACGATGAATACGGTGGTGAAGGGGTTGGGTCTCAAGGGGAGCGTCGTTACGCTCGCAAAAAAGCTCAAGGAAGCGCTCGTAGATAGGGGATCGCTTCCTGTTACCGAGCACGAGCCGCTCGTCGTGGAGGGGGCGGAAGAAACGCTAAGGGTAGGGTTTTTAGGGGGAGTTGGCTTACCCGCTTCCTTCCTTGGCCACTATTACGCCTTGGGAGCCAAGGGGCCCGTAGACGGGCTTCGAACGGCCCTACAATTGATCGGGTCCGTGATGATCCGAGGGGAGTTTGCCAAACGGCTTCTTGCCCCTTTGCCTCTAGAAATCTTGGTGAACGAGGACAGGCTCGAGCTTGGCCCTGTTTGTGCATGCTTGTTCGGCAAGGTCAAAAGCGTCGGAATTAAGGCAAAGCCACTGTATTTCGCGCCGCCGCCTAGCGGGTCGATTGCCTATGTTGCAACCGACTTTAGGCCAATGAGGCTCTTGTCTAAAATAATCCCGGTGTTCATGGGCAAGAGGCTTGGAGCTCCCGGATTTTGCGAGGGCTCGGCCGTACGGATCGAGCTTTTAAGCGAGTCCTTAAAAGAGCTCGAGGTCATGGTAGACGGGGACGTTATTTTGGCAAAAACGCCCCTTTGCGTTCGTCCCGGCCCATCGGTTCGCCTCTTTGACCCCTTCTCTTCCAAGAAGGAGCCTCTCTAAGGCTTATTTGGAGGGTTTCTTCTCTAGCCTTTTCAGGCAACAAAAAGGCGACCTTGCAAGGCGTCCCATGTCGCCAAAAGAAGGTGCAGCATTGCGCCTAAACGGGCCGAGATGAGATTTGTCGCAGTATTTTCGCAGAAAGGTCCACGGCATTGGCAAGGCAGTCTCCCAAAGCGATCCCGCCCCTGTAGTTCGCAAGGAAGTGTAGCCCTGGAAGGCTGTGTTCGAGCGCTTCGATTGCCTTGATCATTTCTCCATGTCCGAGCGTGTACTGCGGGATGGCCCGCTCGATCTTGCCGACATGAGCAAAGGTAGGTTCTTCTTTAATACGCAGGATGTCCGAGACCTCTTTATGGGCAAGGTCGGCTAGCCCGTTTGCTTCCAAAAGGGCCAGGCTTGGGGCCCGCATTCCGCCGACAAACGTCGTCAGGAGCGCAAACCCCTCGGACGCACGGCCTGGGAGGAACGAAGAGCTAAAGAGCGCGCCAAGAATGCTTCGGCCTTCACGCTTTGGAATCAGGAATCCAAAGCCCTCCGGCGACCGCTCGAATGCATTGAGCCTGTAGCCGAGCGCGACTTGGGCGACAGGCGGGTAAAGGATGGCTTGGAGTTTTTGGGCGAGCGAAGCGTTTAACCCTCTCAAGAGCCGCGAAGCCTCGTAGGCGGGAACGGAAAGAACGAGCCTTTTGGAGGCAATCGTCTGCTCGACCCCTTGTTGACGAAAGCTTACCTCAAACCCATCTCGAAGGGGCCTTAAGCCGTGGGCTGCAGCCTTCAAGACGAGCCTATTTCCGAGGCTGCTTGCAAGCGCCAAAGGAAGCTCCACCATTCCCCCTAGGAACGAAAAGAGCCTTGCCTTTACTTTGGCCACGTCGGGGCGCTTTTTTCGTTCCCGTGCTCCCAAGAAGGTGCCCAGCATCAGCCCCCCGTAGCGCTCCTCCAGCCCGTAAAGCTTTGGAAACGCCCCTCTTACACTCAATGTTTCCGGGTCGCCCGCGTACACGCCGGATACGAACGGGTCGATCGCGTAATCCAAGAACTCTTGCCCGAGCCTTCTTTTGACGAACTCTGCGAGCGTCTCCTCTTGCGCGGCCCTTCCGTGAAATGGTTCGAGGGCAACCCCAATCTTGGCTTTGGCTGAGAACAAGGGCGTTTTAAGGAACGCCATAAGCGACATCGGCAGCTCGATGAGTCTTCCGTCCTTTAGGATGAAGCGGTGGTTTGCTGTTTCAGAAGCGAAGGCAAGCCGCTCTTGAAGCCCGAGCGATTGGAAGAGGTCAAGATGGGCCTGTTGCGTGAGGAGCGCGGTGTTGGGCCCGTGCTCGATCAAAAACCCTTCTTTTCGCTCGCTCCAAATCGTGCCCCCAGGTCTTGAACTCGCCTCGAGGATGCAAACATTCACGCCTTCTTGCGAAAGGCTGTAGCCCAGCGTCAGCCCGGAGATTCCTCCGCCAAGGATTAGGACGTCATGCTGCATCTTCGAGCGCCTTAATGGTGAGCTTTGCAAGCGCCAAGATGAACGAAGGCGAGTTGTTGAGCCCTTGGGCCACGCGGAAATTGGGAATGCCAGCCCTAAGGGCCTCTTTCTTTAGCTGGATGCCAAGCTCGTAGAGCGTTTCCATGTGGTCGGATACGAAGCTCACGGGGACGACGAGCACGCTTTTAACGCCTTCTTGCCCAAGCTTTCGAACCGTTTCGATCGTCGAGGGCGCAAGCCAGCGCACGGGCCCCACCTTACTTTGAAAGGAAAGGCGGATATGCGCTCGCTCAAGGAAGCTTGCATCCATAGGCCCTTTTTCTTGGAGCGCCTTCAACACGGCCTCCATCGTGCGCTTGACCTCGCTTGGGTACGGGTCTCCTTTTTTGACGAAGCTCAAAGGAACGCCGTGTGCGCTGAAAACGAGCCCGAAGCGTTCTGGCGTGGACGGGGGGAGTGTTTCAAGGGCCTCCTGGATGCGTAGACGATGGGCCTCGATGAAGTCTTCTTGGGTTGGATAGTTTCGGATGACATGCACAGCCTTTGGCTTAAACTCAAGCCTGTCTTTTTGGCGTTCGACCTCTTTGAGGCTCGAATAGGTCGTCGTGAGCGAATACTGGGGATACAAGGGAAGAAGGAGGATCGTATCGACCCCGTCTTTCATCGCTTGCAGAAGCGCATCGGCAATCGTAGGGGGGCTGTAGCGCATGCCGATGTAGACGTTTGCGTGAAGCTCTGAAGGTAGGGCAGCCTTCAAAAGGTCGGCCTGGGTTTGGGTGGTAGCGCCAAGGGGCGAGCCTCCTCCTATTGCCCTATACTGGGGCCTGTCTTGGATTGCACGCACCCTCGCGATCGGAGGGGCCAGAAAAGCCCGGAAAAACCAAGGGAATAGGTCGCGGTCGGAAAAGAGCGCCCTCAAGAACGGTCGAATATCGTTCAGCGTAGCCGGTGCCCCAAGGTTCAACAGGACAACGCCCAGCTTTGCCATCAAACGGTCCTTGAAAAGACGGGTTTTTCCTTCAGGAGCCTTTCTAGGTAAGCGTCAAAGCACATCGCCACGTTGCGAACGATCAGCCTGCCTAACGGGTGAACGACGATCCTGTCGTCACGGAGTTCGATCAGCCCCTCCTTTTCGAAAGGGGCGAGCTTATCGAGCGCCTCGGCAAAGTAGGTGTCGAACACGATTCCGAAACGTCGCTCGATTTCTTGCTTATCAAGGTTCATCGTGCACATCAGACGCATGATTGTGAAGCGCCGGATCTCGTCGTCCCGGTTCAGGGTGTAGCCTACGATTGTGGCGAGCTTCCCGTCCAAAACCATCGATTCATACCCGGAAATATTTTTTTCGTTCTGGGCATAGACGTTGCCGAACTGGCTGATCGAAGACATGCCGAAGGCGTACAGGTCTGCGTGTGCCTTGGTGGAGTAGCCTTGAAAATTCCGGTGCAGGTCCCCTTTGGTTTGCGCGACGGCGAGCTCGTCTCCTGGCTTTGCGAAGTGGTCCATCCCGATGTAGACGTAGCCCGCCTTAGAGAGCGTCTCGATCGCGAGTTTAAGGAGCGCAAACTTTGTGTCCAAGCTCGGAAGGGATTCTTTTGGGATGACCCGCTGGTGAGGCTTGAGCCAGGGGACGTAGGCGAAGTTGAAAACGGCGATCCTGTCTGGGGCAAGCTCGATCACCTTATTAAGCGTGTCTTCAAACGTCTCAGGCTTCTGGAAGGGCAGTCCGTAGATCAAGTCCACGTTGATGCTATGGAATCCGAGTTCCCGGCTCCAGTCGATCGCCTGTTTTGTGATGTTCAAAGGCTGGATACGGTTGACGGCCCGCTGGACCTCCTCGTCAAAATCCTGGATTCCCATGCTCACGCGGTTGAACCCTGTTTCGCGAAACGCTCTCATGTGTTCACGCGTAAGCCCCCTAGGGTCGATCTCAACGCCAAGCTCGGCATCGGGCGTGAAGCTGAAGCGCTCGTAGACGGATTCCATCAACTTATGAATCTGATCGGGGCTTAAATACGAGGGTGTTCCCCCGCCCAGATGGAGCTGGCAGACCTTCCTTTTGTTCGAAAGCAAGGAGTGAACGAGCGTGAGCTCCGCCTTGAGCGCTTCCAAGTAGTGCTCGATCTTGCCTAAATCCCTCGTGACGAGCATCGTGCAGCCGCAGAAGTAACAGAGCGTATCGCAAAAAGGGATGTGGAAGTAAAGAGAAATGTCGCCCTCGGGGTTCTCTTGGTTGTTCTTGAGAATCGCGCGCTTGAACGCTTCCGGCCCAAAATCCGGGCTGAAGGCCGGCGCTGTCGGGTAGCTCGTGTAGCGAGGGCCAGGGGTATCGTAGCGCTTGAGAAACGCGACATCGAGAGTTTCCAGTTCTTTCATGGCTCCCTAAAGGTGTCTTTGGGTGGCTTCTTTGACGAAGGAGACAAGGAACCTTGCATTGTCCACGGGCGTTTGAGGGAGCACGCCGTGGCCTAGGTTGAACACGTAGCCCGGCCTGTTGTTTACCTTGCTTAAGATTCTGCCGGTCTCTTTGCGGATTGCCTCCTTGCTGGCGAGCAGCACGCAAGGGTCGAGGTTTCCTTGTATGGCTAGCCTCTTGGGTATGTTAGGAATTGCCCAGCCCAAATCTAGCGTCCAATCGAGGCTCACGCCGTCTACGGGAACGCTTGCGATCTCTTCCAGGCTCGAAGCGCAGCCCTTGAAGAACCACACGATCGGCACGCGCCCGCCCAGGCGCTCTTTGAGCCTGCGTATTACCTCGTACACATAAGGAAGGTCGAAAGCCAGGAAGGCGTCTTTAGAGAGCGTTTCCGACCACGTATCGAACAACTGGATCACATCCACGCCGGCCTGTGCCTTGGCCTCGAGGTAGGTACAGACCGCATCGGTAAGCTTCTCCAAGAGCCTGTGGGAAAGCTCAGGATCGCCGTATAGCAGCGATTTGGCCTTTGGGAAGCCTTTTTTGGCGTTTCCCTCGACCATGTAGGCCATGAGCGTCCAGGGCGTGGCCGAGAACCCTATCAGCGGCACCCTGCCTTCGAGCCTTTCCTTCGTGAGCCGGACCGCCTCGAGCACGTAGCCAAGCCGCTGCTCTATTCCGGAGACCTCGAGTGCTTCGATGTCGCCTGCGTTCGAAAGTCCTTTGCCCAAGCTCGGGCCGATTTCTTCATTCATGGAAAGCGGCATTCCCATCGCTTCGGGAACGACGAGGATGTCGCTAAAAAGGATGGCCGCATCGACACCAAGAATGTCAACGGGCTGAATCGTAACCTCGGCCGCGATCTCTGGCGTTTTGACCATCGTAAGGAAGTCGTAGCGGCTTCGGATGGCACGGTATTCGGGCAGGAAACGGCCGGCTTGCCGCATCATCCACACGGGTGCGCGCTCGGTCGGCTCTCCTTTAAATGCTTGAAGCAGCAAATCGTTCTTGAGCATGGACAAGGTCGCCTTTTTTGGCTGGTTCGCGTAAGCTTAAAGATACCATACTTGTCTGGCGGGGGAAAAACGATGAGGGTCGAACGGGTTATCCTTGTACGTCCGAGGGGGTTTTGCGCGGGCGTCGAGAGGGCGCTCGCCATTCTGGAAGTCTTGCTTGAGCGTGTTCCCGAACCCATTTACGTCTTCCATGAGATCGTCCACAACAGCGTGCTCATCGAGGGGTTCAAGCGTAGGGGCGTGCAATTCGTGAACGACCTTAAAGAGGTGCCCGAAGGGGCGGTATGCGTCTTCTCCGCCCACGGGGTATCTCCGGAGATCGAGCGGATGGCTAAAGCCCGGAATCTTCGAGTGTTCGATGCTACCTGCCCTCTCGTGACAAAGGTGCACGAGGAGGCTCGGTTGTTTGCCATAAGAGGCCTCCGTGTGGTGCTTATCGGCCATAAGGGCCACGAGGAGGTCGAAGGTACAATGGGGCACGCCCCCATGTTCTTGGTCAGTACCGCCAAAGATGTCCAGGCGCTCCCGATAAGCCCGGATGAACGCGTGGCGTATTTGACGCAAACCACGCTCAGCCTGGGCGATACGGCCAAGGTTGTGGAAGCCCTTAAGGCGCGGTTCCCAAACCTCATGGGACCCAAAAAAGAAGATATTTGCTATGCTACATACAACAGACAAATGGCCGTGCAAGCGCTCGCTAGGGTTACGGATGTCGTGTTCGTCGTGGGCTCAAAAAACTCCTCGAACTCGCAAAGGCTGGGCGAGGTGGCCAGGGCGGAGGGTGTTCCCGCTTACGTCGTGGATGGGGCCGAGCACATCGAGCCTTGGATGTTCGAACGGGCCAAGGCAATCGGCGTGACGGCCGGAGCCTCGGCCCCGGAAACGCTGGTTTCCGGTATCGTGAAGCACTTCGAGGACCTTGGCGCCGAGCGTATCGAAGAACTTGGCGTTGCCGAAGAGTCTATGACCTTCAGGCTACCCAAGATGCCCGCTTAGGCGTTTCGGGGCTAGTCTTTGCCAAGGTTTTTAATCGGCCGTTGCAACTCTTGAGGTGCTATTGGCATGCAGATTGCTAAGGTTTATCGTTCCGTGAGCTCAATCTCTCTACCCTTCACCTTCACCATTCCCTCCTCTTCGAGCTTTTTAAAGAGCCTCGAGAGGGTTTCCGGCGTTGTACCCAGAAGCAGGGCAATGTCGTGCTTGGGTGCAGGCAGTCGGATACGGTTTGAGGCCCGCCTGTCGGAAAGATCCTTGAGGTAGGCCAAGAGCCGATGCTTGACCTCCGGGGTGGCCAGGTTCTCCATGGTCCTTAAAAACCCCTGGATTCGGGCAGTAAGCGCGGCGATGATCTTGAGGCAGAGCTTCGGGTCTTTGGCAAGGAGCACTTCGAAGGTGTTTGCGTGAATGGTGAGAAGCTCCAAGGGTTCGAGAGCCTGGGCGCTGACCGGATAACGCCCTCCCAAAAAAGGCAGGAGTTCCGCGAAGACCTCGTTTTCCCTGACAAAGTGAACCACGAACTCGCTGCCGTCCTGGCGCGTTCGAAACAGCCTTACGCTCCCTTCGAGCATGAAGTAGATGTCTGAGCCAGGCTGCCCCTCCACGAAGAGGATCGCTTTCTTTGGCACGTTCTTTATCGAACTCGCATGCTCCAAGACAGCCAGTAGCTCTTTATCCTGACTCCCTAGAAACCCGCCAAGAAATCTTTTGATTGCCTCATCTTTTTTCTGCATGATTTCTTGACGTATATCAATTTTTTTATGCATGGAATATGCTTACGTAGTTACAAGATGACAAAAGCCTGCGTTCTTTATCCTAGCCTATAACCAAGGAGGGATGCCAATGAGAAGAATCAGGTGGAGATCATTCCTGGTGTGCTTTTTTTTACTGAACATTCCTGCGAACTTGGCCTTCGCGAAGGGTTCGGCATGTATTTCTTGCCACACCAACGTAACGCCGAACATCGTTTCAGACTTCCGGCTAAGCAAGCACGCGCCCAATGGGCTCGACTGTTCCACCTGCCACGGAAGCGAGCATACGGGCCCCCAGGACGTGGCCAACGTCAAGATTCCTACGCCTGCAACGTGCCAAGCCTGCCATCCAACACAGGTCGAGCAGTTCAGCAAAGGAAAGCATGCCTTCGCGTGGGCCGCAATCACCGCGATGCCCACGATTCATTGGCAGCCGATGGCGTTAATCGAAGGGCAGAAAGGCTGCGGAGGATGCCACAAGCTCGGGCTCAAATCCGAGCAGGAGATCGCGCAGCTGAAACAAGACGGGCAGATCTTCGGCGTAGCGAGTTGTGATGCCTGCCATACCCGTCATACCTTCTCCAAGGCCGAGGCTCAAGAGCCGGAAGCCTGCGAAACCTGCCATATGGGGTTTGACCATCCCCAGTGGGAGATGTATACGGGCTCGAAGCACGGAGTTCGCTACATGCTAAGACGGGAAGGGGTTTTGCCAGAGACCGCCGCGGCTCCCAAATGCCAGACCTGCCACATGCAGCAAGGAAACCACGAGGTCCGGACAGCTTGGGGATTTTTAGCGGTAAAGCTGCCTATTGATGATCCTCAATGGGCAGCCGATCAGGCCCTTATCTTGCAAGGTCTGGGCGTTCTTGACCCGCAAGGTAATCCGACAGCCAGGCTGGACGCCGTTAAAGCTGCCGACATGGCCAGGCTCGATGCAGAGAGCTTTCAAAAGGAGCGCGAAAGAATGGTGCAGGTCTGCACCCAGTGCCATTCCGAAAAATTTGCGGGGGGTGAGCTTGCCAAGGGCGATCAGATGGTGCGAGAGACAGACCGGCTGATGGCGGAAGCTATCCAGATCGTTTCTGGGTTGTACAATGACGGTATTTTAAAAGCACCTGCAGGGTCTACGGCGTCTTATCCGGATATTCTTTCCTTCTACAACGCGCCCTCTCCCATAGAGCAGACGTTGTTCCATATGTATAATGAGCACAGGATGCGCGCTTTCCAGGGTACGTTCCATGCTAGCCAAGATTATGCCTTATGGTACGGCTGGGGAGAGATGAATACTGACCTTGTGAACATCCGCTGGATGGCCGATGAGATGCGGAACCGAGCGACGCTGGTAACTCCAACGACGGTGCTCCCGACTGCGGCTGGGCCATTGGGTAGCCTGCTTGGGTCGTTGCAAAACCTGAAGCGGTGATGCCTTGTCTCCTAAGCACGCGGGCGAGGTTCCGCCCGCGTGCTTACTCGTTCTCCTGTTCCGGCATAGGCAGCCCGAACACGCCCATCGAGGCAAGCGCCAAGGTGCCGGCAAGGAACGGCAAGAATGCTCCTTTAGGGTACAAAAGCCCGGATAGAATGCCTCCAAAGGCAGAGCCAAGGAACGCGCACAGGTTGTAAACCCCCGTGATTCGTCCTCTGTTCTTCGGCTCGAGCTTTTGCGTCAAAAACGCGGGAAGAAGGGCTTGCTCGATCGTATAGCCAAAAAAGAAAACGCCGCTAAACAAAAGCAGTATCCAAGCCTCGGGACGCAAGCTTTGGACCATATCCCCCAAAAACCCTAGAATGACAAGTGCGAACCCTGTCCACGCGGCCAGCTTGAGGCTTCCTAGCCGCTCGGCACGGCGCACGAAGGGGAAGGCCAGAATGCCAGCGGGGAGGATCATCATCAGGTAGGCTTTGCCAAGGCCTGCCTTGGAGATGCCGAGGCTTATGAATTCCAAGGGGAGCAGGAAAAAGAGCGCGTTGAGCGTGAGGGCGAGCACGAAGTTGGCCAAGTAAATCCTCAAGAATTCCTGCCTATTCCAAGAGGAGGAAGCCGAAGGCTGTTCTATGTGCCTTGGAGAATGCGGAATGTTGGGGAAATACCTGGCAACGAACAGCTCTCCGATCACGCTAAATCCGGCCAAGAGAAAGAAAAGGCCCTTCAGGCCGAGAATCGGCGCAAGCATCGGGCCGGCCAGGACTCCTAGCATGAAGGCCATGCCGATCGTCATGCCCGTGATCGTGAATGCCTGGGCGCGAACCTCTGGGCGGGTGACGTCTCCGATGGCCGCGAGCGCAACCGCCCCGACGGCCCCCGTTCCCTGGAGTGCCCTGGCCAGGATGAGGCCATGAATTCCTTGAGCCAGCCCGCAGAGGACGCTTCCCACGCCAAAACATGCCAGACCCAAAGATAGCGCAAACCTTCGGCCTTTTTTATCGCTTAGCATACCGAAGGGCAGCTGGAACAACGCTTGCATGAGCGGGTAAACCCCGAATGCAAGACCAACCTTGGCCATCGTCGCCCCGGGGTAAGCGAGTGCGTTCGTGCTGAAGATTGGAAGGACTAAAAAAATCCCGAGCATCCTGAGCGCCATCGTAAAGCTAATCGCGACGACGGCCCGAGCCTCGCTCGTAGAAAGCGGAGTTCTTTGTTTCACAGCGCCGTGTTCCATCGAGTCTTCCCTAAATTCTCCCTGGTCACTCTACAATAAACCAATAAGCTTTGTCCACCGCATAAAGATTGCGTAAGCTGAAAAGAAACATAGGGTAGACCAAAAAAACATCGAGGAGGAAGAGCATGGAAATCGGGTTTATTGGCCTGGGAAACATGGGCCTTCCAATGGCAAAGAACCTGCTTAGCGCGGGCCATCGCCTCATCGTGTTTAACCGGACGAAAGAGAAGGCTGCAGGGTTCCAGGATGCAAGCGTGCAAATTGCCGAAAGCCCTGGAGAGGTGGCAAGCATGGCCAAAATTGTGCTTACGATGCTTGCAGACGACAACGCCCTGCGCTCGGTAGTTTACGAACGGGGACTAAACCAAGCCCCGCCTTTCCTAGAGACCTTGCCTCAAGGCGGGGTGCATGTCTCGATGAGTACGGTCAGCGTCTCCCTGGCTAAAGAGCTTGCAGCCGTTCATGCCCTAAGGGGCCAGGCATTCGTCTCGGCACCGGTTTTCGGTAGGCCGGATGCTGCCGCGACCAAGAAGCTAGGGGTCGTCGTTGCGGGCGAGGGTACGCTAATCGAAACTCTAAGGCCCGTGTTCGAAGCGCTCGGGCATACCACCTTTGTGGTGGGTCAAGAGCCGTACTTGGCTAACCTCTTCAAGATCGGGGGCAACTTTTTGATCATGGGGGCGATCGAGGCGCTCTCCGAGGCGTTCGCGCTCGTGAAGAAGAACGGGGGCGACCCTGAAGCCTTCTTGAAGGTCGTGAATGCCGCACTGTTTCACTCTCCCCTTTATGAGAACTACGGCGGCATGGTGCTTCACGAGCGCTTCGAGCCCTCCGGATTTCGCCTGGAATTGGGCCTCAAAGATGTCAAGCTCGCGCTCGAGGCCTCCGAAGGGGCACGCGTCCCGCTGCCCTTAGGCGGGCTCGTCAAGGACCGCTTCTTGATGGCACTCGCTTTTGGTCTCGGCCAAAAGGATTGGTCGGCCTTGGGCCTCATGCCGCTTATCGAGGCAGGGATCAAAAAGCCCTGAGCCTGCCGTTTGGCCCCCTTCAGGCTGCAGGAGGTTCCTTGGGGCGAGGGCCGTACTCTTCGGGATCAAGCCGCCGCAACCAGCCCAGAGCCTGGTTCGGGCCGGGGCAGATCTATGGAGGGTTCCAACCTACGCCACGCTGGAGCAGGGGCTCCGGGCGGTTCTGGGAGAAGCCTATAGCTCCAGCTGAGGTTGGTAGAACGAACAATCTTGCTTCAGCGGGCACGGTTTGCATTTTGGGTTCTTGGCGGTGCAAAGAGATTTTCCGTGGTTGATCAAAAGGAGTGAAAAGCGGGCGCGCTCTTCTTCGGGCACCATTGCTTCGAGCTCGCGCTCGATCCGTTCGGGGTCTTTGGCCGTTGTAAGCCCAAGCCGTGTTGCCACCCGCTCAAAATGGCGGTCGACCACGATGCCCGGCAAGCCAAATGCCCCTACGCGCACCACGTTGGCCGTTTTTCGCCCGACCCCACGGAGGGTCACTAGCGCCTCGAGCGCTTCCGGGACTTGCCCGTGGAACCGTTCAACGAGGTCACTCGATGCCTCTTTGATGGCTCTAGCTTTGCGCTTGTAGAAATTAATCTCCTTGATTTTCTCCTCGATCTCGGAAAGGTCCGCCAAGGCCAACGCGTCGGGCGTGGGGAAGCTTGTCAAGAGTTTGGGGGTGATCTCGTTGACCTTCTTGTCCGGGGCTTGGGCGGCAAGGATCGCCTTGATCAGGAGCTCGTACGGTGAGCCATGGGTAAGCTCAAGCCGAGGGTTAGGGAAAAGCTCTCTTAAAGTCTCAAGGATTCGCTGGATTCTAGAGTCCATCATCCCTGGATCGCTTGAAGGATTAGCTCGATGTGGCCATCGACCTTGACGTTGCGCCAAGCACTCCTGACAGTCCCGCTTGCATCGAGCAGGAAGCTTGAGCGGATTATGCCCTCCGAGACCTTTCCGAAGCGTTTCTTTTCGCCGAAGGCCCCCCAGGCCCGAGCGGCCTCTTTATTCGGGTCGGATAACAAAGGGAATGGCAGGCCGTATTTTTTTTGGAAGCGCGCGTGGGATTCCACGGAGTCTGGGCTTATCCCGACCACCTGGATCTTGGACCTTGCGAATTCCTCGAAGCGATCCCTAAATGCGATTGCTTCGTTCGTACAGCCGGGCGTACCATCCTTGGGGTAGAAATACACGACCAATCCGCCGTCTCCAAAGAGGTCTTCGAGGCGAAACTCTCCTTCTTTTCCGGCTTTATCTACCCCTCTTAGCGCAAAGGTCGGCGCCTTTTGTCCGGCTACGAGGTCCATCGGCACTCCTTTTGGGCGGATTGCCCTTATTTGCGTTTTCGTTGTATGCTTACAATAGCAAACCTTTGAGTTCTAGGGAACAAGTAGCCCGGCAGGGTTAACAAAAAAGGGTACGTTAGCGCACATGATAGAAAAGAAAGCGCAGTACCGGATGGTCCGGTTTGAAACGGGCCCGTTTGGCGAAAACTGTTATGTTATCGGGTCGCAAACGACCAAAAAGGCGATTATGGTCGACCCCGGAGACGAGATTGACAGAGTTCAACGGGCCGTAGAGCACGAAGGGTTTACGCTCGAGGCGATCCTTTTGACCCATGGCCATATCGATCACGCCGTCGGCTTGGCTGACATCAAGGAAAGAACGAAGGCGCCCGTCTATTACCACGAGCTCGAGTCCTCAATGGTTCGGGGACTTGCCATGCAAGGCCTCATGTTTGGCTTGAGGGCAAAGAACGGCCCACCGCCGGATTATGCGCTCAAGGGTGGTGAAACGCTAAATTTGATCGAGCTTGCGATAAACGTCCTGCACACCCCGGGTCATACAGCCGGCGAGGTTTGTTTTTGGGTTCCCGCGCTCAGCTGGTTGATTTCGGGGGATGTCTTGTTCCAAGGCTCGATCGGCAGGACAGACTTGCCAGGGGGCGATTACGCCACGTTGATCGGTTCCATTCAAAAAAAACTCCTTGTCTTGCCTGAAGAAACGGTAGTGTTCCCGGGCCATGGCCCCAAGACGACAATCGGGCAAGAAAAACGCACCAACCCGTTTCTCATGGGGCTTTCGCCCGCCCCATGAACCTTCGTTTTCAAGGAAAGCGCCTGACACTCGGCATCACCGGTGGGATTGCCGCCTACAAGGTGCCCGAGCTTGTCCGGATGCTGACCAAAGAGGGGATCGGAGTGTTTCCTGTGGCTACCGTTCGGGCGCTGGAGTTCGTCACCCCGCTCGTTTTGGAGACGCTCTCGGGCAACCCCGTCTTGTGCTCGCAAAAGCTTGAGCACGCCCAGATCGGGCATATCGAGCGCGCTCAGAGCGTGGACGGTATCTTGGTAGCACCGGCCACGGCCAACACGCTCGCCAAGATGGCCCAGGGCATTGCCGACAACGTCCTGCTCGATGTCCTTCTTGCCTCAGACCCCAGAAGGGTGATCGTCTGCCCTGCCATGAATACCGCGATGTGGGAACATCCGGCAACCCGGCAAAACATCGAGAAGATCAAAGGGTACGGGGTCTACGTTGTAGGCCCGGACGTAGGAGAATTGGCTTGCAAGACCAACGGGGCAGGAAGGCTCGCCCCGTTGGACGAGATCCTCTATGCCGTGGAGCGCTTGCTTGCGCCAAAAGGCCTTGAGGGCCGGCGCGTGGTCGTGACGGCAGGGCCGACGAGGGAGCACGTAGACGCCGTCCGGTTTCTATCCAACCCCTCTAGCGGCAGGATGGGGATCGCGCTGGCCAAGGAATGCTGGTACAGGGGAGCGGATGTCACGCTCGTGTTGGGCCCCTCCGATCATCCCGTTCCAAAGGAAATCCGGCTTGAGCGGGTAACCTCCGCCCTGGAGATGCTCGAGGCGCTCCAAGGGCTGCTTTCCGAGGCTACGATTCTCATCATGAACGCGGCCGTCGCCGATTTTAGGCCGTCTAGGGTGGTTCCGTACAAATTCAGGAAGGCGGATATCCCTTTGACGCTGCTTTTAGAGCCAAACCCAGACATCCTCAAGACGTTGGCGGCCTCGAAGCTTCCGAACCAGCTCTTTGTGGGTTTCGCCGCGGAAACCGACGGAGAAAGAGCTATGGCAACCGCCAAGCGCAAACTGGAAGAAAAAAGCCTAGATATGATCGTTGCCAACGATGTTTCGAAGAAAACCGCCGGTTTTGGCTCGGCCTTTAATGCCGGAGTAATTCTTCTGAAAACGGGCGAGCAGAAGGTACTGGGCCACATGTCAAAAGAAGCGATGGCAGCCCGGATCGTGGATGAAATCGTCCATTTAGCGGCCCAAACCTCTCCTTCCTCTCTTCAAGTAGGGCAATAAAAGGCCGGTTGTTTGCCTTGATTAGCTCGTAAACCTCTTGCTTTAAGGTTAGCTTCAAGCCTGGAGAGGCGATAGGGGAATCGTGGGCAATTTGACGCCGGAAGAACCGAACCAGCTTTAGATTCTCGACCCCTGTAGGGTCCAGGAGGAACAAGGGGGAAGAGGCCGGGTCGCTCAGCATGCCACGAACCAGGATGTAGGAAGCTTCGAGCACCTCTTTGAGTTCCTCTTCCGTAAAGAAAGCGGGATGACGCCCGGACAGTCGCTGCAAGCGCGCATCCAGCTTTCCTGCTTGCCTGAGGGCCAAAAGGCGGCGGAAGAAAAACTTGTTCGTGCGGAACGAGAAGACGACCGGTGTAACCGTTTCTGTAAGCAAAAGGTCTAGGTCTTTGTCTTTGAGCGTCTCGTGCAGGCTTTCCAGTAGATAAGAGAGATTCGAGAATCGACTGTCCAGCATGAACTCGGCCAGAATGTGCCTGCTTAGGTAGCGTGGCGTTCCGAAGAGGATTTTTTTTGGCAAAAACAGGTTATGGGCATAGGTATCGTGCGCTAGATGGCTAAGGTACCCAAGCGCGAACGCCCGCTCTTTGGAGGAGGACGACTTGGCGAGCATTTCTTTCCCGACGCGCCAGTTATGGCAGTGTGAGTGAAAGTCGGCAAGGTTCCTGGCGATCGTGATGTCCGGCCCCAAAAGGCCGTATAGGTACGCAAGCGGCCAGGAGCCCAAGGCCTGCCCTATCCAGGCCGGAAATACTCCCTGCAAGGCGTCTTGCAGTATTGGAAGTCCGGCAGCAAGATGGGTCAGCGGGCCGAAGGCAAAGGCTTTAGACGGCATGGCAAGCACGAGCGCCACCACCAAGCCTACCAAAACGGGGAAGGCGTGAAATTCCCAACGCTTTAAGATTGCTGTATGATGGGTATAGATTACAGGTAGCATAATTTTCATGATAAAACATTCAGAGTTCGCTTTGCAACTCAAGGCCGCGGCCAACGCGCTGAACAAGCGCTACGATAGACTTTTTGTGTGGGCTAGGATGCATAGGATGGAAAACGCGAAGACTCAAAAAGAACAAAAAAGCCTAGCCCTGGAAGATTTGAGGGCCAACGAGCTTGGCGCTTGTACCCGCTGCGATTTGTGCAGGGCTCGCAGCCATATCGTGTTCGGAGAGGGGAACCCGAATGCCGACCTAATGCTGATCGGAGAAGCGCCGGGTAAGGATGAAGACAGGCAAGGAAGGCCATTCGTTGGCAGGGCGGGACAGCTTTTGGCAAGGCTTCTTGAGGAGGCCGGGTTTACCCGCGAGCAGGTATACATTGCAAACGTGATCAAGTGCCGTCCGCCGGAGAACCGCACTCCCGAGCCCGAGGAGGTCTCGACGTGCAAGCCGTTTTTGTTGCAGCAGGTTCGAATTATTGACCCGAAAGTCCTCGTGCTGTTAGGATCCGTCGCGACCAAGGCATTTTTCGGGTTCGAAAAGACCATTTCAAGAATGCGCGGCCAAGAGCTTGCGCATGAAGGGCGCGTCACGATCCCAACCTACCATCCCGCGTTTGCGCTCCGAAACCCTCCTAGCGTGGAAACGGTCCGTCACGACATCTTTTTAGCATGCGAATTCCTAAAGAAGGAACTGAACGCATGAGAAGGCGAGGGCATTCCCTGGCCTTTGTGTTGTTTTTTGGGTTTTTCCTGTTGGCCTCGGGTCCTCTTTTTGGAGAAACGCTCATCCTTAAGGCCAAGCTCGAGGGCGTGGTTAACCCCGTCATGGCCGAATACATCCTAGATAGCCTCGAAGAGGCCGAAAAGCAGGGTGCGGAACTCCTTTTGATCGAGATGGATACCCCAGGAGGGCTAGATAGCTCGATGCGCAGGATTATCCGTGGCATCGAAGACTCAGACCTCCCTGTAGCCGTGTATGTCGCCCCCCCAGGGGCGAGGGCCGCCTCGGCAGGGTGCATCATCGCGATTGCCTCCCATGTTCTTGCGATGGCTCCCAGCACAAATTTGGGGGCGGCGCATCCCGTTTCGCTAGGCCAGGAATTGAAAGAAGACGATCCCATGACAAAAAAGGTCGTCAACGACATGGTCGCCTACGCGACGGGGCTGGCCAAAAGGCACAACCGGAATGCCGAGTGGGTAGAAAAGGCAATCAGGCAGGCCGCTTCGATCGACGCCGAAACCGCACTAAGGCTGAACGTGTGCGATCTAATGGCGGAAAACGCCAAAGAGCTGATCGAAAAGCTTGATGGCCGCTCCGTAGAGGTCAAGGGAAAAGCTAGAACGCTAAAGACCCTCGGTTCAAGCGTTCAGGACTTTGAGATGAGCCTAAGGCAACGTTTCTTGCTTGTCTTAAGCAACCCCAACGTCGCCTACATCCTGCTCATGTTCGGGGTTTACGGCATATTGTTCGAGCTAGCCTCGCCCGGCGCCGTCTTTCCCGGGGTGGTTGGCGTCATATGCCTGGTGTTAGGGTTTTTCGGCCTCGAGATGTTGCCCATCAGCTACGCCGGCCTAGCGCTCATCGGCCTTGGAGTCTTGCTCATGCTGCTCGAGGTCAAGGTAACGAGTTACGGGTTGTTAAGCATAGGAGGGGTTGGTTCGATGCTCCTTGGTTCGCTCATGCTGTTCAAGAGCGAGGCCGAGTACTTGCGCGTCTCGCTCAGCGTCCTTCTGCCCGTAATCTTCACGACCGCGGTATTCGTGGCCTTCGTCGTCTGGCTTGTTGCTCGCGCGCACATAAAAAAGCCCGTTACGGGGGCGCAAGGGATCGTCGGGATGAAAGGCAAGGTGATCCTCCCCCTAGGTTCGGACAACCAAGGCCGGGTGCTCGTGCACGGCGAGATCTGGTCGACGAAGAGCGACATCGGCGACCTCAAGCCGGGCGAAGAGGTGGTCGTTACCGGCATCGAAGGGCTTTTGCTCGAGGTAAAACCTCTCCAAGAGAAAAACGAACCCTAAGGAGTCCAGCCATGTACCAGCCGTTACTTGTGCCTGCTTTGATCGTTGCGGCGCTGGTCGTGTTCTTCTTAATGAACGCGATCCGGATTTTGGCCGAGTACGAAAGGGGCGTAATTTTTAGGCTCGGGCGTTACGTAGCCACCAAAGGGCCTGGGTTGATCCTGCTGATCCCCGTTGTAGACCGGATGGTCCGCGTAGACCTGCGCGTCTTGACGATGGACGTCCCCTCTCAGGATGTCATTACCAAGGACAACGTCACCGTAAAGGTCAACGCAGTCATCTACTTCCGGGTCATGATCCCTGAAAAGGCGATCATCGAGGTGGAGAATTATCTTTACGCCACCAGCCAGCTTGCCCAGACAACGCTACGGAGCGTTTGCGGTGAGGCCGAGTTAGACGAACTCTTGGGTAAAAGAGAGAAGCTCAACATCCGTATCCAGGAGATATTGGATGCGCACACCGACCCTTGGGGCATCAAGGTGAGCAACGTCGAGATTAAGTACATCGACCTTCCCCAAGAGATGCAGCGCATGATGGCAAGGCAGGCCGAGGCTGAGCGCGAAAAGCGGGCCAAGGTCATCCATGCCGAGGGCGAATACCTGGCCGCCGAGCGCCTGACAGGAGCGGCGAAGATCATCGCCACGACCCCGTCTGCGCTCCAGCTGCGTTTTCTTCAAACGGTCACGGAGGTCGCTTCGGAAAAGACCTCCGTCATTGTCCTTCCTATCCCCCTTGAGCTGTTTCGGGGGTTTATGACGCAGGGAAATGGAGAAACTTCGGCTTAGCTCGCTCGAATTCGGGCTGCCCGAAGAGCTGATCGCGCTGGAGCCCGCGAACCCAAGGGATGCGTGCAGGCTCTTGGTGCTAGAGCGTGCATCGGGACGTCTTCATCATGCGACGTTCCGGGACATCGAGCATTTTCTTCGGCCTACGGACGTGCTGGTCGTGAACGCCTCCATGGTGACCCCCTGTCGATTCTGGGCAAGCGCAAAAACAGGCAAGACGTTCGAAATTCTTGTTTTGGAGGAGGCCGGTCCGTCGTTCTTGGTCAGGGCGCTGCTCAACCCGGCCCGTAAGGTCAAGCTAGGCGAGCCTTTGAAGCTTGACTCCAACGTAGGGTTTACCCCGAAGGCCTCGCTTGGCGGTGGGATGTTCGAGGGCATATTCGAGGGTGCCTTAGGGCTTCTGGACTGGCGTAGCGTCGCGCAAGGCTTTGGAGTCGTGCCACTGCCGCCATACATCGCCCGCAGGCTGGAGAAAGAAAGGCTCTCAAAAACAGAGGTATGGCTTAAGGCCTACAACCCCGTGTACGCACAAACCCCTGGGTCCATAGCCGCGCCTACGGCCGGTCTTCACTTCACACCCGAGCTCCTTGAGGCGCTTTCAAAAAAAGGCGTGGAGGTGTGCAAAATCGTTCTTAATGTAGGGCTTGGCACGTTCAAGCCGTTAAAACAGGAGTGGGTCGAGGAAAACCGACTTGAGCCCGAGGCGTTCCGCGTCGAAGGGGCCACGCTGAAAGCCCTTGCCCAAGCCAAGCGCCAAGGCCGCAGGGTCGTTGCCGTGGGAACGACGGTCGTAAGGACGCTCGAGTCGGTCGCCGCCTTCTTGTTTGACGAGGATTTCCAAGAAAGGGGGGCGAGCGGTTATACCGACAGGTTTCTCAGGCCTGGTTACCGCTTTCAAGCGGTGGATGCGCTTATCACCAACTTTCATCTCCCGAAATCAAGCCTCTTGGCGCTTGTTGGAGCCTTCGGCGGGCTTGAGCGCATCCTCGATGCCTACAAGGAGGCCATCTTCAAGGGGTACCGCTTCTACAGCTTCGGCGATGCCATGCTGGTTGTGTAGGGATGAACGGCGCTCTTTCGTTTCGTATCGTCGCCAACGATCATGGCACGCAAGCTCGGCTAGGCGTTTTGATGGGGCGCTTCGGGGCGGTCGCCACGCCTGCGTTCATGCCCGTCGGTACCCACGGGGCGGTGCGGGCGCTCCTGGCAGAGGACCTCGAAAAGCTTGGCTTTGGGATGATTCTGGCCAACGCCTTGCATGTGTACCTAAGGCCTGGCGTGGAGCTAGTTGAGCGCTTCGGCGGGCTCAAGCGCTTTATGGGCTATCAAGGGGGAATTTTGACCGACTCGGGCGGATACCAGGTGTTTTCTTTGAGCCCATTCGTGAAGGTTTTCGACGACGGCGTGCTTTTCCGGTCTCCGCTGGACGGGGCGATGCATCGGCTTTCCCCAAAAGACGTCGTTGTAATCCAAGAAAAGATTGGAAGTGATATCCACATGCCGCTCGATCAGCCTGTCGGCTATCCGGCCTCCGAGGCTCAAACAAAGGCGGCATTAGGCCGCACGCTGGACTGGCTCAAGGCCTCACTTAAGGCCAAGAACCCGGAACGGGGGGCGTTGTTCGGTATTGTCCAGGGGGGCGTCTTCCCGGAACTCAGGGTTCGGGCTTCCATAGAGGCCAGCGAACTTCCTGTTGCCGGGTTTGCTCTCGGCGGATTTTCTCTTGGAGAGCCGAAGAACTTAATGTGGGAGCTCGCCTCGCGAACGATCGAAAGCTTGGATCCGGCCAGGCCCCGCTACCTTATGGGCGTTGGGACCCCCGCCGACCTGCTCGAAGGGGTGCGGCTTGGGGTGGACATGTTCGATTGTATCCTTCCTACCAGGCTGGCGAGGCACGGGCAACTCTACACCTCCAAGGGTTCCGTTCGCTTAAAGAACGCCCTCTCTCGAAGCAATGAAGAGCCGATAGACCCCTTATGCGATTGCTACGCATGCAAGACGTTTTCGCTCGGATACCTTGCTCATCTGTACCGCATCGGGGACCCATCGGTCCTTCGGCTTAACACGCTACACAATTTGCGCTACTATGGTAAACTCCTTGAGGAAGCGAGACATGCGATCGGCTCAGGGAGGTATGACCAGTGGGTTGCAGCGAAACTTTCGCGGTTGAGTTCTGAAAGGGAGGGAAATGGCTAGCATTGCGTTTGCCCAGCAAGGCGGGGTACCTGCGGGAATCGGGAGTCTTTTAGGGCCGTTGGTGCCGATTCTTTTATTGTTCCTCATCTTCTACGTGCTGCTTATTCGCCCCCAGCAAAAAAAGGTGCGCGAGCTTCAGGTGATGCTCCAGGGCCTAAAACGGGACGACGTTGTCCTGACGAGTGGGGGCTTGCTAGGCAAAATCATCGGCCTTACGGATCAGTATGTCACGCTAGAAATCGCCGAGAAGGTTCGGGTGAAGGTGGCAAGAAACGCGATTGCCCGCGTTGTTGAGGAGCCATTCAAAGGGCTCCAGGGCCCGAGCCCCTCTTAGGGGGCACAAAAGACCATGGGTCTTCGGACAAAGGCCGGCATCGCCGTCGCTGTGCTTACGATAGGGATTCTTTTGCTTTTGCCCACGCTCCTTTCTCCCTGGGTCAAAAATTGGCCCGAACCCATCCAAAGGCGCATGCTCAAGCTTGGCCTTGACCTCAAAGGAGGCATCCACCTTGTGTTTGAAATTGACAAGGCCAAGCATGAAGAGACGCTTGCATACCGGCTTCTTGCCCAGCTAAAGTCTGCCGTCCGTGAGGGTGGGCACGACTTTTTGGATGCCCAAGTCCACGAAGGCACGATTCGCATGACCCTGCTGGATGATCAGACGGCAAACGATGTGACAGCCAAGCTTCTTGGCCAGTTTCCAGAGCTTCGGCTGCTGGAAACCCGCCGTAACGAGCTTGTCTTGAAAATGAACGACGCCTACGTGGAGCGGATGCTCAAAGAGGCGTCCGGAAGGGCGGTGGAGATCATTCGGAACCGGGTGGACCAGTTTGGCGTGGCCGAGCCCGACGTGCGCCAAGAGGCCAGCGGACGCATCCTGGTGCAGCTCCCTGGGCTAGAGGACCCGAGCAGGGCAATCGCTCTGATCGGAAGAACGGCTCTTCTCGAGTTTCGGCTTGCCGCAGACGAAGTCTCTCCGGAAGAGGCCCAGAGCCTTCCAGAGTATCAGGTGATGTACGAGGTTCGCGATGGGGAGCGGGTGCCCTACGTCCTTGAGCGCCAGCCCCTGCTTACGGGCGATATGCTCAAAGACGCGACTGTAGGGTTTGACCAAACGGGTGTGCCCGTGGTCAACATTGCCTTCAACGCCCAAGGCGCCCGCATTTTTGCCGAAGTAACGGCGGCCAACGTAGAAAAAAGGCTTGCCATCGTGCTCGACAACGCCATCTATTCCGCCCCTGTGATCCGCGAACCGATTCGTGGGGGAAGGGCGCAAATCTCCGGCAGCTTTACTACAAAAGATGCGCACGATTTGGCGATTGTGCTCAGGGCGGGCGCGTTGCCAGCGCCCGTGAAGCTTATCGAACAGACGTCCGTAGGCCCGTCCTTGGGCAAAGAGGCGATCCTTCGGGGCGCTCTCTCGCTCGCCGTAGGGTTCTTCCTAGTGGTCGCCTTCATGGCGGGCTACTACAGAAGATCAGGCCTGATCGCCGACCTTTGCGTGCTCTCCAACATCGTGCTCGTGCTCTCGGCCCTGGCGCTTTTTGGGGCTACGCTCACGTTGCCCGGCATCGCGGGGATTGTGCTCACGGTCGGCATGGCCGTAGACGCCAACGTGCTTATCATCGAGCGTATCCGAGAAGAACTCCGGGGCGGCCTGCCTCTGGCCAAGAGCATCGAAGAGGGGTTCCGAAGGGCCTTTTTGACGATTATCGATACGCACGTCACAACGCTCGTCTCGGCCGTTATTCTCTATTTCATGGGAACGGGCCCAATCAAGGGGTTTGCCGTAACGCTCTTCATCGGGTTGGCCGCGAGCCTCTTTACGGCCGTATTCATGGCAAAGCTTATAATGGATAGCCTCTTGGCGCGCAGAAAAGACGCCTGGCTCTCGTTTTAGGTTTAGGAAAGGGGCATGGAAGCCAAACGTTTCTCTTTTAGGCATTTGATCCCTAGCGATACACGAATCGACTTCGTTGGGAGTCGCTTTCTCTGGGTTGCGCTCTCCTTTGCCTTGGTGCTCGCAAGCATCCTGCTTGTCTTCTTAAGGGGGATTCCGCTGGGAGTCGATTTCCAAGGCGGCACCCTAGTAGAGGTGCGCTTCCAAGGAGAAAAGGTGACCCCTTCGGCCGTAAGGGGGGTGTTTGCTCCGCTTGCAGGGGGTGACGTGCTGGTCCAGCCGCTTGGCGGGGCCGAAGGCGGCGGCTACCTTGTAAGGACAGGCCCTAGGGAAGACTTGGAGGGCTTTAACCAACGGCTGCATCAAGAGCTCAACGAGGCATTCGGCAAGAAGGTCGAGGTGTCTAGGGTTGAGATGGTCGGGCCCGCCATGAGCAAAGAGCTTCGAAGAAAGGGTTACATCGCCGTCTTGCTCACATGGGCGGCCATGCTCGTCTACATTGCCTTTCGGTTCGAGTTTGCCTACGGGCTTGGGGCCGTCATTGCCCTGATCCATGACACATCCATCTGCCTGGGAGCGATGGTGCTCGGACAAAGAGAATTCTCGCTCGTGACGCTCGCAGCCCTTTTGACCGTCATCGGCTACAGCGTCAACGATACAATCGTCGTCTGCGACAGGATCCGCGAGAACATTCCCAAGCTCGGCAAAAAGCTATCGCTGCCCGAGCTTGTGAACCTAAGCATCAACGAAACACTCTCACGAACGATCATTACCGCGTTGACCGTGTTCCTCGTTCTTGTAAGCCTGTTCGTGTTCGGGACCAGTCTGCTGCGCGACTTTGCGTTTGTGATGCTCGTTGGCGTTATTGTGGGGACCTATTCGAGCATCTACATCGCCACGCCTGTCGTCCTGCTTTTCAAGAGGCCCTCCAAGGGCTGATTGCGCCGTGTTTGGCTCCAAGACCTGGCTCTATCGCCCGCTCCCAAGCCCAGAAAAAACGCTTACACTGGCCAAAGATCTTCGTATTCACCCTCTTTTGGCGACGTTCCTGGTTCAGAGGGGGGTCTGCGACCCCTTAGAAGGGGAGCGTTTTTTAAACCCCACGTTAGACAGTATCCAAAGCCCTTGGATGTTCCGGGACATGGATGTTGCGACCAAGCGCGTCGTCAACGCCGTGTCCGCCAAAGAGCCGATCGGCGTGTTTGGCGATTACGATGTCGACGGGATCTGCGCAACGGTCATCTTGTCCGATTATCTATCCAAACTAGGACTGAAAGTCTTCTATAAGAGCCCGGATCGGCAAAAGGAAGGCTACGGTCTGTCCATTGAAGGGCTCAAGAAGCTAAAAGGGCACGGGGCTAGGCTCGTGGTGGCCTGCGATTGTGGCTCGAGAGACCACAAGGCGTTGGAATACGCCAAAGAAGCTGGGCTCGAGGTGATCGTTCTTGACCACCACGAACCCCCCGATGCGCTTCCTCCGGCCTTTGCCTTGATTAACCCAAAGCGCAAAGACTGTCCTTCCGTGCAAAAAGGGCCATGTTCGGCCGCGGTAGTATTTTACTTTCTGATGGCCCTAGGCGAGTCGCTTGGGAACCCTTCCAATTTGCCCGGCCTAGACGGCTACCTTGAGCTCGTTGCGTTGGCAACGCTTGCTGACAGGGCCCCTTTGGTAATGGACAACCGCGTGTTCGTAAAACTTGGCCTCGAGCGGCTCATGAGCTCCGAATGGATAGGCCTGGCAGAGCTAAAGCGGCTGGGGTTGGGGAACCCCTTTGCGCCCGTCTCCGAAAAGGATGCGAACTTTGTGTTGATTCCTCGGCTGAACGCGTCCGGGCGGATGGCTACGGCAAGGAATACGGTCAGGCTCCTTTTAAGCAGGAATCCCAAAGAAGCAAGGGAGCTCGCCGGCGAGATTGAGGCGATCAATGCCGACAGAAGGCGATTGCAGAACGGTATCCTCGAAGAAGCGATGGAACAAGCACTTTTATGGGTCGAACAGGGAGCCCCCGCGATTGTTGTATCGGGCCGTGGCTGGCACCATGGAGTGGCGGGCATCGTGGCCGCGAAGCTGGCCGAGCGGTTCCATAGGCCGGCCATCGTGCTTGAGCGTCTCGAGGATGGAACTCTAAAGGGTTCCGGGCGCAGCGTTCCCGGTATTTCGTTGCTAGAGGGGCTTGAACATGCCAAGACCTACCTAGAGCGTTTCGGCGGCCACAAGTCTGCCTGCGGTGTTTCTCTCCATGAGCGTCAATTGCCATATTTTTTGAAAGCTTTTATGTCCGGCCTCGCTTCCAAGGCCAACGCCTCGGGTGGCGCCATGGTCCCCCTCTTGGTTGACGTGACCCTTAAACATGTCCCTTCAGAAGATGACTGGCTTGGGATTCTAGGTCCACTCTCCCCGTTCGGTGAGGCAAACCCCTACCCAAGGGTTCTCCTTCAAGCCGTATCTCTTGGCCAAACCAAGACAAGGAGTGGGCCCCTCGTCCTCACCCTAGAGGACGGCACGGAATTGGACCTGCAGGGCAAATGGGGCGAAAACGACAAAATGGTCCATTTAGGAAACGCAGTTCTTGAAGCCCGGCTTGTCAGGAAAAGGCGGATTCGCCAAGTAGAATTTTTCCTCAAAGATTTTCGACCCAGCCAAGAGGCTGAAGGCATCCCCCTGTCATAACACCGGCAGGAACGCTCTCGTTTCATTCCATCGACCGTTCTTCTTTCGTTATTTTAGTTTGATTTCGATAGATGCATACGATGGTCCAAGCGGCCAGAGAAACGTTCACCAAAGATACACAAAGATAGAGCTGGAAACTCACAACCAGAAAAAGATTCTGAGGATAGCTTGACATCTTCTTAACGGATGTTATACTTCTTAGAAGAGAACAAAAAAGTATTTCTTCGTCAATTTTTTTTCAAGGAGGAAGAATTGTGGAAAAAGAACGGCCGACCAGGATAACCCGCAGGGAAAAGCTTCTTACAAGCAAGGAAGTTGCCGTGCGGCTTGGCATTAGCCCGGATACGGTAAACGAATTCGCGAGGAAAAAAATCCTAAAAGGGTTTAAAAAGGGCCGTCAGTGGAGGTTCCGCATGCATGACGTAGCGCTTTTTGAAAAGACGTTCAAGAAAGTTGCTTAAAGGTGCCGAGACGGTCGTTGAGTGACGAGGGGGTGGCCATGGAGGTGGAGGTCTATTATGATGTTTCTAGCCCTTATACGTACCTTGCATTTACCCGCCTGTTTAATGTTATAGAACGGTACGGGGCCAAGCTCACACTCCTTCCGGTGTACTTGGGGGGTCTTTTCAAGGCGCTGGGGCGTACGCTTCCACACCCTAGCAAGCTTACGTACATGCAAAAAGACCTCAACGATTGGGCCTCCTTCCTTGGCGTTCCGCTGAAATTTCCGAGCGTCTTTCCGCTCAATTCAATCCAGGTGCAGCGGGGGGCGGTCTGGATGAAAGACCGCGGGCTCGAGGAGGACTACGTGAAGCGCGTATTCCCTGCCTATTGGGTGGAAGATCGCGACCTTTCCAAAGATGAAGAACTTTTGGATATTGTCAGTAGCCTTGGTGTAGACTCGCAAGACTTCCTTCAGGGGGTTCGCTCCGAAGAAGTCAAACAAAAACTGAAGGAAATCACAGAGGCGGCCCTCAGCCGGGGTGTTTTCGGCGTTCCGACTTTCTTTGTCTCCGGAGAGATGTTTTGGGGGAACGACCGCTTGCTGTTTGTCGAGAAAAAGCTCGAGGGTTCAAAACGTAGTTGAGTTTACGTCGTTGCGTGGTAGAATAGGCGTAGAATAACTACGTTAGAGGGGTCGCCATGAAGGCTCAAAAGATCCTTTGTCCTGTTGATTTTTCTGAAGATTCCAAAAAAGCCCTTCGTGTCGCTCTCGATTTAAAAAAACAGTTCGGGGCTACCCTAGACGTCGTGACCGTAGTGATTGACCCGTTCGGCGACTACGTCCATCCGACGAAGGCTCGCTACATCGAATCGAGCAAGCAGTGGGCGATTGAAGACGCGAAGCAGGATCTAAAAAAGCTCAAAGAAGAGTTCTTCGCGGACGAGGAGGGGGTTGGGATGCACGTCCTCTTCGGCATTCCTGCGGAAGAGGTGCTGAACTTTGTCAAACAGGAAGGTCATGATCTGATTGTTATCGGAACCCATGGGAGACGTGGGATCGCGCGCCTCGTTATAGGGTCGGTTGCAGAGGAAGTGATTCGTAAGGCTACCTGTCCCGTGCTGACCGTGAGGCTTTAAGACCCTATCGAAGCTCGAAAACTACGGAGGAAAAAAGGATATGCCTAGCCTTGATCTGGCCTACGAGAAACTTCAAGAGGGTGCAGAGATCGAGCCCCTTGTCAAAGGGCCGATTACAAAAGAGCAGCTAAAAGAGTATGGGCCGGCTGCGGGAGACCCGAATCCTATTCATCTAGACGACGAATTCGCCAAAATGGCCGGATATCCAGGGGTATTCGCGCACGGTATGCTCTCGATGGGTTTTCTTGGCCAGTTTCTTGCCGATCGTTTTGGCCTTGAGAGCATAAGAAAATTCAAAGTCAGGTTTGCGAGGATTACCTGGCCGGGAGAGGTCATCACCTGTATGGGCAAGGTGATCGGCAAGCGTGTCGAAAACGGCGAGAAGCTCGTGGATCTTGAGCTTGCGACCCAGAACGAGAAAGGCGAAAAGAAAATTCTCGGAGAGGCAACCGTTCGGGTGGCTTAGATCTGCCCCCAAAAGTCTTGAATTCAGGGCCTCCTAGCCGGCAAAGTACTCCGGCGGAAACGAAGATTGAAGCTGCTTGAGGGCTGTCTGAACTTGCTTGGCGTCTTTCCCCTCGATTGTAACAAGCACGACAAACGGGTTGCTCTCGATTTTCGGGTAGGAGCCGATTTGGAGGTCGGGGTGCGCCTTTTGGATGGACGCGAGCGTTTGGGAGAGCCATGACTCCGGAACCAAAAATGTTATCGATTCTATAAAGTAAGGGTCGGCGGAGAACTGCGAGGCGATCACCTCTAACTTCTTCTGAAACAGCCTAGGAACTCCAGGGAGAACGTATACGTTCTCCATCCTCACGATAGGAAACGTTCCGTCGTCGGCCGGGATTAGGCTTGCTCCCTTCGGAATGTAAGCCATGCGCATCTTTCCTTCGAGGTGTTGAGCCCCAAGCAAGGGAAAGAGGCTGGGTTCTTGGACAAGCGGGATGCCGAAGGCGTAGGCAATCGCTTCCATCGTAACGTCGTCATGGGTTGGTCCAATGCCCCCGGAGGTGATGATCGCGTCAAAAACGTGGCGCAGAGCATTGAGCTCTTGGGCGATGGCCCCGATTTCATCGGGGACAACGACGACCCGTTCGAGTCTGGATCCGAGTTCCCAGATGCGCTTTGCGAGATAAGGCGTATTTTGGTCTTCAACCTTTCCTGTCAGAATCTCGTTGCCCACGACGAGCAGGGCTAGCCTTAGTTCCATGGTCTACCAGAACGCGTTCTCGATATGATGGATTTTCGGGGTGGATCCGCTAAAATCGATAAAAACGCAATCAAACCGTGCCTCGTCTGTATCTGTTTCCATGGGATGTCTGAGTAGATAGGCTTGTGCAGCCGCTCGAAGCCTTCGTTGTTGAGCCCTGGTGAGCGCCTCCTCCAAAGGGATCGCCTCGATGTTCGTCCTCCCCTTTACCTCGACAAAGACGAGCGTCCGTCCTGTTCTCGCAACAAGGTCGATCTCCAGCCTGTGAAACCGGACATTCTGGCCTAGGATTGCAAAGCCTCGCTCAAGCAGAAACTCCTTGGCGAGCTGCTCAGCATGCTTGCCATTCATGGTGCTTTAGCGGTGCGAACGAGACGCGGTGTTCCGGGCATGGACCGAACATCCTGACTCTTTCTACGTGATAGCATGTAGGATACCCCTTGTGTACGGCAAACCCGTATGCCGGATAGCGGGCATCGAGCTTTTCCATGAGCCTATCCCGCATGGTTTTTGCAAGGATGCTGGCCGCGGCGATCGTACCCGAGAGCATATCTCCTTTAGGAAGAAGAATGCAGGGAGCTTCCGCCCTAGGGTCTAGCGTGCCGTCCACCAAAAGAATCGAAGGGGAGCATGGAAGCTCATCGAGCGCCCTTTTTGCGGCCAAGCGGAAGGCTCTTGAGATCCCAAGCGTATCTATTTCCGATGCCAGCGCGAACCCTACGGCCCACAGGCTGTTGAGGCCTACGAGAAGCTTGTGGGCCTTTAGCCGCTGGCCAGGAGTAAGTTTTTTGGAATCATCGAGCGCAAGGCTCTCCATCGTCGGCGTGTATGTAAACACACCTACCGCCAAAGGCCCGGCAATGGGGCCTCTCCCCGCCTCGTCCATCCCTGCGAGGCTTAGGCTCGGATCGCCCTGAAATAGCCTGTGCTCTAGGGCATACCCTGCGGCCAACTAAACTTCCTGCTCCCGGTAGGCTACTGTTCCCTTGAGCCTCGTGGCCCGTTTGCCCTTTAGGCCTCTTAGGTAGTATAGCCTGGCCCTGCGAACGTGGCCGCGGCTCAGGATCTTGACGTCCGCGATCAACGGGGACATCGTAGGGAAGATTCTTTCGACACCCACGCCGTGAGAAATTTTTCGAACGGTAAACATACTGTCGGAACCGCCCTTGCGGATACGAATAATAATGCCCCGAAATACCTGGATGCGCTCCTTCTCGCCCTCGCGCACCCTGTAGTGAACTTCTACGGTATCGCCTACGCGTATGAGGGAAAAGAAGCCGGGTAGGGGCGGAAGCTCAAGCCGGTCGGTCAATGTGTTCATGGTTCTCCTCGTTCTCTTTTGATCCATCCTCTTTGATAAGGATACCTTCTGTTTTGAATCTTTTCCAGGAGGCGGCGTTCCATTGGGCCCAGGTTGGCCTGTGCAAGCAGTTCGGGACGGTTGAGGAAGGTTGTTAGAAGGGTGTGGTAACGCCGGAACAGGCGGATCTTGCCGTGATTTCCGGAGAACAGGACGCTCGGAACGCTGTAGCCCTCAAACACTCTTGGCCTTGTAAACTGAGGGTATTCGAGTAAGCCGTCGGAGAAGCTCTCCTCGGATACGCTTGATGGGTCGCCCACGACTCCTGGGATCAGCCTGGAAACCGCCTCGATCACGACGAGCGCGGCGGCTTCCCCGCCCAAAAGTACGACGTCCGTCACGCAGGCTTCATGGTCGACAAAATTAAGAAGACGGTCGTCTACGCCCTCGTAGCGGCCGCAGACGAGGATGGCCCCCTGGCCTTCGGCCAGGTTTTGAACAAAGGGCTGCGTTAGGCGCTTTCCCCTGGCCGACAAAAGGACAACGGGGGCTTCTTTGGCTTGAACGAGTGCCTTTGCCTTTTGGATGGCTTTAGCGAGCGGTGCAGCCTCCATTACCATTCCTGCGCCCCCGCCAAACGGTGCATCGTCCACGTGTCCAAACTTATCGCGGGCGAACTCCCTAGGGCTCACGTAGGCCACCTCGATCGTCCGTTCCTCTAGTGCCTTTCCAAGCAACGAGGACTTGAGAGGGGCCTCGAAGTAGTCCGGGAAAAGCGTGACCAGGCCGAATCGAAATGCCATGGGCGTCCGTTCTGCAATTTGGATGAATGGGGCTCTATTCTAGGGAAGGCAGGCAGGGTCGAAAACGACCAAGCGCTCTTCGATGCTGAGCTTATGAACGTAAGTATCGAGAAGGGGGATGAGCACTTCGTTTCGGCCCTCGTCCTGAACTACAAGAATGTCTAAGTTATGCGGCTTCATGACGCGGTTTACGGTTCCAAAATACCTGCCTTGGGTGTCGAAAGCACGGATACCCACTAAGTCGGAGCTGAAGAACTCCCCCTCTTGGAGTGAAGGTAGGTCTTCTTCGTGTACGAGAAGCGTGGCGCCCCGTAACTTCTCGGCCTGCTCCAGGGAGCATAGCCCCTCAAATTTCAATAGAAAGCGGCTGCCGTAAGGCTTTGCTGATTCAATCTTCAAGGACAAGCCTTGCACAAGGACACGGGAACCCTCTCGAAATAAATGGCCGTAGTCTGGCACGGCCTGAACCCAAACCTCGCCCTTTAGCCCTTTCGGCCTATTGATCTGGCCTATCGTCCGAAGATGAGACACCGTTCCATCAGACTTATTCATTCTTGCTCGCTGCATGAACGAAGCTGACTTCCTGCTTCGTAGAGGCTGGTTTCACGCGGGCCTTGCGGCCTACGTCAGAGCCTTCCTCTCCACAGGCTGACACCGTGGAACTCACGGCCAGGTTTCTCAAGTCCATATTACATATGAATGCGCCAGAATAAGCAACTACACCAGAAACTGTTGAACCCCATTAGGCCATAGGCTCGATGATCTCGAGGATTGCCCGCTTACGAACCTTGGCGGAGGCTGCCGACAAGATGGTCCGAATGGCTCGAGCCGTTCTGCCGTCTTTGCCTATAACTTTGCCAAGATCCTCCTTCGCCACGCTCAACTCCAGGACGCAGCTTCGCTCCCCGTCTACCTCTTGGACGCGTACAGCGTCTGGGTTGTCAACGAGAACTCGCGCGATTTGCTCGACAAGATCTTTGAGGCTCTGATTTGCAATGGGCATTCCCAACCTCCGCTTTGTGGTGGTGCGTTACGTAGCCCGCTTGATCAAACTCCTTACCGTATCCGTAGGTTGAGCCCCTTGGGATACCCAGTAGGCGTAGCGCTCCTTATCGAGCATGACCTCTATGGATTGCTTGAGGGGGTCGTAAAAACCGAGCGCTTCGATATAATTTCCGCTTGGTGCTTTAGGCTTTTCCTGGACCACGATCCGGTAAAAGGGCCTGTTACGTTTTCCTTTTCGAACGAGACGAATAGAGAGCATGGAGTAGTTCCTCCTGTTGGAAGATCATAGGAAGGATTGGCTCTAGGGCATACCAGAAAGCAGCCCCCGCAATCCTTTACGATTGCCCGTAAGCTGTCCGACGAGCTTTTTGGTCTCTTCGAATTGTTTAAGTAGTTGATTGATCTCCTGAACCCTTGTGCCTGATCCAGAAGCGATGCGCTTCCTTCTGGACCCGTTTAGGATTTCAGGGCGTTGACGCTCTTGGCGTGTCATCGAGTTCAGAATGGCCTCAACGTGCTTGAAGCGCCCTTCCAGTTTGGCGGAATCTATCTCTGAGGCAACCTTGGAGAACCCTGGGATCATCCCCATGATGCCCGAGAGGGGCCCTAGCTTTTTCATGGTCCGGATCTGGTCGCGGAAGTCCTCGAGCGTGAAGCTCTTTGTACGGAGCTTTTTCTCGAGCTGTTTTGCGTGTTCTTCTTCGAAGGTTTCCTTCGCCCTCTCGATCAGCGTAAGGACATCGCCCATTCCAAGGATCCTCGAAGCCATCCTCTCGGGGTGAAAGACCTCTAGGTCCGAGGGGCGTTCTCCCGTGCCGATGAGCTTGATCGGAACGCCCGTGATTTCTCGCATAGAGAGCGCACACCCACCCCTGGCGTCTCCGTCCATCTTTGTAAGGACAATGCCGGTAAGTCCTACCGCCTCATGGAACGTGCCGGCAAGCTTGAGGGCGTCTTGTCCCGTCATGGCATCTGCAACGAGCAAGACCTCTTTGGGTTGGATGCGTTGTTTCATCTGGACAAGCTCTTTCATGAGCGCTTCGTCAGCATGAAGACGTCCTTGGGTGTCCAGGATGAGCGTGTCGTACCGCGACGTCCTGAGGAAGTCGATAGCCTCCTCAGCGAGCGCAAGCGGGCTTTTTGGGCGTTTTCCCCAAGGATAGACGTGAACGTTGAGCGCCTTTGCGAGCGTGAGAAGCTGTTCGAGCGCCGCAGGACGCTTGACGTCCGTCGTGGCGAGGAGCGGCTCGAGCCGTTTGCGTTTCAGGTGGAGGGCCAGCTTTGCCGCCGTGGTCGTTTTACCCGAGCCCTGGACTCCTACAAGAAGGATGACGTGTGGAGGGGCGCCTTTCAAGGCGAGGTCTTGCGCTTCCGTACCGAGCAGCGCCTTAAGCTCTTCGTGGACAATCATCAGCAAGTGTTGGTCCGGGGTAAGCGATTCGAACACGCGTTGGCCTAAAGCCTTCTCGCGAACACGCTCCAAGAAGGCTCTGGCCACCTGAAAATGGACGTCCGCCTCAAGCAGTGCCCTCCGGATTTCCCGGAACGCCGCCTCGATATGCCCTTCCTTGATGACACCCGTTCCCTTGAGGGTTCTCAGGGCCTCGTTTAGCCGCTCTTGCAGCCTTTCAAACATCCGTCGCGCTCCGCCCTTGAACGATCAAGGATAGGCCTTTCTTTAGGGGTTTTGGTAGAATAGCCTTTATGGGTTGCAACCAAGGCGGGGATAGGGAAAAACCTGTTCCGATTTGTAAAACTTCTTTTGCTAAAGCAACCCTGTTCTTCCTATATTTGCACGGATCAACCGTAAAATCAAGAGTTGAGCATGCCATGGATCGTTCCGTTGTCGTAGGAATCGATACGTCGTGCGATGAAACCTCGGTGGGCATAGTAAACCCTCGAGGAAGGATGCTCGCGAACATCGTGAGCTCCCAGGCCTCGGTATTCGCGAGCTATGGCGGGGTTGTCCCTGAAATGGCCGCAAGAGAGCACATGTCCCGTATCCGTGGCGTATACCGGGCTGCCCTCGATGCCGGGCACGTCTGCCCAGAGCAAGTTGCCGGAATTGCCGTGACCCGGGGGCCTGGGCTTTCAGGCTGCCTTGGCATCGGCATTGCGTTTGCTAAAGGGCTGGGCGTAGGGTTCGATGTTCCCGTTGTCGGCGTTGACCATGTTGAAGGCCATATCTATGCCGCGTTCTTGGCCTACCCGGAGCTTACCCCGCCGTTTGGATACCTCGTTGCGTCCGGGGGACACACGCAGATAGGGGTGTTCGAAAAAGAAGGCAGAATCCGTGTGCTTGGGGAGACGCGAGACGATGCTGCGGGAGAAGCGCTGGACAAAGGGGCGAAGCTGCTTGGTTTTCCCTACCCTGGAGGCCCGGCACTCGACAGGGTAGGGATGGGGGCGCCTAGGCCGCTAGGCGTTGCGTTTCCACGCCCGCGCATCCCCGGAAGGCCTCTTTCTTTCAGCTTTAGCGGCCTCAAAACCGCGCTTGCCTTCTATCTTGAACGCACAAGAGGAGATGTCCCCATCTCGGAGCTCGTCCAAACGGCCGGTGCAGCCTACCTCGATGCCGTCCTGGAAAGTCTCGTGAAACGGGTGTTTCGGCTTACCGAGCAGGCTTCCCTTCGCACGTTCGTCGTCTGTGGGGGTGTTGCAGCTTCAAGGAGGTTAAGGCAGATGCTCCAAGAACAGGCCGTTTCCAAGGGTTTGACGGTTCGAATACTGTTCCCGCCCCCAGACCTCTGCACCGACAACGGAGCCATGATCGCAAGAGCCGGGCTTGTTCGGCTCAGCAAGGGCCATGACGAAACGGATACGCTCGATATTCCAAGATGACGAACAAAAAGCCTCCGCTCGGCCAGCATTTCCTAAGGCACCCCGAGCTTGCCCAAAAGATCGTTGCATGCTTGGGGGAAGGCCCGTTTGGCACGGTAGTGGAGATCGGCCCGGGAAAGGGAAGCCTTACGGAAGCGCTCGTCTCGAAATGCCGCCGCCTTGTTTTGGTCGAGCGCGACCCCAAGCTCATACCTCAGCTGAAAGAGCGTTTCGAGCCTTTGGGGGTGGAGGTTATTGAAGGGGATGCAAGGACGTTTTCGCTCGGCACGTTTCTTAAAGAAGGCGAAAGAGCATCCGTTGTGTCAAACTTGCCTTTCTACGCGCAAGCGCCCATTCTCATGACGTTGCTCGAGCAATCCTTTTGGGTTGAGCGCATGGTGTTGATGTTCCAAAAAGAGGTGGCCGAGAGGATTATGGCGAAGCCCTCCAGCAAGGCTTACGGGCTATTGTCGGTGTTCAGCCAACTTTATTCGTCTATCGAAAAAGGGCTGTTTGTTCCGAAAGGAGCGTTTTCACCTAGCCCCAAAGTCGATGCGATGGTGCTCGTATTTGACCCCTATCCGACCCCAAAGGTTTTCCCTAAGGATATCGGCTACTTTTCCTTGCTGTTGAGGCATCTGTTCCAATCGCGAAGAAAAACCCTCCGTGCCACGCTTCGGCGGTTGGGCTACAAGGAGGCCCTCGAGAGCCTAAGCCTCGAAGGGGCTGGCGGATTATCGACAGACTTTTCTAGGCGGCCAGAAGAGCTTTTCCCCGAAGAGCTCGTGATGCTGGCCGATGCGTTACAGCCTTTTAAAACAAGTAACGAACCATAAACGTCGCTTCGTCCATGTCCCTGAACTCGCCGATCGTGTCGGATGGGTCGCCGCCCACGAATAAATACGTGCCCACAAGCTGGAGCCATGGCTTGTACTTATAGATAAGCTCCAAGCTCCCCACATAAGCCTTGTTCTCGATTTGGTACACGCCCTGAGGGTTGCATTCGATCCTTCCGTCCAGAAAGCTCGTTCGAAGGCCGAGGCCAACCCTGTGCTTGCTAGGTTCGGAAAAAAGGTCGCCCCCATGGGCCAAGATGACGTCCTGCGTAAACTGGCCCGAGAGGAAGGATCCGGAAGGCAAAAGAAGAAACTTTTGGGGAAGGAGATAGTCCAGCCCGACCCCCCAAGAAATGCTATCTTTTTTCTTTACGATGTCAGGCACCTCGATTCGGGTCTTTGATCCGAGCGAGCGTTCGTCTAGTAGGGCGTCGATCGCCCCTCGGACAAGTTGACGCGCGTAGTCGGTTCGCCAGAATGGCCCTTCTAAGTCCTTGTAGACGTCTCGGTTGTACGGTCTTCCATGGAAGAATGCCCATTCGAACCGAAGCGTCGTGTCTCCAACGCTCCTTGTCAGGTCGGCCCCGAACATGTGCATGCGCGTGGAGGTAGGGTAGAGGTCGAGGTCTACCAGCGAGCGATAAAGGCCGCCCGATGGGAAAAGCCGAGTCGTGGCCCCTACGTCTGCGCTGAACACGGGAAAAGGGTCGAGCCCGGTAAAGTAGTATAGGTGCGTGTCAAACCCTGCCACGTGCTTTGAAAGTCTGAATCCGGTGCTGAAAGAAGAAAGAGCCCCTTCCTTACCCCAGCCGCGGAGGTTTTGCTGTACGGAGAATCCAGAGAGGAAGGGGTCCCCTTGGAAATACCCCCTCAGATCCTTTGCCACATCCAGTAGGGAAGGAAAAAAGCGATTCCCCTGCGTAGACAGCCGGTATGGGAAAAACACGGGCGCAAACACCCACTCCAGCTCGAACACGGGCAGGCTGTAGGCGTCGACCTTTATGGCAGGAATGCCGATTTTTCGGTCGGCCTCGGGGAGCTCGACAAAGCGGCTGTAGTCTTCAGGGTTGAAAAGGTCCGTCGGCTGGTATTCGTCCAGAACGCCCCAGCTGATCTTTTGCTTTCCGATCCGGACGTCAAAGTCTTTAAAAAAGAGGTCTAGGTAGAATTCGTTGACGTCGAGGTAACCCGGCTGGGTTTCAAACACAGAGAACGGCTTAAGGAAGGGACTTTTCTCCGTGGATGAATGCAGGATGTTGCCGTCGTAGCCCGTCTTGATTTCCGATTCGATCTTTGCGTCTGGGGAAAAGATAATTGAGGGGTTGAGCTTGAGCTCGGTCGAAGGATTTTCGGAGGGCGTGTTGGCGTTCGCTCGAATGCCGAAACGCTGCTCTAGCCTGCCCGTTAGGTCGGCCTCGATAGCAAGGGCACTGCTTGCGAAAAGCAGGATAAAAAACAAGGGGGTGGCAAGCTTTGGCACGCAGCGAACCGTTTTTGATCTAGCCTACCACCCCCTGGATTCTTCCGGCAATGATCTAGAACTGGTAGGTAACGCCCATGACCGCCTGGTGGTGGAGGTTGAGCCCGTTGGGTATACCGATTCCCTTAAGGGGCTTGGCATTCCCCAAGTCGGCAAAGCCAACCGAAAGAGTCAGGTGTTCGTTCCACACGAGCGCGGCGAACACGCTGAACCAGTCGTCATACTTGGGTTGCTGCTTGTGTTCGTAACCGACGATAAGCTGTTTACCCTTGTAAACGAGCGGTACGACCGCGATCGACCCCTCGAATACCTCCTCACGCCGAACGCCGAACCCAAGCAGGCCGTTCAACTCTGCCGTGGTCGAGCGCATCCCGGCCGAAACGATCGTCGGCCATGGGAGGAATGTCAGCGTTTTGCCTACCTGGAAATAATAATCCGAGCCCGAGTCTTTGACGTTTGGGTATCCTTCGAGGCCAAGCTTTGGGCCGTTCAGGTGTCTTCCGCTGCCGTCAATCGCCCTGTAGATGTAGCCGAAACTGATGCCAGGCATCCAGCTTGCAAGTTCGCCTTCCTTGACCAAGGCCAGCTTTGTATGGAAAATATGGAAGTTCTTGTCGAGCGAAGGCGTCATAACCCAACCCGTGTCGTGGTTGAACACGAGATAGCTGTAGCCGACCTCGAGCCTGTCGAACAGGCCCTCCGTAACGTTCAACCAAAGAAGGTCGCCGTCTCCTAGCCCTCCTTTGTCAAAATCCTTGCCGCCAAGCGTGGCGTAATGGAAGCCCAAGACCGGCAGGCCTACACGTTGCCAAGCGGCCTGGCCGAGTTTGATCTTGGAATCGGCGACGTGGTACGTCGGGTTGAGGTAGAACCCGGAATACCCCTCTCCGGCAAGGTTGAACGCGTGCGCCAAAGAGGGAATACAAAAAAGCGCGAGGGAAACGAAAAGCCCGACCAATCGCTTCATGATGGCATCCTCCTTTATGGTTATTCACTAAAATCATCTATATACTATGCAACTCATGTTGTCAATGCATGCACCATGCATCGTGAACGCCGTTGAGAACAAAAAACCTGGAAGGCGAGAATTTAGGTCCTACGGCTGTGCGAACCAAAAACCTTCCCTTGGAAGAAGAAACGTGGTAGCCTACAATTCAAAGGTACCTCCAAGCGAAGGGCCGATGTAGCTCAGTGGGAGAGCAACTGATTCGTAATCAGTAGGTCGGGGGTTCAAATCCCCCCATCGGCTCCATGGACGAGCAGGGTTATCGGCCTCAATTCGGCCAAAAAAGAATATGATGTGAAGAAAATCAAAGGAGTGTAGGCGATGAAGCGAACATACCAGCCGCACGTGGTCAAGCGGCTCAGGACGCACGGGTTTCGAGCGCGGATGAAGACGCGCTCTGGCCGGGCTGTGCTTGCCAGAAGGCGCGCCAAGGGCAGAAAATACCTAAGCGTTTCGGATGAGCGTAGGTAAGCCAGATTTTCGCTTGCCAAAATCGGCCCGATTGACAAGGCGCTCGGAAATCCAGCGAGTTCTTGATCGCGGGGAAAAGCGGGTTACAAGGCATGTCGTGGTATTCCAGCTTTGCGTGCCTTCCTCTCCAGGGGGAGCTCTGCCTAGGCTCGGGCTCATCGCTTCTCGGAAAGTAGGCAATGCCCACAAGAGAAACCGAGCGAAACGGTTGCTTCGGGAGGTCTTTAGGCTTCACAGAGGTTGGTTTGGCCCTGGCGAAGAGGTGGTCTTTTTGGCCAAGCGGGGCGTTGACGGGCTCTGCCTTCAGGATGTCGAAAAGGAGCTAAGGGGTGTTCTCAAGCCCGAAAGAGCAGGGTATGTGCTTGGGGATTCTCCAGAGGTTTGCCCTATGGTTTCTTAGTGGATATCGAAACATCCTTTCGCCCGTCTTAAAGCCAAGATGCCGGTATGTACCGAGTTGTTCGTCCTACGCCTTCCAGGCAATCCAGGATTACGGGGTGGTTCGAGGGGGCGTCTTAACGGCCCTTAGGATCGCCCGCTGTCACCCCCTCCACCCAGGAGGAATGGATACAGTCCCCCAAAAGCTTTGTTGAGGATAATTGTATGGAAAAACGCCTGATTCTCGCGCTCGTTTTGTCAGTACTCGTGCTTATCTTTTGGCAGCGCTTGTCGAGTCGAATGCTTCCCGGAACCCGGACTGCGGACGATCGCACGAAGGCCTCCCAAAGTGCTGGGGCTGTACCAAAGGAGCCCTCGGCAGCCCTACCGGACTCCCCAGCAGGGGAAGTCTCAACGTCCTTAAGGGTGCCGGATGAGCCCATGTTGTGGCTCGAAACCTCGAATTTAAAGTTGGGCGTAGGCCAGCAGACGGGCGCCATCCGCCATGCCCTTGTCAAAGGCTACCAGGAAGATCTTCGTAGGGATTCTCCTATGGTCGACCTTGCCCATATGGGCCAAGGAATGCTTGCCTCTCCAGTACTCGCGTACGCGACCCAAAGCGGGTTCGAAAGGCTGATGCCTAGCAAGGTCACGGTCCGCCAAGACGCAGGGGGCGCAAAGGTTGAGCTGGTGTTCGATGGGTTGCGGGCCGTATACGAAATTCCTCCTCGTGGATATTCATTTTCCGTTGGCATCACCAAAGAGGCGGGGTATCGGCTGCAAGCCCCTGTCGTTGTACTCTGGCCCTTCGGGACGACCAAGGAGGAGGGGAAGGATCGCTACCACATCTCTAGCTTCCAGGGGCTCGTTGGCAAGAAGCTTACGAATGTTCCTATGGCTAAGCTCAAGGAGGCCAAAGAGGTTCAAGGCCCGTTCCCTTGGGTTGGGTTTGGAGACAAGTTCTTCTTCCAGGCCTTGATCGACGATTCTCGGCCATTCCTGGAGGCACGGTTGATCCCCCTGAATGCGCACGGGGTTGTCCTGAGCGTTCCTTTGTTTGACCCTGCAGCCGGAGAGAGTGCCCTTGCCCGCGACCTAACCTTATTCATGGGCCCAAAGGCCTACGATGTCCTAAAGGCTCAAGGACATGACCTCGTTCGGGTCGTCGATTTCGGCATGTTTGGTTTTTTGGGCAGGCCACTTTTGGTCACGTTGAAGTTCTTCCACAAGCTCCTTGGCAACTGGGGGTTGGCGATCATCGCAGTAACGGTGCTACTCAAGCTGCTCCTAGCCCCCCTTACGCATCAGAGCTACCAGTCCATGCGAAAGATGACGGAGCTCCAGCCAAAGATCCGCGCGCTGCAGGAGCGCTTCAAGAACGACAGGACCCGCCTAAGCCAAGAGACGATGGCGCTTTACAAGGCCCATAAGGTGAACCCCTTGGGCGGTTGTTTGCCGACGCTTATCCAGATCCCCGTGTTCTTCGCGTTCTACTACACGCTGATCAACACGGTCGAGCTTCGTCATGCCCCTTTCTTTTGGTGGATTCAGGACCTCTCGGCCAAAGATCCTTACCTGGTTACGCCCTTGCTGATGGGGGTCTCGATGATCGCCCTCCAGCTTCTTACCCCAAACCAGCAGAACACGAACCCCACCCAACAGCGGATGATGCTGCTTATGCCCATCGTGTTCACGTTCATCTTCTTGAGCCTGCCTTCAGGGCTCGTGTTGTACTATTTGTTTAGCAATATCCTTTCGATCGCTCACCTTTTGTTCTTCAGACAGTGGCAAAAGAACAGGCCTTTGCTCGCACAGGCGTCATAGCGGCCATTGCGACGGGTCTGGTAGATGCGGCAATCGGCATCGTCCGCCTGTCTGGCAAGGAGAGCTGGGAACTAATCGGGCCCTGCCTTGCTCCTTCCCCAAAGGCGCCTACCCCAAGAAGGACGTATCGGACGGCGTTCGTCGACCCAAGAACGGCCGAACTCATGGATGAAGTTCTCGTTGCATTCTACGCGGAAGGTCGGAGCTTTACGGGTGAGCGGATGGTCGAGGTCTTCGGACACGGCGGCGTTGCCAACCTGACCTCCATCCTTGGGAAACTGATCGAGCAAGGGGCCAGACAGGCCCTGCCCGGAGAGTTCAGCCAAAGGGCTTTTCTTAACGGTAAGATCGATCTTACCAAGGCGCTTGCCATCAAGGCGATGGCCCAGTCTGGGAACCCTTTTGCGCTGATTCAGGCAAGGAAGCACCTAGGGGGCGAGTTTTCGGCGCGACTAGATGCTGTCAGGGGAATGCTCGTGGCTTCGATCATCGACATCGAAGGGGAGATAGAGCTCGAAGAGGATACGCTCAACGAGGGTTCTCTGGAAAACGTTCTTTTGGGTGCACTCGAAAGCTTGGAAACGCTAGCTAAGGGGCCGAAAGGACTAGCTGGAGAGTTCCGGATCGTGATCGCAGGGGCGCCGAATGCCGGCAAATCAAGCCTTTTCAACGCGCTTTTGGGTAAGGAGCGATCCATAGTCACGCCGATTCCCGGCACAACCCGCGATTTTTTGGAAGCGAGCCTTAGGCTTGGCCCCTACGAGGTGCTGCTGATAGATACCGCCGGGTTGTCGAAGGTTCCCAGCGGCCCGGTCGAGAGGTTAGGCATCGAAAAAACCTACGAGCTGCTCCGGGAAGCCTCGTTTGTCATCCACCTTGTGGATGTGACAAGCAAGGAAGCCCCGCTCGAAGCCTTCGAGGGCAAGGCTTGGGGGCGAATGGTCGTCGGTTCCAAAAAAGACTTGCTTTGGTCTCCTAAGCCCCCAGACGATTCTTTTGACATATCTGTAAGCGCTAAGAGCGGGGAAGGAATGGATGCGCTAAAAAGGCTTTTGATGGGACGACTTGAGCAGCTCGAAGCGCTCTCGAAAGAAGAGGTGTTCGCGCTTGGTGGGTTCGAGCAAGAATCCCTTCAGTGTGCCATGGACCATGCCTTGCGGGCGATCGATGGCCTAAAAAAAGGGATGGCGCTGGAGGCCGTATCTCAAGAGCTTTTGGATGCCGTCTCCTGTATTGATCGAATAAGCGGGAAAATTCTCGATTTTGAGTTGATGGAAGGGTTGTTCGCCACGTTCTGCGTCGGGAAATGAACAAGGACAAGCTTGCGCACGCGGTCGTTGTTGGGGGAGGGCATGCCGGCGTAGAGGCGGCGTGGGTGCTCCATAGATTAGGGGTTCCAACTACGCTCGTGACGCTTTCCAAGGGGACGATAGGTAGGATGTCGTGCAACCCGGCGATCGGCGGCCTTGCCAAGGGGCACCTAGTCAAGGAGGTTGACGCGCTCGGAGGATTGATGGGGGTGGTGGCCGACCGGACGGCCATCCAGTACCGGACGCTCAACGAAAGGAAGGGGGCGGCCGTTCGGGGAACCAGGGTGCAGTCCGACAGGCTAGCCTACGAAAGGGCCGTGCAGTCCTTTATTTTAAACGCTCCAAACCTTCGTGTCCTCGAGAGTGAGGCCGTGTCGGTTTTGAGCAAGCACGGCAGGATCGTAGGGGTAGGCCTCAAGGACGGCTCGGAGCTTCCCTGCGGGGCGCTTGTTGTGTGTACGGGAACATTCCTTGGGGGGTTGCTCCATTCGGGCCAGGGTCGTCGTGAAGGGGGGAGGGCAAACGAGCCTGCCTCCAGTGGGCTTACGGAGAGCTTCAAACGTTTGGGCATTTCCGTAAGGCGCTTTAAGACAGGAACCCCGGCAAGGCTTTTGCGTTCTTCGATAGCCGTGGATAAGCTCGAGCGCCAAGACGGCGATTGCAGCGTACTTCCGTTTTCGTTCCGGCATAAGGAAGTCACAAGGCGGCAGATCGCCTGTTTTAAGGCATGCACGAACGATAGCACGCATGCGATCATCAGAGAAAACCTGCACCTTTCGGCGCTGTACGGAGGCCGCATCGCCGGAATAGGCCCCAGGTATTGTCCGAGCATAGAAGACAAGGTCGTAAAGTTTCCAGAAAGGGATCGCCATACGGTCTTTTTGGAGCCAGAAGGGTTTGATTCCCAAGTGGTGTATCCAAACGGCGTATCCACCTCTCTCCCCGCAGAGGTACAGGAGGCATTTCTAAAAACGATCCATGGGCTTGAGCATGCGGTGATCCTAAGGCCTGGCTACGCGGTCGAGTACGACTGCATCGATCCAAAGACGCTCAAGCCTACGCTCGAGCACAAGAAGGTTTCAGGCTTGTTCTTTGCAGGGCAGGTCTGCGGGACGTCTGGCTACGAAGAGGCGGCCGCGCAGGGGCTTGTCGCTGGCATGAACGCGGCTCACCTGATTCTTGAGCGCTTACCCTTTATCCTTGAAAGACATGAAGCCTACATCGGCGTGCTGATCGACGACCTAACGAGCAGGGGGACGGACGAGCCCTACCGGTTGTTTACTTCGAGGGCGGAGTATAGGCTGGTGTTGCGCGAGGATAACGCTGAAACCCGGCTTGGCCCCAAGGCTCATACGTTGGGCCTGTTGAGCGATTCCGAATTCGGCCTTATGGAGCAAAGGGCAAGGCGGCTTTCTCAAGCCTTGGCCTTTGCTCGAAGAGATTCGGCTATGAGGCTTGCGTTGATGGAGGCTGATCCGAAGAACCCAGCCCCGTTCGAAGCCCTTGGGCAGGAAGGCCAACTAGGCCCAAGGGAACGTCTTACGCTTGTGACAGAGCTCGTGTACGAGGGCTATTTAAAGCGCATGCAACGAGAAATCGCCTTGCTCGAGAAAGAAAGGGCGCTTTTTATTCCGTCGGTGCTTCAGTACGAAGACATCCCCGGCCTTTCTCGCGAGCTCCAAGAAAAGCTCTCCAGGAAACAGCCCAAGACGTTTCTGGAGGCAATGGCGATTCCCGGGATGACCCCGTCCGCCTTGAATGCGATCGCTGTTCACATCAAGAAGCTCACATCCTTAAGGCCTAAGTTGTGCGAATCCTTGGGATCTTGACCTGTTTGATTGTCGCTAGGGGGGTTATGGCCACCACGATCTTTGCCCCAGATGCTTCCATTGTCCCTTTTGACGAGTTTGTCGAGGTTTTAGCCCAAAATGACGTGGTTTACCTAGGGGAAATCCACACCAGCCAAGAAATTCACCAGGCCCAGCTGGAAACGATAAAAAGGCTTGAAACACGAAGACCGTTAATCGTTGCCATGGAGATGTTCCAGACTCCCTACCAAAGGTTTCTCGATGCCTATACTCAAGGCGCCCTATCCGAATCCGAGCTCCTCGAGGCCACAGAGTACAAAAAAAGGTGGGGTTACAACCCCGAGTTCTACCTCCCCATCTTAAGGTTTGCCAAGGACCATGGTATCCGGCTTTGGGCAACCCAAATCCCCACGGAGCTCGTTCAGCAGGTTCAATCCGCGGGTATCGGGAATGTCCAGAGCCCCTACCTGCCGAACCCGCCGATCCTCCCTTCAAAGTCTTACGTGGACAAACTCGAGGAGGTCTACCAGGGGCACCCGAGGATGGGGAGCTTTGAGGAGTTTTTAGATGTTCAGTTGGGCTGGGATAACGGAACGGCCTTGGCTTTGTTGGAGGCCCTTAGGGCACACCCTAAGGCTTTGGTTGTCGTCTTGATCGGCCAGGGTCACGTCCAGGAAGGCCTTGGAGTCCCCCAAATTCTTAAGGCCTTGGCCCCTTGGGTTTCTCAGACGGTGTGTGTTCCTGTTTTTGACCCCTCGGAGCTCAAGCCGGGCGATGATTTTGGTATTTTGATACAAGGGGAAGAATGGAATGGGGGGATTGGGTAGGAAAGGGTGGACATGGGCCGTTTTTTTAGGATGGATCCTGTTGATGAAGGGTAGTGTGGGCGCTCAAGAACTCGGGGGGCGGCTAAGCTTCGAGGAGGCCAAGTCCCGCTCCTCCTTGATCCGCAACGTTCGCTATGAGGTTTTTCTGGATCTAACGGATCCGGGAGAAGAATTTCTTTCCAGGACCAAGGTGACCTTCGAGGCCCTGAACGCCAACGAGGGAACGTTTATCGATTTTGCCGCCAAAAAGGTGAACGAAGCCACTTTGAACGGCTCTTCCTTACCGCTTGGGTCTTTTGGCGACTCTAGACTCAAGATTACTCCGGTTCAGGGGCAAAATGAGCTGTGGGTTGAGGGGGTCGTTCCCTACGAGCACACGGGGGTGGGGTTGCATAAGTTTGTCGACCCGACCGACGGCAACGTGTATTTGCACACCCAGTTCGAGCCCTTCGATGCCCATAGGGTTTACGCCTGCTTCGACCAGCCCGATATCAAGGCGACTTTTGTTTTTCGCGTACGTGCCCCGAAAGGATGGCGCGTCGTCTCCAACCAAAGCGCCCTGCAAGCGGCTTCAGAAGGGCAGGAAAGCCAGGAATGGGCCGATTGGAGCTTCGAGCCCACGCCCCTTATCTCTACGTACGTTACGGCGTTGATCGCGGGCCCGTATGCGGAGGTACGCTCGGAGCACCAGGGTCTTCCGCTTGCCCTGTACGTGCGTAGGTCTCTTGAGGCCTATCTCGACCCCGAAGAGATCTTCGCAATAACAAAATCGGGGTTGGATTTCTTTGGCGAGCGCTTCGGCATTCTGTATCCATTTTCAAAGTACGACCAAGCGTTCGTGCCCGAATTCAGCGCGGGTGCCATGGAGAACGCCGGCCTCGTTACGTTCAACGAGCGCTACGTCTTTCGCTCGAAGGTAAGCGAGGCCTCAAGAGAAGGCAGGGCCAACACCATCCTGCACGAGATGGCCCATATGTGGTTCGGGGATTTGGTAACGATGCGCTGGTGGGACGATCTTTGGCTGAACGAGAGCTTTGCCGACTTCATGGCAAGCTATGCGCTTAAGGGGGCAACACGCTTTAAGAACGCCTGGGCCCATTTTGCCAACACGGAGAAGGCCCAAGCGCTCCTCCAAGATCAGATGAGCACGACGCACCCGATTGTGGCCCACTACCCGGACACCGAGAGCGTACGTCTCGGGTTTGACGCGATCACCTACCAAAAAGGTGCTAGCGCCCTAAAACAGCTTATGGCCTACGTTGAGGAGGAGGCTTTCTTTTCGGGACTCAAGCGCTATCTTCAGGCGCATGCCCTTGGAAACGCCGAGCTTGCTGATTTTCTGGCCGCGCTTGAACAGGCCTCGGGCAGGGACTTGGGGGGGTGGGCTAGAGCCTGGTTGCAAACCCCCGGCGCGAACACGATCACCCCGGTTGTCGCTTACCACTCGGACAAGATCGATAGTGTAGCCCTAAGACAAGGTGCGCCTGCAGATCACCCGACGCTTAGGCCACATCGGTTAGGGGTTGGCCTGTACGCAAAGGTGGGCGGGCGCATGGTGCGGTCTCATGGCCTCATAAAAGACATCGAAGGAAAGAACACCCCCATTCCCGAGCTTGCTTCAGAACAAACCCCGGAAATCCTTCTGCCGAACGATGAGGACCTTACCTATGCCAAGATCCGGCTGGACCCAAAGAGCAGCAAAGCGGCCGAAAAGAGCCTAAGGCTCATTGAAGACCCTCTTGCGAGGGTGCTCCTTTGGGGGTGCTTTTGGGACATGACGCTCGATGCAGAGTATCCAACGAGCAGCTGGCTCAAGCTTTTCTACGGCCACGTTCGCTCCGAACCCGACCCTATGGTGCTCGATGCTCTTTTGAGGAGATCTGAGGACGCGCTCCTGCGCTTTACCGCCGTTGCACGCAGGGGAGAGTCCTGGGCAAGGTTTGCAAGGTTTGCAAAGGAGCGGATGGGGCTTAGCCAGCCCGGCTCCGACCAGCAGCTTAGCTGGGCCAAGGCGTTTTTTGACACGGCGTACGAAAAGGACCAGCTTTTGCTCATTAAGGGGTTGCTTGATGGAACCGAGCAGATTCCAGGGCTAACGATGGATTTTGACCGGCGTTGGCAGGCGATTCTTACCCTTGCCAAGCGGGGGGAAGCGACTAAGAAGTCGATCCAAGAAGAGCTCGAGAAAGACCCAACGGATATGGGGCAACGGAATGCGGCCCAGGCACGAGCCGCTCTTCCTACTCCAGAGGCCAAGGCATTGGCTTGGAAAGAGGCTACGCAGAACCCTAATATCCCGTTAAAGACGAGGGAAGCGCTGGCCCTTGGGTTTTGGCAGCCATTCCAGGAGGACGTGCTCGCTCCCTACGCGACGCGTTACTTTGAGGAAGTTCCGAGCTTCTGGCAAAAGTTCGGGCCCGATGAGGCAATTGTTCTAACGAGAAGGCTTTTCCCCCGATTGTTCGTCAAAGAGGATGTTCTTCAAGCAGCCGAAAGGCTCCTTCAAGACTCAAAGCTTTCCTATGAGGCAAGGAGAATCTTGATGGAAGGCAAAGACGAGATCCGAAGGGCGCTTAAGGCCATGGCTTGCGACGAACGGTCGTTATAAATAGAGGTGCTCAAAAGGCTCCCCAAGGAATACAGGGATTTTGCCCTCGAACGTTGGAGCCCCGAACATTCGAAACAGGTTCTCCTCTTTTGTGCTGCAGAGCTCCGCTCCAAACGTCTCCAAAGGGATGCCGTAGGTCTTTGCAAGGAGGCTCGCCGATGCTGTGCCTTTGGATAGACGCCCTTGAGCGCCCTGGAGGATGCCCGCATGGACGCCGGCCACCATACCCGCCTCGAAGAAGAACCCGGCCATCAAATCGCAGGCCAAGTAGACCTCCAGGCCTTCTTGGCCAAGGCGGCCGGCAAGCGTAATCCCCCCCAATGCCGGGAGGTCTTCGAGGACCAAAACGGGCCTTTCGACCGCCCGAAGGCGTTGGATTAAGTGATCCGTCTCGTCTTTTGCCGGATGGCCGACCACGAGGCTGAAGGCGCTCGGGATGCGTTTATTTGCTTGCACCTCGATACGGAAAGGCGTTAGGCTGTCATCGCGCATGACCGGCAAAGGATCGTAAACGCCAAAAAACCCTATGCGTTTGGCGATAAGATGCCTTGGGACCACGTCGAAGGATGGGTACAGGTACGCTACCGGTACGGTCAATTTTGGGGGTTCGGCCTCTTTCGGGTCCCGGAACTCAATCGGAAGCGGAACGGGGAGGGTCTTGTCTGCCCCCATCTCCTGGACGAGCGCGAATAGGGGCACGTGGAACGCCTTGGCGAGGAACGCAACCGTGTACGAGCCAACCTTGTTGAGGATGTCCCCTTGCTGGCTTGACCTGTCCGAGCCGATCACGACCAGGTTCACCTTCCCCCCCGCAAGGGTTTGCAGTACGGCGTTGTCCGCCACGAGCTCGGTCTCGATTTCTAGCGAGAGAAACTCCGGAGCACTAAGACGGACACCTTGGCCGTAGGGGCGCGTGAGCGTCGGGTATGCCTTGACCCGTTTTCCTGCCTCTTTAGCGATCGCCAGTGCCAACCCGAGCTCCCCGCTGACATGGCAATGGGTCAAAAGGTATGCTGGGTCCGGGAGGAGCTTTGCAAGCCTTTCTGCGCGCGTACGCCTGAGCTTGAGCGTGGTTTGGATGAACGAAAGGGCACCCTCGGAAATGCCCATGCCTGGCGGTGCATTGGAGAGAATCTGCCTTCCAATCCCATCAAACGGAAATGTCGGCCTTGCGCTTGTAAACGCCTGGATAACCTGCTCTGGGCTGAACCCCTCCCGCTCGCCAAGGATAAGCCCGTAGGCCAGGGCGAGTACTTGCCCGAACGCTCGAGTTTGCATTCGTTCTACGGCCTGGAGGAGTCCTCGCAGCCCTTCGATCGAAACCCAGGACTCCTCCTCGGGTAGACGGGTTTCGTCTAGCAAGCGGAGCTGTTTTCCGTCGAATCGGACGGGCTCGAACAGTGCCGGTGTCTTCGGCATATGGCTTCCTTCGTTTTGCGTTAATGAATGATCAAGACGCTGCAGGGGGCCTTATGGTTAATTCCATCCGAGACGCTACCTATGAGGTGGCTTGTCATTTCGGACAGGCCTCTGGATCCGATCACGATCAAATCGACCTCTTTGCCTTTAGCAAGCCGCACAATGGCTTGGGTAGGCGCTCCCTTCTCGAGGTGGTAGGCCGCCTGCACGCCCTTTTCTTCTAAAAAGGCCCTGTCTTTTTCCAGAACCCCCTTTCCCCAGGCAACAAGCCCGCTAGAGTACCGCTTTAGGATCTCGCGGGAATCCTCGTCTTTGAAGATTTCCGTTTTTTTGAGATCGTCCGGGATATCGGCCACGCAGACGACAGATACCTTGCATCCGAAGACCTCATGCAAATGGCAAGCCGTTTCTCTGGCCTTGTTGGCACACCGAGACCCGTCCGAGCAAAAAAGCAGGTGTTTGACCATCCTGAACCCTCCTTCTTGATAAACCGCTTAACGATAGGCTAAGGTACTTTATAAAGAATCGCAACACCCTGCGATAAGAACCCAAACGGAACCTTCGTAGGCTAAACAAGCTTGTCAGATCCCACTTGTCTTTCTCTGAGCGTTGTCATCCCCATAAAGGATGAAGAGGCGAACCTTAAGGCTTTGCACGAGCGTTTGAGCGTGGTGCTTGGCCATATGGCCAAGCCTTATGAAATTTTGTATATTGACGACGGGAGCGAGGATGGGAGCTTCGCGCTTCTCAAGGCGATCCATGAAGCCGACAGGCGCGTAACGGTTGTTCGGTTACGCAAGAACTTCGGCCAGAGTGCCGCCCTTCAGTCTGGTTTTAATGAGGCTAAGGGTGAGCTTATAGTGACGATGGATGCAGACCTCCAAAACGACCCTCAAGACATACCAAAAGTTTTGGAGGTACTAGAGCACACCGGGTGCGATGTGGTGAGTGGGGTTCGTTCGAAGCGAAAAGACCGTTTTTTGACAAGAAAGCTGCCATCTAGGATAGCCAACTGGCTGATTTCCAAAGCTACGGGCGTTCCGGTTCGTGACCTTGGCTGTTCGCTCAAGGCCTACAAAAGGGAGGTTATTCAGGAAATCCTCGTCTACGGAGAGCTTCACAGGTTCCTGCCCGTTTTGTGCGCGCTTTCCGGCGCGAAGATTCAAGAAGTCGAGGTAGGACATCACCCAAGGCATGCCGGGAAGAGCAAGTACGGGCTCAACCGTGTGCTCAAGGTGCTTGTCGACCTGCTAGTCCTCCTTTATATACAATCGTTCGCCACAAGGCCTCTCCATTTCTTCGGGGTTGCCGGGTTTGTAATGGTACTTTCCGGGCTGGCGATCGATTCGGGGCTTGCCGTTTACAAGATTCTCTGGAATGCCGACATCGGCAATAGACCGCTCCTTCTGTTCGGGGTCCTTTTGATTCTTAGCGGCCTTCAGGTTTTTCTTCTTGGAATCGTTGCCGAACTTTTCCTAAGGAGCCAACTTCTCAGCTCCGGGAAACGCCCCTATGCCGTCCGAAATATCCTCCGTGCAGCCCAAGATACGCTCGGCTAGGCCTAGGTATCGGGGCCTGACCCGCTTTGCGGCGCGGTTCGGGGTGAGCCTTCTGCTTGTCTGGTTGCTCTTTAAGAGTGTGCCCGTTTTGGATGCGCTCGATTTGCTTAAGCCTAGAGTGATTCCTTTCATTGCGGCTTCCTTGCTAATGTACCTCGCCGCCCAGGCCTTGTGCGCGTTAAAATGGAAGATCATCGCGGAATCACTCCTGCCAGGCATCCGGTACGGGCTTGGTTTGTACGTGATTCTTTATTACATCGGGATGTTCTTTTCGATGTTTCTTCCCACAACAGTCGGCGGAGACGTTGCCAGGGTGTGGTATTTTACTGCAAGGACGGGCAAGCTCAAAGAAAGTGCGGCAAGCGTGTTCCTAGAAAGGGCCACGGGAGGGTTTGGGCTTTTGTCCGTTTTGGGCGTTGCATACCTTCTGACGGACGCCGAGGTGCTGGCCTCGCTCCCTTGGGTAGGGGGGTTCTTGCAAAACAAGGCCATGGCTGTCCTGGTGTGCATACTAGGCGTCGTCGGGGTTCTTGTGTTCGGGCTTTTGGGCAAACGTCTTCGTTGGCTTGAGGTGATGCCCAGCTCCTTAGCCCCGCTTCTTTGGGCCTACGCCTTTTCCCTCGTCTTTTACGCGGGGTTCGGGTTTGCCCATTACCTCTTGGGGGTTGGGCTCGGGTTGCACGTGGGCTTTTTGTACTACGTGTTCTTTGTAGCCCTTGTTTCGTTGGTGAGCATGTTGCCCGTGACCGTCTCTGGAATTGGCCTTCGAGAGGGTGGATACGTGCTTTGTCTTCGGGCCGCGGGAGTTCCGCTGAATAGCGCGACGGCGTTGAGCCTGCTTTGGTTGCTGGTCTTGTTGCTCGGATCTTCTATAGGAGGCATCTTTTACCTTGTTGGGATTGGAAGAACGGAAGACGGGAGAATTGAGGATGGCCTTCGGCGGCGATAACGCGCCGATTTCAAACAAGGCATGGACGCTCGTAACGGGTGGGCTTGGTTTTATCGGTTCGCACCTTGTCGAGAGCTTGCTAGGCGACGGTGTTCCAGTGCTCGTTCTAGACAATTTAGACAAAAGCACCTATAACCCGATGCTTAGGCTGGAAAACCTATCGATATTATCGAAGGTTGGCAGATCTAAGGGGGCGGCGTTCCGGTTTATACTCGGTGATACGCGCAACCGGACTCTTATTAAGACGATATTCTCCGCCAATCCAATTGGTTGCATCGTAGATTTGGCTGCAAGGGCAGGGGTCCGGCCTTCCCTCCTCGACCCTGTGGGGTACATTCAGGCCAACGTAGAGGGGCTTGTAAGCCTTCTTGCAGAGGCGAAGGAAGCCGGTGTCCGTCAGATCGTTTACATTTCCTCGTCCTCGGTCTACGGCAATAAGCCAGGCCGTTTTTTTGAGGACGATTCCGAGCTCGACCCAAGCTCTCCCTACGGCATGAGCAAGCTTATGGCAGAGCGTTTTCTTGCCCTCTACGCTCGCCTTTACGACCTATCCGGTATCGTGCTTCGGCCTTTTACGGTTTACGGTCCTAGGCAGCGTCCAGAAATGGCCATTCATAAGTTCCTTAACCAACTTTTCCATGACCGTCCGCTCACCATCTTTGGGGATGGGAGCATGCGGCGTGATTTTACGCATGTCTTGGATATTGTTGCAGGAATTCGTAGAGCGATCGAGCTGTCCATCCAGCCGGGCGTTGTGCGAACCTATAACCTTGGAACCTCGCATCCTGTTTCTTTGTTTGCCCTTATCGAGGCCCTAGAGGAGGCGACAAACAAGAAGGCCGATATTCGGCTCGTTCCCGCCCCTCCTAGCGAACTTTTTCAAACATGGGCCGACATCACAAAAGCACGGGAGCAGCTTGGGTATTGCCCAAAGATCGGGCTTCAAGAAGGATTGAGCGATTTTGTTCAGTGGTATAATAAACGCATAAAACCCTAAAACGCCGCAGTGTTTTTCAAGAATTTAACGGAGGTTTTGAGGTATGTTTATGCCTTTGCAGGGTTTTGAGGACGAGGCAGAGAGAGAGGATTCGGTTCGGGTTGTCCCCGTCATGTTCACGGCATCTTACGTGCTCTTTCCGGGCAGTACGGTCTCGATCATCACCTCCCAGCCTTCGGATATCGCCATGGCAGAGCAAGCGCTCGAGCGGGGGGAGCAGGTCGGGATTCTGCTCAAAAAGACGCTCCCTAGCCTTGCCAAGAACCTTGAGGAGGGCTGGTACGAAGTAGGGTGCCTTGGGATGGTCTCCCAAGTCAAGCTGCTCGAGGAGGCGAAGTACGCAATCACTTTCGTGGGCACTCAGCGCTTCCGCGTGCAGCGCGAAGTGGCAGATTATCCCTTCCCGATTTTTGTCGTACAGGTGCTCAACGATCGTCAGATTTCCGGCTATGTCCCAAGAATGCGCAAGTTAAGGACGCTTATGGAGGAGCTGTTTCTAGACATCTACAGGCTTTCCGAAGATCAAGAGGACCATGTCGAGTGGATTCTCGAGTTGCTTGACATGACCTTCGAGCTAGACGAAGAAGACTTCATGAACGCAGCGTGTTCGAGCATGCCGATCAGCACGCTTGAAAAACAGATGTTACTGGAGTACTCGATGGCCCTAGAGCGTTTTGAGAAAGCGGCAGAAATCCTGGAGTTTGAGCATAAAAGAAGGCTTCTTGAAAGAGAGGTCCCTTTAGGGGTGCTCTCGTGGGACGCAGCCTTTTGAGGGAATTGGTAGCGGGGGGTGGATTTGAACCACCGACCTCCGGGTTATGAGCCCGGCGAGCTACCGGACTGCTCCACCCCGCGCCTTTGAAAGCATCTTTTCTAAGTATCCTCCTTTCAGGAAAGAAAGTCAACTACTAGGAGGATTCATGGAACGCTTTGCGTTAATCCTTGGCGTTTCGAGTGGGTTTGGGAAAGCCACCGCGCTTGAGCTGGCCAAAGGCGGGGTTTCGATATTCGGTGTACACCTCGACCGGAAAGGTGGCCTTGAGGTAGTCGAGAGGCTAAAGAGCGACATTGAACGGGCTGGTGTTCGGGCGGTCTTCTTTAACGTCAACGCAGCGGACGACTCTAAGCGATCCTTAGTTATCGAAGAGATGACTCGTCTAAGGAATGAATCCTTTTTTCGTTTGAGCGTTTTCCTTCATTCTCTTGCATTCGGTACGCTCAAGCCGGTTGTTGCAAAAAGCCCGAAAGAGCGAGTGAGTCGATCCCAACTTGAGATGACGATCGATGTCATGGCCAATAGCTTTCTTTACTGGATGCAAGACCTCTATGGGGCGGGGTTCCTTGAGCAGGGTACCCAAGCGTACGCAATGACTTCGGCCGGAGGTACGCGGGTATGGCCGAGCTATGGGCCGGTGTCCGTTGCCAAGGCTGCCCTTGAGGCGCACGTAAGACAGCTTGCCTACGAACTTATCCCAAGCGGAGTGTCCGTAAACGCCATTCTTGCCGGTGTTACCCGGACGCCGGCGCTCGAGAAGATCCCCGGGGCAGAGCAGATGGTCAACCTTGCCCTCGAGCGTTCGAGCGCAGGCAGGCTGACCGCCCCTGAAGATGTAGGACGTTTGATCGCGACGGTCGCACTCTCTCCTTTCGACAATACCTGGTGTACGGGGAACACGATCCGCGTAGATGGGGGGGAAAACCTGGCCGGTTAGGTCTTTGGCCTTAAGAATGTCAATCCTAGCGAAATATCGAGGGTTTCGGCATTTTCCCTGTTTCTTCTTGCGGAAAAGCTCTGGACGTTGATGCGCGGCCAGGCGCCGTCGAGTTCTCTTAGGAGCGTGATAAGTTTTTCTGGCGGAACTTGGCTCAATCGCACTTCAAGCGGTTCCGAGGAGATGTCACGAAAGGGTTTTGGCTCCGCTGCAAGCATGTCGCCTAAGTTCTCCCCAAGCTCGAGCTTGGCGATTATGGCTTGCATTTCAGCCGCAGGGGAGGGTTTTCCGGCCGCTTTTTGTGCGCTTGAGAGAATTTGGGCTATTCTTTGGCGGGACTCCTGAACCTCCTGGATATTTGCGGCCAAGTCCCGGATTTGGCGTTGTTTTAGAGGTATGGCCCCTTTCAACCTCTGAAACCGTGTAGCTGCGGGCTCGATTGCGCTTGTCCACGCAAAGAAGAAGAGCGCCAACCCAAAAGCAAAGCCAACGAGCCATCGCTCTCTTTGCGAAAGCCTCTCAAAGCGCTCCTTAAGTACACCGACGATACGTTTCATAGCGCCGGCGAAAGCTTAAGGAAGAGCGTGAACACGACCCCGTCTTGTTGGACGCGGACATTCTCGAACCGGACGCCTACGAACGGGCCAACAGGGCGCAAGGCTGCCTTAAGCCTCTCGTAGGCCGTCGTATCCTCTGCAACGGCCAGAACCCGCAGTTCTCCTTGCCGGTAAGACGCCTCATAGAGTTTGGCGGCACCTTCGGTTAAGAAGATTTGGGCTAGAGTTTCCAGGGCAACACCAAAAGGGGCAGGCCCAACCGCCCCGAGGTATGCCTCCCTAATGTCCCTTTCTTGAGTGGCTAGCGTTCTTGCCTGGGTCAAAGGGTTGATGACGGGCTGGACTTGCGGGAACGCCTGTGTAAACAGCGCCCTTTCTTGAGATACAAGCGTCTCAAAGGTTGCCTTGGTCTTCATGTACGTCGCGGCCGTGAGGAGGCCAAAAAGAAGCAAGATAAAGGCCCCTATCGCCGCCCCCTCCTTAAGGAGCGAAACGGCCTGGGGCAACAAATGTACGCCGTTTCCGTTGCCGATAGTAAAAGGAACTGGCCTCGGAGAGGGTGTTCCATCCAAGAACGCGCGTAGCGCTCCCCTTAGATGAAAGGCGTGTCCCCAAGAAGGGTCTTCTTCTAGCCGAACGACCTGAAAGGTTCCGCCAAAGGCCCTTTCGCAAATTTCATACCATTCGGTTTCCCTTGCTCGGACGACGAGTGGAACGCCGATACTGAGCTCGCCTTGGAGACATTTCAGGACGTAAGCCGCGCCGGTAAGAAGCGCTTCCTTGCTTCCATAAGGCTTTGCAGGGAGGAATTGTAGCGCGCTTCCTTGGCCTGGAGTGCTATAGCCTACATGAACGCCCGATGTTGATTGGTCAAAGAATAAATGGCCTTTTGGTGTTGCTTCGCCCTTTTTGCTCCGTAGGGCATGGTTGAGGTCGCGAAGACGCGCGAACCCTTCGCACTCGAGAAAGGCGTTGTCAAGCGAGGCTTCCCGTATTTCTTTTTTGACGGCTTCCAAGAAGGAACGTTTCATCGCGGCGGCAAGAATCTGAGTGCCTTTCGGAGTACGGTTGGGGACAAGCCCGATAGAAGACCCCTCAAGTCCCCATAGCAGCCTGGGTTCCAGCTCTAGCGGGGCCACCTTCATGGCATCGCTCGTTTTCGAGAAGGGGAGCACAAGCCCTCTGAATGCAAACACCTCTGCGGGTAGGACGATGCAAACGCCTGTCCCTGAGTCCCGTACGGTGTTTGCCAAGTCTTGTGGCAGGGCATCGAGAAGGTCTGCAATGTTAGGCATCCCGTCGTCGGCTTCATGCTGCTGGCTGTAAACGGAAAAGCTTGGGGCTCCTCTTAAGCCGATCGTTGCATGCAAAAAAACGGCCGGGCTTGAGAAGGGGTCGATCGCAACATAATCCCCCGTCAAAAGCCGAGAAAGGGACGGCCATGAAAGATTACGAACTAAAGCCATACCCAGCGTAACACCGTAAAACCATCATCCTTTCTTTGTACAATGCATTCAATCGTTTCCTGAGAACTGCCCACATTCCCCGTGGAAAGGATCCTAAACGTACTGGATGCGGTATTCATGTAGTTTAACACGCCTCCAGCCAGCTCGTCGCTCAACCCTGGAATCTTCTGAAGCTCTGCCTTGTCCTCGAGAGGCTCGTTTTCTCGAGACTTGATGATGTCGTCCGCTACGAACGGGCTAATTTTGGAAGACAGGCTTTCCAGTACAATCCTGTCAGCCGTGTTTACGTTTACACTCCCTTCCGAGTAGACGGTTATATAAGGCCTGAGCTTTTCAAAGGTTTCGTGGTCGAACCCTTTGATGAGGCGTATTTCAAGGAGCGTGCTCAGAGGGCCGTTTGTTGGCGTAAAGGGTGTGGTGAGATCTTGGTAAAAGTCACTTTCCGCCCCGTTCGGTCTTGGCTCATCGTCCGAGTCAAGCCAATCCATAAGGCTCTCTAGGCGCTCTTGGCCAAGTCCAAGCTCCTCAAAGAGCCGTTCAAGCACCGCTTGGAGCTCCTCGAGCTTGGCTACTTGGCGGCTTCCACCCCCATACCCCTCGCCTGTGGCCTTGTTTTCTTGGCTTTCAACGGGCTGTTCAGGGCTTCGCGTACCTTTCTCAGGCGAGTCTTGCCCAGGAGGGGAGGGTTGTCCGCCCCCGGGCCGGTTTGTACCTTGAGCGTTTCCGAGAAAAGCGTTTGGATTGAGCTTTGCGGCCTCGTCTTCGATCGTTAGCGTGATGGTCCCGCCAAGTTGTTTGTCTTGGATACCATTTGGCACCTTGGCCCAGCGATCGAAGAAGCTGTCGGATTTGTTTTCCCAAGCGTCCAGCTTGAGCGCAACCTTTGCGATTTCAACCCCGGATGCCGCGAGGGCGTACGCTTTTTGTGAGGTGGCATACTCCTGAAGGGCTAGTGTATGCGAGACGACGCGCGTGTTTAACCCGACCGTGATCACGCCAAGCAGTGCGATGACGGCAAGTACTAGCAAAAGTGCAAACCCGCTTGGAGCATACGGCCGCTTCATGGGCTAGGTTTTCCTTGAGGTGGCGAAGTTGAGGCCCCTTGGTTTTGCTGAGGCCGGCCGTTTTGGGCCTTGTTGTCGCCTGCTTGCCCTTGCTGCAGTCCGGCAGGAATTGGGACAACCTGACGGTAAGTGGCAATGGAGCGAGTGTTTGGGTCTTTGACGCGTATTTCCACGGCTACGGCGATGGGAAGGTTCGCGCCTTGCGAAGGGGCATTCGTGCCTAGATTTGGAGGGTTAGGCAATGTATCTTTCCAGGTGTCTCCGTCAAAAAACCAAAAATTCAGGCTTTGGACGTTTGGGATAAGCGGGTCTAGCGTGCCTCCCTTTTCGAGGCTTCCATCGTAAGGGACCTTGAGCCATCGAAAAAGCGTCATTACCTTACTTATAGGGTCTTTCATGACGAAATAGCCCACGCAGGCATTGTCTGAAAAGGGCGAGTCGTCGGCTGGATCCTTGCCCAAGAGGGTCCGGAACAAGACGGCATCAAGGCTTGAATTTCCAAACCCAGTTTGAAAATTTTGAATAGGCTGAGCTTCACCCTTGGCATCGGCCGAAAGGTTGGTCAAATCCTTGGTAAGAATAAAAAGCCCCCTTGTCAACGCAACGTGGAACTCTGAGCTGGCGCTCGCGTGTTCCGCTGCGTTGGAGGCCTGAAAAAGGCTAGATTGAGCCATTGTCGCGATCATGGCAAGGATGACCGTGACAACGAGCACCTCGAGCAATGTGAATGCCTTCATGGGGATTTTTTCGGCTGCTGGGGGGGGTTGGCAGGCTCTTCTGTGCTGGAGGCATGCTCTTTGGCCTTTTCCTTGGAGCCCTCGCCCATCTTGCCGGACTGGAGCATCTTCTTGAAGGATTCCATTATTTTTGGGTCTTCTTGAAGAACGAGGCGTTCTCCCAGCGTTTGTAAGGCCCCGGCCTCGTTCCTTTTCTCCAGCCAGGTTTTCACCCCAAGCATCTGGGGGAAATCCTCGATCGTTAAAGTAACCTCCTCGGCCTTCATCCTCGGGGTCGTTTGTTCAAGCTCTTCGTCTACCCACGGAAGCGGGGGGAATTGAACCGGTCCCTGCCCGGGTGGGGCGGGTTCTTTTCCTTGAGCGTTGTCCTCCTTGGCCGCCTTCCAGTTTTCGACATCGAGCAGGCCAAACCCCCTCTGGATGACGAGCGCGTCCTGCAGGCGGGTGGTTTGTCTGGCCACGAGCGCGAGGCTTGCGTTGAGCTCGTCAATCAATGCCACGGCCGTGAATCCGAAAACGGCAAGCGCGACGAGCACCTCTAAAAGGCTAAATCCCCGGGTAAAAGGGCTGGTCTTCATACTGCTCGAACAACTTTTCCGGGATCCGTCCGGGTTCTATGGACACAAGACCGGTTAATGCGTTCATCCAGAGCGTCTGGATGCGTCCGGTGTTGTCCTGGGCCACCCATACAAAGCGCTCGGGTATGCTGTCCTTCGAAAACGCAAGCGTAAGCGTTCCCTTCGCGATGGGTTTTCCGCCTCTTTTACGGACCTCAATGATACGAACATCCTTGCCAAGCCTCAAGGTGGCGTAGGGCTGGATCGAGAGGCGTTCGTTGGAAGCCGTTGGCACTCCGTCTACCCAGACTTCTCCCGAGTCCAGGTCAAGATGGACGTACAAGGGGCTTGGCCGAAGAATAGCGTCTTGCGAGGCCTGTTCTAGAAGTGCCCTGAGAATTCGAATGTTGCGCTGCCCTTGAAACCCGAAAACCGAGTCCATCCTTGGCACGAGAATGCCGGCCAAAAGAGCGATTAAAAAGACGACCAGGCCAACCTCGATAAGCGTGAACCCGTTAGCGTCGTCTAGGCGTGAGGCCGATAGGCGCTTGCTCTTCTTGTCCATCGCTCGTTTCAAAGCTTGCAATGTCGTCGTACCCAGGAGATCCAGGTTCGTCAAGCTGGCCGTTTGGGCCAGGCGAGACGATCTCGTAGGGCCTTTGTCTGCCATACATGTCAACATTTCCTGGGGAGAGGTAGGTATAGTCGTTCCCCCAGGGGTCTTTGGGGATGCGTTCCATGTAGCCTTGCGGGTGATAGTTGCGGGGGATGGGCTCGATCGATGGCGGCTCGATAAGCGCATGCAGACCCTGCTCGGTCGTGGGGTACAGTCCGTTGTCCACCTTGTACATCTGCAACGCCTGCTCGATTTGGCGGATCTGGGTCAGCGCGGTCGTTTTTCTTGCCTCCTCGACCCTTCCTAAAAGCCTTGGGGCCACGAGCGCGGCCAGCAGGCCGATAATGATAACAACGATCATGATCTCGATGAGCGTAAAGCCCTCTTCGTACGGCCAACGGCCTCGGTACTTTTTATCCTTCCCTTTTTTTTGCATTTCCGTCCCTACTTGATCAATTGGTTCATTTCAAAAATAGGCAAGAGGATGCTCATGACGACAAACCCGACTATACCCCCCATAAAAAGGATCATCACTGGCTCGATCAACCCCATGACCGTCTCGATCGATGATTCCGTTTGCGTCTCGTAGCTCTCCGCCACCTTGAGCAGCATCGATTCGAGCTCGCCCGAACGCTCGCCCACGGAGACCATATGGACGAGCATCGGGGGGAACAGCCCGCTTTCTTTGAGCGTTTGAGCCATGGAGCCCCCCTCTCTGATCCTCTCCTGGCAGCGTTGAAGGGCTTCTTGGAAAAGCACGTTGTTGATGATGGGCCGTGTGATCTCGAGCGCCTTCAGAAGGGGGATACCGGCCGACAGCAGAACCCCTAATGTCCTCGAGAACCTAGCGACAGAGATTTTCTTAAGCAAGCCGCCTGCAACGGGAAGTTCAAACAGGAACCGGTCGAACAAGCGTCTGCCGGGCTTTGTCTTCAGGGCGCGGTTCAAGAATACCCCACCAAGGACACTTATGCCAATAAGCAGCGGAAAGGACTCCTTGAAGAACTCTGACCCCCCAAGGAGAATGCGCGTTGGCAAAGGAAGGTTCTTGCCCAGTTGGGAGAAAATCGAGCCTACCTTGGGGACGACGTAGGCCATAAGCAGCGTCAAAATCCCCAAGCTCGTAAGCAGGATGAACACGGGGTAGGCGAGCTTGGAAACGAGTCGGCTCTTTAAAAGCTGTTGTTTTTCTAAGTGCTCGGCAAGCCGCTCAAGGACGGTATCCAGCCTTCCGGTGAATTCTCCCGAGCGAACCATGTTGACGTAAAGTTCGGGAAACGCCTTTGGAAACCTTCCAAGCGCGTCGGCCAGTGCGCTGCCTTCGAGCACCTTGTCCTTGATTTGCGAAAGGACCCGCCTTTGCGTGGCGTTCTCGGTTTGCTCTTCTAATGCCTTGAGCGCCTCGACAAGGGGCAAGCCCGCCTTAAGCAGCGTGGCCAACTGTCTTGTTAAAACCGCGAGTTCGCCAGAAGCAAGCCTAGGCGACAGCCAGCGCTTAGCCCCGTTGGCAGGCCTCCTCGCATCTTCGGAGTGTTCCTGGACGATCTCGACCGGGAAAAGCCCAAGCTGCCTGAGCCTGTCTCTGGCGGCACGAGGGTTCTCGGCGTCGAGTACGCCTTCCTTGGGCTTCTTTAAGCCGGGAGAAAGGGCTTTGTAGCTGAATACCGGCATCGCTTAAAAGATGTCTTCGCCCGTTACGCGAAGCAGTTCTTGCGTGGTCGTAATTCCTTGGATGACTTTTTGTTTTCCGTCTTCTCTTAGCGTTACCATTCTTTTTTTGACAGCAAGCTGACGGATCGTGGCGGCGTCGCTCCTCTGGACGACGAGTTCGCGGATTTCATCATCCACGACCAAAATTTCGAACAGCGCGATTCTGCCGTGGTAGCCCGTGCCCATGCACGCCTTGCAGCCTTCCCCGTGGAATAGCTGCCCGCTTTGTAGCTCTTCTTGTGCGATGCCCGCCTCTTTCAGCTCGAGGGGCTTTGGCGTGTAGGGTTTCTTGCAATGAGGACACACGATACGAACGAGGCGCTGGGCAAGAATGCCCACGACCGAAGAGGAAACGAGGAAGGGCTCGACCCCCATGTCAATCAGCCGTGTCACGGCGCTTGGGGCATCGTTCGTGTGCAGTGTCGAAAGGACGAGGTGGCCCGTCAAAGAGGCCTGGATTGCGATCTCGGCCGTTTCTGTGTCCCGGATCTCGCCTACCATGATCACGTCGGGGTCTTGGCGAAGGATAGAGCGCAGTCCGCTTGCAAACGTAAGTTCAATCTTGGGATTGACATGAATCTGGCCTATGCCTGGGAGCTGGTACTCGACGGGATCTTCAACTGTAATGATATTTTTTTCTGCGGTATTAATATGGCTGAGCGCGGCATACAGCGTGGTCGTCTTTCCCGAGCCTGTCGGGCCTGTAACGAGGATGATGCCATGGCTTCTTGTGATGAGCCGCTTGATGGTGCTCAGCCTTTCCTGGCTCAAGCCTAGTTCACCTAGTTTGAGTAGGATGACCGTCTTGTCCAATAGGCGCATGACGATCCTCTCGCCGTATGTCGTGGGGATCGTGGAGAGCCGAATGTCGATATCCCTTCCTGCGATCTTGATCCGAATCCGGCCGTCTTGAGGAAGTCGCTTCTCTGCGATGTTCAGCGATGCCAGAACCTTTATGCGCGATGCGATCGAAGCTTGCATCCGCTTTGGGGGCCTTAGGATCTCGTAGAGCACGCCGTCGATCCTGAACCGGACGCTCAAGTCCTTCTCAAACGGCTCGATATGGATGTCGGAGGCCCTTCCCTTTACGGCCTGGACGAGCAGCATGTTCACCAGGCGGATGGCGGGAGCGTCTGAATCGGAATCAAGGATATCCTGGGGCTCCTCAAGGTCGTGTGCAAACATCTCGAACCCGCCCGCATCCAAATCGCCCATCATTTCCTCGGGGGAATCTCCGCCTTGGTTGTAGGCCAGGTTAATCAGCGTGAGAACGGCCTCTTTGGGCATGAGCACTTTTCTTGGCGGAATCCCAAGGTGCCCCACGAGGTCGAGGAACGCTTCGTAGGCGGTAGGGTCAGCCATGCCTACGAAAACATCCCCATGCTCGTCTTTTAGGGGAATGACCATGTGGCGCTTGGCGAACTGGATAGGAATTCCCTCGGTAAGCTTAGGGTCAATATGCCTCTGGGAGAACTCCCGCACAAAAGGGATGCAGAACTGCACCGAAAGCGCTTCGTAGATGGTCTCTTCAGGGACTAGGCGTTGGGAGGCGAGCGTCTCTCCTAGCCTTGACCCCTTTGCTTCCTTGATCTTGAGCGCCTCTTCGACGGCTTCCTTTGGGACCTGAAAAGCCTCCGTCAAGATTTCACCCAAAGGCAGAAAGTTCGGAAACGCCCTTACATCCTGTTTCTTGGCTTCCTGGGTTCTAATAGTTGCCCTCCCCGAGCCTTTCTGGCCTCAGATGAATCTTATTGCGCAGCCTGAACTCTTCGAACATAAGCTCTTGTTCAATCCGGTAGCGGTCGATATCGGACGGCGTACGAATGATGTGGGGCGTAAGAAGAATAATGAGATTTTGCTTTGTCGCTTGCGTTCCCTCGGTTTTAAACAGGTATCCCAGGATGGGGATAGAGCCTAAAATAGGCACCTTGCTAATTATTTTCGAGACGTTCGTATCGATCAGCCCCCCGATGATGATCGTCGCGTTGTCTTTGACAACGGCGTGCGTTTTGGCCGTTCGCTTGTTGGTCGTGTACCCGAATTGGTCAGTGTATGAGGCGCTCCTGTCAACCTGAGAAACCTCTTGGTAGATCTCGAGCTGGATAAGGTCCCCCTCGGAGATTTTTGGCGTAATCTTGAGGATAATGCCCACGGGCTGACGTTCGATGGAACTTTGGGTCATGCCCGTGGCGGTTAGCGTGGTCCCTGCTTGCATGGGCACTTCTTGGCCTACGTTGATTTCGGACTCTTGGTTGTCCATGGCCAAAAGGTACGGCGTGGAGAGCACATCCGAGCGGCTGTCCGAGGCCACGGCCTGGATTACGGCCTGCCACAAGGGGATCTGCTGGCCGCCAATGTTTACCATCCCGCCGCTGATGGCCGTTGCGGCAAAACCAGGTAGCGAAAATGGGTTCATGAACGTAGAGGAAAACGCTTGTCCGCCCGCTTGAGCGGCGCTAATTCCTCCAGCCCCTGTTTCCAGGCCCGATTGCATTTGGCTTGGCAAAGTCCCGAGTCCTCCCTGACTTGGCAGCATGCCTGTCTCATTCCCTTGCGAGGTGCCTGGCCCCCCGCCCGGCAGGGTCTGTCCGCCCACGGCGTTGTTGCCCACGTTGCCGCCGCCCTTTATCCATACGCCCAAGTCCCTGGACGCGTTGACGCTGAGCGTCGCGATGAGCCCCTGGACAAACACCTGGTTTCTTCGGATGTCGAGCCTTTTTAAGACCGTCTCGATCATGCGGTAGTCCTGCTGGGATGCAAACACTATGATAGAATTGGTTCCCTTGTCGGCAGCAATCTTTACGGGCCCCTGGAACTGCCCCGTTACAACCCCTAGCTGGGCCTCCTTGGTGAGAGCCTGCCCGGCTTGGGCGGACGTTTGCTCGCTAAGCTCCGTTCGTGCGAGCTCCTGGAGAACCTTTGCAACCTCTTCGGCGTCTGCATTTTTTAGGTAATACACGAACATGTTTCCGTAGGTGGAGGGGGTTTGGACATCTAGCCGCTTGACCACCTCCAGGATCTGAGAGGCCTGAGAGGGGTCTGCCATGACGATCAAAGAGTTCGTCCGCTCGTCCGGGATAACCTTGAGCATGCCTCCTAACAACTGTCGAGGGGTAGCGCCCCTTTGGGCCCGACCCCTTGTAAGGAGCCTTCTTGCCGCCGTACCATACCCCTCGCCAAACAATGAGAGGACTTTGTCCGCCATGTCCGTACAGGAGGCATACTCCAAGGGGATGATCATAATCTTGGAGAAGGTTTCTGCTACGTCAAACTCTTTGGCGAGCTCCTTTAATCTTGAGATGTTGTTGGCCGTGTCGATCAAAATGATGCTGTTTGTCGTCGGATAGGCGGCGATCAGGCCATCTTGAGACATCATATTTTGCAGAAGCCCGGCCAAGTCCTGACTGTCCACGTACCGGAGCTTGAGCACTTCCGTGACGAACATCTCGCCTTCTGGCGTCGTGAAGCCGGGCGTAATCAGGGGTAAGGGGACGTTCCTGGCGTCCTTGGTGGGGATGATTTTAATCGCAGGCCCCGCCTTGACCGCCGTGAAGCCTTTTAGGTTCAACACGGAAAGGAAGATTTGATAGGCCTGATCGACGCTTACCTTGTCCGGCGTTACGATGGATACCTTACCCCTGACGGAGTCGTCCACGATGAAATTTTTCCCCGTGATTTTCGAGATGAAGCGTACCATCGCCTGGAGGTCGACGTTTTCGAAGTCGATCCGGACGAGGTTGCCCTGTATTTCCGCAGGAAGCTCCTGAGCAACGCTAGCCCCCGACGTAAGGAGCGCGAGCAAAGCGCCCAAGGCAGCGAGGATTTTCACGGGGGGCCTGCGACCTCCAGATTTACAGGGCATTGGCGGGCTCTTGCTTTACCACGGGTTTCCTTCTCTTGAAATTCGTTCAGCCTAAATTTATAGAACTCGAATGAACGCGACAAGGTCCAGCTTCTCTTCTTTGCTCAGCTTGGTCCCGGAAACAAGGTTGAAAAACTCAACCGTGTCCTCGAGCGTGAGCAACCTCCCGTCGTGAAGGTAGGGCGGGGAATCCTTGATGCCCCTCAAGGGAAAGGTTTTGATCGGCCCATCTCCGACCATTCTGTGGCCATCTACAGTTTTCGGCTGGAAGAAGCGTTCGGTCTTTAAATCATGCATCAAGTTGTCCGTATAGTAAGGGGCCGGATGGCAAGTGCCGCACCTTGCCTTGCCGAAAAAGAGCCGTTCTCCGCGTAGTTCTGCTTTTGAGGCCTTGCCCGGGTCGAGGTAGCCGAAGATATCCAGCTTTGGCGCAGGGGGAAAGTTGAGTATTTCTTGAAACTCGGCCATGGCATGAACCTGATGTCCCCTATCCAAAATGTTGATCCCCTTTTTAACGGCGATCACGATGTCGCCGTCGAAGTAAGCTCCACGCTGTTCGAACTCCGTGAAATCCTCGACGGTCTTGAGCGCCCTTTGAGACCCAAATAGCCGCTGAATATTTACCCCTCGAAGGGTTGGAGTATCGATGCGGTGTCGCAGCTCTTGAGGCCTGATGTCGTTTACTAAATGAAAAGCCGCGTTGGTATGGCCGTTTGCGTGGCAATCGAAGCAGGCGACGCCAAGGCTAGCCTTTTCCGTTTTTCTGTCTGCGGTCTCGTTGAACTCTTGCTGAGGGAAGGGTGTGAGCAAAAGCCTTAATCCTTCGAGTTGTTTGGGGTTTAAAAGTCCGTTAAAAATCTCGAAGTAGTTCATCCTGGTTACGAGCTGGCCTTTGGAGACATCCCCCAACTCGGGATGGGTTGTTAGGTAGATAGGGGACGGAAACTCCGGCAGGAAGCGGTCTGGAAGGTCAAATTCGACGTCGAAGCGCTCGAGCGAGCGGCCTTCTTGTTTTTTGATTTCTTCTATTTGGAAGTGGGGATATACTTGGCCTCCCGCCTCGTGCTTAACGTGGGGCAAGGGGAGGAACCCTTCTGGGTAGAGGCCTTTTTGTTTAATTTCTTCAGGATCCATGCCAGAAAGTCTTTCCCAGGTAACCCCTTGTGGAAGCTTAACCCGAACACCTTCCTGAATGGGTTTCCCCTTTGACATTGTCGCACCCGATGGCTTGTCGGATAAATCGTAGCGAAGCTTCAAGTAGTTGAGATGTCGAACCCGGTAGCGCGGAGCCTCTTTTTTTAGAGTTGTCATGATGGAAGCAAACCCAGCCGTTTGGTCGACAGGCATGTAGCTTGTCTCCGAGGCGAGACCGTCCCCACTGCAGGCGATTGCCCCGAATAACATTCCAAGGATGCCAAACCTGCTCATTTGGCGCATAACGGGCTCCTTTTGATTGATTAAGGCCGTGTCAACGGCTTGCCGAATAAGGCAAGATTAGCATGCAACATGCTTTAGGGGCAATCCGAAAAGAGTGGGATAGGACCTCGAGCGATAGGGAATCTGCTTGGGTCGCTATTCCCAGGGCAGCATGGGGCGTACCCAAAGTTTTCGTGCTCTTGGCCCGTCGAACTCGAGAAACAAGACGCCCTGCCATGGTCCAAGTTTGAGCCTCCCTGCTTCCACGGGGACGAGGACCGACGGGCCGATGAGACTTGTTTTGATGTGAGCATCGGCATTTCCCTCCGCGTGGCTATAGGAGGGTGCCCAAGGAACTAGCCTCTCGAGGGCTTCGAGAAGGTCCTTCTGGACATTCGGGTCGGCGTTTTCGTTGATTGTGACTGCGGCCGTGCTATGGGGCGAAAAAATTAGGACGGCGCCTTCTTTTAGGCCAATTTCCTGAATTTTTTGCTCAATCCTAGGCGTAATATCGAGGGATTGAACGCGTGCCTCAGTTTTGATCGCGAGCTCGAACATAAGCCCTCACTTCCCGTATTGGTTGACTAGGGTTTTATGCTGGTTATATTGTTCCTAGAGCTTCAAGAGGCACAAAAAGCCTTCGTCGATACCCCGGTGTTTCGATGGATAAAAGATATTATAGTACTTGAACGGTTACGAGATCAAGCTTTCTTTATCCTTATCTTTGAATAATAAAATGCTCATTTAACAGTGGAGGATACCATGGGAAAAACCATCGGAATTGACCTAGGCACGACAAACTCCGTTGTTGCCGTGATGGAGGGGGGAGAACCCAAGGTCGTTATCAACGAGGAGGGGTCGCGTTTGACACCCTCCGTTGTTGCGTTCACCAAAGAAGGCGAAGTTCTGGTCGGACAGGTAGCTAAACGCCAGGCAATTACCAACTCTGAAAACACTGTCTATTCAATAAAGAGGTTTATGGGCCGGAAGTACGACGAGATCGCAGACGAGATTAAAAAGGTCCCTTACAAAGTCGTACGTGCTGACAACGGGGATGCCTGGGTTGAGGCAGGAGGAAAGCGCTATTCGCCGCCCGAGATTTCTGCATTTATCCTAAGGAAGCTCAAGAAGGCGGCCGAGAACTACCTAGGCGAGCCCGTTACGGATGCCGTGATCACGGTACCCGCCTATTTCAACGATTCGCAGCGTCAAGCCACGAAGGACGCAGGGCGAATCGCGGGGTTGAATGTGCAGCGCATCATCAACGAGCCTACGGCAGCGGCTTTGGCTTACGGCTTGGATAAAAAGAAGGAAGAGACGATCGCCGTGTACGACTTTGGCGGAGGAACGTTTGACATCTCGATCCTTGAGGTGGGCGACAACGTGACCGAAGTCAAGGCGACCAACGGGGATACCCACCTAGGGGGCGACGATATAGACCAGCGCGTGATGGACTGGATCATCCAGGAGTTTAAAAAAGACCAAGGGATCGACTTAAGCCGCGACAGGATGGCTCTACAGCGGCTTAAGGAGGCGGCCGAAAAGGCAAAGGTTGAGCTCTCTAGCACCCTAGAGACCGAGATCAACTTACCCTTCATCACGGCCGACGCTACCGGCCCCAAGCACCTTGTGATGAAGTTTTCCCGGGCGAAGTTTGAGCAGCTCTGCATGGATTTGTTCGAAAGGACCCTAGAACCATGCCGGAAGGCAATTCAGGATTCGGGCCTAAAGGCATCAGACATCCATGAAGTCGTGTTGGTGGGCGGTTCTACCCGGACCCCAAAGGTCCAGGAGCTAGTCCAAAGTTTTTTTGGGAAGGAGCCACATCAAGGAGTGAACCCAGATGAAGTTGTGGCTATTGGGGCGGCTATTCAGGCGGGAGTTCTTAAGGGCGAGGTGAAAGACATTCTTCTGCTGGATGTTACGCCCCTTTCTCTGGGCATTGAGACGCTTGGAGGTGTAACGACGGTCCTGATTCAGAGAAACACGACGATTCCAACGAGGAAGAGCGAGATTTTTACGACAGCCTCGGACAGCCAGACCTCGGTTGAAATCCATGTCGTTCAGGGTGAACGCGAGATGGCCAGGGATAACCGGACGCTCGCTAGGTTTCACCTAGATGGGATTCCTGCTGCCCCAAGGGGTGTTCCCCAAATCGAGGTCGCGTTCGACATCGATGCCGACGGCATTCTGCATGTTTCTGCCAAAGATATGGCTACCGGCAAGGAGCAGAGGGTTCGAGTAACGGCATCTTCTGGGCTGAACGAGCAGGAAATCCAACGCATGGTTAAGGATGCCGAGCTTCATGCCGAAGAGGATAGGAAGCGGCACGAGGTCGTGCAACTGAAGAATCAGCTTGACTCTCTAGCCTATGCACTCGAAAAAACGGTGAACGAAAACAGGGGTAAGCTAGAAGCTCCCCATATTGACGAAGCCGAGCGTGCCGTTTCTCGTGCCAAAGAAGCCCTAAGCGGAGAAGACGCGGAGGCGTTGAGGGGTGCTATCGACGAGGTAAACAATACTTCCCACAAGCTAGCCGAGGTGCTTTACAAACATGCGGCCACAGGGGAGGGTGCTGAAGGTCCACAGGGTGGAGAAGTGATTGATGCCGAGGTCACAGAAAACAAGTAACCCAAAGCCGTTCATCCCTAGGGGCGTTGAAACTTTGCAGCGGCGCTGGTTATAATAGTTCTTAGGGTAAAAAAGAGCTATTCTCCGAGAGGAGGAAGGGAGAAATATGGGCCTTCGTATCAGAACAGTGCTGCTTTTGGGGTTGCTCACAGGAGTGATCGTTCTCATGGGGCAGCTTTTTGGGGGCCGTGGGGGAGCATTATTCGCACTCGGTTTCGCTGCTTTGATGAATTTTGCGGCCTATTGGTTTTCCGATAAATTAGTCTTACGGATGTACCGGGCCAAACCTTTGACCGAACTGGAAGCGCCGGAGCTGTTTAGGATCGTTCATGGGCTTGTGCAGAGGGCGGGATTGCCCATGCCCAAGCTTTATTTAATTGGAACGGATTCTCCGAACGCGTTTGCCACCGGAAGGAACCCCGAACATGCGGCCGTTGCCGTTACACGCGGGCTTATGGGGCTTTTAAATTCCAGAGAAATAGAAGGCGTGCTTGCCCATGAGCTTTCCCACGTGAAAAATCGGGACATTCTGATCAGCTCAATCGCCGCCACGTTGGCGGGAGCCATTATGTACATGGCGGATATGTTCCGCTTTGCCATGTTCTTTGGTGGCTTTGGAGGCAGAGACCAAGAAGATAGCAGAGGCGGAATCTTGCCGATGCTTGCCATGGCCATCCTAGCACCCATCGCTGCGCTCTTGATCCAGATGTCCGTTTCTCGTTCACGAGAGTATTTGGCAGATGCGACAGGCGCAAGGATCGTCGGAAGTCCCGATGGGCTGATCGATGCCCTCAAGAAACTGGCGGACGGTACAAGAAGGCTTCCCATGGAGGCCAGCGCGGCAACAGCCCATTTGTTCATCGTGAACCCCTTAAAAGCTGCAAGCCTTGCCAACCTGTTTAGCACGCACCCTCCAATGGAGGAGCGCATCAAGAGGCTTCGACAATACAGGGCCTATGCATAGGCTCTGTATAAAGCGGAAAGAAAGAATCCAGGGGGGTCTTTAGGGATGATCGATCTTTCTCACTATAGGGATCGCTTGTCAGACTCCGGTTACCGGGTGCTTGCCCAGGCTATCGAGGAGTCCCAGAGACGGCATCATTTCTACCTCGGGGTGGAGCATATCTTTCTGGCCTTTTCGAAGGTCGAAATGGCTTTTTTTGAGCAGATCTTGGGCGAGCTGAGGCTTGACTCAAAAAAAGTGCTCCACGCATTGAACGAATACTTAAACGTTTGCAAGCAGTACTTGGGCGGGGGGATGAAAGTGCCGCCGCCAACCAAATCGACCTTCAAGACGGCTTGGGACGAGGCTCAGAGAAGAGGCAGAACCTATATCGACGGCATCGACCTGTTTTTGGCTATTTTTCAAGATACAGAAGGGATTCCGGCCAAAATTATGGAAGGTTTTGGTGTTCGTTCAGAATCTGTCGCCCAGGAAGTGATCCGCTTGGCTCGTAGGAGGGATCAGAAGGCGGAGGAGCTAGAGCGGAGGTATGATTTACCCCCCACCCTCAAGCAGTTCGGCGTCAACGTGAACAAGCTCGTGTACGAAGGGAAGGTATCCCCGATCATCGGCCGGGAGAGGGAGATTCGCGAGGTTATCGAAATTCTTTGCCATAGAGAGCGGACCAACTCGGCTATGGTCATCGGCGAGCCAGGGGTGGGGAAATCCGCCCTCATCGAAGGGCTCGCAAGATGGATTGAGCTTGAGCCCTACAAAGTGCCCAAGCGTCTCCGTGATATTCAGGTTGTCAACCTTCAGATGAACACGATCGTGGCCGGGACCGTCTTTCGAGGGATGTTCGAAGACAGGATGGAGAAGATCATCAATGAGGTCAAGGAACGCAAAAACATCGTCCTTTTTGTCGACGAGGCGCACCTGCTCATCGGTGCAGGTTCGGCGATGGGCGTTCCAGCGGATGCGGCCAATATTCTCAAGTCAGCTTTATCTAAAGGCGAAGTTCAGATTATTGGGGCTACGACGTCTTCCGAGTACAGGCAGTTCATTCAAGAGGATGAGGCGCTTGCAAGGCGCTTCAAGCCTGTCTATATCGATGAGCCTACAAAGGAGGAGGCCAGGGAGATTGTTTACGGGATCAAGCCCAGGCTAGAGTACAACTACGGCGTGGAGATTTCGGACGAGGCGATTGACGTCCTGTTGAATATGTCCGACCGCTATTTAAGAAACACCAAGCTGCCGGACAAGGTTATCGGCTGGCTTCACACCTCCTGTGTCAAGGTCGAGTTAGACAAGCCGGACGAGCCCGTCGTAAAGCCAGAGAACGTGCTCGAGGTGGTTGCCCAGGAATCAAAGCTTCCGATCGATATGGTCTACAGGGATACTCTGGAACGCTTTAAAGAGCTTGAGGCCCATCTTTCTGGGAGAGTTGTGGGACAACGGGAGGCAATCGCCGCGGTAACCCGTCATCTTCGAGTGAACAAGGGGCCCCTTAAGGAGAATTTTTCAAGGCCGGACGCCGTCATGCTATTTCTGGGACCTACGGGTGTCGGCAAGACTGAGCTTGCCAAGGTGCTTGCTGAATTTTTGTTTGGCGATGAGAATCGCATGGTTAGAGTGGACATGTCAGAGTTCCGGGATGGCGCGATAAGCGTTGACAAACTCATAGGGATGCCCCGCGGGATCGTTGGGTCTGAGCGCGGAGGGATTTTGACAAACCGCGTGAAGGACAATCCTTATAGCCTTGTCTTGCTAGACGAGATGGAGAAGGCCAGCCAGGAGGTGCTAAACCTTTTTCTTCAGGTGTTCGATGAAGGGTGGCTAACGGATGGGCGCGGGCGAAGGGTGTATTTCAGCGATACGGTAATTGTCATGACCTCAAACATTGGGGCCGACCGGTTTAAAAAGCTCCTAAAGCCGATGGGGTTCATGGGGGAGCAGGGCCAACTGGCAGACGCCAAAAAGGCCGTCATGCGTGACGTGGAAGACGCCTTCTCGCCGGAGTTTTTGAACAGGATGGACGATATCATCGTGTTCAACCCTTTGACTCCGGATGAAATCCGCGCCATCACTCGCATGTACTTAGACTCGATTGCTGGGCAGATGGCATCGATGCACAAAAAACTCCGGGTAAGCGAAGAGGCGGTCGATATGCTCTCCAAGGAGGGCTATAGCATCAAGTATGGGGCTCGGTTCTTAAAGCGTTCGATCGACGAAAAAGTCAAGATGCCGGTTACGTTAAACTGGAAAGCCTCGAGCGAGTTCTTTGTCGAAGTTCAAGAAGGCCGTGTGGCGGTACGTTGGGATTAGAGATGGACACAACGAGCGAATATAAAGGGTTTCGAATCGAGGACAAAAGAAAGCTTGGACGCGAGGGAGAAGGGAAGACGGATAGGGTCGAAGAGCAGGCAGGCTCTGGCTTGAAGGGGAGTCTCGAGGATACCTCTGTATCTTTTGTCGGCTTTCTGCTTTCTTTGCATGCCTCTGCCCTTCTTCATTTAGGCAAGCTCGCAGACCCGAGAACCGGCCTGTATGCCCAAGACTTGCCGCTCGCAAAGCAGACGATCGATATTCTGGGGATGATTCAAGAAAAGACGCAAGGGAACCTAGCGGAAGATGAATCGGCCTTATTGAATCATATTTTATATGAGCTCAGGCTGGAGTTCGTCAAGACCAAGAACCCACCCAAAGAATCGTAACCAGCCCTTGATCTTGTTTGAGCTCTGCTAAAGAATCGAACCGCAAAGGGGAATTTTCCATGCCCGGCAAAAAGATGACGTATCTGCTTTGGGGTTCCGGCCTTCTCATTGTAGGGGCTTTCGTCGGCCTAGTTTTGTCTTCTGGACTTAAAATAGAGCTTACGCTCCACCCTTCTAAGGTGGATGCCGAGTCTCAGCCTTCGGTTCCGGTGATTGCCCCGACCTCCTTTGTCGGGGTTGTAAAGCAGGTGTATCCCGCCGTGGTGAACATCAACACCACGACGACGGTCAAGGCGCCAAGCTATCCAATGCCATTTTCCGGTCCTTCAGGCTCACCGTTCGATGATTTTTTCGAGCGCTTTTTTGGCCAAATGCCAAAAGAATTCAAGCAGCGAAGTCTGGGTTCGGGGGTTGTGATCTCAGGAGACGGTTTCATTCTTACCAATAGCCATGTAGTTGAAAAGGCCGATCAAGTCCGGGTGAGCATTCTTGGCGGCCAGACGTTCGATGCCGAGGTAGTCGGAAAGGACAAAAGTACGGACGTTGCACTGATACGCATCAAGGCAGACAAGCCTCTTCCTTCCGCAGCGCTCGGGGATTCAGACAAGCTGGAAGTCGGAGAATGGGTGCTTGCAATGGGGAATCCTGTCGGCCTGGATCATACCGTGACCGCGGGGATCATCTCTGCCAAGGGAAGAAGCCTAGGCTTGGGCGGTCTTGAAGATTTTCTCCAGACAGATGCTTCGATCAATCCGGGAAACTCCGGAGGACCCTTGGTAAACCTTCAAGGCAAGGTGGTAGGCATCAACACGGCAATTCTGGCAAACGCCCAAGGGATCGGGTTCGCCATCCCGGTGAATATTGTACGGACGTTCCTTCCTCAGTTGAAAACAAAAGGACGCATCGACCGCGGGTGGCTTGGGGTTTCGATCCAAGAGATTACGCCGGAAATTAGGGATGCAATGGGCTTGGGACAAGCCCAGGGGGCGCTTGTTGCCGACGTGATCAAGGGTGGCCCGGCGGATCGGGCCGGAATCCAGAGGGGTGACATCGTTGCCGAATTTAACGGGAAGCCGATCGATCGATATTCGAAGCTTCCGTTGATCGTTTCGAGTGTCCCGCCAGGCAGTATTGCCAGGGTGAAAATCCTAAGAAATGGGAAGGCCTATTCGCTGCAGGTGAAGGTCGGGACGTTTCCAGACGAAGACGAGACAGCTTCCGGTGATAAGGGGGCCACGAAAGAGCGTTCGTCCTCGGTCATGGGGATGACGCTTGCACCCTTAACCCCCGAGTTCGCCAGAAGGCACGGCATCGAGGCCGACAAAGGGCTTATCGTTTTGGAGGTTACACCCGGGTCTGAGGCGGATTTTATAGGGATCGCGCCGGGAGACGTGATTCTTGAGGTAGACAAAAGGCCTTTGAATACCGTTGAGAGCCTAAAATCGATCCTGAAATCGAAACGAAGCGGAGAATCGATCCTGCTTTTGATAAAGCGCCAGGATTCGACGCTCTACCTTTCTTTGCGGATGCGATAAGGGGGGATGGGGAGCGTTTTTTTTTCCAAGGCGTACGCAAAGCTCAATCTGACCCTTCGCATTGCCGGTAAAAGGCCAGACGGCTATCACGATATAGAAAGCGTCTTTGAGCAGGTTTCACTTGCCGATGAGCTATGGGTGGCCATAGGGGAAGCCGGCGTGTCGCTGCGCATCATGCCCCCAGGTATAGGGGCGGAACTTCAAAAGGACAACCTCGTGCTTGAAGCCCTTCGAATGTTTGCGCGCCGAGTTAACAGAAAGGTTGGGGCAAGGGTATGGCTTTTTAAGCGTATCCCGGTTGCGAGCGGGCTTGGAGGGGGAAGCTCGGACGCGGCGTGTATGCTCAGGATTCTCAACCATGCCTTCGGGAAGCCCCTTGCTCAAGAGGCGCTAGCAGAGCTTGCAGTTTTGTTAGGGGCCGACGTGCCTTTTTTCCTTGAACCCGGATGTCGGCTGATCTCCGGCAAAGGAGAGCGCCTAGGACGCAGCGTTGCAATGCCGGATGGGTACTATGTTATTCTCGTCCCCAAAGAGCGTGTATCTACAAAAGACGCCTACGAAGCTTGGGATGCATCATTGACAGCCCCTCAATCCGCCTTTAGAATGGACGTTGGCAAGTTTTTATCGAACGACTTTTTTCTTCCTGTGTCCGGCATGGTAAGAGACGTTCTGGCGTGTGCACGTTATCTTGAAAAAAGCGGGGCAGAGGAGGTATCGCTATCGGGGAGCGGGCCTTCGACTTTTGGTCTGTATCTGTCGGAAACAAAGGCGAAGCGGGCCTTTATAGACGCCAAGGAAAAAGGCGTTTACGGAATTTCCCAGCCACTGAGAGGCTTGATCTTTACGCATAGCGCGCGAAAGCTTTATCCTATAGCATCTTGCTCATAGGGGCATCCTATCGATTGGGGCGTCGACAAGCGGTAAGTCATGGGATTTTGGATCCCACATTCGGAGGTTCGAATCCTCCCGCCCCAGCCATTCATAAAAAAAACCCCGACCCACTTCTCAATATTCCAAGGGATGCTCAGCGGTGCTCGAAAAGATTGACGGGCCGAAGGATCTAAAGCTTCTTTCGCTTGAGGACCTCAAGTGTTTATGCCAGGAAATTAGGGAGCTGATCATCAAGACGGTCTTGGAAAACGGCGGACACCTGGCTGCTCCGCTTGGCGCCGTCGAGCTCATCGTTGCTCTCCACAGGGCGTTCTCTTCCCCCAAGGATGCCATCGTGTTCGATGTGGGCCACCAGGCCTACGCTCACAAAATCCTTACAGGCAGGCGCGGTATGTTCCCGACGCTTCGTCGCCATGGAGGGCTTGCACCTTTCCCAACACGAGAAGAAAGCATACACGACGCGTTTGGTGTCGGCCATGCGGGAACGGCCATATCAGCTTCGCTCGGAATACTTGCGGCAAAGAGGCGAATTGGTCAGGAAGGCCGTGTAATCGCGGTTCTGGGAGATGGGGGCCTTACGGCTGGCATGAGTTTTGAGGCGCTAAACCAAGAAGAGGCGCTTAAACAAGGGCTCATAGTCGTTCTCAACGACAACGCTATGTCAATTTCGAAGAACGTCGGTGCCTTAGCGAGCTTTCTTAGCAAGGCGCTTGTTTCCAGGCCTCTTCTCAGAATAGAAAGCGAGCTCAAGGGGATCCTCAAAAAGAATATCCCCTTCGGGGAGCCTCTTTATTACCTAGGAAAAGGGATCAAAGAGGGGCTGGCTAGTGGTTACCTCGACGTTGGCCTTTTCTTTCAGTCTTTGGGGTTTCAGTACGTGGGGCCACTCGATGGGCATGATTTGTCTGAGCTTGCCTGGGCCTTTGAGCGGACAAAAGACCTTCGCAAGCCGGTTTTGGTTCACGTACGAACGAAAAAGGGGAAGGGGTTTGCCCCGTCCGAGTCGGATCCTTGCGCCTACCATGGGGTTGGCATAAAACCCAAAGAGAAGCCCTCTCCAAACGCTCCTCGCTGGAGCTATTCCAAGGTGTTTGGCCAGGCAATGATTCGGTTGGCGGAGCAAGACGACCGCGTGTTGGCCGTCACGGCAGCCATGCCGGACGGGACGGGGCTAAGAGAGTTTTTTACGCGCTTTCCGGATCGTGCGTTTGATGTAGGCATCTGCGAGCAGCATGCCGTCACGTTTGCGGCCGGTCTTGCTACCCAAGGCCTCAAGCCTGTTGTGGCGATCTATTCGACCTTTCTCCAGCGGGCCTATGACCAGGTAATCCACGATGTTTGCCTGCAGAATCTTCCTGTTACGTTCGTCATGGATAGGGCGGGGCTTGTGGGGGAGGATGGCCAAACCCACCATGGTACGTTTGACATCGCCTATCTGCGTCCGATCCCAAACGTGGTTTTGGCTGCCCCGAAAGATTTCAGGGAGTTTGCTCTTTTGCTCAACACGGCCGTTTCCTCAGAGAAGCCGTTTTTTATCCGTATCCCTAAAGCGACCGCGGTCTTTAGCCCAAACGGTGGGATCTTAAAAGAAGAAACGCTGCAGGTAGGCAGTTGGGAAGTGCTTACGAAAGGGGAAGGCTTAGCGTTGTTTGGGACGGGGCGGACCATAGCGACGTTGCTTTGTCTTGCCCAGAGGCTTCGAGCGAAAGGGTTTGCTCCGATCGTGGTGAACGCCCGGTTCTTAAAGCCGTTCGACGGCGCATGCTTGAAATGGTTGAGCAACCTGGCAAACGCTTGGGTAAGCCTAGAAGATGGCGTGAAGATCGGCGGGCTGGGGTCTCTTTTGGCCGAATATCTCGCGGATTCGGGCAAGCGTTCCGTTCGGCTCTTAAGGGTTGGCATCGAGGATGCCTTCGTTCCCCATGGAGAGTTAGAAAGCTTAGAAAAAGAGTGCGGAATGGATGGTGTCTCCCTTGAAGGAAGGTTGCTTGGTTGGCTGGAAAGGGGCGAATGGGTCGAGGCGTGAGCGGCCCCTTGCGAAGGGATGAAGGGGTCGAGCGTTTCGAGGCGGAAGGCCCTGAAAATGAAGTTGAGTTTGTTCACGCGGACTACTCTGGCGTTCAAAGGGCAGAGTTTGGGCAAAGATTGGGCGCGTTTGCGATTGATTGTGGGTTTGTCGTTAGCGCTGCATGCGCCGTGGGGGTTCTGAGCCTTGGTATTTCCGGTCATGGGGCTAGTTTCCAAGAAGGGCTTGGAGCGCTTTTTGCCCGCCTAAAGGCGGTCTTATGGCTCGCGGCGTTGCTTGGTCTTGCCTATTTCGTGCTTGCGCTTTGGATCTTTGGCCGAACGCTCGGGAAATACCTCCTAGGTCTCCGCCTGATCAAGCTTGCCCCTAGGTCTCTTAGGTTCGAAGAGGCGCTCTTGAGAGAGTTAGGGCTTCTTTTTTCTCTCCTTCCGCTTGGGCTTGGCCTTTTATGGCCCTTGTTCGATGCCGAGCGTCGAGCACTCCATGATTATCTAGCAGGGACGCTCGTCATCCGAACTTCTCGAGGCTAGGCGTGGTGGAGGCTGCAACGGGAGGTCGGCCCTTTCGTGCAAAGCCAAAAAGGGAGCTGTTCGTTCCGTATGCGTGCTTGGCTTGAAAGAAAAGAGGACTATCCTATCATAAAGAAGGAGGCGGCATGAAGGTGTGCATTCGAGGGTTTGGTCAAGCGGGCGACTTTTTGGGGAAAGGGGCGCTTCTTGACCTTCAGGAAGGGGCAACTTTAGAGAGGCTTAAAGCCGTACTGATCGAACGTTACCCGGGCCTAGAAGAGCTTTGGCCTGCCATGGCGATCGCCGTGAACGACGAGGTCGTGGAAATCGACAAGGTGTTGGCCGAAGGGGATGAGGTGTTTTTAATTCCTCCCGTAAGCGGGGGTTGATCATGGAAGGAATGGCGCTTACGAGCATCCAGGAGGCTCCGATAGATGTTGAGAGTGCGCTTGGTTTTTTAGGCGACCCTGCGGCCGGCGCTCAGGTATTTTTCTTGGGGACCGTCCGTAACAATGGCGAAGCGGCGTGCGAGGTCGAAGCGATCCTGTACGAATGCCACCTTCCTCTCGCCAAGAAGCGACTTGAGAAACTGGCTCAAGAGACGCTCGAAGCCTTTGACATCCAAAAAGTGGCCCTTATCCACCGCTACGGGATGCTCAAGGTAGGTGAGACGTCCGTTCTTGTGGCCGTCAGCGCCCCTCATAGGGTGCATGCATTCGAGGCGGCCCGCCATGGGATCGAGCGGATTAAGCATACGCTACCCGTCTGGAAAAAAGAGTTTTTTGCCAACGAAGCCTCGCGTTGGGTCAAAGGGGTTCCCTTGGACTCAATCTAAAAAGGGTGTTTCCAGGTATCTAAGCACGCCCTCTTGGGTATCCAAGCTGGCCCGAATGCCGAGCGGCAGAGGGAGCATATTGGGCATATGCCCGCTAGGGATGCCCATGACAACGGGAATCTTAAGGTCCTTCAAGGCTTGCAACACGAGCGGTTCGTCCAAAGAAACTCCAAGCGGTCCGAAGACTACGGCACTGACCTTCTCGAACACGCCCGCCAGCCTTAATTGAACGAGCATGCGGTAAAGCCTGTGGGACGGCTCCCCAATGTCTTCGAGAAAAAGCATCCAGCCTTCAAGGTTGGGCATGAATGGGGTCCCAAGGAGGGACACAACGAGCGACAAGCACCCCCCAGTAACTCTCCCTTGGGCCTTTCCCGGGATGACAACTTTGTACTTGGGTCCCATGAGCCGTACCTCTCGGCTGAAACCTCCAGGGTTTAACGCAGCCAGTGTGCATGCAAACCCCTCTTCGGCGTGCTTGGAGAGTGTAGGGCCATGGAAGGCCACCATGCCTGCTTGGTGGACCAAGAAAAGCAAGATGGCGGTGGCGTCGCTGAACCCTATGAACGCCTTCGGGTTTTCGTGGAATAACTCAGGGTTCATTAATGGCAAGAGCTCTAGCGCGCCTCCTCCTCCCCGGGCGGCGAGGATTGCCCGGATTTCTGGGTGCGTGAACGCCAAGGTCAACGCGTCTGCCCGTCTGGAAGCCTTGGCTGCGAAAGGGAGCGCCTCCAACGTTGGTTCCTGGCAAAAGAATGCCCTGTAGCCCAGACGTTCTAGCCGATCCTTGCCCGCTTTAAGCTGGTGTTCGCCCAGGTAATGGGAGGGCGATACGATTCCAACGCTGTCACCAGGCCAAACGGGCAGGATCTTGAGGGGCGAAGTCATCGTGTCTCTAGCCGCCATGGAACGGAAGGTTTGCTAGGCTTTTAAAGTGAACGGGATATCGTAGCCGGTAAAGCGTCCCAAATATTCTTTGATGTCCGTCCCTAGGGCATCTTGGAAACGGCCAGGCTCTCCAAGGAGGAAAGACCTGAGGTTTCCCACGCCCAAAAGGTGTGCGCTTGCCAAGAGTCCGGATGGGGTGATTTGAATGCCCGAGATGCCCTTCCCGACATAGGCATCGAGGCCGAGCGCTTGGATATAGCTCCAGAGTTTTGCCATAGAAATGCGTATGGCGTTCTCTTGCGCCCAGGGGCTCGAAAGGTAATCTTCCTTCGACCAGACCCCGTCCTTGCCCGTCCATTTCCCCTTCCAGTCGTTCTTGGCCGTGCCGTCTTGCAGGTAGTAGCCTGCATCAATGAGTGCGGCCTCGCCCATTTGGTACTTGCCCAAGTACCCCCAGGGGTTTTCGACATCGTACCTACCGGAGGATTCCCTTAAACCCAGTGCCGAAAGGAACGCTTCATAGTCCTTGTTTGCCTCTTCCATATGCGTTACAATTCTGACCAAAAAAGATAGGAAGCGATGGAAAGTCTGGCAAACGAAGCGTTCCGGGATGCTCTCACGAATCTCGTCCTGTGGCTCATCGGGGTGTACGTCCAGTTGCCAGGCCCGCTTAGGGAGGTTGCCGATCGCGTTATTCTAGAGAATATCGGCTTTTTTCTCAACGTGCTTCTCTAGGATTCCGAGCGCACGGGGTTTTCCAGGGTCCCTATCCGTTCAATCTCGATGCGTATTCTGTCCCCAGGCTTCAGGTAAACGGGTGGGTTGCGGAAATGCCCGACGCCGCCTGGTGTGCCTGTTGCGATGACGTCCCCTGGCTCGAGCGTGAAGCACTCTGAAAGGTAGGAAACAATTTCTGGCACGCCAAACACCATGTCCGCCGTGGAGGCTTCCTGCATTAAGGTGTTGTTGATCCAGGAGCGTATGCCGAGCCTGCTGGGGTCGGGGATTTCGTCGGCCGTGACGATCCACGGGCCGAAAGGGGCGAACGTATCGAACGACTTGCCGCGTACCCACTGGGTTTCTGCGTACTGGACATCGCGTGCGCTGACATCGTTGAGGATGCTGTAACCGAACACGTACTCTAGAGCGCGTTCTTTCGGGACGTTTTTGGCCTTTTTGGCGATTACGACGGCCAGTTCCGCTTCAATATCCACCTTCTTTGATGCCTTGGGCAGAACAACGGCCTCGTTTTGCCCGATGATACAGCTTGGCCATTTTGCGAAGATCACGGGAAACTTGTGAGGCTTCAAGCTTTGCTCCGCTAGGTGGCCTTTGTAGTTCTGGCCGATGCAGATGATCTTTCCAGGTCTAAGAACTGGAGGGTGAAGCCCGGCCTCCTCTAGCCTCGAGGATCCGGCTTCGTCCTGGGGACTCGAAGCAGGGGTGTTGCCCAGCGCCTCCTGGGTCTTTTTTATGGCGTCCGGCGTCTCCGACAGGAATTTTGGAAGGTCTAGAATTTCTTCCTGCAGAAGGTCCGATAGGAAAACGATCCGGGAGGAAAGCAGGATCCCAGGCCTTAAGCGCCCCTCTTCGACGGCCATGACGAATCGCATGCTGAGTCTCCTAGAGTTAGCGAAGTTCGACGATGCTGAAAGCCTCGCCGCCCTCGAGGTCATGGCCTGGACGGACGAGGGCAATGCCCTGATAGTTTTCCTGGATGGCCTCGCGCAAGAGTCTTCGAAGCGTCCCGATGCCGTGAAGGATCTTGACAGACCCCTTGCCCTTTGTGAGCGCGCGCGAAATCTGACGCTCGATGAGCCCTAAGGCCGATTCCGCATCCATCCCTCGGACGTCGAGAAGATCCTCGGAATCGCCGGGGGCTTCTTGCAGGTGAACCATGACTTGGGGTTTTGGGCCGGCCTTGGGTAGGGGGTGCAGGCTCTCGATCGGGAGTCTGACCTTGAGCTCGCCTAGAAGCACGTCCGCTCGATGCCTTTCTTGGTTGAGGGCGGCAACGACCCCCTCACCTTTCATCCCCTCTATACGCACCCGGTCCCCTATCAGGAGGGTGCTGGGCATGAAGGCTTCGGGAACCCTCCCCTCCGGAGAAATGGCCTTAAAGGTTTGGAGCGCTTCCCTTCGGACGGTCTCTTTGAGCGTTCCTGATGTCCTACTCCCTACGGTCTTTTTTCGCTCTGCTTGAGCAAGGACTTCCTCAAGCCTGTTTTCGAAATCCTTAAGCAGCGTCTGGACACGGCCTCTTTCTTCTTCGAGCCTATGTTTTTCTTCTTGGAGCTGGTCTTTGAGCGAGAGGTAGGGATCGCTCGCTTTCAGCTCTAGGGCCTTTTTTAGAATCGATTCGGGGAACCCTACGTTGCGGGCCGCATCCAGGGCGAAACTTTCTGATACTTCGCCCTTTTTTAGGTGGTAGGTCGGAGTTTGGGTTTTTGGGTCGAACTCAAGCGTGTAGACGCTACAAGAACGGTGCGTCTTTGCCCAGGACTTCATCCAAGGGTTATGCGTGGCGATGAACACGAAGACGCCCTTTTCGAACAGGGCTTCCAGGATGGCCTGGAGCAGCAAGCTGCCCTCAAGCGGGTCGGTGTTTCTTAGGGGCTCGTCCATCAAGACGAAATCTCCCGGCTCCACCTGCTCTAGGATGGTCTTGAGCCGCGTTAAATAGCCCGTGAACGAAGAGAGCCCTTCGGCAAGGCTTTCTCCTTCCGCCATTGCAGCATAAATTCCCCGGGGAACAAGCAGAACCGAGCTTTCTTTTACGCAGGGAAGAAGGCCTCTTTTGACAAGAAGAAGGTTGAGCCCGATCGAGGTTAGAAATACCGTCTTGCCCCCGCCGTTTGGCCCTGTGAGAATGAGCCCAAGCTTGCCTGGTTCAAGCTCAAAGTCGTGCGGGATGGGCTTTAAACCCTGAAGGATCAGTAGGGGATGGGCTAGTCCCTGAACCTTGGATGGCGGCATCGTCGTTAATTTTGGGCTCTTGGCGTCAAGCTTGCGTAGAAACTTCGCCTTTGCAACGAGCGTGTCAATTTTCGTGAGAATTTCTAAGTTTGCGCTCAGGTTCGGCATTTCACTCAGGATTTTTTCTTGCAATTCTTTTCTAAATCGCTCCAGTGCCTGGTCGTACTCGATACACCGCTGTCTGAAAAGGTTGTTGTGTCGTATGAGCGCAAGGGGTTCCATGAAAACCGTGTGTTCGCTCTTGGAGACATCCTGGATGATGCCGCGGAACTTGCCCATCATCTCCTCTTTAATGGGCAAGACGAACCGGCCGTTCCGAAGCGTGACGTAGCGGTCCTGGAGAAAATTTTGAATCTTGGGGTCATGCAGGGCGTTTTCAAAGAGCGATTCGGTCTGTTTGCGCACTTGCGTAAGCTCGTAAGCAAGCTCGAGAAGCTCCATCGAAGCATCAGGCCTGACCATGCCTTGGTGATCAAATGCCTCACCAAGGAGCTTGCTTAGCGTATCGAAGTGCGCAAGCTTTGCGCACAACGAAAAGAGCGGCTCGCAGGCTTGCCATGCGGCCCTTCCGATGGTTCGGGTTCGTTCGAGTACCTCAAGAAATCCTCGGACCCGCAAGATGGAAGATGGCGAAATGAGGCCCTGCTCGTGTTCAAGGGCTTCGATCTCCTCAATGCCCTTAGGAAGGACGAACCACTCCACATCTTTGGCCTGAAGGGCCGCGAGGAGCTTTGCGGCTTCCAGGCAATCGTAGAGTTGCTCGAAACTGTCTAGGAATGGTTCGTCAACCAGCCGGCTTTTGGCCCGCTGCGTTTGGGCGAGGCTCGCGATATGACGAAAGAGGACATGGACGCTTAGGTCGTCCAAGGTTTGGTGGTCCACAAAAGTCATCCGGGAATCAAAACCGCCTTACAGTCGGTTGGCAAGCCATGTTCTTGCCTGGTACACTCAAAAGATGCATGAATTATCCTTCAAAACTTGGATGGTGCCATGAATGTTGCCGAGCTCCACCCCGCGTTTGTTCATTTCCCCGTCGCCCTTACCATTACCGGCCTTCTTTTCTACCTCTTAGGATACGCTAAATGGCCCGAGTTTCAAAGGCTAGCACTTGTTCTGCTCGCGTTCGCGTTTCTTTTCTCATTTCTTAGTGTATTCACCGGAGAGAAGGCGGCTGAAGTTGCAAAAAGGATTCCTACGATCGAGCAGGCGCTGGAAAAGCACGAAGAGCTTGGCGAATGGACCCGTTGGGTGCTCGGGCTTGCTTTTATCGTTGGGATCCTTTCCCAAAGGGTATTCAAGGGGAGCCAGACGTTGGCGGCACTGTTCTTTTTGACCTACCTCTTTGCGGCGGGGTTTGTTGGATATACGGGATACCTTGGAGGAGAGCTTGTCCTTGAGCACGGTGCAGGGTTCAGGAATGTCCTTTCCTTGTCCCCGTTGCCCTTCGAAGAGCCACCAAAAGGGCCGTAGGTTTGGGTTTTCCAAAAAAGAGGGATTAGTGGTTTATGCGAGTCGTTGTCACAGGCGTGGGGTTGGTTACGCCCCTTGGGATTGGGTGGGTGGCCAACCGGCATGCCCTGCTCGAGGGCAAAAGTGGCATCGGGCCGATTACGCGGTTTTCTGCTGAAGGGTTTGAAGTCAGGATTGCGGGCGAGGTAAAGGGCTTTGACGCGGAAGCGTTTGGAATCACCCAAAAAGACGCTCGCAGGATGGATCTCTTTACGCTCTACAGCCTGGCCGCGGCCGACATGGCGCTTGCCCAAGCGGGGGTGGGGCAAAAAGACCTCGCAGGGCTTGGGCTTGAGGCTGGCGTGTACATGGGGGTAGGGATCGGAGGGCTCGGCACGATCGAGGAGAACAAGCGTACCCTGCTCGAAAGGGGCCCAAGGAGGGTTTCGGCATTTTTGATCCCGAAGATCATTCCAAACATCGCGGGAGGGACGCTCGCGATCCGCTACAGGATTCACGGACCGAACCTTACGTTTTCCACGGCCTGCGCCGCTTCGGCGCATTCGCTGGGGGAGGCCTTTTTGGCGGTCCGTTCGGGCAGGCTCCAGCTTGCGCTTGCCGGGGGTGCGGAAGCCGTCGTTACCCCCTTGGCGATTGCAGGGTTCGGCAACATGGAAGCGCTCTCCAAGCGCAACGACGAGCCTACAAGGGCATCGAGGCCGTTCGACAAGGCCAGGGATGGGTTTGTCCTAGCCGAGGGGGCCGCCGTGCTCGTCCTTGAAGCGCTCGATTGTGCCAAGGCAAGGGGAGCAACAATCCTTGCCGAGGTCGCAGGGTATGGTTTGAGCGACGATGCTTACCACATCACTTCGCCGGACCCGGAAGGCAAGGGGATGGCTGCATGCATGGCCCGTGCCCTACAAGATTCAGGGTTGAGCCCGGAGTCGGTCGAGTATATCAACGCCCACGGTACCTCTACCCGGTACAACGACGCCTTCGAGACGCTTGCAATCAAACGTGTGTTCGGGCAGCATGCCTACAAGCTTGCCGTAAGCTCGACCAAGTCCATGACCGGCCATTGCTTGGGCGGTGCGGGAGCGCTCGAGGCCGGGTTCTGTACCATGAGTATCGTCGAGGGATTTTTGCCGCCCACGATCAACTTAGATGAGCCAGACGAGGGGTTGGACCTCGATTATGTTCCTAATAAAGCAAGGCCGCTCAAGCCTCGCGTGGCAATGAGCAACTCCTTCGGGTTTGGTGGGACGAACGCTTCGCTCGTCATTAAGGCCTACGAACCTTAAGGGAGTGATTTTGCGATGTTTCTTGCCGGTTTTGGCAAATACCTTCCGAGCTTGGAGCTGTCCAACGAGGATTTCTCTTACCGGCTGCTCACATCGGACGAATGGATCCGCACACGAACGGGCATCCTGAAGGCGGTCTCGAGCAAGATTGGGATTCCTATGGAATCTTTTTGGACCAACCTGGAACGGTATGGGAACACATCGGCCGCATCCATACCGATCGCCATGTCGGAGCTGCAAGAACAAGGCGGGTTGGAAGGGCAAGCAGCATGGGTGTTGAGCCTTGCGTGCGGATCGGGGTTGACGTGGGGAGCCGCCTTGCTGCGTTCCTAGGCTTTCGGCTTTCCGCTGAAGCATCTCGAGGGGTATAATAGATAATTGTGGATACGTAACTGTGCGGGGGCCCATAGCTCAACAGGCAGAGCAGCCGGCTCATAACCGGTAGGTTCCTGGTTCGACTCCGGGTGGGCCCACCAAGAGAAAATCGCCTATCGAATGCCATGCATTGTATTTTGCGTGACCTTGCAAGCCAAATCACACTTTTCGGTCCTTCCAAGCCGATGGGTTTCTTTAAAGCCAACCTAACAAACTTAAGCAAGAAAGGGGGAGGGGATTGCTGAAGCAAGTCCGTGTCCTTTTTCAGTTGCAAGCGCTCCACAAGGATGAAATGGCTCTTAGGGTGCGCCTAGGTACGCTTCCTAAGAGCATGGAGGAGTTAAGCGAGCAGCTTCTTTCGGAAAAGGAACGCTTACGCGAGCTTTCCGAGCTTATGGTTTCCCGGCAGCAACGCCAAGCGAGCATCCAAAAAGAAGTGGTCATCTTTGAGGAAGAGGCCAAGAAGCGGGAAAAACGGCTTTACAACCTCAAAAGTGATGATGCCTTCCGGGTGTTAATGCGCGAGATTCAGAATCTCAAAAAGGGAAAGAAAATGCTCGAGGAGGAGGCTCTTCAGCTTGAAGAAGACATTCCCAGGTTCTCCGAAGAGATACAGATGCTTACCTCGAGGGTTGAGCAGCTGGAAAAGGAGTACCACTCCAAGGCCGACTCGGTCGAGAAAGAGTACCAAGGTCTTCTTGCAGAGCTCGAGCGTGCCTCTTCGCAAATCGAACGGCTTAAGGGGCAGCTGACTCCGGAGTGCGTAAGGCATTATGAGCTGATCCGTTCGAGCTCGTTGCTGCCTATCGTCGCGCCAGTGCGGAATGGCACCTGTTATGGGTGTTGCATGAACATTCCTCCTCAGCTTTTTAACCGCGTTCAGGCAAACCGGGATGTCATCGTTTGTCCGAGTTGCCACCGCATCCTCTATTTCGACAAGAATGGGGAGCTTGATTTAGAAAACGAAGAGGTTATGCTATCAATGTAAGGCCTTGAAGTTAGGGAGGGGGTCGCGAGTTCCACGGAACTCGAGGAAAGTCCGGACTCCAAAAGGCAGGATGGCCGCTAACCGCGGCTCGGGGTGACCTGAAGGAAAGTGCCACAGAAAAGAAACCGCCCTCGGTGCAAAAGCCTTGGGTAAGGGTGAAACGGCGAGGTAAGAGCTCACCGGTCCTTCAGCGATGAGGGGCGCATGGCAAACCCCATCCGGAGCAAGACCAAATAGGGAAGGTATGGGATCGCCTGTTCCGGCCGGTAATTCCGGCGCCTTCCGGGTTAGGTCGCACGCACGTTGAGGCAAAGAGGAATGACCCTCACCCGCCGTTTGGCGGGGACAGAATCCGGCTTATCCCTAACTTTAAGGCCTTTCGATGTTTCTACGATGAGCTTGCCACTTTTGCCTTCGCCTTTTGCCGCCTACCACATCCCCGTCCTTAAGGACGCCGTTGTTTCGTTGGCCTACGGGGCAAAAAACCTTTCCGTCTTGGTGGATGCAACCGTAGGAGACGGGGGGCACCTGGAAGCCCTTTTGGGTCTAGTTCCGGAAAGTTGCCGCGTACTCGCTCTTGATCAAGACGCAAGCGCGATCGAACGGGCAAAGGCCAGGCTTTCCGAGCATCCCCGCTTTGAGTCCATCTTATGGGTCAAGGCGCGGTTTTCCGCTATCCCTGGGCTGCTGAATGAGCTAGGGATGCCCCAAGCGGGGTTTGTCCTGCTCGATCTGGGGGTTTCCAGCCGTCAGCTGGAGGATCCAGGGCGAGGGTTTAGTTTTCGTCACCCAGGACCGCTGGACATGCGGATGGATCCGTTTATTCATACGCCTGCCAAAGAGCTGGTCAACACGCTTTCCGAGAAAGAGTTGGCGGATATTCTTTGGGGCTTAGGCCAGGAGCCTAGGTCCAGGAGGATCGCCAGGGCTATCATGGAGGCCAGGAGAGTCCAGCCAATAGAATCCACCTCGGCCCTTGCCCAAATCATCGAGCGTTCCGTCGGGAGAAAGGGCCGTTCATTCAAGATCCATCCGGCGACTCGCTCGTTCATGGCGCTTCGGATTGCCGTCAACGACGAGCTTGGAGAGCTGCAAAGAGGGCTCGAGGGGGCCGTTTCCAAGCTCGGACCGTGTGGTAGAATCGTTGTAATCAGCTACCATTCTCTGGAGGACGGGCTTGTGAAGCGCTTTTTCAAAGCTCGGGACGACGGAAGCATCCTTACCAAAAAACCCGTTCGGCCGGACTTGGAAGAGGTTCGTGCCAACCCTCGCTCAAGAAGCGCCAAGCTCCGATGTTTCGAAAAAGAAGGCCAGAGTTCGTGCATTTAGGCCATCTTCTCGAAACCCTTCGTCCGTGCCGGGTTTTAGGGGCAGTTGTGCCGGAAACCCTTTTGTCCGGGATTACCGACCACTCCAAACGTGTCCAGCCAGGCTTCGTCTTTGTTGCCCGAAAAGGAGTCAACGCCCACGGGAAATATTTCGTGGCCGAGGCGTTGGCCAACGGGGCCTCCTGCGTGCTTTTGGAGGATGCCAAGGGTATCGACTCAGGACATGCCTGCCTAATCGAGGTCCCTAAGATAGAAGAGCATATTGCTCATCTTGCCTACGGGTTTTACGGGAACCCCCAGCGCCTGCTTAGGCTGATAGGGATTACGGGGACGAACGGAAAGACGACGAGCGCGTGTCTGCTCCAGCAGATGCTTTCTAGTATTGGAGAGCCATGCGCTTATGTCGGCACGTTAGGGGCAAGGGTTGGTATGGATGCGCCCTTTGAGCCGCTCGAGAACACCACCCCAGGAACTTTCGAAATGGCCGAGTGTTTGAACAAGGCCCGCCTTGCTGGAGCACGCGCGGTCGCAATCGAAGTATCCTCGCACGCTTTGGACCAGGGCAGGGTGGACGGGCTTTGTTTCCAAGCGGGGGTGTTCTTAAACCTCTCGCACGACCACCTTGATTATCACTGCTCGATGGAGGCCTACTTTCAGGCCAAAGCCCGCTTATTCCAGGTGTATATGGGAAAAGGAGGCTTTGCCGCCCTCAACGTTGACGACCCGTTTGGGTGTAGGCTTCTTGAAGGTTTTGGGCAGGGCCGGAAGCTTGGTTTTGGATTATGTTCCCAAAAAGGCTTAAGCGCCAAAAACATCGCTTTTTCTCTCCAAGGGACGAGCTTTGAGCTCGTTCTAGACTCAAAGGCCGTAGGAAAGGCCAGGATACCCCTGGTTGGGCTCCACAATGTTTCTAACGTGCTGGGAGCTTTGGCCCTAAGTGTGGGGCTCGGGTTTGACCCTAGGGCCCTTGTGGCAGCGCTGGAGCATCTCCCTCAGATCCCGGGCAGGCTTGAGCGCGTGGGACCGAGGGACGGGGGCCCAAAGCCGTGCGTGTTCGTCGATTACGCCCATACGCCGGATGCTGTCGAGAGGGTGCTTAAGGCACTTAAGCTCATGAGCCAGGGTAGGCTCATCGGCGTTCTTGGGTGCGGCGGAGACCGCGACCCGTTTAAGAGGCCCATCATGGGGAAACTTCTTGCGGAAGTTTGCGACGTTGCCGTCCTCACGCAGGACAACCCTCGAAGCGAGGATCCGCTCGCAATCCTAATGGCGATGGAAGAAGGCGCAAGAATCTCGGCAAGAAGGTTCGACGGGCAATCCGGGTACGTGTGTATCCCTGACCGCAGCGAAGCCATAGAGTTTGCTCTATCTAGGGCTCTCCCAGACGATACCGTGGCAATCCTAGGAAAGGGGCATGAGGCCTACCAGATGGTTCGGGGAGTTCGGCACCCATTTGATGACCGCCTTGTGGCAAGGGCGGTTCTCGATGCGTACAGATCCCCAGGCGTATAGGCCCAGCATGATTCCTTTGGGCGTATCGGAGGTTTTGCAGGCAGTTTCGGGTATTGCCCTGGAAAAAGGTTCAGGCCGGGAGGTTACGGGCGTCGTCGTGCATTCCGGCCTTTGCAAGGAAGGGGTCTTGTTCGTAGCCCTCGAAGGGGAGCGGACCGACGGCCATGCCTTTCTTGACGAGGCCCTTCAAAAGGGGGCTCTCGGCGTACTGGGAAGGTTCGATAAGCTTACCCGTTGGATGCGCCATGCCTCCCTGGTCAACGGCTGGATCATTGGGTGCAAAGACCCTCTTTCCGCGCTCGGGGCAATAGCCAAGGCCGTTCGTTCCAAGTCTAAGGCCCCCATGGTGGCCGTTACGGGTTCGAGTGGCAAAACAACGACGAAAGAAATGGTTGCTTGCGTGCTTGGAGCGGCCTACAACGTCCACAAAAACCCAGGGAATTACAACAACGCGCTCGGCGTTCCTTTAGCCCTGTTTGAGCTTGAGGCCGCCCACGAGGTCAGCGTGCTCGAGCTCGGAATGAGCAAAAAGGGGGAAATTGCTTATTTGTCGGATATTGTGGCCCCGGATGTCGGGATTCTCACAAACGTTCAACCTGCACATCTCGAAGGCCTGGGCGGGCTGGGAGAGGTCAAGGAGGCAAAGGCCGAGCTCCTTAAGGGCATGAACCCCGAAACCGGCATGTTCGTGACCTGCATGGACAACCCATTTGCCTTGGAGGTTGCGCTTCGGTTTCCAGGGGAGAGGCTTTTGGTCTCCATGCAAACCAAAGCGGACCTCTACCTGAAAGAGGCGCCGATTTGGGATGGGAAGGCGATGCGTGCCAGGCTCATCGGGCCGGGAGGGGAGATGTTTGAGCTAGCCTTGCCGTTTCCTGGCGAGCATCTTGTTTGCGATGCCATGATTGCCCTGGCTGTGGGCGCAAGGCTTGGTGTTCCGCTCCATGATGGCTTGCAGAGGCTAAGCGACTTCCAGCTTCCTTCCTTGCGTTTTGAAACGAGAACGCTGCCCAAGGGGGGGCTTGTCGTGTTCGATGCCTACAACGCAAACCCTGCGTCTATGGAAGCCTCCTTAAAGGCGTTTTGCATGCTGGCCGAAAGCCTAACGAAGGTTGTCGTATTGGGCGACATGCTCGAGCTCGGAGCCGAAACAGAGCACTATCATCGAAAACTCGGGGCGTTTGTTGCTGGGCTTGGTATTCAAACCCACTGCATCGGAAACTATGCCACCTGGATTGTCGAGGGCGCCAAGGACTTCGACCCCTCTTGCGAGATTTATGCCTACCAAAAAGATGCGCAGGAAGATCTATCTATAGCGCTCTCGAGAATAATTCACCATGGCAGCGCCCTGCTCCTCAAAGGCTCTAGGGCCAACAGGCTGGAAGACTTGTTGGAGTGTATCGAGAACAACCAACTCTCTAAGGAATAACGCACGTGCTTTTTCACCTGTCGATCCTGCTATCGGATACGATAAGCTTTTTTAATGTTTTTCGCTATATTTCTTTTCGGTCGATCTATGCGCTTCTTACTGCCTTTGCTCTAGGACTTGCACTTATGCCGCCCTTTATCCGATACATGCGAAGGCGCCATTTAAGCCAGGCCCTGCGAGAAGATGGCCCAAAGCAACACCTCGTGAGCAAGGCCGGAACGCCGACAATGGGAGGGGGCGTGATCCTTACGAGCGCCGTCGTTTCAACCCTACTTTGGGCAAACCTCCAAAGTCAGTTTGTTTGGGGCGGGATCGGGACGTTGTTGGTACTCGGAGGGCTTGGGCTTGCTGATGACATATGGAAGGTCAAGGCAAGGAGCTCCAAAGGCGTACCCGGAAAAGCCAAGCTCCTGATCCAAGGGCTCTGGGGGGCTGGCGTCGGGGTTTGGCTTGCGCAGATGCCGGAGGTCGGCACGCTTCTGCAGCTTCCTTTTTTTAAGCACGTTCAGCCTCTTTTAGGGGCATCGTTCTTTCTGTTTGCCTCCTTGGTTGTCATGGCAAGCTCCAACGCCGTGAACCTTACGGACGGGTTGGACGGGCTTGTGAGCGTTCCGCTCGTTTTTGCCTTCCTGACGTATCTGGGGTTGGTCTACTGTGCGGGCAACAAGCTCCTTGCAGCCTACCTAAACGTGACCCACGTACCAGGTTCCGGGGAGGTGTGCATTCTGATCGGCGCGCTCATGGGGGCAATCGTGGCCTTCCTTTGGTACAACACCTATCCGGCCCAAGTGTTCATGGGAGACGTGGGGTCGCTATCGCTAGGAGGAGCCCTTGGTTACGTGGCGCTCATCGCCAAGCAAGAAGTCCTACTCATCTTGGTCGGCGGGCTTTTTGTCGTGGAGGCGCTCTCCGTAATCTTTCAGGTGGCTTCGTTCAAGCTTAGAGGAAAACGTATCTTTCGGATGGCTCCACTACATCACCACTTTGAGCTTCTTGGCTGGCCGGAACCTAGGGTGATCGTCCGGTTCTGGATTATTTCAGGCATCTTTGCGTTGCTTGCAATCAGCACCCTTAAGCTCCGTTAGCCCACGTGTACCGCCTACGCTCCTGTCAGCCTGTGGGTATCCTTGGTGCCGGAAAGACTGCAAGGCGTCTTGCGCGCTCTCTTACGAATGAAGGGCTGGCCGTTTGGGTGTACGAGGAGCACCCAAAGAATGTGCATAGAAGGGCGCTGGAGTACCTTGCCAAGCTTGGCGTCAAGATGTTTGGGCCTTCCAGCGAGGAAAAGTTCCTCGAGGGGCTTAGCGTTCTCGTCCCTTCTCCCGGCTTTTCGTTCGTGCATCCTGTGTTTGTGCTTGCCCTTAAGCGCGGGATCCCTTGGGTTGGAGAGCTTGACTTGATCTCTTTGCTTGCAGGCACCCCGCCAAAATTGCTTGCCGTGAGCGGAACAAACGGTAAAACAAGTGTGTGCTCCTGGGTACAGAATCTTTTGTCCCAGCTTGGACAGCGGGTATTTCGTGCAGGAAATGAAGGCCCGCCGTTTGGCCGCTTTTTGGGAAGGGCTGGATCGTTCCAGGTCGGGGTATTGGAGACGAGCAGCTTCCAGCTTGCGCAATCTAAGGTCTTTCGACCGAGCGTGGTCCTTTTGACAGAGATCCGGCCGGACCACCTTTCCTGGCATGGGTCTTTTGAAGCCTACCAGGCCGCCAAGCTCTCCGTCCTCGAGCGGCTTGGGGCCAAAGATACTGCGATCGTACTCAACCCGGATCCAGTCACCGAAAAGGCCCTGCAAGGGGGCCGGTCGAAGGTTTGGAGTGTAGGCAAGAGAATGTCGTTCGCGTATGGGGGACTTGTATGGGATAAGGAGTGGTTCTACGTGGAGGCCCCCGGCCTTTCCTTGAGGATCCCACTTCCCAATTCTGAAGATGTGGCGTTCATCCCGCCTGAAAACCTCCTTTTGGCCGGGCTCGCCGCGTTCGAGCTTTCCGGAGACAAGACGGCGTTTTCTATGCTGGAAGGGCTAAGGCCGTTGACGTACCGCATTTCTTTTGAACGTACGCTCAAAGGGGCGTCCATATTCAACGATTCTAAGGCCACGAACGTGGCGAGCGTAGAGCTTGCGCTTAAGCTGCTGCCTACTCCGATCGTATGGATAGGCGGAGGCCTTTCTAAGGGGCTTGATTTAAGCCCCTTGAAGAGCCTCGTTAGGGAAAAAGTGCGGCTCGCGCTGTTCTTCGGACACGCAAGAGATGCCTTTGCCGATGCACTTGGAGACCTGGTGCCCTCTGAGCGGTTTAAGACGCTGGAAATGCTTATGCTTAGGCTTGCAGACGTTGTGATGCCCGAAGACCGGGTATTGTTCTCCCCGGGGTGCGCGAGCTTCGATGCCTTCAAGAGTTTTCGTCATAGGGGGTTTACGTTTTCTAAGCTTCTTGCCTCCTTAAGCCCTACCGAGGTCATCTGAAGGGCTTTTGTGGCATCCCGGCCCATCTTTACTCTTTCATAGGTATTGCAATTTTTAAATTGAGAGTATAATCACTGTCAGTGGGAGGAAGTGGGGAACCGTGGGAGGTTAAGCCTCGATGTTCATCGGTCAGTGGACTTACAAGATCGACGAAAAGGGAAGACTTCCCTTTCCCCCGAGGTTCCGTGCTAGCCTTAAAGAAGGGGTTGTGCTCTTGCCCGGGCCGGAGGCTTCTCTTACGGGATACCCCCTTGAGGTGTTTCTCCGGATGGCTTCAAGGATGACAGAAACCGATGGCTCCTCGAGGGAGGTCCGCTTGCTAAAGCGGGCGCTTATCGGCCAGGCGGTTCAGCTCGATTTAGACGGCCAGGGAAGGGTCCTCCTGCCTCAGGAATTCCGTGCGTATGCCGAGCTTTCCGAAAGTGCAGTGATTATAGGGCTATTCCGTTCTTTCGAGATATGGAGCCCGGCGAGGTGGGAGAGCGAGCGTCTCATGGCCCAAGAGCAGCTCCATAACCTTCTAGAGAAAGGGCCGATCTATGAAGGGGCCCTTTCCAAAGGACTTGCGGACAAGAGGAAAAGCCAGGAATGGGTTCAAGAGGTATAGATAGAGCAACCCTTGCGATTGCCGCGGGGGGGACGGGAGGCCACCTGTTCCCAGGCCTTAGCGTGGCCAGGGCCTGGCTTTTAAGGCACCCCGCCGGGTCTGTCGTTTTTTTTGGCACCAAAAAAGACGCGTGTTATGTAGAGGGACAAGACCCTCGGTTGCGGTTCGTTGCCGTGAGTATGCAAGGGGTTGCAGGGCGCGGGATTCGGGGCATAGCCGGGCTTTTTGTCAAGGGCGTTCCATCCATCCTGGCTATGATTCGAGAGTTCTTGAAAGAGCGGCCTTGCGCGGCCGTTTGTTTTGGCGGGTTTGTGTCGTTCCCCGTCGGGGCCGCCGCTTGGGTCTTGCGTATCCCCTTATTCCTTCACGAGGCCAACGCAATTCCAGGGATGGCGAACCGCCTCCTGCGCCATTGGGCCAAAAAAATGTTCGTAGCCCATGCGGGTATGCTTACAAGCTTGGGGACACGCGCGCAGCTCGTGGGGATTCCCGTACGGGACGGGATAGAGGACACTAAAGATTTCCAGAAGGCCAGCCTAAACTCTAGGCCCGTGCGCATCCTAGTGATCGGCGGATCGCAGGGGGCCTACAGCATGAACCGGATTGTCCTTGAAAGCCTGGAGCAGCTTTTTCTTAGGCTGGATGCGGAGGTAATCCTTCAATGGGGTAAATGGCCGATGGGTGAGGTGGAGTCATACCTCGAACGCTTCAAGGATCGCCTATTGGTCTTGCCCTTTATCGAGGATATGGCGCTGACGTACCGTTGGGCGGACATTATCGTTTCACGTTCCGGGGCCTCGACCTTGGCCGAGCTTGCCTTTGTCGAAAAGCCGGCAATTCTCGTCCCGTTCCCTTTTGCCACGCACAACCACCAGCTCCTCAACGCCCAGGCGGCGGAGCGTGCAGGAGCGGCAAGGGTTTTGGAAGAAAAAAACCTGAATGTCGACAACCTTGTTGAAGCGCTTGTTGCCCTTGCCCAAGACCCGGCATGTCGGGAGCGTATGGGCCTGGCGTGGAAAGGTTTGGCCCATCCCAAGGCCGCAGACCGAATGATCGAGACAATTGAGGCTTACATGAAAGGAGTTCATCTGAATGTACCGGCAAAACCTTACGCTGTATTTTCTAGGGATAGGCGGAATCGGGATGAGCGGAATTGCCGAGCTTCTTTGGAACCTTAACTACCGGGTTGTGGGTTCGGACATCGCCGATTCCGACACGCTTTTGCACCTAAGGAGCCTTGGAATACCCGTCTTCTTGGGGCACGATGCCTCAAGGTTACCTGTGATTGCACCTGACGTTGTCGTGGTTTCTTCGGCTATCGCTCAAGACAACCCAGAGATTCTTGAAGCAAAAAGGCTAGGGATTCCCGTGATCCCAAGAGCTGTCATGCTTGCCGAACTGATGCGGCTGAAGTATGGCATTGCAGTATCCGGGGCCCATGGCAAGACGACGACGACCTCGATGGTCGCCCACGTTTTGCTCGAGGCGGGAATGGATCCAACCGTCGTTCTCGGTGGGCGCTTGAAGGAAACCCGCAGGAACGCATCGCTGGGAAAAGGGTCTTTCATCGTGGTAGAGGCTGACGAATCTGACAGTTCCTTCTTATGGTTGGCTCCTAGCATTGCAGTCGTGACGAACCTTGACAACGAGCATTTGAACAGCTACAGGGACAGCTTTCATGTCCTCCAAGAAGCCTTTCGGGTGTTTTTAGAGAAAGTCCCGTTTTACGGGCTTTGCGTCTACTGCGCCGACGACCCGAACGTCCTGGCCGTTGCCGAGCGGCTCGACAGAAGAAAGGTAGGATACGGGCTTTCGCAGGCATCTCAAGTTCGTGCGTGGGGGGTTGAGTCACGGCCTTTTGGGTGCTTCGCCCAACTTGAGGCGTTTGGTGAAAGTTTGGGCGAGCTTGTCCTTAAGGTTCCAGGTGTCCATAACTTAAAAAATGCCCTTGCTGCCGTGGCGGTAGGGCTTGAGCTAAACATTCCTTACCCTACGATTGCCCGCGCTCTCGCTTCGTTTGAGGGGATCGAACGGAGGTTTGAGGTCAGGCTCAGCAAGCCTGGGCTTACTGTCATCGAGGACTATGCCCACCATCCAACGGAAATCTTGGCAACGCTCCAGGCGTTCAGGGCCGAATTCCCGGAGGTTCGGAGGCGTGTCGTTTTTCAGCCTCACCGCTTTAGCAGGGTTTATCGCCTCCAGGAACAATTTACCGACTGTTTTGCCCCTGACACCGACGAGCTCATCCTTTTGCCGACCTACGGAGCGGGTGAACCGTATGACTCCGAGGGCGACGGCCACAGGCTTTTTGAGCGTATCTCGGCCGGAGGAAAGACCCCCTGCCGGTTCGCCTCCACGTTTGATGAAGCCATCGGCCTTCTGCTCGAAGGCATCACCGAGCCTCAGGCGATCATCTTCTTGGGTGCGGGAGACATTCACAAGCTTGCGGCTGGGTTTACCGATGCCCTTTCTTGCGCATCGTTCGTGGGGTGAAATATTGTGGACGGCCTTCGCTTGTTGCCCCCAAAGCCGCTTGGCGAATGTACGAGCCTAAGAGTAGGCGGGACGCCGGAATACCTTGCCGAGGTGTTCCATGAAGACGGCTTGGGGGAGCTTGCCTTGCTCAATAGGTCCTACCGGGTCCTTGGACGTGGCAGCAACCTTCTTGTGGACGACGGGAAGCTTCCTTTTGGGGTAGTTCGTCTTGCTGGAGCGTTGACCAAGGTTTGGCCGGTTGTGGGCGGCGAAGGAGATGCCGTTTTCTTGGAGGCGTTTTCCGGCGCGTCCTTGAGGGCAGTCGCGAAGATGGCGCTCGATATAGGAGGAGGAGGGCTTGAGTTCGGCATTACAATTCCAGGAAGCCTTGGCGGGGCGCTTAGGATGAATGCTGGGGCCCATGGCCAGGAAATTGGCCCGTTGGTCGAGTCGCTCACCGTTTTTGACCCAAAAAAAGGGGTTTTTCGAGAGCTAAGAAAACCGGAGTTTTCTTTCGGCTACCGGTCGCTTTCCGTGGGGGGTTCTAGCGATGAATCGCCATTTTTGATCAAGGCCCTGCTTCTTTTAACCAGGCGTGACCCAAAAGACATCCGTACGACGATGGACGCGTTCCTTTCGAGGCGAAAAGCGACCCAACCTTCTGGGGTGTATTCGTGTGGCTGCGTGTTCAAAAATCCGCCCCCACCTATTCCCCCCGCGGGGAGGCTCCTTGATTTATCCGGCCTCAAGGGGGCTTGCATAGGGGGGGCGATGGTATCAAAGGCTCACGCAAATTTTTTCGTCAATGTAGGCAATGCCAGCGCATCGGACTTCTTTCGTTTGATCAATATGGCCAGGACCCGGGTGCTAAAAGACCACGGGATTGAGCTTTCGCTTGAGGTAGAGGTATGGAAGGGTTAGACGGTATCCGGGTGGTTGTCCTCATGGGGGGCAAATCCAAAGAAAGGGAGGTCTCGATCAGTACGGGCCAAGCGGTGATCGAGGCCTGCCGATCGCTCGGGGCCAAAGAATTGGTGACGTTCGACCCGGCAGCTGACCCGTTAGAGCGGCTCATCTGCCTAAGGCCCTTTGTCGCCTTCAACGCGCTGCACGGCAGGTTCGGGGAGGACGGTTGCATGCAAGGGTTTTTGGAGGTCCTTAACGTTCCCTACACAGGCCCTGGGGTGCTTGCTTGCGCATTGTCCATGAACAAGTGGCTTACGAAGAAAGTTCTTTTGGCCAACGGCCTTCCGGTTCCTCGTGCAGTCTACCTTGCGGCAGGCCAAGGGGAAGATTTGAGGGGAGTTCTTCAGGTGGCCGAGCTCGGGTTTCCTTTGGTCGTCAAACCAAACGAGGAAGGTTCTAGCTTGGGGATCACACTTGCAAGGGCCGAGCCCGAGCTTCAAGGTGGGCTCGATATGGCCAGAGCCTTTGATGGGGGCGTTCTCATCGAGGAGTACATCGAGGGGGCGGAAGTTCAGGTGGCCGTTCTCGAGGGGAAGGTCTTAGGGAGCATCGAGATTCTGCCCGAAGGAGGGTTTTACGATTACCGTGCAAAGTACACTCCCGGCGCATCAAGGCACGTCATTCCTCCAAAGATAGAGCCTTCTATACTCCAAGAGGTCGAGCGTGTCGCGCTCGAAACTCACAAGGCGCTTTGCCTTGAGCCTTTGAGCCGCGTCGATATTCGCGTCCACCCGAAGAATGGCCCGTTTATTCTTGAGGCAAACGCCTTGCCTGGGATGACGCCGACAAGCCTCGTCCCGGAAATTGCTCGGTATGCTGGCATTCCCTTTGTACAGCTTGTTTGGTCGTTGATTCGAAACGCCTTAAAGCGCTCGAATGTCGGGCAATTTTCTTATTCCTAAAGGGAGCGATGCACCGTAAGCCGAGGAGTATCGTTGGGATCGATATCGGGACGACCAAGGTCGTTACGCTTATCGCCGAGGAAAGGGGTGAAACATTAGAGCTATGCGGTGTTGGCCATGTTCCTTCTCAAGGGCTTAAGAAGGGAATGGTTGTAGACATCGAGAAAGCGAGCCATGCCTTAAGGCAATCGATCTCCCGGGCCGAAGAAATGGCAGGCGTTCGGGTGGAAGGGGCATGGGCGAGCGTCGGAGGAAGCCATATCCGCGTTCAGCCGTACAAAACGGCGCTTTCGCTGGGAGGCAGGGCTGTGCTCAGAGAGGATATCTCGCAGGTCGTTGACGTTGCTCAGGAGATTCTATTGGACGAGGGCAGGGAAGTGCTTCACGTTCTTCCTAAGGGGTTCTGGATCGACGGTCATGGGGGGATCTTGAACCCCCTAGGGATGATTGGCATGCAGCTTGAGCTTGATGCAACCGTTGTTACGGCCCAAATGGGACCGCTTCGAAACATCCAGAGACTCCTGGAGAGCGCTGGGGTTGAACCCCTTGGCTTGGTGCTCCAACCCTTAGCGAGCGCAGAGGCGGTGCTGACGCAAGAAGAGAAAGATCTTGGAGTCGTATTGGTGGATATCGGCGGGGGGACTTCGGATGTGATGGTTTACGCCGATGGTGCCCCTCGTTACGTTGGGGTCGTTGGCTTGGGGGGGGCGCACATTACGCGCGACATAGCAGCGGCGTTCAAAATCGGCCTGCAAGAAGCCGAGCGACTCAAAAGGGAGTATGGGTGTACCAGCGAACGGTTCCTTAAGGAAGCCGAGAACCAGGAAGAAATAGAGCTCGTTCTCGCTTACGACAAAGATAGGCGGCCCGTCAGAATCGAAAAGCTATGTCTCGTCGTTGAGGCTAGGGTTCATGAAATTCTGGAGCTTGTACAAAGGGAGATCGGCAAAGGAGGAGTCGATCAAGGCCAATACTCAGAGCTCGTCCTTTGTGGCGGGTCGAGCGTTCTAAGGGGGTTTAAAGAGGCCGCTTCTGAAGTGTTTGGCCTGCCTTCACGGATCGGAATCCCGGCCTACCGCCTAAAAGGCCCTTTTGAGCTCGTGGCGAAACCTGGGTTTGCCACCGGAGTCGGCCTTTTAGCCTATGCCAGGCTGAACGGCGACCAAGCTCCCGAAGCCAAAGCGCCGCTAGGCTGGATAGCCAGGGTAAAACAACTCCTAAAAGAGGTGAGGAAGCTATGGGGAAGAACGGACTAGGGACGTTGGACGTCAAAGCCCGCATCAAAGTTATCGGAGTCGGCGGTGGCGGCGGAAACGCCGTGAACAATATGCTTGATTCTGGCGTTGAGGGGGTTGAGTTTATCGTCTCCAATACGGACTATCAAGTGCTCCTCCAGAGTAAGGCGAGCGTGACGATCCAGCTGGGGACGTCCGTTACGAAAGGACTTGGGGCCGGGGCCAACCCGGAAGTAGGTCGTCAGGCTGCGCTCGAGTCCAAAGGGGAGATTGAGCGCGCCCTCATGGGTGCCGATATGGTGTTTGTTACGGCTGGAATGGGCGGGGGAACGGGAACTGGAGGAGCGCCGATTGTTGCGGCCATCGCAAAGAACCTTGGCATTCTAACCGTCGGGGTTGTAACGAAACCCTTCTTGTTCGAAGGTAAACGCAGAATGCGCCTTGCAGAGCAAGGAATCAGGGAGCTCAAAGAGTGCGTGGATACGCTCATAACAATTCCGAACCAAAAGCTTTTGACGATCGCGTCGAAGGAAACGCGCCTTCTGGACGCCTTTAAGAGGGCCGATGATGTCCTTAAGGAAGCCGTCAAGGGGATTTCTGATTTGATCGTCCAGCCTGGGCTGATCAACCTAGACTTTGCAGACGTCCGAACGGTCATGTCCGAAACGGGCCTGGCTATTATGGGCGTGGGTATAGCCGAAGGAGATGGCCGGGCTATTAATGCCGCACGGATGGCCGTATCGAGCAACTTACTCGAGGACGGCAGGATTGGCGGGGCACGCGGAATTTTAATCAACATCACAGGCGGCGCGTCGCTTACGATGTATGAAATCAACGAAGCGGCAACGCTCATCCAAGAGGAGGCCCACGAAGATGCCAACATCATCTTTGGGGCCGTGATCGACGAAAGCATGGGAGAGCAGGTTCGGATCACCGTGATCGCTACAGGCTTCGGGGAAAAGGATGAGAAAGTTTATCCTTTCGTCTCTGAGCCCGTTCGAATTAAGCGCGAACCGGAGCCCGCTTCGGAGGTGCGCCAGCCTTCCCGAATCTTCAACCTCGAGAAAGATGACGGTGAAGAGCTTGAAGACCTCGATATTCCGACATTCCTAAGGCGCCAGCTGGAGTAAGCCCTTCGGTGGCCTACTGGAGGAGCTCGGCCAACGGGAAATCCTTGAGCTTCAAAACTGTCGTGGAGCCGCGAATGGGAAGCTGGAACAGGCTAGAATCGAAGCCAGGAGGAACCCTAAATGAGCTGATCCAAAGATGCATACGAACGTGCCGGTTAGCCATGTAGAGTTTTGCGCTTCTAGCGATGGAGAACGAACCTACGTTGAAGTGCTCTTTGTAGCGTGCAAAGACGAGCACATCTCCCTTGGTGTTCCGGATTTCCCCTTCTTCGCACGGTTCTTGTCCGCAGTTTCCAACGAACCATTCCACCCTTCTCGATTTCCAAGCCATGCGGACGCCTGAGCGCGTTGCGGAAATTTCCGGCAGGCCTTGCGGAGCCAATCCTGCCCATCCGATAAGCAGCCTTGAAAAAGTGAGCCATGTTAAGCCTTCAAGGGTTGTGCCCTGAAGCGAAAGATCCGATGCCGGCCCAACATAGGCCCTGTCTTTGGATGGGTCGAAAAAGAGAACGTTTGCATTTCTGATAAGAAGACTTGCAAGCGTAAGCCCAAACGGATCTAGAAAATCCATCCGAAACATACCGGGAGGCTGAGAAAAGAGCTCGACGTGGAAGCGCTCTTTTTTCTTAGTGAATCCTTTCGCCACTTCGATTTCGAACGACCCCCTTGCCTGCCAAGGGAACTCTTGTTGCTGCCTGGCGAAGAACTTTTGAAGCATCCTGTCTAAGTTTTGCTTCGCCGGCTTATGTAGCGCGCATCCCCCTGCGCAGAGCGCAAGGACCAGTCCGAAGATGAGCCAGTACCTTAAAGTGAGGACTGATTGAGGATGCTCCGGATCTTTTCCTCGATAGCCTCCGGGGATTCCGGCTTGTTTTCGAGCGCCTTCTTGTAACATTGAAGCGCCTTGTCGGGGTTGTTGTGGACGAGATAAGCATCGCCCATGTGTTCTAAAATTACCGGATCGTTTGGCTCAAGTTTTAAGGCACGCTCGAGCTGGGCGATGGCTTCCTCGATTCGGCCCAGCTTAAAATACGCCCAGCCAAGACTGTCCGCGATAAAGGCAGCATCCGGCTTGAGGGCGAGCGCTCGTGTCAACAACGAAAGCGCCTCGTCTAACCGGATACCGCGTTCTGCAAACGAGTAACCTAAGAAGTTGAGCGCATCGGGATCGTTCGGGTTTGTCTGGAGATACCCTCGAACGAGGGCCTCGGCTTTTCCAAGTTGGCCGTGTTTATCGTAGTAGAATGCAAGCGAGAGCAGATAGCTCTTGTTTTTGGGATCTAGGTCGTTGGCATGTTGAAGCGCTGCGATAGCCCTGTCATATTGCTTGACGTTGGCATGGATTTCGCCCAGAAGAGCCCAAAGGTTTGGGTTGTCTTTTTGCGTTTTGAGCGCTCCCTCGAGCGCATTGATTGCCTGCTGGAACAGGCCTTTCTGGGAATAGAGGTATGCCTTGAGCGTTAGGGCTTCGATGTAGACGGCCGAGTCTTCTGGGATCTTCTGGAGTTCTTCGATCGCCTCGCTTGCATTGCCCGCTTGAGCGAGCGTGTTTGCCAGCAGGTACCTAGCCTCGTCGTTCTTGGGCTCGTCTTCAAGGTAGCCCTTTAGCTCCTCGGTTGCCTTTTCGTAGTCTTGCAGTTCGTAATACGCAAGCCCAATGCGAACGCGGAGTTCGGATGCCCCCTTAAAGCGCGTCTGCATCCTCTTGTAATGCTCGAGCGCCTCTTTGTATCGTCCCGTCGTAATAAGAAGCTGTCCGACCTTATCTTGAACGGCAAAGTCGTCCTCATGGCCGGGGAGAAGCTTGTAGAAGCATGCCAGGGCCCGGGCCGGTTGGCCGGTCTCTTCGTACAGCAACCCTAAATCGAGAAGCACCCCACGGTTATCTGGTTCGATTGCGTAGGCCTTCTCAAGAGCTTCAATGGCTTTGGTAAGGTCATGTGCCCTGATGTAGAGCCTTCCTAGTAGGACAAGCATGGGAGTGTTGGCGGGGTGTTTATCAAGGTAAACCTTGAGATAGCGGATGCCTGTTGCAGACTGGTTTCTTTCTAGGCAGAGGCCCCCTAGGGCCAAAAGTACTTTTTTATCATCCGGATCCTTGTCCGCGATGCCCTTTAGTAGGCTGAACGCGCTGTCGAAGTCACCGTGGGCCATGTAAGTGCCCGCCAACTTTTTGGCGATATCCAACCTATCTGGGTTCTGCTTGTAGGCCTTTTCCATGAGGGATAGGGCCTGCCGCCTTCTTCCAAAGCGCCCCTCGATCTCAGCAAGCATGACATAGAGGTCGGGTTCTTTGGGATAGAGGCGGAGTGCTTCGATCGTCCACGCACGGGCTTCGGTAAGCTTTTCCTCGGCAAGCAAGTGCTGAACAAAAAGGCAGCGGGCCAAAAGGTCGGCCTTTTGGTCTTCCGGCCTGACAAGCAAAATTTCCGGGTGCTGTTCGAGGGCGACTATCGGCTGGTCGGACAAAACCCCGCCGTTCGGCAGGTAGGCTTGACACCCTGCCATTGTACCCGCAACAAGAAGTCCCATCCAGTGTTTGTTTAGAAAACGCATCGCGAACCCGTTAGCTCTTTTGGCCCGAATTCTGGGCGACCGCGAGAGCTAGCCGATAAAGGGCCCCGTGAAGGCCTTCGGGCATTGCCTCGAACGAAGCGGGTTCGATCCAACCCTCAAGATCTGAGGGGCTGCACCGAACTTGAGTTGGTTCCTGGCGAGGACGGCTATCCTCGTCGCCTTCAAACAAGTGCGGTGCGTAAAAAAACCGAAGAGCGGAAATTTTTGGCCATTCTGGATAACGTTCGCGAATGTTTTTTAAAAAAATTCTGCTATAGTGCTGGGCCTCGGAACCCCAGGCGGGATGAGAGCATGCCACCCAAAGTACCCCATGGGCCAGCGTGCCAGGGAAGATGTGCTTAGAAAACCGAGGCCCCACGATCCATGGCCAATCCTTCCCTAGCTGGAGGAGGTTTCCTAGGCGCTTCAACCCGGGCGCCTTCAGCCCCCGTTGGAGGAGATGGCCAAGGGCTTGCGGTGAACCTTTTGGGCGGTTATGGTGCCGGGAAGATGATGTTGTCGTTGTTTTTCCTTTCTTACGTGGAGGCATGGTTACGTACCTTATTTTTTAGCCCTTGAGCCGCCTCTGTCAAGTCAATCCGGCCACGCATTCTTTTATATAAGACGCCTGAGGTGAAACTCAGCCTCGAACGCCCCGTATAAGTCCAGGTGCTGTTCGGCGTAACGACTAAGCAGAAATTTGGAACGAACCGTTCCTTTGGCTGCACTGCCTATGCGCTTTCTTAGCTCCGGGTCTTCAAGGAGCCGGACAAGACGCTCTGCAGCCTCGGCAACAGAGTTGACAAGAAAACCGTTTTCCCCATCCTGGATTTGATGGCGGATTCCCCCGACATTACCCCCGATGACGGGCGTTCCCTTCCACATGGCTTCGGTGACGGTTAGCCCAAAGCCCTCCCTGATTGATTTTTGAAAGATAACGGCCGCCTTGCGCTGAAGGGCGTTGACAAGCGCGGCATCCTGACAAGACAGGATCAGAATCCGCTCCTCTTGGTGTGACAAGAGTGACTGGTAAACGTCCGGCCCTTCAGGGTCGTCCGCGGCGATATTCCCCAAAAGGACGAGCGTTGCGTTTATCCTCTTTCTGGCCATTTTGAACGCCTCGATGACGCCGATTGGGTCCTTCCAGCGGTCGAATCGTGATACCTGCGCAACGATGGGCAAGTCCGTGGGGATTTGATAGTGTGCGAGGCGTTCACCTATTTCATCTTCCGAGAGCGGCTTGTTGGTCGTCGAGAAGGGATTGATCGCGGGCATGAAGAACAGCTGGGGGACGCGAAGCTCCCTCGCATACTCTGGAATGTGGAAGATGGCAGCATCGTACCGCTCGACGGCCTGGGACATCGCTTGCCACAGCAAAGGGTGGGGCTTGCTCAGGTCAATATGGCAGCGCCATATCCAGGGGCAATGCTTTTTGTAAAACTCGATCAGCAAAAGGGGTTGAGGGTCGTGCACTACGATCATATCCTCGTTGTCAGGATGCATCATGAACGTATTTTTATGAATGGTATCCCGGTAGATCTGGAGTTTCCTGTCGGTTAAGTTAATATCGCCGCCCTGGAGGGCATTATGAATTTTTTTGGTTACGCTAAAAAAGTCTGGCGAGCCATGAATTGTCCGCCAGTCCGCCTTGAGCCCGAGGGTTCCAAGAAGGACCATGAGAGAAGACAAAAGTTCGGCTACTCCTCCTCCATAGAACGTGGAATTGATATGGAGCACCCGGAAATCCTTAAGGCTCATTGCCTTTCGCTGGATACGCTCTACCGCCTCGTTCCCGATCAAAGGCGCGTAATCTTCGATCGTTGCAACCTTCTTATCCATTGGGTCTTCTCCTATACTGTCCAGTTTGGATGGCTCGGCAATACCTCGTCCAAGAAGAAGGATTCAGCCCAGCCTTCAAGCTCCCTTGGGAGGTAAAATGTAGGAGACAAGAGGCTTTGCCCTGGATCGATCATGCCCTCCTTCGCCGCGATGGCAGAAAGCTCTAGCCCGGGGTATAACCGGATGCCGAGTGTGACCACAACACTCGAGGGGTTCAGCCCATCAAGGAAGTGAACGCTCTCCAGGACGGTATCTTTCGTTTCTCCGGGGGCACCGATGAGCAAAAAGCAGACCGTTTCGAGCCCAAGGGCCTTGGCATCCAGTACGCTTCTTTCGATGTGCTCACGCTCAAACCCCTTCTTGAGTGCCATTAAGGAAAGGTTTGAGCCTGATTCGTTGCCTATCGAAACCCGTACGCAACCGGCGTCGTGCATTTTCGAAAGCAAACGGGGGTCATGGAACCTAGGGTTGTAGGTACACTCCCAGCTAAGCTCGAGGCGTGTCTCAAGAAAAGCGTCCACGAGGGTTTCCGTATACGAGGCTGGATGGTTGAACAACGAATCGACGAACGTGAGCTGTGCGATGCCAAAATTGTCAGAAAGCGACCTGATTTCCAGGGCTACGTCCTCTGGGCCGCGGAATTTCATCGTCTTGCCCTCCAACCAAGGGTTCGTGCAATAGATGCACTCCATCGGACATCCCCGTCTTGTTTGGATGTTTAAAGGAAATTGCCTGGTGTCTGCGCCGAGGTAGGGCAAGGGAGAAAAAAGGCTCCTATCTGCCCATACGCCCTCAAACGAAGCCAAGGCCACGTTGGGTATCCACTCCACCATGTCCGCTGTCCTACGTGCAAGGCCTGGGAAAGAAAAAGTTTTCGAGTCCGCCTCGAGCGCTTCGAGCAGCATGACGAATGCGCGTTCCCCTTCGCCCTGAATGCCATAATCGGCCCGTAGATAGTCCAGGGCTTCCCTGGGAAAGATGCTGTAGCCTGCACCCCCTACGGCGATAGGGCCGTAAAAGCGCTTCCGAATGGTATGAATCAGGTTTTTTGCTGTTTCTAAATAAAAAATTGGGGCGCGCATGCATTGGTTGTCTATATTCCGGACCGATAGTCCGACGACGTCCGGTTGGAACGATTCAAGCGTGGAAAAAATTGCCGTTTCTGGGTAATTTTCGGAAAACAGGTCTATGCCTTCAACCGTGTGCCCTGCTTTCTTTGCAGCAGTGGCGATATGTGCAAGCCCTAGCGGATAGGCAGGGTCCGAACCCCGCAGGGCGTTTGGGTTGAGAAGGAGAACGTTCACCTTAAAAAAACTGTCCCTTGGTTTGTTGCTCCACGTGTTCTTGAGGCGACCTTAGGAAGTCGGCGAGTCCTGTCGTCCGCTCGTCCCTTGCCGAGCGAACGCCGATTCCAACCGCCTTCTTCGTCCCGATCCAGACGGCAAGCCGCTTGGCGCGGGTAAGCGCGGTATAGAGCATGTTGCGTTGCAGCATGATGAAATGGTCCGTTACAATCGGCATGAGCACGACGCCAAACTCGCTTCCTTGCGCCTTGTGTACGCTGATAGCGTAGGCGAGGCCCATTTCTTCGAGCCCATCGCCTTTAATTTCGAGCGAACGCCCGTAAAACCTTGCGATAAATGCGCGGTTTTCGGGAAATACGCGAACAATCTGGCCGATGTCCCCGTTGAAAATCTCGTGCTGGTAATTGTTCTTGAGCTGGAGAATACGGTCGCCCGCGTAGAATCGTTGAGCCCCAACCTGCAAAAAGGGAGGCTTGATCTTTCCTACGGCCAACCTTGCATGCTGGAAAGCCTCGTTGAGCGCGATTGTCCCGAGAGGCCCCCGATGGACCGGTGTAATCACCTGGATGGCGCTCGGTTCGAGATCCGGGAAAGCCTTCGGGATGGTTGAGACGCCGAGCTCGACGATGGTCTGGACGATTCTAGGGGCGGCTTCTTCGTTGACTAGGTAGAAATCGCCTCCGTTCCGTCCGTTTATGAGTATTTCTCGAAGCTCTGCGGGTGTTAGTGTCCGAACTGGGGGGATTTTCCCTTGCCTGATGGCGTGGGCTCCGAGGATGATCGTGCTTAAGCTAGCCTGGCGAAAGATGCGTGTGAGCTCAAAATACGGAATCGTTCCCGATTGAATGAGGTCTTTGAACACCTGGCCGGGGCCAACGGGGGGGAGCTGGTCTTTGTCGCCCACCAAAAGGAGTCGGGTCTTTTTTGGTAGTGCATCGAGGAGCGCATCGAACAAGAAAGCATCGACCATGGAAGTTTCATCCACGATGAGCGTATCGAAATCAAGCGGATTTTCGTGGTTTCTTTGAAAGCGCCCTAAAAATGGCTGAAATTCCAGCAACTTATGGAGCGTGCAGGCATCAAAGCCCGTAACTTCTTGCAATCGCTTCGCCGCCCTCCCTGTAGGCGCGGCGAGGGCAAAGCGTTCCCTTCGGGCTTCAAAGGCCTTGGCAAGTATGGAGATAAGCGTCGTTTTGCCTGTCCCGGGACCTCCCGTCAAGATTGCCAAAGGACCCCGCAAAAGGTTTCGTGCAATCGTGTATTGCTCTTCGCTTAGCGCAACAGAGACGCTCTTCTGGGCCTTTTCGAGCGGCTTTTCGTATTGCTTTAATAAATCGTCTGGCTCTGCAAGGGTACGGAGCCGTCCTCGAAATGCCCTTGCAAGGGACACCTCGCAGCGGTGGGCCTTTTTGAGGTAGAGCATGCCGGTCAAGGACTCCCTGACAACCTCGCCTTTTTCAATAAGTTCCCCAAGGCTTGTCTTGAGCTCTTCAATGCCGAGCTCCAAGCGTTTTTGTCCTTCACTAAGGAGGGTAGCATGCTCCATGCACATCGACCCAGCCTCGAGCGCTTCGTTGAGAATCCACTTGAGGCCTGCCCTGGCTCGTATCGGGTCTTCCCTCGGAATGCCAACGCTGCAAGCAATCTCGTCGGCCGTCTTGAACCCAATCCCGCTAATCCGGTCGGCAAGCGCATACGGGTCTTCTTGGAGGCGCGCAAGCGACATTTCTCCAAAAACCCGGTAGATTCGCATTCCTAGGGCGTGCGATAGCCTGCGTTCAGAGAGGAATAACAAGAGCTCTTTAAGGCCCTTAGAGTTTTTTGTTGAGGTTATAAGGCGATTTATCAGGCTTTCCCCGATTCCTTTTACACCAAGAAGGGCTTTTGGTTCGTTTTCCACCACCCAAAGCGCCTTTTCGCCGAATACATCAACAATCCTTTTGGCTAAAGCTGGTCCTATCCCCTTGAACATCCGGCTCGAAAGGTAGCCTACGATGCCTTCTTGGGTTGTCGGGGCTTCGTAGTGGTAAGCCAAGACTTCAAATTGAGGGCCGTACCGAGAGTGCTCTGTCCATCTCCCTTCCAACGTGACCTGCTGGTTTGGAGAAAGGCCAGAAAGCGGGCCTACCACGACAAAGGATTCCTTAGTGAGGCTTGCTACGCCATCGCCATTATGAAGCTCGAACAGGGCGACCGCAAACCCGTTGGCGGTGTTTTCAAAAATCTTTTTTCGAATGCACCCTGCGTAGGATCTGGCTTTACGCTCCACGTTCAGAAAACGCCATGTTTTTAATGCTTATTTTACACCTTTTGTGCCGTTTGGCCTAAATGCGGTTCATTGTAGAATAGTAGGGAATACGAAGGACGTTACGGCGGGGGAAGTTCGAGCCAGCCGCTATCCCAGGAAGAGGGCTTTAGGGGCAAGCGCGACCCCTAAGCTAACCTTGGCTTTGAAATGCTTGATTTTTCAAACATATGAGCGTATACTTCTCTTTCAACGTATGAGGATAAAACCCGTGGGGGATTTATGGATGTAGACTCTAGAATTCTGTACAACATGGAGTCTGTCTTTTACCCCCTTTAGCCTGCGCGGTTGATTTATGAACCTCGCTTAGGCTTGGGGGGCACGGAAAAACCCTTAAGCCTAAGGAGGGAAGCCATAGGATGCGCAATCTTGGTATTCATGTCTTGCTCGAATTGAACGAATGTCAGCCTGACCTATTAACAGATGTTGCGGGTGTTCGCGAAAAGCTCCTTGAGGCCGTACACAAGGGGGGAGCTACGGTTGTAGGCGATTATTTTCAACAGTTCGACCCCTACGGCGTGAGCGGAATGATCGTTATCGCCGAGTCGCACGTTTCGATCCATACCTGGCCCGAGTATGGGTACGCCGCGGTCGACGTGTTTACATGCGGAAACCCCCAAATCCCGTACAATATCTCCGAGCTCGTGATCCGGGCGTTTGACTCCCAAAGGCCGGTGATGTGCGAGTTTAAACGGGGGATTCTCTCTGGCCAACGGAACACAACCGCGCTTGTAGCCTGATCATGTGCGTGCGGCCGACTGTCCTTAGGGTTCATGACTTTACGATTCGGGGGATGGATTATTCCCTAAACGTCGAAGAAATCTATTGTACGAGAAAAACTCCCTATCAGCAGCTCCTTATAGGCAAAACGGAAACCTTTGGGGATGCGCTGTTCTTGGACTGGCAGATTCAATCGAGCGAAACAGACGAGCATGTCTACCACGAAGCCCTTGTCCATCCTGCGATGGCTGTCTTTTTGTCCGCAGGGCTTCCGAAGCGTGTCCTTATTTTGGGCGGAGGGGAAGGGGCGACGCTTCGGGAGGTCTTAAGGTATCCATGCGTAGAAAAGGCCGTCATGGTGGATATCGATCGGGATGTGGTCGAAGCTTGCAGGGCCCACCTTCCAAGCTTCTCGGCCGGAGCCTTTGAAGATGCAAGGGCAGAGGTCGTCTTTCAAGGGGCGCGAGAGTACCTTATGGCGTCCAATGAGCTTTTTGACGTGATTGTGTACGATTTGACCGATCCAGTACCAGGAGGGCCGGCGGAGGGGATCTTCACCGTTGATTTCCTCGTCGGCCTTGCCTCGCGCCTCTCCACGAAAGGCGTCGCCTGCTTCCAGATGGGTTCGGCAGGGATGCATTTTAACTCCGGCTTTCGGTACGGCTTAAAACTTCTGAAGGAAAGGCTTGCAACCGTCATTCCTTACCACACCTACATGGCATCCTTTGGGCTGGATTGGGGATTTGCCCTTGCTACGAACTCCCATCTTCCGGCAGATTTTGACCGCCTGGTTCGCGACCATATTCCCTCCGGCATCACGAATGCAATGGACCCAGAAAGCTTATCGGCTTGCTTCTTTCTGCCCCCTGTACTCAAGAAATCTCTGGGTGTAAGCTAAAAAAGGACATTTTTCACCCTTCCGGGGAATTTCATGCAACATGTGCAGGAGAAGAGCATGGCACAGGCCGATAGCCCTCAATGGGCGATGATGGACGGCAACGAGGCATGCGCCTTCGTTGCTTATAAAATCAACGAAGTGATCGCAATATACCCGATTACGCCGTCATCCCCCATGGCGGAGCTTGCCGACGAATGGTCGGCAAAGGGCAAGAAGAACGTGTTCGGGAGCGTTCCTTCCGTGGTTGAGATGCAAAGCGAGGCGGGCGCGGCAGCCGCCGTCCACGGAGCACTCCAGGCAGGGGCCCTCGCCACTACGTTTACGTCATCCCAGGGCCTTTTGTTAATGATCCCTTCCATGTTCAAGATAGCGGGCGAGCTTACGCCTGTCGTGTTCCATATAGCGGCACGGACGGTCGCGACGCATGCGCTTTCCATCTTTGGCGACCACAGCGACGTAATGGCCGTAAGAAGCACGGGGTTTGCAATGCTGTCTTCCTCCTCTGTTCAGGAGGCCATGGACTTGGCGTTGATCTCCCAGGCGGCATCGCTCGAATCGAGGATTCCCTTTTTGCACTTCTTCGACGGGTTCCGCACTTCTCACGAGGTCAACAAGGTGCAGGTGCTGACGGATGAGCAAATTCTTGCCATGCTCGACTCCGAGCGAATCTTTGCACACAGGAAACGCGCGCTCTCTCCCGACAGGCCCTTTATCCGGGGTACGTCGCAAAACCCCGATACGTTTTTCCAGGAGCGTGAGGCCATCAACCCCCTTTATGCAAAATGCCCTGGGGTTGTCGAAGACTGCATGGAGCGGTTCTTCCGCCTGACAGGCAGGAGGTACCGGCTATTTGAATATACTGGAGCGCCCGATGCCGATCGCGTGATTGTGGTCATGGGTTCCGGGGCAGAGACTGTCGAAGAAACCGTCTCGGCGCTCAACCGGCAGGGTGAGCGGGTTGGCGTGATTCGAGCGCGCCTGTTCCGTCCGTTCTCAAGGTCCGCGTTTCTTTCTTCCCTTCCAAAAACTGTTTGCAGAGTTGCGGTGCTGGACCGCACAAAAGAGCCTGGCGCCGAGGGCGAGCCCTTGTACATGGACGTGCAAACGGCCATCGCGAACGCGATGCAAGGTACAAACCCACCGTTCGAGCGCGCCCCGGAACTTGTCGGCGGACGCTATGGGTTATCCTCCAAAGAATTTACGCCATCCATGGTGAAGGCCGTCTTTGATGAGCTGAAGACGCAAGCCCCTAGGTGTTCGTTTAGCGTCGGGATCGAAGACGACGTGTCAGGGCTTAGCCTTCCGTTCGACCCAGAGTTTCGACTCAAGCAAGAAGGGCAATACGGCGCCATGTTCTACGGCCTTGGCTCGGACGGTACCGTAGGAGCGAGCAAAAACACAATTAAGATCATCGGCGAGGATACGCCCAACTTTGCCCAGGGCTACTTTGTGTACGATTCCAAGAAGGCTGGGTCGGTGACCGTATCCCACCTCAGGTTCGGCCCAAAGCCGATAAGGGCACCCTACTTGATTGACAGGGCCGATTTTATCAGCGTGAGCCAGCCTGTCTTCCTCGATCGTTTCGACATGCTCGATTACGCCAAAGAGGGGGGGGTCTTCTTGCTCAACAGCCCCTTTGGCCCTGAAGAGGCGTGGGAGCAACTGCCCTTCGAATACCAAGAGCAGATCCTTAAGAGGCGTCTGAAGTTTTACGTCATCAACGCCTATGAGATAGCCAAAGAAGTGGGCATGGGTCGAAGGATCAACACGATTATGCAGGCCTGCTTCTTCGCGCTTTCTGGAATCCTTCCTAAAGAGGATGCTATTGCCGCGATGAAGGGTGCGATTGCAAAAACGTACGGGCGTAAAGGGGAGATGGTTGTTCAGAAAAACTACGCCATGATCGACATGACGCTCGAGCATCTTTTCGAAGTGGACACCACCTCAAGGCGCATGAGCTCCTCGGCACGCTCTATGCCACCCGTCGTGTCCCCTAAAGCGCCAGATTTCGTCACGGGGGTCGTTGCTCCGATGGTAGCAGGTCAGGGAGATTCGTTGCCCGTGAGCGCCTTTCCTTTGGATGGAACCTTCCCGACCGGTACGGCCAAGTGGGAAAAGCGAAACCTTGCGCTTAGCATTCCGGCCTGGGAGATGGATTTGTGCATCCAGTGCGGAAAATGCGCCTTGGTTTGTCCCCACGCAGCGATTCGGATCAAGGCCTACGAAGAACGTTTTGCCGAAAACGCCCCGCGGACGTTCAAGAAAATGCCATACAAGGGCAGAGAATTTTCGGGCTTCTCTTACACCATCCAAGTTGCGGCGGAAGATTGCACGGGCTGCACGCTGTGCGTTGAGATTTGCCCCGCTCGTGATAAACAAAATCCGGACAGGAAGGCGCTGAACATGGTGCCGCAGATGCCCATCCGGGATGCAGAGCGCGACAACTTCGATTTCTTCCTAGAACTGCCGGAGGTCGACCGACGGCTGGTGAAAGTGGACACCGTCAAAGGCTCCCAGTTCCTTGAGCCCCTTTTCGAATTTTCCGGTGCCTGCGAAGGGTGCGGAGAAACACCCTACCTCAAGCTCTTAACCCAGCTGTTCGGTGACAGGCTGCTTATCGGGAATGCAACGGGGTGCTCCTCGATATACGGAGGAAACCTCCCTACAACGCCCTATACGATGAACAAAGAGGGCAGGGGTCCAGCCTGGTCTAACTCGTTGTTCGAGGATGCAGCCGAGTTTGCGCTCGGATTTCGCTTGACGATCGACAACCAGGTTGCGTTTGCTGCGGACCTTTTAAAGCAGCTTGCCGCAGACGTTGGCCAGGAGCTAGCAGAGGATATCCTAAACGCTGACCAAGCGAGCGAGCCAGGGGTATACGAACAACGGCAACGGCTTGAGGCTCTAAAGGAGCGCCTAAAGGCTATGGGGCCGAGCCAAAAGGTCGCCCAACTCTTGTCGTTGGCCGATTTGCTTGTCAGGAAGTCGGTCTGGGGTGTCGGCGGCGATGGATGGGCCTACGACATCGGTTACGGCGGCGTAGACCACGTGCTTGCCTCAGGGCGGAACATTAACCTGCTCGTAATGGATACCGGGGTGTACTCCAACACAGGCGGGCAGATGTCCAAGGCCACGCCTTTGGGGGCGGTAGCCAGGTTTGCCGCGTCGGGAAAAGCCCAACCACGAAAAGACTTGGCGCTCATGGCGATCACCTACGGGAGCGTTTACGTGGCGCAGATTGCCATGGGGGCAAACGATACCCAAACTGTCAAGGCTTTTATCGAGGCGGAGCGCTACGACGGCCCTTCTATCATTATTGCTTACTCCCACTGTATTGCGCACAACATTGACATGGCCAAGGGGTTCGAACACCAAAAGCTTGCCGAACAGGTTGGGTTTTGGCCACTTTTTAGGTATAACCCAAAGCTTGCCGAGGAAGGGAAAAATCCTTTGATCCTCGATTCGAAACCCCCGAAGCTCTCTTTCGCCGAGTTCGCGAAGCAAGAAGGGCGGTTTCGGATGCTTGAACGAATCGACCCGGACAGGGCGAAGCTGCTGCTCCAAAGGGCGGAGGCGGAGATCCAGCGGAGCTTTGCTTTTTATCAACACTTGGCAAGCTTTAACCCTGCTCAGAATGGTAACGGCAAGCAGGAAACAGTCAAAGCAACTTTAAGCTAGGATTAAGCTAGGACGGTCATGAAAAGAAAAATACAAAGAGCGCTCCTTAGCCTTGCCAGGCCGCAGGCGTTCTTAGGGCCTACGCTGGAGCTCGCCAAGTACGGCGTCGAGCTCTGGGCGAGCTCGGGTACGGCAAAGTTCTTGCGCTCCAACGGGCTTGAAGTACGGGACTTGGTAGACCTTACGGGGTTTTCGGAACTTTTAGGAGGGCGAGTAAAGACGCTCCACCCGAACGTGTTTGCCGGAATCTTGGCCAACCCGGAGAACCCCGGACACACAAGCGACCTTGAGCGCATTGGGGGCGTGTCGTTCGACTTGATCGTTGTCGACCTCTATCCTTTCGACGAAGGGGTAAAAAAAGGCCTGGAAGAAGCAGGCTTAAGAGAGTTGATCGACGTTGGAGGGGTTGCGCTCATCAGGGCGGCCGCAAAAAATGCTCCGTTTGTCAGCGTGGCTGTCGACATGCATGGGTTTTCCTTAGTTTTGAAGGACCTTAAGGAAGATCATGGGCATGTTCGTCCAGAAACGTCCCTTTCCTTGGCGGTTCGTGCGTTCGGCCATACGAGCGCGTACGATGCGCTGATCGCCAAGACACTTTTCGAGCAAGCCGGAAACGAAGCGTTTCCGGAGCTCCTTTTGTCGGTGTTTGAGCGGACAAAGGAGCTGCGTTACGGGGAAAATCCGCACCAAAGGGCCTATTGGTATCGCCCTAGGTTATCGCAAACGCTCGAATTGACCGCGCTCCAAGGGAAAGAGCTCTCCTACAATAACCTTCAGGATGCCGAGGCGGCTTACCTGCTCGTGAGGGAATTCGACCGCCCCGCAGTTTCTGTTATCAAGCATTCGAACCCGTGCGGTGTCGCAGCGGCAAATACAATCGAGGAAGCCTTCGAGAAAGCGCTTGACTGCGACACGAAGTCGGCCTTCGGCGGGGTTGTCGCTTGCAATCGGCCCATTGATGAGAAAGTAGCAGAGCGTATGCGGCCGATCTTTCTCGAGGTTGTCCTTGCCCCGGCATACTCCGAGGGGGCGATGGAAATCCTTCAGGCAAAGAAAAACACGAGGTTTTGTACTCTTAGTTTCGACAAACCGCTTCCGGAGTTAACCTCGAGGGAGACGCTCTTCGGGCTGCTCTTGCAAGATCGAGATCTCCAGGTACCCTCAAAGGGGACGCTGGAAGTGGCAAGTCATAGAAAGCCAACGCCGGAACAGCTTGAAGATATGAAATTTGCGATCGATGTGGCAAAGCACGTGCGCTCGAATGCGATCGTGTTCGCGAAGAACCTTTCTAGCGTGGGGATAGGGGCCGGCCAGATGAGTCGTGTAGATTCCGTCCGGCTGGCAGCGCTCAAGGCAGAGGGTAGGGCAAATGGGGCTGTAATGGGCTCGGATGCCTTTTTCCCGTTCCCGGATGGCGTGGAATACGCCCACGAGGCAGGTATCGAAGCCTTTATCGCACCGAAGGGTTCCGTGAGGGACAAAGAGGTGCTGGAAGCGGCGGATCGTCTAGGGATGGTGTGCGTGTTCGTTTCTTCCCGTCATTTTCGGCATTGATCATGCATATTTTGGTTGTTGGACAAGGGGCCAGGGAACATGCCCTTGCCTTTAGGGCTTCGAAGAGCCCGCTTGTTTCGCGCGTTTTCGTAGCTCCGGGGAGCCCGGGGATGACAGACGTAGCGATCCCTACGGGCATCACCGCGACGGACTTAAGCGGGCTTGTCGAGTTTGCCAAAATCAAGCGCATCGGACTTACCGTTATCGGGCCAGAGCTTCCTCTGGCCATTGGGCTGACAGATGGAATGCAGGCGGCAGGCTTCAGGGTCTGCGGGCCAACTCAAGAAGCTGCACGCCTTGAGACCTCCAAAGTTTTTGCCAAGCAGCTCCTTAAGGAGCTCGGCGTCCCTACGGCCGATTTTCAAGTTTTCTCCTCGCTTCCAGAGGCCAAGACATTCGTGGCAAAGGCCGAGTATCCGCTGGTCATCAAGGCGGACGGGCTTGCTGCAGGCAAAGGCGTTTTTGTCTGCAAGGACCGAAAAGAGGCTGGTCTGGCGCTTGAATCCGTATTCGTCGAGAGGGTCTTTGGCGACGCTGGAGACAGGGTTGTCATCGAGGCGTTCCTCGAGGGCGAGGAGGCCTCGGCTTTTGCCTTGACAGACGGGGAAAATGCCCTGCTTTTACCGATGGCCAGGGATTACAAGCGTCTTTTGGACGGCGACTTGGGTCCAAACACGGGCGGGATGGGCGCCTACGCCCCCCACGGCCTCTCAGAGCCAGCCTTTTTGAAAACCATTAAAGAGGAGATCGTAGAGCCCGTCCTCGAGGGCTTAAGGATCAAAGGTTGCCCCTTTCGAGGGGTGCTCTACGTAGGGTTGATGATCACGAAGGAAGGACCGCAGGTGCTGGAGTTCAACGTGCGCTTCGGGGATCCTGAAACCCAGGCCTTGATGGTTGGCCTCGAAGGGGACATAGTGCCATTGCTCGCAGGCTGTGCCGAGCCTGGCGGTTTAAAGGGGTTGCGCCCTCCGTCCCTTGGCGTCAAGGCCGTCTGCGTGGTACTCGCGAGCAAAGGGTATCCCGAAAAGCCGAAAGTCGGAGAACCGATCTTTGGCCTCGGGGACGCCCAATTATGCGAAGGGGTTAGGATATTCCACGCCGCGACCTCGCTTCTTGAAAATGGCTGGGTGACGGCCGGCGGAAGGGTACTCAGTGTTGTAGGCTTTGGAGAAGAGCTGTCCATGGCTCGCTTAAGGGCTTACGACGCGGTAGGCAGGATTTCTTTCGAAGGAATGCACTACAGGGGGGATATCGCAAAAGAATGGCAAGCGTTGTAATCATTCTTGGCTCCAAGAGCGATGCCGCAACCATCCAGCCGTGCCTTGAGATCCTGGCCCGTGCAGGGGTTCCGGCCCGCGTTCGTATCGCTTCAGCGCACAGGTCGCCCAAATTCCTAGACGAGATCATTCAGAAGGCGAACGAGGACCCGGAAGTGGCGGTTATCCTTGCCGCGGCGGGCCAAGCCGCCCACCTTCCCGGAGTGGTTGCGTCAAAGACGCTCAAGCCGGTTCTCGGGGTTGCTATTGCGGGCCCCCCTCTTCAAGGGGTAGATGCCATGCTCTCGATCGTTTCCATGCCAAAGGGCGTTCCATGCCCCCTTGTGGGCTTGGACAAGTCGGGGGCGGTCAACGGTGCGCTTTTTGCCTTAAGAGTGCTAGCCGTTCATGACACAAAAGCTATGGCCTTCTTGGAAGGCTACCAAAAGGAACTCGAAGAGGCCGTCCGGAGGGATGACGCCCAAGAGGGCCATCTTTAGGCTTTCTTGGGAGGGCTTTCGGATGCCTTTGTATCCCAAAAGTCCACGAGGATTCTGATATTTCGCAAAAGTTCGGCGTTTTTGCTCGAGAGCCTAAGGACATACCCGAAAAGGCCTGCCCAGAGGACTAGATAGGCGGCGGTTAAGTATTCCACGCTAACAAACCTCCATTTGCATGCGCACTTTTTTAAGGAGCGTTTTTGCACGGGCAAGGGCGAATCGCTCTACCAAAAGGACGGCAAAGAAGAATAGGAACGTTACGAGGCTGATCCATAGCGTTTCGGCCATAGGCTGATCTAGGCCTGCACCCTTCCGGCCAGACAGAACGCTAGGATGGATGCTTCGCCACCATTTGACGGACATCCTTACGATGGGGACGTCAAGGAAGGCTATAATCCCGAGCACGGCAGCAGCCCTCTTCCCCTGCTCACTTTCGAGCGAGAGGTGTCGAAGAAGCAGGTATCCGACGTACAGAACCCAGAGGATCAGTGTCGTAGTGAGGCGATTGTCCCACGTCCAGTAGGCGCCCCATGCAGGCTTTGCCCAGATCGGCCCCGTTATCAGCACCAGAGAGCAGCATGCGACGCCCACTTCGGCCAGGCTGGAAGCAAGGTCGTCAAACACGTCCTTACGAACGGCAAGAAAGGCGATGCTCGCGACGAAAACGCCGAAGAATGCTGTGAATGCGCCGATTGCGCACGGCAGGTGTATGTAGAAGATTTTCTGCACGACCCCTTGATAAGAGTCGATAGGCGTGAACCAAAAGATGCGGATAAAGCCTCCAAGCACGCCCAGGCATGCCGCAGTTACGGCGAGCGTGTTCAACCGCGATGCGTAGTACCGTTCGAGCATCTTGTCGAGCATTGGCATGGCTATTCTTCCAAAACATGTTCAATAAGCAACAGACCCATCCCAAAGTAAAGCAAGTCAAACCCAACAAGGAGACTTCCCCAGCCGGATCCCATCTCGAACCGGCCGTTGAGCCCTTGGCGCATGAGCGAGGAGGAGGCGAGCAGCGGAGGAATCATCAGCGGATAGAGCAACACTGCCAAGAGTACATGCCTTGCCCTGACATTCCAGGACAAGAGCGTCATGAGGGTGCCGAGCGCGCTAAACCCAAAAAGGAATAGCATCTCGACCCATACTACCCAAAGAAGCTGAAGCCATGTAAGCGAAAGCCCCAAAAACGCGATAAAAACGGGTAGGGATACGATCCCGACCATAAACAGGAACGCAAGCGTAGAAAAGGTCTTTCCTAGGTAGAGGGAGCTAAGCCCTACCGGGGACACGACGATTCCGTACAAGCCATCGTCCCTACGCTCCCGCTCGATCGCCTTTTCGAGCGCCAGGATGCCGCTTAACGCCAAAAGCGTCAGGTAGAGGGCGGGGAAGAGCTGGCGGGATTGATCGGGCAATGGCGAAAGCGAGAACACGAACAAGAGCAACAATACGAGGCAGAAAAGCCCCAAAGGGATAAAAATCTCCTTAGAGCGGGCCTCAATCATAAAATCCCTTTGGACGAGCGCCCAGGTTGCCGTGAGGGTACTCATGCGAGCGCTTCCATGACAACGTTCATTAAGGCGGGGTTGTCTGCCTCCGACTCGGCCACGATCCGTCCGCCCTTGATCAGCAAGACGGTGGTGGCAAGCTCCTTTGCAAACGCAAGGTCATGGCTCGTGAACAGGACGGTGGTAGGCTGGACAAAAAGGTCACGAGCGAAACCAAGGGCTTCCTCGTCGAGCCCGTTGAATGGCTCGTCGAGGATAAGCAGCCTTGGCTCGTGTAGACGAACCCTCACAAGGGCTAGCCGCTGGCGTTGGCCAGTGGAGAGCGTGAATACAGGGCTACGGCGGGCATGCTCAAGGCCTGCCCAGGAAAAAAGCCCTTCGATACGCTCGTCCAGCGATTGCTTGTCCATGCCGTACAGCTTTCCAAAGAAGTGCAAATTTTCTTCGAGGGTTAACTCTTCGGCAAAAAACCCCCGGCTTAAAAGCAGCCCCAAGTGCCGCAAAGAAGCCCTTGGGGCCTGATCGATCGGATGTCCGAAGAGCCGGACATGCCCGCTGTTTGGCCTTTGGATGCCGCAAAGAAGCTTAAGCAAGGTGGTTTTCCCTGCCCCGTTGGGCCCGTAGAGTAACACCCGCTCATTTTGTCCGAGTCTCAGGTGAACACTTCGAAGAACCCAGCGTTCAGATAGCACTTTCGAAACACCAACAGCTTCTAGCAGCGGTGGGGAGGTATCTTGAGCCATAGCTCGTAGGCTTTTGCTTAAGACTTAAGAAGAAAGAGTCATGCCGCGGCGCCTGGATCGCGCCCTAAAGGCAAACAGCAAAAGAAGCCCTATGCCGATCCCGCCCGCGATGATCAAGCCTGGGTGGATCGATTTTCCCCCTTGCGCGTGGAATACCACGACGAGAGACGGAGCGCCGGGAAGGCCGGCATGGCCGACGTAGTGCTCAAACGTTTGGGGAGCCTTGTCGGCGGGCAGCACCTCGTCTTCGAGTTTGCTTGCCCCTTCGACGGTGACTGCAAACACCCCTCCCTTTGGAACAAAAATCTCAACGGGATGAGGCGAAGCAACCCTTCCTGGTTCGAAGCGAAAAGGCTTTGAACCCATCGTAACCGTGTAAGCGAGGCTGAACTGATTCTGGCCTAGTCTTACCCCCCCAGTGTAGACGACGTTCTCCTTCTTAAGCTTTGCGCCAGCATCAAGGCCATGCAGCAACTTTACTCCGTTTGCGCCGGAAGGAAGAGGAAACTTTAGCGCATTGCTCCCTTCGAGCTTGTCCAAGGCCAGCTTGGATGCAAGCACGTATACCTCCATAACATCGATAGATTGGTCGTCTTTAGGAAGAAGGACAAGGCTCCTCCGAGCAGAAGCGACGAACGACGGGAAAGCGACCGCCGGTTCCTCGGCCATGAGCGTTCCAGAGAAGATCCACGCGGTAGCCAAAAATCCGCAAGCAAGGCTAAATACAGACTTCATGGGTTTTTTGTATCCTTTCGTTTGGGTTTGAGAGCGTGCCCAGAATCCTGCCCCTCCAAGAAGGGCAGGATCAAGTAGGACAAAACCACCCCAACCAGGATCATTTCTACAAGTGCAATCGTCATCGTCTCTAGCTCGCTATATCTACAAAGTTTTTTTGTCCGGCGAATTCTGGAGATTTGTCTGCCAAAGGAATGAGCGTAAGGACCCCTCCAAGACACATGAGCGTTCCTCCAAGCCAAAGGAATCCAATCAGCGGGTTGTCGTGAACCTCAAACACACCTTGTTGATGCTGGAAATCATAGCCCGCAAGGACGGCATAAACGTCTCCGCTGGGCCTTGACCGGATGGCTACTCGCGTTACAGGCTGCTCTTGATTTTTTAGGAATGTCTTGCTAGGCACGAGCGAGGAGACGAAGGTTCCGTTTTTGTACAGGTGAAGAAGAGAGGAGATTGTAATCCAAGGACCATCTTGCTTAAAAGCCAGCCCATCGAACACCAGCTGATTGTCCCCGACCGAGGTCGATTCCCCCTTCTTCAGGCTTACTTCTTGCTTGGTGTGGCCATACTGCCCAAACACACCAAAAAGAGAGATCACCAAGCCAGTGTGGACAAGGATCGCTCCAACACGCCGTATTCTTAGGTCTCCAAGAAAGGCGCTAACCAGCGCGTGTTTCAGGATGCCTACAGCCGCGAACCCCAAAAAGGCCATCCCTACCAACTCATTGAGATGTCGAAGCCCAAATATCCCCCATGCGAGCCCACCAACGACAAGGCCCCCGATGATGGGCCCAAGCAGCGAAGAAAGGGTACGTTTGAGTGTCTCGGGAGATGGTGGCAGGAAAAGGCCGGCCCCTAGCGTGAACAGCAATGCCCAGGCGAGAGGAGCGTTGATCTTGTTGAAGAAAGCCGCCCCTAAACTGAGCTTTTGCCCGATGAATGCTTCCGAAACTAGCGGGAATATCGTTCCCCAAAACGTCGTGAACGTCATGGCGACGAGAATCACGCAGGTGAAAACCAGCGCGGAAGGACGCGAGAGCAAAGGAAGGCTCTCTAGGTTTTTCTCGCCCTTGAGGAGCCCGCGCCGCAAGAAGATCAGGCCGAATCCGTAGACCAAAAGCGCAAACAGAAACGCCGTGAAGCTGATTGTAAAGGTCTTATTTTGGACGAAGGCGTGAACCGAGCTGATGATACCGCTCCGCGTGAGGAAGGTTCCAAAGATGGTCAGCCCAAAAGAAAAAACGACGAGGGCAAGGTTCCATTTCTTCAGCAGCCCCGTGCGGGCCTGCAGCAGCAACGTATGCAATAGAGCTGAAAGCGTAAGCCAAGGCAGCAATCCCGCGTTCTCGACAGGGTCCCATGCCCAGAAGCCGCCCCACCCTAACGTTTCGTATGCCCAGTTGCCCCCCAAAAGGTTTCCGATTCCCAAAAGCCCCCATGACCCAAGGCAGAACGTTCGAATCGCCCGAAAGGCGCTCGGGTTGTCGAATTTGGCGAGCAGCATCCCCACAACGAGCGCGTAGGGAACCGTCGCGCTGATGTAGCCAAGATACAAGGTAGGCGGGTGGATGGCCATGATCGGATGCTGGAGTTGTGCATTGAGGCCTAGTCCTTCGGCAGGCGTGAAAGGGAGTAGCGTAAATGGGTTCGTAACGAAAACGACGAGTGCCAAAAAGAAAACGAGCACGCCCAGGATGGCGTGGTATGAGTACAGGCTAACGTTTAAGGGTAGCCCGAACGTCTTTCTGAAGGTCAAGAGCGAAACGACCCCCATCAAAGCGACCATCCAGGCCCAAAGAAGCAGCGAGCCGGCCTGGCCTGCCCAGAATGCGGTCATCGTGTATAAAAAGGGAAGATCTTTCGAGACGTGGCTTGCTACGTACTCAACCCTTAGGTCTTTGGTTGCCAAAAGTTCTATCAGACATAGAGAGGCAACGGAAAGGAGCCCAAACGACGCAACAATCGTTCTTGTCGCACTCTTGGCCAAACGGGCCTTTTCTTTTGGATTCTTGGCGGCCGTAAAGGCTGAAACAGACCCGTAAAGAGCGACAAGAAGGGCAAGAAGAAGGGCGAAACTTCCAAGGCTTGCCATGCCTACCTCGTTTTGTTTTGCGAAGGGTTGGTCTCCGACTTGGCGCTGTAGCGCGAAGGACAACTCGTCAGGAGTGTTTTGGCCTCAAATGTTCCGTTCGCCAGGGTGCCCTGGACGATGACCTGCCCCCCCTCGCGCAGCATGTCGGGTACAGCCCCCCGGTAAGCCACCGGGATCTCTCCTGTTTCGTCCGTTAGCACGAAAAAGGCCCCAAGGCCGCTCGGTTGTTTGGCGATCGAGCCTTGTTTCACCTTTCCGATCACCCTGACCTCGGGTTTGGACTCTAAGAATTTTGGAATATCTCGGACAGGAACAGAATAAGTGCTGGCCTCCCTGACAGCCCCATACACAAGGTAGGAGAAGCCCACCAAGAGGATTCCGAGCGCCACGACAAGCTTGGATTTTGGTACACGCATAAAAAGAACCTCCAAGGATATGAGCCTATTTTTTCCCAGTATACCAGGTACGCGGGTAGAATAAAGAGGATGAGGGAAGTGTCAGGCAAAAAAAGCTCTCGGATCGAGTCCGTTTCGGGTGCCATCAAAGGCGGTGCGCTCGTAGTGTATCCGACGGAGACGTTCTACGCGTTGGGAGCGAGCCTATTTCATTCGCGTGCGCTTTCGAGAGTGTTCTCCGTAAAGGGCAGAGACCCCTCAAAGCCTTTGCCTTTCATCGCCTCCAGCATCTCTCAAGCGCTTGGGATGCTTGAGGACGAATCGGAGACCATCCTTAGGCTGGCGGTTAGTTTTTGGCCGGGGCCTTTGACGATCGTAGGAAGGGCTTCGAGCATTGTCCCTGTTTCTGCCTGTGCCCTCGACAAGACGATCGCCATACGCGTCAGTGCCCATCCCGCCGCCCGTGCGTTGGCCAGGTTTTCTGGCTCTCCCGTGACGGCAACATCGGCAAACTTCAGCGGAGGTCCGCCCGCCAGGTCGCTTGCTGACATGCCAAGTAGGCTGCTTAACCTTGTCGATTGCGTCTTAGACGGCGGTTTACTGCCAGGAGGGCTGCCCTCTACTATTGTACGTATGGAAGGGTCCAGTTTGCATGTCCTTAGGGAAGGTGCCGTTCCGTCAGTCGCGTTGTCCCGCGTTGTCCCGCTCTTTTGATCAATGGAGAAAGGGCGTGCAACCAGAGGACGGCGATAGATTTCTTAGGACGGTACGGCACCTTTGCACTGGCCCCGTCTCGGCCCTTGGAGGAGAAAGCCTGTCTGTTCGCCAAGGTAAAGGAAGAGTGTTGATCTCCCGCTTAGGAGGCAGGTATGCATGTCTTGAGACAGAAGGCCTAATGCTCGTGGATCTCGAGGGCAACGTGCTTTCGGGCATGGGCGATCCGCCCTTCGAGATGGAGTTGCACCTTGGAGTCTACAAAGCGGTTGATGCCGCAAGCTCAGTGTTTTTTTCTCAACCGACGCTTACGCTTGCGCTGCTGGAAGACGGCCTCTCACCGCATCCTGTAGGCGAACAGGCCTCTTTATGGCTCGGTTTGCTCCCTTCGTTAAGACCTGATGGATTGCTGGATGACTATGTTACGGATATTTTGCATGTTTTAAGCTATTCCAATCTATGCCTGCTCCCCAAGAAGGGCGTGGTCACGCTTGGAAGAACGCCCGGAGAGGCGCTTTGGCTTTGCAGCTTGATCGAAGAGTCCTCTATGGCGACGCTCGAGCTGATCCGCCTAGATTCGGGTTTGCATCAAAGCTTAAAAGAGGCGAAAATTGAAGAAGCTTTTTTTATTTCTCCGTTTCCTTGGCCTTTATTCGGAAAGGCGCACCGCAAATTCATCTCGGACAAAATCGCCTTGCATCAAGACGATCTTGTAGGTTCCCTCGAGGGCCTGCCTCCTTTCGAGACGGTCTTTTGTCTGGCCGAAGTAGCCGATGCTCCCAAAAGGAGGCTTGAGGTAAGATTCACCCATGACGGCGTGCGCCTTCTTGGGGTCGAAAAAAGGCTTGAGAATGCAGTGAGAATCGAAGGCGGGTTCCCCGTGTTCGAGGCGTTGTTTTCGGGAAAGACTACCCTGGCAAGCGCCGTGCTTCATGGTAGGTTGCAAAGGTCCGGCCTTTCCTTACGCCAACTTCGTCCTTTTTTGAGGCCGCTTGAAGGCTTTTTGCGCGCAGTGCTGCCATGAACGGCCGTCTAGGAGAAAACGGCGGCCTTTTGTGGCCGTTGTTCCGAGCGCATTGGAGACCATACCTCGTAGGATTTATCGCCCTCTTCATCGTGGACGTACTCGATCTTTTGCCCACGCTACTCATTAAGCAGGCCATCGACCGGCTGTCATTAAAGGGGCCTGTTTCGGCGATCGCTGCGCTGGCGCTTGGCTATAGCCTGATCGTATTCATCCAAGGCTGGTTTCGCTACCTATGGCGCATCTTCTTGATCGGTACGTCCTTCCACATTGACAAGGAGTTGCGCCACACCCTCATTCAAAAGGTATTTCGCATGCGACCGGATGTCGCAGCAGGCTTAAGCCCAGGCGAACTGATGGGCCATGCCACCCAGGACGTCGATGCAGTTCGGATGGCGATGGGCTCCGGCCTGCTCGTCGGTTTGGACGCCGTTCTCTACCTGTTGTTGCTGCCGCCCTTGCTCATTTGGCTGGATGCAGGCCTTGCGCTTGCCGTTGCTGCTCCGATGGCCTTCGTTCCATTTTTTGTGTTTTGGTTTGGTAAAAACGTGCATTCCCGATTCTCAGAAGTTCAAGAAGAGTTTGGCGTCGTGACGGAGGTGACGCGGGAAACGTTGGGGGCGATCCTGCAGGTGAAGCTTGCCCCGGACCCTTTGGTCTTTGTCCGCCGATTCCAGGCTGCCAACATGCGGTTCTTAGAGAAAAACCTTAGGCTCGTCCAACTCCAGGCGCTGATCGAGCCATTCCTTGAAGGCGTAGGAGCGTTTGCACTCGTCTTGCTCATGGTAGTGGGCGGGCTTGGAGTTATTCGGGGGGATGTAAGCCTTGGGACGTTCGTGGCCTTTCAGCGCTACATCTCGATGATGGTCTGGCCGATGGTGGCAATAGGCTGGTCGAGTGCCGTCATCCAACGAGGCAGGGGATCGGCCGCAAGACTACTTAGGGTCCTTAAGCAGCAATCCGAACCGGATGCAATGTTCGAGCCCAAACTGCAGCTTCCCCCCTTTTACGAGCTTCGTGCCGAAGGGATCTCTTTTGGCTATGGGGCCGAGGCTTTGCTCGAAGGGGTAAGCCTTGCCATAGGTTCAAACGACCGGCTGGCAATCGTGGGCAGGATTGGTTCGGGCAAGTCTAGCCTCATCAATCTCCTCGCTGGAGTGCTCGAGCCGAAATCCGGCGTTGTCCTTCTAAACGGAGCGAACATTCGATCTGTAAACTATATGACGCGCTCCAGGCTTTTAGGGGTCGTCGATGCGGAGGCCGTTCTTTTCTCGATGACGCTTCAAGAAAACATCACACTGGGGCTAGTTGGGTCAGTCATGCCCGATAAGGCAGAAATGCTTGAAGCGTTGAGGGTGGCCGGTTTTGAGGACGACGACCTGCAAAAGCTTCCAGATGGGCTTGAAACGCTGCTTGGGGAGCGTGGTATGACGCTCTCCGGCGGACAACGCCAACGAATCGCCCTAGCCAGGGCCATTTTGCGAAAGCCAGGTCTTTTAATCCTAGACGATGCCCTTTCCCAGCTCGACTATGAGACCGAAGCAAAGATTCTGAACAATTTGGCCGAGAAGAACATGGCCATTGTCCTCGCCACGAACAGGCTCCATACCCTAAGGTTTTTCAAGCGCGTTTACCTCCTGAGGGCAGGACGCATCTTCCCGGCCGTGCCCGAGGCCTTAGACCGTGAGCTGGCCTGGGGTGGATTGGGAGGAAGTGCGCAAGGGGATGCTCACGATGGCTAGCGTCCGCCTTCGGCCGCTAGGGGGCAACCCACGCTTGATCTCCTTTTTTTGGCCATACATTCAACCCTACAGGAGGATGTTTTTTCTGGCTTTTGGTCTCAGCCTTTGGAGCGGCGCGATGTATGCCTTTTCCCCGTGGTTGGTAGGCATCGGTGTGGACAGGGGAATCCTTGCAGGCAAGCCCCACGTGATCATCCTGTTGGCCGTGCTTATTGGGAGCCTTGAGATACTTCGATGCTTTTTGGGCTACGCCGGGGAAAGTCTGCTTCAAAAGGCGGGGCAAAAGGTGCTTGCCAATCTTAGAGGACAGCTCTTCTCGCGCTCTCTTTGGCTTCCTTCTGCCTACTACATAAAAGAGCCTACGGGCAAGGTCGTGACACGCATCACCAACGATGTCCAGGCGATGTCCGAGCTTTTCTCGACAGGCTTAGCCAAGGTGTTCGTCGACTTGGTCCTGCTCCTGGCCAGCTTGGGTGGGCTTCTTTGGCTGGATGCGCGTCTGTTCGGACTAACTGCCTTAAGCCTCCCGCTTATGGTAGTGACGTTTCGGTTTTTCTCGAAAAGACTTATGGATGTCCAGCGGAGAGTGAAAGTTTGCCTATCCAAGATTAACGCCTTCATTTCAGAAAACTTTTCGAACCTTCCTACGGTTCGGGCGTTGTTTGCCCACGCAGCGCAGATTCAGGGCTTCGAGAGGCTAAACGAAGCATACTGCGAGGCACAGATGGGGCAGGTTCACATGAACGGCCTGTTCCAGCCTGCAATGCGCACGATTAACGCGCTCAGCGTTTCGGCATTGCTTTGGGCCGGGGGGTTCTTTGTGCTCAAGGGCAAGATGGAACCAGGCGTGCTTGTGGCCTCGCTTATGTACATTCAGCAGATGTACCGACCGCTTCGAGACATGACCGAAAAATACTCGGTCCTGCTTTCCGCTTTCGCCTCCTTGGAGAGGATCGTCTCTTTTGGAAGTTTAGAAAAAGAGCCCATGAGCCCGTTCCCACGGGCGAAATGCAATGAAGGCCCTCTTTTGCTCAACTACGGGGTCGAATTTAGAAACGTTTCTCTTTCCTACGACGGAAAGAGAAACGCGCTGGATAGCGTAAGCCTCTGCATAAAAAAAGGAGAGCGTATCGCTTTGGTGGGCGAGACAGGGGCAGGAAAATCGAGCATGACCAGCCTCATGCTTCGATTCTTCGAGCCGACAGATGGCTCTATCCTTTGGGACGGAAAAGACCTGCACACCATTCCGCTTGTAGGCTATCGGAAGACGATTGCTTGGGTGCCGCAATCGATAGGCCTATTTACCGGGACACTTTTGGAGAACCTCACACTTTTTGATGAGCTCCTTGCTCCCAAGGCGCTGGCCCTCTTAGACCAGGCCGGGCTTTTGGCCTACTTTGAAGCAAAGCCTTCAGGCCTTCGTTTTCGTATTCAAGAAGGAGGGGCCAACCTCTCGCTCGGAGAAAAGCAGCTCATCGGAATCGTCCGATCTCTCGTGAAAGACCCGGAACTGCTCGTTTTGGATGAGGCCACCTCTGCGCTCGATCCTTTTACCGAGGGCTTGATTCAACGTGCAGTGGAAAGGCTTCTCCACGACAAGACGGCCCTGATTGTGGCACATCGACTCTATACCGTACAAACAGCTTCCAAGATCGTCGTACTCAAGCAGGGCAGAGTAGCCCAGTTGGGAACCCACGCCTCACTCCTCCAGGCTGGAGGCTATTACGCAAGCCTCTTCCAAGCAGGCCCGCTCGGTTTTCTTCCGTAAGAGGGTCGCTTTTTTTTGGACTAACTGAGAAAGCCTACCGTGGAAAGCCTGGAAAATAAGCCCAAATGAAACCTTGATTGACACTTGGCTCCATGCTGTGCAAGAATTCGGGTATATCAAAGAGGGTGGGTGGTTGAGGATGAATGTTTTGTCTGGGTTCAGCAACCCTACCAGCATAACCGAATGGGCGATGCTCCCTTTGGCCTGGCTAGGATCGCTTACGGTACGCAGCGCGCTTCTTTGGGATCTGCTTACAGACGTGCTTTTCGTCAACACCGCTCAACCCCCAGTTTAGCAGTTTCGTGGCAATGAAATGTCTTGACTTATCAACTATCCTTAGGGAGGAGGGGAAGCTATGGAGACCATCAACGCCTTTGCCCAAACATCTGGAACGCTTGTTCAGGCCCCAATCGACATTCTGAACGCCTCGATCGCTACGGTGCCCCAGCTTTTGCTTACCCCATTCCGTTTGATTACGGAGGGGCTCACGGGCATTACGGGCGCTTCAAGCGCCCTGTTTGAGGGGTTCTGGGGTTCTTTGAATGCACTCATCATCCCCATTGATGGGTTTTTGAACAGCAGTGCTGCAACGGTGGCTCTTCCGGCAAACATCACGCCATTCGTAGGGCCGTTTTTGGGTTAAGCGAAAACAACCAACAAGGAGGAACCTTAAATGGAAGGAATAACCGCCTTTAGTCAAGACTTGGGGGGCGTTCCCCTGGGGGCATTGGCCGATTCCATCAGCGGAATTGGCGATGTAGCCGGCGCCATCTTTGCCCTGCCTCTGACCTCGGCCAACCTGGTTCTTGAAATTGGCGCTCTCCCTTTCCAGGCGATGCAGGCCATGTTTGAGGCGATGACCGGCTCGGGTGCCGCGCTCTGGGAATCTGCCACCATCCTACTGACGCCCTTTGACCTAATCGGCGCTTCAATAGCTAACGTTACGACGGTTATCTAGCCAAGTTCTTGCCCCTCGCCGTTTTGTCCTAATCCGTTAGGCTGGACAGGAATTGTCCAGCCTAACGGAGCTACCTGCTCGCTGCAGGCAGAGCGGGGGTAGCTTTGGTTTTTTGGAACCATCTCAAAAGGCTTGACATTGCTCAATGGCGTGTGCAAGATGTTGCTTGCTCTCTATGGTTGTTTCACAAGCTGCAACTGTTGCAAGAATGCGGGCAAGGGGGGTCCGGGATGGCAGGATCGGGTATGAAGGGGGTTCGTTTTTCTGAAGAGCATATCTGGGTCGGGCTGAAAGACGGCAGGTTTATCGTTGGAGTAACAGACTGGCTCCAAAGGCAATTGGGGGAGGTTACCTACGTCGATTTGCCCGAAGTAGGGGAAATTCTCGAGCGCGGCGAACCCTTTGGAGAAATCGAATCGGCACGCACCATCAAGGAATTGGTAGCGCCCATTTCCGGAGAAGTCCTTCAGGTCAACGCCGACATTGAAAGTGAGCCCATGATTGTAAACGAAGACTCTATGGATGAAGGCTGGCTCTTGCAGGTTAGACCTGATGCGCCCGAAGAGTTTGATGAGCTCATGGACGAGGAAGAGTATGAACAATTCCTGGAAAGCCAAGAAGAGCAGGACGTATTCTAATCTCGCTCGAGCCGTGAGCTTGAGCCTGCCTTTTAAGATAAGCGACTAGCGACTAAGCGACGCGGCCTTAGGGGTGGTAGCCCCTAAGGCCGCGTTTCATCGAGCTCTTAATCTTAGGCGTTATCTTAGGCGTTAAAACGCCCCTTCTTCGATGGGCGGTGCCAGCGTATCCACGATAGGGCTCTCTCCAAGGATCGCGACGAGCAAAGGCCGCAATCCTTGAACGACCGCAGGGAGGCCTCCTGGATATTTTAGCGTGCCGTAAACCAAATCGATCGTCGACTGGATCGGGTCTTGTGGGTCGCCCACCATTGCGTTGAGCATCGGATATAGAGGGTAGATCAACGGGTCTATGTTGCGGGCGGCAAGCGCTTCCCTTCCTGCCGGTGAGTTGGCGATACCTACCACTAGGGCGGAAAGCCGGATTACGGTATCGCGTACGTCCTCTGCCGTAATCTGCGAAAGCGCCGGGTTCGTTCGAAGCTGGTTGGCAAGCTGTACGGTCTGCTGAGTCATGAGCGGGAGAAGATCCGGTGGTACGTTGTAGTGCCGAACATCCAAGGCGTGAAGAAACTCCTGGGGCGTGACGTGGCGAATGTTCGTATCCAGGTTTCCTTGTTGATCAGCACAGCCTAAAAACCCAAGGGAAAAAAACAAGCAACCGCCTCCTAACACGCGCCAAAGCTTGCCCATGGTCATACCTCTCGATGTTCGTTAACAGCATTCATAATTTTCGATGGACCAACAACTTTATAAAATATTCTTCTATTCTATGTCAATAGGAGTAGGCTTTGCTTGACCTTGGAGGATGCCTTGCCACGCCTTCGTTGACACCTTTGGGGGGATGCTGATATAATGAAGTCAGCGGGGACGTAAAGAAAAGGGGGAGCCATGGAGGCAGTCCAAGCGTTAAGCGTGGCGGATTTTATCTTGAACTCTCTCGAAAAAAATCCGGTTTGCCTTTCGAAATCCCTTCATGAAAGCTCGGTGATTCTAGCGTTCTTTAGGACGACATGTCCGGCGTGTCAGCTGCTTTTCCCCTACCTCGAACGCATTCACGATTACTACCCCATCCAGCGGATTTATGGCATTTCTCAAGATGCAGAGGCAACAACGAGGGAGTTTGCCGCGCGCTATGCCGTTGAATTTCCCGTCCTTTTAGATGAAAGTTGTTATGTCAGCGAAGAATTCGGCATCGATGTCGTTCCTACGATTCTATGGGTTGAGGCCGACATGTCTGTAGGCTTCTTCTCTAGCGGTTTTTCAAAGAAGGACCTAAACCTCCTTGGGTCAAGAATCGTCAAGCGTTACCGCCAGGAGCCAATCCAGATCGCCGCCCCGGATGACGGTGCTCCGCTTATCAAACTAGGCTCTTCGAGCAAAAGGCCCTCGTGACGCTTGGGCGCGGTGCTTTCTGAACTTGGCCAGTCTGTGGGCTTGGATGCGACGGCGATCGGCAGGCTTAAAAATCCTACACATCGAGATGCGTATTACGAGTGGCTTCAAAATGGCATGCATGCTTCGATGGGCTACCTTAAGAGGACGGCCAAGGTTCGTATGTACCCTGAAGAAGCGTTCCCCTGGGCAAGGAGTCTTGTCGTGGCGCTGCTGTCCTACAAAACACCCGAGAGCCCTTCATGGAAAACAGGAAGCATCCCCGAGAACTTCAACTCCCTTCCTCGCCTTTCTTGCTATGCGCTCGGCGAAGACTACCATCGCTTGCTGAAAGAAAGGCTTCTTTTGCTCCATGGCCTACTCGAGAGGCTGGCCAGAAAGGGCATAAAAAAGCGGATTTTTGTGGACACTGGGCCGCTATTGGAAAGGGAATATACGGCAATGGCTGGACTTGGATGGGTCGGAAAGAATACCTGCCTGATCCATCCCAGGCTTGGGTCGTACGTCTTCTTGGGCACGATGCTCCTAGATACAGAGCTGCCCGATTCCCAAGAATTCGCCGAAATCATTGAAGACCGGTGCGGAGCTTGCACGAGGTGCCTCGATGCCTGCCCTACGGGAGCCATTCAAAAGCCTTACCTGCTGGATGCTAACCGGTGCATATCCTACCTCACGGTGGAACACAAGGAGGCCTTTCAAGGTTCGGAGGCAAGCTTATTGGGGCCTTGGCTTTGTGGTTGCGACGTTTGTCAAGCCGTGTGCCCTTGGAACGTCCGGGCGAGCCTTGCTGTGAGCCCTGAAGTATACCCGGACCCATGCCTTTGCAGGGTCGATCTTCAACGCCTGGAGGAGCTTGACTTGCATGCCTACACAATGCTTACCCGGGGCAAGGCATTCGATAGGGTAGGCTGGGCGCAATTCCAAAGGAACCTACGGGCGGTTTCAAGCAACCTTAAGGCTCAATAGGCATCGAAATGGGACATCCATCAAAAATTCTTGTAATGGGTAGCGTAGCCTATCTCTTGGGCACAATTCCGTTCGGGATCTTGATATCGAGGGCGTTTGGTTCTGATGATCCCCGACAAAAAGGTTCTGGCAATATCGGGGCTACGAACGTAGCCAGGGTGGCCGGGGTGAAGGCGGGAATCCTCACGCTCGCCCTAGATGCCGGAAAGGCATCCTTAGCCGTCTCGCTTCCTCTAGCCTTTGGGCTTGGGCGGGGGCTTGCGCTTGCTTGCGCGCTCCTTGTCGTCCTCGGCCATATGTTTCCTGTATGGACAGGGCTTCGGGGAGGCAAGGGCATTGCCAGCATCCTAGGGGCGACACTCGTCCTCTCACCTGCTGTGGCGGCTGCTGGGCTCGTCGCGTTTGTGTTGGTTGTCTGGCTTACGCGGTACGTTTCGTTGGGGTCGCTCTTGGCGCTCCTTTCGGGGTTTGCAGCCTCTTGGCTTATGGCACCATCGGATTCTGGCCTCAAGGTAATCCTTTTCGCTTTCTTCCTGCTGGGAGCCATAAAACACGCGCCAAACATTAGGAGGCTTGCCAATGGGTGCGAGCCCAAGTTTCGGACAGGTTCGAGGGCCTAGAATGCCCAGGGTATTCTTTGAGGGGCTAGAGCGTTGCATCGAGGTGGAGTCCGGCACGACACTCTTAGAGGCGGCAGAACGGGCGGGAGTTGCCCTCCATCCCGATTGCCGCTTCGGCTGGTGTGGCTCGGATCCGGTAGTTCTTGTCGAAGGGGAGGGGCATGTAAGCCCCCAAGACGAGGACGAGGCAGAAAACATCGCGTTCAACCACTTTCCAGAAAGCGTAAGGATGGCCTGCGTGACAAAAGTTTATGGCGATGTTCGAGTCCGCCTTTTTAACCTCTAGTCCCTATTTGCCCTTGAAGTCAGGCTTGCGCTTTTCCAAAAACGCCATAGGCCCCTCGATCGCATCCTCCGAAGCAAACACCCGAAAGCCGTACTCGAGTTCCTTGTCAAACGCCTCCCGCAATTCTAACCCCAAGCACTCGTAAACAGACCGCTTGATCATCTGGACGGCGAACGGGCCGTTCGCCTTAATTCGCTCGAGGTAGTCCTCGGCCTCATCCATAAGGTTTTCATGCGTGACCACCTTGTTCACGAGCCCCATACGGCACGCCTCCTCTGCGCGGATCTTCCGGCCTGTAAGCAGGATGTCGAGTGCATGGCAAAGGGGGATTTGCCTAGGCAGCCTGACGGTCGAGCCGGCCAGTGGGAACAGCCCCCAGCGGGGCTCTTGAAGCGCGAACACGGCCCGCTCGGAAGCAATGCGGATATCCGTGGCGAGCAACATCTCAAGCCCGCCCGCGATGCAATAACCGTTGACCGCCGCGACGATCGGCTTGCTGAGCGTCCTGCCCCGTAAGAGCGCGTTGGGCATTGTTTCTGTAAGCTCCTTTGGAAGGGCGCTCTCTTTACGAACTGCCGAAGTGGCGAGGGGGATGAGCTCGCCAAGGTCCGCTCCCGAACAAAAGCTGTCTCCCACCCCTGTAACGAGTGCTACGCGAACAGCCTCGTCCGCCTCGATGTCGTCCCAAGCTTGAGCAAGTTCCGTTAGCATTCCCGGGGTGAGCGCATTCTTGGCACTGGGACGGTTAAAAACGACCCTTGCGACCCCGTTCAGCTTGCTGTAGAGAATGTTCACGGATTATCCTCGGATGATGAGCGTTGCCTTCGAGATGACGACCGGATCGTTCGTATGTTTGTCTCTAGCCTCTGTCTCAAGAACGATGAGCTTCATTGGCCCTGTTTTTCCCTCTTTTTCGGAGACATCCGCGATGCGCGAGGTGCAAACGAGCGTATCGCCGGCCTTGATCGGCTTGAAGTAAACATACTCCTGCTCTCCGTGCAGTAGCCTCAAGAAATCAATGTTCAACTCGGAAAGCAGGTCGATCGGGAATCCGAATGTGGTCGGAAACGTCGGAGGAGCGTAAAGGGTTCCGCCGGAATCATCGGAGAATAGTGGGTTAGCGTCTTGCAAGGCTTTAGCAAAAGCCTTTATGCGGTCTGCTTCGATGGTCACTTCGTAAGGTTTGCCGGCCCTTCCGATGATGCTTGCATCCATTGTGTTTCCTTCCTCTTCTACTTGGTTTTTCCCATAAAAAAGCCCATTTTGCCCAAACATACCATAGAATATGGTTGCTTTGAAAGGGCATCTTTCAAAGCCATCCTCCGTTGCTTTCTGATCAAACACTTGATGGAATGGTATTTTGTTGTGTAGGATGGATGGCGAGGAGTTTTTCTATCCAGGGTCAGGTAGATGCAAAAGGAGGTTGTCCGATGAAGTGGTTCCGAGTGTGTACGGCGGGTATCCTTGTGGTTGGAATGGCAGGATGCGGATTTATAGAGCGAAAAGGCGTAGACACGGCCACGCCGCTGCTTTCTCGCACAGTAGACAACATGATGCGCCTAAAAAGCGCTAGGTTGGCAGAAAGTGGGCTACCTTCTCAAATTCTGCTCATTTCGGCGCTCGTGGAGTTCACCCCAAACAATCCACGCCTCTTAACGATTGCCTCCCAGGCGTACGCCTCCTACGGACTCATGAAGGAAGATGCGGATCCAAATTACGCCTCCGAAATCTATCAGATCGGTAAAGAGTACGGGTTCCGGGCGCTCAAGCAAAACGGCAAGTTTGAAAAAGGCCTAAAGGAAGGCAAAAAACCCCACGAAATGGTCTCGTATTTTGGCAAGAACGACGTGCCGACGCTGTTTTGGGCGGCCATGAACTGGGGGCAGTACATCAACATGCACAAGAGCGACCCCAAAGCGTTGGTAGAAATCCCAGGCGTGATCGCATTCATGGGGCGATGTATCGAGCTAGATGAAACCTACTACTACGGCGGCCCGCACCTGTTCTTTGCCGCTTACTACGCTGGACTTCCGCCAATCATGGGAGGAGGAGCGAAGAAATCGATCGCAAGCTTCAAAAAATCCATTCAGGTTTCGAAGGGCAAGTTCCTGTTGCCTTACGTGTTCTACGCGCGATACTATACGACGCTCGTCAAGCGCGAAGACTTGTTCGAAAAGACGCTGCAAAAGGTTCTCGACACGCCTTCGAACGTCTTACCGGAGGCCTACCTTGCCAACGAGATCTCGAAGAGCAAGGCAAGGTTCTACCTCGAGCACAAAGAGTTGTATTTCTAAGGGAGCACCGGATGCGCTGGATAGAGAAGCTAAACGGCATCGTTGCGCAGTTCGAGACGTTCATTTTAATCTTGCTGCTAAGCGTCATGGTGCTTCTAGGGTTTTTTCAGGTAATCCTGAGGGATTTCTTCTCTTACGGGTTTACCTGGACAGATGAGCTTTTAAGAAACCTCGTCCTTTGGAGCGCGCTCATGGGAGGCTCGCTCGCAACAAAGGCGGGAAGGCACATCAACATCGACATTATTACCCGGACCCTCCACGGCAGGAGTCGGGCCATGGCGGAGGTTCTGGTAGATTCGGCCTCGACTGTCGTGTGTCTCTTCTTGCTCAAGGCTTCGCTCGATTTTGTCCGGATGGAACGGGAATTCCCCCAGGCCTCGATGTTCTTCGGCATGCCTGTTTGGGCGTTCGAGGTGATCTTTCCCGTCTTCTTTCTGCTTTCTGCGGCGCGCTTCCTCGTTCATGCGATGGATGGCCTTTCAGCGGTGGTTACAGGAAGAGAGCTCAAGGGAGGGGTTGTGGCCCACGATTTTAAGGTGGGAGGTTAGGCCATGATTGAGGCCGTTGTCGGAATCGGAGCTCTCGTCCTCATCCTTATGGGGCTTCCTTTGTTCGTTGGGTTTGGACTGTTGTCCATCCTGTGCTACCACTACATCGCCCAGATCGAAATCGCCAGCATGATTGCGGAGTTTTACCGATTTGTTGGCGCCCCTGGGGTCATGGCTATCCCGTTGTTTACGTTTTCCGGCTACCTCCTTGCCGAATCGGGGGCGCCCAAAAGACTCGTCGAGGTCTCCCAGGCGTTCTTTGGATGGATGCCGGCCGGGCTTGCGATGGTCTGCCTCATTTCTTGCTCTATCTTTACCGCGCTCACGGGTGCCTCCGGCGTGACGATCATCGCGATCGGCGGGCTTTTGTTCCCGGCGCTCATTGAGGCCGGCTACAAAGAAGAGTTCAATTTGGGGCTTCTCGTCTCGAACGGCTCGCTTGGGCTTTTGTTGCCGCCATCTTTGCCCGTGATCATCTACGCGCTTGTGGCAAAGGTTGACGTGGAGCAGTTGTTTGTCGCGGGGATTCTGCCCTGCCTCCTGTTAATCGCCCTTTTGTTTGCCTATGTATGGTTTCGTTCTGCAAAATGGAATATTCTTTCCCAGCCGTTTCACTTGAAGCATTGCTACGAATCGCTTTGGCGGGCCCGCTATGAAGTTCCACTGCCCTTCATCGTGATCGGCGGCATCTACTCGGGCTTGTTCACGGCTGCCGAGGCGGCCGCCATCACGGCCTTCTACGTCCTTGTCGTGGAGGTTTTGATTTTACGGGATATTCCCCTCCGGAAGCTGTTTAGCATCATGCAGGATGCGATGATGATGGTCGGAGCGATCATCGCCATCCTTGGGTTGGCGCTGGCCTTAACGAATTTCATTATTGACCAGCAGATTCCGATGAAGCTGTTCGATTACTTAAAAACGGTGCTTCCCAACCGCTACGCGTTCTTGATCGCGCTCAACGTGTTTTTGCTGATCGTGGGCTCCTTGATGGACGTCTTCTCCGCTATTGTCGTCACAGTGCCGCTGATCGTCCCGATCGCTCAGCAGTTCGGCGTGGATCCGATCCATTTGGGGGTCATCTTTTTGGCAAACCTTGAAATCGGCTTCATTACCCCTCCCGTGGGGATCAACCTTTTTATATCAAGCTTTCGGTTCAACCGGCCTATTACGGAGCTCTACCGTGCGAGCCTGCCGTTTCTGCTCGTTTTGATTGTTGGGCTCCTTATCATTACTTACTGGGAGAGCTTGAGCTTGTTTCTCCCGGAAATTTCGGGCATGCGGGCCCATGACCTTCCCGCCTATTTGCGAGGCGTGAGGTAGGCCATGCGACGTATAGGAACTAACCGTTCAAAAAAGGAGGGTGCGATGAGACAGGTTTACAAAACTCTTGCCGTTTTGCTCACGTTTTTTGTCGGGTGTTTGGCGCTTTTTTCCCCAGGCCCAGCGCTAGCTCAAGAAGAAACCTACGAGATCAAGGTGGCCACGCTGGCCCCTGAGGGGACGGACTGGATCGACGTGGCCAACATGATCAAGCGCTACATGGAAGAAAAGAGTAGTGGAAGAGTAAAGGTATTGATCTATGCGGGCGGTGTCATGGGAGACGACCCGGACGTAATCCGGAAGATGAGGTTGGGGCAGGTTCAGCTTGCCGGGTTCTCTGGGCACGGCACGCATCTGTGTGCGCCCGAAATGGCCTTAATGGAATTGCCCTACATAGTCGATACCGAGGCCAAAGTAGATGCGCTTTACAAGCAAATGAACCAGGAATTTAAAGGGTTTTTTGCCAAGCACGGGTTTCGGCTGCTCTATCTCGTTCGTGAGGGCTACAACCAGCTCTACACTCAGATTCCGATCCGTACGCTGGAAGACATGAAGAAGATCAAGCCCCATATGTGGACAGGAAAGGTCGAGGAACTAACCTTCAATGCCCTCGGCTCCAGGCCTCAGGCCATCGGTGCCGTAGAGAGCGTGCCCGCTATGCGCGCCGGCATCATCAACGCGCATTTTTCGCCCGCGCTTTGGGAGCTTGGCACGCAGCTTTTTACCATCGATAAGTATATTAACTTTCCCACCATGCGCTACCATCCAGCCTCGCTCGTCGTCGCCGAAAAGGCCTGGCAGCGCTATCCCAAATGGGTGCAGGACTTAGGCGTTGAGGCCTGCGAAAAGTACGGGCCCATCCTCTATCAAAAAGCGAAAGAGGGCGAGGTGAAATCGATCAAGGCGTTTGAAGAGTACGGGATGAAGCTCGTCAAGCTTAGCCCTGAAGAAGAACGGCCTTTTCGTGAGGCAACGAGGCCCATATGGGATAAGCTTGCTGGTGACGCCTACCCTAAAGATGCCCTCGGTAAGGCACTCGCTATTCTGAAAACGGTGAAATAGGTTAAACTGAAAAAGAGCGCGCCCGTAGCTCAGGTGGATAGAGCACCGGATTCCGGTTCCGGGTGTCGGGGGTTCGAATCCTCTCGGGCGCGCCAACTTGCCATTAAGAAGGGTTTTCTCTTCTTTTTGCCCCCGCAAGGCCAAAACCTCGAGACGGTAGCCGCTAATGCATAACCGTGGGATGTGCAACGCGCCCTAGAGCCCTTTCATCCGCCAAAGAACGGCTACGCTGTGCGATATGCTGTCCTGTTGTCCATCTTAAGCGAACACCAAGGGCCTATTGAGCATGGAAGAGGCTTGAGCGCGCCGTACCCTCCCATACGTCGTAGAAGCCTAGGTTTTTAATCAATGTCTTTTCTCCTGCCGGCCGGGAATCGGGCCCTAAGCTGACTTCGTCGCACCCTTCGCCCGCATGGAGAGGTTGGTAGGGCTTTTCCATGCAACGCCCGCCCGCGCTGAAGCTTTATCGCCTAGCGTGCGAAAGACTTTTTTGGGGGCTCTAGGGAGCAAATAGGCTTCATTAGATGGACATCTTGGCGGGACGAAAAGATAAATGCTGGTGCCGGAGGCCGGGATCGAACCGGCATGGAGTTACCCCCGCGGGTTTTTGAGACCCGTGCGTCTGCCTATTCCGCCACTCCGGCTAGCATGGTCTATGGGGTAGTTAGGATACCATAACTTCTTAAGGCTTTGCTAATCCGCTATTGCACCTCATGCCCCATTAGGATTCGCAACGTGGAAGAGGGCTGTCTTTAAGGTTCCTCCAAAGGCATGGCATTGGTTGCAGAGTGCGGGGGCGTTGTGCTCCTTCTTGTCCACATGGCAGGCTAGGCACGTGTCCCTCGAGGACAGCTTCCAGTTATGGGGCTTGTGGCAATCGGTGCAAGCGGCGCTGGGATGGCCGCCAGCGGCATGGAGCCCTCCTAGGCCAGTATGACAACCTTTGCAGTCGTTCTGCGGTTGGCGAGCTCCTGCGAGCTGATGGCAAGTCCCGCAATCGCCGGACATCATGGGCGCGCGCTTATTCAGCTTGTGGCATTCTGCACAGTCGATCGGCGGCCGGTAGCCAGCAGCATGGCATTGGTTGCAGAGAATTTCTTTGTGACGACCTTCCAAGGGAATTGGGTGCCAGGACATGTCACTCTTGGGAAAGGTACCGGCCAAGGGGGTAAAAGGCCCACGTTCAGGCATGGTATGGCAAGCGGTGCATTCATTGGTTACAACCTTTCCTTCTGAGGAGACGTGCTTGCCGTCGTGGCAACGGAAGCATCCAGGCCAGTTCCTGTGGCCAATGTTCATGGCGTAGGTTTTCCAGTTGACGTTCATGGCTGGAAAGACAGAGCGGTCGTAAATCCCGGAAATGGCCCGGACGGAAGCATTTAGATCCGCCTTGCGGTATTGGAAGACGGTTGGATAGTTTTCTTTGTAAAACCCCTCGATCGCTCGAGCCATGCGAGTGTGTGCATCGCTGCGGTCCTTGTAGGAAGCTACGAGCGTGTCCACCGCAAGCTTTTTCATCCACGGAAGGTCTTTGGGGATGATGCCGCCGACCAGTGCCTCGTCTACAGCCTGGTCAGGGGCCAAGAAAATGTGCGTTGGGCGGTTGTGGCAATCCATGCAATCCATGGTGTGGCGTGGAACGGCCTCTAACTGCTCTTTGGAGAGTTTCGTGTTTTTATCGGTGTATGTCGTGATTCTCCCTGTTCTGTTGTCCTTTACGCGGACCCAAGGGATTTTCTGAAAGTGACGGTCTTCTGCGGCAAAGGTAACCTGGTTCTCGATAACCATGTGCCAATGAACCCCAGAGTTTATCCCGAGGTTTGGGCTTCCTCCGCCCGTTTTCACGAGCAGGCTGACCTGTTCGGCCGTATTCTTCTCGTCGTAGCGAAAATGTGGGATTTGGAGCATCCGTGCCCCGTAGAACTTTTGCGGCCAGTGGCATTCTTCGCATGTTTCGCGTGCCGGGCGCAGGTTGGCAACGGGAACGGGAATTGGTCGCTCGTAGCTGTTGGTTAATACGGCCCATACTTGTCGCATTCCCGAAAGCTTCGAGCGAACGTACCAGGAAGCGCCAGCTCCCACATGGCAATCCACGCAGCGAACACGGGCGTGGGGCGAATAAAGGTATGCGGTGTGTTCGGGTTCCATGACAGTATGGCATACCTTGCCGCAAAAGGTAACGGACTCCGTAAAAAGGAAGGCGTTGTAGCCTGCAAAGGCTAAAAGAAGGAAGAGGATAGAGCTTGCGGCCAACGCAAGTGCGAATTTTCTCCTATGGCTAGGGTCATTCAAATCGAGCCTGGGGAATGGGGGCGCTTCTGTGATTCCAAGCCTACGCCTTCGGAGGCTTTCAAGGGCCATGCCAAACAGGAAAAGGGCTAGGCCAAGCGTAAGGATGCCTGGGAACACCATGTACGTAAAGATGCCTATGTACGGGCTGGAAGGCGCTAACCCTATCCCCCACAGGGCGCTTCCTAGGATGAACAAGGCGCTGATAGCGATAATGAAAGCGCCAAAGTAGCTCACGGTGTTCTTATACAACCCTACGCTACTGGAGCGTTCCCCCACTACTTCTCCCTTTAAGGGCTTTCAATGGTTTAACGTATACTGAACGGCTATTCTATTTTTTATTTCTGGATCCAAGCGGTACAGAAGGCCTAACATGCCGACCGCCTGGTGCATGGCATGCCCTTCTTTGTTTGTTTCTGGACAAATTCTTGCGCTGGTTCCATACCATAGCGCACGAATTGCCCAAAAGTCAAAGGTGTAATCTTTAATAGACTAAATAAAATACGGCAAAAAAATCCCTTGAAAAACCCCCGATGGCATCGGGGGTTTTTCAAGGGGCAGGTTCACCTTAAGGGCGATATTCCTGGAGGAAGGAGGGATACGAGGCTAAGGCCTTGCAGCTGCCGCCTGTGAGATCCCCTTGACAGTCATCGTCCCATCCGGCTGGACGCTGTGGCAATCCTGGCAGCGGCCGCCGTAGAACATGACAAAGTGGTTGTTTTCTCCCAAAAGGTGTCCTTGATGGAGAACTTTATAGAACTCTGGTGCGGCCGACCCGTTGTGACAAGCTTGCATGCATTGGGTAGGGGTGTTGCCCATGTTGGAGTCTACCTGGGGGTGCCTACCTTCTCTTTGCATTAAAACCATCATTGCGGGCAAGGAAAAGAGCGATGTGACCCCTTGTGGGGTATGGCAAGTCAGGCAGACAACGTCCTGATCGGCGGCCTTGGCTTTTGAAAGGCCGAAGCCAGGTACCGCTACCATGCCTATTAGGCCAAGCCCAAGAAAGGAAAGCGCCGTTTTCTTTTTCATTGTGTATTCCCCTCCTTTTTTATTTTATTTGTCGCAAGTTTGTAGCGTTAATGGATCAAGCTCGTGACTCCGGGCATGATGTCGAGGAAGATCGGCCCAAGGATTGGAATCTGAGCAATTGAGTTCACTATGGGGAAAATGACTCCCATGAGCGTTGCGGCGAGGTCGGCCGGAATCGTGATGGGTAGGTTGACAATTGGTTGAATTAGCGGGCCGACAACCGGCTTGATCGAGGCAGCCGTGTTCATGGAAAACCCTCCCTTTTTTGTTTAACTAGAACATTGGCGCAAAAGCAGAACATATGCATACATTCAGGAGGAATTTTAGTCTCGTAACTGATGCCTTGTCAAGCCCTCCATACCATATGGTCCGTTTGACCATTTTGTGCATAATGTGCTAGGTTACAACCCAATATTGAGATTGAAAACTGGGCATCATTGAGGAGAACGATGAAATTCATATTAAAGTGTAGTTGGGGTAGGATGAGCAGAATGTTGATGCCTTTAGGAAGAATCGGGCTCCTCGCTTTTTTTTGTTTAGGTCTTTCCGGGCCAACGGCATACGCGCTTACCAACGAAGATTGCCTGATGTGCCATGCCAACATGGAGCCAAGACTCGATGCATCCGTATTTTCTCAAAGTGCCCATGGCGGGCTGAACTGCCAAGACTGCCACGAGAACATCCAAGACGTTCCCCATCAAACGCAGCTCAAATTGGTTCGCTGCGGGAATTGTCATACGCAGGAATTCGCGGAATATCAGCTGGGGGTCCATGGCAAAGCTTTGGCCAATGGAACGAAAGACGTCCCTTCCTGCGCTTCTTGCCATGGAACTCATGATATTTTCCCTAAAAGTGATGTTCGCTCCAAAGTAAACCCCCTGAACCTCCCCGGGGTTTGTTCGGGATGCCATGCCAGCCAAGAGATCACTCGCCGCCATCCTCTGCCATCTCCGGAATTTATCGAAAGTTACCAGAAGAGCGTCCATGGGCAAGGTGTGTTGAAGAGTGGCCTGGTGGTCGCGGCCGTATGCTCGGACTGTCACGGTGGCCATAGAATCCTGCCCGCCTCGGACCCCGCGTCCTTGGTCAATCCAAAAAACATCCCTAAGACCTGTTCTAAGTGCCATGCAGGGATTTTTAGGGATTTTACCAGGAGTGCTCACGGAGAGGCCTGGAGGGCTGGCAAGAGTTACGGGCCTGTGTGTACCACTTGCCATACGGCGCACAGTATTTCCTCACCCCGTACGGCGGCGTTTCATGGGGGGATTGCCGAAGAGTGCGGAGGGTGCCATGTCGACAGGACCCCTAGCTATAGAGATACCTTCCATGGTCAAGCCACTTCGCTCGGTCTTATTCGGGCGGCAACCTGCCCGGACTGTCATACCGCGCATTTGAACCTTCCAAAAGAAAACCCTCACTCCAGCATCAACCCCAAAAATCTCCCCGGGACTTGCGGCAGGTGCCATGGACAGGTGTCCAAAGGGTTTATTCAATACGACCCCCATCCTGATCCAAAGGACAAATCAAAGAACGCTGTCGTTTTCTACACGTACACGTTCATGAATTGGCTGCTTTTGGGGGTGTTTGCCTTTTTTGGCCTTCATTCCGCACTTTGGATCCAGCGGAGCCTCGTTGCTTCGGTGCGTGGGGAGTTCCCTAGGCTTGACAAAGAGGGGCCATGGGTCCGGCGCTTTAGCCAGACCAACCGGATGACCCACCTAGTCATCGTGATCAGCTTCTTGCTCCTTGCAGCTACGGGACTGCCCCTGAAGTTCCACTACACACCCTGGGCAAAGGTTGTAGAGGCCATATTTGGCGGGATCGAGGTGACTCGCTATCTCCACAAGCTTTTTGCCGTCGTGACGTTTGGATATGCGATTACGCATGTCAGCTATCTTGTCTACCGCATTTACAAAAAAGGCGAGCTAAACCTTCTGTACGGCCCTTTCAGCCTGACTCCGCGCCCCAAGGATGCGCTTGACCTTCTTGCAAACCTTCGCTGGTTCCTCTACATGGGGCCGAGGCCCAAGCTCGGACGCTGGACCTACTGGGAGAAGTTCGATTACTTCGCCGTGTTTTGGGGAATTCCGATCATCGGAGGATCCGGACTCATGCTTTGGTTCCCGGGTTTTTTCACAAAATTCCTCCCCGGCTGGGTTCTGAATGTGGCCATGATCGTCCACTCCGAAGAAGCGCTTATGGCTATCGGGTTTATCTTCCTGTTCCACTTCTTCCACACCCACTTAAGGCCGGAAAGTTTTCCTTTAGACACCGTCATCTTTACTGGAAGCATGCCCTTGGAGCGGCTCAAGGAAGAAAGGCCGGAGGAGTACGAGCTTTTGGTCAAGAAAGGCGAGCTTGAACGCCTGATTGTCCCGGCTCCATCGAATAGTTTGCTGCGTGCCTCTCGGATCTTTGGCTTTGTGGCGCTTACCGTGGGGCTTTGCCTGATTTGGGCGATCCTGATCACGGCGGTACTCCATATGTTGGCTTTATAAGCATGGACTCTGGAGGCCTCAGCCCTAGGGCTGAGGCCTCCAGAGTGTCGCCTTGAGCGGGGGCCTTTCTAGGGTTCGTATTGAACGCTCCTGCCACCCTTGTTTGTCATCCTATTCGTTGCCGTAGGGTAAGTGCGTTTGCTTGCCTAAGCAATCCAATATCCTTGTTGTTTGTGTGTTTGGGCTAATTGTTCAGTAACGCCCGGAGCAGGGCCCGTTTTCAGCGTATACTTGCCATGCATTCATTTATCTTGGGAATGGGCAGAAACAAGCAATACGGGTATACTTGTGTAGGTCAAGAGTTTATTCCGTGGTTTACATAAAAAAACATGAATGTTCTTTTTGAGTCTTTCTTGCACGCGATCGTGGATGCCGTCCTTGTAGGGGTCGGGCTTCGGGTATGGGGGATTGCCAAGGCAGAGCCCAGACAACGCTTCATGTCCCTTATTTTAATCCTTCCCGTCTCGACGCCAATTCTTTTTTATGGGTGGAGTACGGAGGGGAGCTTGCCTGGTTTTTATCGTGGAGCCCTCTTTAATGGTGAGAGATGGCTCCACGTAGAGCTATTAGGCATTCCTTTCTTTCGATGGGGGTTTTTCGTGTTAATGGGGGCTTGTGCGGCCGCCTTCTTGTTCCAAGAGCTTTTGCCTATCTACTGGCACTTCAGACAATCGAAACGCATGCGAAGGTTGCTTAAGGACCATTGGGAGAAAATAATCCCCCTGGAAACGCTAGGCATCCCCCCTATAAAAGAGCTCGAGGGGTTGCGCATTCAAGTGTTGCCGGACCATTGGGGTGGCATTAGCTCTCTCTACGGAGGTTCGCCCAGAATTCTGATAGGGGAAGGGCTGCTTGAAGAGCTTGACCGAGAGGAGCTTCGTGCGGTTGTGGCGCACGAAATCGCCCATCTTGGCATAGGGCGCAGGCCTTTTATGCTCCTAATGTATGTGTTTCGAGCGATTGCTTTCTTAAACCCAGTCGCGCTTGGTGCGTTTCGGTTCATCGCTAACGAAGAAGAGTGCGTGTGCGATGACAGGGCGGTGTGGCTGACTTCTGTCAGCCCACTAGCCTTGGCAAGCGCCCTTAAAAAACTCTACCAGCCCGATCAAGAGCCCGAGCTTGCGGACTGTAGTAAACAGGAGGTGCCAGGACTGTTCCGGAACCTATCTGCCGTGGGGCTAAGAGAGCAGCTTGACAAACGCATCGAAAGGCTTCGTTCCAGAACCTACTCCTCGGACGACACTGAGTATTGGTCAGAGCTGTTTATCGTGACGCTTGGGTGCCTGGCGTTTTCTTTTGCCGTTGTGGGCTAAAAAATGGGTCGATTGAAGGGTCTCCTTTGTTTTTGTATGTTCGGCGTCTTGTTTGCTGGAGCACTGTGGATCCTGAACGCTGTCCCTCTTTTGCTCAAGCAGGAAGGTTTCAGGTCCTTAAAAAACATTGGGGAAACGCAAGCCTACCTAGGCACAAGGCTTTCACTTCCCCGTTATTTTTCTCCCGGGCTTGTTTGGCCACCGTGTGCAATCCTAGCCCAACGAAAGCCGTTTCCCGCCTACGTTGTCCAATTTCAAAAAAGGGGGAGGGACGGGGTTTCGTTGGTCCTTTCGATGTCACCCGCTAGACACCCGCTATCCGGGGTCCACATCGAGCCCGCCATGGGCTTGCGTCGCATGCGTGTCAAGCTTACAGACCAAAGCGCGGAGTTGATGATAGGTCGCCTTCGCTCTGGGGAGCGTTGTTGCCTGCTTTCTTGGGTGCAGGCTGCCAAGAGATGGACGTTAAGCGGGGTGTTGCCCCCTTCCGAGATCCTGAAGATGGCCGAGAGTATGGACTTGCCTTAAAAAATACCTCATTGCATTGAATTCAAAATACCCTGTATACTCTCAAGGAGGTACAAACTGGAAAAGGGCGATACTGTGAGGCTAACGCAGGGGTTTGTAGGGTTAATTTTTGTTGGTCTAGGTCTGGCTCCTACAATGGCTTTGGCTGAGACGACGACCCAGCAAGAGCTCGGTCAATGCATGTCTTGCCATGCCAAGCCAGGGCTCGTGAAACGCTTGGGAAAGAATGAGAAAGTCTCGCTAACCCTCGACCTTCAAGCCTACCGGGCCTCGGCCCACAGCTCGCTCGTTTGTCAGGATTGCCACACGCGGTATTCCACGAAGGCTCATCCGGTAGGTTCGTATACGAGCCGGGAGGAGCTCGCCAGGGAGCACTCCGGGGCATGCACGAGTTGTCATTCGCTCGATCAGCTAAGCGCGTTGCCCGTCCATGAAGATGTCCTGAAGCCAGGGCATCCGGTTGCATGCTCGAGTTGTCATGGGGCTCACGAGATCCAGCGGGTCGTGGGCGGCGGGGCTATGGTGAAGGAGCGTGCCTACTGCCTTTCGTGTCACGAGCAGCACATTGAGATGACCTTCGAAAATGGGGAGACCAAGGATATTTATGTCGAGCTTCGTTCGCTCCTTGCCTCTCCGCATGCGAGCCTTGCATGCTCGGACTGTCACGTGGGGTTTTCAAGAGATCACCACCCGGATCGCTCGTTTCAGGACGGGAGGTATTACACGCTTGTTTTATCCGAGAGCTGTAAGCGTTGCCATTTCGACAAGTATACCCGGACTCTAGACAGCATGCATTACCGAGTCCTCATGAAGGGAAATGCGAATGCGCCGGTATGTACCGACTGTCACGGCTCGCACGGTATCTTGCCTGTCGGCAAGGACCATTCCATAAGCGCGAAGCGCTGCATGCGATGTCATGAGACCATTTATACGACCTATACAAAGAGTGTGCATGGAAAGGCCTTGTTAGGTGAACACAACATGGATGTGCCCGTATGTGCCGACTGCCACAAGGCACACGAGATTCAAGACCCAAGGACGCTAACCTTTCGTGACCGGATCCCGGAGATGTGCGGGAACTGCCATGCCAACAAAGAGCTCATGTCTCGCTATGGGCTTTCCCCAGCAGTAGTGAAAACATACCTCCAGGATTTTCACGGAGTTACGCTTTCGCTTTACAAAATGCAAAGGGAACTAGAGGGTACAAGCTCGGCCAATCCTATTGCTGTATGTTCAGACTGCCACGGGATCCATGACATCCAGAAGCTCTCGGAACAAGAAACGGGCCTTGTACGCCAAAACCTGCTCAAGCGCTGCCAGGCATGCCATCCTGGGGCCACCCAGCGGTTTCCCGATGCTTGGCTCTACCACTATGAGCCAAGCCTTGAAAAGGCCCCCTTGGTCTACGCAGTAAACCTTTTTTACAAAATTTTCATCCCGTTCATGGTCGTGGGATTGCTGTTGCAGGTTTTCTTACATGCCTGGCGCTACATCGTGAACCGTTAAAAAGGGTGGGAACCGTGACCGAACGAAAAATGGCCTTTGTGCAACGCTTGTCTTGGGTGCGAATCATCGAGCACTGGGTGAATGCTTCCGTGTTCATCCTTCTTGTCGTTACAGGGCTTTCCCAAAAGTTCTATACGTTCGAGCTGTCCCAGCGCTTGATCCTGTTTTTTGGCGGCATTGATTCGACGCGCTTGATTCATCGTGCCTGCGGGGTGCTGTTTGCCGCCGTTTTGGTTCTCCACATGACCGTCGCGGTTGTAGGGGTCGTGCTGAAGCGTTGGCAGCCGACGATGCTCATCAACAAAAAAGACTTCTTTGACGCCATAGACAACCTAAGGTACTACTTTGGGCTTTCCGATCACCCGGCAGCTTGCGACCGTTATGATTACAAGCAGAAGTTCGAATACTGGGGAGTGGTCATGGGAGGTATTGTCATGGTGGCTACGGGGTTTGTCCTTTGGTTTCCGACGGTGGCGACGTATCTGCTACCCGGAGAGCTAGTGGCCGTATCGAAGGCCATCCACACGAACGAGGCTATGCTTGCCTTCCTGATCATCTCCATCTGGCATATCTACAACGCCGTCTTTTCCCCGGAGGTGTTTCCTTTAGATACGGTGATCTTTACGGGGAAGATTTCGAGGGAGCGCATGATGCACGAGCACCCTCTAGAGCTTGCAAGGCTCGAGGGAAAAAGCTTAGAAGAGCTCCTTCAAGAAAAAGAGGGCTTTTCTCATGCATCCAGCCCTTTAAAGCCCCCTCCGAACGACTAACCCAAACAGGCCACGCGTGCACCTCCCCCAATTAACTCGCCGCATCCTCCTGCTCGTTATCGCAAGCCTTCTGCCGCTCGTTCTGGGCTATGCCCTGATCCTTGCCGCTTCGGTCCGGTATGGCAATCAAGGTGCGCTACGATTTACGCAGACCAGGGCAAGGATTCTTTCCGAATCGGTTAAGCTCCATTTGGAGAAAAACCTCGTTTGGCTCTCGGACATCGCGCTCGGTCTTTCTTTTGGCGAGCCCGCCAAGGAGACCCTTAGACAGTCAAACCCCTACTCGTTGCTCCGTCATGGGTTGATCGTCACCGATCTAGAGGGGAACGTCAGGGCCTCATGGCCGGAAACAAGCATTCGCAAGCTTGCCCCGGAAGTGCTGGCTAGGTTGAAGGAGGAAGGTTCCCCGAGCAGACCTTTCGTATCCGGCCTCGTGGCCAAAGAGCCCTCGGGCCGAACCACAGGCTTTATGCTCGCGCCGGTACGCGAGAGCGCCGGCAAGATTAAGGGTTGGGTGGGAGGAGAGTTGGACTTCCAAGACCCTGTTTTCGTTCGGCTTCTTGAAGCAGGCAGAGAGCCTTCAGACAACTTCGTCGCAATTTTAGACGATGCCGGTCGGGCTTTTGCGTTTATAGGAGACTCTAGGGCCTTTCTCGTTAAAGGGCATGCTGGACTGATTAACCAGGCCCGCTACGATGAGAGCCCTCGGACTGTTCGCTGCAAAGGGTGTCACAAGAAAGGCGCTCGTGGGGGCGTGTTGGCCGTTGCTTCCGTTACGCTCGCCCCTTGGTGCGTCGCGATCTTAACCGTACCGAATGGTCCATCGGGTTCTCCGCTTGGCCTGTGGAAGGCCTTTGGGCTTTTGGGATTGGGATTGTCGCTGGGTGGACTTATTCTTGGCGTGGGGATGTCCCGCTCGATTCTTCAGCCTATACGCTCACTGATCGAAGGGGCAAAAAGGATCGGGGACGGTGATCTCTCCATCCCCGTCCCCATCCAAGGAAGCGACGAGATTACGGTTTTGGCGGAAGGATTGGAGCAAACCCGGCTTAGGCTCCTCGAGTCGTTTCTAACGATCCAACGGGTTAATGAAGAGCTCGAGGCCAAGGTTCAAGAGAGGACCATGCAGGTGCAGTCGCTCTTAAGGAAGGTCATCGGCTCCCAAGAGGAGGAGCGGAAGCGAATTGCACGCGAGTTACACGACGTAGTCTTGCAGGACATCGCCGCATTTTTGATGAAGCTAGACGTGCTCGCGTTGAGCGAGCGCAAGGATCAAGGACGAATCGAGAAGATGCGCGGGCTTTTGACCAAAGCGATGGAGGATATTCGTGCCATCATTCAGGGCTTGCGTCCGAGTATTCTTGATGATTTGGGGTTGGATGAGGCCCTAAGGTGGGTTGTGGACCGAAGGTTTCAGGATCAGGAATGCGAGGTCTCGATTGAGGTCAAGGGCTATTCTAAGGGGCAGTTGGACTCAAACATAGAAACTGTTACGTTCCGGATTGCCCAAGAGGCCCTCACCAATGTCCTTAAGCATGCAAGAGCGAGCCGCGCTGTCCTCCGGCTGAGTTGTTCGAGTCGTAGGCTTACCCTTTTCGTTCATGATAACGGGGTAGGGTTCGCGGCCGCCGAGTACAAGAAAGAGGTCCGTACGACGGTCGGGTCGGGCATTGGGCTCCAGGGTATGGCAGAAAGGGCCTCGCTTGTCGGGGGGAGGCTCAAGATCCGGTCATCTCCGGGTAGAGGGTCCCATGTGCGGCTATTCATCCCTTTAGGGAGGTCAGTAGATGAAACAGCCGATTAGGGTTTTAATCGTGGACGATCATGCACTCTTACGTGAGGGCATTGCGGCCATCCTTCAGACGGCCGAGGACATCCGAGTTGTGGGCGAGGCGGCTGACGGGCTTGAAGCGATTAAAAAGGTTGAAGTGTTGCACCCCTCGATCGTTCTTATGGACATAGCCATGCCCGGGCTTGGCGGGCTCGAGGCGACGCTAGAGATTAAAAAACTGTTCCCGGGGGTTCGGGTGCTCGTGCTTACCCAGTACGACGACAAAGAGTACGTTGACAGGTTTCTCAAGGCAGGCGCTTCTGGTTTTATCCTTAAGCGTGCGCTGGGTAGGGAGCTCATCGATGCGGTTCGGTCCGTCGATAAGGATGAGGTTTATCTCCATCCAGCAATCGTCAAGGACGTAGTCGAAGGATATTTAACGAAGGACAAGCCCGCTGCTTCTCCCTATGACAGGCTTACAGATAGGGAGAAACAAGTCCTCAAATTGCTTGCAGAGGGGCATACTCACAAAGAAGCGGCGAGCCTGCTGGGAATTGGCGTGAAAACCGTTATTACCCACCAGGCTCACCTCCAAGAAAAGCTTGGGCTCTCTAGCCGTTCCGAACTGATCCGGTTCGCCATCCAGCAAAAAATCATCCGAATCGACACTCCGTAATTAGCCTTCCGGGCACGAGCCCAAAGCCCTCACGTCTCTCGATCGCTCCTTCCTTACTGAACCTTCGGCGCTGTGGGAGCTCCGCTCTTGGGCGGACACTTGGCAATTTTGTCATCACCATGGCATTTCATCCCGCACCCGGGCTTGGCATTCCCACACATGTTGGGCTTTGCCAGAAGGGGAGCGCTAAGAATGCAGAGCGCCACGAATGCCGAGGATAAACAAAGGGCTGCGCGCTTCATGCAATACCTCCTTTTTTGGTTGTGTTGTTGACCTCCAAGAATAACTTCCACCGCCATTTCTCTTTTTTCAAGGAGTATACCAAGAATAGTCACAAAAGTGAAGGGCCTTTTATGCCATTAGGAAAGAAACCATGAAACTATACCATAAGGATCTAATGAGGATATATTGTACATTCCATGCGAACAAATCATATTATTGCAGGGTTGCATTCTCGTTATTTTTGCTTTAAAATTCCATTGAGTTCAACATTCAACCCCAAAAGGAGGGAGCCTATGAAAAAGCTCGCGTTTCTTACGGCTGCGGGGTATTTCGCCCTTGCATTTCTCTTTGCACCCGGTGTGTGGGCAAGGTCCAGCATGTGTGGGCAGGCAAAGCCCGGGTGTGGGGGGAGTTGCCACGGCGACGACAAGGTGCAGAAGTGCCCCAAAAAGAAATCTGGTGCTCTACAGCAATTCTTCGGCCTGGATGGCTTGGAGTCTGGCTTGAGTAAGAGCTTGCTTCAATAACCCAACAAAAGAAGGAGGTTGCGATGAAACGCCTTCAGATTGGAATCCTAAGCATTGCCGTACTCTGCGGCTTCGGGATGTTTTTGGGCTCGCAGGCCTTTGCTTCAGGCGGGCTGACGGTTACCGGGTGTCCTTGCCATGGGGCCATGAAAACTCAGGTTCAGCAGCCGAGCATGGATGGCCTGCTCAAGGCTCTCCTTGGAAACGCCAAGTAGCGGGAAATAAACCATAAAGGGAGGAGACGGCATGTCGAGCAAAAAGGCTATTGCAATAGGAGTAATGGCGGGCCTGATGGGGAGTGCGGCGTTAGCTAGCAACGCGTTTGCCATTGCGCAGACCGGGCTTCTGGGTACGCTCTCCGGTCCACTCATGCAACCTTTGGTTGCCTGGGGTTGTGCACACACTTGCCACGAGAGCGAGGTTTTCCCGGATGTCGTTGCCCATAACGCTGGCCTTTTGAAGGCCCCGGTCAGCGGCCAGGCCTCTCAAGAAGCTCTCCTAAAAGCGCTTCTTGGGCAAGCACAATAAATACAAACCAAGAAGGGGTAGGAGCATGAAAAAGCTTGGACGTTTATCCATTGCCGGTATTTTAGGAGTAGGGCTAATGGCCACTCCTTTGTGGGCTTCGGGAACGGTAAGGCCGTTGCAGTCCGTAGGTAACATCTGCGGGCTCTACATGTGTCATCCGATGATTGAATCCGTAACCTCATTGGGAGGAAACGTTTTGGGTTCTATGGGACTTTTCTCCATGCTCGAAAACTGGGAAACAGTCGGCATGGGCTCGCCCTACTACAAGGCAGACGTCCAGCGAACGTTGCGCTATAGCCCAGAGCGTTAGCCCTGTTTGAGCAAGGCGTTGTTTGCTCTAAGCCAATCAAGCCCTGGCCTTTAAAGGCCAGGGCTTGATTTTTAAGGGGTAAAGCTCCGACAGGATAAATTACTTACCCTGTCGTCCTTACTACTGAACCTTCGGCGCTGTGGGAGCTCCACTCTTGGGCGGGCACTTGGCAATTTTGTCATCACCGTGGCATTTCCCGGCGCATCCAGGCTTGGCTTGCGGACACATGGCAGGGCGGGCCATCAAGGGGGCGGTGAAAATCCCTAGCGCAACGAGCGCCGCGGACACCCCAAAAACTGTGCGCTTCATAAAGCTCCTCCTTTTCGTTTGTGTTGCCGGCTTTCATTGAAGCCTTGCATGCTAAGCGCAACATGCGCTCCAAAGTATACCAAAAAAATTGAGAACATATACTCCATCAACGGCGCCCTTGCGTGTCTCGGGCTATGCATCCATCAGGAAGCCGTACTGCACCTGTCGGCAGGAGTCTTGGTATCGAGCATGCCAGGTATAGGCTTTGATCGTAGAGTCAGCCCTTAATGGATGGTATCGAAAGCGTTCATGGTGTGCTTTTACTCAGAAACTATGGCCACCGGATGATCGTTTGCTGGGATTTTTTGGACGCTTCCCCTTCCCGTAGCCTTGGGATTGGACTATAGTAAAAGAAACAACTTGAGTGAGGCGTTTTGTGGAGGGAAACGAGAGGTATCCTGTAGCGCTTACCTTTGATGATATCTTGCTTCTGCCGGGAGAATCGGACTTTGTTCCTGCAGAAGCCGACGTGCGCACAAGGGTTTCCAGGGCTATTCCGCTCCATATCCCCGTCCTTTCGGCCGCGATGGATACCGTGACCGAGGCGGCAACGGCTATTGCGATGGCCAAGGAGGGTGGGCTTGGCATTATCCACAGGAACATGCCGATCGATAGGCAGGCCAAGGAGGTGGAGCGGGTCAAAAAGTCCGAATCGTGGATGATCGTCGACCCGGTTACGCTCAAGCCTGAAGCAACACTCTTAGAGGCGATCGAGATCATGGACCGCCACAAGATCTCGGGTGTACCAGTGACCCGCTCCGGGAAGTTAGTGGGGATTCTTACCCATAGAGACCTACGCTTTGTGCGCGACCTGGACCGTCCAGTCGATACAGCAATGACCAAGGATGTGGTTAGCGCCAACGAGGCTACCACGCTAGAGCAGGCGATGGATATTCTACAGGCGCACAAAGTGGAAAAACTTCCCGTTGTAGACCCTCAGGGCAATTTAAAGGGCTTGATTACGGCCAAGGACATTCAAAAGGCGAAAGAGGCACCGTTTGCGCTAAAAGATGCATTCGGAAGGTTACGGGTGGGGGCGGCCGTAGGCGTGGGAGATATTGCCATCGAGAGGGCCCAGGCCGTGATTAAGGCAGGTTGCGACATGGTTGCGATCGATACGGCGCATGGCCACTCCAAGGCCGTTCGCGATACCCTCATGCAAATCAAGCGCTCTTTCCCGAAAGTTCCAGTTCTTGCGGGTAACGTAGCGACGTCCGAAGGGGCGAGGTTTTTGATCGAGGCTGGCGCGGATGCGATCAAGGTGGGCGTAGGCCCTGGTTCGATTTGCACAACCCGTGTCATTGCGGGCGTTGGCGTCCCGCAGTTGAGCGCAGTGCTCGCGTGCGCGAAGGTAACGCGGGATGCAGGGGTGCCGCTGATCGCGGACGGAGGGATCAAATACTCTGGCGATGTGATCAAGGCGTTGGCCGCGGGTGCAGACGCCGTAATGATTGGCAATTTGTTCGCCGGTACGGACGAAAGCCCCGGAGATTTAGTTCTTTATCGGGGAAGGGCCTACAAAGTCTACAGGGGAATGGGCTCGATCGAGGCCATGAAAGAAGGCTCGGCGGACAGGTATTTCCAGGCTTCAGGGCCATCCGATCAGGCCAAGTTTGTCCCAGAGGGGATTGAAGGGCGCGTTCCGCTTAGAGGGCCCCTCAAGTTTGTCCTTCAGCAGCTTGTGGGAGGGCTTAAATCTGGAATGGGCTACGTGGGGGCAAGGACGCTCGACGAGCTAAGGCGCAAAGCAAAAATGGTTCGTATTTCTCCCCAAGGGCTAAGGGAGAGCCACGTCCACGACGTGGTCGTCACGCGCGAGGCCCCGAACTACCCTCTTTCCGAATCAATGCTTGATTAGCCGATGGAAAAAATTCTTATTGTAGACTTCGGGTCTCAGTATACCCAGTTGATCGCGCGTGCCGTTCGGGAAGTCGGAGTATTTTCCGAGATCATCCCCGTCTTGGCGCTTCAAGAATCAACTGTGGAGGCGCTCAAGAATCAAGGGGTCATCGGGGTGGTCCTCTCGGGAGGACCCTCGAGCGTGTACGAGAATAAGAACGAAGCGCTTGGCCGCCAGGTCACGCGCTTGGTCGGGGAAGTCCCCATCCTTGGCATCTGCTTTGGCTACCAGCTGCTCGTGAGTTTACTCGGTGGCGAGGTCAAACAGGGCTTGGTTCGTGAGTATGGACCTGCAAACGTGAAGGTGGATGCCCCGAAAGGGCCATTTCGCACCTTTTTGCCCGGAGAAACCCTGCGAGTTTGGATGAGCCACGGAGACGTCATCGCTTCATTGCCCGATGGCTTCCAGCCCTTCGCCCACTCGGAGTTTGTCCCGTTTGCCGCTTCGGGAAACCCCATGCTCCATGCCTACGGCGTTCAATTTCACCCTGAGGTGTGGCACACCAAAGAGGGGTCAAAAATTCTCGAGAGTTTTCTTCTCGACATTTGCAATGCTTCGAGAGATTGGCAAACCGAACAAATCTTGGAGCTCCTTTCTAAAGACATTCAAGCCAGGACCAAAGGCCGAGAGATACTCCTTGCGCTTTCCGGCGGGGTGGATTCAAGCGTTATGGGGGTGCTCCTGAAGCGCATGGTCGGCGAACGCCTCCATAGTTTTCTCGTGGATACCGGGCTTTTGAGAGAGGGGGAGCCAGAAAGCACGCTCAAGCTGCTTGAACCGCTCGGGCTGAATGTCCATGTCGTGGATGCCAAGGACAAGTTTATGGAAGCGCTCGAGGGCATAAGCGACCCGGAGCTCAAGCGCAAGCGTATCGGAGGCCTATTCATCGATCTTTTGAGAGAAGAAGCGCGTAACATAGGGTTCCCCGAGCTTCTTGCGCAAGGAACGCTCTACCCGGACGTGATCGAATCCATGCCCGTAGTTGGCCCTTCGGATACGATCAAATCCCACCATAACGTGGGCGGGTTGCCCAAAGACATGCCGTTCGAGCTCTTGGAGCCCTTCCGCATGCTCTTTAAAGACGAAGTTCGGCGAATCGGAGAGGCGCTAGGGATACCAGAAGAGGTCGTTTGGAAAGAGCCCTTCCCTGGTCCTGGGCTCGCTGTGCGTATCCTTGGACCGGTAGACGAGGCTAGCGTAAAAACCGTCAGGAAGGCGGACGCGATCGTCATGGAAGAGGTATCGAGGTCCGGGATTGGCCGGAGCCTATGGCAGGCCTTTGCCGTTTTGTTGCCAGTGAAGTCGGTCGGCGTTAAGGGCGACAAGCGCTCGTACGAGAACACCGTTGTCCTTCGTGCCGTCGAGAGCCGCGACGGGATGACTGCCGGCGTGGCCAAGCTTCCTTACGAGTTGTTGGAGCGCATCGCCCACCGCATCGTGAACGAAGTGGAAGGTGTGAACAGGGTTGCTTACGACATTACCTCAAAGCCCCCTGCCACGATCGAGTGGGAGTAAGCATGGAGCCCAATCAAGGCGGATGCCACTGTGCTGCCGTGCGGTTTGAGATGACGGCCGACATCGAGCCCATTGTAATGTGCAACTGCAGCATTTGCACAAAAAAGGGCTATCTTCATCGTATTGTCCCTAAGAATGCGTTTGAGCTGCTTCGCGGGGAAGAATCGCTCGCTTGTTATACGTTTGGCACGAAGGTCGCAAGGCACATCTTCTGCAAGCACTGCGGCGTGGCGGCGTTCTACATTCCGCGTTCGCATCCGGACTGTATCGACGTGAACGTTCGGTGCCTGGACCGTTTCGATCCGGCCGTTCATCTGCCGTCCGTTCACTTCGACGGCAAGCACTGGGAAGACGCCGTCCAGACATTCAAAGAAAAGCTCTATACGTCCTAACGGAGGAAGCGCGTGAATTTAAGCCCCCAAAAGCCCATCGCCCATTTGCACGTGCACACCCAATACAGCCTTTTGGATGGCGCGAGCAAGTTCGACAGGCTGTTCAACACGCTCAAGGCAAAAGGGGCGTCTGCATGCGCCATTACAGACCACGGCAACCTTTTTGGAGCGGTAGAATTTTTCGAGGCTGCGAACAAGGCTGGTGTCCAGCCCATCATCGGCTGCGAAGCCTACCTGGCCCCCCTTACGCGTTTTGATAAGACAAAAAGCCTGCCTGGGTTCGAGAAGGACTACCACCTGATTCTTTTGGCCAAAGACGCAACGGGCTGGAAAAACCTTTGCAAAATGATTACCAAGGCTTATTTGGAAGGCTATTACGCCAAGCCGAGGATCGACAGAGAATTGCTTGGGCTCCACCACGAGGGGTTGGTGTGCCTTTCGGCTTGTATGCAAGGGGAGATCCCGTACCTCCTTCGAAACGGACGGGAGAAGGAAGCCCACTCGGCCCTTGAATACTACGCCTCTCTTTTCAAAGAAGACTTTTTCGTCGAAATCCAGGCGAACGGCCTTCAGGAGCAGTACGCGCTCAACGAGCAACTCTACGGGCTTGCTAAGCGTTTTGGTGTAGGGCTTGTAGCCACGAACGACTGCCATTATGTCGCACCCGAGGATGCCAAGGCCCACGACGTCCTTCTGTGCATTCAGACAAACCGGAAAGTCTGGGAAGAAGATCGCTTTAAATTCCCGACAGAGGGGCTGTACGTCAAATCGGCGGACGAAGTGCTCGAAGAGGTTGGGTCGCAGTTTGAAGAAGGGATAACCAACACGCTAGAGGTTGCCTCGCGCTGTCATTTTGACTTCGATTTTACGAAAAAACGCTTCCCCGTTTATAGGCCCAAAGTAGGCGAAGAGGGAACGGATGCAAAGGCTTTGTTGAGGGTAAAGGCAAAGAAGGGGCTTGAAGAGAAGCTATCAAATCTTGAGCCCCAGAAAAGGTGTGAGTACGAAAAAAGGCTCGAGCAGGAGCTCGATATTCTTATTGACAAGGGATTTGCGGATTATTTCCTGATCGTCCAAGACTTCACGAACCATGCAAGGTCCCAAGGGATCGTCGTTGGTCCGGGTAGGGGGTCGGCGGCAGGCTCGCTCGTGAGCTATGCCTTGGGAATCACAAAGATAGACCCAATCCAGCATGGGTTGCTGTTTGAAAGGTTCTTAAACCCGGAGCGTGTCTCGCTCCCCGATATTGACGTGGATTTTTGCTACGAGAATCGCGAACGTGTCCTCGACTACGTCAAGGAACGCTACGGCAAGGAGAATGTCTCCCAGATCATTACCTTTGGGACGCTCAAGGCCAAAGCGGCCATCCGTGACGTGGGGAGGGTGCTAGGCCTTAGTTTTGCCGAGACGGACAAGATCGCCAAGCTGATCCCCGCGCCAAGGCAAGGAAGGGAGTGGCCCCTTGAAGAGGCGCTCAAAATGGAGCCAAAGCTTTCTGAGCTCTCCGAAAAAGATCCGAGAATCAAGGAGCTTTTGAGTTATGCGCTCGTCTTGGAAGACCAGGTCAGGCATGCTTCGACTCATGCCGCAGGCGTAGTGATCTCTGGCGAGCCTCTCGATGACTACGTCCCCTTGTTTAAGCTGCCAGACGGCAATATAACGACACAGTTCTCGATGAAGTACGTCGAAAAGCTGGGCTATATCAAGTTTGACTTTTTGGGGCTCAAGACGCTTACGCTGCTGGACACGGCGAAAGGGTTAATCCAGAAAGCTCGAGGCATCACGCTCGATTTGGACCATCTCCCTTTTGATTGTCCGGAGGTGTACGCACTTCTTGCCAAGGGGGATACGACGGGCGTGTTCCAGCTCGAAAGCCAAGGGATGCGGGATTTGCTCGTTCGTTTAAAGCCCGGTGTCTTCGAAGATCTTGTTGCCGTGTTGGCACTGTTTCGTCCAGGACCTTTGGGCTCTGGCATGGTTGACGATTTTATCGAACGCAAGCATGGGCTTAAGCAAGTGAGCTACCCCCTCCCCGAGCTGGAGGGCATACTAAAAGAGACGTATGGCGTGATTCTTTACCAAGAGCAGGTCATGCAGATCGCAAGCAGGCTTGCCGATTATAGCCTTGGCGAGGCAGATTTGCTCAGGCGGGCGATGGGGAAGAAAGACCCGAGGGAAATGGCCCGGCAAAAAGAGCGTTTCTTGTCCGGGGCGGCAAAAAAAGGGGTGGATCATTCAAAGGCACAGGATATTTTTGCGCTTATGGAGAAGTTTGCGGATTACGGGTTCAACAAATCTCATAGCGCGGCCTATGCCTACATCTCCTACCAGTGTGCCTATGTGAAGGCCAATTTTCCAAAGGAATGGATGGCGGCAATTCTCTCGATCGACATGGGAGATATGGATAAAATTCTCAAAGATATCTACGCCTGCAAGGAAATGGAAATCGCCGTTTTGCCGCCGCACGTGAACTCAAGCGACACGTCGTTCACGGTCACGGAGGAAGGAATTCGTTTTGGCCTCCTGGCGATTAAGAACGTCGGCGAGAAGGCTGTGCAGCAAATTCTTCAAGAGCGCAAAGCAAACGGGCCCTTTAGGGACATTGCCGAGTTTGTCTCAAGGGTTACGAGTCCGTTGGTCAACAAGCGAGTGATCGAGAGCCTGATTAAGTCTGGTGCGCTCGATGGCCTGGGGCCCTTTAGGAAGGCAATGTTTGAGCGTCTTGACGTGCTCCTGAGCAAGGCGAACAAGCGCGCAACTAAGCGCCAGTCCAGAGACTTGTTTGGAGGCTTGGGCGTACCTGAACCGCACGCTTTTGATACAAATGTTGACGGAGACCCTTCTGAATGGCCGGACGAAGAAAGGCTTGCTTTCGAGAGGGAAACCACCGGGTTTTACTTGAGCGGCCATCCGCTCAAGCCCTATTGGGGAAAGCTTCTTAGGCTCTACGGGGGGAAAGTCGTTCAGATCGAAGCGATGGACGCCTCTGCCGAACCATGGGTTGGCGGAGTTGTAACCGCTTTGAGCGTCAAGACGACGAAAAAAGGGGAAAAGTACGCCAATCTAGTTTTGGAAGACTTGCTTACGACATACGCCGTGCTCGTGTGGCCCGACACATTCCGCCGCTACGACGGTCTTATCCAAAAAGGGGGAAAGCTGATTTTGCGAGGCCATCTCGACGCCCAAGGAGAGGGCTCAAGGAAGCTCGTGGCCAAGGAAGTTTATGACCTTGAAGTGCACCTAGAAGAGCTTGTTTCACGCTATGGCGTGACGTTGGTCCGGTTGAATGCCGAGCGTATCACCAAAGGGGAGCTGTTGCGCTTAAGGGAGTTGTTTTTATCGACGCCCGGAAGCTCACCTGTTCTCTTGTTCTTTGAAAATGGAGAACTCAAAAGGACGCTCAAGCCTGAAGGCAGACTTCGTGTAGACCCTAGGGCTCTAAAAGCAAAGCTCTCGGACAGATTCGGGAGAACGATCCGGGTGTCGGAGGAGTAGGGCGAGGTGCATAAAGATTTAGATACGCCCGAAAAGGCTATCCTGGTATACCCAGTAGTGGGGAAGGCTTCCTTTGGCGACTGGCAAGCAGATTTTGACGAACTTAAGGAATTGGTACGCAGCGCCGATTTGGACCTTGTGGACGAAGAGGTGGTTTTTTTAAAAGAGGTCAACTCGAAGACATTGATCGGCAAAGGAAAGCTCGAAGAGCTTCGGGGAAGGGCTGATGCCTTGGGGGTAGACCTCGCCGTTTTGGGGGTGAACGCCAGCCCTAGCAAAGAGCGCAACCTTGAAGAAGCCCTTGGGGTGCCCGTCGTCGACCGGACTCAGCTGATTTTAGGGATTTTCGCCAAAAGGGCGCGTTCCAAAGAAGGAAAGGTTCAGGTTGAATTGGCGCAGCTACGCGACCTCTTGCCAAGGCTTTCAGGCAAGGGAGGACAGCTATCGAGGCTTGGCGGTGGCATTGGTACCCGTGGCCCCGGCGAGAAGAAGCTCGAGGTGGATAGGCGCAGAATAGGCACTCGTATCCACGTCCTCAAGCAAGACTTAAAGCAGGTCGAACGCCACCGGAGGCTGCAGCGTGGGTCTGGCAGGAGAGAGTCCTTTCCGATGCTTGCGCTCATCGGTTATACCAACGCGGGAAAATCCAGCCTATTCAACATGCTGACCCACGCGCATGTTGTGGCCGAAGACAAGCTCTTTGCCACTCTCGACCCTACTGTACGTCGGGTGCGGCTGCCCTCTGCACAAGAGGCACTGCTTGTGGATACAGTAGGCATTATCCGAGACATGCCCGAAAATTTGCTTCAGGCGTTTAGGGCAACATTTGAGGATTTTGAACAGGCCGACGCTTACATCCATGTCGTTGATGGAAGCCAGCCCAACTACAGAGCTAAGATTGAGGAAGTAAACGACGTCCTTAGGAAACTCGAGCTTTTGGGGAAGCCGGTTTTGTACGCCTTAAACAAGTCGGATCTCATTCAACCCGAGAAGCTTTGTCTGGAGGAGGACCTAAGGAAGCAGGCCGTTGTCATAAGCACAAAAACAAGCGATGGTATTCCCAAACTTGTTGAGTCCATTGAAGGACTCCTTGAAGCGCTAGCCAAACTGCCCGCCCCTAAGGGCGGTGCGGTTGGTTCGTAGGGGGGTTCGGGTGTCCTGGCCCGTTAGGCTGATGGGGGGGCTTTTTGTGGGATTTTTTTTGATTGGCAACGCCCGCGCCTATCCAGCCGTGGGGAGCAACCCATTGAATCCGCCAATGGTGAACGATGCCTCGTCTCTAGAGCTCGTTTTTTACGGGGTTGATTACGATACGGTCCAGACGGTCTTGAGTGAGGCGTTGGGAGCGAACGCCACGCCAGAGACATATTTTGATCGTGCCTTCCATGCTGCGCTCGTCCTCAAAGTCCATTCTAGAGCCGATCTTGGCGCCATCAAGGCAAAGATCGAGCAGCTTTTTAGGCGAAGAGGAATATCGGGTGGGGTGTTCTTGTTCAACAGCCGCGGAGTTGTCGTTTATGGCGCTCATCCTTAGAGGCGTGGCGACCTATCCGAACCTCGTGACCGGAGTAAGGCTTCTCCTTGTTCCGTTGTTTGGGCTGTTCCTAAAGCATGAACGCTGGGCTTTGGGCCTCTGGCTTTGTCTTCTACTGGTAGCCACAGACGCCCTGGACGGCTTTTTGGCCCGTAGGCTTGGCCAAAGAAGCGAGCTCGGTTCCTACCTGGACCCTTTGGCAGACAAGCTTTTGGTCTTGATGGGCTTTTCTATGTTGAGTACGAAAGGGTATGTTCCCGCATGGCTGCTCGCCCTTGTTCTTTCTAGGGATGGGCTGATTCTAATCGGCGTAGGGGTCTATTTGTTGGTCAAAGGGAAGCCGATGGAGGCAAGCCCGACAAGGCTCGGAAAGGCTACAGCCGTAACGCAGTTCTTTTTTATTCTGTACTGCCTATGGGTTCTCGAAGCGGATCTTTCTAGGAATGCCATGGATCCTCTTAGGTGGGTTGTTGCAGCCTTTACTGTTGGCTCGTTTGTGCAGTACGGCTGGATTTTTCTTCGTTTATTTTATGAGCGGCCCGAACCGGATGCGGTGCCGTAAAGGGCCTTCATGGTGCTTTTCCTTCCAAAGGGATTGTGCTAAACTCCCCTGATGAAGGAATTCTTTTTAGGCGCGTAGCTCAGGGGTAGAGCGCTGCTCTGACGCAGCAGAGGTCGGCGGTTCGAAGCCGCCCGCGCCTACCAAAGCTGTTAAAGGCATGCTCAAGCATCTATTGCTTATTCTATCCGCTATCGTTCGAAGCTTCAGGGGTAGAAAAGGCGAGGGCTAGGCTTGAAGCAGAGCTGTTTGGAAGGATCATGGTTAGTATCGTATACAACGGTAAGTCCTACGAAATCCCGGCGGGACGGCGTTTTCAAGATGTCGTACGGGATGATTTCGAAGAAAACCTCGAGGACGTGATCGCCGTGAGTCTCGATGGTATTCTTTTGGACCTTACCTCTTCCGTAGAGCACGGCGGGGAAGCGAAGATCGTCTGGAAGGACGATCCGGAAGCCGTTGGCATTGTTCGGCATTCGTCGGCCCACTTGATGGCCCAGGCCATCAAGCGGCTGTTCAAGGGGGTAAGGCTTGCGATTGGTCCGGCGACGGACACCGGTTTTTACTACGATGTCGACCTTGATGTTTCTTTAGGGCAAGAAGACCTTGCCAGGATCGAAGAAGAGATGGCCCATATTAGGGAGGAGAACCTGCCGATCGAGCGGATAGAGATGCCGAGAGAGGAGGCGATCAAGCTGTTCGATGGGATGGGCGAGCGCTACAAGGTCGAGCTCTTAAAAGAGATCAAAGACGACACGGTCAGCCTCTACAGGCAAGGAGAATTCATTGACCTCTGCAGGGGGCCTCATGTTTCCTCGACCGGAATGTTGCGCGCATTTAAGCTCGAAAGCCTGGCCGGGGCGTACTGGAGGGGGAATGAGCATAACCCTATGCTTCAGCGAATCTATGGGCTTGCCTTTCCAAAAGAAGAGCAATTGCAAGAACAGCTTGCTTTCTTGGAGGAGGTCAAGCGTAGGGATCACAGAAGACTTGGGGCTCAGCTTGAGCTGTTTGCCGTTTCCGATAAGGTAGGGGGCGGCCTGATCCTCTGGTTGCCTAACGGAGCCATCCTGCGAGAGCTGATCGAATCAGACCTCAAAGCCCGCCAAAAACGTGCCGGTTACCAGTTTGTCAATACGCCCCACGTTGCGCTCTCCGAGCTTTGGCGTACGAGTGGCCACCTGGACTTCTACGAACAAAGCATGTTTCCGGCGATGGAGCTCGAGGGGTCAAGCTACCGTGTGAAGCCCATGAATTGCCCGTTTCATACCCAGATTTACGAACAAAAGGTTCGAAGCTACCGCGACCTTCCGCTTCGCCTGGCAGAGTTTGGGACGGTCTACAGGTTCGAAAGGTCCGGAACGTTGCATGGGCTGCTCCGTGTGCGGGGTTTCACGCAGGACGATGCTCACGTCTTTTGCAAACCATCGGACTTAAGCGCGGAAATTGAGGCGATTCTCGGCCTTATGGACGAGATCTACAGACAGTACCACTTCGATCGTTACGAAGTGTTTTTAAGCACGCGCCCCGAGAGGTACGTAGGCGATGAAAAAAGCTGGGATATGGCTACTCAAGCGCTCGAATCGGCGCTCAAGGCCAAAGGAATTGCCTACGAAATAGACCCAGGAGAGGGCGTTTTCTACGGACCGAAGATCGACGTCAAGGTGCTAGATAGCATCGGAAGGCTTTGGCAGTGTACGACCATCCAAGTAGACTTCAACCTGCCAGAGCGTTTTGGCTTGTCCTATACGGACGGGGACGGAGTGAGAAAGCCCCCAATCATGGTGCATAGGGCTCTGTTGGGTTCGTTGGAACGTTTTGTCGGTATCCTAACCGAGCACTACGCGGGGTATTTCCCGTTTTGGTTGGCGCCCGTTCAAGCGTTGATCGTGCCTGTTTCTCAATCGCAGCTATCTTACGCCAGGGAACTCGCGTCTTTCTTTGCCGAGAAGGACCTGCGCATTCAGGTGGACGAAACAGACGAACGTCTAGGGTTAAAAATTAGGCGTTCAGAGCTCAAGAAAATACCCGCCATTTTGGTGGTTGGCAAAAAAGAAGAGGCATCAGGGACGATAAGCCTTCGTTTGACCGGTTCAGGCCAAACGCAAACGATGAGCCGAGAACAACTCTTGACTATCCTTTGGACCGCCGTTGCGAGCAGGACGAAGGAGCTGTCCGCGCTGAGTGTTGGATAAAAAAAGGGGGGGAAAGATTACACAGCGAGACGTTACCCAGGAACCTCGAACAGGACCGGAAGAGCCGCTTCCCGATGTGCTTCGCCTCGTTGACGAGGAAGGGGGGCAGTTGGGGGTTCTTTCTTCAAAAGACGCACTCGTGATCGCCCAGGAAAGAGGGCTGGATCTTGTGGTTGTTTCTCCTAAGGCCGATCCACCCGTGTATCGGCTGATGGATTACGGCAAGTATAAGTATCTCCAGCGCAAGAAGCAGCAAGAAAGCAAGCGCAAGCAAGTCTCCATAGAAATGAAGGAGATTAAGCTGAGCCCAAGGACGGATACCCATGACATCGAAGTCAAAGTAAAGCATATCCTTAGGTTCCTAGAAGAGGGCAATAAGGCCAAGGTAAACGTTGTCTTTAAAGGAAGAGAACTTGCAAGGCCGGCCTTAGGGCTTGAAATCTTCGAACAGATCAAGCAAAGGCTGGAGGACGGCGCCCTTATTGAATCTGAGCCCAAGATGGAGGGGAAGGTCATGAGCATGGTCCTTGCCCCAAAGGCCAAGAAAAAAACGTAGAGGAGCAACCATGGCAAAAAACAAGATCAAAACCTGCCGGTCTCTTGCAAAGAGGCTGAAGATAACGGGTGGGGGGAAGATCAAAAGGATGAAGTCGGGCAAGAGTCACCTCCTTACCTGCAAGTCAAGAAAGCGCAAGAGGGGCCTTCGGCATGCCGCGCTGGTCGATACAACGCTGGTATGGGCGGTCAACCGTATGGCGCCATACCTTTAAGGAAAAGGAGACGGATCGATGGCACGCGCAAAAGGTGGCCCGACTCGGGCAAGGCGTAGGAAGCGCATTCTCAATAGGGCGGAAGGATACTACGGGGCAAGGAGTAGGCTACATCGAATTGCCTCTCAGTCTGTAGACAAAGCGCTCCAATATGCCTACGCAGACAGAAAGAAAAGAAAACGCGAGTTTCGCAAGCTTTGGATCGTTCGGATCAACGCAATGGTCAGGGAGCTTGGGCTTACCTACAGCGCGTTCATGGGCATGCTCGCAAAGCGAGGGGTAGCCCTGAATAGAAAAATGCTCGCTAAAATGGCCTACGAAGACGCCGCTTGGTTCAAGGCGCTCGTTGAGGAGCTGCGCTCGGCGAATGCAGCCTGAAGCACCAGAACGCCTCGAAGAGCTCGTAGCACGCGCGCTCGAGGATTTAGAAAGCGTCAAGACGATTGAAGCGCTTGATTCGCTCAAGACCAGGCTCTTGGGTAGGAAGGGCCTTCTTGCCGACGCGTTCGCGGGCATGCGAATGCTTCCAGAGGATCGGCGTGGCCGCTTTGGCAAGCAGCTAAATGAAGCCAAAGCATCCATGCTGGAGAGGTTTGAGGCAAAAAAGCGCCAGCTCGAGACAGGGCAAAAGGCTAACCCCTCCTCTTCTGTGCTGGATGTCTCCTTGCCAGGGCCTTTGCCGCAAGTAGGAAAGCTCCACCCCATAAGCCAGGTGCAAGACGAGATCCTTGCCATCTTCATGCAAATGGGCTACAGCGTCGCCAAAGGGCCGGAGTTGGAAGACGACTACCATAATTTTGAAGCGCTCAATATCCCCAAGCACCATCCGGCGAGGGATATGCAAGACACCTTCTTCGTCCAGGATACGGGTGGTTTTTTGCTGCGGACTCATACCTCTCCGGTCCAGATCCGGGTAATGGAGCGTCTAGGCGTTCCCGCTCAGGTCGTGGCTCCTGGAAGAGTTTACAGAAGAGACCTCGACCCTACCCACTCTCCTATGTTTCACCAGGTTGAGGGGCTGATGATCGACAAGGACGTCTCGTTTGCAGACCTAATCGGTACGCTTGATTTCTTCTCCAAGCGATTCTTCGGCCCGGACGCCGCCGTTCGTTTTAGGCCTAGCTACTTCCCCTTTACAGAGCCCAGCGCCGAGGTTGACGTACGCTGTATTTTTTGCAAAGGGGAAGGCTGCCGGGTATGCAAGAATTCCGGCTACCTCGAGGTCTTGGGTTGCGGGATGGTTCATCCTGCCGTCCTTGAAGCCTGCAGGGTCGACCCGGATGCGTGGCAAGGCTTTGCTTTTGGCCTGGGAGTCGAGCGGTTGGCCATGCTCAAGCTTGGCATCGACGACATTCGGCTGTTCTACGAAAACCACCCGAGCTTTCTTGCGCAGTTCTAGGTATGCTGGCTTCAAAGGGATTGCTGGAAAGGCTTGCAGGTTTTTCTATTCCGCTCGATAGGCTCGAGGCAACGCTCATGCAGGCCGGGTTTGAGCTCGAGAATATCCAGAACTTCGTACCCGAGTTTCAAGGCGTTGTCACGGCCTCGATCGAGGAAATTCGCAAACACCCCAATGCCGACCGGCTGAGCCTTTGTCGGCTTCGCTCGAATGGGCGAACATTCGACGTCGTCTGCGGGGCGACGAACATCCACGAGGGGGTTGTCGTCCCTTTAGCCTTAGAAGGCGCTACGCTTCAAGGGAGGACGATTTCTGCCGCCAAGATCCGTGGGATCGCCTCGGAGGGAATGCTTTGCTCCCAAAAAGAGCTCGGCGTCTCCCAGGAGCACGAGGGAATCTGGCTGCTTCCTAAAGGAACACCCGTTGGCGTGCCCCTGGAGGAAGCCTTAGGGCTTCCTGACGTGGTTTTCGATGTCAGCATTCCTCCAAATCGGGGAGATGCCCTGTCCCATTTCGGCCTCCTTCGAGAGCTTCTTATGATTTTGGGCGAGCCTTCACCGCGGCTTCCCGTGCAGGAATCACTCCCGTTTGTTGGAGAAACGCCGGTTGAAATAGATCTGGCCGAGGATTGCGGCTGCACAGGATATGTCGGAACCTTGCTCGAGAACTTAGAGGAAATTCAAACCCCCCTTTGGCTATCTAGGCTTCTTTTGAGGCTTGGCAAGCGTTCCGTAGACTTTTGGGTCGATCTTGCCAATTACGTGCTTCTGGAGGTTGGCCAGCCCTTGCATACATTCGATGCCGATCTCCTGAAGGGCGCGAAAATTCACGTGCGCTCGGACATAGGGGAAAGAGAGTTCCGTGCGCTCGATTCCAGGGCCTACAAAATACCGAAAGGGGCCGTTTGGATCCTCGATGAAGAAGGGCCGGTTGCCCTGGCAGGCATCATCGGCGGTGCCGACTCGATGGTAACGTCATCTACCCGGCGGGTCCTTCTTGAAGCCGCCCGTTTCGACCCTATACGCATACGAAAGACCGCGAGAGAGCTGCGACTCACTACGGATGCGTCTTTCCGGTTTGAGCGCGGTGTAGAAAAAGAACTTGCCCCGTTGGCAACCATGCGCTTCCTTGGACTGACGCTGGAGGAGTGTCCCGGAGTTCAGCTTTACCGCCCCAGCGTTGCTGGGGATTTTCAAAGCCCTCGGACGACAGTGCATATCGTTCTCCCCAAGGTTGAAAAGCTTCTAGGCTTTCCCCTGTCCAATGAAAAGGCGTTTGATATGCTTGGGCGTTTGGGTGAAATCATCGAAGGCCCCGAAAGCGGGTTTGACCTGCGGGTTGCTTCTTATCGGCAAGACATCCAAAGGCCGTGCGATGTTGCCGAGGAAATCGCAAGGTTCGTGGGCTATGGATCGTTCCTGCAAACCATGCCAAAGCCGGTATATTCGGTAGCGATGGAAGCCACGCTTGCCGAGCTTCCCGTGGTGGTTGAGACAAAGGCCTATCTTAGGGCTTATGGGTTCTGCGAGGTGGTGACTTACCCGTTTTCGAGCCGGAATATGCTCGAGGCGCTAGAGGGCTTTGACCCGTTTGACATGGGGAGCTCTTTAATGCTTGAAAACCCCCTCCAGGCAACAGACCCCTACCTCAGAAACACCCTTGCCTTAAGCTTGATGAAGGTATTAAGGACGCATACGGGCGCCGCAAAGGATGTCGTACGGTGCTTTGAGGTTGCACGTATTTTTGGACGTTCAAAGGAAGGCAAGCCATCCGAGCGAGAGACGCTTGGAATCCTTCTCAAGGGCGGCCTCGCCAGGGCAGTTTGGGAAAGAGCTGTCCCTTTAAGCCCTTTGCAGGCCTTAAAGGGTATTGCCGAGAATGTCTTGAGTTTTTTGTGCCTTTCTCGTAGCGTCGTTCGGCCGGAAAGCGGCCTTTTCTGGGAGGCCAACAGGGGTTTTCGTATCGAGGAGGCGGCCTCGGGCTCTCCTGTCGCCGTGTTCGGAGAGGTATCCCAAAAGGCGCTCCGAGCGTTCGATGTGAAGACGAAAGGGGTTTATTTTTTGGAAGTTCTTTTTCCTCAGGTCCAAAAGGCCAGGACAACGGCTTACCGGCCTTTTGGGCGCTTTCCGGCTGTATTGCGGGATATCTCGTTTGTCGCTCCCGAACAGTTGGCCTACCAAGAGCTTGAGGATGCCATCGAACGTTGCCGCCCTGAACTCTTGGCAGCTTACGAACTTTTCGACGTGTACCAAGGAGGGGCTATCCCTCCCGGGTTTAAAGTGTATAATGTGAGGTGTACGTACCAGAGTATGGAGCGAACGCTTACCGATGAAGAGGCGAATGGCGTACACTTTGGGTTCATCGAACAGCTCACCCAAAAGCTTCCCATCAAATTACGGACCTAAGAAAGGCGGGGCGTAGCGCAGCCTGGTAGCGCACACGCTTGGGGTGCGTGTGGTCGGAGGTTCAAATCCTCTCGCCCCGACCAATCTTCCTCCTAATACCTACGAACCAATCAGACGGGTAGGATCATGCAGGAAACGCGGCCTCTCGTTCTCGTGACGAACGATGACGGCGTCGATTCTGACGGCATTGAGGCGCTGGCCGCTGCCGCTGGCGCATTTGGTGAAGTATGGGTTGTTGCCCCCAGTTCCGAACAGAGCGGAGTAGGGCATGGTATCACGCTTCACCGGCCATTAAAAGTTGAGCAGTGCTCCGAAAGAACGTACTGCGTCAACGGAACCCCATCCGATTGCGTATGGCTTGCGATTCGAAGCCTATTGCCAAGAAAACCGAGACTTGTCCTTTCTGGGATCAACAGGGGTGCAAATCTTGGTGAAGACGTGACCTATTCAGGCACGGTGGCGGGCGCAATGGAAGGCGCGCTGCGTGGAGTACCTTCTATTGCCTTTTCGCTTGTCGGCAGGGATGTGTTCGATTTTTCTTGGACAAAAGATTGGGTGTACAAGGTCATCGAAGGGATGGAGGCGCTGCAAGACGAAGGGGATCTCTTGCTGTCCGTCAACCTTCCTCCTTTTGGAAACGGGTGGATACGCGGGATTCAGGTCACGCGAATGGCCAGGGGGCTTTGCAGGGTTGACGGCCATGTGGTTGCGACCACCGACCCGGAGGGCAACAAGATATACAGCTTTGCCAAAAAAGACATTCTTAGCGACCTTGAGCCGGGTACGGATGTGTACGCCGTCTTGAACGGATATGTATCTGTTACGCCTCTTGTTCTTGACTGGACAAGATACAGCATGTCTGGGGCGCTAGAGCAAGCTTACGCCTTAAAGGCGCAGAACCCGAAACAGAGCACGGTGGCAAGGGAGGTCCTTTAAATTTTTTGGTTCGATCGACGCGTTGTGCAGGTTTGCCTGTGGATTTTTCTACTCTTGCCTTCAGCAGAAGGGCGTGCGCATGGGCTTTGGGTCCAGGAGGAGAAGGCATGGGTGAGCTACCTGTGGTTTACAAGGGTCGATGGCGAGCGCCCCTACCTTAAAATCCTTGGGCAAGCTTTGAACGAACAAGAACTTGAGCTCATCGAGAGAATTGCCCTGAAAGAAGTAGAGATGCTTAACGAGATATCCAAAATGAGGAACTCGAACCGTCAGAAGCCTGTCAAGATGTTCAAAGAGCTCCACGCGATCCTCCCAGAACGAATCGCAGAATTATTAGGGGTTGCCGTGGAGCAGGCCAGGGAGGATTGGCTGAGGATGAGGGATCGGGCAAGAATTACCTTTCCCCAAAACATAGCGCTCGTGTACGCTACGCAGTATCACGGAGATACCGCTCTCGAGGCGGCGTTGCCGGATAAGTTTGTCAAGTTTGCCAACAGAGGGTGGAGGGTTCAGCCCGGTTACGAAAGCCCCCCCTTCTTTGCGTTTCTTCGCCTTCAAGCGGGAAGCGGCCAATTCATCGGATTTCCTGTCTGGGACGTTGGACCCTGGAACGAGGATGACGACTACTGGCACGATGGGGGCCGAAGGCGCATGTTTGGAGACCTTCCAAGAGGCCTTCCCGAGGCCGAGGCCGCTTTTTTTGACGGCTACAACGGGGGGAAGGACCAGTTTGGTAGACCCATCCTAAACCCGGCCGGTGTAGACCTGACTACAGAGGCTGCGGCACGTTTGGGCCTTGATCCGCTTGAAAATGCCTGGGTCGAACTCGATATGGGGGAACTTTCGTGAAGATCAAATGGCAGGTTGGGTTGACCCTATGTTTCTCGCTGCTCCTTGGCTGCGGCAACAAGGAGGCATACTACAAAAGCGTTGCGCACGACTTAAACGCCACCATCCGGCTTCAAGAAGAGGTTGATTCGGGGCATAATACGGGCAACCTAGACCCTAAAGATACGGCCATGCGCTTTCTGAATGAATCCTTAAACGACCCCGGTCCGTTCGAAGATGTTCGCGTCGGGAAGGAAAAAAAGGGGCGCGTTCGGGTATGGGTGCGTTCTTTACGGTCCGGCTATGAGCTTGAGCTATTTCGGCCAATCCGCCCTGACTCCAGCGGAATTTTTGTGGTGAGCGGCTACCGGACGCTTTCCCCAGAAGAGGTAGCCAAAAGCTTCCCTAAGGAAAAACCCAAGGATCCTTCGGAAACGAACTAAGCACTTCGAGCCCGTCTTTTGTGAGGACGACGTCGTCTTCGATCCGCACCCCGCCTAGATCAGGGTAGTAAAGGCCCGGCTCAACCGTTACTACCGCGCCTTCGGGCAAGGGGATATCCTCGTTTCCTATTCTTGGGGGCTCGTGGATATCCAGCCCAAGGCCGTGGCCCGTGGTATGGATGAACCCGAAGGGCAACTCGGCCGTCATGTCCGTTGAAAAACCGCTGGCCTCGAAGTGTGCTACAACAGCCCGGTGGACGCTCGAGGCGTTCACTCCGGCCCTTAAGCGCTCAATGGCGATTCCTTGTGCCTTAAGCACGGCACGGTACATCCGCTCGAGCCTTTCGGGCGGCCTGCCTTTGACGAACGTACGCGTGATGTCGGCAAAGTATCTTGTCTGTAGGCTCCTTGGGAACACATCGACCACGATGGGAGTGTGGGCCAGGATGGGGCCGTGTCCCTCTTCGTGAGGCAGCGCAGAGAGCGGGCCTGAGGCCACGATCGTGTGTTGCGCAAGCAGCCCGTTCTCAAACAGGGTGCGCTCCAACGCGTTGCGAAGCCGCTCGCTTGTAAGCGGCTCTCCTTCAAGGACCACGCGACCCTCTTTCACTCTTGCCCGCTTTAGGATGTCCACGACAACCTGAAGGGCATGTTCGGTTGCCTCAATCGCAACCTTGATCCACCCCACCTCCTGAGGGGATTTTTGCAGCCGTTCTGGAAAGAAGGGCAGCTCTTGCTGGACATCAACTATAAGGCCCATCTCAGAAAGGCCGACATAGAACCGTGCCGGGAAATCGGGCGGGACGAGGAGCGATTCGATTTGATTCGTTAGAAGGAAGCGGCCGAGAAGCTCTGGAAGCTTTAGCGTTTCGCCTGGGCTTTGTAGCGCCCTCCGGAGGCTCTCCAAAGAAAGCACCTCCGTAACTCTTGCCGTCGCCTGCGCCCTGGCAAACTCGAGAGGGCTGACAAGAAGGGATGTTTTGGCGTCTTGCTCCAAGAACACGACGGGATCCGGGGCAAGAAAGCCCGTCTTGTAGAAAAGGTCGGAGGAATGCTCCGGGCTGGCAACAATCAGCCGTGCAGGAGGATGGCTACCCATTTTGGCCCGTGTACTCCCTTGATTAATTTTTTTTCGATGTCAGAGGTCTGGCTTGGCCCCGTGACAAGGCTAAGAATGGCAGGGAGAGGGGAGGTAAGCTCTAAAAAGAGTTCTTTGTAGGCTGGGAGAATTTTTTTTGCATCGAGCACCACAAGAAGCCCTGCCGGCACGAGCGTTACAAGCGGGTTGGTCTTGATGAAGGCTAACGACCCGGAATAGGCAAGCCCAAAATCTGCCCTTGCCACGCCGAGCGCCACGTTGGGGGAGGAGTCAATCTCCCGGGGCTCCAACGGAAAAGCGCTTTGAAACCCGGACTCGGATAGGGCTTCTTCGAGGAAGGGGGGAGAGTTTTCCATGGCTGGGTCCACCCAGGCCTCTTGAAAGCCGGTAGCCGTTCGGATTTTGTCGAGCCATTCCTTTAGTGCCGGGGTTGGGCCGTGTGGAAAGACGGCAACGTCGAGTCTTTCGGCCTGCTTCAGGAATTGCTCAAGCAGCGTCTGTGTGGTCACCCCAAAACCTTTCCTGAAAGGAGCGGGATGCCGGAACCGGCAGGTCTCTAGCTTTTCCCCAGCCAAGGACATGTTCGATGTAGGGAATGGCAAGCATCGGTCGTACGAGGCGCCTTGCCAAAGAAACAACCCTTGGATGCCTGCCGATATGGGATGCCAACAAGAAGGCCAGGTAGCGAACCCCCTTGGCTGGTGAGCGCGCGGCGTGGTGGAAGAACTGTTCTCTTACGGCTAGAAGCTGGCCAGGAATGTCGATCCCTACAGGACATATTTCCCTACAGGCGCCGCAGAGCGTCGAGAAAAACCCGAGCCGTTCCGTTCCTTTAGGATGAATACCGGGCATAAGAATGGCTCCTATAGGCCCCATGTAGGGTGCTTGGTAGGCGTGCCCCCCTATGTGGCGGTACACGACGCAAGCGTTCAGACAGGCACCGCACCGGATACAAGCGAGCGTCTCACGCCTTTTGGGGTCAGAAAGGAGCCCGGATCGTCCGTTGTCGACGAGGATCAAATAGAAGAAACGGTCTTGTTCGGGTGCCTTGCGCCCAAACTCTGGCGGCGATAGGAGCGTTGTATAAGCGCCTGCGCGCTGGCCTGTGCCCGCAAGCGTCAGCACGGTCAGAAGCGTACCTAGGCTTTCCATGTCTGGAGCGATCCGTTCTATCCCCATGAGGGCCACGTGAACCCTAGGGAGGAGAGCGCAGTACCTTAGGTTCCCCTCGTTTTCGACAAATGCCAACGTACCCGTCTCGGCTACCCCAAAGTTGACTCCGGTGATCCCCATGTCGGCCGAGAAAAACTTCTCCCGCAAGAACACGCGGGCGAGCTCGGCGATGGCCGATTCTTCGTCCGGAACGTCTCTTTGGAAGACCCGGCTAAAAAGCTCTGCAATCTCGCGCTGGCTTTTGTGGATACAAGGCGTAAGGATATGCGAAGGCTTTTCTTTGGCCAGCTGGACAATAAGCTCGCCCAAGTCGGTCTCGACGACCTCGATCCCTGATTCCTCGAGGAACTCGTTGAGGCAAACCTCTTCCGAAAGCATCGATTTGGACTTGACCGCCCGCTTAACATCGTGACGCTTGGCAATGTCAAAGACAGCCCTGCGGGCCTCCTCGGCCGATTTAGCCTCGATTACACGAACCCCAGCGCCTTCGAGTACGCCGCGAAAGCGCTTGAGGTGCGAAGGAAGGCCGTTCAAGGTGTCCAGGCGGATCTTTCTTGCGCGCTGGACCAAATCTTGATACTCGGGAATTTCGGCCAGTGTAAGCGCGCGTTTCTGAAAGTAGTGCGCGATGGCGTTATCTAGGTTGGCTTCTAGCTGGAGGTTGGGCGAGGGAGTGTCGAGTAGCGAAAAGCGCGTCCTCATGGCTTAGGGAGTGCCTCATAAAGGAAACTTGCCAAATGGACGAAGCGAACGTTGCTTGGACGCTTCTTGGCGATGCTCGATAGGTGCATCAGACAGCCGGAATCTGCGCTGATTACCACTTCCGCCCCGGTTTTGGCGATCTCTTCGAGCTTGCGCTCGCCTATTCTGTACGAGAGGAACGGAAGAAGCGTACTGAACGCACCCCCGAACCCGCAGCATGGCAAAGGCAGGGGGATTTCTTCCCTTTTGACTCCCCCCGTTTGATCAATCAGCGCAAGCGGGGGCTCTAGAACCCCGAGCTCTCGGCTCATATGGCAGGAGTTATGGTAGAACACTCTTGTTGGCCTCGGCATTGCCAAGGGGACGTCCTTGAGTTTACCGTAGGCAAGGTCGCTGAACTCTCTGATTTTGGCCGAGAGTTCTTTTATCTTTTTGTAAAGCCCGGGTTTTCTTTTGGCCGTTTCCGGTGCGTGTTTTGCAAGAAAGCTTGCACAAGACCCGGAAGGGACGACGACCGCATCCAGCTCTAGCCCGCCAAAACGGTCTACGAACCTCTCGATATACGGCAGCGCAAGCTTGGGAAGGCCTACGTTGAACCAGGGTTGACCACAACAGGTCTGGTTTTTTGGGACAACCACCACAAACCCGGCGAATTTCAAGACTTCGATGGCGTGGATTGCGACGTCGGGCTCGAAATGGTCGATCAAGCAAGGGACAAAAAACCCAATCCGTTCAGCCATCCAAGAGGGCCCCTTCGGAAGCGTCCCCCACCAAGGACGCATACCGGGAAAGGTAGCCTTTAAGAGGCTTTTGTCGTATTGGAGTTCTTTCTTTCCTTGTCTCGAGCTCGGTTTGGTCGATTTCAAGCCGGACTTCTTTAGATGCCAGGTCGATTACGATGGGATCGCCGTCTTCGATGTAGGCGATGGGCCCTCCCTTTGCCGCTTCGGGGCATACGTGGCCCACGCAGATTCCACGGGTGCCTCCAGAGAACCGGCCGTCGGTGATGAGCGCGACTTCTTTGTCCATGCCTCTTCCCATCAACGCAGAGGTCGGGGAGAGCATTTCTGGCATGCCTGGCCCGCCTTTCGGGCCTTCGTAGCGAATCACGACGACGCTGCCTGGCTGGATTTGCCCGTTCAAAATGGCCGTCATCGCCTCTTTCTCTTCGTTGAACACCCGTGCTCGTCCACGGAACGTCTTTAGCCCGGGGTCGATTCCCCCTGTTTTAATCACGCAGCCTTTTGGAGCAAGGTTGCCGAAAAGAACGCTCAGTCCGCCGTCCTGCCTGAAAGGCGCCTCAAGCGGACGAATGACATCCCCGTCAGGCTCCGGCGCTTGATCGATAAAGTCCCCAATAGGGTTCCCAAACAACGTCCGCGCCTCGGAGGCGATGAGCCCTGGTTTTTTTTGTAGCGCCTTCAAAACGGCCATAACCCCTCCCACACGCTGGAGGTCTTCCATGTGAACCCTCGATGCGGGAGCAATTTTTACGATCTGGGGCACATCTTTGGCAAGCGCTCCGATCGTTTCCAGCGATATCGGCACCTGGGCCGTTTTGGCCAGCGCAAGGCCATGGAGAATGGTGTTGGTCGAACCGCCGATGGCCGTATCTAAGACGAAGGCGTTGCGGAAGCTCTTTGCGGACAGGACCGTAGAAGGCCTCCTGTCGTTCAAGACGGCCTCCACGATTCGCCTGCCCGTCTCAAAGGCCAGGTTCCTGCGGAGCTCGGAAACGGCAAGCGCCGTACCGTTCCCAGGAAGGCTTAAGCCCATGGCTTCGAGCAGGCAACCCATCGAGTTGGCAGTGAAAAGGCCCGAACAAGAGCCGCAGGTTGGGCACGCGGCCTGTTCAATGGCCTTTAGCTTGGCATCGTCGATCTTTCCCGCGCTCCTGGCGCCCACGGCCTCAAACACGCTGATCAGATCAAGGGGCTTGCCTTCTCCATCAAACCCCTTGGCCATCGGGCCTCCGCTTAAAAAAATTGCAGGGATGTCTACCCTCAGGGCTCCGATAGCCATACCGGGAACGATCTTATCGCAGCTTGCCAGGCATACGACACCGTCAAAGGCGTGAGCCATGAGTGCGACCTCTAGGCTGTCCGCAATGAGGTCCCTCGATGGTAGTGAATAGCGCATGCCTTCGTGCCCCATGGCTATGCCGTCGTCTACGCCGATCGTGTTGAACTCAAACGCGACCCCACCGGCCTTTCGTATGCCCCGCTTGACCCAGCCGGCAAGCTCTCTTAGGTGCGTATGCCCGGGGATAATCTCGTTGTAGGCGTTGGCAACGGCGATGAACGGCTTGGAGAAGTCTTCTTCTTTGAGGCCGCAGGCATAAAGCAGCGCCCTGTGGCCAGCCCGCTCGATCCCGCGCTTGATCATGTCGCTGCGCATAGTTTTTTCCCTTCTTTCTGTAGTACCTTCATTCAATGTAGCACCTTCTTGAGAACGATTGAAGGAAGGAGGCTTCCTAAAAGGTTTATGTGCCAAGCCGATCTCCCAGGCTTTGATGCCCTATCTGGTAGTTTTTTTAGGGGGCGCTGCGTGTCGGTTGTCCATCGGAATCGCTTTTGTTTAGAATAGCGTAAGTGGAAACAAGCCGTGCTAATTCCATAAAATTGGGAAGAACGAAGAACAAGGATGAGTGTAAAAACCTTCAAGGAACTGGCCCAGGGTTACGATGAGGACCCTAGCCGTCAGCAAAGAGCCGAAGCGATTTTCCAGGCAATTCTTCGATTGGTCCCCCTGTCCAAGGAGATGGAGGTTCTTGAGTGCGGGGCGGGCACCGGGCTACTTACCGTTCTCCTTGCCCCGAAGGTAAAGCACATCCTTGCTACCGATGCTTCGGAGGGGATGCTCTTAGTTCTACGGGAAAAACGCTCCCGCCTTGGGTTGTGCAACGTGGATACAGACCTTTATGATCCCACGGGCCAGTCAATGGAATCCTCGTTTGGCCTGCTCGTGGCCTCCATGCTCTTACACCATATTCCCGACACGGAAGGGGTGCTTCGGCGTTTTTATGGCACGCTCACCCTAAATGGATGGGTGGCGATCGCCGATCTCGAAGAAGAAGACGGCAGTTTTCACTCCCCCGAGATGCCAAAGCCAGCTCATTACGGGTTTAACCGGTCCAATGTTGTCAAGAGTTTAGAAGCGGCAGGCTTCTGCAATGTTTACATCGAAACCGTCCATGTGGTCGTAAAAAACGAGCGGCAATACCCGATTTTTCTTGCGGTGGCCAAGAGGGGGCAATGACAGGAAAAAGCCTTTAGGATCCCAGGCGTACAAGGTCGTTCGTTCTCTTTAAGCAGCTCGCAAGCTGTGATAGAATACATCCTTTAAAAACAAGGGCGCCTGGGAGGTTATCTGGATGGGTAAGAAGGACAAAGAAGAGTTTTCGATCGACACGACAGCATCGCTCAGTCAGGTAATCGAAATGCTCGAGGGTCTCGTCGAAGGGTTTAAGAATGGACGGATTTTTCTAAGCTCCGGGCCGTCTAGCATCGTACTCAACCCGGCAGAGATTATCAAGCTCGAGATCGAAGCGAAGAAAAAAGAGAACGAAGCCAAGATTGAGATCGAGCTCAAATGGAAGTCGTTTCCGCCTGAACCTAAGGGCCTTGTCGTAGGCTCTAGCCTTTAGACGCGCGTCCGGAGGTCAAGTGGATAACTATAGCTTTTATACGAAGCATCCCCGCAGGCGGGTAAAGTGGCTGATTGCCCTCGGGGTGTTTTGCGGTGGAGTTCTATTGCTTGGGAGGTGGGGCTTGGAGATTTATCGCTCGGGTACTCAAGGCGAGGGCGTGTACGCTATCGAGGGGGAAAAGGTCACGTTCTCCTCGCTGAAAAATGGCCTCGGTGTGGTTATTCGAGAAGATCACCGGCTTCCTGTGGCTAGCGTCCAGGTTTGGTATAAAGTAGGATCCGTTGACGAGACGGATCAGATTGCCGGCATATCGCATTTGCTCGAGCACATGATGTTCAAGGGAACGCGAAAGGTTGGCCCTGAGGAGTACCCTAAGATCGTTCAACGAATGGGCGGCCAGGTCAACGCTGGCACTTCGAAGGATTTTACGTTCTACTATGCCGACGTGCCGAAGCAGGGAATCGAAAGGGTACTCGAGCTCGAAGCCGATAGAATGAAAAACCTTGTCATCACGGAGCAAACGCTTGCTCCCGAGCGGGAGGTCGTGAAAGAGGAGCGCCGATTGCGGGTCGAGAACGACGTGGACGGGCTGTTGATCGAAAACCTTTACAAAGAGGCGTTTTTGTCGAGCCCTTACCGTATAGATACGACAGGAACGATGGAGGCGCTCGATCAAATTACGCCGGAGAAGCTTCTTGATTACTACCGGCGGTTTTACTCTCCAAGCAACGCCCTTGTCGTAATTGCGGGAGATGTGGAATCTAAGCAGGCCATTATGCTCGTGGAGCGCCACTTTGGAGCCTTAGAGCCTTCCGCCCCTTCGAGGGGTTCGATTCCAGAAGAGCCTGCCCAAGAAAAGGAGCGCGTCAAAGAGGTTGTTCGGAGCGATGTGCAGTATCGTTCCACGGTTGGGGGGTTTAAGGTGCCCTCTTTCAAGCATGAGGATGCCCTGGCCCTTATGGCGCTCGAGAAGATTCTGGGGAACTCAAGCCTGAAAAGCTCGAGGCTTTATCGGGACCTTGTTGTGAACAAGCCCGTAGCGACAGAGGTACAAGCGATCGATTCAAGGGGTCGCTATCCAGGGCTGTTCATCGTGTACCTACAGCTCAGGGAGGGCGTGGATGCCCCGAAGGCCAGAGAAGAGCTGTTTGCAACGCTCGGGCAGATTTCCTTAAATGGCCCCACCCAAGAAGAGCTCGAAATGGCAAAGAGCCAGCTCACCCTTGAAAGGGGCAAGGCGCTCGAGATGGTGAACGGGCTTGCGTTTGAGGTCGGGCTTTCTTATGTCAATGCGGACGATCCGTCCTATTTGTCTTCTTTGTACGAAAAGCTATCCCAGCTTGGGTCTAAGGATATTCAACGGGTGGTTGATACCTACTTTAAGCCGGAGCACGCGACGTTTGTTGACCTCGTCTCCAAGGCGGAAGGTTCCTAGGCTTATGAAGGCCAAATGTGTCCTAGCTTGCTTGACCGTCTTTACCGCATTCGTTTTTGGATTGGCAACGGCCGAGGAGGGGAGTGTGCAGTTCAAAAAAGTTTCTTTCCCGGAGCATCGAGTGGGCAGCCTGGAAAACGGCGTACAGACCTTTGTCATGCGTTGGGGTAGCGGGAATTTAGCCTCTCTCGAGCTCGTATTCCCGGCTGGAAGTGCGAGAGACCCCAAAGGTAGGGAAGGGCTCGCATACTTTGCATCCAAGCTGCTTTCGGGAAATTTGGAGCTTGCAAAAGAACTCGAAACGCTCGGAGCCACCTTCGATGCGAGCGTTACCCGGGATGGCCTCTATATCGAGCTGACCTGCATCGCCCCTTCTTTGCAAAAAGCGCTCGGCCTGATCGGGGGCTTGTTGAACCGTCCGACGTTTTCTACGGAAGATTTTCAGCGGCAAAAGCAGCTCCAGCTTGGCGAGCTCGCATACAACCGAGCCAACCCCTCATGGGTAGCCCAGGCGAGCTTCTACGAAGCCTATTTTCGCGACCACCCCTACGCCCATCCTCCCTTGGGTACTCAGGAAGGAGTTGCGGCCATCGCGCCGGAGGATGTCCGTTCTTATTATACGGAAGGGCTAAAGGCTTTTAGGGGAACTGTTGTCGCGTTGGTTTCGCCGCTTCCCTTGTCGGATCAAGAGAAGCTTCTGCAAAACACTCTGGCGGCGCTTCAAAGAGCCGACGAGGAGAAACCCTTTGCCAACCCGGCTCAAGCCCCCAAGGCCGGCGTGTTTATCGTGCCATTTCCAGAGGCCAACCAGGCGCAAATTGTCATGGGGCACGAAGGCGTTGCAGCAGGGAACCCGGATCGTTTCCGTGTCTTGCTGATGAACTCCATCTTGGGAGGGAACGCCTTCTCGTCCCGCTTGTTTGAGAAGGCTCGGGTTCAAGGAGGGCTGACGTACTCAATCAGGTCGAGTTTTGACTCGTACAAGAATTCTGGGTTATTCCTCGTCCGGACGTTTACCAGAACCTCCGAAGCGGCACAAATGCTGTCCTTGGTTGGAAGTATTGCCGGACAAATGAAGGCAGAACCCCCCTCTAATGAGGAGCTTTCGGATGCTAAATCTAGCCTTGTGCTCGGGTATCCTCTAAAGTTTCAAACTGCAAGCAGCGTAGTAGACCGGTTTGCAGGCTCCCTTTTTTACGGGCTTCCGCTTAACGATATCCTTGATTACCAAGACTATTTAAATGCGGTAACCAAAGAAGACGTTCTTCAGGCTGCCAATGCGTATTTATTTCCGGAGGAGCTGCTGAGTGTCGTTGTCGGACAGCCCGAGCCGCTACAGCAAGCGCTGGAGCAGTATAAGCCTACCTTGCTGCCCTCCAAATGATTACATCCGTAACGGGCAAGAAGGAGACGCGTTGATGGCAAGACAAGGACGGGCAGCAGACAAATTTCGAGAAATAACCATTTCCACAAATGTACTCAAATACGCCGAAGGCTCCGCGCTTATCCGGATGGGGGATACGCATGTCTTGTGCGCCGCGAGCGTCGAGGAAAAAGTCCCGCCGTTTTTGAAGGGTACGGGGCAGGGGTGGGTTACGGCGGAGTACGCCATGTTGCCCCGTTCGAGCGCAGTAAGAAAGCCCAGAGAAATCTCCTCACTCAGAAAAGACAGCCGTGCGGTAGAGATTCAGCGTCAGATTGGAAGAGCCTTAAGGAGCATTGTAGACCTAGGAAGGCTGGGTGGAGAGCGGACGCTATGGATCGATTGCGATGTCATTCAGGCGGATGGCGGAACGCGGACTGCGAGCATCACAGGAGGGTTCGTGGCCATGTTCCTAGCGCTTAAACGGATGCAGGAGATAGGGCTCGTTCAGACGATCCCTCTCGGCGATTTCCTCGCTGCCGTAAGCGTAGGGCTCGTAGACGGAGAGATCCTTCTAGACCTAGACTATCCGGAGGATTCAAGGGCCGATGTCGACATGAACGTCGTGATGACTTCAAAAGGAGAAATCGTAGAGATCCTATCTACGTCCGAGCGCAAACCCCTTCCGGAGGCCATGCTCCATGAGATGCTTGGAATGGCAAAGAAGGCCATCTTCGAGCTGATCGAAGTCCAAAAGAATGCGCTAAGCCTGCTGTGACTTCGTCTTGTAAGGTCCAAACGAGCCAAATTGTACTAGCCACAAAAAATTTAGGTAAATTGGCCGAGTTTACGGCTCTATTCCGAGATCATGGCCTGGATATAAAAATAGAAGGTACTCCACGGGGGCTTGAGCTTCCCAACGAAACAGGGATGAGTTACCGCGAGAACGCGAGCCTGAAGGCGGAGTGGGTAGGGCAAAGGCTACAAGCAACCAGCCTTGCAGACGATTCCGGCTTAGAAGTACAAGCACTCTCCGGCGCTCCAGGGCTGCATTCGGCCAGGTTTGGGGGGCCAAAGCTCTCGGATCCTGAAAGGGTTCAGCTACTCCTTGAGGCATTAAGGGGGGTTCATGCCGAACGGCGGAGGGCGAGGTTTGTTTGCTGTCTGGCACTATTCCTCCCCTCTACTGGAAGCACGATCACATCCGAAGGGTTTATCGAGGGGCGGATTCTTGAAGAGTCGAGGGGGCAGGGGGGTTTCGGTTACGACCCTGTTTTTTTTGTTCCTTTGTTGGGCAAAACGCTCGCCGAAATCTGCCCTGAAGAAAAAAACAAGTTTTCTCACCGTGCCAAAGCCTTAGAGCGCCTGCTTGCAGGCCTAAAGGGGCCGGGTGAATGAGCGTCTAATCGCGGGGCGTAGCGCAGCCTGGTAGCGCACCTGCCTTGGGAGCAGGAGGCCGGAGGTTCGAATCCTCTCGCCCCGACCAGTTCTTCTGAATATGCATTGCATATAATCAAACAGCATCCATTCTCATTTTACCTTCCGCCTTGTAGTCGATCTTGGTATACTTAACATCTGGGCTACGAAAGAGGCCGCATCCTTAAGGATGCGGCGATTTACGGGCGATTTCTCAACGCGAACCCAAGAGACTGACCCCTACCGAGGAGGAAGCGCTATGCGACTTTTGGTTGCCTCCAACAGGCTGCCCGTAACCGTAGAACGTACCAGAGACGCCTTTCATTTTAAGGAAAGCATGGGTGGGCTCGTATCGGGCCTAAGTGCTTACCTCGACTCGCTCAAGGGCAGGTTAAAGGATGGGGAGGCGGCCGATTACACGTGGGTGGGTTGGCCTGGGACGAGCATTCCAGAGGCGCTCGAGAGCGACGTCAAATCGAAGCTGCTTCAGAATTGCCGCGCATGGCCCGTCTTTTTGCCGGAAGACCTCATGGATTCGTTCTACCACGGGTTTTGCAACAAGACAATTTGGCCTCTTTTCCATTATTTTACGCAGCATGTCTCCCTGGAGGAAGCCTGCTGGAACTCCTATCTCGAGGTCAATCGAAGGTTTTTAAGGGCCATCCTTGAGGTATATCAAGAAGGGGACATGATTTGGGTGCAGGATTACCACCTCATGCTTCTTCCGAAGCTTCTGCGCGAACAGCTAAAAACCGCGCAGATCGGCTTTTTTCTCCACATTCCCTTCCCTTCGTTTGAAACCTTTCGTATTTTGCCGAGGAAGTGGTCGGCCCGTATTCTTGAAGGACTTTTAGGTGCCGACTTGATCGGTTTTCATACCTATAGCTACAGCCGTTATTTCTTACGGTGTGTCCTGCGCATCTTAGGCCATGAGCATCATATGGGACGCTTCATTCTCGATGACCACATCGCGGAAGTCAGGGCCTTTCCGATGGGGATCGACTTTCGCAAATACCACGAGGCCTCCAAAAGCCCTCTTGTCGTGGAAGAAGCAACGCGCATTAAGGAAGCGATCGGAGATTACCGTATTATTCTTTCGATCGACAGGCTTGATTACACGAAAGGCATTGCGAACCGGCTTCAAGCCTTCGAGATGTTCCTTGAGCGACACCCAAAATGGCAAAAACGGGTCGTGCTTGCAATCGTTGTGGTTCCCTCGAGGGTTGCGGTGGAACAATATTCGGACATGAAATGTAAAATCGACGAGCTCGTCGGCCGGATAAACGGCCGGTTCGGGTCGATTGGTTGGACGCCAGTGATCTACCAGTACCGCTTCCTCCCTTTTTGCCCGCTGGTTGCGCTCTACAGTGCCTCCGACGTGGCGCTCATTACGCCCTTAAGGGATGGGATGAACCTGATTGCCAAGGAGTATGTCGCTTCAAGGTCGGACAAAGAAGGCGTTTTGATCTTATCTGAAATGGCTGGAGCCTACAAAGAGCTGGCGGAGGCCTTAATTGTCAACCCAAACTCCAAGGAAGAGATCGTGGAGGCCCTACGCGAGGCCCTGGAGATGCCAAAGGCGGAGCAGCGGCGCAGAAGCGCGTTAATGCAGAATCGACTCATGCGCTACGACGTCGTCCGCTGGGCCAAAGAGTTCATCGAGAAAATCCAATCGGTCAAAGTGCTCGAGAGAAGGTTTAACTCGAGGCTTCTTTCCCCGCAGATTCAAGAAGAGCTTTTCTGCAGATACCACCAAGCAGGGAAGCGCGTGATATTTTTGGATTATGACGGCACGTTGGTTCCGTTTGCTCCGACACCCGAGGCGGCGAGGCCTACCGATGAGCTGCTTCAGCTCCTTTACCGGCTTGGGATGAACACAAAGAATGATGTTGTGATCATTTCAGGAAGAGACAAACAAACGCTTCTTTCATGGTTTGGAAGCCTTCCTATCGGACTTGTGGCCGAGCACGGCGTATGGATTCGGGAGAAGGAGGGAGAGTTTCGTTTGATAAAGCCTCTAAACAACGCATGGAAAGCAGAAATACGCGACATTCTTGAAAAATTTGCCGATAGCTTGCCTGGTTCGTTCATCGAAGAAAAGGAATATTCTTTGGTTTGGCATTACAGGCAGGTTACAGACCTCGAGGCTGTATCCATGCTGGTTTCGGAGTTTCGAGATACGATACAAGGGTTTGCGGCAAACATGGACCTTCAGGTTTTGCCTGGAAACAAGGTGACGGAGATTCGGAATGCTGGGGTGGACAAGGGGGCTGCCGGGCTTGCGTGGATGGCCAACCATCCCTACGATTTTACCCTTGCCATGGGAGACGACTGGACAGACGAAGACCTCTTCTCTGTGCTGCCCTCAACCGCCTTCTCGATCAAGGTAGGACTCTCCAGGGCTTACGGCTCTAGGGCGCTCTACTGCACCCAAAGCTACAAAGAGGCGCTTGAGCTTTTGCGTGGGTTGACCGAGTCCGAACTCGAAGCCCGCTGACTTGTTTCCCCTCCTTCCGTTAAGTAAGCGCCTTTGTGTTTTTGAAAAAATACTTGACTCATGAGTAATGATTTGATAATCTTAAATTCAAGGGTTTTTAAGGAACAAGAGGCGTACGATGAAAATTGCTCCGACATGGGAGTACGGATTGCGATGCCTTCTCCAGATTGCCAGGGCGCAAGAGGAAAAGTCCCTTAGTATTCCGCAGGTTGCTAGGGAGGAAGGCCTTAGCGTCGCTTACGTGGGCAAGTTGTTGAACAGGTTGGGCAAGGCAGGGATCATTCAAGGCCGTCGCGGAAGACGAGGAGGGTATGTGCTGGCCAAGGATGCCGCGGCCATTTCTTTGTACGAAGTCTTCCAAGCGTTGGCGGACCCGTTATCGCGCTTTGAAGACTGCCAAAGCTACCCTGGAGCCCTACAAGAATGCATCCATATGGTTCAGAATACTTGTTCCATCCTTCCTGTCTGGAGGCGCTTGGATTTGCTTGTAAAAAGAACGCTTTCGTCCGTCACCCTCCAAGAAGTGCTCAAGGAAGGTACTGCATACGAACAAAATAGAGAATGGGTTAACGGGCAGAACTCTGCCGCCTTGTTGGTTAAGCAAGCTTAAAGGAGCTGAGAATGGAAAATAAAAATATTAGTCCCCTGCTTGAAGTGCGCGACCTGCACGTAGAGGTGGAGGGAAAAGAAGTAATCAAGGGGATAGATCTTGCCCTTTACGGGGGAGCAAAACTTGCCCTAATGGGACCGAATGGTTCAGGAAAAAGTTCACTCTCGATGGCGCTGATGGGTCATCCGGGCTACAAAGTTAAGAGTGGATCCATCATTTTGGACGGGAATGACATTACGGGACTTTCTCCTGACAAGCGCGCCAAGGTCGGGCTATTTTTGGCGATGCAGAATCCTGTCTCAGTCCCAGGGGTTAGCGTTGCTAACTTCTTACGGGCGATAATGAAAGCGAAACGCGGGGAAGAAGTCCCCATTCGTGAGTTTCGGGAGATGCTTGTTAAGGCTATGGGTCTTCTGGAAATGGAGCGCTCGTTCGCTAATCGCTACGTGAATGACGGGTTTTCCGGAGGGGAGAAGAAAAAATTAGAGCTGCTGCAGATGGTTCTGCTTAATCCCAAGGTAGCCGTTGTTGATGAGATAGACTCAGGCCTGGACGTTGACGCGCTAAAGATAGTGGCAGACGGGGTTAACCGGATTACAGGCGAAAATAACGCGTTCCTTCTTATCACCCATTACCGGCGAATATTGGACTACATCCGCCCGGATGGGGTGGTAGTGCTCATGGAGGGCCGCATCGTTGCAAGCGGTGGTCCAGAGCTTATCAACCAGATCGATCGGCAGGGATACGACTGGCTATCGGCAAAAACCGCCTAACGAACGAAAACCAAGGAGCTTGCCATGAGGCAGCCTGTTAAAGATATTATGGTTGGCGATGATTACGCGTCGAAATTCGGGTTTTCTTCGCCCGAAGAGTATTATTTTAGGGCCCCGAAAAAGGGCTTAAGTCACGAGCTCGTCGAGATGATGAGCAAAATGAAAAAAGAGCCGGACTGGATGCGGGAGTTCCGTCATAAGGCGTTGGATACGTTTTGGGCAAAGCCCATGCCTACCTGGGGCAATCAGGAGGCTTTAGGCAGGATCGACTTTGACGACATTTATTACTACATCAAGCCTATCGAGCAAATGGGGCAGACCTGGGATGATGTACCCGAAGACATCAAGCACACGTTCGAACGGCTCGGGATTCCGGAAGCGGAGCGCAAGTTTTTGTCCGGAGTATCTGCTCAGTACGAGAGCGAGACGGTGTACCACTCGATTCGCGACGAAATTTCTAAACTGGGCGTCATCTTTCTCGGAATGGATTCCGGCCTCATGGAGCACGAAGACATCGTCAGAAGATTCTTTGGTACGCTAATTCCGCCGACGGACAACAAGTTTGCCGCCCTAAATAGCGCGGTATGGTCAGGGGGGTCGTTCATCTACGTGCCGCCCGGTGTGCACGTAGATATCCCTCTCCAGGCCTACTTCCGGATCAACGCTAAAAATATGGGCCAGTTCGAACGTACGTTGATCATCGCCGACAAGGGAGCACGCGTCCATTATATCGAAGGCTGTACCGCTCCCGTATACAGCTCGAGCTCGCTGCACTCCGCCGTGGTCGAACTGATTGCGCTCGAAGACGCCTACATTCGGTACACGACGATCCAGAACTGGTCCAACAACATCTACAACTTGGTGACAAAAAGGGCTATTGCTTACAAGAACGCCACGGTCGAGTGGGTGGACGGAAATATAGGCAGCATGCTCACGATGAAATATCCTTGCGTGGTCTTGGCCGGTGAGAATGCGAGGGGAGAAATCCTTTCGGTGGCGTTCGGCGGAACCGGCCAACATCAAGACGCTGGTGCCAAGGTCTTCCACATGGCCCCAAGGACGAGCTCGACCATTACGAGTAAGTCTATTTCGAAAGGAGGGGGGCGAACGACGTACCGTGGCTGGGTTAAAACGACGGCGAATGCCGAAGACGTCCGCGTTTCTGTCAAGTGCGATGCTTTGATTCTCGACCCGACGTCCCGCTCTGATACATACCCTACGATGGAGATCGGCAACCCAAAGGTTCGAATTGAGCATGAAGCCTCTGTTAGCAAGCTAAGCGACGACCAGTTATTCTACTTGATGAGCCGTGGGCTTTCGGAAAACGAGTCGCGTGTTCTGATCGTGAACGGGTTTATTGAGCAGTTTGTAAAGGAGTTGCCGATGGAGTATGCCGTCGAGTTGAACCGCTTGATCGAGCTGGAGATGGAAGGGTCGGTTGGATGAACGTTTCAATATCGCCCTTTGAGGTTGCTCAAGAGCCCGAAGGGCTAAAAAACCTTCGCTCCAAGGCCTGGAATGTTTATACGCAGGCCCAGTTCCCAGATAGGGCAAGTACTCTTTGGCGCTTTAGCAACCCTGAGGCATTCTGGGTCATTCCCGAGAATATAAGCTCTATACTCGAAAAGGGAAAGATTGCATACAGGCTGGAAGCTCCGAATGAGTTGCGGTTATCGGACCTCCAGGAGGCCGTCTCTAACGAATCCGTACCGGTTGGGGCGCTGGTTGGGCCTGAGTTCGGCAAGTTTGAGGCGCTCAATCTGGCCCTTTGGAAAAAAGGGGCGTACCTTCGGGTTCCAGAGGGTGTAAGGCTAGACCAGCCCGTTGTTTTAAGGAAGCACATATCAGGCGAAGGGTTGATACTGGACAGGTCTTTGATTCATGTATCCAAGGGGGCTTCTTTGACCATCGTCGAAGTTCTCGAAGGAGAGCTTGCAGGGAATGGGAATGGCTACCTGAATGCCGTGGAAGAGGTGCTTATCGAAGAAGGCGCGGCCCTTACTCTCGTTGGGATTGACCTTACTCAGGGGAAGACACGCGCATTCGTGACCGTTCGGCATTCAATAGGATCAAACGCCGAACTAAAATGGGTGCTGGCCCGCTTTGGCGAGGGGTCCAGCAAGGCAAACCTCGGGGCTCGCCTTGCTGGACGAGGGGCAAAGAGCGGAATTTACGGCGCTGTGTTTGGGTTCGGTCAGGGTAAGAGCGACATCCATACGTTTCACGATCATGCCGTGAAGCGTACGTTTAGCAACATCGACCTACGGGTGGTCTTGCAAGATCAAGCGCACAGCGCCTACACCGGCCTTATCCGTATCGATACGGACGCTGGTTGTTCCGAAGCGTTCCAGGAAAATCGGAACTTGCTGCTCTCTGGAGGTGTGCGTGCCGAATCGATCCCGGAGCTCGAAATCTTGACCGACGAAGTGCAATGCAAACACGGTGTAACGGTTGGGCCCGTAGAAGAAGAGCCTCTGTTTTATTTGATGAGCCGCGGAGTTCCGAGGGAGGATGCTGTTCGGCTTCTTGTTGTAGGGTTCCTTGAGCCAGTCTTAGGGCACATCCCAGGTGACTTCCGAAAGCCGCTCGATGGACTCGTAGCGAACCTCATTAATCCAGCTAGCGAGATTGAAAGCCCATTATGACGACTGCCATACAAACCCTTGGGGCTTCCCTTAGGAAAGATTTTCCTATCTTTTCGAGAAAGGTGCACGGTAAGAGGGTCGTATATCTTGATAACGCGGCGACAACTCAAAAGCCTTTGTCCGTAATCGAGGCTCTTAGCCGCTACTACAGCACGATGAACGCCAACGTGCACCGTGGGATCCATACGCTCGCCGAGGAGGCAACGGGAGCCTATGAGGGGGCCAGGAAAGCTGTAGCCCGCTTTCTTGGGGCAAGACCAGAAGAAGTGGTGTTTACGAAGAACGCAACGGAAGCGATCAATTTTGTTGCGCTTGGTTGGGCAAGGCATCGCCTCAAGAGAGGAGATGCCATTGTCCTCACAGAAATGGAGCACCACGCCAACCTGGTTCCTTGGATTCTTCTTGCCAGGGAAATAGGGCTTGAGTTGCGCTATATCCCGATTGATGCCGAGGGAAAACTTAGGTTAGAAACGCTTGCCAAGCTCATCGATCACAAAGTACGGCTGGTCGCCCTTGTCCACGCGTCCAACGTTCTCGGTACTATCAACCCGGTTGAGGCCGTTATCGAGGAGGCAAAAAAGGTCGGGGCGAAAGTTTTGGTCGATGCGGCCCAGTCGCTTCCGCATTTACGGGTGAATGTCCGGGCGTTGGATTGTGATTTTCTCGCCTTTTCGGCCCACAAGATGCTAGGGCCCACGGGCGTGGGTGTTCTATACGGCAAGATGGATGCCCTAGAGGAGACGGTGCCCGTCCTTGGTGGGGGGGAAATGATCGAACGGGTAACGTACGATTCTGTAACCTTCAACCAGATTCCGTGGAGGTTTGAAGCGGGAACTCCCAATATCGCGGATGTCATCGCCTTCTTGCCCGCGCTCGCCTACCTCGAATCGCTCGATTCAAAGACGTCGATACAGCACGAACAGAACCTTTCCCAAGCAGCGATCGAGGCGCTCGAGCGGATGGGGTTTCGGGTATTGGGTCCGAAAGCGCCAAACGAGCGGGTAGGGGTGGTATCATGGACTTCGGAGTTTGCGCATCCGCATGATACGGCAACCATCCTCGATCAATTCGGCGTAGCCGTTCGTGCCGGACACCATTGCGCACAGCCGCTGATGCACAAGCTTGGCCTTGCGGCGACCACGCGGGCAAGCTTTTATATATATAACGATATGGACGACGTGGAAATGTTGATCGAAGCCCTAAAGGAGGTAAGGAGCTATTTTGGATAACAAGAGCATGGCCGAGCTGAATTCCCTTTACAGGGAGGTTATCCTGGACCACTTTAAATGTCCTCGCGGCAAAAAGATGATCGAGTGTCCTGACGTAACGTTCGAAGGGTACAACCCCGTCTGCGGAGACGAGGTGAAGATCGCGATCAAGATTCAAGATGGCTTCATTCAAGACGTTGCAGTCAACTCGATAGGGTGCGCCATTTCCGTTGCGGCTGGATCCATGCTGGCAGAACTTTTGCCCGGGAAAAGCCTTGCGGAAGCGGAGGAGCTAGGGAAAGCCTTCGAGGGTCTCCTCAAAGGAGAGATCGAGGGACTTCCGGAAGATATTGGCGATCTGGAGTCTTTAGAGGGGGTTAGCCGCTTTCCCGTTCGTGTCAAGTGTGCGATGTTGGCCTGGAAAACGATCCAGCATGCCGTTGGGCTCTTAAAAGAAGGCACACCATCCAAAGAGCGCATATCGACCGAAGACGCAACGACGGAAGCTTCGCGCAGCGAAGCCGGGGCGGAGAAACACAACGGAGCAAACCACGTATGCTAACTCCTGATGCCGTCAAGGAGGCTTTGAGGCCGGTTGTTGACCCTGAAATTGGGTTCTCGATCGTTGATTTGGGCCTGGTTTACGGTGTTAACGTGAGCGATGACGGGCTCGTGAGCGTCGATTTGACCCTCACGAGCCCGATGTGTCCGCTCGGTCCTCAACTGATGCAAGCGGTTGAAGCGGTCGTTTCGAGCCTAGAAGGGGTAAAAGAGGCGCAGGTCCGGCTTGTTTGGAATCCCCCGTGGGATCCTAAGAAGCATGCGAGTGAGGACGTGAAGGCTATGCTGGGCATCTGGGATCTCGATGAAGAGGACGGCTTTTAGGTTTCTTACTTCGCCTTCTGGATGAGCTCTTGGAGTTTTGGAAGAATGCTCTCCTGAACAAACTGGCGGTTTTGCGCCTTGTCCTTGTACATCCGCTCATCGGCTATACGAAGAGCCTCTTTGAGCGTGCTTTCCGGCTTTTTTGCAACCGCGTATCCCGTTGCGATGCTAAGTGGCAAGGAAGGCTGCCCGGCGTTATAATCCTGGATGGCCTTTCTTAAGCGAGCCACGGCCTGTTTCGTCGTCTCCTCCGTTGCATTAGACAGGAGAATGATGAACTCGTCCCCCCCAACCCTGGCTAAGATGTCCTCTGCCCGGAAAGAGCTTCGGATAAGTGAGGCTGCTTCTACAATTAGCAAGTCCCCAGCTTCGTGGCCTAGGTTGTCGTTTACAAACTTAAGCGAGTCGAGATCGCACACGATAATGCCCGTTAGTTTTGGGAGCCTCGTAAGCTCGAGCCTTCTTAGCTCTTCTTCGAAGAAGGTGCGGTTGTAAAGACCCGTAAGCGCATCGTGCATACTCAGGTAGCTAAGGCGTTCTTCCATCTGTTTGCGCTCCGTGATCTCTTGGCCGATCGAGAATACTACCTGCCTCCCTTGGATTTTAATGGGGACAATGTTCATAAGAAGTGTGCGCTCGGCGTTATTTGCCTTGTCTGGCCCGTTGCTCTTGTAGGCGGATTCCACGCTGAAGGGGGAAAAGTCTTTTTTGCGGAGAACCTCTAAAATTTGGCTATCCCAGAGTGCCCGCTTGAGAAGTTCCTCTCGATTTATTCCCAAAAACTGGATTGCGGCCTGGTTTGCATCGATGTAACTCCCATGCTCGTCGATCAAAAAAATAGGGTTGATTGTATTTTCAAAAAGGGCTCTGTAGCGTTGTTCGCTTTCTTTAAGCGCCTCTTCGGCTTTTTTGCGGTCCGTGATGTCGAGCAAAAACCCATGGATTTGCTTCAGCTTCGCTTCCGCCGACTCGATGTGCCGAACATCTTCTCCCTCGTCGAACACTCCTAGCAGGTTTGCGAGGATGCTGAGCCTTTCACCTTGAATATTCTTGAAAGAAAGCTCAAGAAACTGGACTTTCCTTTCGTCCTTTATCCTCTTGAGGAGTTGGTCGTATGCACTCGGGTTCTCAAGGAGCTCGGGCAAGGACGTTTGGATGGCCTCAGGGGCTGAGGAGAACCCGAATAAAGCGGCGAACTGATGGTTGCAAAGTATGAGTGATCCATCGGGGTTTGCCAGGAAGTTGGCTGTAAGGGCATTAAAAAAGAGTTGTCGGAACCGCTCTTCGCTTTCTTGGATTTGCTTTGCATGCTCGAGCCCGGAGAGCATCATGTTGACCGCGGAGGCAAGCCTGGCAATTTCACCGCTCCCCTCCACGGGCAACCGTTTGGTTAAATCCTGGCTAAACCCGATCGTCACCACGTTGGCCGCAAGCTGCTCAACCTCGTCCACGAGCTGCGTCTTGAGCAGCCAAAACAGAAGCACGAGGAATGCCAGACCGGAAACCACGAGCCCAATGCCGAAGTAGCGCATGCTCAAGAGACCCTGCTTAAAGACTGCACGATCTTGACTCGTCTGGATCACAAAGGCGGGTTTTCCGTGGATGTCCCGGACAAGTCCGAACCCTGCGATCTGGTCTGCAGAAATCGCCTCTACCCAGGTATCGGCACCGCCTGACCGCGCTTCCTCGAAGGGCCTGACAAACAAGGGTAGACGAACTATGGCGGAGAGCCGTTTGATCTCTTTACGGTCGAGGTACCGCCCCATGATCAGCGTGCCCGTGATGCGGGGCGGGCTGGCCGAAGGGTCGAAAATCGGCCTTGAGGTGACAAGAACGGGGTTATTCTGAACCATGAGAACGCCGGACGGGCTGCTTTGAACGCTCTTGTGGTTTTGGAGGGCCTGATCGTGGACGATGGCGTTCCAAACGAGATCCGGAAAGGGAGTTCTTATTGCACGGTCCAAATCAAAATGGTCTGCCCGGACAACACTTCCGGAAGCATTCAGGAACACCATAAAATGAACCCGCATCTCGAGAAACGGCGTGATTACGAGGTTCTTCCGGACAAAGTCTGGATTCTGCCCAGCCACAAATCGGTCAGCCTCCTCCCAGCCGGCCCAGTCACCCGCTTTCGCGCTTAGGGAGGTGTACTCTTGTTCTAACGCACCGAGGACACGCCGGACGTTTTGCCTGACGTTTTGGGATTCAATTTTTCGAAACCCTTCGAGCAGGGTAAGGTGAGATGTGGCGTACATCGCCAAAAACAAGACGCCTAGCGCAGCAAAGGCAATTATGAAGGCTTTTCTTCGAAGCGACATTCGGAGTGCTCTTTATTAATTACAGAGACGTATTGTAGCATAGCTTTAAGGCCAAAGGGGGCCTATTGACATCAAGGGACATCCTATCCCGCCACATCCTTGTTATTTTGTGAGGTTTTACGGACATTGCGAAGGAAAGCTCATGGGTGATAATTTTGCAAAAGAGTTTCAGCATGAAATGGTCTTTATCCACGGGCTCTACGGCCAAAATGGTCAATACCGAGGGTTGATCAAGGCATTGGAAAAAAAAGGTGTACGCCTCCATACCCCTTCCTTGCGAGGCTATTCTGCCGAACGATTATTTGTTCGGTTCTCGGCATCCGAGGTGTTAGGGGCAGCCAGGAAGGCCGTCGTTCAGGTTTATAAAGACACGCAAAAAAAACCCTGGCTGTTCGGCTCATCGCTAGGAAGTATCTTTGCCGTAAGGTATGCCATAGAACACCCGGAGACGATCAAAGGGCTTATCTTGCACACGATTGTAGACCCAGCCGTCCTACCGCTTACAAACGGGACTCAGCGGGCTTTCCATAGACTTGGGAGTTGGCTGCTTTGGGCTTCTCCGATTCTCGGCCTCATTCCTTTCCCCTTCCCATGGTTTGCGGGAACGTACCCAAAGAAGCGCATTTTTTATTCCGTCAATGGCCTTATGGAGCTCTTTTATGATCAAAGGTTTCGCTTGGGACTAGAGCAGATCTCCTTGCCTTCGTTTTTGATCGTCGGGAGTAAAGACCGCCTCCTTCCTCCTGATTATTGCCTTTCGGTTTTTAGGCGTCTCGGGGATGCTAGAGGGGATTGTCAGATAGAGAATGCGGGCCATGGGGTTTTGATGACCCATCCCTACAGAGTGGGACAACAAATCGCGGCCTGGCTGGCTGCAGAGCAACAGGCCTGCTTGACCTAAGGAGGCGAGGAATGCGATTGGCCAATTTTCTTGGGGGGTTCCAAGAGGACGCCTCTTGGATCCGGGCGATGTTCGAAAAAGGCAGGGACCTGAAGGCGTCCCTTGGCGCAGAACACGTTGCCGATTTAAGCCTTGGAAACCCCCTGCAGGCACCAGACCAAAGGGTATTGAACGAACTTGTCCGCGTGGTTGCAGACCCCACCGCCCATGGTTACACCTCCAACCTTGGGCTTGACGAGACAAGGGATGCGATTTCGGCTTACCTAAAAGGAAAGTCGGGCATCCCCTTCCAGAGGGCGCACGTGGCCGTTGTGGCCGGGGCCGCCGGAGGCCTTGTCGTAGCCCTTCGTGCGCTTGCAGACCAAGGCGAAACAGTGGGGGTATTTTCTCCGTACTTCACGGAGTACCCTTTCTATGCCAAAGCGCTTGGGTTGCATTTCGAATCCCAAGCGCTCGCTCCCCCCTTCATCCCGACGCTTGAAGATGCCCGTCGGCTGATGAAAAAAAAGCCCAGGGTCGTGTTGATTAACTCCCCGAATAACCCTACTGGCCAGGTATGGGGAAATGAGGCCTACGCGGCAATCCGACAAGCGATAGACGAACTTGGGCCTAAGGATAGGCCTGACGTGGTCTTTGACGACCCCTATGCAGAGATTGTGTACGACGGACTTACGCCCCCGTTCCCCCTTTCGGAAATCCCACAGGCCCTGTATATATCTTCTTTTTCCAAGACATGGGCGATCCCTGGCGCAAGGGTTGGGTTTTTGGCCGTTCATCCCGACAATCCGCTTGCCGTGCAGGCGATGGACGCCGTCGCTTTTTTGATGCGTGCACTCGGCTTCGTGAGTGCGAACGCCTCCGCTCAAAGGATGCTCGCACGGGTCGGAGTGGGCAACGTACACCCTGAGCTTGCGCTCTACGAAAAACACCGCGATATGCTCGTCCATGGCCTCCTGTCTCTAGGGTTCCGCTTCGTTGTCCCTCGTGGAGGGTTTTACGTTTTTCCGGATGTACCCGAGGCCTTTCAAGATGACATTTGTTTTGTTTCTCGTGCACTCGCAGACGGGCTGATCGTTGTCCCAGGGAGAGGGTTCGGGGATGCCTCCAGGTTCCGAGTGGTCTTTTCCGTGAGTCAAGAGACGATCTGCAGAGCCATTGAAAAGCTTCAGAACGTCTTGCACAACCCGGGTCCAAAAAGATGAACGAATACTCCGAGTTGGTCCGCCCCGTTCTTCGTAAGGTGCAAGGTTACGAGCCAGGCGAACAACCCAAGGAAGGCCCTATTCTTAAGTTGAACACCAACGAAAACCCTTATGGGCCATCCCCAAAGGTGGGGGCGGCAATTCGCAGGGCGATACCAAGGCTCAAGCGCTACCCGGACCCTGATTGCAGCAGGTTGCGCGCCAAGATCGCCGAAGTATACGGTATCCCAGAGTCTTGCACGCTAGTAACGAACGGGTCTGACGAGGCCATACGCCTGGTCTTCGAGGGATTACTGGATCCGGGCGAGCGCTTGATCCTTCCCGTTCCGACGTACACCCTATACGATGTACTGGCGACGTTTCGCTCTGCCGAGGTTGTGCGGGCCCAATTTGGAGACGATTTTGAGCTACCCCCCCTGCCGACTGCAGGGAAGCTCTTGGTCCTTCCCAATCCGCACGTCCCTTCTGGAGTGGCGTTTGCTGTAGAACGGCTTGCAGCACTGGCCCGAGATTTCCAAGGGCTTTTGCTCCTCGATGAAGCTTACGTCGATTTTGGGGCAGAGAGCGCAATCGGTCTTGTGGGGCAATTAGAAAACGTGGCCGTCCTTAGGACGTTTTCGAAGTCTTTTTCGCTAGCTGGGCTAAGGGTTGGTTTTTTGGCTGGGCCTCCTTGGCTTATCGAGACGCTTTTTAAGCTGAAAGATTCCTACAACGTAAGCCATGTGGCTCAGGCTGGCGCGTTGGCTGCCCTCGAAGACATCGGCTGGATGGAGCTCAATGCCAAAAGAATCATGGAGGCGCGGGATTTTACCCGCTACCATTTGTTAAGCCTTGGGTTTTCCGTCCCCATCTCGAGCGCAAATTTTTTACTGGCCCAAAAGCCTGGCGTGGACTTGTACCCTTTGTACCTCGAGTTGAAGCGAAGGAACCTTCTCGTGCGGTACTTTGCCACGCCAGGCCTTTTTGACCGGATTCGCATCTCGATTGGCAAGGCATCCGAGATGGAGTTCTTTCTGGAAACCCTCCAAAAGGCCCTCGTGTCGCTAGCCTAAGCCTGTCTAGGTTTATTATGGGCGTCAAGGAGCTTTCTTAGGACGAAAGGAAGAATTCCGCCGTGTCGTAGGTATTCTACGTCGATAGCATTGTCCACCCTTGCAATCGCTTCAAACGTCGTAGTTTCACCCCCAGGCCGTGTGGCACGCACCGTGAGATGTTTGTGAGGGACCAAGTCTGTAATTCCCTCTATGTCGTAGGTTTCATGGCCCGTAAGCCCGATTGTCGACCGGTTCTCGCCGGGTAAAAACTCCATCGGCAGGACACCCATGCCCACAAGGTTGCTTCGGTGAATCCGCTCGAAGCTCTCCGCCAGGACAGCCTGAACGCCAAGCAGCTTAGGCCCCTTTGCGGCCCAGTCGCGTGAACTGCCAGAGCCGTATTCTTTGCCCGCTATCACGAGCAACGGTACGTTTTCTTGCTGGTAACGCATGGACGCATCGAAGATGCTCATTCGCTCTCCGGAGGGCAAATAGAGAGTATCTCCTCCCTCGACGCCTTCAAGCATGAGGTTTTTCAAACGGACATTGGCAAATGTTCCTCGCACCATAACCTCATGGTTTCCCCGACGGGCCCCGTAGCTGTTGAACTCTTCGGGTGGAATGCCTAACTGGATAAGATAGCGGCCCGCAGGGCTGTCTTTGGGGATGCTGCCCGCCGGGGAGATATGGTCGGTTGTGATGCTATCGCCGAGCACAGCCAAAACCCTCGCCTGTTGGATGTCGGCGAAAGGGGGAGGCTGGAGCACGAAATTTTGGAAGAATGGAGCTTCTTTGATGTACGTCGATTTCGGGTCAAACGCAAACAGTCGGTCTTTGGGGGCCTCGAGCGCTTGCCACTCCTCACTACCGGAAAGCGTAGCCTCGTAGCGAGTGGTGTACATCTTAGGGTTGAGCGCGCTACGGAGTGTTTCTTTGATCGTGGCCGCGTCTGGCCAGATCTCTCGTAGGTAGACGGGTTCCCCGCCTGGAGTAAAGCCGATAGGCTCGTTGGTCAAATCGACGTTTACCGAACCCATCAATGCGAACGCCACGACGAGCATCGGTGAGGCCAGGTAATTTGCTCGAATGAGTGGGTGAATCCTCGCCTCAAAGTTTCGGTTGCCCGAAAGGACGGCTGCCGCGTTTAAACTGAACGCCTTAATAGCCTCCTCGACGTTTTTTGGCAAGGGGCCGGAGTTTCCGATGCAGGTCGTGCAGCCAAACCCGACAACGTGAAACCCGAGAGCTTCGAGGTAGGGAAGAAGGCCGGCTTTTTCAAGGTAATCGACGGCGACGCGAGACCCGGGGGCCAGGCTTGTTTTGACGTAAGGCTTGACTCTCAACCCTCGCTTGACCGCATTCTTTGCCAGAATTCCCGCCCCTACCATGAGGTCCGGGTTGGAGGTATTCGTGCAACTTGTGATGGCGGCGATGGCTAAAGAACCATGTCCGAACGCGTACCTATCTTTGTCGAGCTCTACAGCGGTGATTTCAGCGACCTCTGTGTCCTTGAAATCATCAGAAAAGGCCTTTGCCATGTCCTTGAGGAAGACTTTGTCGTGCGGACGCTTTGGCCCGGCAAGCGTCGGTTCGACCGCGTCTAGGTCTAGTTCGAGCGTATCCTTATACTTGGGGGTAGTAGCCTCCTCGCAAAACAAGAATTGCGCTTTGGCATACGCCTCGACAAGCGCGACGCGCTCTGACGACCTCCCTGTAAATGTTAGATAATCCAGCGTTTCTTGGTCGATGGGGAAGAATGCCGCTGTCGCCCCGTACTCCGGAGACATGTTGGAGATCGTCGCCCGATCGGGCAAAGCAAGCTGCCTGAGCCCTTCACCGAAGAACTCGACAAACTTTCCTACAACGCCTTTCTTGCGCAAGATCCACGTGATCGTAAGAACAAGGTCTGTTGCCGTTACGCCCGGCTTTAGCTTTCCGAAGAGTCGGAACCCTAGCACGTCCGGGATGGGCATGTAGTAGGGCTGCCCTAGCATGACCGCTTCGGCCTCGATGCCTCCTACGCCAAAGCCCAGGACACCGAGCCCGTCGATCATGGTTGTGTGCGAATCAGTCCCGACGAGCGTGTCAAAAAAGGCACATTTTTTGCCGTTTTCGCTCCGAAAATCCACAACTCTTGCCAAGTATTCGAGGTTGACCTGATGGACGATGCCAACCCCGGGAGGGACGATCAGAAAGTTGTCGAAGGCCTGCTTTGCCCACTTTAAAAGACGGTAGCGCTCCGAGTTCCTCCCAAACTCAAGCTGCACGTTCCGCTTGAGAGAGTCCTCAGTGCCAAAAAAGTCAACTTGGACGCTGTGATCGATGACGAGTTCCGAGGGTACGAGTGGGTTGATAACGGACGGATCCTTGCCAAACTCGCGCGCCTTTCCCCGAAGAGCCGCCAGGTCGACGACGGCAGGGACTCCGGTAAAGTCTTGGAGGACGACTCTTGAGGGCATGAAGGGAATTGCGTGTCGGCTGTTCATGCTGTTTGGCCAGTCGAGCAGTGCCCGGACATGGTCCGGCGTTGCAATGCCGTCCTCTTGGTGCCGAAGAAGGTTTTCAAGAAAGATACGGATCACGTAAGGCAGGGGTTGAACTTTGCCAAAGCCCTTTTCTTCAAGGGTTCTTAAACTGAAGTATTCGTACTCTTTTGAACCGGCTTGAAGAGTTTGCTTTGCAAATGCAAGATCCTGATTCGCCACTTGTTTGCACCTCCCTTATGTGAGCCGTTCGCCTCGGCCCGTTGGGTTAAACCGACGAGTTTTTGATAAGATAACAAAAAGGCCGCTTGAACGTATACTTTACCACGGAAAGGAAACGGTGGGGAAGCCATTATCGTGGGTTGAAGGAGCGTGGATTGGTCACGCCCAAGACGTTGAGGGAAAGACAGGAGTAACCGCCCTTCTTTTTCCAGGTGGTGCGGTAGGGGGGTGCTATGTTGGCGGGTTTGCCACGGGAACCCGAGATCTGGACGCCCTAAGGCCCGAGCATCCTGTTCCCGTAGCCCACGGCGTCATGCTCGCTGGAGGGTCGGCCTACGGGCTTGAAGCTGCACGCGGCGTGATGGACTTCTTGGAGGCCCAAAGTGCTGGCCTTCCCGTTGGTGGTGCGCTCGTTCCGATCGTACCCGCCGCGATCATCTTTGACCTCGCCTTTGGCAATCCTAGCGCAAGACCAGACCGGAATATGGGCTACGAAGCCGCAAGCAATGCGCTCCAGGCTCTTCCAGGCCAGGGTTCTGTAGGGGCAGGAACGGGGGCTACGGTAGGAAAGGCCTTTGGCATGGAACGAGCGATGAAAGGGGGGATCGGGGCGGCATGTGTACCGCTCGAGAATGGAGGGAGCATCGCCGCCATCGCCTGCGTGAATGCCTTTGGGGACATACTAGACCCAAAGAGCGGGAAAACGCTTGCCGGCCTTAGAGAAGCTTCCGGTTCCTTGAGCCTTCTGGATACAGCCTCGATTCTGGAGGACGCACTGCAGGTACGCCCGTGGGACCCGTCCGCCACGACTTTGGGCGTCGTGCTCACAGACATTCCATTAAGCAAAGTACAGGCCAACCGGATCGCCAAGCAGGTGTTTGGAGCGATTCATTCCACTCATCGGCCGGCGATCACCAGCTTCGACGGGGATGTCGTGTTCGTGTTCTCTACCAAGCGTGATATCCCTTTGATCCCTCCCGACCTTTTGGCTTTTTATGCGAAAGAGCAGCTCGTACGGGCGATTATAAACGCGATTGTCCAGGCAAATGGGTTTGGGCTCGTTCCCGCCTATCGAGATCTTAGCAGCACTGAAGCCTTTTAAACCGTAAAAAGGGAGACAACATGCCTGATGTTCGAGCCTTTCGAGGGTTGCTGTATTCGTCCGAAAGCCGTGATGTAACGCCTTTGGTTGCCCCTCCCTACGACGTTTTGGACGAGTCAAGGAGGGACGCATACCTACAAAAAAGCCCTTTCAACGTCGTTCATGCCGATCTTCCGCCCAAAAGGCCCGAGGATCAAAGCGAGCGGGATCGCTACGAGCGAGCCAAGCAAACCTACGAAGGTTGGCTAAAAGACAGAGCACTCGCCCCTTCGCCTAAAGAGGCGCTCTATCTTGCGGTGCAGACCTACAGCCTAGGAGGTGCGGCGTTGACCAGGGTCGGGGTTGTAGGCCTTGTCGACGCCCTTTCCCTACAGCAAGGCGGAATTCTACCGCACGAGCGGACGTTCGAAGGTCCAAAAAAAGATAGGCTTGAGCTTCTGCGTTCCCTCGAGGCACATCTGAGTCAAATATTTTTGCTATACCGAGGCGAGGGGGACCCAACCCTTGAACTATGGGAATCAATCGGGAAGGATGCCTACATCCGCGAAGCCCTCGATGCCGATGGAACGCTCCACCGCCTCTATCCGATCGAAAACCCTGAGGCGATCGGGCGTATTCGGGCGTTTCTTTCCAAAAAACGGATGTACGTTGCAGACGGGCATCATAGGCTCGAAACGGCGCTAACCTACGCAAAGGAAAGGATTGAAGCGGGGGCTCCCTTGGAAGGCGCTCATCGCTATACCCTTGCCTTCCTTTGCAATATGGATCAGCCGGGCTTGAAAATTCTTGGCTACCATAGGCTTTTAAAGCCTTCTTGTGGAGAAGGTATCGAAGAGAGGCTTACAAAAGCGGGATTCGCGCTCACCGAGGTGGATGAGGCGGTCACGCCCGAAGCTATCGAAACGGCCCTTTTGGATTCCAAGCTCCGCTATGGGTTTTCATTCGGTCTGATCGAGAAGGACGCAAGCCGCTTGACGCTAAAGCTGGCAACGCTTCCCCATGAGCGCCATCGTGTCTTTAAAGAAGGTTTGACTCGAGAAGGGTTGGATGAAAGCGTGGCAAGCCTTGATGTTGCTCTCGTTGACCGGTACGTACTAGGGGAGATACTGAGGCTTGATGACACAACAAAGAAGGAGCACATCGTCTACGAGCCCGACCTTCGAAAGGTGATAGGCTTGATCGAGGATCAAACTCTCAACGCCGGCATTTTGTTGAATCCACTCTCCCCTGAAGAAGTGATCCGCGTAAGTGAGGCTTCTCAAAAAATGCCCCAAAAATCAACATATTTCTACCCGAAACTCTTGACCGGCCTCGTTGTTTACGACTTAAACAGAAGCTTTTAGACCAAAGCCTTCCTGGCTCCGAGCGCGAGCGAATATCAGGGTAGGGTTTGTGGATAAAATTGGGGTATCGAGGGATTTTGGGGTAGGGTATAATGTAAGGGAAGGTTGGAGGTGCTAAAGGAGAGGCCATGCTGGGCTCAAGCGGGCTTTACTCGAAGTTTCTAGCGGTGGTTGGAAAGCTTAAGGCTGCGCTATTGAAGTGCCTGCTTACCCCGTGGTTCTGGATATCTCAAAAGAAGAAGGTTCGATCTAGGATGGGCTGGCATCCGTCACCGATTCAACTCAATGTTTTCCTGATTGAATCGAAGGAGCGGCGCCGGGGACTACGGCCGCTGGAGAGGGACGAATGGATCAACGGGCTCGTGTCCGAAATAGAGGCTTATTTTACGAAGCGAAGCGAGGATGCACGAAAAGGGGAGGAATGAGCTGAATCGCTCGCGGCTTCGTGTCGGGCTTGTCCAGATGACGGCTGGACCGGACAAAGCGGAAAACTTTCGCAAAATCCGGCTGCTTGCCCAAAGGGCGAAAGAGGAAGGCGTTGAGCTTTTGGTTTTGCCCGAGGTATGCACATACCGGACATTTCCCAAAGAAGAGCTGCTTGGTGCGGAACCCTTTGAAGGTGAAACGAATGGGTTTTTCAGGCGGTTGGCAAGTCAGCTTGGGCTGGCCGTCCTTTCGGGCTCTTTTCTAGAACAGCCTGCCGATGATGCAGATCCCAGGGCGTACAACACGAGCGTTCTGCTCGATGACCACGGGGAAGTGGTGGGGTGCTACCGGAAAATTCACTTGTTTGACGTTCGCCTCCCAAATGGCCGGGAAATGTTCGAATCCAAGACGCGAAGACCAGGAGATAGGCCTGTGGTCCTCGAATGGGCAGGGATTAAGTTTGGCCTGAGCGTCTGTTACGATTTACGGTTCCCAGAGCTTTACAGGGCGCTCGTGTTGCAGGGTGCTCAAGTTATTTTTGCGCCTTCTTGCTTTACCATGCTTACGGGCAAGGACCATTGGGAGGTCCTTCTGAGGGCAAGGGCCGTGGAGAACCAGGTATTTGTGCTTGCCCCAAACCAGATAGGCGCTTTCGATGGGGTGGTTCCAGCTTACGGCAGAAGCCTCGTAGCCGACCCTTGGGGGAATGTCCTGGCTAAGGCACCGGATCGCGAGACGCTAGTAACTGCCGCCTTAGAGCTCGACCTATTGGATGAGATCCGCTCGAAGATGCCTGTTTTGGGGCACATCCGGCTTGGGCCGACTCCTGGGCACTAGTGAACGACCCAGACGCTGCAGTTTGCGTGGTGGACAACCCTGTCGGACACCGAGCCAAGGAGGTGGCTCCTTAGCCGCCTTCGCCCTCTAGACCCGATGAAGATCATCTCGATGCCGTTCTCTTTGGCGAATGCAACGATTTCGTCCCCAGGGTTTCCAGAAAGCATACGCGTGTCAATTTCGGCAGGAAGCCCTGAGAGCAAAGCTTTTGCCTTCTTGAGCTGCTCTTGAATTCTTGCTCCTAGCACCTCGAAGTATTCTTTGCCAATCCCCACTTCTTGCGTAAAACCCAAAGGAAAGGTGCCCCCTGCTATGGGGAGAACGCTTACAAGCGTGACCTTTGGCGTCCGTGCCCTCGCTACGTAGTCCATGGCCGTCTTCAAGGCCTTTCTTGAATCTTCCGAACCGTCCAGGGCGACAAGAACATGTTGAATCATAACCCCGCCTTTTTTTGGTTAATGGGCCAAGAGCCCTGGTTTTTGTTCTGCCGTTCCCTTCTTGAGCAATGCCAGAAGGGGAAGCAGGCACAAAAATTCTACCGTAATCATCCAAAAGCAGTCGTTGAACGCCAGCATCGAAGACTGCTCAAGTA
>WOYI010402650.1_pt1 | contig 230974 bp, 193 predicted proteins | sample 6423411 | NCBI WGS metagenome assembly WOYI01 (sample SAMN13441803, study PRJNA592873) | oil field metagenome | biome: oil field; feature: oil-well bore; material: oil-contaminated soil; isolation source: oil-contaminated soil from oil-well borehole | place: Germany: Wietze | collected...
CAATTTCCTGAACTTCGTCAGTTTTTTTTAACAATATTTTAGAATAAAATAAGTTAATGAGCGTACCTATGTAGTTTCTGTGATTGTCCGTTTTTTGGCAAGCACTTAACTCCTTTTCAAAATAATCATCTGCTAGGTCATAATTTAAGTTACGTAAAGCAATATCCCCCAGATACCCATACAGCAGCACCTGAAGCGGCGGGTCTTCCAAGGCATGAATATTCATGATCCCTTCGGCCTCTTTCAAATGGAGGTATGGCAGTGTGTCCATTGGATTGAGCGAATAACGGACAATTCCCAGGTAGATCAGGGACCGGGCAAGCTTTTCGGGATCTTTTCCGTTCCGGTACCAATCCGCAGCTAACGATATAATGGAATCGTCCCGGAAATCCACATACGCTTTATCCCTGGCTATGGTCAGCAACAAATTGTAATAAGACCGTACTTCGCCGGGATGGCCAGATACATCCATTTGTTCCAAACTGTCCAGGACAACCCGGGGCATCTGATTCAGCAGGCTGTCCAGATTAGCCAGACGTATTTGCATTGCGTTCTGCCTAAGTGCCGTATTGCAGGAAACCAGCAACAACAAACCAAGTAGTATCAGCCGGGAATTTCTCATGATTGTCCCGCTAAGTTAAGAAAATCACCGAAATTGTCTATTTTTGTTAGCTCACCGTTGTACGACGCATTACTCTGTATTATGAAAAAAATCATTCTGTTACTTTCTTTGTTTCTTGCTTCTGTTATCTGGTCTTACAGCACAGCTTGCACCGTTGTGATTGCCGGTAAAAAAGCCACTGCAGACGGAAGCGTTCTGAATTCACACACCGATTGCGGACCGGACTGCCGCATACGTATCGTTCCCGGACAACGTTTTGAAAAAGGAACCATGGCTCCTGTCTGGTGGGGATTGCTGGATAATACCCGCCCCATAGACGACTACGGGGAGATTCTGGGGACCATTCCCCAGGTGGAACAAACCTACACGTATTTTCACTCGGCCTATTCCCAGATCAACGAGCACCAGCTGTGCATAGGAGAAAGCACCACCAACCAGCGCCCGGAGCTTGAACTGACCAAAGGGGAAGGGGATCAGATCATGACCATAGAACAGGCACAGGTCTTTGCCCTGCAACGCTGCAAAACAGCCAGGGAGGCCCTGGAACTGATGACCACCCTGATGGAAACCTACGGGTTTCTTCCTTCCTGCGGAAAAGATCCCGAGCTGGTTACCCTGGCCGATCCCGATGAAGTATGGGTGCTGGAATTTTTTGCCGTGGGCAAAGGATGGAAAAAGGACAGCGGAACACCGGGTTGCATCTGGGCCGCCCAACGGCTGCCGGACGACCATGTGGCCGTTATTTCCAACTGGAGCGTGATCAAAGAGATTGACCTTTCCAAACCGGACCAGTACCGAGCCTCTTCCAATTATATGAGCGTGGCCATAGAGCACGGCTGGTACGATCCCAACGGCACCATGCCCTTTATCTGGAGCAACGCCTACGCCGGGATCACCCCGCGCGAAGCACACACCCACCGGCAATGGCTCTTCAACGCCCTGTACAACCCCGATCTTCCCGAACTGCCCCGGCGCTGGACCGACAATCCCTACCAGAACCTGAACCAGTACGGTCAGACCGTAGAACCCATTGGCATGTACCCCTTTTCTTTCAAACCCAACAAGCTGCTGACCATAAAGGACATCATGGATTTCCAGCGGAGCACGTTCACCGGGACTATTTACGACAAGGAAAACGATGCCGTGTGGTACGTCCTCGGCCCGGAAGGACAGATGGTCAAAAGCCCGCTGGCTACCCCGTTCCCCAATGCCGAGTTGCAGAAACTCCTGAAGACCAACCGGCGCCGCCTGGTTTCCCGCGTTGACGGGGAATACGGCTTCTGTGCCCAGCTGCGCGGCGACCTGCCCGACGGGATCGGGGGTGTTTACTGGGTATTTGTGGACAACGCCTATACCTCGCCCTACATTCCTTTTTTCACCGGCATGACCAAAACACCCGATGTTTATATGGAATACCATCCGGACCATTATTCCGACACCTCTGTCAGGTGGGCCGTGGATGTGGTGGACAATTTGCTGAACCTATGCTACCAGGAAGCCAAAAAAGACCTGGTCCGGCTGCGGGAACCCATGGAACAGTCGTTCTTTGAAAAGAACCGGGAAATTGAACAGCAATACCTGGCCCTGTACCGCACCAACCCGAAAAAGGCCACCGAACTGCTGAACGATCATGCCGCAGCATGTGCCACCACCATCATGGAAACTTACAAGACATTGCGCAACACGCTTTTTGAAAAATATACAAACAACAAACTAAGATAATTTATGAGCTTGGACAGAAGGAATTTTCTAAAGGCAGCCGGAGGTCTGGCTGCCCTGACCATCCTCCCCAGACACGTGCTGGGAGGTAACGGGTTTATTGCCCCCAGCGACCAGCTGACCAAAGGGATCATTGGTGTGGGCGGTATGGGCCGGGGACATATTGCCTACCAGGGATCCCGGTTGGTAGCCGTCTGCGATGTAGACACCAAACACCTGGAAGCCGCCGTCAAAATGGCCCCCGACAAGGTTCGTACCTATGCCCATTTCATGGACCTGATAAAAGATCCCAACGTGGATGTGGTCCACATAGCCACCCCTCCCCACTGGCACGGGATCATGTCCGTGGAAGCCGCCAGGGCCGGTAAGGACATCTGGTGCGAAAAGCCCATGACGCGGACCATTGGGGAAGGCAAACGAGTCATGGAAGCCGTAAAAAGGAACTCCCGCGTATTCCGGCTCAATACATGGTTCCGTTTCTCGGATACATTTTATGGATTGGGAACCACGGTTAAACCGCTCAAAAAGCTGGTACAAAGCGGCATGCTGGGCTGGCCGTTGAAGGTGACCATATCCCGCCACACCGGGTTCGATTGGAAATTCTACTGGACCGGTAAAGAAAACCTGGTCCCCGAACCGGTCCCCGAAAACCTGGACTACGACCTCTGGCTGGGGCCCGCCCCCTACAAACCCTACAACCCGCACCGGGTGCACCAGACCTTCCGCGGCTATTGGGATTACGACGGCGGAGGCCTTTGTGATATGGGACAACACTACATGGACCCGGTCCAGTACCTTTTGGACAAGGACAACGAAAGTCCCGTTAAGGTAGAGGTGGATGCCCCGCAACAACACCACGACGCAGTAGGCACCTGGCGCAGCATTACATACACTTATGCCGACGGGTGTCAGATCGTACTCTGGGGAGATGACTACGGAGATCCCGATACCCCGTACATAGCCGGACCCAACGGGAACGTGTACCCCGGGTTCCGCTGCGACATACCCGACTGGCAACTGAAACTGGCCGGTTTCCCGGAACCCGCCCCTCAGCAGACGGATTTCATAGAATGCATCCGTACCCGCAAGACGTTCGCCCTGAACGAGACCAACGGTTTCCGGAGCTGCACCCTGGTCAATATAGGTGCCATTGCCGTGCGGCTGAACCGCACATTGCATTTTGACAACGATACAATGGAATTTATTGACGATCCGGCAGCCAACCGGTTGCTGGAACAACCCATGCGCGGACCCTGGAAAATCTGAACATCATGAAAAGAACATTATCAATAATACTGCTAATCCTCCTGGGCACGCTGTCCTCATTGCACGCCCAGGATGCCCATAGAACGGCCGCCACCAAGGTGGGCGATGCCCTGAACCAGCTGCCGGCTGCCAACGAAGTCCTTTTCAGCCGGTTGATGGAAGATCTGTTGTCTACGGGCGAGGAAGGCGTCCTGATGCTTGCCCAAAGGCTCAGGAGCGACGGAACGTCCCTGCCCCAGGCCGAATATGCCCTGGACGGCATGGCACTATACGTAACCCGCCCCGGAGTGGATGAAAATGTCCGCACACAAGTGGCGCATCATTACGCCAAAGCCCTTGAAAAAACGGAAGACCCCCTGATCAAGGCCTTTTTCATCAGGCAACTGCAATTGCTGGGCTCCGGCGAAAGCCTGAATGCCCTGGCTCCTTACATGTTCTCCGAAGAGCTGGCCGGTCCTGCCATACGGGCGGTCACTGCCATCGGAGGCCCGGCGGCAGTTGATCTGTTGTTGAGCGCGCCTTTACGGGCCGAGACCATTACCGGTCTGGGCCAACTGGGATCCCCCCTGGCGGAAAAACTGCTGATGAATCTGGCCCAGACCGTCAACAAAGAGCAGCTTCCCCTGGTCTGGCAGGCCCTTTCCCGATGCGGGACCATTGCTGCCTTTGACGTTATGTCTAATGCTCCGGCATACGATTTTCTGCATTACCTGGAACGGGTAGCCCCCGCCGATCCAAAAAAAACCGCCCAGGTACTCCGTTCCCTGATCAAACCCGGCCATGATTCCCAGGTAAGGTGCTTTGCCCTGTCTCTGCTGCTCGACCTGAGACAAGAGAAAGAAATGCGGACCGTGCTGCGCGCCCTGAACGATACGGACCGGTCCTACCGCAGGACGGCACTGGAAGGCACCCGCACGTTCCTCTCGCCGGTGGTCAACTCGGCCGTAATGAAAAAGATGAAACGCCTTTCCGCTCCAGCACTTGCCGATGTGATCGACTGGCTGGGAACGCAGCGCAATCCCGCCCTCATCCAGTACATTGCCGATCCCTGGCTGGCCCACAAAGATCTGGAGGTGGCCTCTGCCTCGGCCCGGGCCATTCTCAATACGCCGGGAGAACACAGTCAGCAGATCCTGGCCGGAATGCTGACAAGCCCCGATCCCCTGAGGACAGACCTGGCACTGGAGTGCCTCCTGGCTTCGGAAGGTGATGTGGTGCAGGCCGTTCTGAATGTGTATCCCCACACTTCAACGGCAGGAAAAACGGCGGCACTGGCCTTGCTGGGAGCTCGGAAATCCCGGGAAAACGAGCCGTTGGTGCTGGAAGCCCTGGCGGATTCTTCCCCGGAAGTTCGCCTGGCCGCCGCCTGTGCTTTAAGCGGTGTGGTCCGTCCTGAAAACCGGGAAACGTATTTCCACCTGCTGGAAAACTCCCCGGAGGAATTAACCAAACCCCTGCAACAGACCGTTCTGTCCAGTCTGTTTGGATATGCAGCGGAAGAACAATACGACATATTGATTTCCAGGATGCAACAGATTGAGGCCGGATCGCAACCGCTCTATTATGCCCCGCTTGCCGGGACCGGCACCAAAAGGGCCGTGGATTTTCTGAGCGAACGCTACCTGGAAGAAGGAAACATTCAGGATTACATAACCCTGATCAACCAGTGGAACCCGGCCGGTGCGCAAAAGGTGATCTTTTTGCGTAAAGCGCTGGAGCGCGTAAACCGTCCGGAAGACATAGTGGCTTTGCTGGGGCAAATGAGAAATACCGGTGCATTCCAGGCCATGGTGGCATCGGCCCCTTACCTGGGATCGGCCCATAAAGACATTGCCCTGACAGCGGCCATGAACATCTACCGGCTGGCGGTGAACCACAGCGAATTCCACGGTCCGCTGGTAACGGAATGGATGGAAAAAGTGCTGCAGATCCTGGAAAAAGCCGATTACACGGATAGTGTCTACGACATACAGAATGTGAAGAAATACCTGGCAGAATTGCCTGAGGAAAGGGGTTTTGAGCGTATTTTCAACGAAAAGGACCTGGAAGGCTGGCAGGGTCTGGTGGGCAATCCCATATCCCGCAGCAAAATGGATCCGGAGGAACTGGCCCGGGCGCAAAAAGAGGTCGATAAGGTGGCTTTCAGCCAATGGGTGGTCGAAGACGGGAAACTACTGTTCCTGGGCAAAGGCGACAACCTGTGCACCAAAAAGACCTACGGGGACTTTGAAATGTATGTGGACTGGCTCCTTTACCCGGAAGGCCCCGAGGCAGATGCCGGGATCTACCTGCGGGGTTCGCCCCAGGTGCAGATCTGGGACACTTCCCGCGTTCACGTTGGGGCCCAAGTGGGATCCGGTGGCTTGTACAACAACGTGAAAAACCCGTCGGCTCCGTCGCACGTGGCAGACAACCGGTTGGGCGAATGGAACAGCTTTTTCATCCGTATGGAAGGTGAACGCGTTACGGTATACCTGAACGGAGAGCTGGTAGTAGACAACGTGATCATGGAGAATTACTGGGACCGTTCACAGCCCATCTTTTCTTGCGGGGCCATTGAACTCCAGGCACACGGCAGCAAAGTCGCCTATCGGGACATTTACGTCCGGGAACTGGAACGATCCCAGCCTTATACGTTGTCTGCAGAAGAAGAAGCCGAAGGATTTGAGATCCTGTTTGACGGGACAACCTTGCACCAATGGACCGGCAACAAGACCGATTACTTCACACGTGACGGGTTATTGGAGGTCCGGTCCACCGATCAGGGATTCGGGGATCTGTATACTGTGAAGGAGTATGACGATTTCATTTTCCGCTTTGAGTTCAAGCTCACCCCGGGAGCTAACAACGGGGTGGGAATACGTACGCCCGGCACCGGAGACGCTGCCTACGAGGGTATGGAGATCCAGATCCTGGACCATTACGATCCCATTTACCAACCCTGGCTGCTGGATCACCAGTACCACGGATCGGTCTACGGCGTGATCCCGGCCCATAACCGCGACGCTCTGCGGCCCGTGGGAGAATGGAACCAACAGGAGATCTATGTTAAAGGCACGTACATCCGCGTTACGTTGAACGGGGAAGTGATCACCGAAGGTGACATCTCGGCAGGCCCCATAGACGACAGGAATCATCCCGGGCTTGAGCGTAAGGGAGGAAAGATAGGGTTCCTGGGACACGGATCCAGGCTGTGGTTCCGCAATATCAGGATCAAGGAATTGTAACCTTCGGAACTAATTTTTTGTCAGGATATATTCCCCGTCCAGGGATTGTCCGTCAAAAAGAAGGTCTCCGTCGTAATACAATACCATTGTGGTTGAGTTCAGCGAACGGATCTCAACCACATCGCTTATGGTGGCACTGCCTACTATTACCCGTACGTATATGTATATGCCGTCCAGCGTGTAGGTGGGTGTATAGGTAGGCGCAGATACGGGAGCCGTGTATCCCATGGTCCCGTCTTCCCGGAACGTAACGGTATAGGCGGGTTCATCGTCATAACTCCATGTTCCCAGGAGATCGGATACTGAATAATGTTTCTGGCAGGATACGGTGAAAATGGTAAAAAGAGCCATTGCCAGTAGCCCCTTGATCATGCGGATTCCTTGTTTCTTCATTGGTAGTATATCTTATTACAGTTCGTATTCAAAAACGGCCAGTACCGGATAATGGTCCGAGACATAAGGAACGCCAAAGTCATCAGTCACGGTACGGTAGGACAGTGCTTTTGCCCCACGGTAAAATATATGGTCTATGGGAGCCCCGTCGTACGTGCCCCATCCGTTGTAAGTGGAAAGTGTATCTGTAAGGGGCGCCTCCTGTCTTGCATCCAAAAAATGTGCCTTAACGGGCTCGAACAGCGGATCGTCTATAGTCGCATTGAAATCCCCGGTAATAAAAATAACGGGCGCGTCTACGGTGATCTCCCCTATCCTGTCAACCAAAAGGCGGGCGGATTCTTTCCGGGCCACCTTGCCTATGTGGTCAAAATGTGTGTTGAACAAATAAAAGGTGTTCCCGGTTTCCTTGTTTTTAAAAGCTCCCCAGGTAACGATCCTTTTGCATGCGGCATCCCATCCCAGAGAAGGCACATCGGGCGTTTCACTCAGCCAGAAATCTCCTTCCTGCAAAATCTCGAATTTGTCCTTCAGGTAAAATACGGCCGAAAATTCCCCCAGGGAATCCCCGTCTTCCCGGGCAACCCCCAGTTTGGCATAAGCCGGGAGGCTGTCCAGCAGGTAATGGATCTGTTCCCATATAGGTTCCTGCACGCCAAAGACATCCGGTTGCAGCTTGTTGATCATTGCAATGGAAGCCGGTTTGCGGATGTTCCAGTTGTGCTCTCCGTCATCCACCAGTGACAGCCGGATGTTGTAGGACATCACTTTCAGTGTTTCAGGCCCCTTGGAGCAGGAAGACGGGATCAACAGAATGTATGCTGTCAAAAGAGACAGTAAAATTTTAAATGGCTTTATCATATTAAACTGCAAAGTTTTAGTTGGTTCCTCCGTACATATTGGTATCGCTGGCAGGTTCTCCGTTAACGGTCCCCGTATTGGTGCAATCTACCGGGGCGGGGCCCGACACAAAGAAGCCGCAAAAACCGCCTACAAAGCAATTCATCCCAATGTCCGTATTTACATAGCCGTTCACGGGTCCGGAATTGGAACAGGCTTTCAGTTCGCCTCCCGTATAATAATTTCCGCGTCCGGTTACCCCTATTACACCACCCACAAACTTGCTTTTTCCGGTCCGGCTCACACGTGTGACAGAGCCGGAATTCACACAACCGGTAAGATTTCCGGCTTCGTTGAACGCACAAATGCCGGCAATGGCAAAATACGTATCATCCATTTCCGTTTCCGTGCCGGTTATGGTTCCCGAATTGGTACATTCGTTGAGTTTTCCTCTCAGGTTCTCGGCAACAATGCCTGCAATAAAGAAAGATCCCGTAACGGTTCCCGAATTTTCATTCAACTCCAGTGTCCCGCCACTGGTATTGGACGCCACTATACCTCCTGCACTCTTACCCCCGGTAACGGCACCGCTGTTGATGCAGTTTTTCACCTTGTACAGGGTCGTTCCGGAAGTGTAACGGGCAACAATCCCTCCGGCCGAATAACCGGATACAACGCCGCGGTTCTCACACCCGTCAACCATGGAAGACGATACCCCGGCAATCCCTCCCGATACGGTAATATCGGATATGTCTCCTCCCGTAATGCCTTCCTCTTCCGCCGAACCTTCGGCTACCCCGTTTAAAGGAGTGGTAATCATTCCGGTATTCAGGCATTGTTTCAAAAGCCCTTTTGTATATGCTGTAATTCCACCGGCTATCCATGTAGAAGTGACCGGTGCATAATTTTTACAATTGATGATATCGGAGCCTGACTTATCCACCATGGCGGCAATGCCGCCGGCAGAACCCTCTGCAGCATTGATCGCGGCGGCAGCCTGGTTCACGCATCCTTCGACGGAAGCATTATCGGTAAGTGTACCTGCAATACCTCCCACGCTTGAATTCCCCGTCACAGTGCCGCTGTTATTCCCTTGACTGATAATTAACAAAGCACCCGAGACAGAACCGCAAATACCTCCCACACTGTGCAGGCCTTCCACATCTGCCGCGTTACTGCATCCCGTTACCCGGTATGCATTATCCCCGTAAAAATACCCGGCGATCCCGCCTGCTGCAGTTTCACCCCGGATATTTCCGGCATTGTCGCAATCCAGGATATCCGAACTGATGTTTCCGCCGGCTATGCCGCCGGTCCAGGCGGATTCCTCTTCTTCCGTTCCCTGGGAAATTATGGTCCCGGTATTGGAACAGTTTTCTGTAGTGCATATCAGGTATTGTACCCCGCAGATTCCTCCCAGGTTGTCCGAACCGGTAATATTGGATCTGTTCTCACAATTTTCTATGGTGCAGGAGACCCTGGAATATCCGCAGATACCTCCGGTAAAAGAAGATCCTTTTATTGTTGCATTGGTCTGGTTCACACATTCTGTGATCAGGGATCCATCGTACTGATCCCCGCAGATACCCCCGGTCATATTTCCGGTTCCCTGCACTGTACCGTTGTTTTGTGAATTCCGGATGGTCGCTTCCATACCGGAATAGCCACATATCCCGCCTGTGGATTCGATCCCTTTTACGACCGCCCCGGTTTTGTTTTCACAATAACTGATCCGGGAGGATGTTTGCGCGCCTGCAATCCCACCCGTCTGAACAAGTCCTTCTACGGAGCCGCTGTTGGAAGAATGACTGACCATTGCCGGATTGTGGGATAGATCGGTGGTCATGACCCCTGCAATACCTCCTGTAGACGCACTTGTACTGTTTCCGGAAACTTTGATGGAGCCGCGGAAATGACAATTGTTTACGGTACCGCCGGCAAGGGTTCCGCAAATGCCGCCGGTTGCCATGTATTGATAATCTCCGGGAGTAATGGTAACCGAACACGACTGATCCAGGATCAGGTTCCTGATCTCTGCTTTTATCAGGGGACCGAATAGTCCGGTTGATCTGTAAGAGGTGCCTGTTATGTTAAGGTTGCTGATGGTATGGTCGTTCCCGTCAAAAGTTCCCGCAAAGCTGCTGTTTCTCTCGTTGAACAACAGGTAATAAGTGTGTTCCCCAATGGGTGTCCAGTCTGCAACGGAAGACATATCCAGGTTGGCCAGCAAATGTACGGTACTGTCGTTGTCCATCCAGGGCCTGAGGTCTATTTTGTCGTTGACATCATCTCGGAAAGCGATCAGATCTTCCGGAACGGATATTCCCAAAGGACGTTGCGTGACATGCAGTAATGCTATGGTATCGTTAATTGTCTTGAAAGCCATGATGGCCGTCCTGGCCTGGGCGCGTTTGGATGTATCGGCAACAAATGTAAACGGGTATTCTCCCCGCCCTCCCGCTTCCTGTCCTGGGGCAAGGTTGCACCAGGAAGCATTGCTGCCTTCGTAAGTCCAGGTAGTATCTGAAAAGAGAGAAAAATCATAATTTCCCCCCCTGCAGGGAATTTCAATGACAGTAGTGCTCAATGTCAGGGTGTCGGCAGTCACGGTGGGGTCCGGACCGTCAGGACCGCTCTCATAAGCCTGGAAAACGGTGATCACGGATTTTATACTGCTGTTTGATTTGGACAGGATCACCACGTCCTGTGCGCGAGTTGCCCCCGATGTGTTTTTTTCCACTGAAAAACTCAGGTAAACCGTCTTGACAGATGTGGAGACAGAGGAAAGGTTAGTAGTACACCACGATTCCGGAATATCTACCGTCCAGGCGGAATTGGAAGTAACGGCAACCGTATCCAACCCTCCTTCGCTGCCAAAATGCAGTTCCTGCGGATGAGAATTGATGTAATATACTGTGTCTTCTTTTTTACAACCTGTAAAAGCCAGGGTCAGAATCAAGAAAACAATGGGAATAGAAAGGATTTTTTTCATTTCGCACAAAATGGAAAAGTATATTGCAAAGATGCGTAAAACCTGCTAAATGTTGCGCTAGACCATTAAAAAAATGTAATTTCGCTTTACTGACTTTATAATTATACCCATGACTGATATGTACACGATCGCCTTGATACCTGCCCGGTACGCCTCACAACGTTTCCCGGGAAAACTGATGCAGAAACTCGGGGATAAAACGGTTATTCTGCAAACTTACATGGCCGTCCAAAACACCGGTCTTTTCCGGGAAGTAGCCGTAGTGACCGACAGTGAAGAGATATTCCGGGAGATCACCTCCCACGGAGGAAAAGCCATCATGAGCCACCGCCAACATCTTTGCGGCAGCGACAGAATCGCCGAGGCTGCCGCGGATTTTCCCCTTGCCGAGCTGATCGTGAACGTGCAGGGCGACGAGCCCTTCACCTCGGCAAGTTCCCTGAAAGCTTTGCTGGAGGCTTTCCGGGCACCGGAGGCACAAAGCATAGATGTAGCTTCCCTGATGGCTCCCATCTTCGATCCGGACGAATTTGAAAATCCGAACGTGGTCAAAGTGGTAACGGATCGCCGGGGGTTCGCCCTCCTTTTCTCCAGGTCTCCCATTCCTTATTCTCGCGATCCGGAGGAATTCCGTGCTCCCGTCTATAAACATATTGGCATATACGCCTTCCGCCGGGAAGCCCTGCTCCGCTTTGCCTCCCTACCGCCCGGCCCGCTGGAGTTGTCGGAAAAACTGGAAAACCTGAGGTTCCTGGAATACGGGATGAATATAATGATGGTAGAGGTCGCCTATAGCGTCCGTGGTATTGATGTACCTGAAGACCTGGAAAATGCCCGGAAAATGATCAGCGCCGACCTATAGTGACACGCCTTACCTCTTCTACGCCCAAAACCGATTCCAGGCGTTTGATGATGCTGTTGATTTCTTTTGCAGACCTGACTTCCAGATGGATGTCACTGTCAAACAAGGAATCCTTGGTAGTCATGGTCATGCTGTTGATGTTCACTCCCCACTCTTCCGATATGATCTGGGAAATTTCAAAGGTGATCCCCCTGCGGTCCACCCCAAAGACATGAAGATGTGCCGGATAAAACATGGTTTCGTCGACTTCAATATCCACATTTACAATTGTTTCTCCGTGTTCCGTGGATAATTTTATGGCTCTTTCACAATCCCGGGTGTGTACAAACACTTTCCCGCTTCCGTCCTGGGCTTCAAACCCCAGCAATTCATCCCCGGGCAATGGTGAACAACACTTGGCAAAAATATACCTGGAGGGTTTGACAGATATATTCTGTTTACGCAGGGCATTCCTGATGCAGGATTTGGCCTTGTAGGTGACCACTGCATCCAGCCAGTCTTTCTGGGGCATGATATTGGAGTCTGTTCCAATTTCAACGCGGTCTCCTCGTTTGAGTACCGTTTTAATGGAGCACAACATGCCGTTGACCCGGGCAAACTGGGAATGGTTCCCGACCTCGGAATGGATTAAATAGGCAAAGTCCAGGGCCGTGGCATTACTGGGCAACAGGACCTGCTCGCCTTTGGGCGTAAAGACACGGATGTCATCATTGTATAAGTTGGCTTTTACGCCTTCCAGGAAAAATCCGTCTTTGTTGTTGAACCCGTCATGGTATACCATATCCTTGAGTGTCCCGCGGAATTCTTCCACCCAGGCATCTACTCCTCCAATCCCCACATTTTTATGACGTTTCACAATGCAGCCGTGTACAGAGGCTTCTTCCATTCGGGCACTTTTAATATGAACTTCAGCCCACGTCCCGTGTTCAGTCATAAACATGCAATGGAGCGCTTCGTATCCGTTTGCCTTGGGATTGTCCACGTAATTGTGGAAACTGCCCACTCTTTCCATGTACAGGTCAGTGATCAGGGAATATATCTTAAGGCTCTGGTTCTTCTCTGAAATTTCGCATTCGCCCGTCATTGGCTGAAATACGATATTGAATACATATACGCTTTCCAGGCGGTTGAAGGGCACCTGTTTCTGCTTCATATGACGCCATATGGAATAGACACTCCTGATATCCTGGAAAATGACGGCATCAATTCCGTTTTCCCTTAGTTTTTGTTCTATGGGAGCAACAAAACGGGTCCTGATACTTTGGGTTTCCCGGGCGTAATCATCCAGGATCTTTTGTATACGTGTGTATTCTTCCGGAGAACGAAACCTGAAACTGAGGTTTTCCAATTCCGTTTTCACTTTGTATAATCCCAGGCGGTTGGCCAGAGGAGCAAAGAAAAAATCGGTTTCCCCGGTGATCTTCATTTGTTTGTTCAGGGGCATATCTGCCAGGGTCCGCATATTGTGCAACCTGTCAGCCAGTTTTATCAATAATGCCCTTATATCGTATTGAATGGTCAACAACATCTTACGGATGTTGTCCACCTGCATGGACAGTTCATACTGTTCTTTTTTCTCTTTGGTCAGACCTTCCACCAAAAAAGCAATGTCTTCTCCAAACAAATCCCTTACTTCTTCCACGGTATGGGGTGTATCTTCTACAACATCATGAAGCAATGAAGCAATAATGGGGTTTGTTCCCAGGCCTATCTCTTCGTTTACTATGCGGGCTACGGCTATGGGATGTAAAATGTACGGTTCGCCTGTTTTGCGTGTTTGCTTTGCATGAGCCTGGTAAGCATATTCGTATGCCTGTGTGATCCTGTCCAGATCCTCGGGCAAACGGTTATCGGCAGCATTTTTCAGAAAAATGTCGCGTTGTTCCTGTACAAGCTGGTTGTACTGCGCTTCGTTCCTTTTGCCCAATCTTATCAATACCATTTAGCAAAAGTAATAATTTTTAAGTATATTTGTCTGATACTAAACACGATTTATTATGACACATCAATTACCTCCATTACCATTTGCAGCTGACGACCTGAAACCGGTCATAAGCGACGTTACCATAGGATTCCATTACGGAAAACATCATCAGGCTTACGTGAACAATCTGAATAACCTCATTGGGGGTACACCATACGAAGATGCCCCGCTCCAGACGATTATTCAAAAAGCTCCTGCAGGACCCATTTTCAATAATGCAGCACAGGTTTTCAACCACACGTTTTATTTTGAACAATTCAAATCCATGAATGAAGTCAAAAAACGTCCGGAAAACGAATTGCTTAGGGCCATCGAAAAGAGTTTCGGTACATTCGACAAGTTTGTGGAAGCTTTTTCAAAAGCGGCTGCCACATTATTCGGATCTGGTTGGGCCTGGATTATCCGTGACCAGGACGGCGGAGTGGCTATTACGCAGGAATCCAATGCCGGATGCCCGCTGGCAAAGAAACAGATCCCCCTGTTGACATGCGATGTATGGGAGCATGCCTATTACCTGGATTATCAGAACAAAAGGCCGGATTATATTAAGGCTTTCTGGGATATCCTGGACTGGTCTGTGATCGAAAGACGTTTCAGAATATAAATGAAAAGCTTTTCCCGGTATGTACTTATTGGCATAGCCGTAGCTGTGGCAGGGTTTCTCTTTTGGTATTTCAGCGAGATCCTGACTTACATACTTATAGCAGCGGTTTTGTCCCTTATAGGCAAACCTGTCGTTAAGGGACTCAGACGGCTTCACCTGGGAAAATTCAAATTACCCGACTGGGCAAGTGCCTTATTGGCACTTTTATGCCTGGCGGGTGTTTTTTTACTCTTTTTGTTCATCTTCCTGCCGGTTCTGGGAGAATTCGCCGGTATTATCGGCAAGCTGGACCTTACACTGCTTGAGGCCAGGTTGCAGGTTCCCCTGGAAAAGCTGAATGTTTTTCTGGATGAATTGTTCCACAACACCCTTGAGCCCATGACAGTCAGGGAATTGCTGCAGGCCGTGTTGTCCCCTGTGATAGATCTGGACCGTGTGGAAGTGTTCTTTACTTCCTTTGCCGGCTATACGATCCGGTTCTTTATTGGTTTTTTTGTGGTTTTTTTTATTACTTTCTTTTTCCTGAAGGAACAGAATATGTTTACCAATATGGTAGCCAGCCTGTTCAATGATATAAACGAACCTAAAGCACGCAGAGCACTAACCAATTCATACAACCTGCTGACCAGGTATTTCATCGGGATCTTTGCCGAGATTACTGCCGTTACATTTCTGAACACCCTTGGGTGGACCTTCCTGTGCGGGATCCCGTTCCGGTTTTCCCTGGTAATGGCATTTATTTCCGGGATACTCTTTGTGATCCCTTACATAGGACCGCTGACAGGCCTCCTGGGAGTTCTTTTTACGGGTTTTTTGCATTATTATTACGCAGGGACTGCTTCTTTATCAATTGGTTCTTTCCTGTTGCTAATCTTTCTTGTGTTCCTGGTCACCTACATCATTGACCTGCTTGTTTTCCATCCCCTGATCTATTCAAAAAGCGTCAAGGCACATCCCCTGGAACTGTTTATAGTTATACTGGCCGCTGCAAGTATCGGAGGCATGATCGGAATGCTTATTGCCATTCCGGTATATACGGTACTGCGTGTTTTTGCCGGGGAATTTCTTTTCAATTTCAAGATCGTTCGTAAACTCACCATTCAATTCCGCCAAAGAGATAAAAAAGGCAATAATGAACATTAAGGCCATTCGTTTAGATCAATTCAGGCCATACGTTCTACCGGTCGCCCTGTTGCTGGGATCCCTGTTTCACGTGTTTTGTGCCCGGTTACAGTTCATTACCCCCTATCTCATCTTTCTGATCCTGTTCATGACGTTGTGTGATATGGACGTCAGGGATGTACGTATAAAACCGCTGCATATATGGCTGATCCTTTTTCAGACAGGTGCCGCATTGGGTTTGTATTTCATACTTCGGCCTTTCAACCAGGTCATAGCACAGGGAACCTTAATGGGTATACTGGCTCCTGTAGCAGTATCTTCTACGGTAATAGCCGTAATTCTGGGGGCCCGTATGGCTAATATGATCACCTATACCATATTGAACTACATAGTACTGGCCCTGACGGCTCCTTTGATCTTTACATTTGCCGGGGATACGGCAGATATTACATTTCTGGTATCCGCCTGGCTTATCATAAAAAGAGTTGCCCCCATTATAGTATTTCCTCTTATTGCAGCCTTGCTCTGTCAGCGTTTTTTCCCGAAGATCCGGAAAGGGATCGTACGTTTCCGGAATGTCCCTTTTTACCTGTGGGCTTTTGCACTGACCCTCGTTTTTGGTCAAACCATAGAGTTCATAATTCACCAGAATCGTTCGGGCATTCCAGCCATTTTAATCATGACATTGATTTCCCTGCTGGAATGTATATTGCTGTTTTCAGTTGGAAGATGGATAGGCAATAAGTACGGAGACCGTGTAGGCGGCGGTCAGGCTCTTGGACAGAAAAATACATTACTGGCCATCTGGATGACACAAATGTACCTTTATCCCATGGCATCTATCGTTCCCGCCACCTACGTGTTGTGGCAGAACATATGGAACAGCTGGCAGTTATGGCGTGTCAGAGCTGCGGGGAAAGTGTATCAAGCGCAACTGCCAGATGCAACAAAGTAGCGTTCCAGTTTATGGCAATTTCATTTGACGCGTAAGATTCCACTACATCCAAATAACTCTCATCAGGAAAATCTGACAGATAATCGCATCCGTCCTGTTTGCCGGGATTAGGACCTCCTACAAGGAAGCCGGGAAGCGGTCCGGGAATATCGTCTGTGGCCGCCAGGCGATGATGCGGATTCACCGGGCTTTTTGTCCCCATGCCCGTTACATAACAATATCCCAGGGGATTCCTGCCCAAAAGATAGTCCATATTGTGAAATGCCTGATCCAGATAATCCCTGTTTCCATTTAGCTCATAACCGTAAAGAAGGGAAATGGCATTGCTCAGGCAACTTTCCGACAAACATCCCCAAAAGAAATCGCGTTCCGAGTTCCCATAAGATGAAGCATAAGGAGTTCCCTGTGATTTCAGAGCAATACTGTCGCAAAAACCTGTCAAATGCTGTTTCATAGTTTCCGTTGCTTTACCATGTGTCAGCAATGCAAAATATCCCAGGCCGTCCACATTCCCCCATGTGGGAGCAGTAAATGATCCGGGAGCATATTCCATCATTTTTTCATAATAGTATCCTTTCCCGGTTGTCAGATATAATTCACAGGATGCCCAGAAAAACTCGTCGCGGGCGGAACGGTCTCCGTATGCTCCTGTCTGGATGTCAGGATCAAATTGCTTGTTCATTTCAAATTGATTGTACAATGCATCCGGATGATCCAAAGCCCATCCGTACGCATTCTCTGAGGCTTCTTCCATAGCAGGGACAATCTGTGAATATTCCGGAAATTGTCTATAGATCCGGGCTGCCTGGGCCATGGATGCAGCAAAATCCAATGTGGCCGTAACGGTCTTCTGAACCACGTATCTCTGTTGTTTACATTCTGCGGGTTTGATAAATCCTTCGAATGCGGGAGTGGTCAGCTTGTGATAAACCCCTCCGTCACCGGGATCCTGCATGGTAAGTGCCCACTGCAGATTGTACATCATTTCTTCCAGGATCCCTTCATTGAGAGGATAATTGAAATACTTTTCGCAGCCTGCAAGAACAAGTCCCGTAGTATAAGAGGCATTCACTATGTATTTATTGTAATCTCCGGCATCATACCATCCTTTGGGACAAGAAATTATTGTTCCTTCCGGTCTTTCAGGAGAAATGGCAGAAGCATGGATCATGACCGATGTGTCCGGATGGCCCGGTTCTGACCGTTGCAGGGTAAATGCTTCCAGGGCAGTCGAAGCCAGCGGTGCCAGCACGTTGTCATCAATGCTGAAAACGGAAGATGAGTCTCCGTTTTCTGTAATAATGCGGTATGTCCCGGGTTTATTCAACGGGGTAAAATCCAGTTGTGTAAGCATTTTTCCGGAAAAAGCGGAAGCGACCGTTTCCCCTGCAGTGTTTTCATAAACCGTTTCACCGTTTTGTTCGTCTACCACCCTAAACGTTCCGGTAAAGGGACCCTCTGTAACGGCAATTTTTTTCCCGTCGGGATAGTGGCCTAGCTGATTGATCAGCACCTGAGGTCTGGCGGTACAGGCCGTCAGAAAAAGAAGAGTAAAGAGTATGTTTTTCATGGATTGGATAGTTTATATTTGGATTTGCCCATAAAGATAGAGATAAGAATATAAACAACAGCAGATAAGGTTATCCCAAATATGTTTTCATTCAAGCCGAATGGCAGAGGCACTTTTAAAAGGATCAATATGATGGTGGTAGTTCCTCCGGCTATCATGGCCGGGAGCGCAGCTGCTGCTTTCGGCTTTTTGGTGTACAATGCGGCCAGTATGGGTACAAAGAGACCGGAAACCATGAAAGCATAAGAATACAACATCAGCTCCAGTACGTTGGTCATGGAATGGGCCAGCACCAGGGCCAGGGCTCCTATGGCCAACGTTATGATCTGGGAAACCCTTAATTGCTCTTTCATGCCTTTTGCCGGTTTAAAGATCTTGTCCAGGATATCTGTCTGTACATTTCCGGAGGCAGCCATCAGGCAACTGTCGGCTGTAGATAAAATAGCGGAAAAATAAGCCGCCAGCATCAGACCCATTAATCCGGCCGGCAATACAGTATTCAACAATACGGGAAGGGCAGTCTCCGGATCCAGCGAAGCCCCGGTAGGATAACCGGCGCCCGTGAACATGCCGTTTTCAAAAGCCACGCGCGCAAACATACCTAATACCGTTCCCATAAGTGCCATTAGTGGCCATTCGAACAAACCTGCAATAAACCAGGCTCTTTGAGCCTGCTTTTTATTTTTAGATGCGTATATCCTTTGGTATAAGGTCATCCCAACGAACCAAATGGGGATTATTGTGACCCCCCAGTTGACCAGTTGTTGCCAGGTCACATTTGTCAGGGTTAAAAATTCTTTTCCAATAGTTGCTTTGATAACATCCATTCCGCCAATGGCAGAATAAGCGATGGGAATGCCAATAAGCACCAGCCCGCTCATCAGGATGAGCCACTGGATGGTATCGGTATAAATGACTGCTTTCAGGCCGCCGATTCCTGTATATACAACGGTAATAACCCCCATGATGATCAGGGCGGTGGTCATATCTATTTCGGAAAAGGTTGCGGAAGCCAGTTTGGCGCCCGCCAGCAATTGGGAACTGGTAAAACCGATATACCCGATCGCAGAGATCACTCCCGCGATCATGGCTACTTTACCGTTATAAAAATGATGGAACAACTGGGGAAAAGTGAAAAATTTGTGTTTTTCCGATAATTTAACGATCATCGGAATCAAAACTACGGCACTGAGCCAGGCGCCTATCAGGCCTGTAAAGAGCATCCAGGAGCCCGAAATACCCATAACAAAACCCAGTCCGCCCAGACCTATTGAAAAACCTCCTCCCACATCGGTGGCCACTACCGACAAACCTATGTGCCAGCTTTTGAGAGACCTGCCACCTACATAATAATCTTCCAGGTTCTTGTTTTTTTTGTAGAAATAGAAGCCGACCCCCAGCATAGTCAGGAAATAAACAATAAAGATCACATAATCTACAACAGTCATAAATGAAATCTGATTTTGTTCCTAAAAAAACCGAACCGTTGATACAGGAGATCCCCTGCAAATCAGAACGACATATTTACAAATATAGGATTTTTCATTATCTTTATAGAATACCGATATTACGGGCACGGTAGAATACAACCAGGGTTTATCAGAAAGAAGGGCCCGCAGCGTACATGACTACATGTTGTTGCAGGGTGTTGACGGAAATCGCATGAGCACTGTGGGAAAAGGCATTCACGAACCTATCGCGGATAATAATACCATAGAAGGCAGGTTGCAAAACCGTCGTGTGGAGATCTTCATCCTGCCTAATGAGAAAATGATTGAGGAAGCACAACGGGAAGCCGAGACCGCCCGGTAAAAAAAGACTATTTCTTTTTAAGTTTTGACCAGACTTTTTCCTCGGGAAGCGGTTTGGTACAGAAGAACCAGTCGTAGCATTTCATATCTTCCTTGCTTTCCATGCGTTCCTTTGCCACTCCGCATGAACCGGCTGTGGGTACGATAACGTCGTCTCCCGGACGCCAGTCTGCCGGCATGGCTACTCCAAAGGCGTCAGCAGCCTGGAGGGCTACAACCACGCGATACAACTCGTCAAAATTACGGCCCAGACTGAGCGGATAATAAATAATGGTCCGAATAACGCCCTTGGGATCAATAAAGAATACAGCCCTGACAGCTTTTGTTTCGCTTTCTCCGGGTTGTACCATTCCGTACTTGTTGGCCACCTCCATAGTGATATCCTCTATGAGAGGAAATTTCACTTCCACATCTTTCATCCCTTTGTACTGGATCTTTTCCTTAATGGTGCGAAGCCAGGCAATGTGGCTGTAGAGCCCGTCTATTGAAAGACCTACCAATTTGCAATTCACGGCTGCGAATTTTTCTTCCAATACGGCAAAGGTCATAAATTCAGAAGTACATACGGGGGTAAAGTCTGCCGGGTGACTGAACAGAATGACCCAGTCCCCTTTATAATCTCCCGGGAAGTTGATGGGGCCCTGGGTAGTTACGGCTTTGAATTCGGGTGCCGGATCGCCTATACGAGGCATAGCATGCATAGTTTCATTTTGATTTGTTTCCATAAATTAAAGTGTTGATTTTCGTAAATATATGAATAAATTTGTGAATTAACAATAGTTCATTACTTTTGTATTGAACAAATGCTCATAATATGACCCGACCAAAAAAATTGAGAAAAATCACCAATCCTCCTAAGGTTAAAGGATTTAAGCCAATCAGGCATTTCTCCGAAAAAGAATCTGCTCCGGTCCTATTGGATTACGACGAGTATGAAGCACTGCGCCTGAGCGATTATGAATTGAAAAGTCAATCGGAAGCCGCAGTGGAAATGAAAGTTTCAAGGCCAACGTTCGCCCGTATTTATGAGAGCGCCCGCCGGAAAGTGGCCCGATCCTTTGCAGAAGGACTTCCTATTATATTCCAGGGCGGACCCGTTTATTTCACCAGCGATTGGTATTCATGTAAGGATTGCGGCTGCTGGTTCAACCATTTGAACAAAGAAGATCCTGTCATCAATTGTCCTCTTTGCCGTTCTTCCAATACTAAACAATCGGATACTGTTAACGAATAAGATCAAAATTAATATAATTTACTATGAAAATTGCAATTACTTCTACAGGAAACAACCCCCAGGCAACACTGGACAGTCGCTTTGGCCGCTGTTCCTATTTCGTCATTTATGACACAGAATCAGGATCCACCGAGTTTATACCCAATCCCAACAAAGAGGCTATGGAGGGAGCCGGCCCGGCATCCATACAGTTGGTAGCTTCCAAAGGCGTTGAAAAAGTGGTTTCCGGTGAATTCGGAGCCAAGGTTAAGGCAATATTTGACAGTCTGAAGATCCAGCTTATTATTGTCAACGATAGCACCATGACTGTCAACCGCATTATTGAAATGATTTCAAAACAATAACATTATGATTATGAAAAAGATCGCTATTCCTCTGGAAAACGGACGTTTATGTGCTCATTTTGGCCATTGCCAGCAATTTGCAATCATTGATGTTGAAAACGAGTCTATTGTATCTGAAACACGTGTTACTCCTCCGCCTCATGAACCGGGATTATTACCGGCCTGGCTGGCAGAAAAGGGAGTCAGTCATATCATTGCCGGTGGTATGGGACAAAGAGCCCTCGCACTTTTTAAAACCCAAAACATTCAGGTCTGCGTTGGTGCAGGGTCTGAAGATCCCGTGGAACTTGTGAACGATTGGATAAAAGGGTCATTGTCTACAGGTTCGAACGCTTGCGATCATTAAACCCTGTAAATAATGAAGATTGCCATTGCCAGTGGGAAAGGCGGTACAGGAAAAACCTTTATTTCAACCAATCTCTTTGCTGTTGCAGAAAAAGAATTCCAGAATGTTACGCTGGTTGACTGCGATGCCGAAGAGCCGAATGTAACTGAATTCCTTGACGGAAAGACCATCAGTACGGAGGTTGTCAACAAGCACCTTCCTGTAATTGACAAGGAGGCTTGTGTCTACTGCGGTAAATGCCGGGATTGGTGTAGCTATAACGCTATCATCTGTCTTCCGGAAAACAAACAGATCTATCTGATAGAAGATCTTTGTCACGATTGCGGAGCATGTCTGGCTGCCTGTCAGTATAACGCCATAACTGAAGTTAAAAAAAGACTGGGAACTGTCACTGTAAAACAGCATTCAGATAGTGCCCGGATAATAGAAGCATGTTCAGATATCGGGGTATATTCCCCTGTCCAGGTGATCAAGGCTGCACTTAACAGGGCAGAAGATACCGGTCTGATGCTGCTAGACTCACCTCCGGGTATTTCATGTCCGTTTATTGCAACCGTTGTTCCGGCCGATTTTATTGTATTGGTTACGGAACCCACCCCTTTTGGACTGAATGACCTGAAATTGTCTGTTGAAACCCTTGAACAATTGGGAAAACCTTTTGGAGTTGTAGTAAACAGGGCCGGCCTGGGTGATGACCGGGTATACGATTGGCTTGAAGAAAAACAAATTCCGCTTCTTATGAAAATTCCCTTCGACAAAAATATTGCACGGATATATTCGCAAAGCCTTCTTCTTGCCCGGGAAGATCCTTCTTATGTGCCCCGTTTCAGGAATTTACTCAAAACTATAGAAGGATTATGCAAAAAATAAATGAAATATCAATCCTGAGCGGCAAGGGAGGAACAGGCAAAACTTCACTGGCAGCCGCACTTGCCACCATGGGAAAAAACACGGTGGCAGCAGATTGTGATGTAGATGTGGCGAATCTGTACCTGATCCTCAATCCGGATGATTACAAAACCGAAAAATATATTTCCGGACATAAAGCGGTGATCGATTACGACATTTGCACACAATGCGGATTGTGTAAGGATCACTGCAGGTTCGGCGCCATTGAACTTCAGCCTGATCCTGATTACCCGCAAGGAAAGATCACTATAGTGGAAACATCGTGTGACGGCTGCTGGTTGTGTTCAAGAATATGTCCCGTCAATGCTATTGAGATGGTTCCCAGTGATAAAAGTTTCTGGTATCTGGGAGAATACAGATACGGTAAAATGGTTCATGCACGTCTTGCCCCCGGAGAGGAGAACTCGGGCAAATTAGTGAGTGTAGTCAGGGAACAAGCCCGTAAAACAGCAGATGAATGCGGGGCAAAAAACATCATTATTGACGGACCTCCGGGAACCGGATGTGCGGCCATAGCTTCCCTTACCGGGGCCAACAAAGTGGTCATTGTCACAGAACCTACCGGCACCGGGCTTCATGATATGAAACGTATCCTGGATCTTGCAGGCCGTTTTCAGGTAAAGAGATATGTAGTTATCAACAAGTCAGACCTGAATCCGGATATTACAGACAGGATTTGCAGCTGGTGTGAAAAAGAAGGTGTCCCCGTAATTGGGAATTTGCCTTTTGATCCCCGTATGGTTCATTCTATGGTAGCATGTAAAAGCATTCAGGAATGGGCTCCCGATTCAGAGATAGCTGCTTCCATTCAAAATATTTACGAACTTTTAGTACGGAGTTAAGCTATATCCCCGTTGCCTGTTCCAGCACGTTACGGGCTTCTTAGTCCGGATCGTTCATTACTTTTGATTGCACATTAAAGACCATGGTTTCCCCGTTTTCCGGCGTGTATTCAGGCCATTTGGGTAAAGAGCCGCCGTTGGGATTACCGGTTTTCATAAACTGCAACAAGGCATCTGCCATCTTCCCGGAAAGTGTCCTGGGTATTTTGCCTCCTCCGGTGTGGGTTACCATAAGATCTGTGTTGTAAAACCAGAAACATATATCAATACAGTGGAAAGCCCTCATCCTGCCGTCAAAAAGAGGAGGTTCCCATCCGAACCATGCCATATATACAGGAGATCTCTGCTGAATTTTTGTGTTGGCTGCTTTTACAACATTTACCCTGTTGGAACTGATCATGGCCCATATTTCAATGGGTTTTTTATCGGGAAACTGCCCCGCGTAGGCAGCTACAATTTCATGGGCATTCTCCCCGTAACGGCTCTGCAGCTGTTCACTAACGTCATCCAGTGAAAAATTTTCCAGCCGGGGTTGGTCCCGGTTGGGATTCCATTCGTGAAACGTAGTACAATAGATCATCGGAACATCGGGAATGGAAGGATCGTTGGCGTTAAAATAAGCATCTTCCGGTAAAACATTTCCGTCGGCAACCGGTCCAAAACCTCCACGTATTTCCTGCCCTTCCATTTGCTGACTGAACTTCATGGCTGCACGATTTGCCAGGTCCAGGTATTCTTCCCAGGGCATCTCCTGCAAAATTCCAATTTCTGAAGGCTCCAGCCCGGCCTCTTCCAGAATGAATGCTCCCAGAGCGGCTGAATATCCCGGATCCCCGGCTTTTACGGAATTTCCGCTCAAGGCAACAGCTTTGTGTATTAGTCCTCTTGCCATTGGCATGGTGGCAATCGCACTTACTTTTGATCCACCCCCGGATTGGCCAATTATGGTCACATTGTTCGGATCCCCGCCAAAACTTTCAATATTATCATGAACCCAGTGCAAGGCGGCAATAATATCCAATAATCCTACATTTCCCGAATACTTGAAAGCTTCGCCTCCCACTTTGGAGAAATCAGAAAAACCGAACGCATTCAAACGGTGATTGACCGAACAGAAAACCACATCTCCGTAACGGGACAGATTTTCACCGCCATACCCATTTTGTTCAATGGAATTTCCACTGGAAAATCCGCCCCCGTGCAACCAAACAATAACCGGCCTTTTACGTGCATCCAGAGCGGGTGTCCAAACATTCAGCCGTAAGCAGTCTTCCCCAATCTCGTCGTAATTCCACCTGTCCACAAATGCCGAATAGGATTCAGAGTCGCGCGGGTACCTTACGATCTGGGGAGCCGAGACGGGAAAATATACGCAGGGAAGCACGTCTTTCCAGGGTTCGGGGGGACAGGGAGGCATGAACCTGTTTTTCCCCGAGGTGTTTGCTCCGTAAGGAATGCCCATGAAATGATAGATGTCCCGGAGAACATATCCTTTAACTTTGCCATAGGTAGTACGGGCAACGGCAATATCTTCCCCAATAAAGAGTTGTTGTTTATCGGGATCTGTATTTCCCTGTCGGGAACCGGAACAGGCCCCTGTAAAAAGTGCTGCCGCTAAAAAGACAAAGAAAATATAACGTTTCATTATTTAATATTTGATGTTTTTAACTTTTTCCCAATCAATTTTATCCGTACTCTGTGCTACCGGCACATGAGGGATAACAGCTCCTTTCCTTACCATAATTACCGCGGGGATCTCTCCGGCTTCAATCCGGTGCCACCCGTTTGTATATGTTTTCCCGCTTTGGTAATCCACCCACCTGTCACCGGGTAAGTAAACAAAACGGGACCCGGTACTTTCAAAAAGAGGTGCCACCAGGATTTCTTCACCGAATAAATACTGGTCTTCTATTTGCCAGACGGCAGGATCATCCGGGTATTCTACCAGCAGGGCTCGTAACATGGGTAATCCGGATCTTGTGCATTTTTCCGCCTGTTCCAGGATATAAGGCATCAGGGTATACTTCAACTCCGCTGACCTGCGGAAAGCATCCGTGAAATCTTCACCGTAATACCATGGTTCGGTGGGAGGGGCTCCGTGCACACGGGTGTGAGATGTCAGGAATCCGAAAGGCAGCCAGCGACGGTACAATTCCTCGGGACAACTCTGCACAAATCCGCCAATATCGTGACTCCAGAACGAAAAACCGCTAAGGCCAATGGACAATCCGCTCCTGAGGGTCGTCAGCATCCCTATATCGGTATTGGAGGCATCTCCGCCCCAGTGAAGGGGATACCGCTGGGATCCGGCCCATGCACTTCTGGCCCACATGATGGTTTCATTTTTTGTTTTGGCGGTAATCTCGGCAACGGCTTTATTATACCTTAAGGGATACAGGTTGTGTTCGTACAAGCCGCCTTTCCCGCTGGCATAATATCCGTTCAACGGCGCTCCTTCCCCAAAATCGACCTTTATGGCACCCACACCCATTTTCAAAAGGGCTTCCAGTTTTTCCTGATACCAGGTTACAGTTTCGGGATTGGAAAAATCAAGAACGACATCTTCGTAAGGAAGTCCTCCTTTTTCGTTTTTTACGTAAAGTCCCTTTTCTATCAATTCCGGGAAATATTTGTTTTTTGGAGTGAAATACGGCAACTGCCACAAAGAAATATGGAATCCGTCCGCCAAGAGGTCATTGATCATCTTCTGAGCATTCGGGAAACGGTCCGGAGCAAATACATAATCACACTGCCAGTCGGTCTGGAACCATCCTGTATCAAAATGGATCACATCTGCCGGGATCCTGTTATCTCTTAGCCGACGTGCGATCTCATACCCTTCTTCCTGCGAAAAATAAGTAATACGGCTCATCCAGGTACCAAAAGACCAGACAGGAGGCATGGTTGCCTTTCCCGTCAGATCGGTATAGCAGTCAATGATTTGGGCAGGCTTACCCCAGAACAGGAAAAGGTCCAGGGTTTCGTCGGCCATGAATAATTTGGAAGCACCAGCGTGGGAAGCACCAAAATCACAGGTAACCGGAGCTGAAGTGTGCATAAACATCCCGTAACCGTGGCTGCTGAAAAAGAACGGAATGGGTTTATACATCTGATCGCTTTCGGGACTTTGCGGATCGGTCACAAACAAATGTACTTTCTGTCCCACTTTGTTCAGAGCGGTGGGAGATTCTCCGCATCCGACGATCTTTTCACCCGGGTGAAGGGAAAAAACGGGATTGATGCTCCTGATATTATCAGAGGCTCTTTTTATAAACTGAAAAGGCAACACCTTTATCTGTGTGGAATCATTATCGGCCCAGTGCCTGGTACGGGTAAGTTCCTTCCCGTTCTCATCACACAACATAATGGTGAAAGGATATTCCCTTATTACAAGACTGCCGGATTGCCCGGTATAAACGTGAGATCCTTCCTCATAACTGTATTTCCAGGAGCCATCGGAAGGAGGTGTTCCGCAAAGCATCAGCGATCCTTCTTCAGGAAAGACCACGGGAGAGGTGTAGACCCTTAATCGAACCGTTTGAGGGGAAATAAAATCGATCTTGAACTGAAGCCGGGGATTATTTTCGTACTGTGTTTCCGGGAAATCCAGCATATCCAGCGGCTGAGGCAACACAGTGGTAGTGTTGAATGCCTGCCTGGCATACAAGCTGTGACGTTTCCAGCTAATGGCCCCGCAAGCCGCTGCCGGATCAAAAGACGCCAGTGAGTCGGCAAAAAAATACGTATTGCTGAAATCCTCAAAATCTTTACTTACATCTACAGCCCTACTTTGAAGATACGGCTGGGCAAACCCCTGCAGGAACAGGAACAGAGCTCCCGTCAGTATCAGAATCTTTTTCATAAAATATGTATGTATTTTCTTTTCCTCCCATAAGCGTCCGCTGCTTTCATTGCGATCAGCACCTTTTCAGGATCCACCTTTTTAACTTCGTGATGAATGGCCTCGGACGGATGACAAATTTTCGTTGCAGCTTCCATGAGACGATCCCTGGATACACCTTCCATCTTCAGATCCTCAAATGTAGTGGGTAATCCCACGGACTCACAAAAACAGTAAACGGTATCTTTTTCTTTTATCCCTGCTTCAATCAGATGCAACCCGGCAAGAACTCCAAAGGCGACTTTTTCCCCATGGTAGAATGTATGGGTTTCTTCCAGCACTGTCAGCCCGTTGTGTATGGAATGGGCCGAGGCCAGTCCGCAGCTTTCAAAACCCAGCCCGCTCATTAATATATTGGCTTCTATTACGGCAGAAAGTGCTTCAGAGGTAACAAACAGGTCACAGTCCGTTTTTGCCTGTATTCCGTGTTTTAGCAATGTCTTGTAGCATAGATGTGCAATGGCCATAGCCGTATGTGTAGCGTAACCGCTGCATTCGTTCGCAGATCCGGAACTTTTGCATGACCGGGCTTCAAACCAGGTGGCCAGAGCATCTCCCATACCCGAGACAAGAAAACGTGTGGGAGCCTGTGCAATTATGCTTTCATCAACAAGAACCGCCTGGGGGTTCATCTTCAGGTAATGGACCCCTTCAAAGATACCGTCCCGGGAATAGATCACGCCGCACCCGCTGCAAGGGGCATCGGAAGAAGCAATGGTAGGTACTACTATAACTGGGATTCCGGTAGAATCGGCAACGATCTTTGCGATATCTATGACCTTTCCTCCTCCCATGCCTACGATCACGTCCGTTTTGTCTTGATGTACTTTTGCTACCAGTCTTTCAAGTTCCTCCCTGCAACATTCGCCCTGAAACGTATCTATGTGTATCCAGTCCCATCCGTTCTCAAATTGATACTTAGGCAGTACATGAGCAACAACTGACGGCGAAGCCAGCAGAAGCCCTCTGCTTCCAAACAATTCCGTCAGGTATTTTAATTCGTTCAAAGCTTTTTTCCCCTGGATATATTTACCGGGAAAGACAGCCTTTAGAGGTTGTCTGACGGAATCTTCATCCTTTATCAGTATCATGTAAATGAGGTGTTTATTATAGCAAATATATAGATATTTACAATACATTAGGAATTTGGTTAATTTAGCAGGTAATGGTTTAATGTGAGAAAAAATGGACACTCCCTTTATTATCATGGATTTTACCAAGGTCTACAGGAGCCAGACTTTTTATTTAAATTACCGGTACAATTGGATAGATTGTTCAGAAATTTCCGGGTCTGACTGTTACTGTGACCGGGAAGCGACCTACGCTATCCGGGACAGAATCTCGGGGCTCCCTGTCAGGGCGGTTCATTTTTTAGACTCGGGAAACCATCATTACATAACCAAATTCTGGACAGACAAAATCCATCAGGATTTTATACTGGTTGTTGCAGATCATCATCCTGACATGCAGCCTGCTTTATTTGAAGATATTCTTTCCTGTGGCGGATGGGTCCGTACGGTTTTGGATACAAATCTTTTTCTTAAAGAGGTTTTATTCATTGGGGTTGCCCCTGAATATGAGCTATCCTGTGACAAATACAGATTATTCAGGCATCCTGAAAAACCATCTCCCGGATTACCGGTATATATATCCATAGATAAAGATGTCCTCAATCCTGAAGTTGTCACCACCAACTGGAACCAGGGGACAATGACCTACAATCACTTGCAGGCCATTATTAAAGAGATCATGGCCCGACACCAGGTACTGGGAGTGGATATCTGCGGGGAGTGTTCCACCTGTATTGACAACAGGAGTAACCGTATTAACAGTCGTTTGCTGAAATTATTTTCTTGTATATGACTGATTGGTGCGCAGCAAGGCTTCTTTTAATGTTTCAAGGGGAAAATTAGTTTTTGGCTCATACAATTGAAAGAAAACCGGGTTCATATTGTTTGGTCCCAAATGCTCCATTCCTAAAATCTGTATTCCACCCTGCCCGAATTCATTTCTGAAATTATTCGGCAAATTCTTACTGACAATATCCATCAGATCCTTTTGCCAGATCACCATCTTTGGATACATTTCCTTTTGAAGCTCAGTAAATTCTTCCTGGTGGTTATCCAGTATTTCCCAGCATCCGGTAATGATATCCCGCATAACCTTCTGTGACCTGTTGTAATAATCAATCTCACTGTCACTCAGCTGATAGACCGTATCTTCTTTCATCTGTACCAGCTTCATTTGAAAACTCATCATACTGTCTGCCATTACCTGTGTTAATGCACGGTATTGGTCAATATGTCTTTTCTCCGAATCACGGAGAATTCTATCAAACCGTACACGTTGAAGCTTCAATTCCGGTTCAACGGTACGGGTACTGTAATCCAATACTTCGGCCACGATCCGATCCACTTCCTTCTGCATGGTTTTACGCACACAACCCGAAGTTATTGTCAAGATCCCAATGCAGGCAATAACAATTATGCGTTTAAAATATGTTTTCATATGACCAGATTTATTACAATATTGAGGAAGCGTAAGAAAGACGAATCGCATCAAATTTTTCCTTTAGAGTTTTGTCTTTTCGTGCAACTTGCAGATTATATGCAGATTGCATGTTGACCAGCATTTCTGCACTGATGTTCAATGCTGCTTCAACTAAAAGAGCAGTCTCAGTGGAGATATTGCGTTTTCCGTTGAGAATCTCATTTAGCATAGTATATGGAACTCCCAATATCTCAGAAAGTTTCTTCTGAGAAATCCCTCTTGCCTCGATCTCGTCCTTAATCACTTCTCCAGGGTAAATCAGGACGAACGGTTTAGGTATATTTGTCATATTATTTGTATTATTTCTTTTAATGTACAAATCGTGATTGTCGGTTCGGTGCCTTCTTCGCTCACTATAAACTCCAAACGATATTTATTATCAATTCGTATGGAGGAGACACCTTTTTTATCTCCAGTCAATACCTCATAGTTTAAAGACTTAAGTGGAAACAGAGCTTCTATACATGGAGCATTTTGCAAGGTACTAACGCGTAATGCGAATTTCTTTACTATATGAGGTTGATACCGATGATGCTTATTCGAACATTTTCCTATTACAAACAACTCCTCTAAATATTTCTTGCCGAACTTGACAATCATAAAGTATCTTGTTTTCACAAAGATAATAACATTTATAAATATTCACAAAATAAGTGAAGAAATTTTTAGAACAAAACCATTTTATCTTAATTTTATAATAACTTTGCTTTTATTAAGAGACTATGATTATTTAGGAATATGAAAAAAATGATACCATTTGTACTTATGTTGGGCATCGTATGTGCATGTGAAAAAAATAAGCCTGAACAAGAAAGAATATTCGAAGAATACTATACTTCAACATCATGGAAAACAGACAATAGTATTGACGAGAGTAAGTTGACAGGAGAAATGTTCGCCTTTGAAAAATTTGCGGACAGAGAATATTGGGCGACCCTCACATCCAATGCAGATATGCTGGAAGCGCTCATGGTTCCTCAAGAACGACTTTCAAGCATGTCTACACAAAACCTTGCCAGAACATGTACGGTCTATCCGTTTAATAGTACTTATATGGCATATGTGGGTTTCTTCAGCACATCCATCGATGGAATCTTTCATATTATGAACAATTTCAATGGGTATACCCAGATACAGAGAAGGCCTTCAGGCCCGCAGGAATTGTTGAAAATTTATATGGGGCAGAAAGTGAAAATGGATGGGAAACATGAAGGTTGGTCTGCAGATTACACCCAGGCCAACTCTTTTATGGATATTTCAGCTATTGAACTGGTTCTTGCCACTGCCGTAGATGCCGGAAGATTTTCAAATGATGAGATCGCAGATATGATACACGCCATGTGGGAGAAATACGAAGATTTTGTTGAGTCAGGACTATATAGTTGGAATGGAGCCATTTGCTATAGTTACGTGCTTGGCGCTACCATCGCCTACCATCATGCCCCAAATTTGTCTCAAAACGAGATAACGCAACTCAAGACTTTTGTGTTGTCCGGAGGTGATACAGCACGTTATTCCGGAGACATCGGGACCATTACTGAACTTGTTGCAGATAAACTTAATTCAGTTAACTAATAATGCATTAAAAAAACAAGGCATCATCTGATGTCTTGTTTTGCTTTGTAGCGGAGGGAGGACTCGAACCTCCGACCTTTGGGTTATGAGCCCAACGAGCTACCAACTGCTCCACTCCGCGGTATAGAAATACAAAGATAGGAGTTTTATACTGGAACTCCAAACATTTTCAAAAATTCCTGATTATCAACCGTTTGCTGCTCACCCGAAATGATGTCTTTTACAGTTACAAGGCCGTCTTTCAATTCCTGGCTGCCAATGATAGCAATACGTTGAACACCCCGGCGGGTAGCATAATCAAATTGCTTCTTCAGCTTCACTTCATCCGGATACAATTCACAGGCGACACCGGAAGCACGCAATTTGTTGATGTAACGAAGCGCCTGAACCGATTCTTCTTTACCCATATTGAAAAAGACAATGCCGGGAGCATCCATTACTGTTTCCGGGAATTTGTCCAGTGCCAGCAATATGTCGTAAATCCTGTCGGCTCCGAATGATATGCCCACACCGGACATGTTTTTCAAACCGAATATCCCGGTTAGATCATCGTACCTCCCGCCCCCGCAGATACTGCCAATGGAATAATCCTTTGCTTTGACTTCAAAAATGGCTCCCGTATAATAATTCAGACCCCTGGCCAGGCTCAAATCCAGTTCCACGGACAATCCAACACCTACGTTTTCGATCATTGAAAACAGCCATTTAAGCTCTTCCACACCTTTCATTCCGATCTCTGACCCGGCATCTTCAAACAACCTGTTCAGAAAAGCGATCTTGGAAGTGTTTATTCCCTTGAAAAGAAGCAGTGGCTCCAGGTGAGACAAGCCCCGGGAAGAGATGCCCTTGGCCAGAAGTTCTTCCTTTACCCCTTCCAGCCCGGTCTTTTCAAATTTATCAATGGCTACGGTTATGTCTGTCAGCCTGTCCGGATAACCCATGACCTCTGCGATCCCGGCCAGGACCTTCCTGTTGTTGATCTTCAGTAAAACACGTATTCCAAAACGGTTGAACACAGAATCAACAAGCTGGACCATTTCAAATTCGTTGTATTGGGAATTCGATCCGATCACATCCGCATCACACTGGAAAAATTCCCTGTATCTTCCTTTCTGGGGTCTGTCGGCACGCCATACGGGTTGTATCTGGTAACGCTTGAAAGGGAAAGTCAGTTCATTCTGATGCTGCACCACAAAACGGGCAAAAGGTACAGTCAGATCATAGCGTAATCCTTTTTCACAAACCTTTAGCGACAGTACATTAGAATCAATACCGGCCGCATCAGCCGGAACCTTTCCGGCCAAAGGAGCAAAACTGTCCCCGGAATTAAGGATCTTGAATAGCAGGCGATCCCCTTCCTCGCCGTATTTTCCCAATAAAGTGGAAAGGTTTTCCATAGCAGGAGTTTCTATAGGGGCATAGCCGAATTCTTTAAACACGTTACGGATGGTGTCAAATATGTAATTCCTGCGGGAAGCTTCTACCGGGTTAAAATCGCGTGTTCCCTTGGGAATGGAAGGTTTTTGTGCCATAATACGCTGGATTGTTCCTTGCAAAAATACATGAAAACTGCGTACAATAAAAAAAATGACCGATATTTATGGTTATGAAACAGATAGCCATACTTATCCTTACCGGCCTTTTCCTGGGAGGATGCTCCCCAAAGGCCAGCGGTCAATACGAAACCGTAAAACTACAGAAAGACAATTTGGAACAGGTCATTGAAGCCATGACCCTTCAGGAGAAAGTCTCCCTTGTTGTTGGAGGAGGGATGACCGGATCTTCCATAGGAGCCGCGGGCATCACGCAGCCGATTCCCCGCCTGGGAATACCTGCCCTGGAACTTTCTGACGGACCGGCCGGGTTGCGTCTAAGATCAACGGCAACCACCTGGTTCCCTTCAGCATCCCTGCTGGCCTCCACTTGGGACACATCACTGGTCAGAGAAGTCGGGAAGGCTATGGGGGCCGAGGCCTTGGCGCAAGGAGTGGATGTGATCCTGGGACCCGCCATGAACATTCACCGGCATCCCCTTTGCGGCAGGAATTTCGAATACTACTCGGAAGACCCCCTGCTGAGCGGAAAAATGGCCTCGGCAATGGTACTGGGCATACAGGAAACCGGAACCGGTGCCTGCCTGAAGCATTTTGCGGCCAACAACCAGGAAACCAACCGGAACAACAACAACGTGATCGCAGACGAGAGAACGTTGCGGGAAATTTATTACAGGGGTTTTGAGATCGCGGTGAAAGAGTCTTCACCCAAAACCATTATGACTTCCTATAACCGGATCAACGGCATTTACACATCAGAAGATAAGAACCTGTTGACGGATATCCTGCGTTATGAATGGAAATTTGACGGAGTAGTCATGACCGACTGGTTTGGCGGGCAGGATGCTGCGGCCCAGATAAGCGCCGGGAACGATTTGCTGGAACCGGGAAAACGCCGGCAACGACGCGCCATTATAAAAGCCGTAAAAAACGGGACCTTGCCAGAAAGGACACTCAATACGTCTGTCAGACGCATCCTCAAATTGGTGTCGAATTCTCCATCATTTACAAAACAGGCTCAAGACCAACCCTTAACAGAAACAGAAAACGCAGCCATAGCCCGCAAGGCAGCTGCCCGGGGAATGGTGCTCCTGGAAAACCGCAACGCGCTACCTCTCAATGACACCATCCAAAGGATCGCCCTGTTCGGGGTTTCTTCTTACCGGTTGGTGGCCGGCGGCGTGGGATCCGGCGAAGTGTATGCCGCTCAGACCTTTTCGCCTACCCAAGGATTGGAAGAAGCCGGGTACCTGCCTGACCGGGAAATCATGAAACGCTACGAAAGTTACATTGACAGTGTAAACCGCGCATACAAAAGAAAATGGAAATCCATCACCCAACGGATCCTGGGACAGGGACTGCCGGCCGAAATAAACCCCGGACGGGAAACCATTGCCCTGGCAGCCGACCGGAACCAGGCCGCCCTGATCACACTGGGTCGCAGAACGGGTGAATTCTCGGACCGGAAAATTGAAGAAGATTACCTGTTTACAGCAACGGAAAAAGAATTGATAGAAGACATTTCCAGGGCCTTTCAGGATGCGGGCAAACCAGTCATTGTAGTTCTGAACGTGGGAGGGGTTATTGAAACAGCCTCCTGGTCAGATCAGCCTGATGCCATTATTCTTGCATGGATGCCTGGGCAGGAAGGCGGCAGGGTACTGGCCGGTATCCTCTCGGGAAAAGTGAATCCATCAGGAAAGTTGCCGGTAACCATTCCTATGCGCCTGGAAGACCACGCTTCCCACCGGAATTTCCCCTTGGAAGAAGTCCCGGTGAATTGGTTGTCCTTCCTTGGAAAAAAACGAACAGAACCTGAAACGGAAAGGCCCAACGTAGATTTTACCCAATACAACGAAGGAATCTACGTGGGATACAGGGATTTTGACAAAAACGGGAAAAACGTCGCCTATCCTTTTGGATACGGCCTCTCCTATACGGATTTCCGGTATTCAAATGCCGTGGTTCACCTGGAAAACCAAAAAGTCATAGTGTCCTGTCTAGTTACGAACACCGGGGAAAGAGCGGGCCGGGAAGTGGTTCAGGTATACGTATCGGCCCCTGAAGGCAAAGTGGATAAGCCCGTGCAGGAGTTAAAAGGGTTTGTTGCCACTTCACAGCTGGAACCTGGAGGATCACAGGAAATAAGAGTGATCTTACCCCTGGAAAGCCTGGCTTCTTTTGTCACCGGGACAGGATGGGTTGTGGACCCCGGGGAATACACCTTCCGCATAGGATCCTCTTCAAGAGATATCCGTCAGGAGATCAGACTCCCAGGTATTCCAGAATTGATTTTGCCGCTTCACGCCCGGCTCCCATAGCCAGGATTACTGTAGCGGCCCCGGTAACAACATCTCCCCCGGCAAATACTCCCGGACGGGATGTTACACCCTTTTCATCGGCAATGATCCCGTTGTGACGGTTGATCTCCAAACCGGGGGTGGTACGGGCGATCAGGGGATTTGAAGAAGTCCCCAGTGCAATGACGGCCACATCGCACGGAATATCAAACTCGGACCCGGGTATTTCCACAGGCCTGCGACGCCCGCTTTCATCGGGTTCGACCAATTCCATGCGGATGCATTTCAATCCGGTCACCCAGCCCTTTTCATTTCCCAACACCGCCACGGGATTGGTCAGCATTTGAACGGCCACGCCTTCTTCGCGGGCATGATGCACTTCTTCCACGCGTGCGGGCATTTCCTTCTCGGTCCGCCTGTAAACGATCGTGACTTCCGCCCCCAGTCGCAACGCTGTGCGTGCAGCATCCATAGCCACATTTCCGCCACCAACCACGGCCACCCTCCGGCCTACATATATGGGAGTGTCGGAATCGGGGGAGTACGCCCCCATAAGGTTGCTGCGCGTCAGGAATTCATTTGCCGAGACGACCCCGTTCAGGTTCTCGCCCGGAATGCCCATAAATTTGGGAAGTCCGGCGCCCGACCCGACAAAAACGGCATGATACCCTTCGTTGTCCATCAGCTGGTCTATGGTAACGGTGCGTCCCACAACCACATTGCACTCGATCTTAACGCCGAGTTTGCGGACCTGCCCTATTTCGTAGTCCACCACTTCTTCCTTGGGCAGACGGAATTCCGGAATCCCGTAGACCAATACGCCTCCGGGTTTGTGCAAAGCCTCAAAAATGGTCACATCACAACCGGCTTTGGCCAGATCGGTGGCACATGCAAGACCTGCGGGACCGGATCCTATTACGGCTACTTTTTTACCGTTGGGTTTTATTTCCTCTTCCGGCGTGTACTTGTTCTTGCGTGCCCAGTCGGCCACATAACGCTCCAGTTTTCCTATTGCAATGGGGTCGTGCTTAATGCCCATGATACAGGCCCCTTCACATTGGGATTCCTGTGGGCAGACCCGTCCGCATACGGCCGGCAGGGAAGAATCTTTCCCGATAATGGACGTCGCCCAGGGCATATCTCCGTCAAGAACGGCTTTTATGAATTGCGGTATCTGAATGTTTACCGGGCAGGCAGCCACGCAACGCGGATTCTTGCATTGGATGCAGCGTGAGGCTTCCAGCAGTGCTTCCCCCTGGTCGTATCCATAACTTACCTCTTCAAAATTCCGGCTTCTTATTACGGGATCCTGTTCCCGTACCGGAACCCTTGTCTTTTTATCCATTCTTCAATCCGATTTTACATTTATGATCCGCTTCCGCTTCCTGGGGCTTGTACATGGTCTGTCTTCTCATGGCTTCGTCAAAATCAACCTGGTAGGCATCAAATTCAGGTCCGTCCACACAGGCGAATTTTGTTTTTCCGTCAACCGTAACGCGGCAGGCCCCGCACATTCCCGTTCCGTCAACCATCAGGGTATTCAAGCTGACGATCAGCGGAAGCTTGTATTCTTTTGCCGTCAGTGTCACGAATTTCATCATGATCATGGGCCCTATGGCCACTGCCTGATCGTACTTATTTCCACTGTCCATCAGTTCTTTTAGCTTTGCCGTAACCAGGCCCTTAAAACCGTATGAACCGTCATCGGTACATACATACACCTGATCAACTACATTTTTCATTTCTTCTTCCATGATAACCAGGTCCCGTGTTTTGGCTCCGATGATCACTTCCACATGCGCCCCTTTCTGGTGCAAATACTTCACCTGCGGATATACGGGAGCCGTTCCCAGGCCTCCGGCTACAAATAAATATTTTTTATTCCGCAGACTTTCCTCATTTTCATGAATAAATTCGGAAGGCAAACCCAAAGGTCCCACAAAATCGGAAAAAGATTCTCCTTCTTCCAGGGCATAGATTTTCCGGGAGGAAGCCCCCACACGCTGGGTTACAATGGTTATTGAACCTGCCTTTGGATCGTAATCACAAATGGTCAATGGAACCCTTTCCCCTTTTTCGCCAACACGGACTATAATGAATTGTCCGGGTTGGGCATTGGATGCCACACGGGGTGCCAACACTTCCATCAGACAGATATCGGGTGCCAGAATGCGTTTTTTAAGAATTTTGTACATAAACCGGATCTTTTTAAGACGCGGCAAAGATACATAAAAAAGCCCGTTTGGCAGTGTCAGGGCAGGCGTTCAAAAACGTATCCCTTCTTCTCCAGGCACCTTATCATACCGTCCAGGCTGTCATACAGTTTATCCGTTCTGGAAGGTTCTATCCCCGGATGGATCAGTAATACGGCTCCCTGCAGCCCATACTCTTTTTCAAACTCATACAGCTGCTTCAATAATTCACGGGAACTCCTGTAGGAAGGCATATCGGGTGTGGTATAGTCTGCACGTGTCAAAATGCCGGGAGTCAGATGGAGCAGTTCCAGACCCAAGGAAGCTGCCACACGTACGGTCTCGGTATTGAAATGCTCATAGGATGGCATAAACCAGCGTACACCAGACAGATCAACTCCCACATCAGCCAGTTCCTTCATATTGGCGGCTATGTCCCTCCGAAGGCTGTCGGCCGAAACCAGCGATTTTTCAAGATCCCCTTCCCAGGGAGCGTACAGCAGATGCCTGTCTCCATGAGGTCCCACATAATGTCCCCGACGTATGATGCCCCGGATCAGATCTTTCCATTGCGGATCTCTTAAACAGTTTCCGGTCAGGAAGAAGGATGCTTTTATCCCATGCTTTTGCAATGTTTCCAGCACAATCTTCCCGCCTTCAAAACGTTCGTCTGCCGTAAAAGTCAGGTAAATTTTGCGGGACCCGGGATTGATCCTTATAATCCCTCCCCTCTCATCACGCTCCTGAACGGGTTTATCTTTTTCAGCATGCAATAAGGCTGCCTCTTTCCGGCCCCGGATCTCTCTTTGTGACAAGTAATAACTCAGAGATGCGGTCCCGTCCATGGTGGGTTCGTTGGTGGCATAGTCCCATATCTCGTCGTGGTACAGAGCAACACCATTATTAAACGGAGCATAGGGATCCCTCCCATCATCCATGGAAAGGTATTCCCCGTGTGCTGTGTGCCGTTCTCTCAATAACGGACCGTCTACAAGCCCTCCCGGAGTACTTTTTCCTATGGTCACCAGGTATGAAGAATGAGGCCGTTCCGGGTAATCTGCTCCTTTGGGATATTCCACGATCATGGAAGTGCCCCATGGATTGCATCCAAAAAGCCAGTCGCACAGCGAAGCTTCCATTTCACGGTATGTACTGTCTCCGGTAATCTTGTAATAAAGGTCCGCCTGAGTTATAGCGGCTGCCAGCAGGTTGTTTGAGCACCACATATAAGGAATCCCGTTCATAAAAGCACAATCCTTACTTCTTTGCCTGATATGCTCCAGTCCCCGGCGCATGAATTCCGTATATTTTTCAGCCATAGGGGTATCCGAAGATGCCAGGTAATAATGTCCCAGGTTCACGAAAGGATAGAACTGGTAATGCCGGGCCCTGCCCAATTCCATCCACGGAGTCACTTCTTCCAGTTGTCCCCAGTAATCGGCTTTTTCCAGCCACTCCTCCCCTTCTCCCAGGTGATGGAAAACGGCGGCAGCCAGCTGGACATCATCTGCGTAATTGTCTTCTTCGTAAAAATACGGGGAAACCACGCAACACGTCTGGGTGTTGCCGGGTTTTTCTTCTGCAAATTCATATGCCGGCAGTGCTTTGGCTTTCATTTTTGCCGATAGTTCCGGGTCCAGTTCTTTAAACAATTCCGCTCCCAAGGCAAATGCCGAGGCAAATTTTCCGGCTGAGGAGGCTACGCCAGTGGTCCGATTGATGTGTTCTGCCAAACCCTGCCTTTCCCCGGTAATGAAATACACCGGACGGCCCCCATCCGGGCCCCAGCCGTAATCGGCCCGGTCATTGACCGGAAGCCTGAACCCCACATGATCCCTGTCGTCAGCGATCTGGTTGAACATAACCTTGTCTTCCGGATTCATTTTTAAAAGCCATTCCAGGCCCCAGCGGATCTCGTCAAGGATATCCGGGATCCCGTTGGCTCCCGACCGGCCTGTAGCATCATAGCGGTCCCCGAATACGGTTTTGTCTTCGGCCTGGCTGTAGGCGAACATCATCTGAAATGTGGCATTGGCACTGGTGGTAAGGTATTGCAGGTAATCGGTGGCATCGTGCCAGCCCCCGGTAACATCAATTTTCTCTCCGGTTCGCTCGGGATGCAACACAATATACCCGTCGTTCTGATGGCATTTTGCATCCAGAAAAGGATTATCCCCGCACCGCTGCTGTCTCATATAATTGAGCAGAAAATCAGCAGATTTGTCATAGACTTCGGTGCCTATGCGAAAATCCGGAGATTTAACAATCCCTTTCCCTGGGATGTCCATAGCTATCCGGTATCCTCCTTCCTGCCTAAGATCCGTGAAATGCAGACGAAAAGCCGATGCCATACCCCATTTTTCGGCAGGTACTTTCTCCATGTTCCCGTCATCCAGGGACCCGGAAAAAACACAATCGCCGGTTCTTACGTCCAACACCCGAAACCCGGCGGGACCTGCTTTTTCTTTTGAGATCATTACGGCTATCTTGATATCTCCGGGTAAGTAACCCAACTGATTGATCCGTATCCAGGTACCTGTTTCCTGTGCCGTTACCGTTTGCAGGGCAAGTGAGCAAACCAGTACACATATGAATGAACGTAACATAAGGCTTTTTTATTTGCAATTACTGCAAATATATCCAAAATAAAACTTACCTGAACAACGTAAGACGCATACCGGCATAGATTCTTATACCCATCAGGGGACCCCATATAATTGAGGCGTTGAAGTTTTCGGAAAAGGGATTATCGACCGATATTATGGGATCGGGCTGTCTGTAATTCAACAGATTTTCCCCACCGGCATAAAGTTCCACTTTATTTAATTTTCTGGTGATCTGGGCGTAGAACATGGGGAATACAGGTGAATAGCGGTCTTCCTGTCCGGACGCAAAAGCGGGAATTCTTGCCGGACCGTTCAATTGTGCGGTAACATCAAACACCCAGGTGTTCTTGGGCGTAGTATACTGAAGGTTAAGCACTCCTTTAAACCTGCTGGTCAGGGGACTGTCAGTCAGACCCTGTCCTTTCATGTCTACTTTGGAATCGTTGTAGCGGAAAGTGGCCAGAACAGAAAAACCTTCGAATAATTCCGTAGTGAGATCGGCCTGCCAGGTATTAGTGAAAGACCCTCCTTCCAAGTTGTAAAAAAGGATGGAAGGTACCGGAGCGTTCCAAAGAAATTCCTGGTCGGCAATCAGCTGGTTCATAAAATCGGTGCGGAAATATTCCAGGCTCAGGGTAGAAGATCCTTCCAGGCCAAACGGCAGACCCAGAGTCAGATTCAACCCGTATGTCCAGGCTTCTTCAATGTCCGGGGTTCCCTCAAACAGGATCCTGCGTCCTGTAGACAACACACCTATGTTGTCGGTGATGCTGTTGGGAGAACGGAAACCCCTGCCTGCCGTAGCCCTGAAAACCAGGTCCTTAGTAAAATTGTAACGTAAGTTGACACCCGGGGTAAACAGCCAGCCGTACAGAGTGTTGTAATCCGCCCGGGCACCGGCAATTAAAACCAGTTTATCGTCCCAATGCAATGTGTATTCCGCATAAGCTCCGTAAATGTTTTCCCTGCGGCCCAGATCAAACAACTCCTCACCCCCGGCAGGCCATCTGTCCAAGAGAACCTGATCAAGGTGTTCCCACAGAGCGCTCACACCCATAGTGATTTTATGAGATTCACCCAGGCTGGACATAAATACCGCATTGGCAAAAACATCTTGTTGCCGTGCATTGAAATCTTTCAACCCAAAGTAGGCATCCTGACTATGCAGGTTGTAATCCAGCACCAGGGCTATGTTTGGGTCCACGTGGTTCTCGTCTTCCTGCATGATCCCGTCTTCCTGCATGTCTTCCGCTTCATGATCGTGCTCGGTATCATGCATTTCTTCCGTGGCAAGTTCCTGGTGCCCATGTTCGTGCGAAAGGGCATGGTCGTGCTCATGGTCGTGATCGTGCTTTACCAGCGGGATCCCCAGTTTTGCCCAGGCATTGATCCCCTTGTTCAGGATACGCGATCCCCACAGGACATTTTCCCGGCTTTCCTCAGGCAGCACCCATATGTTGTCTTTCTGGCCTCCCTTCCTGTCTTCATACACCGCGCGGAACCCGAAACGTAGCTGCAAACCGGAAGAAGGAGCATACAACCACCGGTTGGCCAGCGAATAGCGACGGGTAAGAGGTTCGTCCAGAAACCCATCTCCGTTATCATCGTGTTGCATCAGATCAGCCGAACCGTGCGCCAGGATTACCGTACTCCATTGATTGTTAAGCTGCAGTGACGAGACAATGTTGGCCTCGGTCCTCAACGCGCTGTTAAGGAACAGGTTAACAAACAGCGGCATTTGTGCGGTGGGTTTCCGGTATTCCATATTGATCTGGCCTGTGATAGCCTCGTAACCGTTTACTACAGATCCCGTTCCTTTGGCTATCTGGATACTTTCCAACCACTGACCGGGAACAAAGGAAAGACCGAAAGGCACCTGGATCCCCCTCATGGCAGGACGGTTTTCTTCCAGCATCTGTGTATAATTCCCGCTCAGTCCCAAAAGGCGGATCTGCCGCGCACCGATGACCGCATCTGAATATCCCACCGAAACACTTGCCGAGTTTTCAAAGCTCTCGGCAAGGTTGCAGCAGGCCATTTTGCAGAGGCCTGCCGCGGTGATCACCTCGGTTTTTACGGAAGAAAGGCTGGAAATATAATTTCCCCGGAGTCTGCCGGTCACCTGCAGTTCGTCCAGCGTGCCGGAAGACTCGGCCAGAAAGAATTCCAGATCCCGGTCCGGCATCCCGGCCTGTAGCGTATCTGGTATGTATCCCATAAAGGAGGCAGCGATCATTCCGGAAGAACCTTTGTTTGTACGGATCCTGAAAAGACCTTTTTCATTGGTATATACCACGTCTTCCACAGGGTCTTCCTGAACGGACGGGATCCAGTATACAGCCGCACCTGCAGCAGGCTCCCTGGTGCCGTTCTCCCCCGCAATAAAAACTTTTCCCCGGTAAGTTTGTGCATTCAGACTCAAAGGCAGCATGAAAATAAAAAGAATGTATATGTATTTCATTGTTAATTGCGTTTTATATATAATATTCAGAAAGTTTTACGTATTGTAAAACAGAACATTATAAACGCAATGGGACAAGGTGCGCCCCCGGGTATACAGATGTTTCCAAAGGCGGTTTGAGTAATAAACCAACAGGTAAGGGATCATTTGTTTTAAGCAGATCACCGGTCAAGCCTTCTGTAAAGAAAAGTTCCTGTACCGGAACGTCCGGACACCCCTCGGGCAAATGTTCCTGGCCAGATATAACGGGATCATCAATAGAAAAAAACCGGGTACTGCAGCAATTACCATCGTGATCTTTGCTGTATCCGTTATGACATGAGTGTTCTTTACCGTGAATTTCTTCACAGGAAGAAGCTCCTTTTAAAAAAAGAATATATCCGGAACTCTCATGCACACAACGATGTACGGACAATCCGGAAGCTCCTGTCAACAAAGAGCCTGTTATCAGGACACAGAAAAAGATATGTATAATTTTTACTGTCACCGGTTGCAAAGATAATAGTTACTTTTGTATAATAAATAATCATACCGGTATGAAAGATTTTCTTAAGACTTTTGCGGCAGTCGTGTTGGGAACGGCGCTGGTTCTGATATGCGGTTTTTTTATCATCCTGGGATCCGTTACCAGCCTCATTCAGACAGGGCTGGGAAGTCCCGTTCCTGCAGTTCAGGACAGATCTGTGTTGCATATTAATTTTGAGGACGGGGTGGTCACTCAGGATTCAGACCTGCCATCTTTAGGGTTCCTGCCCATAGATATGAATGTCATACCCAAAGGCACCGGCTTTCTGAGCATTGTTCATGCCATAGAAAATGCTTCTGAGGATCCGGCAATCAGGATGATCTGCCTGAATCCCCAATATCTGGATGCACAAATGACACATATTGAAGAGATCCGGAATGCCCTTCTGGATTTTCGCGAAAGCGGCAAACCAGTCATCAGTTACGCAGATTTCTATTCTCAGCAGGCCTATTATCTGGCTACCGCCTCCGATAAGATCATTCTGAATCCGGCAGGTAATATAACCTTACAGGGATTCAGCGTTAACGTAAATTATTATAAAGAGCTCTTTGACCGCCTGGGACTGGAAGCCCAGGTAATCAGACACGGCAGTTTTAAAAGCGCAGTCGAACCGTTTGTTGCTTCCCGGATGAGCAATCCCGAAAGAACTCAGCTGAAAGAATACCTGCAGTCTGCCTGGGGACACTGGGCATCGGAAATGGACCGTGCACGTCATCTGGATGAAGGCTCAATCGACCGTCTTTGTAACCGGTCTTTTTTGACCGATGCCTCACAGGCCCTGGAAGCCGGGCTGGTAGACGAGATATGGTCACAGGATGAATTGATATCGTATCTTATATCTGTTTATGACGATATCCCGGAAAACAGGCTGCCCAAAGTATCACTTAAGAATTACATAAAACATACACAACTTAAGCCGCGAAAATACTCCCGGGATAAGATCGCCGTTGTATACGCTACCGGAGAAATTGTGATGGGAAAGGGGTCTGGGCAGGTTTTCGCAGAAGCTTATGCGGAACAACTGAGAAAATACCGTAACGATTCCACTGTTAAGGCTGTTGTTGTCCGCGTTGAAAGTCCGGGCGGAGATCCGCTGGCGGCTGAGATCATTGCACGGGAACTCCAATTGATAAAGGCCAAAAAACCGGTCATTGTATCTATCGGAGATATGGGCGCTTCAGGCGGGTACTGGATCGCCAGCGTTGCCCATGAGATCTGTGTAAATCAATCAACGCTTACCGGATCCATTGGTGTGTACAGCATTTCTTTCAATGGTGAAAAAACCATGAAAGAAATATTGAATATCCTGAATGAAACCGTAGATACACATCCCTTCAGTCATTTTGACTCGTATTATCACAGCAAAAGCGACAGGGAATTGCAGATCATCAGGGAACAGGTGGAATCTACCTACAACAGGTTTGTTGATGTAGTTTCACAAAACAGGCACATGGAAAGGGTAGTTGTTGAAAGATTGGCCGACGGACGGATCTGGTCCGGCAAAGAAGCTATAGCAAAAGGCTTGGCCGATCAAACGGGAGGTCTTTCCGATGCCATCAGGAACGCAGCCCAAAAAGCAGGTGTGACGGAATACCGATTGGTTTCTTACCCTCAACCTTTCAGCATCATGGACCTGATCAATTTTTCCGGACGTAAAGTATTTACGGTCCCGAAAACTGTTATTAAGGAACAAATACTTGATCTGGTGGGTAATGGAGGTGTTCGGGCCCGCTTGCCTTTTGATGAAAAAGCATTATCCTGGTAGTAGATTCGGTTACCTTATAACGGTTGTCTATCCGGTATCCGACCACCCAAACGATATCAGTGCCCGAGCAAAGAACCAAAATATCCTGTTTTTTGTAAAGGGGAACTTTCAGGTCGGTTAAAAAATCACTGATTTTTTTTAACCTGTTCATTCCCAAAGGCATAAATCTGTCCCCGGGTTCCCATTTCCGTATTTTCAGGGGATAGCCGAGCTTATCCGCATCCAGGGCAGCTGTTCCGGGATCTGTGGGAATGACAAAATCTGGCGAAAGTTCCGTTTGATACCCGTTTACACCTGTGGACGTTCCGTGTTCCACAAGATCCCGTATCACCAACTCACCCCTGTCTATCCAAAGAACATGTGATCCGGAATAAAACCGTTTTCCGCTCTGACCCTCCATGGCTGAAGATATGTCTTCAATCTGCGCGGAGTTGAATCCGTACGGAGAAAGAAACTCATGCAACAGAAAACACTTATGATTCTGACGTAAAAGGGACGGAATTGAAAACCCCCTTTCAGATTTGCAATCCTGGCGTTTTTCTGATAAAAATGATTCCAGTACCTGCTGTGCCTGCAAAAAATGTCCGGCATTTTTCCCCATCCTTACAGCTACGTTGGGAGTAATCTCTTCCAAAACAGGCATTACAAGATGACGTATTTTATTCCTGGCTAAATCCGTTTCCAGGTTGGTGGAATCCGTACGGAAAGGAATGTTGTGTTCTCTTGCATAGTCTTCTATCAGGGAACGGGGTATATCCAGCAACGGCCGGATAATGTTCCCGGTCTTTTCTCTTAGACTGCACAATCCCCTGACGCCTGTTCCCCTGATCAGGTTAAGCAGCAGGGTTTCCGCCCTGTCATTGGCGTTGTGTGCCACGGCAATGTGAGAGAAACCCAACTCTTCACACAAAGATCCGAACCATTGATAACGCAGTTCCCTTGCGGCCATTTCAAGAGAGATCCCATTTTCCCTGGCAGTTTTTTTTGTAAAAACGGTTTTCGAATAAAAAGGGACTTTGTTTTTATGAGCCCATTGCCGGACAAATTCATGATCCCTGTCACTCTCCGCTCCCCTGAGTGAAAAGTTCATATGGGCAATCGCCGTGCCGGGACAGAGCCGATGTCCTTCCACGGTTTGCATCCACCGGATAAACATATGTGCCATTACCATAGAATCCACACCCCCGCTGACCGTCAGCAGCAAGCCGCTCACCGGATCTGTCAATAACCTTCTGACCGATGCATAAAATGCACGTTCAATCATTTTTTTTCTATTTGTTGGATATAGTATAGGAAAGCCCTATGGAAAGCACTTCCCTGAATTGTACCCTGGGGGATTTGTTCCCGTTTTTATCGGCTATTTTAATATTGTCGTCGTATATCAGGTTGGTACGGATGTTGGCATTCATAAATTTGTTAACCTGCATGGAAATTGAGAGATCCCAATTAACCTGGATATTCTGCGGGTTGTTCAGATAATCGGAAAAAAGTGTCAGTTCAGAATCAACTTTGACATTTTTAAACACTTCCTTGTCCATCTTCACTTTCAATTGAGCCCCGAATTCCATACGGACATTTTCGTCAGCCTTGTTTCCGTAATTCTCGCGCAATTCAGGCACCCGGACCACAACAATACCTCCCGTTAAAGGGGCAAAAGTCATGGACACCCACGGAAACGGCTGATAATCCATTCCCAGTGCCAGTGTGGAATACAACGGTGCTGCAAACTGAGATACCAGTGTTGTGTCGGAAGAAGTGTATTTATAACCCTTTGCCATTTGGGTTTTGATCCCAAAAGCGGCAGAGAAATAAATTTTTTCAGTGGCTTTGTATCCTAATTTGGATTCGAGTGATATCCGGTCATCTGTTTTTTTGAGAATATCTCCGAACATTTTTACAAATCCGTAGCCTATCTGAAAACGGTTCTGAAATTTAATATTGTTCTTGTCGTAAATGGCTTTGGCGTCAATATACCCTCCAAGAGCAACAGAGCTGTTACCGCCTGCGGCCCAGTTAGTCAGGGATGTCTGCGAAAAATTCAGCTGTGACAGGACAGAGTTTGTCCAAAAGGTGGGTTTTTTGGGTGCAGGCATGTTTGCCAACGCTTCTTTTCGGCTTTCTTCAATAAACTGTGCTATCAAAATGGAATCTTCAATGGCTCGCTGCCGGGCAGAATCCACTTTGGCTGCCAGACGGGTATACATACGTGACAATTCTTCGTAAGTGGGGATTTTGAGACTGTCCTTTCTTAACGAATCCACACGGACGGTTTCCTGTGCAAAGGAAACGGTCAGTGTCATAAACAATGACACGCCTATCAATAGCATTCGCTTCATAAATATAAGTTATTCCTGTTCGGCTTTGACATCGTCTGAACAAAATGCAAACCCCAGGCGTTTGCCTGTTTGCATTTTGGCACTGTCAATTTTGGCATTCATCTGCTCTACGGTGGCAACAGCTACCGTTTCGTAGGGTGGAGCCAGCAGGTCGAATGAAAGACTGTACAATACGGCCGTTTCCACCACATTGACGATAGCGTTCTTATCTATCGTTCGTTTCCCAAAAGCAGCAAGATCGCGTGTTTGCTGACGTTTCCCTTCTGTAAAATAGCTTTTGTCTTTGTTGATAAAGATCCTGGCTACCAGATAGCCCAGGTCATCTTTCCGGTTGTACTTGAACGAATCGGTCAGAAAATTGTATACGGAAATGACTCCGCAATAGGTGGAAAACGGTTCCTTTTTAGCGTATTCGTTCTTCCATACAGGATGATCCCTGTCAAACTGAAATACATCGGTATGCATGCTGAACAAAAGAATATCATCTGCAAATTTCAGTTCAGCTTCAAATTTTCCGCGGTCCCTGTATTCAAAACGTACACGCCTGTTTTCCCCGTCTTCCAGAAGTTCGTTTATATCGTTGCTCATTTCCTGCAACACTTCCTTTGTCAGATTAAAAACCTCAAGCGTTTGCAAATAAACCTTGTTTTTCAACTGGGATTTTTCATTCAATCCTTTGATGATCTGCTGTCTTGCAGGACGCGTTTCTGAATTAGTCATGATTTAATGTTTAATATGCCCTGGCAAATACGACTCTTTGTGCGGAGTATTTTCCACTGTACATACATTTGCCCGGCCGGGGATCTTCCCGTTCGGGTATAAGTCGTATGGTAGCTTTGGTTTCTTCTTTGATCTTTGCTTCTGTTTCCTGAGTCCCGTCCCAGTGACAAAGGAAAAATCCCCCGTCTTCAATACGTTCCCGGAATTCATCGTAACTGTTGATCTCATAAGTGTTCTTGTTCCTGAAATCAAGGGCTTTCCGGTAAATGTTTTCCTGGATCTCATCCAATAATCCTGTAATGGTATCTTCTATTCCTTCCAGTGGCAGGATCTGTTTTTTCAGTGTATCCCTGCGAGCCACCTCAACAGTACTATTTTGCATATCCCTGGGACCTACCGCAATCCTGACAGGAACTCCTTTTAGCTCCCACTCAGAAAATTTAAACCCGGAACGTACGTTATCCCTATCATCCAGTTTAACGCTCAGTCCTCTTTCCTGAAGACGGGATTGCAGACTTTTCAGATGTGAGCATATAGCTTCCATTTCTTCTTCTCCCTTATAAATGGGCACAAGAACAACTTGTACAGGAGCCAGTTTTGGAGGCAGCACCAGCCCGTTATTATCTGAATGGGCCATGATCAGTGCTCCCATAAGTCGTGTAGAAACGCCCCAGGAAGTAGCCCATACATAATCCAGTTTCCCGTCCTTGTTGGCAAACTGAACGTCAAAAGCTTTGGCAAAGTTCTGTCCCAAAAAATGAGAAGTACCTGCCTGCAATGCTTTTCCGTCCTGCATCAGTGCCTCTATACAAAGTGTATCAACAGCTCCGGCAAAACGTTCAGATTCAGTTTTAGGTCCGATCCATACGGGCAGGGACATGATCTCTTTTGCAAAAGATGCGTAAACTTCTACCATGCGGCGGGTTTCTTCCATGGCTTCCTGTGCAGTAGCATGCGCTGTATGGCCTTCCTGCCATAAAAATTCCGTTGTACGGAGAAATAACCTGGTCCTCATCTCCCACCTTACTACATTGGCCCATTGATTACACAGGAGGGGAAGATCGCGATACGATTTGATCCAGTTCCGGTATGTATTCCATATTATAGTTTCGCTGGTAGGACGAACAATAAGTTCTTCTTCCAGTTTGGCATCAGGATCCACTATCAGACCTTTGCCATCTGGATCGGCCATCAGACGGTGATGGGTAACCACTGCGCATTCCTTGGCAAAACCTTCTACATGCTCTGCTTCACGGCTTAAAAAAGATTTGGGAATAAATAATGGAAAATACGCGTTGACATGCCCTGTTTCCTTGAACCTCCGGTCCAGTTCCGCCTGCATTTTTTCCCAAATGGCATAGCCGTAGGGCCTGATCACCATGCATCCTCTAACAGCTGAATTTTCAGCAAGTTCCGCCTTAATGACCAGGTTGTTATACCACTCTGAATAATTATCCTCCCTGTTCTTTATCTCTTTTGCCATACATTTTTATTAACTGGTACAATATTTGTGACTTTTATTTGTAGTAGAAAAAATTGCAAAAAAATTGCTTTTTTCCTTTGTTTTTTATATATTTGGTGCAAAAGTACATAATTTGCTTTAAATAAAAACAGGAGGTGCAAAATGAAAAGGTTTTTTATTCTATTGTTGCCGGTCGCCGGACTACTGGCTGTTTCGTGCGGCTCGGGCTATCAAGTAGCGTCCTCCAGATATGACGATGCTACCTACTTTAGACCGGACGTAACCACCCGGGTACACCTGCTTGCTACGGCAGAAGAAGCCGAAGATCTTATAAGCCAGACCATTGCGCAGGCCGGGAAGGAAGGCGCAAAAGTGGAAACAGTGTATACTAACCCGGACGGTGTAGTTAATATTGATGTTGAACCGGGTACGACATACATAATCGCAAACCAGAACAACGACACATACGCCCGTAAGCTGAAAATGTTCGACGATGAGGACCAGGATTTCTGTCTGACCATAAACATGGATTTCGGGTACGATTACATGTGGTCAGACCCTTACTACTGGTACAGCCCCTGGCACAGGCCCCGGTATTGGTACAGACCTTATTCTTACTGGGCCCAATGGTACTGGTATCCACGCTCTTGGTACTATGATTTCTGGTATAACGACTGGTGGTATAACAGCTTGTATTATCCTTCCTGGTCTTACTCATCATGGATGGGTCCCTATTCTTACTGGTCTCCATACGGATTTTACGGGTATCCTTACGGATATAATTACTCGGGATATCATGACGCTTACCGCCACGATAATGATTCTCCGTACAGGGAAAACCGGCGCGACAATCTGCGCAGACTTGATCCTGAAACCAGAGTGGCTTCTACAGGTACACGCTCGGGAGGTTCTTACAGGAGGGTAAATCCACAGATAAATCAGATCTCCGGGGACCGGACTACCAGAACACCTGTAAGAGATGATGTTAAGAACCAGGTTACCGGACGCGAAACCACAAACTACCGCAGAGTAACCGGAACAACTAATTCTGAAGCTGTTTACAGGGATCCTTCCACCAACACAAGATCCCGTTCTGAACAGACTACCGGAAATACTTTTTACCGCAGATCTTCCAACCTGTCAAAAAACAACGGTAGGGAAAACAACCGTTCCTCAACTACTTCCTCTACTATCAATCCCGGAAACAGTCGCAGTTTTTACCGGGGTGATCAGTCAGGTTCCACAAGAATAAACAACAATTCCGGAAGTTCACGTGTAACACGTTCTTACGGAAACAGTTCTTCCTCTTCTTATTCCGGTTCCGGCAGCAGAAGTACGGGGAGTTCGGTTAGCTCGGGGTCCATGCGTTCTTCCGGTGGGAGTTCAGGTGGCGGAGGAAGTGTTTCCCGCTCCGGATCAAGCGGCGGTTCATACCGCAGATGATCCATATTAGTAAGTTACATATTTGATCCCTAAAAAAATGAAAAAGTATCTGATTTTGATTGCTTTGGTGTTTCCTATTACTCTTTCCGGACAAAATGCATGGGATGCTCTCCGTTATTCTCAATTGAATTACCAGGGAACGGCTCGTTCTATGGCATTGGGTAACGCCGTAACTGCACTGGGAGGAGATTTCGGGTCCATCATGCTGAATCCTGCCGCATCTGCCGTTTATCCCTATTCGGAAATCACCATAACCCCTTCTCTAACCACTCAGTTTTCCAAGGTTAGTTATTTTGGTCAGAACACCGAAGACCGTTATACACGTGGGGGTATATCCAATTTCGGATATGTGGGCACGCTGGACCTGTCCAATAGTACGGGACTTATTTCCCTCTCATTCGCAGCAGGTTATAATAAAGTTCAGGATTTCACACAACGCACCTCCGTTCGCATGAACGATGCTGTAACCAGCTGGCTGTCTCCCGTTGCTACAATGACTGACGGAATTCCCTATACCGACCTTGAATCCGGTGATGATTACAATCCATACTATGATTCAAACGCTGCATGGCGGTCCATTCTTGCCTGGGATACTTACCTGCTGGACCCTCTGCCTGGGACCACAGATCAATACATTGGTGCCACAGAGAACCTGGACGGAGAAATGATAGTTGTTGGAGGGCCTCTTGATCAGCGTTTTATAAAAGAATCCACAGGAAGTATGGGAGAGTACCTCCTGAACATGGGAGCAAATATCGGCAACCGTTTCTTTGCAGCATACAGTATCACTTTCCGCAATATCTATTACCGGACATATGAGAAATTCACGGAAACATCACAGAACCCCGAACATTTTGAGACCGGTTTTACGTCCTTTTCACATTCCTACGATCAGGTCACAACAGGGATAGGAATTAATATGAAATTCGGGATCATTGCCATACCTTTTAATAATATGCGCCTGGGAGCCAGCGTGACCACTCCCACCTGGACCTCTCTTACGGACGAATGGCAGGAATACATGACTGCCGGCTTTTTGGCGGGAAATCAGTCTTCAAGCAGTCCTATCGGAGTCTTTTCCTACAAGGTCCGGACTCCATGGCGTTTTAATACGGGACTTAGTTATACATTTGGAAATTTCGGACTGATAAGTATTGATTACGAAGGAGTTGATTACAGAACCATGAAATTGGGAACACGCGACGACCGGTGGGAATTTGAAGATGAAAATGAGGTCATTCGATACGGAACGGAGAATACCCGGTTTCTTTTTGCCAATAATATACGTGCCGGACTGGAAATCCGTATAGCCCAAATGGCCATCAGGGGCGGATATAGTTATTACGGATCTCCTGAACGCAGTTTTGAACCTACACATATCGCATCCGGCGGCTTGGGATTCCGGGCAAACCAGTTTTTTGCCGATATGGGAATTTCTTACCGTTTTGGAGAAACGGAAGGTTTTTCACTTTATGATACAGGAGATGATCAGATCCACGGGCAAAACACTTTGTCCCGCCTCAGACTAATGCTTACCGTGGGAGTCCGTTTCTAAGGCTTTCCAGGATTCGGGCCCTTCATTCATAATAAGATCAAGTATGCTTTGCCCGGGAACAAAAGCGTGTTTCCGGGCAAAAACCTGGTAATACGGGACAGGCTCGTAAACTGGAACCGACTTGCGAAAATCACGTTCTTTATAGTCGGGCAGGTAGGAATCAGTGAAGGTGACCTTAACGTTATAGTCCAGCGTTTCCAGGCACCATCTCAATATGGCCGTGTTGTACTGAAAAAGAGAAACGGGGCTTTCTACACTGTAAAAGGGTTTGATCTCTTCCCGGAAAAATTCATAATAAGGCGAGGAGCCGTAGGCAGATTCTATAGCCAACCAGTGTGTACGCTGCCAGTCTTTTGAAAGGTCCAGCATAACCTCGCGAATGGGCGTTTTTATTCCGTGTTTACGAATCACGGGGATGATCAGCCACTGGGAACCATTGGCTCCACAGATGGAACACCGGTTCCGCAGCGTTTGTTTTTGATAATGTTCGTGTTGTTCCAGTACCCACTCGTCTTCCCGGTTAAGAACAGAAAAACAGACGATCGGAGGCCAGTAAGCGGTTGAAAAGAAGGCTTTCACGTTATTCTTCTTCCATAAATTTTGTTTTGCTTGGAATGATTCCCCTGCTGGAAGCCCTGATAAATGAAAGAATGGCATCCCGTTCTTCCGAAGGGTCCAGCACTTCTTCCACTTTTCGGCAGGCATCACTGATATTCAGTCCGATCTGGTAAATGATACGGTATACATCGTGGATCCTTTCTATCTGCTCAGAAGTAAATCCTCTTCTGCGTAAGCCTATAACGTTGATGCCCCCGTAACAGAGTGGTCGTCTTCCGGCCAGCACATAGGGAGGCACATCTTTTCCTATCATGGACCCACCCGATATCATGGCATGCATACCTATGCGTGTAAATTGATGAGCCGCCGATGCCCCGCCGATAATTGCATATTCATCTACATGGGTTTCTCCGGCCAGACCTACATAAGAGGTCAAAATAACATCCTTTTGTACATGACAATCATGAGCTATGTGCACATAGCTCATTATCAAACAATTATCTTCAATTCGAGTAGTTCCTACATGACTGACTGCCGTTCCGCGGTTAATAGTGACATATTCCCTTATGGTAACGTTGTTGGCAATTTCTACATGTGAAATTTCACCTGAAAATTTCAGATCCTGGGGTATCGCACCAATAACAGCTCCGGGAAAGATCTGGCAATTGTCACCTATTGTAACATAGTCCATTATGGTGACATTAGGTCCTATGCGGGTTCCCTTGCCTATTCGGACATGTTCTGCTATTGTGGTAAACGGACCTACTTCCACATTTTTACCCAGGACGGCTTTAGGATGTATTAAATTCATTTTTTGTGACATAACTATCTATTTCATTTGTTTTCTTATCAGGCTTGCAACAGCATCATTGGCTGCATGACCCGGTTTGTAAGCCCGGATAGTAGCCCTGACACGTTTACCGGCCAACATCAGATCTCCCAGAAGATCCATTGTCTTATGCCGGGCACATTCATTTGAAAAAAGCAACCCGGATTCGTTCAAATATCCCATATTTACTTTCATCCGGGGTTTGTTGTACAATTGCCTCAATAAAACCAATTCCTCCTGACTGACTTCTTTTTCTGAAACAACCAGGGCATTCTCCAGATCTCCGCCCCTTACCAGGCCCTTTTTAAATAGATCAAGTATCTCGTGTAAAAAAACAAACGTTCTGCTTGCAGCGATCTCCTGAACAAAATCCGTGTCTTCAGTATAATGGCATTCCTGTTTTCCAAGTATTTTAGAATTGAAGTCAATGATAACGTGTAGGGAAAAAAGATCGGAAGGAGTAATTTCTATAATGGTGCCTGAATTATAGTCATTGTAGATTATAGGTTCCTTCAGGGTTATGTATTCTCTTTGGGCACGCTGTTCAACCAGGCCTGTTTCCATAATGGCCCGGGAAAAAGGCAACGCACTTCCGTCCAAAACAGGGATTTCGCCACCCCATAATTGCACCAGGGCGTTATCAACTCCCATACCAAAAAATGCAGAGAGTAAATGTTCAGTTGACCCCACTGTGACCTGATTTTTGGACAACACCGTACTTCTGTTGGTGTTAACCACAAAGTCAGCCACTGCCTCCAGCACGGGGTGCTCAGGGATATCCATCCGCTGAAAACGAATACCGGAACCTTCCGGTGCCGGACAGATCGTTAGGCGCGTCTTTCCCCCTGTATGTAGTCCCACACCATGTAAGTCAATATTTCCTTGAACAGTATGTTGTTTCATTTAATTCTTCATCCCGGATTTTTTGAAGCGGGCATACGCTCTCATGAAAATTTTGTGATCTATTGCAGGCGTTCCCAGCAATATACTTCCCTCCTCTTTTACCTGACCAATAACCCCGGTTTGTGCTCCTAACAGGGTTCGTGCAGGTATGCTCAGGTGTCCAACAATACCGGCCTGACCTCCTATCATACAATTGGGCCCCAAATGGGTAGAACCCGCAATTCCGCTTTGTGCTGCCATAACCGTGTTTTCTCCTATTTCCACATTATGTGCCACCTGTATCAGGTTGTCCAGTTTCACCCCTTTGCGAATAATTGTGGAACCCATGGTAGCTCTGTCTACTACGGTATTGGCTCCTATCTCTACATTATCTTCTATAATCACATTTCCGGTCTGTGGAATTTTACGGTATGTTCCATCCGATTCAGGGGCAAAGCCGAATCCGTCAGACCCAATAACGGCGTTGGCGTGAATGATACAATTTTCACCTATTATGCAATCGTCGTAAACCTTTACTCCAGGATAAAGTATGGTACCTGCCCCAATGCGGACATTATCACCAATGAATACCTGGGGATATATCTGAGCACCATTCCCTATCCGGGCACGCTTACCTATATAACTATGAGCTCCGATATATACTTTTCTGCCTATGGATGCTTTCCTGGAAATGCTGTGCGGAAACTCCCACCCTTTTTTCTTCTTTTGTGTTGTGAACATTGCCAATAAAGAAGCAACTGCGGTATAGGCATCGTCTACTTTAATTAAAGTTGTATGAACTTCCCGGGACGGCGAAAAACTCCTGTTTATCAGAACGACAGAGGCTTTTGTCACATAAAGGTATTTTTCATATTTCAAGTTGGCCAGGAAACAGGCCGTACCGGCTTTCCCCTGTTCAATGCGTGAAACTCCGGTAACGACTACATCTCTATTACCAACCACTTCTCCTTTTAAATGATCGGCAATTATTCCCGCTGTCAGTTCCATATCAATAATTATTTAGCAATTCCGAGCAAATTTCGTTCCATTTGTCTAATAATGCAAATTACTAAATAAATTTGTTGGAAACCACTAAAATATCTACATTTGCAACCGATTAGGAAAACGTGCATGAGGACCTTGGTCCTCTTTTTTATTATAACTAAAAAAAGATTATCCAACATGGAAGGCTTAAATCTGATAAGTACATTTGCTGAATTCAAGGAATTGAAAAATATTGACCGTCCAACTATGATGAGCGTTCTTGAAGATGTTTTCCGTTCCCAACTGATCAAGATGTATGGAAGTGCAGATAATTTTGATATTATTATTAATATTGACAAAGGAGATTTTGAGATCTGGAGGAACCGGGAAGTTGTGGAAGAGGTGGAAGATCCCAATACTCAAATCTCTTTGAAAGAAGTATCAAAAATAGACGATTCGTACGAAGTGGGCGAATCCTATACGGAAGAGGTCAAACTTTCCGAGTTCGGCCGCAGGGGCATTCTCACACTCAGACAAAACCTGGCCGGAAGGATAATGGATATTGAAAAAGCCAATGTCTATGCCAAATATCTGGACCGGGTAGGAGAAATTCTCGTTGGAGAAGTTTACCAGGTTTGGAAAAAAGAGGTACTGGTCCTTGATGAGGAAGGGAACGAGCTATTATTGCCAAAATCAGAACAAATACCCAGTGATTATTTTCACAAAGGAGATACGGTAAGAGCCGTGGTTTCAAGTGTTGAAATGAGGAACAACACACCTGTCATTACCCTTTCACGTACCGCCCCTAAATTTTTGGAACGTTTGTTTGAACAAGATGTTCCTGAAATTTACGACGGGCTTATCACTATCAAGAAGATCGTCCGGATACCCGGTGAACGTGCCAAGGTTGCCGTTGAATCTTACGATGACCGTATAGATCCCGTTGGCGCCTGCGTAGGCGTTAAGGGATCCAGGATTCACGGGATAGTTCGTGAACTGAGAAATGAAAACATTGATATCATAAACTGGACAACCAATCCTCAACTGTTAATCCAAAGGGCTCTGAGTCCTGCAAAAATATCTTCTATCAAGATCAACGAAGAAGAAAAACGCGTTGGCGTATATCTTAAGCCAAATGAAGTATCACTGGCTATAGGGAAAGGCGGCTCTAATATCAAACTGGCCGGCATGCTCATCGGTTATGAAATTGACGTATTCCGTGAAGTAGACGAAGACGAAGAAGACGTCATGTTGGATGAATTTAACGATGAAATTGATCAGTGGATCATTGATTCTCTCAAACAAATAGGTTGCGATACCGCTAAAAGCGTTCTGGCTATACCTATTCCGGAGCTGGTCAGACGTGCTGACCTAGAAGAGGAAACTGTTGCGGAAGTGATTCGCATCCTCAGGGCAGAATTTGAAAACGATACAAAAGAATAAGGAGAGTATATGTCGGAAAAACAAGGTATTCGAATCAGCAAAGTTGTCAAGGAGTTTAATATTGGCATAGGGACACTCACTGATTTCCTGAAGAAAAAAGGAATTGAGGCAGACGCTTCCCCCAATAGTAAGATCTCCGAGGAAGCTTTCGCACTTGTAAAAAAAGAATTCGACAAGGAATTGCAACTTAAGGAAGAATCCAAAAAGATCATCCTGAAGGTTAAGGAAGCAACTTCTGAAGAACCGCCCGTGCAGGAACCTGCACCCGAACCGGCCCCTAAGCCTGCTCCAAAGCCAACACCAAAGCCTGCCCCGGGACCTGTTCATTCCACTGAGATCCGGCATGAAGAAATTGTCAAACCGGTTGCTGAACCGGAGCCTCCGACTGACAAACAGGAAACTGAATCATCGGAAAAGGAGAATCCTGCCGAAAAAACAGAACCCGCACCTGATAAAGGGCCTACGGTACTTGGCAAAATTGATCTGGACCAATTCCGAAAAACAAAAGAAAAGAGATCAGAGTCCCCGGAAAAACCTTCAGAGAAAGAAATACCTGCTCCTAAAACAGAAAAGGGACCTGATGTCCGGAAACCTGGACCTGGTCAGGAAAAGCCCAAACCGAAACCGGAAAAGAAACCGGCTCCTGCACCCCAGCCAAAACCGGTGACACCCGAACACATTGAAACCGAGTTTGAAAAACTTGCCGGGCCCAAAATTACCGGTCAAATTGACCTTTCTCAGTTTGACAGAAAAAAATCATCGGAAGAAAAAGACAAATCAAAAACACCCGATAAACATAAAGGAAAACGCGAAAGAATTCAAAAGCCCCATAGAGAACGCGTAGACGTCAATAAAGTAACTCACAAAAAAGGTGAAAACGGAGCACGCGCAAAAGGTCGTGGAAAAGAACGTTTTAAACCCATGCATGTGGAAATTGATGAAGACGCCATTCAAAAGCAGATAAAGGAAACATACGCCCGTATGACCGAAGGTAAAGGGAAAACAAAAGGATCCAAACACCGCCGGGAAAAACGGGAGATCGTGAGCCAACGGATCGCAGAAGAGCAGGAACGCAAAGAACAGGAAAGCACATTGTTGAAAGTAACTGAATTTGTTACGGTCAATGAACTGGCAACACTCATGAACGTTCCTGTTGTAAAAGTCATTGACGCATGTATGAACCTAGGTCTTATGGTATCCATTAACCAAAGGCTGGATGCCGAAGCCATGGAATTGGTGGCTGAAGAATTCGGTTTTAAAGTTGAATTTGTAACCGCCGATCTACAAGAAGCCATTCAGGAAGAGGAAGATGATTCCTCGCAGCTGAGTGAAAGACCACCAATAGTTACGGTAATGGGCCACGTTGACCACGGAAAAACATCCCTGCTGGACTACATTCGTGATGCAAACGTTATTGCCGGTGAAGCCGGAGGAATAACGCAGCACATAGGAGCTTACAGTGTCCGGTTGGATAACGGGCGCCTGATCACTTTCCTGGATACTCCGGGGCACGAGGCATTTACTGCCATGAGGGCACGCGGGGCCAAAGTTACCGATATGGCCATTATCATAATTGCTGCGGATGACGCCATAATGCCACAGACAAGAGAAGCGATCAATCATGCTTCCGCAGCAGGAGTTCCTATGATCTTTGCAATCAACAAAATCGATAAAACGGGTGCAAACCCCGAAAGAATCAGGGAACAGCTCGCAAATATGAACATCCTGGTTGAAGACTGGGGCGGAAAATACCAGTGCCAGGAAATCTCGGCAAAACAAGGCACCAACGTGGATAAGCTTTTGGAAAAAGTGCTACTGGAAGCTGACCTGCTTGAATTAAGGGCAAACCCCAATAAACGGGCTTCCGGGACTATCATAGAATCCTCCCTGGATAAAGGCCGGGGATACCTGGCAACCATCCTGGTCCAGAACGGAACGTTGCACCAGGGCGATGTCCTCCTGAGCGGTTGCTGTTCAGGAAAAGTACGCGCCATGTACAACGAACGGGGACAAAAGATCTCCCAAGCCGGTCCGGCTACCCCTGCATCGGTACTCGGACTGAACGGAGCCCCTCCCGCCGGAGAGCTCTTCTCGGCAATGGAAGACGAGAAAGAAGCCCGCGAACTGGCAGGAAAGAGAGAACAACTCATGCGCATACAGGGTCTGAAAACTCAGAAACACATAACGCTGGAAGAGATCGGAAGGCGTATTGCCGTAGGAAATTTCCAGGAGTTGAACATCATAGTCAAAGCCGATGTGGACGGATCCATAGAAGCACTTTCAGATTCTCTGATCAAACTTTCGACCGAGGAAGTACAGGTGAATGTGATCCATAAGGCGGTTGGGGGCATTTCGGAATCGGATGTGCTTCTGGCAACCGCCTCCAATGCGATTATTATCGGATTCCAGGTGCGTCCTTCAGCCTCGGCACGTAAACTTGCTGAAAAAGAAGAAATTGAAATTCGTCTTTATTCAGTGATCTACGATGCCATTGATGAAGTCAAACTAGGGATAGAAGGGATGCTTGCCCCGGAAGAAAAAGAAGAGATCACCGCAACTGTAGAAGTAAGGGAAACCTTTAAAATCTCAAAAGTGGGAACGATTGCCGGTTGTATGGTTAAAGAAGGGAAGATCACCCGAAATTCGAAAGTTCGTATAATCCGGGACGGCATAGTGATCTATACCGGAACATTGGGATCCCTTAAACGTTTTAAAGATGATGTGAAAGAAGTGCAGTCCGGTTATGATTGCGGATTGAACATAGAGGGATATAACGACATCAAGTTAGGCGACATTGTGGAAGCATACACCATTACGGAAGTTAAGAGAAAACTTTGATCAATAATGCTCCCGGGAAAACCAGAATCCTTTCCTTAGCAGAAAGATAAGTAACAATACCAAAGCAACAAAAACCTGTGTTCTCAATCGTGTGTGAATACGGGTTTTTGCTATGACCATTTCCGGATCATCGTTTACCAGATCTTCCCATTTATCGGGTGAGGGAAAATCCCTGAATCCGAATTTTGCCAAAATAACACCTTTTTTCAAGACCATCAGCCCGGGTGTGGAACGGATCATGGTCAGGAGCGTTTTTTGATCTGCCAGGTATACCGGCATCTCTATTCCGTTGTTAAGCAAAATGTTTTGGATCGTATCTGTCGGCAACGCACTTATGGCATAATATGGCCGGTTGTTATCCCTACTTTGGGTTACAAGAGGTTCCAGTTTCTGAAGCGTCTTTCCGTCCAGTTTGTTGCCGGATGTAATCAAAAGGACCAGAGCCGTTTGGTCTTGATCCAGAATGGAATCCGTTAATGAGTTACCGTTAATGTCACGTACTGAAAAATCTGAAATTTTGTGACGTATACCGGTTCGTATTTCCCTGGTTCTGCTGTCTACAAATGTCCAGGTAGTGTCCGGCAGGGAATCGGCTGTAAATATCTTTTGTTTACCCTGACGGCTGTATATCAATTCCGTACGGTAAGTATATTCGGGATGTTTCCTGGATTCTTCCAGTAAAGCCCCAATATCATTTCCTGTCCGGAATCCGCGAAAATCAACCGGAGGTAAATGCCTGTAGCTGTATATGGATAACCCGGTGATGATCAGGGCAAAAAAGATACAGACAGGCCATTCGGCTACTCCGCGTGCAATGGAAGCTGTCCTGTTTCTTTGCAGAAAAAGAATCAGTGAAAAAGGCCAGAAAATTAAATTCTTAAAAAAAGTCTGCCAGTTAGTCAATTTTACGGCGTCCCCAAAACACCCGCAATCCTGAACAGGATCAAAAATTGCCAGCCAAAGGGTCAGTAGCGTAAAAAAAGACATGAACAAAAACATGCCCCACGCAGCAGTGCGTTTTCTGAAATCAAGCAACACCATTACTCCCAGAACAAATTCGAGGGTGGAAAGTATAATTCCTGCAGGTAAAGAAAGAGGAGTCAGAAAGGCTACTCCAAAAGCATTAAAATATTCTGAAAAGACCAATGCCGACCCTATGGGATCAACGGCTTTTACAAAGCCCGAGAAAACAAAAAGCAATCCCAGGATCAGACGGGCTAACTTTCTCATGGAAGAAACGTTTCAATTCTACTAAAAATCACTTTCCAATGCGCCATTTTCCCATTTTCGTCGTTACACGGAATGATCCTGAACGATTTGTCCATGGCCGCTTGTTCCAGGTATATATCACGAACGGATTTCTGAAAACTAACGGAAGCTTCATGTATATCATTTTTCCCTTCCAGGTAGGACCGATCCTCTCCTTTTCTGGCAGATTCCAGATTTTCTTTAACAAAAGACAGGGGAACGTCAAGAAAAAGATTGATATCGGGACGGGGAATTTCAAAATGCTCATATTCCATCTTAAAGATCCAGTCTCTAAGGCGGTTCCTATCTTCTTGCCCCGGTAGTTTAGCGCATTGAAATGCAATATTGGAATATACATACCTGTCAATCAAAACAACCATTCCGGCAGCCATCCATTCCCGTATCTGTGCAGCCATTTCAAACCGGTTTCCGGCAAAAAGCAAGGAAACCAGGTAAGGATCCACCAGGTCAATGGCACCGCAGTCGCCTCTTAAAAACCGGGCTATCAAAGTTCCGTATACCGGCGTGTCATAACGGGGAAAATGCATGTAATTCACAGCCATGCCACGTTCTTTGAAGTACGTTTGCATGGCTTTCAGCTGGGTGGATTTACCGGCTCCGTCCAAACCTTCCAATACGATCAACATAGTGCAAAATTACACAAAATTCTCTTCTCTCATTTTTTATTATTTTTGTTTAATGAATATAACTTTTCCTGCCGTCATGGGAGTGGTGAATTGTACTCCCGATTCTTTTTTTTTGGGGTCCCGGACAACCGATCCCCGGGAAGCCCTCAACATGATAGAACATCATCTGAATGAAGGAGCCGATATCGTTGATATTGGAGCCTGCTCCACAAGGCCCGGAGCTGAATGGCCAAGCGAAGATGAAGAATGGAAAAGACTGGAACCTGTACTGAGCCAGGTTAGGACACTTTTTCCAAAAACTGTTTTTTCTCTGGACACTTTCAGACCCGGGATCGTTGAAAAAGCAGCACCTCTTCTGGGGTATTTTCTGGTTAACGACATCTTTGCAGGCAGTTACGACAAGGCTATGTTACCTTTGATCTCGGGATTGAAGGTCCCCTGGATAGCCATGCACAGGGAACCTTACCGTGGTCCTGAGGCGATAACCCGGTTTTTCCTTAAAGTGGCTGAACAGGCTGATAAATACAGCATTAATGAATTCATACTGGATCCGGGCTTTGGATTTAACAAGGATGTTGATCAGAATTTCGAAGTCATGGCCTCCCTCCCATCCCTGGTACCAAAAAACGACTCGGGAAATCCAATAGTCCCGTTATTGGCCGGGATATCCAGAAAAAGACTCACCTATATGCCACTCGGAACTACCCCGGATAATGCCCTTCTGAGCACCGGGGCACTGCATCTTCACCTGCTGTTCAAAGGTGTATCCATATTACGTGTTCATGACGTGGCCGAGGCCCGGCAAATGATAACTCTCTACAGAAAAATGAGTACCTTCGTTAATTAATCAAATATCATCTTTATGGAATTCAACCCTTTGCTTGCCATATCTCCTGTTGACGGGAGGTATTATGCTCAGACTGCATCCCTAAACCAGTATTTTTCGGAATTTGCTCTGATCCGGTATAGGCTGCAGGTAGAAGTCGAATACTTTATTGCACTTTGTAAATTACCCCTGCCACAACTCCGTGATCTGGACTCTCGCTGGTTTCCCATATTACGGAATGTATACAAAAATTTTTCGATTACAGACGCAAAGGTGATCAAGGCACAAGAAAAAGTCACCAATCATGATGTAAAGTCCGTGGAATATTTCCTGAAAAACAAAATGAGGGCCCTGGGACTTGAGAAATATTGTGAATTTATTCATTTTGGACTTACTTCACAGGACATCAACAACACGGCCATCCCTTTGAGCCTGAAACACGGGATACAGAAAGAATACCTTCCCGTTTTGAACAAAACCATAGAAATGTTGAATGAAAAGGCGAATGAATGGGGCCCTGTGGTCATGCTGGCACACACACACGGACAACCCGCATCTCCTACCCGCCTTGGGAAAGAGCTTCGTATTTTCCAGGTTCGCCTGGAGGAACAGTTAAAAAGCCTGGAGCAGATCCCTTTTGCGGCCAAATTCGGCGGCTCCACCGGGAACTTTAACGCGCACTATGTGGCTTATCCCCAGATAGACTGGCATCGCTTTGCCAATAAATTCGTATCAAACAACCTGGGGCTTTACCGTTCTTTCCCGACCACACAGATTGAACATTACGACCATATTGCAGCCCTTTGCCACAACCTGAGCCGTATCAATACTATTTGCATTGATCTGTGTCGCGATATGTGGTCATATATATCCATGAATTATTTTAAACAACACATAAAGGATAAGGAAATTGGTTCTTCTGCCATGCCCCATAAGATCAATCCTATAGATTTTGAGAATGCAGAAGGAAATTTTGGAGTAGCCAATGCCATTTTTTGCCACCTGGCCGCAAAATTGCCCATTTCACGTCTTCAGCGGGATTTAACGGATTCCACGGTAATGCGCAACCTGGGAGTCCCTCTGGCACATACGCTGCTGGCAATGAAATCATTACAAAGAGGATTCGGCAAATTGCTGCTGAACCGTTCCGCCATAGAACAGGATATAGAAGCCAACTGGGCCATTATCTCGGAAGCCATTCAAACAATCCTCAGACGCGAAAACTATCCCCAGCCTTACGAAACACTGAAAGAACTGACCCGCACCAATATGCATATTGATAAAGAATACCTGCATGCGTTCATCCGCAGTCTGGATATCAGCCAGGAAGTAAAAGACGAACTGCTGCAGATCACGCCTTTAAATTATACGGGTCAATAATTATTATATATATGAAAAAATGTGTCCTGCTGATCATTTGCCTGGTTCATTTAACTATATCCCGGGCACAACCCGTTTCTTACGAAGAACATTTTACCGGAGAAAGGCTTCGTATTGATCTGGTATTTACCGGGAATGACACTTCCCAGGATGTTTTTTTGCTCTCTTTGCATAAAGAATCACCCTGGGCGGGATCAAAAACCCGTTTAATTGCTCCGTTCTCCTATGGGGAATACCAGTATAATATTTTTTCAAAGGATGGGAAACTGATTTTTTCAAAAGGGTTTAATTCCCTGTTTATGGAATGGAGAACCACCCGGGAAGCAACACTACGGGATATGGCTTACAATACATCATTATGGATCCCCTACCCTAAAGACACGATTTATTGTGAGGTTTGCGAAAGGATCTCTTGTGACGGGACGTTCCAAACCATGACAAAGTTCCTGATAGATCCTTTGGATTGCCTGATCTCTGAAGAAAAACCTGTTTACCGGGCCGAAAATATACAGGACAACGGCCCTTTGGAGAATAAGGTGGATCTGTTGTTCGTTGCAGAAGGATACCGGCAGGCAGAAATGGAAAAATTTAAAAGGGACGCAGCACGTTTTACGGAATATCTTTTTGAGTATGAACCCTTCCGGTCACGCAGAAACGATTTTAATATTTGGATACTTCCGGTGATATCTGAAGATTCCGGTCCCGATATTCCCCGGTTTGACGTTTGGAATAAAACGGCACTCGGCAGTTCTTTTGATACATTTTATACGGAACGCTACATGACTGCTCCGGATTACAGACCTCTGGCACAGGCTGTGTCAGGAGCACCTTTTGATGCCATATATGTTATCGTAAATACAAAAAAATACGGAGGCGGAGACATATACAATTATTACAGCCTTAGTATGTCCGATCATACTTTGAGTAAAGAAGTCTTTGTACACGAATTCGGTCACAGTTTTGCGGGTTTGGCAGATGAATATTACAATTCAGAAGTGGCTTACATTAATATGTACCCTCCGGGTGTTGAACCCTGGGAACCCAACATTACCACACTGGTAGATTTTGGATCCAAATGGGAAGATATGATGGAAACAGAAGGAGTCGGGTTGTTTGAAGGAGCTGCTTACGTGGCAAAGGGCATATACCGACCTGCCCCGGATTGCAGAATGAATACAAATACTGCCCCTACTTTCTGCCCTGTCTGTCAGAAAGCCATCGGGAAAATTATTGATTATTATACAAAATGAAATACCGCTTTTTCCTGTTTGACCTGGACAACACATTGTGGGATTTTGATGCCAACGCAAGGGAATGTATAGCCGTACTCATCAAAAGGCACAACCTTACACCATACCTTCCTGATCCGGCCTCTTTTTACAAAGTTTACAAATCGAACAACGAAAAGCTTTGGGCTATGTACGAGGCGGGAGAGATCACCCAGCAAAAACTGCGCTATGTAAGGTTTGCCATTTCTTTGCGGGAAGCAGGAGTCCCCGATCCCGATCAGTGGGGACCGGTCTTTGGCGAGCAATACCTGGAACTGATGCCTTCTATGACCCGTCTTGTACCTCATGCACTGAACGTTCTGGGGCACCTGGCCGAAAACGATTGCAAAATGGCACTTGTAACGAACGGTTTTAAACAGGTGCAATACGACAAGATCCGCAACAGCGGACTGGACATGTTTTTCAAAAACAGGGTATTTATTTCGGAAGAAGTAGGGTATCATAAACCCAATCCCAAAATGTTCACTGCCGCCATTACTTCCATAAACGGAAGGAAGAAAGAAACCTTAATGGTGGGAGATAATTTTGAAACCGATATTGAAGGAGCACAAGTTTTTGGGATCGACCAGTATTACTATAACCCGGCTGGTAACCCGTGTGACGGATCACCTACTTATATGGGAAAAGACCTGCGTGATCTGATGGGCCTGGTGTAATGATGAAAATATCTTCGTTGTTTTTATGAAAATAGTATTTTTCACGTGCGAATTTTTCCAGGGAATCTTTATTGGATTGTAATTCTCGCAGATTGCTTTCAGTTTGATGAATCTTTTCTTTATAGTATCTTTGTTGGGATTTGTTTTCGGAGTATTCACCCAATGCACGAACCCAACCCGTTAGGCTGTTATTGTCAAAAAACAGGATCCAGACAATGAAAATGAACGTTACAATAAAATACCTGTTCCTTATGATGGCAAGAAAACGGTCGTATTTGAAACGCACGCGCATAGTGTTAGTATTTATACAAATATAACAGGTTTTTCGTTATGCAACCAACTTTGATAATAATGGCTGCCGGTATGGGCAGCCGCTACGGCGGACTGAAACAACTTGACGGACTGGGTCCAGGCGGAGAAACAATCATGGATTATTCCATCTATGATGCTTTAAAGTCAGGATTCGGAAAAATAGTTTTTGTCATCCGGGAATCATTTCGGGAAGATTTCAACAGTGTTTGTGTTTCCCGTTACGGAAATAACTTTCCGTTTGAATTTATCACTCAGGAACTGGATGATATTCCGGCCCCTTTTTCTCCTCCGGCAGAACGGCAGAAGCCCTGGGGAACCGGTCATGCTTTGCTCACGACGGCCAAATGCGTTAATGAACCTTTTGGTATCATAAATGCCGATGATTTTTACGGACGCGATGCATTCCGGGTGCTTGGCCGTTTCCTTTCCCGGGATGACCTGATGCCCGGTTCATATGCGATGGTGGGTTACCGCCTGGAAAACACTCTCTCTCCCTCCGGACCTGTATCCAGGGGAATTTGCCAACACGATAATAACGAACTACTTACAGACGTTGTTGAGCGGTTTAAGATCCGAAAAGAAAACAACGGAAGAATCTACTGCACAATACCTGAGCAATTGGGATCACAAGCCGAGCTTGAATTACGTTCCGATGATCTGTGTTCCATGAATTGCTGGGGTTTTCTTCCCGATGTATATCCTAAGGCAACGACCCTGGTTACCCGATTTTTGGAACAGCATGCCACGGAACCTGCCTCGGAATACCATCTCCCTACCATGGTAAACGATATTATTAAATCCGGGGAAGGAACCTGTCGGGTGCTCCCTACGGATGCCAGGTGGTTTGGAGTTACTTACAGGGAAGACCGCCCGGGCGTGGTCAAACAACTTGAATCCCTGCACCGGGAAGGTTTGTACCCGAGTCCTTTGTTTACCTGATAAATAATCAACCACATGAAAGATTACCTGAAGTATTACCGGCCAAAACTTGGAGAATCATGGCTCATTATGCTGGCCATACTCCTGATTGGAGGATCCATTTTTACGGGCGCTATTGTTTTCATAACGAATCTTATCCTCCCTGATCTGTTATCGCTGACAGGCAGCGGATGGAGTACTCCCGTGATTTACGTGCTGCCTTTCCTGGTAGTATTCCTTTATGTTTACTTACGTTCCCGACAATCTTTTTTTGATGCTGTACGCACTGATAAGGCTCCTTATCCCGACCCTCCTGCAAAATTGGGGAAAGTTCCTCTCCTCTTATATATTCTCTTGCTTCCTGTCATCATTGTTTCCATGTCATTTATCCTGGATCCGCTTACCGATTGGTTGGATATGCCCGATTTCATAAAAGAGTTATTTGAAAAAATGACACAAAACAACCTGCCTACTTTCCTGGCAGTTGTCATAGCCGCGCCACTGCTTGAGGAATGGCTCCTTCGCGCAGTCGCACTAAAAGGGCTGTTGCAACACATGGATCCATGGAAAGCGATCGCTTGGTCAGCGCTTATGTTTGGCGTGATCCATTTTAATCCGTGGCAGGCCATACCTGCTTTTTTGATGGGTTGTCTTTTTGGATGGATCTATTACAGGACAAGATCTTATTGGACATGTGTGGCCCTACATGCTATCAATAACGGGTTATCCTTTCTCCTGGCCGGGTTGTCCCCACAGATCTCCGCCGATACATCATTGAGGTCTTTAATCGGAAATACACCCTATTTCATTGGACTGACCGGCTCGTTGATCTTACTGATTCTGGTTTTGTATTATCTGAACAAGAAACTGGCTCCCGCTCCAATATTACATCAATCACATGAACGAAACGAATCTTTACCCGCTGACCTTTGAACCTATCATTAAACAACGTGTATGGGGTTCGGAAACATGGGTCCTGAGCGGCCTGAACCGGGATGTATCCCTGATCAATAACGGATTTCTGAAAGGCAACAACATAAACGAAATACTGGAAGTATACCTGACCGATCTTGTGGGGGCGCGTATTTACGATACCAGTGGAGATGAGTTTCCGTTGCTTATCAAATACCTTACAGTTAATGAATTCCTTTCTGTACAGGTGCATCCTGACGATAAAAAAGCTGCCGAATTACATAATGCTTACGGAAAAACGGAAATGTGGTACATAATGGACGCACAGCCCGATGCCCGGGTGTACCTTGGATTTAATAAAGACATGACCCCAGAAGAATTTTTTAAAAGGTGTGAAAATGAGACTTTGCCGGAAGTTATGAATTGTATCCAACCCCAAAAAGGCGAATGTTACTATATTCCGGCCGGATTGATCCATGCATGCGGCGGTGGCTTAACGATAGCGGAAGTACAGCAGGTTTCCGATATAACCTACAGGGTTTATGACTGGGGAAGGGAACACAACCCGGAAACGGCACGGGAGATGCACCTGGAATTGGCCGTCGATTGCATTGATTACAAGAAACACATACCCAATCCGACTACTTCGGGTGTTTTGGCGGATTCACCCTATTTCACCGTCAGGCTCCGGTCCATGGAACAACCCACTGACATTGACGGATCTTCACAGGATAATTTTATTATCTACCTGGAACTTGAAGGTACTTTAGACGTGGAAGCCGAAAATAAACATCACCGTTCTGCCGGAGGATGTATGCTGATACCGGCCGGTTTGGATTACTGGAAAATTATACCGCAGGAAAAAGCCGTTTTCCTGGAAATTACCCGTTAAGGTCCATTACATCATCCAGTTGACGCCTTTCTTTTTTAGTGGGACGTCCCGTTCCCTTCTGCCGGTATATGACAACGGTCTCCCTGGGTTGTTGAAGTTTGGCATATTCTTCAGGGGGGGTGATATCCAGGGCGTATAAAGGGACATTTTTAGCGGGCTGACGTTTGTCCACTGGTTGAAGCACCCGGTAGGAATAATATACAGGCCCTTTTCGGACAACAAGAACATCACCCTGACGAATTTCCCGTGAAGCCTTTACATCCTGACCGTTCAGTTTAATGGCCGATCCCCGGCAGGCATCAGCCGCTTCCGATCTTGTCTTGAATACTCTTATTGCCCAAAGGTATTTATCAAGTCGCATGACTTTAGTTTTCCGATTTCTCTGTATTTACCTGGTTCATAGCCCGTTCAATACCATGGCGAACAAAAAGGTTCAGAGCCTCAATAGCATTGTTACATATAAAAGGCAATTCTTTTTCTTCCGATCCGTTCCAGCGGCTTAGTACATAATCAGCCTGGTATCCCCTGGGGAAATCATCTCCCACGCCTATCCGCAACCGGGCATAATCTTCAGTTCCCAAAGTATAGGTTATATGCCTCAAACCATTGTGCCCTCCGTCACTCCCCCGGGCCCGCAGCCTGAGTTTCCCAAAAGGCAGCGCTACGTCATCCAGTACGATCAGTGTGTTTTCCAAAGGAATGCGTTCCTGGTCCATCCAGTAACGTACTGCCTTTCCACTCAGATTCACATAAGTGGAAGGTTTCAGAAGCCAGATAACTTTGCCGGCATACCTTATCTGAGCCAATGAACCGTACCGCAAAGTGGAAAAAGTAGTTTTATGCAGTGCGGCCCAGGCATCTAACACCGTAAAACCTATATTATGACGGGTACCGGCATATTCAGTCCCGACATTTCCCAGTCCTGTTATCAGATAAGACATGTATATGAAAACTCTATTCTTCCTTTGCTTCTCCGGCAGCTTCAGTGGTTTCGGCAGTTGCAGAGGCAGAGGCAGAGGTTGAAGCCCTTGTCATTTTGACCATACAGATAATGGTGCTTTTGGGAGACAGTATCTGAATGTTGTCATATTTCAGGTCACCTGCCGTTATAGCTTTACCTAATATAAGATTAGTAATATCTACATCCAGCGTATCAGGAAGATCTTTCATGTTGGCGCGAACAAGCAGTTTTCTGTTTAATATCTGAAGCTTGCCACCCTGGCGGACACCTTCCGAATTACCGGTAATGGCTATAGGTATATGAATGGAAACGGGTTTTTTGGGATCAATGGCCAGAAAGTCCAGGTGAAGGATGCTGTCCGTTACGGGATGGAATTGTGCCTCATGAAGAATGCACAATTGTTTTTTCCCGTCAACATTGACAGAAATAATATAAGAATTGGGGGTGTAGATCAGATCCTTAAGATCTTTCCGGGAAACAGAAAAATGTACGTTTTCTTTGTTATTGCCGTACAGGACACAGGGCACCATATCTTCTTTACGTAATTGTTTTACTGCAGCTTTTGTAAAGTTACTGCGTTCCCGGGCATTGATTTCAAATTGTTTCATTGTTTTGATTTTTAGTAATTAGTGTTACTCAATTCAGGAATAATCCCGAATCCCATGGCACCTGACTAAAGGTCCGCTAAGGGCGCGCAAAAGTAATGAAAATCTGTGAGTATGCAAAATTAATCGGCCAGCCAGCCAATATATTCATTCCATGATGTGAGACGAAAAGCCGACTGTGTACGGGGCAGTGCCGTAGTAGGTAAATAAGCCGCCAATCCGGAAAAATGATTTATGGGAATGGTAATGAATTTCTCCGTTGCTTTTTTGTATACGACGGTTTTATTCAATGCGGTTTTGAATTCGCCGGAACGGATACTGCTGCCAATAAGCTCCGCAATCTGGTCGATATCCCAGAAAACATGTTCTGACAAACGGTCGTATGTTTGCAATCCCGATCTGTCAATTTCCGTGGGATCCTTTCCCCCGTCTGCTATCAGGTTTTTAAAGGACACTGCGAGTTCCGCGATATATTCTGTCCTTACCAGAGAAATGGTCCCGGAACGATTGTAACCCGTTTTGGCATTGTACTTATCATAATACGCATCACACAATGCAGTCAGATTGCTCAGTCCCCTGTATGGGAACATCACAGATGATAATTTATCATAGGGGAATCCCGTATCTATTATCTCTGCCGGGGATCCCATGATATAATCACAGGCATCCCGCATTTGGTAATATGTTTGAATATCTGCCATCAGGCAGGCATCAAAACAAATATAATCGTGATGGTAATCCTTCAGGGCAGTGGCCAGAGAAGATATCTCCATTTCAGAATTCCCGTCCTGGGCGAAAGTTTTTGTACGCGGATAGGCTGGATCGTATATATCGTAAAGAAACGGAGAAGCAACAGTATGCCGTTGAATGCCGTATTGCGGGGTTTCCCCATATAATCCTTTGGGGAGCCATCCCGTACCGTGTGACCAGAGGATCAGACCGTACGATTGAGCCGGGCATTCATCCCGGGCTTGTCCTATCACCTGTTTTAACAGATCAGGATGTGCAGAATTTACCACTCCGTAACTGTAAAGCGTATCCAGAAACAGATTGTTGTTCCTGGTATAGGGACGAATCAGGAAAGCCCCTTGTCCTTTTCTGTCAATAAAAACCAGCAGAGCATGATCCCGCGGGATGGAAGAACCCTTTATGATCTCTGTCATATTGTTGCTGGCAAGGTCTGAGAGACTGTTATCGGCAGCCATATAGATCAACAGGTTGTGTTCGTATTTGCCACAAGGCAAAGGGCACTTGTCACAGGCTGTCAACAAAAGGCCGGTTAGCAGTAAAGACAGAAGTTTCACCCTGTTCATGTTGTAAAGATAATCCTTTTTTTTTATCTTTGTAAGAAGACATAATTCATCACAAAACACTCTGTATTATGAAAAGTTCACATATAATCGCTTTATTGGGCGGTGTGGCCATAGGTGCAACACTGGCCCTGCTTTTTGCTCCGGTCAAAGGAACTGAAACCCGGGAAAAGATCAAAGACACCTTAGACAAAGGGGTAGGAGAAATCAAAAAGGAATACCATAAACATTTTCCAAAAAACCAGGAAGAAGGACTTGAAGCTTAAATGAAAATGCAATGAATATTAAAGAATCGGTCAGGGAATACCTGGATCTGAAATCAGATGCATTTAAATTGGGACTGGTTGAGAATTTCAGCTTAGTCATAAACCAGTTTTTGGGCACCTTCCTGCTGATCCTTGTACTGATCACGGCATTGGTATTCCTGGCAACGGGAGCAAACAAATGGCTTGGGTTGGTACTGGATAACCCCATTGCAGCTTCATTCATTACAGGAGGCTTTTTTCTGCTTCTATTTCTTGTATTATTCCTGTTTCGTAAAAAACTTTTTGTAAACAACTTCGTCCGTTTGTTTGCCAAAATGTTTTTTGAAGAAAAGGACCCCAACGCCAGGGAGGATTAGCCTATGAAAAGCAGAAGAGCCATATATTCACGGATAACAACCATAGAACAACTCAGGGCGGAACGCAATTCGTTGGATTGGCATATAAAAGGTGTCGAAGACCGTGCAAAAGACACGTTCTCGGGAAGTTTCGCAAAAGGCAAATTTTTACCTGAAGAAGGCAACGGCCTGCTCTCATGGCTCCCGTTGGTCATTCCCGTTGCAATTACAACCTTTACCCTGGTGAAACATCTTAACCGGTGCGTACAAAAAATCCGTAACCATTAGTATAACAATGAAAACAATGAGAATTGCCTTTGCCTGCTTAGTAGGCATAGCAGGGTTTTCCTGTACCCAAAATCCAAAAGAGTCAAAAACACAGGAACAGGAATTCAAATACCTGGTAGATGAATTCGCAGATCTGAAAGTTATCCGGTATAAAGTACCGGGCTGGGACGATCTGACCTTACAGCAAAAATCCTTTATCTACTATATGGGAGAAGCCGCCAAATGCGGAAGGGATATTTTCTGGGACCAGAATTTTAAACACAACCTGGAAGTCAGAAATGCTCTGGAAAACATCCTGGAATCATACACCAGCGATCGTGAAACCCCCGAATTCAAAGAATTTCTGATCTATGCCAAACGTGTCTTTTTCAGCAACGGTATTCACCATCACTATGCAGAAGAAAAGATTCTTCCCGGCTGCACGACAGAATACATGAGGCATTTGCTTGAAAATTCACAGAACATCCCCGATGTAGACAGGATGGTTGCGATCATGTGCGATCCCGGATTATACAAAATGCGAAAAAGCTCCGGAAACGAGGGAGACCTCCTCCTGACATCTGCCACGAATTTTTACAGTGGTATAACGCGTGCCGAGGCCGAGGCTTTTTACCAGTCCCTGGAAGAGACCGGAGATCCGCGGCCGGTGGAATACGGACTGAACAGCAGACTCGTCAAAAAAGACGGAAAGATACTGGAAGAGACTTATACAACAGAAGGTCTTTACGGACCTGCCCTTCAACAGATATGCCACTGGCTGGAAAAAGCGGCAGAAGTGGCCGAAAGCCCCGAACAGGCTTCCTACCTTAAAACACTGATCAATTATTATCAAACCGGAGACCTGGGACTGTGGGATGCATTTAATGTAGCCTGGGTACAGGATACGGATACAGAACTGGATTTTGTGAACGGCTTTGTTGAAGTATACGGAGATCCCCTGGGAAGAAAAGGCTCGTGGGAAGGAAACGTGAATTATATAGATAAAGAAGCTTCCCAACGCACGGCCATCATCAGTGGGAATGCCCAATGGTTTGAGGACCACTCTCCCATCGATCCGCGTTTTAAGAAAGAAAATGTGACCGGCGTCTCGGCAAAAGTCATCAACGTGGCGATGCTTGGAGGCGATGCCTTCCCTTCCACTCCCATTGGCATCAACCTCCCCAACTCGGACTGGATCCGCAAGGAATACGGGTCCAAATCGGTGACCATTGCCAATATCACCAATGCCTACGACAAAGCGGCAGAGGAATCGCCCAAAAACATGCTGGATGAATTTTCCTGGGATGAGGAGGAAATCGCATTGTTGAAAAAACACGGGACCCTTACCAGCAACCTACATACCGATCTGCATGAATGTCTGGGTCACGGATCGGGCCAGTTATTGCCCGGGGTATCTTCCAATGCGCTGCATGAATACAGTTCACCGCTGGAGGAAGCCCGTGCGGATCTTTTTGCCCTGTATTACCTGGGTGATCCCAAACTGGTGGAACTGGGGATCCTGCCCGTTACTACAGCTTACAAAGCAGAATACATCAATTACATACGTAACGGTTTATTTACTCAGCTGGTGCGTATTGAACCAGGAAAAAACATTACACAGGCTCATATGCAATGCCGCCAGCTGATATCTTCCTGGTGCCTGAAAAACGGTAATGCAATTGAAAGAAAGGTAAAAGACGGAAAGTCATACTTTGTAGTAAATGATTATCCTGGATTGCGTCAGCTCTTTGCCTCATTACTTGCAGAGATCCAGCGCATCAAATCGGAAGGTGATTATGCAGCCGGGAAAGCTTTGGTGGAAGAGTATGCTGTAAAAGTGGATCAGGAACTCCACAGGGAAGTCCTGGAACGTTATGCTTCCCTGAACTTAAAACCTTACGGCGGATTCCTTAATCCAAATATTATTCCGGTGTATGACAAAAAAGGCAGACTCAAAGACCTGGAACTGGAATACGCCTCGGATTTCCTGGAACAGCACATCTCCTACGGCAGGGCCTACGGTTTTTTGTAGTTGAACAATTCCTCGGTGGCCAGGGAAATCTTGGTCACCGAAAAATTTTTCCCTTCGGGAAATACCCGGGAAGAATCGTTCAGTGTATTTAGATCCACACAGTCTTGTTTGTATTTTCCTTAGTCGTATTCAAAAGACTTGTTGGTGATCTCATTCAGCTGATCCGAATTAAGCTGTGTGGCTTCTTCCCGGGTAATAATCCGTGTCATGGTTGCTTTTGTCCTGACCCCGCGGGTTTTAGTATTCCAGAAAGGAGCGTTTATATGGTGCCCGTAAGTGATCAGGGTAACTACAGGTACATTCAGGTGTTTGACAAGTTTACCTAACGACGGGGGCAGTACCGCATTGGTACCGCAAAGTGAATACCTGGCTTCAGGATAAACGGCAGCTATCTTGCCTCTTTCCACAACCGTTTTCAAATGACGAATGAGAGCAATATCGTTGGTAAATTTGCGTTTTCCGATGCATCCTATACGCCGCATGAGCCATTCCTTTCCAATAAAGCCGTCCATATTTATTTTATTGATCTTAGTTAGGAAAATTTATATATGCTTTATATAAAAAAAAGCACCCCTGAAGGTGCTCTTTTAATAAGTCGTAAAAAGCTTTAATTCACTCCCGTACGGGTGTCAAACCACATTTGTTTTCCCCAGAGTTCGTCGTTTACGTCACTCATGGGGCCGGCAGAGTTGGCCCCGTTAAGAGTACCTTCTACCAACGGATAGGGATAACGCAGAGGAGGAGTGTTGTGACCGGTATAACCGCATTCTTCCATGGAACTGGCAATGTGATGCGTTGTGGGAATGCCGGTTTTCCTGTATAACGACCAGGTTTCCATACCCTGTTTGAACAGGCATATCCATTCCTGGAGGTAGATCTGGTCAAGAGTCCCGTCAAAGGCAGCATCTCCGGCCAGGTAAGCGGCAGCCTCATCGGCTACACCGTTTTCATCCAAAGAGACAGTTACCCCTGCTTCATAAGCGTTCTGTGCACTTACGCGTACATTCCAGCCCCTGGCAGCAGCTTCTGCAAGGTGGAAATGTGTTTCAGCTGCCCGGAAAATGGGAGAGAAACCGGCCAGATCCTCACGGAAACGCGGTCCTATAAGTGAATACTTCATAGCATGACCTGTAGTAATGGCATCGGGACCGCCAATTTCACAACCTTCGTATTCGCCGTAACCGTTAGGCTGGGCATATATGGGAAGACGCGGGTCATTCAGGTCTTTCAACACATTGACCAGAATATCGGAAACGCAATGGTCATCACGCGTCCGGAAGTCATCTGCCCAGGGTTCATAATAAGGAGACGTGCCCGGCCACCAGAAAAATGCGTTCTGGCTGTTTTCGGTAATAAGAGGGTACTTGGAAGGATTCCCGGCAATTTCTTCGGCTACCTGTTTTGCCATAGTGGGATTGACATTGGCAATACGCATGGCCATACGCAAACGCAGGGAGTTGGCCAGACGCAACCAGGCATCCGTATCGCCAAAGAAAAGGATATCTCCTATACCCAGATCATCAGGACCTCCTGCACTTAAACCGTCAGCCGCTTCTTTCAGCAAATCCATAAGTGCCGGGTATATTTCTTCCTGGGTATCGTATTTTGGGGCTACAATACCCTGATCCAGACCTATGGCTTCCGAATACGGGAGGTCACGCCACCTGTCCGTGCCTAATTGCATAATTACTGCTTCCCAGATCTTGGCCACGTTTTCCATGTTGGTAAGTCCTTCTTCAGCCGCCCTGTTCCTTACATCTCTGACATTGTTCATGGTTATGTAGAGGTAATGCCAATTGTTGGCTACGACCGTGGAACGGGTTACATAACGGGCTTCGTCAATATACTGTTTCTTTGCCAGATGTCCGCCATAAGTACTGGGTTCGTTCATGTCCGCCCAGGCATCAAAATAAGTATCACAGGTATACCTGATGCAATATGCCAGTACGTTGGTAATGGGAGCATCGGCAGAAGCATTGGGGTTCGTATTGATTTTATCAAAATCTTTTGTACACCCCATCAATAATACACCAAAAACGGCGATTACAGAAAATTTTATAATTTGTGTTTTCATATCTTCAATTATTTGGGGTTAGAAAGTCAGACCTACTTTAAGACCAATGCTGCGGGTTGGCATAAACGAATTGGATTCAATACCCACACCGCTGTTCCCGGAATTTACACTTGATTCCGGATCAACTCTGGCAATATTGGACTTGTGCAACCATAAAATAGCTACATTATTTCCTACTATGGATACGTTAAAAGCTTTTATAATGCTGCTCCGGGTAAATTTGGAAGCAGGAATGGTATAAGTGATGTAAAAGTCTTTCAGCTTAAAGTAAGAACCGTCAAATACAGAGTAAGAACGGTTGCTGTAGAAATCAGAGAAAGCAGAAGTGGGAGCGACCACTATGTCGTTGACCGAACCATCCTCCTTCACAAAATTCCGGTCTGTCAAAATATCTTTACCGAAGATCACACCATTTTCACGCACTCCGTTGGCTGCTGTATAATCGTATATACCCGTGTAACTACCGAACATTTGAGAAACTGAGAACACATCCCCTCCTTTGCGGAAGTCAAACATTACGCCCGCAGAAAGGTTTTTCCAACGGAAGTCCATGTTTAAACCGGCCATCCAGTCAGGATTTACATTACCAAGGATTTTGGTTTCACGTTTGGCCCTACCGTTTGCTCCTACTATGATATTTCCGTCATCGTCGGTAACGGATCCCGTTCCGTAAATGGCACCCCAGGGTTCGCCTACGCGTGCCTGAGTGTAAACTGACCAGGAAGAACCGATATTGTAAGTTGTAATAAGCTGGTTAGTAGCTTCATCCTGATACAGGGAAATGATCTTACTTTGGTCTTTCGCCCAGTTAAGAGTGATATTCCAACTGAAATCACCAGTTCTGACAGGAGTTGCAGTCAATTGAATCTCAACACCCTTGTTGTTGATCTCACCCGCATTGATCTTCATTGAACTGTAGCCCGTTGACCGGGACACATCAACTGAAAGGATCTGGTCTGTAGTGTTTTTGTTGTACAAGGCTACGTCAAATCCAAGGCGGTTGTCAAAAAATCTGGCTTCCAGACCGACTTCAGCCGTTTCAACAGACTCGGGCCTTAATCCTGCCGGCGGATATGTTGTGGGATTGTAGAACTGTCCGGCACCGTGAATATTATATCCTGCAGAGGAATAATACCTGTCTGTCTGGTATGCGCCAGTAGCTGCACCAATCTTTGCCCAGCCCCCGCGCAATTTCAAAAATTCAAGCACGGAACCTTTGAGGACAGGGAAAGTTTCGGTAATGATCCAACTGCCCGAAACCGACGGGTAGAAGAAAGGATCGGCGATGGTGGAACTCCAGTCGTTACGTGCCGAGGCGTCTATATACAACATCCCCTTGAACCCGAGTGAAAGGTTGCCATAAACCGAGTTGGAGCGTATATGGGACCCTCCCATACTTGTGCCCGGACTTCCAGCAACATTGGAGATGGTGAACAGACCCGGGACGATCAGGGCAGCAGCGGTAAGGGATGAAGTCTGATAGTTCAGATCCCTGTAATTGGCACCCAGAACTGCATTTACACTAAACACATTATCCCCGAAAGTTTTGTCAAAATAAGCCAGAAAGTCTGCGTTGAGTTCAGCATTTTTCCTGTTATATGACCAAAAACCGCCATCGGGATAATCCGTATGGTAAAGAACTACCTGTTTGGTATAAGTGTCGTAATAATCGTATCCCAGCCTGCCTTCAAACCTCAGCCAGCTTGTAGGCTTAATCCACAATGAAGTTTTTCCGAAGAAACGGTTGCGTTCAAAACTGTTCGTATTGTAATACATGGTGTAATACGGATTCTGGTGATAATCCGGACACCAGCTGTAAGGCTTACCGGTATAAGGGTCATTCCCTTTATCGTACAGATTTTTTAAAGATTCCATATTTACCTGGCGGCCAAACCATTGCAACAATGACTGCAAGGGGTTTCCCGCATTGTAAGCACCTTGGGGCAGGTTCTCGCTTTGAGTTCTGGTATAATTCATAGCCAGGTCAAAAGACAGGTATTTGTTAATGTCCACGTTCGTGTTCATTTGAGCAGAAACCCTCTTCTGATCTGTATTGGGCAGGGTCCCTTTTTGATCCCTGAATCCCAGAGAGGCACGTGTGGAAGCTCTGCTGGTTTTGGTTACCACGGATATGTTATGACTCTGGGAATAACCCGTTTTAAAGAAGCTCTTTATATTATCGGGATGTGAGATCCACGGAGTTGCCTGGTGAACGCCGTTATTGTAAGGACTGTCCCATTGGGGAATGTTCAGACCTATGTCCAGACGAGGTCCCCAGCTTTCATCTGCTCCAAAATATCCGGATAGATCATTGTAGCCCAGTTCATTATATACCCAATCCGCATAAGTTCCGTTGTAGCCGCTTTTCTTAAACTCATATTCGGCTCCTTCATACCCTTGTCCATAAAGGTTCTGGAGAGGAGGCAGGTTGTATACGTTGTCTACTGTAATACTTCCGTTATAGGTAACAGACAACCCTTCTCTGGCTGCTTTCCCGGATTTTGTTGTGATCAGGACGACACCGTTACCGGCACGCATTCCGTACAAGGCAGCAGAACCTCCTTTCAATACCGATATATTTTCTATGTCTTCCGGATTGATATCGTACAAACCCGAACCGTAGTCAACGTAACCCACCATGTAATTATCGTTGGCGATGGGAATACCATCCACCACAATCATAGGTTCGTTGCCACTAAGTGATGAATTCCCCCTGACTACTATACGTGAGGAAGCCCCTATGGCGCCCCCTGCCTGGGTTACCTGCATGCCGGCTACACGCCCGGAAAGTGCGGAAGAAACATTCAGGTGACCTGATTTTGTTATTTCTTCTGCTTTTACGTCCTGAATAGCTGCCCCTATGGACTTCCTTTCCCTTGTAATACCGAGTGCGGTGACAATGACTTCATCCAGTACATTGGCGGCACGCATCTCTACATTGATTAATGAACGATCGTTAACTGATACTTCCACAGTCACATATCCCACATAGCTGAATACTAATACAGCTTCGGGATCACATGTGAGGGTGTAATTACCGTCGTTGTCGGTAATGAATGTGGTGCGTTCTCCCTGAACAAGGATCGTAGCACCAGGGAGCGGCTGACCGTCAACCGCATCCGTAACCTTACCCGTTACCTGGATATTCTGCGCCAGGGCAATGGTACAGAACCCCAGAAACAAGCAGGTCAGGATAGTTTTGGTTTTTTTCATCATTAGATAATTTAGGTTAAAAGAATTAGGTTATGTGGATTATACTTCAAATTTATATAAATTTATTGTAAAGAACAATTTTTTATAATTGCTTGACTTCAATAATTTAAAGATAGTGTTTTTATAAAATTATGCGACGAAATTAGTGTTTCGATTACAATTTGAAAGATAGTACTGACAAACAATCCCAAATAATACATATCCATCCTTACCTGAATAAGATTGTAAAAGACCTGTATTCTTAATGGTATTACAGTCTGTAAGCGATAATACAACACGAAAAGGTTTCGAAATTCAAAAAATTGCATATCTTTGTAAACAACATATTAATATATGAATTAGTATAATATAAACCCTATAAACTATTTACTAACCTAAAAACAAGACAGATGAAAAAAATCCTTTTATTGACTTTGTCAGTCATGATGGGGTTCACAGCATTGTTTGCACAAGAGCGGGTAACCGGAACGGTCATCTCCTCTGAGGATGGTGCTCCAATACCCTACGTGACAGTAGTTGTAGCTGGAACAACTATTACCTCGCAAACCAATTTGGATGGTGTGTATTCCATTAACGTGCCTACTGGCAGCAATACCCTCCGTTTTTCTTTCGTGGGGATGCAGACAGTAATTGCAGAAATCAACGGCAGAGCAGTTGTTGACGTAACAATGTATCCTGAAGCCATCGCTTTGGAAGATGTTGTGGTAATTGCTTACGGTACAGCAAAAAAAGAGTCGCTGACGGGTTCTGCAACCGTTCTTGACAACAAAAAATTATCAAAACGTGTTGTCTCCAATGTCACAAAAGCTTTGGACGGCCTTTCCACCGGTGTCATTACCACATCCGGTTCCGGGCAGCCCGGTTCAGGCTCCTCTGTGATTATCCGTGGATACGGTTCCATTAATGCAAGCCAGACTCCATTATATGTTGTAGATGGGATCCCCTTCAACGGTTCACTGAATTCTATTAACCCTGCAGACATAGAAAGCATGACCGTTTTGAAAGATGCTTCCTCAGGAGCCCTGTACGGTGCACGTGGAGCCAACGGCGTCATCATGATAACCACAAAGAGGGCAACGGCGGAAAAAGTAAGTATTACCTATAACGGCAGCGCCGGTATTTCCAACCGGGCCCTCAAACGTTATAACATGGTAGACCAAAGGGAATTCGTAAATATGACCTATGAATCCCTGCGTAACTCATACACTTTTGATAACGGTTACCCATGGGAAGTTGCATCACAATATGCCATGGAAGACTTATCAACCGCTTTGGGAGGAGAGATTTACAATCCCTTTAAGAACTACACATGGGAAACCGTGATAGACCCCGCAACCGGAGCTGTAAGGGCAGATGCCATATCAGCCTATGATGAAAACTGGATGGACGAAATCACCCACCTGAATGCGTTTCGACACGAACACCAGCTTACTGTATCTGGCGGCAGCGCCAGGACCAAAGCCCTGATGTCCCTCGGATTCCTGGATGAAGACGGTATTTTGAAAACTACTTCCTTCCAACGTTTCACCGGCCGTGCCAATGTGGACAGCCAGGTAAACGACTGGGTAAAAGCAGGCCTGAATCTATCCACAGCCATGACGTCTTCCAACTCCTCGGGTTACACGGGATCTGCCTATGCAAACGTGTGGTACAGTGCCCAGTTCATGGCGCCAATTTACCCCGTATGGCTAAAAGACGATAACGGAAACGATTTACTGGACGAACTGGGAAACAAACAACTTGACTATGGAGTTACCCGGCCCAATCTGAATGACTTCAGCAGTGTTGGTACACTTTACGATGACAAATTCCTCAATACAGGTGACAACGTCAGTGGTCGTACCTACCTGGCTATTGGGTCAGACCAGGATAGTGCCGGATGGCTGAAAGGCCTTAAGTTGACGGCTAACTTTGGCTTCGACTACGTATCCTCCAATAGTACAACATTTTACAACATGTACCATGGAAACGCCGCCAGTTCCAACGGACGTCTTACCAAGAGCGTGGGCCGAACTTTTAGCTTCACCTTCAACCAGCTGCTGACATGGGACCGCAGCTTTGGTGACCATACTTTTAACCTGCTTGCAGGCCACGAGTATTACAATTATTCATACAGTTATCTGACAGCCCAGAAAACCAACCTGGTAGATGGAATATTAGAACTGCGTCCCGGTACGACCATTGCTGATGCCGACTCCTATTCCAATAAGTACAGGATAGAATCCTATCTGTCCCGTTTCAATTACAACTACAAAGACAGGTATTATTTCTCGGCTTCCTTCCGTACCGACGGTACTTCACGTTTCTACAAAGACAGCCGCTGGGGTAATTTCTGGTCAGTAGGTGCCAACTGGCGCATTTCACAGGAAAACTTCATGAAGAACGTGTCCTGGGTTAGTAACCTGGCCCTGAAAGTCAGTTACGGAGTGCAAGGTAATGATGACCTGGGAACCCTTTATGCATGGCAAAGTTTCTACGACCTGGGTTATCCCAACGCAGGGTTTACAGGAGCCATGATCTCTTCACTGGAAAACAAAGACCTCAAATGGGAGAAAAACGCCAACTTTAACGTTGGATTGGATGCCAGGTTGTTCGGCGGCCGGTTAGATATGAGTATAGAATATTTCAACCGCCTGACTTCAGATATGTTGCTGAGCTATCCCATGGCACTTTCAACCGGTTTTACCGGATACGATGCCAACGTGGGAACTATGGTCAACAAAGGGTTAGAGATGACTCTTTCTGCCCAACTGATTGATACCAGAGATTTTGGATGGAGAGTTACATTGCTGGGATCCAGGGTAAATAACGAAATCCTGGAACTGACAGAGGATGCCCCTGAAATCGTCAGCGGCATCTATATCTACAAAGAAGGTTTGCCGATCAGAACATTCTACATGGCAAAATCCGCCGGGGTTGACCCCGCCAACGGTGCACAGCTATACTGGGTATATGACGAAAAAGATGAGAACGGAAATCCCATAGATCCTTATATCAGTTCCGACTATGGCAAGGCTGCAACCAGTAAATGGTACCACGGGAGCCGTATCCCGGACCTATATGGAAGTGCAAGCATGGAGCTGACTTTCTTCAACAGCATTGACCTGAGTGTCATGACCACCTATTCCGTAGGAGGCTTAATGTATGACGGCTTGTATGTCGGAGCTATGAATCCTATGTACACTGGAAACACATGGAATAAGAACGCATTGCGCCGCTGGCAGAAACCCGGTGACGTAACAGACGTTCCCCGTGCCGGCATTAACGCAAAGTACACTGCATCCGATGCCTACCTGATAGATGCGTCGTATTTTGCTATCAAGAACATTACTCTGGGATATACCCTGCCCGCTTCTGCATCCAAAAAACTTGGAGTATCATTGCTACGGGTTTACGTCACCCTGGATAACATGGCTATGTTCAATTACCTTGACGGAATGGACCCACAGTATAATTTCTCCGGTTCTACTGACTATGTATATTCTCCCAACAAGACATACACCATAGGTCTTAATCTTAACTTTTAATTCACGGAGGAAACGATTATGAAAAAATTATATACAATTCTTATTATAACTTTAGTGGTGGCCGTTAGTACGGTTTCCTGTTCCAAGGACTCGCTGGAAACTTCTCCTACTACAGCTGTTTCCGGGGATGGGCTGTTCACAAACGCTACAGCAGCCCTTGTACCGTTGAACGGTATTTACCGCTCTATGTATACAGCCGGTTGGTCCACAACTGGTAATACACACCAGTGCTTTGGGATCACTGCCTACAACCTGATGGCAGATGTTATGGGTGAAGACCACATTATGTCTGGCCAAGGAAGTGGATGGTTCTGGTACGATTGCACATACAATGTCAAATCCCGTTATACATCTGGTGCATGGCGCTCCTATGATCTATGGAGTGCATACTATAAATGGGTTGCCAATGCAAACTACATCATTGCAGCAGAAGAAACTATGGAAGGATTGCCCAGCGATGTCAATTACATCATTGGACAGGGATATGCTATCCGGGCATACAGCTACTTTATGCTTATGCAATCATTTGCCCGCACTTACAAAGGCCACGAAACCGATCCAGGCGTTCCCATTTATACGGAACCCAGTGCTGCCGGAACAGAAGGCCAGCCCCGTTCCACTGTACAACAAGTCTATGACTTGATAGTAGCAGACATTGATAAGGCTGTTGCCTTGCTGAAAGAATCCAAACCGCAAGTACACAAATCGCACATTGATTATTACGTTGCTCAGGGTATAGCAGCCCGCATTTACCTAACCATGGAAAATTGGAGTAAGGCCAAAGAAGCCGCTGCGGAAGCACGCAAAAATTCCAGCATTGGCGATCCTTCAGACCTAACCGGTGGCATGAACTCAATAAGCCCCAAAAATGTAATGTGGGGTGCTGAGATCATTTCTGACCAGTCAGGCATTTATGCTTCTTTTCTGATGCATATGGATTCCAATTCACCCGGTTATGGTAACACCGCCTTTAAAAGGATAAACCAAGAGTTGTATGCCAAAATGGGTCCCGGTGACGTCCGCGCCCAAAACTGGTGGGATCCCAACCATCCGGATGGCGGATACCAACAAATTAAGTTCAGATGGGCTGACATGACACTTTACACAGGCGACTACATCTGGATGCGTAACGAAGAAATGCTCCTTACCCAGGCAGAGGCTGAATGCCGTCTTGGAAACGAACAGGCAGCACGCGACCTGCTGATGGAACTGATGGCAAAACGTGATCCCAGCTATACAATCAACAAAACCGGGACCGCTCTTGGTGCGCTCACTTCCGATGAAACCGGCTCACTGCTTGAAGAGATCCTGGTCCAGCGCCGCATAGAACTTTGGGGCGAATACGGACGAATCTATGATGTCAGACGCCTGAAACAAGGTTTTACCAGAACTACTGATATGGGATGGCCAACAGCTGCTTTAATTACTGGTACGAATACCCAAAATCCGGAATCCTATGCATGGGTGTTGACCATACCCCAGGCTGAGTTTGATGGCAACAAGAATCTGGATCAGTCTGTTGATCAGAACCCTATGGATGATGGTGTTTAATTGATAAATTTACTATTATGAAAAGAATACTTAACATATTTACCATAGTTACTCTGTCTGCTGTGCTCCTGGCATCATGCAACACAGAAAAAATCAATGTGATATATACCCCGGATTCTGCAGGATACACTTTTACCGCTAAAGCTACTTCCTTCACCCTTCCGGCTACCAATCCCGTGTTTTCTGTAAAGGTTTTCAGGAACACCACCGAAGGCTCCTCTACTGTGAACATTTCTGCGACAAGTACTCACAACGTATTTTCACTTCCTTCTTCTCTTACTTTTGAAAGCGGAGAAGGGGCTGCAGACCTGCCAATATCTCTTACAAACGAAGCCCAAATTGGAATTATATACAACCTCAAACTGACCATATCAGAAGAGGATGTTTCTGTTGGAGGGGTCAAAGATATTGATTTAAAAGTAAGCTTGGCCTACAATTGGATATCACTGGGTATGGGACAGTTCTACGATTCGTGGACGCTGTACAGCATACCCGATGTGGAGATCCTTCAGGCAGAAGGATTTGAACGCTACCGGGTAATGCACCCCTACACAGAGGAATTGCTTCTTGAAGCTGAATGGGAAGGATGGATAGGAGGACCTCAGAGTGAATATATTGAATTCTGGGTAATTGATGATGAAAAACATGTCATGTGGGATACACAGTGGTATGCAGGCCTCCTGTATCAAGGTGGTGCAGAAGATATTATCAAATTTTATTATCCTTCTGCATTAGGGGCCTCCCTGGCAGTACATGATGCAAAAAGCTTGTTTATTCAGGATAAAGTAGTACAGTTACGTCCCGCTATCTATATTGACGGAGTAGGGGGGTGGCAGAATTCTGATTATTACTCCTACGTTTCGTTACCCGGTGGACCGGATTTGTACGACATACTTTAACCTTACATAGCCCTCTATTTTGGAAAAAGCCTCTTGAACAAGGGGCTTTTTCTTATATTTGCATTGTAAAGTAACTTCCTATGAAAAAAATATTTTACTGGCTTTTATCGTTTATGATCCTTTTTGCAAGCTGTGAAAAAAAGACAAGTTATCCTCCGGCAGTCGATCAGAACCTGAAGCATCTAAAAGATACCATCAATGTCTATCCCGGTGTTGCCCGCATAAAAGTAACCGAACTTATGGCTGAAAGGCTAGGCAATTCACCTGCATCTGCAGATCAGGTTTTTGCAGGCCTGGATATTCGTTCTGTCCACCGTGTTTTTCCTGAAGGAGGAAAGTTCGAAGCACGAACCCGCAAAGCGCGTTTGCATTTATGGTATACGGTCACCTTTAGTGAAGAAAAGCCCCTGACCAAATCAGCTATCGGTTTGTCAGAGCTTGAAGGGGTGCAATTGGTGGAATATATTCCCAGGAAGAGAACCCAGGAAGAATCTTCCTATGTGTATCCATTCAATGATCCCCATTTACCAAAACAATGGCACCTGTATAATGACGGATCAATAAACTCCGGATTCGTATCCGGAGCAGATATCAACGTTATGGACGTATGGAAGTATTATACAACCGGCAACGATCAGGTTATTGTAGCCATAGTAGATACAGGAGTGGACATTACCCACCCTGACCTGGTGAATAATTTATGGGTCAACCAGACAGAACTGATTGGACTACAAGGCGTAGACGATGATAACAACGGTATTGTTGACGATATCTACGGGGCTAATTTCATCACCCACACAGGGCTCATCAGGGCAGAAAACCACGGAACACATGTAGCCGGTATTGTTGCAGCTACAAACAACAATTCTATGGGAGTTTGCGGAATTGCCGGAGGGGACGGGACCGAAACGGGGATCCGGCTTATGATATGTGAGATAATGGATGAGTACAACAGCATAGGAGATGAAGCAGGAGCCATAAAATATGCTGCCGACAACGGAGCTGTTATATGCCAAAACAGTTGGGGTTATGACGACATTAAATATTTGCCTCAAATCACCAAAGAAGCCATAGATTACTTTATTACGTATGCGGGCTATGACGAAAATGGCAAACAGACAGGTCCCATGGCAGGTGGACTTGTAGTGTTTGCTGCCGGTAACAACAATACCACAACAGCCTACCCTGCCATGTACGAAAAAGTCCTTTCCGTAGCCGCCATTGCCCCGGATTATAAAAAGGCCTACTATTCCAATTACGGTGACTGGGTAAGCATAAGTGCGCCAGGAGGGGATGTCAACTATTCTATGGGGCAGATCTACAGTACCATGACTGATGCTCAATATGGCTTTTTGCAGGGAACATCCATGGCTTGCCCACAAGTATCGGGCGTGGCAGCCCTGATTGTATCACACGCAGGAAAACCTGGTTTCACAAGCGATGAACTTAAAAGGATCCTGACGGAAAACACGTCGCCTTCCATGTTCACATATTTTTCACAATATGCAGGCTCCATGGGAAGCGGAGTCGTAGATGCGTTTGCATCCATTGCATCTCTGAGCACTATGGCACCTGAACGTGTTACCAAAGTAGATGCCTCTGTCCAATCCAACAACATCACATTAAGCTGGACAGTCCCGGAAGACGGGGACGACACAAAAGCTTACGGATACAGGGTCCTGACAGCTTCTGCGGTGGGAGACAGCCTTTATACATCAAATACGCTTACGGGTAATAAAGAAGCCGGGGAAACCGTATCCCTGCAGCTTTCCGGCTTTGATTTCAATACATCATACCTTTTCACTATCCAGGCATATGATTTTGCAGGAAATTACGCTGAACCTTCCGATGTTATTACGGTCCTTACAGAAAAGAACAACGATCCTGTTATTGAACCGATGGACGGCACTTCCGTCACTTTGAAAGCTCATGAAACTAAAACGCTGGTTTTCAAGATTTCAGACCCCGATGGCCATACTCTTTCGGTTGATCTGGAACCCGGCTCCGAAGCTGCATCTTTCAGCCTTCAGAACGATCTGGTTACCATTTCCATTAACGGTAAACTGGCCCAGGCAGGAGATTATTCGGGAATTCTCTATGTCAGAGACCCTCACGGCGGAACAAAGCAACAATCCTTTACCTACAAGATACTTCCTAACACACCCCCAAGGCTATTGGCAACTCCCGATAACGTTTATTTAAACAGAACCGGTGCAGGTAAAACCCTAAAATTAACAGATTTTTTCACAGATGATGATGAAGAGCCCCTTGACTATAGTTTATCATTTGCTCCTGAAGGATTTGCATCGGCAAATATAAGTGATGATTTGTTGAACGTAATCGGTAAAAAAATCGGTATGACCACAATGACCGTGTCCGCATCGGATGCTTTAGGAGCCAGTTGCAGTTTTGATATTCTGGTCCTAACCCGTGACGGTAATCAGCAGGTTGACCTGTACCCTAATCCCGTAACAGATACACTTAATATAAGAACCGGCCAGACAATCCGGGCCGATATTACCATTACATCTTCATCCGGATCCATCATTTATAAAGAGATTGTCAGCATATCGCCGTTTAATCCGGCCCGTGTAGACATGACTTCAGTGAGCGGAGGCTTATATGCGGTCACCATTAACATCAATGGATTAGTAATAACCCGGAACATTGTGAAATTGTAACATATCATGAAACGTATATACCTCTACCTTATTATCTCTATGCTGTTTACCAGCGGTTCTCTACTCGGACAAACGGTTCAGTTCCTGACACTGTCAACCGATGCCAGAACACTGTCTATGGGAGGTACCGGTGTTGTTGCTCCGGCAAATGCTTTTGCCATATATAACAACAATTCAGCCGCAACACTCTCTGATATAAAGGGTGCGTTCGCCTCCTCCTATACTATGTGGCAACCGGGAACTACCGCAAGCAATCTGATAAATGTTTCCGGATTTTTCAAAACCGGAAAAAGAGGCGCGTTCCTGCTGGGTTCGCGCTTTTTCCTGTATTCGGCATATGTAATGACCAACGACCAGGGAAGCATAACAGGGACTTATAAGCCTATGGAAATAACTGTCGATCTGGGTTATGCTTTCATGATTACTGAAACACTTTCTACAGCTGCTACCGTACGCTATATTGTTTCCGGAATGAGTCCCGATGCTTCCGGCGGCGCTGTTGCCGCCGATCTTGGACTTATTTACAAACCCGGAAACATCTCTATTGGCCTCACTGCTACGAATTTGGGATCAAAGATCGATTACGGCTACGGTCCCTATGCCCTTCCGTCCCAAATAAAACTTGGAGCAGGATACGGGTTTCACGCCGGAGAAAAACACCTCCTGAACGCAGCTGTCCAGGCCGGATATCTTATAGTTAACTCCGGAATAACGGCCGGTATAGGATTGGAATATTCCTATAACAACCTGATCTCTGTCCGTGTTGGAGGCCATTACGGAGATTCTGAGAAATGTATCCCATCTTATGTTAGTGCCGGCCTGGGATTCCGCTTCAGGGGATTGACCATGAACGCCGCCTATCTTCTGGCTCAAAAAGATTCTCCTCTGGCTAACAGCCTGGGTATTAACCTCGGGTGGGAATTCTAATTTGATATTTCATCCAATCTGCCGCTCCACAGGTATTTTTTTGTTTCACTTGCCAAAACTCCGCTCAGCAGGATCAGGGAGACCAGGTTGGGAATGGCCATCAGGGCGTTCATGGAATCGGCCAGGTCCCATATCATGGATAATTTTGCCACCGATCCAAGGAATACCGCTACGATCCAAATTATTCTGTAATATACAATAACACGTTTGCCTCCAAGGTATTCTATGGCTTTTTCCGCATAGTAGGACCATCCCAGAATGGTGGAAAAGGCAAACGTGATAAGCCCCACGTTTAAAATGAGAGGACCAAAAAAGGAAATCTTGCTGAATGCCATTTTGGTCAGCAACGCGCCGTCGGAATAATCGATCCCCGGATACTTCAGAATACTTGTTACCAGGACCAGGCCCGTCAGTGCACAAACGACCACCGTATCCCAAAAAGTTCCCGTTGCCGAGACAAGCGCCTGCCTGACCGGATTTTTTGTTTTAGCTGCAGCTGCCACGATGGGCGCCGAGCCCATCCCCGATTCGTTGGAGAACAATCCCCTTGCAATGCCGTAGCGCATGGCAACCATCAGGCCGCCGCCGGCCATGCCTCCACCAACTGCCTTAAGGGAAAAAGCCGATTCAAAAATGAGGGAAACCGCCTTTCCTAAATAAGAAGCATTCATGAGAATTATGATAATACACCCCAGAACATAGAAAAAAGCCATGAAGGGGACCAAAAAACCGCATACCCGGGCAATACCGCGTATCCCGAAAAAGATAACAAGAGCCACCATAAAAGCCAGTATACCTCCTGAAACATAAGGAGATACATTAAAAGTCTCCCTCAGCATGGTAGATATGGAATTGGACTGCACAGAACAGCCAATACCCAATGCAGCTATTATGGTAAAGATACAAAACAGGACGGCCAGCCATTTCATACCCAGCCCGCGTTCCAGGGCATACATGGGACCGCCCAGCATGGTCCCGTCCGAAGTTTTAACGCGGTATTTGACCGCAAGCAACCCTTCGGAGTATTTCGTGGCAATCCCGAACACCCCGCTCAGCCAGCACCACAGTACGGCGCCCGGACCTCCCAGGGATACGGCAGTGGCAACCCCTATGATATTGCCTGTCCCTATGGTGGCAGCCAGAGCTGTGGCCAGGGCCCCGAACTGGCTGACATCTCCTTTGGAATCTCCGTCACTTTTCACGGAAAGGGCTATCCCTTTGAATATCTTACGTTGAGGGAACTTCAGCCGGATAGTAAGAAAAATGTGGGTTCCCAGGAGCAATATGATCATAGGCCAACCCCATAATAAACCGCTCAGCTTGTTAAAAAAAAGTTGCATGTCCTGCATAACACTTTATTTATTAAAGGCCTCCAGTCCTTCCCGGAGAAACCTTACGTATCCCTCTACGTCCAGATCATAACTGCGGGGAGCCAGCAGGGGATTTCCCTCATGGTCCAAAATAATATAGGTAGGTTGTGCATTGACCTGATACCGGGTGCGAACAAACCAGGAATTTATCTTTCCCAGGGTACGGAGTTCCCGGCCCCTTTCATCGGTAACCCAATCGTCTTCCCGGGCTGTGTTCTTGGCATCTGCATGCAGGGCAAGGATCACAAATTCTTCCCGTAATAATTTCTGTACACGCAGATCGCTCCATACACGTGCCTCCATTTCCTTGCAATTAACGCATCCCAGGCCGGTAAAATCAAGAAATACCGGTTTGTCGTTCTCCCTGGCGTATTCCATGGCCTCCCCGTAATGGAAAAAACCATCCAGACCGTAAGGCAACTCAAAGATGTCGCTGTAAGATCTGCCGGATGTTTCCGTCACGTTCCGGGCCGGGGCTGAATCAGGCGCACCCATCACAAAATCCTGTGTTTTCAGAGGCGGCAGGTATCCCGATATGGCTTTCAGAGGGGCTCCCCACATTCCGGGTATCATGTATACCACAAAAGAAAAAACAGCTATGGCAAGCCCAAAACGGAAGACACCTACGTGTTCAGACGGGGAATCGTGGCGAAAACGGATCTTGCCCAACAGGTAAAATCCCAGTAAGGAAAAGATCACGATCCACAAAGCCAGGTACACTTCCCTGTCCAGCAGGCTCCATTGGTAGATCTGGTCTATGGTGCTCAGAAACTTCAGGGAAAGTGCCAGTACAATAAATCCCAATACCACTTTTACGGAATTGAGCCACGCTCCGGATTTCGGCAAACGCTCCAGCAATGAAGGCACAAAAGCGAGAATGGTAAAAGGGAAGGCAAAGGCAATGGAAAAAGCCAGCATGGTCACGATAGGTTCCCATACCGCTCCCTGGGTGGACTCGATCAAAACTGTCCCCACTATGGGTCCTGTACAGGAAAAGGAAATCAGCACCAATGTCAGGGCCAGAAAAAAAATACCCAGTATGCCTCCCTTATCGGCTTTTGCATCTGTTTTAGTAGTCCATTTTGCGGGCAACACCAATTCAAAGGCGCCGAAAAACGAAGCCGCAAAAACCAGGAACAAAACAAAGAAAATAATATTTGGGATCCAGTGTGTGGCCAGCCAATTGAAAATGTTGGCCGTAACAGAGGCTCCTCCTGTAAAATACGTGATCCCTATAATAATGGCTATAGGCAGGGTATATAGCAACACAATAAAAACACCGTACAAAGCTGCATTCAGGCGGTTTTTGCGTTTGTCCCCGCTTCCTCTCAGGAAAAAAGAAACCGTCATGGGTACCATCGGGAAAACACAAGGCGTAACCAGCGCCACCAGGCCAAAGGCTATGGCCTGTAAAATAATCTTCCAAAGAGAAGCAGACGCATCCTTTGTGGGCTCTTCCTGGGTTCCAGCTGCAACAGGTGCGGCAGGATCTCCCAGAAAAATCTCAAAAGATTCTTCTTCCGGCGGCAGACAGGATGTCCCGTCACACACCTGCCATTCCACGGTGGCACGGATTGTTGCCGAGCGAACCTCCGAACGAACTTTTTGTACAAACGTACCGGCTCCCTCGAAAGATCCAATATTCATATTGAAAAGGGGGTCGTACTCTTTGGCAGGAGGTGATTCCATGAATATTTCCTCCGCTAAGGAAACGCCTTGCGGCAAATCAAAGGAAAACCGTGTAGGCTGGGGTCCGTTCTCATAAGGACCCAGATCGTACATATGCCAGGGATCTTCCAGTGTGGCCGTGAATCGTATTTCAACCAGATCTTCTTCCAGCAGATTTACCTGGTAACTCCAGGAAGCGGGCTGCTCTATAAACTGTGAATAGGATACCCCTGAAGACAACAGTATCCCCAGGAAAACAAGAAAAGATCTTCGCATAATTAAAAGGCTACTCCAAGTGAAATATTAGTTTTGGGAACGACTCCTTTATACCCGAACTCCCCAAAACCGGTAGGAACAGATACTATAGGCAGATTATTTTCGGGATCTTTTATGCCTGAATCCCGAAACCCTGTTATTATAGGATAACGTACACCCCCTCCTACGTTCAGGTCCATGGTAAAACGTCCCCACATAAAATGAACTCCGAAGAGTACGCCTCCCATAATGATTTCATAGTTGGTAATAAGATCACTATTACCTGTAAGTTCCGGATAATCTGCAATATTGAGATAATTTGGCCAACTGTTCTGTTCTTTTAAGAAACGGTAGGAAACATAAGGCCCGGCATAAACCTGTACTTTACGTGGCATGCGTGCAAAAAAGACTTTATAAATACCTTCCAGTCCAAATCCTTCCAGTTCGCTGAAAAAATTATCTTCGTTACGGAAAATCGATTCTCCCATCAGGGTCACGGAGGGCATCAGCGAAAAAGCCGAGTTGTAGAAATTCCTCTGGTAACCAAGGGCAAATGTTCCTTCGAAAAAGCGTGTCGGTTCCAGGAAAAGCTCATTCTTGTACCAGCTTTCCCGCACGGCATTGTAGTTTTGCCCATAAGCACCGACGACCATAAGCATCAGGACCAGACTTAAAACCAATTTTTTCATAAACAATTCATATTAAATTTATAATCCAAACGATCTCTTTTTATATGCATCTATGCATTCGTCCAGCCGTTCCCTGGCTGTAGTATCCCCGGGAACGTTGTGTGAAGGATGAATGTGCAGTTTCACACCGCAGTCTGCCAGGATCTCTGCACATGTTGTTACGGTCATCCATACCAGTGTAATAAAACACATGGTGGAAACAGGTCCGATCTTGTCAAAATGATCTTTCAGGGGAACTGAAGCATCGGTAAGCGGGGCACAGGAATCTACTACCACGTCTGCCAACTCAAACAGGTTTTTTCCGCACGAATGACGCGGTTTTTTATCTTGTGACTCGGCAGCGGATCCATATACAATGACTTTCATTCCGCGATTTTTGGCTTCTAGTGCCACATCTATGTTTACCGCGTTGATCCCGGTATGGGAAAAGATCCATACGATATCACGCTGATCAAAGTTCCAGGAACTCATGATGGCACTTCCGTACCCTTCCGCTCTTTCCAGGAAAAGAAACTGGTGTATCCCGCTTTCTCCCGTGATGCGCGTAAAGAAAGTAAGCGGTTGTTCAATAAGGGGATGAAATCCCACAAAACCTCCTATCCTGGGGTACATTTCCTCTATCGGCAATGTTGCATGCCCGCATCCGAAAGTATGAACCCAACGTCCGGCTTCAATGCTGTCTGCCATCAGGGAAGCTGCTTTGTGAATATTTTCTGTCTGTGTCTGTTGGATCTTATCCTGCAGACGGCGTACATTATCAAGCCACTGGTTTGCAAGCATAATTATTTTTTTACGTTTTCAATTTTACCCTTTCGTGTCATAAACAAAAACAAAAGGGTCATAGCTGCCCATATTATCAGCAAATATAAGGGAAAAACACGAATAGGCAGAAACCCCATTAAATAATTTAGTAAAGTATTACCGCCCAGGGCAATTACCATGGCGATCCCTATTGCGGTCCCTGACAAAGCCTTATATCCCGTTCCTATATAGGAAATAATAACAGGGAACGTGGCTCCCAGGCCTGTCCCTATAAGAATTACCGAGATCAGGGGATGTATCCCGATGTAAAGTCCCGCAAAACCCGCCGCTATCAGCAGCAAATAACCCCACAGTATTTTCCATGGAGCATAACGCAATGACAACCAGCTTAAAAGGATCCGGCCGGCAGTTATACCCACGACCATAAAAGTAAGTAAAAACAATGCTTCCTGCTGCGGAAGTCCGTACGCAGGACTGTCCTGTAAAAAAACGGGGATCCAGTTACTGCACAATCCTTCCAGTGCGGATTGAAAAAACAGGATGAAACTGAACAGCAGCAAAGCACGCTGACGTAGAAGCAATAATCCTTCACGTACAGGAAATCCCTGGCGGACTTTGGCCTCGGGAAAACGGATCATGCTGAAATATACAAAAATAACAAACAGAAATATAGCCATGTACCGGAGTATCCTGGTGTAAGGTACGTAATCGAATACTCCCAGGATAAGGGGCATCAAAAGGGCTCCTATCCCGTAAAAAACACCCAGGATACTTAAATTGGAACTCCTTTTGCGATCATCAGAAGCATCGGTAACCAATGCGTTGCAGGCTCCGTTTAAAATTCCGCCTCCGGTACCGATCACAAAAACACACGTTCCCAACAGGGGAACGGTCTGAAAAGAGGCCAGTCCCAAAAAACCCAAAACAACCATGGCAGATGCAAACTGAAAAGGAATTTTAAATCCGAACCGGTCACACCAGGGACCGAAAACCAGGGAACCGGCCAAAACCCCCAACGGTAAAATACCGGCAAGCGCCGAGGATTGTCCCATGTCCAAATGAAGTGTTTCTCTGAGAGAAGGGAGTATAGATCCCAGGGTGAGAAAGGATATCCCGAAAAAAACAATGCCGGCGTAACCGGCAGCCAGAACTTTACTGTTTTTCATACGTCTTTATTGCGTTAAGTGCCAGTTGCCCCGCTCCTATAAGGCCGGCATTCTGTCCCAGACCCGATGCTTCAAAACGGCATTGCCGGATGCTTATGGGTTGTGCCCATTTACAGGCTTCGTAATAGATCCTGTCCAAAAAACGAACGGCTGGCCCAAATACCCCTCCACCCCATACGACCATTTTGGGGTTGAAAATACTGACCATATTGGCAGAGGCCATGCCCCATAATTCCACGGCTTTATCAATAACCCTGAGCGCCACTGTGTTTCCTCTTTCATAAGCTTCAAATACAGAGCGGGAATCGGGATACACGGCGGGCTGTCCCGATAATTTCCTTGCCTGAGCGGCTATTCCCGTTCCCGATGCACATGTTTCAAAATACCCGCTGTTGCTGTACTCTTCCACATAAGGCGGCTGAAGTGCCAGCCATCCGATGGCCCCGGCAATATCGGCACTGCCGTGTAGAACCCTGCCTTCGGTCATGATTCCGGCCCCTATGCCTGTTCCAACGCTCATATATACCACATGGGACAAACCCTTGGCCACACCCATTCCGGTTTCTCCAAGAATATAACATGTTCTGTCGCTGGCCACGATCACTTCAGATGCCGGAATGGCATCTGTAATAAACTGTTTTAAAGGAAAACTATTCCATCCGGGAATATTGGGAGCCCATACTCTGTGGGTAAGGTTGTCGGCTATGCCCGGAACACAGATCCCTATAGTCTTTTCCTCATCCGGGGAAATGTTGCTTTCTTCCAGTAAGGTCACACATAAACCGGCTATCAGTTCTGCCACACGGGAGCCCATACGCCCTTCCAGGAGCACTGTCCTGTCAGTAATTATTTCTCCTGAATCGCTGAAAAGGGCTGCGTGCAATTTCGTCCCGCCCAGATCAATACCTATTGCCTGCATATAAAAGTATCAGATAAATTTTACGCCCAAACTTTTCATGTTTTCTATGGCAGCCCTGTGGTCTTTTTGATTCACATAGCCCAGCCCTTCCATCAAAACCTGGACTTCATATTCGGCTTCTACCAGATCTTTTACGGTCTCATATATACAGTACTCAGTAGCCACCCCGCTGACTATTACCTGTTTAGACAGGATCTCGTTCAAAGGGGTCTTGTCCGAACGGACGGCATTGAATCCCGAATATTCTTCTTTCAAATGAGATGTACCCTTGCGGAATATGCGCATTAAATGAGGCCGTTTGTTGGGATCGATAACACGTGTATAATAGGAAAGATGTATTTCCTGTCCTGAAGTGTTCACTACACAATGAGGAGGCCATTGTCCGCCATACCCGCTGAAAGAACAATGATTATGGGGATGTGTGTCACATACATACACCACGTTGTCATTTGGATGTAAATTGATATAATTGATGCTGTGGAACATGGCATTCTCTGCGTTCTGACAAGCCATGGACCCAGAGATAAAATCGTTAAGCATATCCACCACTATGTGGGTCTTTGGATGTTCATACATGGTTCAACTCTTCTTTAATTGTATATATTAATCTCATTTTCAAATCATAAAGATCATCTGAAATATCAACTTTATGATAATGGGGATTTATTATCCTGCGTTCTGTGGGATTCATGCGGGAAAGCTCGTTTAAGTATTTGTCCCTCTTTTCCTGCTGCGTATTGTCAGGCTTTATGCGTTTTCCGTTCTCCATTAACTTAACCTGCAGTTTTTCAGCCGTATAGGAACCTTCTTTGAAAAGGGTTGTCCGGGTTTGATCGTATTCATCACGAAGCACTATCTCTTTCCCGTTTTCCAAAGCAACGGCCATATCATCTCCCCTGAGACAGGTTACATCCGCCTTGTTTTCATTTTCCTGATATATACGATACGTTACCTGGAATCCGGGATTGATTACTTTGGCTTTGTCTTCAGATAATTTCAAAACGGGAGTATTCCCCATCTGTACCATTTTATAGACGTTCCCAAAACATGGATTGTGTTTGCTTGTAGCTATGGCATCTCCAACGCCATAAAAATCTATGGCAGCATTCTGACGTTCCAGATCAGATATCAGGTATTCATCCAGGGCATTGGAAGCAAATATTACAGAATTACTGAACCCTTCCCGGTCCAGTATTTCACGGCATTTCCTGGAAAGGTAGGCCAGATCTCCGCTATCTAATCTGACCCCAAAAAACGGGCTGTAGGCATTGTCTATGCCGTTTTCCCGGAATGCCTTAATGGCGTTATGGATCCCGCTTTTCAGGGTGTCATAGGTATCTACCAGCAGGATTAGTCCTTCACCCCTGTGGCTTTTTATATAGGCATCAAAGGCTTCAAATTCACTTTTTATGCTGCATCCAAAGGCAGTTACAAAGCTGTGCGCCATGGTTCCCGTACTGGGAATACCAAATTCGGTCGTTGCCAGAATATTTGATGTACTCACACAACCGGCAATGTATGCCGCTTTGGCTCCGTGCAATGCCGCCCAGGGTCCGTGAGCCCTGCGGGAGCCGAACTCACTGATGGGCTTATTGGTACTTCGGGTAACGCGGGATGCTTTTGTTGCAATGGCCATCTGGTGGTTCATTATGGTAAGAAGCGGTGTTTCCAGGATCTGCGCCTGGAGTAACGGAGCAACCACAGTAATAACAGGTTGACGCGGAAATACGATCTGCCCTTCTTCCATGGCATATACATCTCCCGTAAAACGTACATCCGGCAACATTTTGCAAAAGCTCCCGTAGCTCTCTTCGGGAAGAAATTTTTTAAAAAAAGATTCGGGACGGGAACCGAAGCCGGCGATCATTTCCAGCACTTCGTTTATACCGCTTACAACAGCCCAGTTGTTGTTGTCGGGAGCAGTCCTGTAAAACATGTTGAAAATGGCAACAATTTTGTCCAAACCCTTGTCAACAAAGGTTTTCCCCATTGTATACTGGTATTTGTCAGAACAATACGAGTGCATCATAATCCGGTTTAAATTGTAAAGGTAGACAAATTAAACGTATCTTTGTAGGTTATTAGAGGAAAATCTATGAAGGGTATTTTTCACAAAAACACAAAATATGCAGTCATAGGATCGGGCAGTTGGGCCACCGCTCTTGTCAAGATCCTGCAGGACACTCAGGATGAAGTTCTGTGGTACGTCAGGGATCAGCATATGATCGATTTCATAAGGGAAAACAACCACAATCCGCAATACCTTCAGGCCGCCGCACTGGATCCTTCACGCTTGAATATGAGCTTTGATATCAACCGGATCATCCGACATGCTGATGTACTCATTTTCTGTATACCTTCTTCGTACTTTATCAGTGAAATGATCCCTCTGACTGAATCGCTGGAAGGAAAATTCATTGTAACGGCCATCAAAGGCCTGATTCCTGAAAGGAATATTTCGGTTACCGAATACTTCAACCGTATTCACAACATTCCCTACGACTATATTGGAGTGATCGCGGGACCCGTCCACGCAGAAGAAGTAGCTATGGAAAGGCTTTCCTATCTGAGTGTAACCTGTAAAAAAGAAAAAACAGCCCGCAAACTTGCCGAAGCTTTTAAATGTCCTTATATACAGACAAGTGTGGGAACCGATATTTACGGACTTGAATATGCCGTAGTGTTAAAAAACATCTACGCCATCGCTTCCGGGATGAGCCGGGGACTGGGATACGGAGACAATTTCCAGGCGGTTCTGGTTTCGTGTGCCTACCAGGAGATCCGCTCTTTTCTGAACCGGACGTACCCGGACAAAACCAGGAACACTTCCCTTTCCGGGATCCTGGGAGACCTGTTGGTAACCAGCTATTCCCAATTCAGCCGCAACCGTTCCTTCGGGAATATGATAGGCCGGGGGTACTCAATAAAAGCCGCTCAACTGGAAATGAATATGGTGGCAGAAGGATTTTATGCAGCTTCCTGCATTCATGAGCTAAACAAAAAATTCAACGTGGATATGCCCATTGCAGAAGCCGTATATAAAATTTTACACGAATACCGGTCTCCGGCAATCGTATTTAAAGCGTTAAGTGAACAATTAACATAACATGAGAAACATCATAACATTCAACGGCAAAGAAGCCCTTTCGTTCCTGAAAGAAAACAAGTGCCGCCAATGGGAAGAAAAGGCTCTGCAGGCTATGGAAATCCTGGAGTCGGGCCAGGGAAAAGGTTCGGATTTCCTGGGTTGGCTGCACCTTCCTTCTGAAATTTCTCCTACAATTATTGAAAGCATTAAAGATATTGTTGAAGACTGGAAAAAAGACGTGGATCTTGTTATGGTGATAGGGATAGGGGGATCGTACCTTGGCGCCAAAGCCGTCATTGAGGCACTTTCTCATTCATTCGCTGCCCTGCTGCCTTCTGACGGGCCCCGAGTGGTTTTTGCGGGGCAAAACATAGGAGAAGACTACCTGGCGGAACTGGAAGACGTGATGAAAACCGGATCCGTTGCCTGCGTTGTCATTTCAAAATCCGGGACAACTACAGAACCGGCTATTGCTTTTCGCATTGTAAAACAACACATTGAACGGTTCTACGGAAAAGAAGAGGCCAAGCGGCGTATCGTGGCTATCACGGACAGTTCCCGGGGAGCCCTTCGCAATATGGTATCCCGGGAAGGATACCGCAGCTTTATAATTCCCGATAACGTGGGAGGACGGTTTTCCGTATTCACCCCGGTAGGACTGCTTCCCGTTGCCCTGTCCAGGATAGATATTGAAGCCCTGCTGAAAGGTGCCCGGGATATGGAACAGGTTACGGCTCAAAAAAGCAAAGACAACCCTGTCGTTCAATATGCCGCATTCAGGAATGCACTGTATGAAAACGGAAAAAAGATAGAGCTATTGGTAAATTACCATCCAAAATTGCACTTTGTTACTGAATGGTGGAAACAGTTATTCGGAGAGAGTGAAGGCAAAGAACACCTTGGAATTTTTCCGGCAGGAGCTGATTTTACGACAGACCTTCATTCCATGGGACAGTATATTCAGGACGGTGAAAGGCATCTCTTTGAGACTGTCATAAGCATAGCGTCTCCCAATCGTTCTCTTACAATCCCGGAAGACACTGAAAACGCGGACGGAATGAATTACCTGGCAGGCAAACACATAAACGAATGCAACAAAATGGCGGAATTGGGAACGCGCCTGGCGCATGTGGACGGCGGTGTCCCCAACCTGCACATAGAAATTCCCCTGCTGAACGCTTATTACCTTGGCGCCCTGTTGTATTTCTTTGAAAAAGCATGCGGCATCAGCGGATACCTTCTGGGGGTTAATCCGTTTGACCAGGAGGGTGTGGAAGCCTACAAGAAAAACATGTTCGCCCTAATGAACAAGCCGGGTTTCGAGGCTCAGGGTGACATCCTCCGCAAACGACTCTGAACGGGCGGTTAACGTAACATTTCCGGGATCTGTCCCGGCGCGCAGTACCACCAGGCATTTCCCGTGGAAAGCCTTTCTGTAATTTGCCCGGAACGACTCGTGACTTACCTGGCTCCCGTTATCCACCGCGGCTATGGTTGCCGGGCCTTCAACGGAAAATGAGATCATATTATCGGCATAAGGAACCGGATTCCCTTCCCGGTCAACTACCTGAACGGACACAAAGCTCAGATCGGACCCGTCCGCTATGAACACTTCCCGGTCCGCAGACAGTTCCAAACCATAAGGCTCCCCTGCTGTCTTGACGGTGCGGCGCAAATATTCATTCCCGTCTTTATAGGAAACGGCCGTAAGAGTCCCGGGTTCATAATCAACCCTCCAGAAGGCATGGAGCCGGTCCCTGGTCTTGCTGCTGGTGCCCAAAGACCTGTCGTTCAGGAACAATTCTACCGAATCGGCCCCGTTGTAATAAGCCCAGACATCCACAGTCTTTCCCCCGGACCAGTTCCAATGCGGGAAAAGATGCAATACGGGGGTATCCGTCCATTCACTCCGGTACATGTAATAGATGTCCTTGGGAAAGCCGGCAAGGTCTACGATCCCGAAATATGAACTGCGGGAAGGCCACCAGTAAGGAGTAGGTTCCCCCAGGTAGTCAAATCCCGTCCAGATGAACATTCCCGAAATAAAATCGTTGTCACGTACGTTTATCCATGCCGATTCGTGGGTGTTTCCCCAGGGGGCATGCATGTTGTCGTATGCGGAACAAAAGTGGTGCGGGGTATCGTAAGTCAGCCACCATTCCCGGGGTTCTTTTCTTACCGAGTCCGAAGGCATCTGGTAAAAACCGCGCGTCTGCAGCGAAGAAGTGGTTTCCGCAGCCACAAAAGGCATCCCAGGGAAATTCCGGGGCACGGTCCGGTAATCCTTTTCATGGTAGTTGTACCCTATGATATCCAATGCTTCTGCCCTGAACAGGTTGTTGTGCGGAGCCGGTTCGTTGCATCCTGCCGTCACCGGCCGGGTTGGATCCAGTTCTTTTACCATGTCCACAAGTTTTTGTGTAAGGAGCGCATCAAACGGCAGGTCTCCCGATACAGGACTGTCTTCCCTGGCCATAAAGTTCAACAACAGGTTGGCCTGTTGCAGGTCCAGCGTATCGGCCTGCGGATCGTTCCACTGTTCCAGCACTTCGTTCCCTATACTCCACATGATCACGGAAGGATGGTTCCTGTCCCGGCGAATGAAATCCCTCAAATCCTTTTCATGCCAATCCCCGAAAAACAGGGAATAATCATAAGCGGTTTTGTTCTTGCGCCACACATCAAAAGATTCATCCATGACAAGAAACCCCATTCGGTCACACAGGTCCAGCAATTCAGGAGCCGGAGGATTGTGGGACGTGCGAATGGCATTACAACCCATGTCACGCAGTATTTCCAGTTGCCTTTCCATGGCCCTTCGGTTCACGGCCGTTCCCAATGCCCCCAGATCGTGATGCATGCATACGCCCCTTATCTTCAAAGGTCTTTCATTCAGATAAAAACCCTTATCCGGGGTAAACCGGAAGGTCCTTATTCCGAATGCAGTCCGGTAGTCATCCAGCACTCCGGAACCTTTTAGAACCTTACTTTCCACTGTGTATAAAATGGGATTGTCCACGTCCCACAAGGCGGGATCCTTTACTTCCAGGGACTGCTCCACGAAGATCTCCGCTTCTCCGTTAAAGTCAATATGCGTACAGTCTTCGGTGACGGTCTTTCCGTCCGGATCCAGAATTTTAGTCAGCAGGTAGATGTTCTTTTCCTGACCCGTTGCCCCGGATATTTCCGTGCGCACACTAACCTGTGCATTTTCCTGTTCCACCCGGGGAGTGGTAACATAAGTACCCGAGTAAGGAATGTGCACCTGTGAAGTGATCACAAGTCTGACGTTCCGGTATATCCCGGACCCGGAATACCACCTGGAATTAGGCTGCCGGGAATTATCAACCGTTACCGCTACCAGGTTCTCTTCCCCGGGCTCGTTCAGGAAAGGAGTGATCTCATAACTGAACGACGAATACCCGCACGGTCTGTAACCGGCCGGTTGACCGTTGACAAAGACCCGGCTTTCACGGTAGATCCCGTCAAATTCAAGAAATACCCGTTTCCCTTCGGCTTCAGGACCTAAAACGAACAATTTTCTATACGTTCCTTTGCCGCCGGGCAACGCCCCTCCCCCGGGAGTCGCGGGATGATCCTTATCAAAACTGCCTTCTATACTCCAGTCGTGAGGCAGATCAAGTTCCCTCCAGGAGACTTGGTCATCGATCTCCTGAGTAAGTGCAAATTCCCAGTTCCGGTTGAAATCCGAGACTATACGAACCGGTTCCCGGTAGCATGAAGTAACCGTAAGCAAAACAGCCAGACAGGCATATACATATTTCATAATACTACAATTGAATGGTTTGTTCTTCTCCGCTATACTGAACGGTAACCACAGTTTCTCCGGCCGGATAAGGTGTTGCGGCATTATCCGGGGTGATCTTTTTTATATGGAAAACCCTTTCGGCAGGCATTCCTGAAAACGAACCTTCACGGGGACCAATGGTCAAAATCCCGGTTTGCTGATCGTAGTCAAAAGGAATATTGCTGTAATACCCTTTTTCATAATTGTAATTATCTCCTTCGTCTTCGTACAGTGTAAACCGGGCATCTGTTCCTGTATAGACACATAATGTCAGCGGAGCACCGGGATTTTCACCCGTATATTGAATTTCCGGCCCAAACGGTAAAATGGTCCCTGCCCTGACAAAAAGAGGCATATTTTCCAGGGGGGCATCGGCCTTGATCCATTTTCCCCCGGACAGGTATTTGCCGGTATGAAAATCGTACCAGTCACATTGTTTTGGCAGGTACACATCCCGATCCCTGGCGTTGTACTCATATACCGGGCATACCATGAGCGCTTCCCCGAACATATACTGGTCGGAAATGTCGGTAATGTTTGTATCCCCGTTGAAATCCATGATCAGTGCCCGCATGATGGTATAATCGGAAAACCAGGTACGGCTTGCCAGGGTATAGATATAAGGCATCAAATGATAGCGCAGCTTGTCGTATCGCAGCATGGTTTTGTAGGCCGGGTGATCTTCCGGGGCTATGTTGAATATTTCGCGGTAAGGGTACTGTCCGTGGCTTCTGAAAAGTGGACAAAATGCCCCGAACTGGAACCAGCGGGTATTCAATTCCCTCCATTCTTCCATATCTTCCGAACCTTCACGTGCCCGTTCAAAACGTCTTTGTACGCAAAAGCCGCCGATATCCATAGTCCAGTAAGGTATCCCCGATATACTAAAATTGATGCCGGCAGTGATCTGGGCTTTCATGTCTTCCCAACAGGTTCCGATATCCCCGCTCCAGGTAGCCGTTGAATATCGCTGCAAACCGGGGAATCCGCTTCTGGTCAGCAGGAACACCCGTTTATCGGGATCTTCCTCCCGTTGTCCTTCGTATATGGCCTGCGCGTTAACCAGTGCATAAGCATTCAGGTAACGCGTCGAGGGGGCCAGTACAGTGGGTGTAGATAAAGCTTTTCTGTATTCCAGGCTGGCGTTGGAAAGAATGTCGGGTTCGGATGCATCCATCCACCAGGCATCAAAACCAAGGTGATAAAGATGGTCTTCCATCTGCTGCCAGAACAATTCACGGGCTCCCTCGGCGTACGCATCGTAAAACGAGCCGATATATCCCGGCCATATCCAGTCCCGGATGCTGTCCTCGACGGCACGTGTGTACATCCACCCCTTTTCTTCAAATTCCTTATAATGCTCCGTAGTATGGTAGAATTTGGGCCATACGGAAATCATGATCCTTGCATTTTGAGCATGCACGCTGTCCACCATGGCTTTGGGATCGGGGAACCTTTCGCTGTCAAATTCATGACTGCCCCACGCATCAACAGGCCAGTAGGACCAATCCTGTACGATATTGTCAATGGGGATGTTACGTTCCCGGAATTCCTTGAGTGCCCCCAGCAGCTCATCGGAAGTTTTGTAACGTTCCCGGCTTTGCCAGAAACCCATGGCCCATTTGGGCATGATCTGGGATTTTCCGGTTAACAGACGGTAACCGCTTATTACATCGTCCGCGTTGTCGCCCTTAATAAAATAATAATCTATCATATCGGCCATTTCCGACCACCAGGATTGTTTTTCCTGTTCCACGGGATCAATGGGAGTGTACAGCTTAAGGGCCAGGTAGGAGACTCCACCGTCGGGGATCCATTCAATGCGTATGGGATATTCTTTGCCGGCTTCCATTTCCACCTGGAATTTGTAATTGTTGGGATTCCACGCCGTTCTCCAGCGTTCTTCCACTACTTCTTCCCCGTTAAAAAAGACTTTGGTATAACCCGCATAATATAGTAAAAAACGATGTGTGCCGTTTTCATCGGATGCAACGGTTCCTTCCCATACGATCCTGGCATTGTTGAATGGGATTTCTTGCGGGAAATTATTTACTTTCTCAAGATCCGAATAATCCAGCACGGATTCACGCCTTCTTAAATATTCCGTTTTTCCGTCACGGCTGGAATAGACGGCAGTCAATGCTCCCGGTTGCCCCTGGGCATCTGTCAGCCTTAACACATCCAGCTGCAGGTAATCCCCTGGATTCCCGAATCTTGTAAGGGAATTGTTATCCCACAGCAACCCGTAATTCTTATCGGAAACTATAAACGGAACGGAAACCTTGGTGTTGTACTGGTACAACATTTCGTCCTTCCCTTTATAGTTGAATTCATCGGACTGATGCTGTCCCAGTCCGTATAAGGCTTCGTCCGCGGGGGATTCAAAGACCTGCCTTACGCTATAGCCCTTATCTCCTTCCACTTCTATGGGAGAAAATGATTTTCCGCCTCCTTTACTTTCCTGCAATACCACATTTCCTTCTTCATCAAGAAAAACCACTTCACCGGTACGGCGATCCACCCGGGCAGTGACAGACCCGGTTTTTACGGTTACAAAATTTTCTTCCTCCGTACATTCAAAAGGCACGGAAGGAAGGTCTTCCTGCGAACGCATCAGACTCGGCTTTTTTGAAAATTTTTCCCCGGCCGGAACGGCAGATACACGCAGTATTTTTTCACCTACGGGTTCAATGCGCACTTTATACTGATCGGAGATCGTGACCACTACACTATCCCTGTTTACTATCAAAGCACCTTTACACGAAGTCAATAAAAGTCCCGCAAAAAGAACTGATAGCCATTTTTTCATATATTTGTTTTTATCGATCATTTTCTACTCAAAGATAATTGTTTATGAAGACTTTCACAATTCTGACCATTGCCTGTATCTTGTTTTGCAGTTGTAGCAGGGAAAATAACGAAGAAGATCCCGGGATGCGCAACATCACTTCCATGGAATATGCACAGCTCATGGGCATAGGTTGGAACCTGGGTAATACCCTGGAAGCAACCGGGGGAGAAACCTCGTGGGGGAACCCAAAAGTAACGCAGGAGCTGATAAAAACCGTTAAACAGGCAGGATTCAAATCTATCAGGATCCCCGTGTCATGGTCCGTTCACATCACGGACCAGGTAACCTATAAGATCGACAATGCCTGGATGCAACGTGTGGGTCAGGTTGTCAATTATGTGATAGACAACGACATGTTCGCCATCATTAACATTCACTGGGACAACGGATGGATGAACGATCCCAGGGAAAGCAGCCGGGAAGCCATAAATGACAAGCTCCACGCCATCTGGACCCAGATAGCCACTTATTTCAAAGGGTACGACGATCGACTGATTTTTGCCGGTTCCAATGAAGTACATATGGAAAACGACTGGTCATCCAACCCTCCTGCTGAATACATTGCCGTACAGAACTCTTTCAACCAGACATTTATAGATGCGGTCAGGGCTACGGGAGACCGGAACCTGAAACGCCTGCTGGTGGTACAAAGTTACCTGACCAATATTGACCTGGCATACAATTTACTGATCATTCCTAACGATCCGACACAGGACAGGCTGATGGTGGAAGTCCACTATTACGATCCGTACGAATTCGCACTGAAGGAAGACCAGCCGTACGATTCCCAGTGGGGATCCGTAGCGACCGGAACGGTAACCTCCTGGGGCCAGGAAAGTTGGGTGGAAACGCAATTCGGGAAAATGAAGGAAAAATTCACCGACAAAGGCATCCCTGTGGTATTAGGGGAATACGGTGCTCTCTACCGTTCTTCTTTAAGCGGCCAGGCACTGGAAGATCACAAAAGATGCAGGGCCTATTATACGGGTTATGTAAACCGGGCGGCCCTTGATAACGGTATGGTTCCTTTTTACTGGGATAACGGGGCGGAAGATTTCAGGTTGTTCAGCCGTTCGTCGTACCAGGTTCTTCATCCGGATGTTCTGGATGCAATAATAAACGGGATTCAATAAACCCGCCGTCTTCCAACAGTTCTTCTTCGGGAGCGGAAGCTGCCTTAACGGCCAGTTGATCACACTTTTCATTTTGGGGATGCCCCGCATGGCCTTTTACCCACACAAAACGGACATTGTGCTTTTTGGCTGCTTCCAGATAACGTTTCCAGAGATCTACGTTTTTCTTTTTTTTAAATCCTTTGGCTTTCCAGCTGTTGAGCCATCCCTCCTCCATGGCTTTTACCACATAAGTGGAATCTGAATATACGCATACATCGATCCCTTGTTTTTTCAACGCCTCCAGACCGACGATGACCGCCATCAGTTCCATTCTGTTGTTGGTGGTAAGTTTATAGCCTGCCGAGATCTCTTTGTAATGCCTACCGGAACGCAATATTACCCCATAACCGCCCGGCCCGGGATTGCCCAACGCAGAACCGTCTGTAAAGATTTCAACCTTCATGCAACTTTTCCGATGCGATCTCCTGGGTCCTGCGCCTGTTCCTATAGATGTCACAAGCCATAAATATTGCGGCCAGCATGGATTCGGGAGAAGCCTTGTCCTCCCCTGCCAGCCTGTATGCGGTTCCGTGGTCGGGAGATGTCCTTATTACGGGAAGTCCCGCAGTGAAATTTACGCCCTGGTGAAAAGACAGGGCTTTAAACGGGATCAGGCCCTGATCGTGATACATGGCCAGTACGGCGTCAAATTTCCTGTATTCTGCCGCAGCAAAGAAACCGTCTGCCGGATAGGGTCCGAAAGCCAAAACACCCGATTTGTCGGCTTCTTCAATAGCCGGTGCTATAATTTCCTGTTCTTCCGATCCTATAAGCCCTCCGTCGCTGGCATGGGGATTGAGTCCAAGCACGGCAATTTTTGGCGTTCCTATGGTAAAGTCCTGTTTCAGTGTCCGGTCAAGCAAGAGGATCTTCTGTAGGATCTTTTCTTTTGTCAGTTCCTGAGGTATAAGACTTACCGGGATATGGCCGGTAACAACACCTACGCGTAAACTTTCGTTACACAATACCATCAAAGGGTCGGTTACTCCAAAAGCGTTGGCAAGATACTCCGTGTGGCCCGGAAAAGCGAATCCTTCACGGCTCATATTCTGTTTGTTAAACGGAGCTGTTACAAGAACATGGATCCTGCCGCTGCGCAGATCGTCAACGGCCCTTTCCAGTGCCTGTAAGGCAGCCTGAGCCCCGTCCCCGGTCATTTTTCCCGGTTCCGCCATGAACTGATCGGACACGCAATTCACCAGGTTGACCATTTTATAATGCAGGTCGGAAGCTGACTGGGTAATATGAATATTGAAATTTTCTATGCCTGCACATATTTTTTTATAGAACCCCAACAGCCGGGATGATCCGTATATCACGGGAGTGCATAATTCGTTTATTCGACTGTCAGCCAGAGCTTTGATCAACACTTCGTAACCTACTCCGTTTGTATCTCCCTGTGTTATTCCAACTATGATCTTTTTATGCATAAGGCTGTTAATTTTTATTGATTATGGTCCTTCCGAAGGGTGTCAAAGCCAGGGAAACCATTTTATAATGCTGTTTCCCGAAAGGAATGCCTATTATGGTAATGTATAAAATTGTGCCCCAAAACAGGTGGCTCAGGGCTATCCAGATACCTCCAAGGAAGATCCACAGGATATTCAAAACCGAGCTCAGACATCCAGTGCCTGATTCAACTACCTGTGTAGTTTTTCCGAAGGGCAACAACGCAAATGCCGCCAGTTTGAAACTTTGTATTCCAAAGGGTATTCCAATTATGGTTATACACATAAGGAAGCCCGAAATGATATACTCCAGGGCGATCATTATGCCGCCAAACAAGAACCAGAGGATGTTTCCCAGAACGTTCATATCGCAAATATACGCAAGTTATCCTTATATTTGTATGCTATGGTTTCCGTCTGGGATACAAACATACAATTTCTTCCGGGAGTAGGTCCCAAACGTGCCAGGGAACTGGATAAGGATTTGAATATTAAAACGTTCGGAGATCTTATTCAACATTTTCCATTCAGGTATATTGACAGAACCCGTTTTTATGCCATAAACCAGATAGATCCCGAATTGGCATATATACAGCTCAGGGGGGTGGTCAGGGATATGAAGATCATAGGTGCCGGTTCCCGCAAACAAAGACTGGTTGTAATGATAGCCGATCCCACAGGGACACTGGACCTGGTTTTTTTTAAAGGCATAAAGTGGATCAAGGATAAGATAAAAACCGATACGGAATACATCGTTTTTGGGAAACCCACCCTTTTCAACGGGAAGATCAACCTGGTCCATCCGGATATGGACATACCAGACAGCCAGGGCCTTCCGGGAATTGCAGGCCTCCAGGCCGTCTATTCATCTACAGACTCTTTACGGGATAAAGGATTTACGCAAAAATTGTTTTCCCGTCTTGTATCCCAAACGCTTACCCGTTTGGAAGGGCATATCCGCGAAACTCTCCCCGATTATTTATTAAAGCACTTAAAACTGATGCCGCGGGCCATTGCGTTGGAAGAGATACATTTCCCCAAAGATCTGAAGAACCTGCAGGCAGCCCAAACCCGGTTAAAATTCGAAGAATTGTTTTATATCCAGCTGGGATTGCTAAGGCAAAGGTCTTTCCGGATGCGGGCCGGGGACGGGATTCCCTTTCCAAAAGTGGCTGAAGCATTCAACGAATGCTACAGGAAACTTCCTTTTGCTTTGACCGGGGCACAAAAACGCGTTCTCAGGGAAATTCGCTCAGATCTGAAAAGCGGACGACAGATGAACCGTCTGCTGCAGGGAGACGTAGGCAGCGGAAAAACACTGGTAGCCCTGTTAAGTGCATTGATTGCCGTGGACAACGGATACCAGGCGTGCCTGATGGCCCCCACAGAGATCCTGGCCAACCAGCATTTCAACACGATATCAAAATTTCTGAAAGATCAGGACATTCCCACGGGACTGCTTACCGGATCCACCAAACCCGCTGAACGAAAAAAACTTCATGAGAACCTTCGGGATGGATCGCTCAAATTGCTCATAGGGACCCATGCATTGATCCAGGATACCGTCATATTTCACAATTTGGGCTTAGTGGTTATTGATGAACAACACCGTTTTGGGGTTGAACAACGTGCCCGGCTCTGGGAAAAAACCAACGGCTCGCCTCCTCACATTATGGTCATGACCGCTACCCCCATTCCAAGAACACTGGCCATGACACTATACGGAGACCTGGATGTATCGGTAATAGATGAATTACCGCCCGGCAGACAACCTGTGCAGACCATTCACTATCCCGCATCACGTCGCAGCACGGTCTATTCTTTCATGAGAAAACAGATCCGCCAGGGACGTCAGGTTTATATTGTATACCCCCTGATACGGGAATCCGAAAAAATGGACTATGAAAACCTGGAAACGGGATACCGGGACATTACCGCCGCGTTTCCTGCTCCCCTTTATTCTGTGGCCGTGGTCCACGGACAACAAAAAATGGAAAACAAGGCCTTTGACATGAATATGTTCGTAAAAGGGCAGGCGCAGATCCTGGTGGCCACATCTGTCATAGAAGTAGGCGTAGATGTTCCGAATGCAACCGTTATGGTCATTGAAAGCGCGGAACGTTTCGGCCTTTCACAGCTTCACCAGTTACGGGGCCGGGTAGGCCGGGGAGCCGAGACTTCCTATTGCATCCTGATGACCGGCAATGCTTTAAGCAAAGAAGCCAAAGAGCGTTTGAAGCTCATGTGTGAAACCAATAACGGATTTGAAATTGCCGAGGCCGATATGCGTCTTAGAGGGCCCGGCGACCTGGAGGGGACAGCCCAGAGCGGATTGGCGTTCGACCTGCATATAGCCAACCTGGCCAAAGACGGTCAGATCCTGGAATGGGCCCGGATGGAAGCCCTCAACATTCTGAACGAAGACCCGCTGCTGGAATCGCAAAAAAACAGGCTATTAAAGGAACAACTGGAAGTCCTGTCCCGGCATACCGTGGACTTTAGCAAAATTTCCTGAACGGTCCTTATTGCTTAGAAAGGATTTACCGGTGATCTGGACGGAAGGACCATTGTGTCGGTCACTTTAAATTGCTGATGGAGTTCTGTCTTTCTGCCGGGAAGTTCAAAATAAAAATGCCTTAACGTATCCCTGTATTTAAAGTTGGGATCTGAATAATCCACAACAAAAACACGTTGCGGCGAACTCTGGGTCAGGGATACGAAATATTTGCCTTCAGCATCCGTGTAGGCCGTATCGGCTTCCACAGAAGATGCGTACGTTTTGAACATCACCACTGTAATGCCCTCAATAGGCTGATTAACAATGTTTTTTACAACACCTTCCACTGCGTATGTATAGGTGTAGTCTTCCCTTTTAATACATGATTGCAGAATCAATAATAAAAATAATGGCAGAAATACTTTTTTAAAGTACATTGAGTACCTGTTCCTTGATCTTTTCCAGTTCATCTTTCATCATAACTACGTATTGCTGCATTCCGGCATGTGCGGCTTTGGACCCGAGGGTATTGATCTCCCTTCCCATTTCCTGTGAAATGAAAGCCAGTTTTCGCCCGGCAAATTCTTCTTCCTGCAATGTCTGTCTGAAATAATCACAGTGCTGGCGCAAACGGACACGCTCTTCGCTTATATCGGCCTTTTCCAAGTAGTATATCAATTCCTGTTCCAGGCGGTTCTTGTCAATGGAAATCTCTTCGCTGAGTCCGGCAAGTTTATCCTCCAGCCTTTTTCTTATGGCAACGATCCTTTCGGGGTCCAGTGTTTCGGCTTTTTCCAGGTAAGTTTCAATATGGTCTATATGGGATACAAGATCTTCACCCAGTCTTTCCCCTTCTTTTCTTCTGAATGCATCCAGGTCCTCGGCCGCCTTGTAGATGCAGTTTTTTAAAGAATTCCAGACTTGCGGGTCCAGTTCTTTTTTCTGCACTTCCCGTACTTCGGGCATCCTTAAAAGTGCAGCTGCCAGGTCGGTTGAACTGACATCCTGTCCCATATCTCTGAAGATTTTCTGCAATTCTGTGAAATATTGTCTGATGAGGGATACATTAAAAGTGCTTTCCATGATCTCTTCTTCCTGATCAACGGAGATGAAAAGGTCAATATTTCCCCGTTGCAATCTTTTGATCAGGCTTTGCCGCAGATCAAACTCGTATTCTTTGGGGATCTGGGAAGTTTTAAAACCGACATCTGCCGTCTTGCCGTTTACTGAACGAATTTCAACGGTATATTTTTTCCCGGAAAAAGAGGCTTCGGCTTTTCCGTAACCGGTCATCGAACGTATCATTTGCTTAAATTTTCAACAAATATACATTAATATGATTACTTTTGTACGTAAACTTTTCAGACATATGAACGAAGAAGTACCCAAAACAAATTCTGAACGTCAGTTGAATTTCCTGGAAGAGATCATTCAGGAAGATCTCTCACAAGGCAAATACAAATCCATCATTACCCGGTTCCCTCCCGAACCTAACGGTTACCTTCATATTGGTCATGCTAAGAGTATATGTCTGAACTTTGGCCTGGCTCAGAAATTCGGGGGTAAAACCAACTTGCGTTTTGACGACACCAATCCCATAAAAGAAGAAACGGAATACGTTGATTCCATTAAGGAAGATATTCATTGGCTGGGATTCCGGTGGGCCGGAGAATTTTATGCGTCCGATTATTTTGAGCAATTGTACTTTTGGGCACATGACCTCATAGCCAAAGGATTGGCATATGTGGATGATCAGACACAGGAGGAGATCCGCCGGGGCCGGGGTACGATCACCACTCCCGGAACCGAAAGTCCTTACCGTAACAGAAGCATTGAAGAAAACGCCGATCTGTTTACACGGATGAAAAACGGGGAATTTCCCGACGGAAGCCGTGTTTTGCGTGCCAAAATTGATATGGCCCATCCCAATATGCTTATGCGTGATCCGCTTATGTACCGCATAATCCATACCGATCATCACAGAACGGGAAACACATGGTGCATTTACCCTATGTACGACTATGCGCACGGACAGTGCGATTCCATTGAGAATATTACTCATTCCATTTGTACGCTTGAGTTTGACGTTCACAGACCGCTTTACGACTGGTTTATTGAAAAACTCGGAATATTTCCTTCACACCAATACGAATTCGCCCGCCTGAACATCACCCATACCGTTATGAGCAAACGGAAACTGCTGGAACTCTTACGGGTAGGGCTGGTAAAGGGATGGGACGATCCACGAATGCCAACCATATGCGGACTCAGAAGAAGAGGATATACACCGTCATCCATACGTCTTTTTGCAGAAAAAGTAGGCGTGGCAAAACGCGATAACGTAATAGATCTTTCTCTTATGGAGTGGTGTATCCGTGAAGAATCCAACAAAAAAGCCCCCCGTTTTATGGCTGTTCTGGATCCTGTAAAAGTGGTAATAACCAATTATTCGGCTGACGGGGAAGAGTATATGAAAGCACCCCTGAACCCGGAAGATCCAAACGCCGGTGAACGAAACGTTCCTTTTTCACGGGAGATCTTTATTGAACGAAATGATTTTATGGAAGATCCGCCGAAAAAATTCTTTCGTCTGAGACTGGGAGGAGAAGTTCGGTTAAAATACGGATACATCATCCGCTGTGATAAAGTGATCAAAGACGAGAAAGACAGGATCACGGAATTGCATTGTTCGTACGATCCGGCATCCAAACCGGGTACCGGGGAATGGAGAAGCGTCAAGGGGACTATACACTGGTTATCGGCCCGGCACGCCGTAAAGAGTGAGATCCGTTTGTTTGACAGGTTGTTTACCGAACCATACATGGGCAGTATCCCTGAAGACAAAGATTACAAAGACTATTTGAATTCAGAATCCCTGAGTGTTGTTCAGGGGCTGATAGACAGGGATGCGGCGGACACCGCCTGTAAAACTGTCGCGGGCAGGGACGAAACACGTACCCGCATACAGTTTGAGCGACTTGGTTATTTTGTGCCGGATTACGACACTACTCCGGAAAAACCTGTTTTCAACCGTATTTGCACCCTGAAGGATTCATTTTCCAAAACAATGAAATCCTAAACTTCCATTTTTTCATTTTTATCATCAAGCCAGCGCGCCTGCGTCACGGCAAGATCAGGGGCAATTCTCACATTGAGCTTGCATCCGTATTTCCTGGACCATTTTTTTGCCCGGGAAACAAGGCCTTTAGTTAAATAGGCTTCAATGAAAGGATGTACTTCCAGTAAGACGGTCTTTAGCTTTTTCTCGTTGGCAAAAAATGTCAGCTGATTCTCAATATTTTCAGTGAAAAGTAAACTGGGTGCAATTTTTCCGGTTCCGTTACAAGTAGGACATTTCTCGCTGGTGTTGATCTCCATGGCAGGACGTACCCGTTGGCGGGTAATCTGCATAAGCCCGAATTTTGAAAGAGGAAGGATGTTGTGTTTGGCCCTGTCGGTTGACATCAATTCCTGCATCTTCTTATAAAGCTTCTGGCGATGTTCGGAAGAGTCCATGTCAATAAAGTCGACTACAATGATACCGCCTAGATCCCTTAATCTTAACTGCCGGGCAAGTTCTTCGGCAACGACCATATTTACTTCATATGCATTATCTTCCTGTCCGCTTCCCATCTTTGACCGGATCCCGCTGTTCACGTCAACCACATGTAAGGCTTCGGTGTGTTCTATGATAATATAGACACCCTGTTTTAACGGGACTACCCGTCCAAACGAACTTCTTATCTGACGGTTGATGTCAAATGCGTCAAAGATCGGATCCTTACCTTTATACAGCTTCACGATCTTCTCCTTTTCGGGAGCAATGGTAGCTATATACAGGCATATCTCCTCAAAAACCACGTTGTCGTTAACGTGTATGCTGTTGAATGAATCGTTCAGCAAATCACGTATGACCGTAGTTATACGGCTATTCTCCGTCAACAATCTTGAAGGGGTTTTCCCTTTACGCATTAAAGTCCAGGATTCTTCCCATTTGTGAATTAGGGAATTCAACTCAGAATCCAGAACGGCCGCCTTTTTCCCTTCCGCAGCAGTCCTGACTATGAGTCCGTAATTGGGTGGCAAAATGCTCTGGACCAAACGGTCCAGCCTGCCCCGCTCTTCTTTGAGCGTAATCTTTGACGAGAGGCTTACCTTTTCCGAGAAAGGCAGCAAAACCAGGTTTCTTCCGGCTATGGAAATATCGGAAGTAAGACGGGATCCTTTTGTGGATATGGGCTCTTTGACAATTTGCACCAAAACAGACTGTCCCACCTTCAAAACCTCGGAGATCTTGCCTTCCTTGGGCAAAACCGAGCCCAGTTTAAGGCTTGAATATATCTCCTGGGGAGTGTTTTTTCTGGTAATTACCTGCTGGGTAAAATAATTTACAGCCGTAAAGGCACATCCCAGGTCAAGGTAATGAATAAAAGCATCCTTATCATCTCCAATATCTACAAAAGCTGCATTCAATGCGGGCATGATCTTTTTCACCCTGCCCAGACACAGATCACCCACCGAGAAATGATTGTCACTTGTCTCTTCCTTATGCAGTTCCATAAGCCTGTTGTTTTCCAACAACGCTATGGTGACGTCGGAAGGAGTAACATCAATAATTAAATCTTTCTCCATTCTGTGGTAAAAGTAAGAAACCTAAAGAGTCTTTTCGAAAAAAGTTGCTTTAGGTTTCCTGGTTCATGAGACATATGATGGCTTATTTCTTTTTATGACGGTTCTTGCGCAAACGTTTTTTGCGTTTGTGCGTCGCCATTTTATGTCTTTTTCTTTTCTTTCCGCTTGGCATAATTAAATCTATTTAACGCTGTTTTTCACTTTATTCATGAAAACTTTTGCCGGCTTGAAAGCGGGTATGTAGTGTTCAGGAATTACGATTGTTGTGTTTTTGGAAATATTGCGAGCCGTTTTGCGGGCACGTTTTTTCAAGATAAAGCTACCAAAACCCCGAAGGTAAACATTGTTATTTTGAACCAAAGAGTTTTTTACGTTATCCATAAAGCATTCCACAACTTTCTGTACGGCAACTTTCTCCAGGCCTGTTGTTTTGGCAATTTCGTTTACGATATCAGCTTTAGTCATAATACGATAAATTTAAGAGTTATTGTTAATGGTTAATGATTGCATTCCAAATGGACTGCAAAAGTAACATTTAATTCTTAATATCAAGACGTTTAAAGCAAAAAATCATAAAAAAACATCTCTTTATCTATCTTTGCACCATGGATTTCACAAACCTCCTGCTGGCATGGTTCAGGGATAACCAACGGGAATTACCGTGGAAAGAATATAATGACCCATACCCAGTCTGGGTATCTGAGATCATACTGCAACAAACCAGGGTACAACAGGGAGAAATGTATTTCAACCGCTTTCTGGAAGCTTTTCCCACCATTGGTCACCTGGCCGAAGCTCCGGAGGATCAGGTGTTAAAAACATGGCAGGGACTGGGTTATTATTCCCGGGCACGAAATATGCATAAGACTGCAAAAAAGGTTATGAGGGAATACGGCGGATCATTTCCCAAAGACGTCAGTTTGTTAGAAAAGCTGGACGGCATAGGGCCCTACACTGCGGCCGCAGTAGGTTCTTTTGCCTTTGGTCTGACTGTTGCCGCCCTGGACGGAAACGGATACCGTATTCTGGCCAGGTACTTTGGCATTGATTTGCCTATTGATTCATCGGAAGCAAAAAAGACAATTTCCGGGTTGGCCCGATCGCTGCTGCCACGGGAAGACAGTGCGTCCTTTAATCAGGCCCTGATGGATTTCGGATCTCTTGTCTGTACACCACATCCTGTATGCGGGATTTGCCCTATGGCCCGGACGTGCCGTGCTTATATTGAAGGTCTTACAGATGTGATCCCGGTTAAAAAAGAAAAGTCACCTGCCAGAATCAGATACTTTCATTACCTGGACATAGAAGACGGTAATGCTACCTTCATCAGGCAAAGAAAAGGGAATGACATTTGGAAAGGGTTGTACGAATTTCCCCTGATTGAAACATCATCACCCGCCGGTTACCCGGAATTGATCAAAACGGAAGCTTTCAACAAAATGCTTAACATTAAGTCCTGCATACTTATTAATATATATAGATCCAAACCGCACAAATTGTCTCATCAAACCATATACCCTGTTTTTTACAGGATACGTTCAGGTAACAACGGACTGCTCCTGCAGATGGAATACCTGAAAATTGACCGTCAGGATCTTCCCCGGCATGCAGTTTCCAGATTGACAGAAAAGTATATGGATTTTTTTCATAATTTTGCCGGCTTATGAAACCGACCTTTTTCCGTATTGTTTTTCTAACCCTCTGCCTTTCAGTGCTTTCCATGACAGGATGGGGCCAGGAATTGCGTATTGACGGAATAGAACTGACAGGCAATAAGATTACTAAAGATTTCATCATCCTGAGGGAATTGCCCTTTTCACAGGGTGACATCATAATGGAGGATGATCTTGAGCAACAATTGCGCCTGGCAAAGGAAAACCTGAATAACCTGTTTCTGTTCAACTTTGTGGAAATCTCCCCGCTCAGATCTATGGAAGACCCCTCTTTGATAACCGTAATAATCCAGGTACAGGAAAGATGGTATATATGGCCTTTGATAGAAGTAAAACTGGAGGAACGCAACCTGAGCACCTGGTTGCAAAACTGGGATTTCTCAAAAATCACCATAGAAGCGGGTGCCCGCATAGACAATTTCTTAGGCTTGAAACATAAATTGGTAATAGCGGCACACGGTGGCTACCAGTGGGGTGTTTTCCTTGGGTACCGGGAAATATCCCTGGACAGGGAAGGCAAGCATTTTATGAGCGTGGACATGCAGGGGAATTTCAGCCATAACCTGGATATCTTTACGGGAGAAGACAAACCGGCAAGGTATAACCTGCCGGATATAATCCTGGAAAAATCAGTCGACACCAGGATCAATTACACGTACCGTCCAGATATACGTACCCTCCACCATATTTCCTTCATGCATGAATACAGTATGCTTGCCGATACCGTACTGAAAATAAATCCTCATTACTGGGGAAACGACCGGCTTCAGCGAAACGCTTTCAGGCTCAATTACAGGTACCGGCTAGATCAGAGGGATTACCATCCTTATCCCCTGAACGGTTACTTTCTTCAGACCGGTATGAACACCTACATCACATCCGATGCTTCTGTACGTTACGCACAGCTTACACTGGGACTTCAGTACTTCAAACAGATCCCGGATTCCCGGTGGTATTTCTCGACAGTCTTTTCCGGCGGGTATTCCCTGGCTAACACACAGGCCTATATCCTGGAAAAAGCAATCGGTTATGACAACAACATGATGCGCGGGTACGAATACATCGTCGCAGACGGTCAGGTATTTGCCATTTCCAATAATACGCTGAAATTCAACATTCTAAAAAAAAGAACATTTACCCTCAACTGGCTCTCGTTCCTTCCGCAGTTCAATAAGATCCATCTTACCATTTATGCCAATGCGCATTTTGATATGGGATATGCCTATAACAAATGGGACTACCTACTGAATACCCTCAGCAATCAGTTTCTTTATGCAGGAGGACTGGGCATAGACCTGGTGACCTATTACGATATGGTCATAGGAATTGACTACTCGGTGAACAAACAGTGTGAGCATGGCTTTTTGTCCTGGAAAAATTTCTTTTTTTTCATTAAAGTTCCTTTTATATAGACATCGGTCATTTTGTCAGTCAAGTCCTGTGGCACGAAGATTGACTGAATGAATGAAGAAGAAACAGATATGAATTTAATTCTAAGTGATAAGATGGCCGTTATTCCCTTAATGGAGATGGATATGGAAGAACAACAGGGAAATATTAGTCAGGAGGATTCCCCCCAGATACTGCCCCTGTTAGTTCTGCGCAATGCCGTCGTTTTTCCGGGAACACTTATTCCCATTACCGTTGGCAGGGAAAAATCAATGAAACTGGTCAGGGAAAGCTTTGAAGGTGACAAATGGGTCGGAACCGTAACCCAGACAAATCCACTGGATGATGATCCCGATGAAGATGCTGTCAGCCGCCACGGATGTTTGGCCAAAATACTTAAGATCATAGAAATGCCTGAAGGGGGCATTACCGTAATATTGCACGGAAGCCGGCGTTTCCATGTGGAACGAATGGTACAGAAAGACCCGTATTTTGCGGCAGAAGTCCGGTATTTGCATGATATCCTTCCCCTGGAAGACAACACCAACTACAAAGCTGTTGTCGAAGGCATAAAGGAAGTGGCTGCCCAAATCTTTCAACTTACTCCCAGCATCCCCAGGGAAGCCGAATTTGCCCTTAAGAATATTGAAAAAGATGATTTTTTAGTAAATTTTGTTGCCTCCAACATTTACCTGGAAGGTGTCAAAGACAAGCTCAACCTTCTGGCCATTGATGCCCTGGAAGACAGGGCCTCCAAATTACTGGAAGTGTTGTACAAACATCTGGAACTGCTCAAATTCAAAGAACAGATACATCAGAAAGTAAGGGGTGAGATAGACCAGCAGCAAAAAGAGTATTACCTGAGCAACCAGTTAAAGACCATACAGGACGAGCTGGGATTGTCTCAGGATATGGAAGATATCGACAACCTGCGGGAGCAGGCGGTAAAGAAGAAATGGAGCAAGGAAATTGCAGAGATCTTTGAAAAAGAGGTACAAAAACTGGAGCGTGCCAATCCGCACCAGCCTGATTACGGGATCCAGCTCAATTACCTTCAGTTCCTGGTGGATCTTCCTTGGGGAGAATATACTAAGGACCACCTGGATCTGAAAAGGGCGCGCAGGGTGCTTGACCGGGATCATTCCGGATTGGAAACGGTCAAGGACAGGATCCTGGAACACCTGGCAGTGCTGAAACTGAAAGGAGATATGAAGTCCCCCATTCTGTGCCTTTACGGCCCTCCCGGCGTAGGCAAAACCTCCCTGGGAAGGTCGGTGGCAAGGGCACTGGGCAGGAATTTCGCACGCATATCACTCGGCGGGCTTCATGACGAGTCGGAGATCAGGGGGCACAGACGGACCTACATCGGCGCCATGCCCGGAAGGATCATCCAAAGCATAAAGAGAAGCAAATCCTCAAATCCGGTCATTGTGCTGGACGAGATTGACAAAGTGGGGATAGATTTCAGGGGAGACCCTTCCTCGGCATTGCTGGAAGTACTGGATCCCGAACAGAACAACTCGTTCCACGACAATTACCTGGATGTGGATTACGACCTTTCCAGGGTTTTGTTCATCACAACGGCCAACAGCATAGGTAATATCCAACCCGCCCTGCGGGACCGCATGGAAATGATCCCCATAAACGGATACATGGCCGAAGAAAAAAGGACCATTGCCCGTAGACACTTATTGCCCAAGCAACTGGATGCCAATGGACTAACCCCTTCCCAGCTCCGGCTGAGCCGCAAGGCCATAGATGTGGTTATCAACGAATACACACGGGAATCCGGAGTCCGCAACCTGGAAAAACAATTGGCCAAAATTGCCCGCAATATTGCCAAAAAGATCGCCTTCGGGGAAACGTACGATCCCAACCTGACACCCGAAAACGTACGTGAGATCCTGGGAGTCCACCGTATCATACAGGACATTCAGAAAGGGAATGAGTTTCCGGGTGTAGTTACGGGGCTTGCCTGGACCGAGACCGGAGGGGAGATCCTTTTTGTGGAATCAAGCCTCAGCAAGGGAAAAGGAACACTGACCACCACCGGCAACCTGGGAGATGTAATGAAAGAATCGGCCATCATTGCCCAGCAGTACCTGAAAGCACATGCCGGTATTCTGGGTCTTGATCCGGAGGTTTTTGAAAAGACTGATATTCACCTTCACGTTCCGGAAGGGGCTATTCCAAAAGACGGGCCTTCAGCCGGAATCACTATGATATGTTCCATTGCCAGTGCCTTTAAGGACAAATGTATACGTAAAGGCGTGGCCATGACAGGAGAAATAACTTTACGGGGCAGGATCCTTCCCGTAGGTGGTATAAAAGAAAAAATTCTTGCTGCCAAACGTTCCGGGATCAAAACCATTATTCTTTCCGAAGACAACCGGAAAGACATAGAAGAGATCAATCCCGACTTCATAAAGGGCATTGAATTTAAATTCATGAAGACAATATCCGAAGTCATCAAATACGTTTTATAACGTGGATGTAAATATTGAAGGAAGTTGGAAAAAAGTTCTGGAGGCGGAATTCTCAAAACCGTATTTTGAAAACATCGCCTCCTTCCTTCATGCTGAAAAAAAGAAGGGCAAGATCATTTATCCCCCCGGCAAACAGATCTTCAATGCCTTTGAGAGGACTCCCTTTTCTGCTTTAAAAGTCCTGTTACTGGGCCAGGATCCCTATCACCGCCCCGGACAGGCTCACGGGTTGTCATTTTCCGTGCCCCGCAATACCGTCCCCCCGCCTTCGCTGAAAACTATTTTTGCCGAGTTGAACGCCGATACGGGTATAGTGCCGCCTTCCCACGGATGCCTGGAAGCCTGGGCCAAACAGGGAGTTATGCTGCTCAACGCCATTCTTACGGTAGAGGCGGGAAAACCCGCATCACACAGCAACATTGGCTGGATGGAGTTCACCGATGCGGTGATACAGACCGTTTCTGAGAAAAAAGAAAATATTGTCTTTCTATTATGGGGGAATTTTGCCCGCAGTAAAAGGACCCTCATAGACGGGACCAGGCATTGTATCCTAGAAGCAGCGCATCCTTCACCCCTTGCCCACGGGGCTTTTTACGGTTCCCGTCCTTTTTCCAAAACGAATGCTTACCTGACTTCAAAGGGGATCGACTCCATAGACTGGCATTTGTAAAGAGCTATATCCGATATTTTTCTTACTTTTGGTGCTTAACCAATTTATTTATCTCCATGGAAAAGATCGCTGTTTTTCCCGGTTCTTTTGATCCGTTTACTTCCGGACACCTGGATGTTCTGCGCTCGGCATTGAAACTTTTTGACAGGATCATTGTCGCGGTTGGAGTAAATCAGCAGAAAGTAAGTCTTTTTTCTCCCAGTGCACGTGTGGCTATTATCAAAGATGTCGTTAAGGATATGACGCAGGTGGAAGTTTGCTCGTTCAACGGTCTGACCATAGATTTTTGCCGTAAAAACAACATCAGTTTTATTTTCAGGGGTATCCGAACAACCACGGATTTTGAACTGGAACAGGTCATTTCCCAGGTTAATTCCAAGATGGCGCCCGAGATCCAGACCATTTTTATTCCTGCGGGACCGAAATTTTCCTTTATTTCTTCTACTGTGGTACGGGATGTGCTCCTTAACGGAGGGGATGCAGGATGTATGTTGCCCCCCGGTGTGGATTTGAATAAATATTTAAAAATGTAGGATACCCTTATGTGGTCTCTGTTTCTGGCAGTTTTCTACAACCTTTTTCTGTGCCTTAACGGGGGAAGCGATTCCCCGGTTATCCTTGCTTTACAGCAGGGAGAGCACGTGCTACCTGTAGACACGTTATCTCCTGATTTTCAGGGGTGTATGACCTTCATGGGGGAAAAGGCCCTGGAACCCGGACAGTATATGTTTGTACAGGACAACAGGAGGCTGTTTAATTTTCTTATATCCCGGCGAGAACCTGTTACCATACGTTTTATAGCTACCTTAAACAAAGGCAGAACGGAAGATATAAAAATAGACGGTTCGGAAGAAAACAACGCCTATATGCGTTTTTACCGGTTCCTCCAGGATAAATACGCCGTGATAAACAACATTCTGGACTCAGATTCCAATCCGGAAGAAAAATTATTGGAAGTAGAACGGCTGGAGGGGACCATCAGGGAATACACCTATTTTCTTGCCGGACAGTTTGACAGTTGTATGCTTGGGATCATTGCCCGGAATGTGTTCACTCCCCAAGATGCAGACGGAGATGATCCTATGCGTTACCTGGATCATATTGATTTCAAGGATCCCCGCTACCTGAACACTTCCATTTTTCCGGTCAGACTGAAGGAATTCTTTACACAGAAACTGGTACAGCAACCGGATACACTTATGCGTTATACCGACCTTATACTGCAAAAGGACATGCACCCCAGTGTAAGGGCGTATTGTGCCCGGTACTTGTTCACTCTTTTTTTCACCAGCGAGATCATGGGAATGGAGCGCGTTGCGGTATATATTGCAAGCGAGTATTTTTTAAAGGACCCAACTATCTCTGACGACCCGGAAATGTTGCGGGAAATGGAAACTTATGTACAATTCAACAGTCAGTGTCTTACCGGCATGAACGCGCCGGCACTGGAGCTGCCGGACCTGGCAGGGAACATCCTTTCCCTGTATGCGATCCGGGCTCCGTACACCGTGGTTTTCTTTTTTGAAGACAACTGCCCGGCCTGCAGCGATGAATTGTTGAAACTTGTTAAATTTTCCCAAAATGCCGACAACAAAGATGTTCAGCTCTATGCTGTTTATACAGGGGATAACCGGGATGTTTTTGAAAAATATTCGGATTTCTTTCCCGGAAACTGGACTGCGGTCTGGGATCCGGATCTCAGTTCGGGATTTCACAGAAAGTATAACGTCAGGAGTACACCCAGGATATATTTACTTGATAGAAACAAGATTATTATAGGAAGAGATATTGGGACAGAAACGCTAAATGAAATCATGACGGATCACCGTTCACGGGAACAGGTTGATTTGCCTGCAGCACCGGATATGGTCCTGGAAACCGAAAACGGGGAATCCTATGCACTGTATGATATCCAGTCTTCTTACACCGTTCTTTACCTGTACGATCCCGCCTGTGCTACATGCGGTATGGTAACTCACCTCCTGTACGACCTGTTTGAAAGCACACGGGACATGAAGATCTGTTTTTCTGCCGTATATACAGGAGACGATTATAAGTCCTGGCGAAAATGGCTGGCAGAAGGCGGATACACAGGGTGGATCAATCTCTGGAATCCTTCCGGGGATGACCGTATATACCGTCATTACAATATCAACGACATTCCCCTGATCCTCCTTCTTGACGAAAGCAAGAGAATAGTTGCAGATCATGTATCGGTAGAGACACTCACTTACATACTTAAAGAACTAATGCCTAATGATCAACTATTTTGACGGATTTCTAAAAATATTACATCAGAAAGGCGAATTGCTGACCATAACCCGTCACGTTGACCCGGATCAGGAGATGGCCGAAATTACTGACAGGCAGGCCAGCCGGCACAACGGTGGTAAAGCCCTTCTCTTTATGGATACAGAGACTGATTTCCCTATTATAACCAACCTTTTTTCCTCTGAAAAAAGAATTGCACTGGCATTTGATATGGATACCCTGGATGATGTTTGTAACAGGATCTCGGCTTTCTATCAGGCCATAGCCCAAAGCCGCACCAGCAACAGGTTTCTGCGAAGATCACCGGTCTCTGAATTCAACAAGTATGTTCCCAAAAGTACAAGCGCAGGTTCATGCCAGGAAATTGCTTTGTTTCCTCCTGATCTGAACAGGATCCCCTTCCTCAGAAATCGCGCCTTTGACCAGGCACACAGCCTTCATGATGTGCCTTTGTTGATCAAGAATCCTTACCTTGATACTTATTCCATTGAATCTACACGTATACTCTGGCATTCAAAAACAACCGTACAGCTCAGGTTTGAACCAGGATCCCAGGCTTCTTTATTTATTAATGAATCTCCCCGGGCCAGAATTCCCGTTGTGTTGTTTTTCGGGGGCGATCCTTTATATCTCCTTACCGGCATAGTTCCCCGGTCCACAGACGTGGACCCGTTGTTGTTTGCCGGTTACCTGAGGAAAAAGGCCATTGTTAAAGTTTCTTGTCTTAGCCAGCCCCTGGAAGTCCCTGAAAATTGTGACCTGGTCATTGAGGGGTACATAGACAAAAATGCTCAACAGGTTTCCTCGGCTTCGTGCGGGGAAAGTACCGGATTTTATTCCACCGGAGGAAAAGAACCGCTGATGCACGTAACCTGTATTACACACAGGAAAAACGCCAGATTGCCTCTGATCATACCCTCATTGGGAGTGACCCGGTCAAGGAGACACCTGACCAAGGCCATCTCCGTTTTTGCCGAAACCAATATTGAACAAACCATTGCTTTGGAAGTCCGCAGGATATGTTTTCTTCACTTTGCATACAACGGTGCAGCAGCCATAGTGGCCATCAGAAAATTTTACCCGGGTCAGTCATACAAAGTGGCACATGCATATTGGGGATCTCCCATCACATGCCTTAACAAATTGCTTATCATTGTTGACGAGCATGTAGATGTTTCCGATCTTCATGAAGTGAACGAATGCATAAAAAAATATTATAACCCTTCCCAGGATACCTTTTTCAGCAGGGGCCCGCTGAGTATGACAGACCATTCCGCTCCTCAGGCGGGTTTTGGAGGAAAGATGTGCATAGACGCCACCCTAAAAGCCGGCACTAAGTCCCATATCCCGTCTACGGATAAAGAACCATTTCAGTTTTTTCATAAATCCGGAACCGATCACTTGAAGTATCATTCAGATATTCGCATGATGATAGCCGTTGATGAAGAGGTTGACCTGAAAGACAGGGACCTTTGTTTGTGGATGATGATCAATCAGTCCGATCCCATAAGGGATGTAAAAATCGAGAACGGCATTTTGTTTGTTGATGCCTGTACAAAAAAGAAAGGAGAAAAAGGAGTACTTCGCACCTGGCCCAACGTGTGCTGTTCGTCCGTGAAAACCATCCAGGCAGTTGACAATTACTGGGAACGGCTAAAGATCGGGGAGCTCATCCCCTCTCCTTCACTCAGATTTCATCCCTTTTTGCGTAATGGTAAGGCACAGATCAGTGAATAAAGACCAATCAATAGCATGATCACAACTGATATGCGGCCTGTATAATCGCCGTACTTCACATAGAACGTAAGTTTGTCATTCAGATTAATGATCCCGTTCAATGAGGCCGGTTCCCACCAACGGGTCTGTATTATACGTTGTCCCTTTTGGTTTATCAGGGCAGAAATACCCGTATTGGCACTGTGGGCTAAGCTTCTTCTGGTCTCTATGGCCCTGAGGGAAGCATAACTGACATGTTGACGGTATCCCGGGGTGTTACGCCACCAGCCGTCATTAGTTATTACGGTCATAAAATTAGCTCCCTTTTTAACATAGCCGGTAAAAAATTCCCCGTAAATAGATTCATAACAGATAGCTACCCCTGTAGCCTCCCTGCTGTCACTCCTTGAAAAAACAGTCCGTTCAGGTTGTGTCCCAAGAGTCCCAGTAGTTCCCCCCAGATTCAGAGATAATTTCTCCAGAAACGGGAATTTGTCTATATAGGGCATTTTTTCACTTCCCACTACAAGTTTTGATTTGTGATATACCTGTATGCGATCTGAAGAATCCAGCTGCAAAGCAGAATTGTAAACATTGTACCATCTGTTCTGATAGCGACGTGCGGAAGGAGACGGCTTTTTGGCAGAAGAAGGATAAAACCCAATGGTATTTGCTCCAAAAATAAAAGCGGTCCCGGGATACTCATCCACCAATTGCTTGTACAGTACTACAGAAGGCGACGCAAAACAATTACCCAATATGATCTCTTGAACACTCGTCTCGGGAGCAATGACATAACGTGTGGAAGAAGTGATCTTTTCGCGTGCAAGTGTCAGGATTTTAGTGTCCTGCTGGGCCTGGGTCATAGAACTGTATTTTTCCTTCCAGGGATCAATGTTGGGCTGGACAATTACGACCTCAACCGGCCGCTCCTGTTCTTTGTAAGTGTAAAATCTTACAATTGAAATTGTTATGGGAACGGTAAGGGCGGTCGCAAGTAAGATGATTTTTCGTTGGGTGATTTTTTCGCGGAAAAAGAACAAAAACAGTAAATTTACGATCCACACCCACAGGCTTCCTCCAAGAACTCCCGTTACTTCATACCACTGCACAAGGCTCACGTTGGTTGCAAAGCCGTTTCCAAGAACAAGCCAGGGAAATGATATTTCAGCATCAAAGTAGAAGAACTCCCATGCAACCCAAAGCACAGCCAGAAAAACGTACGCCAAGACATCGGTTTTTCCCTTCCTTATAAACCATTTTTTGATCCTGCGGAAGACCGCAAAAACTACAAACATTTGAAATGCGTTGCCCAATACGGCAAAAATACCTCCCGGAAGCGTGCTGTAACATACCCAGAAAACAGTTAAAGCATTCCAAATGACAAATGTCAGGGCATAATATTTCCAGCATCCTTTTGTTCGGTTTACAGTAAATATATGCTCCATCCACAAAAGAGGGACAAAAGCAAATAACAGGATAAGTCCGGTGTGAGGAACAAGAAAAGGGATGCTTAGCAAAATGCCCGATAATAAGGACATTCCAAGATTCTTACGCACGGAATTCATAAGACAAATCTACAAATTATTATTAAATAACTGATTTTTTATAACTTTGCGCGCCATGAATGATTTTCCCCTGAATTTATTAATGGGAATGATAGCCGGTTTCTCGGTGTCCGTACCCCTGGGTCCCGGAGGTCTGTTTTGCATTCAAAGAACATTGAGCAAAGGACCAAAGTCAGGATTGGTTGCCGGTATGGGGGCTGCCACGTCCGATGTCATTTATGCTGCGCTTGCAATTCTAAGTCTTTCATTCATTAGGACCCTGATCGAAAACAACAAGAATTTACTTTTTCTCATAAGCGGGATGGCCCTGATGATCATTGGACTGGCCATATTCTCGTCCAATCCAGTCAAACAATTGCGGCAAAACCGCGAATCAAAAAAATTCTGGGAAGATTATTTGACATGTTTCCTTATGTCTATTACCAACCCGGGATGCCTTTTTCTTATCCTGGGTGTTTTTGCCTTTTTGGGAACAAGCGTAGACAGGAGTTCGGGCTCATTTATTATATCTGCGTTATTACTGGGTGTTTTTCTGGGCACCACATTATGGTGGTTTATATTAAGTACTTTCGTTAATCTTTTCAGAAAAAAATTCAGGCTCAGGCAATTATGGAACATCAACCGGTTTGCCGGGATGGCTATCATGCTCCTTGGCATTCTTGCGGCAGCCAAAGGATTATCAAATTTGCTGCGTACGCTTATTCATTAATTTTTTACCTATCTTTGTAATCTACTTACCAAGGGGATGTTTTGGTTTTGACAGCAGACGACATTGGAAAGTAAGCACGTGGAGCGTCGTGTCCCTGCTCTTTAATCTCAGGACTCAAGCCATAACTGGCAACAACAATTACGCACTCGCTGCCTGATCGGTTATAAACTGATCACTTAATCGCTCCGGGCCAGGCCCGGAATGACGAGTATCCCGCCGTGGTTTTCGCCTTCTGGATCACGGCATACGGGGTATCATTTACAAAGGGCTGGTCGTAAAGAAACTCCGGCTTTGCGGCAAGATTCAGGAGATAAGGAAAAGATGGCCTGTCTGCAGGCAGTCTTTATCCCGACAATAAAATGCAGACTAAACGTGTAGAAAACTTTTGGATGCGCTGTTTGGACGGCGGTTCGAGTCCGCCCATCTCCACTTTTTTAACGGGTTAAATTAAACAGGCTGCCATGAAAAATTTTTATTTCATTTTATTGGCTTTGATCCTGACTGGTTGTGTCAAAAATTTCTGGTGGGAACCCCGTACCATCATTACTTACGATGCGGAAGACACGGCCCGGGGCCGGTTTCAGTTCATCTACGATGAACAGGGAAATAAGTTCACGGAAACAGGTGATTTCTGGGATACAGGATCCGGAACATGGAAAAGGAATTACAGGATATCCTATTCTTATGATATTTACGGTATACGGACAGGGGCTCTGCAAGAAAAAAGAGATCACGTTACAGGAAAATGGATTCCCCATACCCGCGTTGTATGCGAATACAGGACAGATACTGGTCACCTGATAAAAGAAACTCATCAGACAAGCCGCCCAGACGAAGGACTGTGGGAAGATACTTTTAAGGACCACTATATCCGTGACGAACATAACCGGCTTCTGTATGTTGTACGTGAAAAATGGAATACCGGAGAAGTCGAAAGGGATATTACACTTCGCGGAAGATTTACACTTAAGGCCAGGTTGACAACATCGGATGTAGGCTGGGAGAATTTCATCAGGGATTCTTACCTGTATGATGAAGAAGGGACAAGGCTTGGGGGAATGGTTGATTCCTGGAACAAAACCACGCGGGAATGGGACCCCGTTTTCCAATATACTTATACCTACGACAAAAAAGGAAACGTCATAAGTGAAACGGAAAAGAAACGGGATCAGAAAACAGGGACCTGGCAGGAAGTAGGTAAATACCTGTACACTTATGACGAGCACAATAATGCCGTTGAGTCCCGTTATATTCCTACGGACCTGGATATGCAGACAGAGCATTTTCTGTTCTTCTATTACAATAACATGAAATCTTCAGTAGGTTATTACCTGGGAGATACCGGCACATTTCCGGGCATCAGAGGGACTGCAGAATATTTCAGAATAAAACGATGAGCCGGACTTCATTTCTGAATTCCGTCGCCAGATCACTCTATCAACAATACGGAGAAAGTATTGCCGATTGCTGTCTTGTGTTTCCCGGCCGGAGGGCTGGCCTTTTTTTCCAAAAGGAATTATCACGTTTCATAAAAAGGGACATTTGGATGCCCCGCACCGTGGTTATCAACCAGTTGATAGAAGAAATCACCGGTGAAAAAGCAACCGACAATTTGATCCTGCTAACCGAATTGTACAAGATCTACATATCCTTGACTGGAAAAGAGGAAAGTCTCCAGGAATTCTATACTCTGGGTAATATTATTCTTTGTGATTTTGATCAGGCCGATAAATACATGCTGGACCCTGACCAGTTGTTTCATAATGTCCGGGACCTGAAACGCATAAGCGTGGACTTCGGTTTCCTAAGTGTGGGACAACAGGAAGTAATTAAATCTTTCTGGTCTTCGTTCCAGGCGCATCCGAATCACTCCCTGAACCTTCATTTTATGGCTTTATGGGAAATACTTCCTTCTCTTTATAAGGCATTCAACCGTGTTCTCAGGGAAAAAGGGTACGCCTATCAGGGGATGATATGCAGGAATATGGCAACCCGCCTGAAGGACCATAAAGACATTACTTTTTTGAACGAATACCCGGGTTTCGCCTTCGTAGGATTCAATGCTTTGAACACCTGTGAAAAAGAATTGTTCCGTCACCTTAAAGACAAAGGAAAGGCACTTTTTTTCTGGGATTATGATCCCTACTATATTGAGAATTCCTTTCAGGAGGCAGGTTTGTTTCTTCGCGAAAACATCAGGGAATTCCCTCCGGCAGAAGGATACGTGAAAGATATCTCTCCTCTGCAGGATCCGCGGAAGATCCATGTAATCCCGGTCCCCTCATATGTGTTACAGGCCAAAATAGTACCGCAATTGCTAAATAGACACGAACTGCCCTATAGCACAGAAACCGCGGTGGTTCTTGCAGATGAGAATCTGCTCCTACAACTTTTGTACGGGCTTGGATATTATGCTTCTACAGAACAGGAAATAAATGTAACCATGGGGTTTCCCCTTGGTCAGACATCTCTTTTTTCACTTATTGATTCTCTTTTACGCTATTACAACAATACCAAAACCACCCGTGATTTCAGACCTGTGGAAATGCATCCTTACGTTCAGACTTTGGATCTTGCTGATACGCTAAAAACAGTCCCGGCCAACACTGATGATTTATACCATCAACTGTTTTCAGTACTGGAAGCGATCGACCGGTCAGATTCCTTGCCGGCCGGTGACAGGTTGCTCATTCCGGTAGTACGTGAAACAAGAAAACAACTGAACAAACTTTATCTTGCCGTTTCACAATCCGGCATTGACATCCCTGTTGAAGTTTTTTCAAGACTGCTGAAAAAGCATCTGTCTCTTGGCAGCATCCCTTTCAGCGGAGAACCCCTTACCGGGTTGCAGGTTATGGGTATTCTGGAAACCCGTTGCCTTGATTTTAAAAACGTGGTTATTGTATCTGCTCAGGAAAATATCCTTCCGAGAGCTTACCAGGACAATTCCCTGATCCCTTTTAATATCCGCAAGGCGTTCGGGCTCCCTGCCTCTGAACAGCATACAGCCATTCAGGCTTATTATTTTTACCGTCTGATCCAACGAGCCTCAAACGTTTTCCTGATATGGAACAGCAATCCGGAAGGCCCTTCTAAAGGTGAATTAAGCCGATTTGTCCGCCAGATAAGCTTTGAATTACCCGATTCACAGATCATTACTACACCTGTTTCCTATGAACATTCCATCCCGGAAATCAAACCGATAAGCGTCACAAAAGACAGACCCGTAAAAGAATTTTTGTGCCAGTACCTGGAACCTGACGGCAAAAAATGTTTAAGTCCTTCTTCCCTTCAAACGTATATTCGCTGCCCGTTGAGTTTCTATTTTAAAAATATCTTATTACTGAAAGAACCTCTTGATGTTGCGGATGAGGCTGATCCCCTTCATCTGGGAAACATCGTCCACAGTATACTGGAACGGCTCTACAGCCCTTATCTTGGAAGGACACTATCGGGGGAGGAAATATTGAAACTTATTGAACCACTCCCTGTTTTCAGAAATAAAGTGTCTCGCATAGCCAATGACTACCTTATTGAAAATTTTGGAAAAGACAATTCTCGTGAAACCGGGAAATGGATATTGTTCTCAGAAGTGGCAACCCTTTATGTGGAGCGATTCGTTAGACACGATGCCACCCGGGCGCCGTTGACTGTCTCGGCTGTTGAAAAAGTTTTTAAACGCAGGTATAATAATGTAAATATCAAAGGCATCATTGACAGGGTGGATATTTGCAAGGGGAAAACACAAATTATTGACTATAAGACAGGTACTGAAAAAAATTCTTTCGTAAAAGTTGAAGATCTGTTTGACCCCGCAAAGACGGTAAAAAACAGGGATGCTTTCCAGATATTGTGTTATGTTTTTTTACAGGAAACGCACACTGACGGGAATACACTTCCGATTCCGTTGTTATTTTACCTGAACTCCGTTTTTTCCGATAACACCCGGGGGTTTTTACGTTTCAACAAAAATGACCTGGACGATCCCGGAGATCTGCCAGTTCTAAAAGAAGAGTTTCTGAATCTTTTAAACTGTCTATTGGAAGAAATGTTTAATTTTAGCATTCCGTTCCGACAAACGGATTGTCCGGACAATTGCGTGAATTGTCCCTATGTATTAATATGTCAAAGAGAAAAATACAATGACTAAGAAAGAAAAGGAAAAAGTGATCATTCCCCTGCTTTTTGTGCTGGCAGCGGCTCTGATGGTTTTCTCTTTGCCCCGGGAAGGCCAGTTCAAGTACCAGTATCAGAAAGGAAGCCCCTGGATGTATGAAAATCTGGATGCCACTTTTGATTTTCCTGTCCTGAAAACTGACGAAGAATTACGCCTGGAAAGGGAAAGATTGGCAGAAAGCTTTACCCCGTACTTTGTTCTCAGACCCGATATTGAAGCAGAACAGCTCAGAGCGTTTACCTCTGAGGCCACCCGTGCGGAGCTCCCGGATGAATTACAGAGCAAACTTCTGTCCTTTTTCAAAAATATATATAACCTGGGTGTCATGGATGAAGTCCGGCACAGTGAACTTAAGCCGGAAACCGGGCTTGTGGTGGTACAGGGGAAAATGGCCGAAAAGAAAGCCCATACAGAAGTTTTTTCTACCGCTTCTGCCTACCAGGCTTTTTTAGAAAAAACTGAAACCCTTTCAGCGCAGGAACGGAACACTGTTCGTTCTGCCAACATCAATTATGCCGCTTTCTTTATTCCCAATCTTATATACGATGAAAGTACCACTTTTGCAGTGCAGTCAAGTAGTCTTCAGGATGTATCACTGACAAAAGGGATTGTACATACAGGACAACGCATCATAAGTAAGGGAGAGGTAGTAACGGGGACAACAGAACAGATCCTGAATTCTCTCCGTGCCGAATACAATTCCAAGATAGGTTTTTCCGGAAATATAATACTTCTTGTGACAGGCCAAACGCTGATGATCATCCTTATTGTATTCATAGCTTTCATACTCATGGAAGCAATTCGCCCACAAATGCTTCGCAAAATTCCGGAACTGGTTTTCACACTTCTTCTTTTTGTTCTGGTAGTTGCAGGATCTTCTTTCGGTTACAAAATTGAACCCTTATCCCTATATCTTTTGCCGTTCCCTGTGATTGTTCTCTTTCTGGATTCATTTTTTCCCACAAGACTTTCTCTTCCTTTATACATTCTTTTCCTCTTACCTCTGGCAGTAGTAACAGACAGTTACCAACCGGTGCTTATAAACATTGTAGTGGGCGGGGTGGCCGTTTACGTTTTCCGTTACTGGGGAAGAGGCTGGCAACAGTTTCTGTCTGCACTTCTTATCTTTATAACATACCTGACAATAGACCTGGCATTTCATCTCATTTCCGAAGGAACGTTTAACAATTTGAACGGTGTGGTATTCAGAAATTACGGAATTGCATCCATCCTGGTGATAGCCTCATATCCATTGGTGTTCTTATTTGAGAAAATTTTCGGATTTGTATCCCTTTCACGCCTGCGTGACCTTGCCGATACAGGGAACAAGGCTCTCCGGGAATTGTCCGAAAAAGCCCCGGGAACCATACAACATTCATTACAGGTGGCAAATCTTGCCGAGACGGCTGCCAGAACCATCGGGGCCAATGCCCTTTTGTGCCGGGTGGGAGCTCTTTATCACGACATGGGAAAGATCAACAATCCCCAGTATTTTGCAGAAAACCAAACTGCCAGTTTCAATCCTCATTCCCTGCTTGATCCCCGGGAAAGTGCCCGGATAGTGATCCAGCATGTTGAAGACGGAAAAACCCTGGCAAAAAAATACGGACTGCCTTCCTTGGTCGTTGATTTCATTGAAACACACCACGGAAGAACCCGTACCGAGTATTTTTACAATACCTGGTGCAATGAAGGGGGAGATCCTGCAAATGTGGAAGATTTCACTTACGAAGGCAAGTTGCCTGTCACACCTGAACACGTCATTGTAATGTTGGCAGACGCCGTTGAAGCCGCATGCCGAAGCCTGAAGGATTATACTCCGGAAAGCATCTCGGAAATGGTGGAAAAGATGGTAAAACAACGCATCTCGGGGGATCAATTGCACAACGCAGACATCACCTACCGGAATCTGAGACGTATCCAGGAAACTCTAAAGGTCCAGATCCAGGAGATGTATCATACCCGAATTACATATCCCAAAAGAAAAAGGCTAAAATAAAGACAGCGCGTAGACCAATATCCCCGCTATCAGAATTTTCAGGGCTTTATCAAGTCCTGCTCTGTTGTTTTTTCTGACCCACACAAGATGTATCGCAAAGAAAGGGAGCGATATTAAAAAGAAGTAAGAACCCCCTTTGGAAACAGAGGAAAAAACAAACGACAAGACCACCGCCAAAACAACCAGAATTCCCTGGTAGACCTTGGCCGGACGGGTTGAATCCGTTTTGTACAAACGGGACAACATAATGGCAAAGGTTATTTTGTTGAAACGTTTGTCATTCTCAAAATCCCTGATATTATTAACATTTAAAACAGCAGCGGAGAGCAGGCCCATGGATGTTGCTACCAAAAGGATCTCAGGATCCAGGGATTCTGTATAAATATAATAACTGCCACTGACACCGGCCAATCCAAAAAAAAGAAATACGGAAACGTCTCCCATTCCACGGTATCCATAAGGTTTTTTCCCCGTGGAATACAAAACGGCAGCGGCTATAGCCAACGCTCCCAATCCAAGAAAGAGAATTGGAATGAGGCCCGCAAAAGTTCCGAATGCCATATATATAAGCAACGTGCCACAGACTGCTGCCAGCAGGGCCGTGATAACAATAGCCTGCATAAGTTGCTTTTCGCTCAGTTTCCCGCTTTGCAGACTCAATGCTTTCCTTCCGGGTTGTGCACGATCTGTTCCTTTTCTCCAGTCCCCCAGCTCGTTGGAGAGGTTAGACAAGATCTGGAGCAATACTGCGGTCATTATTAACAAAAGAAACAAATCCCAGGAAAAACACCCTGACGGCCTGGCCAGTAATGTTCCGGCCAGGATCGCCGACATGGATAACGGAAGAGTCCGCGGTCTGGTGCTTTGCAGTATAGGCCACATTCCGTTTTACTTGAGAAAATACTGGTTCAGAAAATTTTGAAAATCCTTCTTATACTGATCACTTATAGGAACCGAGGCATCCTTGCCAAACACTATTCGGTTCTGTACTACTTCGGTTATTTTGGTCAGATTCACTATAAAAGAACGGTGGACACGCATGAAAATGTCTTTGGGCAATCTTTCTTCAATGGATTTCAGACTGAAAAGTGTCATTACGGGAATGCTGTTCTCGGAAAAGATTACCACGTATTCTTTCCTGCTTTCAATGTACTGAATATCTGATATTTTCAGGCGGACAGTCTTTGAATCGGCTCGGACAAAAACATATTCGCTGTCCCATCCTTTGGAAGTATGCCTGAACCCGGTGTCTTCGGCTTCCTCTTCCTTCCCGTTGTCCGGTTTATCCCTGCCGGAAACCGGAGCAACAGCGGGAGTGGCATGTCTGAGTTCAAATTGTTGTTTCACTTTTTCTGCACTCCTCATGAAATCGGTCAGGCTGAAAGGTTTAAGCAAATAATCCGTGGCATCCACCTTAAATCCTTCAACGGCAAAATTAGCATACGCTGTCACAAATACAATGATAGGCTTATCTTTTAGAGAACGTATGTATTCCAACCCGTTGATATCCGGCATTTCAATATCCGTGAAAATCACGTCTACTTTTTCAGTAGCCATCACTTCCATAGCTTCCGTGGGGCCGGAACAGGCCTTTACCAGTTCCAGGTAAGGAATTTTCCCCACGGACGACACCATTTGCTGTAAGGCAAGCGGCTCATCATCTATAACTATACACCTTATATTCATAGGTTCTTCATTTTATAGGGGGAGCTGCATATGTACAATATATTCTGTATTAGTCTGTTCCATGGTCAGTTTGTAATTGCTTCCATATAACAGATTCAATCTTTCTTTCACATTCTTTATACCCAATCCGCCCTGTTTTACAGTTTTAAGTTTATCCGGGAATATAGTATTGGATATGGAAAAATGGAACCAACCCGGTTCTACCCAGAAATTTATGTTTATATGTGTTTCTTCCCCGTAAACGATTCCGTGTTTGAAAGCGTTTTCTATGAAAACGATCATGATCAGAGGAGGCAGTTGAACGTTAGGAATATCCCGGGGAACTGTAATTTTAAGCTTCACATTTTCTCCGTACCTGAGCAGATTCAGATTACAATAAGCCCTGAATACTTCCAGTTGTCTTTCAAAAGAAACCTTGGTGTCGGGGGTACTTTCGTAAAGCATATGCCTTAACAAACGGGACAAACTCACAATGGCATCCTTGGCTTTTTCCTCGTCAGTATCAATTAAAACATGAATATTGTTAAGCGTATTCATCAAAAAATGCGGACTGATCTGAAATTGCAAAAACTCCATTTTGTATTTCATCAGCTTGTTATCTGATTCGTGAGCCAGCATTTTTGTTTTGATATTATTAAATACCATGCGAATAGCCACATCCATACCCATCAACATGAGAGCAATGACAAAATTGCTCAACAGGGTAGATTCATATGGGATGAATTTGGTCCAGGAAGCTCCGTAGCGGACATCCATTATTTCAATGATAGCCTCACACCCGAAAACAATACCCAATAATAAAATGAAGACCAGGAAAAAATATGTGAAATAATTTCCCTTCAACAGAAAAACCGGTACATAAACATAATGATGGATCAGAAGTCCTACAAAAAAGGGGGATAATATGGCCCAAAGTGACAGAACGTGTTGTTGTATCAACAACGGACTTAGAAAAGCAACGGCTATTATACTCCACAGGGTAATATTTTCCAGCCGCCGTAGTTTCCTGAGTTCTTTATTGATTTCGTATTCGTTCTGTTTTACCATAAGGGAAATAGTATACGAAGATACGATTTAATGAAGAATAAATAAAAAAAAAGGCGGGATTTAGATCTCCCACCTGTAAAAAAGATTTCTCATCTTTTTTGTGTACGTTTTTAGTTCAAAAAACCATTCATTATTTATCCTATTCGCAAAGATAAACCCCCTAAACCAATATTACAAGGAGAATTTATCCGGGTGGGGCTTTTATCTATATAACCCGTAATTTTATCTACGAACGGCCCTTTTTTATCAACATAATCTAATATCCGAATATTTCTTCCGGGGACAAACGGACAACTTTCCCGTAATGGGAGAGATAATCCCGGTCTAACGCCTTGATATCGCTTAAAATACAATAATCGGTAGGTCTGTCTTTTATCCATTCCCGTTGAAAGTCGGCAATGTCTTCCAGCGTCAGATCCGGAACACCTTCAAAAACCACCTTTCTCATATCTTTCCAAAGGTCCTTCTCCTTGGCCTGACGGTAGAAATTCAGCAAGCTTCTTCCCGTGATCCTTTCTGTTCTCAGTATAGAGATCAGACCTTCTTTGGCCAGTGAAAAAGATTTTTCAGATTCGGGCATATTATTGATAATATCTTCAAAAGCTTCCATGGCTTCTACCATCTTATCATTCTGTGTGGCTATAAAACTGCTAAAAATATACGGAAATCCCTCTTTGTTCAGAGACGGTTCACTGAACCTGGCACTTGCGCTGTAAGCCAAACCCCTTGCTTCTCTCATCTCTTGGAAAACTATAGCATTCATGGAAGATCCGAAATATTCGTTATACATACGTGCCTCTGTATAAGGAACATTTTCATAGGTTTCGTTTCCCCTGGCAGAGTAAGAAGCGTAGTACATTTGATTGGCATCGTATTGTGCCAGGTATACGTTGTTTTTGGTATCAATGACCGGTTTGAAATATTCTTTTTCCGGCACAGGTCTCAGGTTCTCTGCCATAGGCCAGGAAGATTCCACAAGAGCACCTACCTGCTCTATGGCTGAAGGACCGTAATAATAAACGTCTGCGCTATAGGACAGCAGATCCTGAATTTTTTTCAAAAGAGAAGCAGGATCGGCACGTTTTAATTCTTTTTCAGTCATGATGTGTGTGGACGGGTTCACCGGCCCGTACTGCATATATTGCTGTAGACGCTGAAAATTGGTTCTCTGGTCTGTTTTTGCATCGTCCCTGCTTTTCAGAATATTCCCGGCAAGTGAATTGTAAACGTCTTTATCGGGTTGAGCATTGGTAATCCATTCAGCCAAAAGTTCAAGTGCCGGCTGCATATTCTCAGCCAATCCGTTTAAAGTAACGGAGCACATGTTCTGAGAAACATTGGCATAGAACGAACAAGCCAGCTGGTAAAACGATCTGCTTATTTCTTCAGCCGATTTTTCGGATGTTCCCAGGTAATTCAGGTAATCAATAGCCACCGGCAGGGCCTTGTCATAATTACTGCCCAATTCGTATACAATGGAGAAGGTGAAAAGATCGTTCACGGTATTAGGAACATAGACAAGTTCCATTCCTTCCCGGATAGTGTGTTTTGTAAAGTCTTTCTCAAAGTCAACAAAGACCGGTTCAATGGGGTCTGCTTCAGAGGCCAGTATCTCCTGCAGAAAATCAGAAGATTTGTCCCTGTTTGTATGAATGGGCGTAATGGCAGGTTTTTCGATCTTTTTGTAAGTATTATCAGGACCCTGGCGTTTGTATATGATCGCGAAATTATCGTCTTTAAAATATTGGTTCGCAAAAGCCACCAGATCATCTTTAGTTACAGCTTCCATCCTGTCAATGAAGCGGATCTGTTGTTCCCAGGGGATGCCGTTGATGAATGAGCTGACAAACATATTGGCCCGTCCCCTGTTACTTTCAAGCCTTCGCATCATATTAAATTTATAATTATTGACTATGGCTTTGAGTAAACTTTCGTCAAAGTCTCCCTTGCGGATCTTATCCAAGCTCTCCAGCATCAGGTCTTTTACCTGATCCAGGCTCTGACCCTGTTTGGGATTGCCATGCAATATCAAAGCACTCCTGTCTGCCAGCATGTAAGCATAAGCTCCTGCCTGCAACACTTTTTGCTGTTGGTTAAGTTCCAGGTCCATGATCCCTGCTTTACCGTTACTGAGGACCTCCCCCATAACGGTAAACAAGGCGTCTTCCGTGGAAGTTATGTGCGGCCCCTGCCAACCCAGTGTTACGTACTCGGATTCCAGTCCCCAAACTTCCACTTCAAGAGGTCCTTCAACGGGTTCCTCCCGGATAAGAGTACGCTCAGGCAATTCGGGGTTAGGCTCCCAGTCACCAAAATATTCGTCTATGACGGCGATCATTTCATCGGGGTCAAAATCTCCGGAAAGACAGATGGCTGTATTATTGGGAACATAATATGTCTTGTAATAATTCTTAATGTTGGTAATGGAGGGATTCTTTAAATGCTCCTGTGTCCCGATAACTGTCTGTTTACCGTAAGGATGCGTGGGAAAAAGTGCGGTGAAAAGCTTTTCACTCACTTTCTCACTGTCCATGGTGGAATACATATTCATTTCTTCATAAACAGTTTCCAGTTCGGTGTGAAATCCGCGGATCACATTGTCAGAAAAACGTTCGGCCTGAATTTTTGCCCAGTTCCTAATCTGGTTTGATGGTATGTCTTCAATATAAACGGTTTGGTCATAACCCGTACCGGCGTTGGTCCCGGTAGCTCCTATGGCAGACATGAGTTTATCGTACTCGTTCGGGATGGAATATTTTGAAGCCTCAAGGGATATACTGTCAATGCGGTGATAAATAGCTCCGCGTTCTTCCTCGTCACGGGTCGCCCTGTATTCCTCGAACAGAACCTCTATCTGATCCAGAAGCGGTTTTTCCATTTCATAATTCTGTGTTCCGAACTTTGAAGTACCCTTGAACATCAGGTGTTCAAAATAGTGAGCCAGTCCTGTTGTTTCCGAAGGATCGTCCTTGCCTCCCACCCTTACAGCTACGTAAGTCTGTATCCTGGGAGTTTCATCATTGACCGTCATATATACTTTAAGACCGTTTTCAAGGGTATATATGCGTGCATTCAACGGATCCCCTTCTACAGTTTGATATGAGTAACGGGGTCCGCACGAAAGTATGACACCAATTGCGCCTAGTGTCAATACGGCAGTAGTAAATTTGTGTAAGAGTGACATAATCATTTGGTTATTTATACAAATGTACAAATATTTGTGCTCGGCATTGTATTTGCTATTAAAATCTAAAAAAACTGAATAATGGAACCCGCTTCAACTGTATCTTACTACTGGATTATATTCATAGGAACCGTTTTGCTAAGCTGGATAGTTCAAACCCTGCTCCGGTCAAAATTCAGAAAATATTCAAAAATCCGGATCACATCCGGACTTACCGGAGCAGAGGTTGCCCGTAAAATGCTACGGGACAACAATATAAACGATATTCAGGTCACTTCTACCCGGGGCAGGCTGACCGACTATTACAACCCGGCGACAAGAACGGTTAACCTGAGCGAAGGCGTTTACGGCAGTAACAGCATTATGGCGGCAGCCGTTGCGGCTCATGAATGCGGCCATGCGTTACAGCATGCCCGCGGATATGTTCCTCTGAAAATGAGATCTACGCTGGTACCTGTGGTCAGCTTTGCCTCACAATGGGTTATATGGGTAATCCTGGCCGGCATGTTGCTAATAAGAACATTTCCTCAGCTGATGCTCTTTGGCATCATCCTGTATGCACTGACTACGCTTTTCAGCATCATTACCCTGCCGGTGGAAATCAATGCAAGCCGTCGCGCACTTGCCTGGCTCAACGACAGCGGGATCACCAATTATGAAACGTATCCCATGGCAAAAAATGCTCTCAGATCAGCTGCGTACACATACATTGTGGCAGCCCTAAGCTCCCTTGCCACTTTATTCTATTACATTACCCTCTTTTCCAGACGTTGATTACCCGGCACTTCCCGTTTTTTGTATACTTGTCCTGATTTACAACACAAAAATCATGGGAAAAGTTGTCACATTCGGAGAGATCATGTTGCGCCTGGCCGTTCCTGACCATTTGCGACTGGGACAATCCTGGGAATTTAAGGCAACATTCGGCGGAGGTGAAGCCAATGTGGCCGTTTCTCTGGCAAATTACGGAATACCCGCATCCTTTATAACCAGGCTGCCTGACAACGACCTTGCCGCATGGTGTCTTAAAGAATTGCGGTCTTACGGAGTGGATACCGGCGCATCAGCCAGGGCTTCTAAAGTGATCTACGACAGGGAAAATTCTTCTTTTTCGAAAATACTTTCCAAAATGATACGTTGGGAAGAAGTCTTACGGGATGCTACATGGTTTCACTTGACCGGAATTACTCCTGCTGTCAGCCGGAGTGCCGCCGAAACCTGCCTGGAAGGCGTGAAAACAGCCCGGTTTACTTTGGGGTGAACCTCGGTTTTTTTATATATGAAGATCCAGAGGCCCATCCAGATAAAGCCTAAAGCCCCAATGATCAAAAAGCAGCTTCCCATCCCCGGCGCCCGAATGCTTCGGGCAAAAATAAACAGCGAAACGCTCACGGTCGTTATCCGGGCCACTATATCCGTTCCCCTGGCCATACGCAACGCCCAGGCGCTGTCCAATCCCACGGCGGCCTCAGTAATAACACCACACAAAGCATGCAGACAGGCTCCCACAGACCATATCCCGATAGCCCACAAATAGCCTTTTTTAGTGTCTATGCGGTCTATGATCCTTCCGGCAAACAAAACACCTATGGCATACATAATTGAAAAAACACCCGTGATCTTTCCGTAGTGGACATTGGTCCAGTGAAATTCCGGCGCAATGAAATCCATCCAGGTAAGTGATAATACCTGACGGTCCATATAATTAACAGTCGTTGCAAAAAACAACATCATACAAACAGTCCACCTGTATTGAGTTGCTTTTCCATGCCTTCTTTCTGGTCCAGGCTGTCCAGGCTGTCCAGAAAATGTGACATATACCGTGCAACCGTAAAATCGCCAATGGAATCATACCCGGTATCGGGGCCAATGGTCCGGAACATACGTGAATTGTTATTGCGCAGGGCACCGTAATGAAACTGCTGCGTCCAGCCCGTTTTCCAGTCCATGATCCCGAACTCGGTGAGCATGGCCGTTTTGAACATGCGTATCTCCTGAATTTCCGGCTGTTTCCCGCTCATCACTTTTTGGAAAACGGCTTCCAACCCGGAGGCGGTATACTCCTCGGCAAAAAACTCCTCGATCCCGTGATCAGACAGGCGGATCCTCTACCGCCATGGCTTGGTCCGGGCGCCAGGCGGGAAGGACCTTCACCGGAAACCCGTCCGCGGCGATCTTCCGGTGATGTTCCAGGGAATCTACGGGATCGTCCGTTGTACAGAGTGTTTCCACCCCGTACTTTTCGATCAAACCCCTGGCACTGAAGTCCTTTTGCTGCAGATATTCGTTGCACTTTTCGTATATCGCGGGAACCGTCTGAGCCCACTTCTCAAATTTTTCCCAATCGGTAGTGTCTTTCCCCGTTATGTAACGTTCCTCTATGCCGTTGGCCCGCATGACCCTCCACTTGTAATGGTCTCCGCTGAGCCATCTTTGTCTGTAAAAGAAAATTTTCGTCGTTAAACTGTTTCATAGCCGTTCAATAATTAAAACCATATGGATTCGTGCAGGATCTCCAGTAAACTGTGTGAAGTGACAAAAAGGATGATCCTGACAAGATGATAATCTCCCATCAAAACGGCAGCCCCGTATGCCAGCTTCATGTTATAGAGCCAACTGATCCGGTAATTGCGTCCGCGTATCAATTCGGCCGTCATAACAAACAAAGCGGAAGTAAAGAACAGCACCAGAAACGGTCCGAACAAATGGTACCTGAAACTTTCGGCCAGATCTCCCCGGTATAAACTTACCATGGATTTGATCATCCCGCAACCCGGACAAGGCAGACCCGTAAGCATTTTGAACGGACAAAACGACTGGCTTTCCTGCAACTGATCAGCACCCGGATCAGACAAAATGATCAGCAGGGGCATGACCAGGAACAGGAACAATGCGATTACTTCGGTTATTTTCCGCCTGTAAGACACCAATATTATCTGTACAATTTATTGATCTCGCTCTGGACAATCATGGCAGCCACCATGGGGAAGAAAAAGCCTAACAGCATCAGCAGTATGGACTGGTCCCTCGGAAGTGTCCCTGTCCTTTCATCCAGCACGGGCAATCCGTCCCTTCCCACAACAAAAAAGAAATACATATTCACCGGCCAGATACATCCGGCAAACACAGCCACGACAGAAGATAGGATCTCACGTCCGGCCAGGGCGTTGAATACTCTAGCCGCCTGAAGATTCCAGTAAATAAGGTAAAGGCCGCAGGTAATGAATCCCAGGAGAAGAACAACAATAGGTTCTCTGCGAAATTCGGGAATGTTGTCAATGATCTGCATAATCAAGAATGTTAGTTAATAATTAATCCGTGTTCAGTCTTAATAATTCCGTTCTTTCTGTTCTGCCTGCGTATCTGATTGTTGTATTGCTGTTCCTTCAGGTGCACGTAGTCACGCGGATGATCCAGGTGCAGGGTTATGGCAGAATACCGGATCTGTTTCCCTTTCACACCCAGGCGCTCCAGCCTTTCTCCGAATTCCCTGTCCTCTCCTCCGTATCGCAACCGCTGGTCAAATCCCCTGACGGCAAAAATGTCTTCTTTCCATGCCGAGGCATTTCCTCCATTCCAGGTGGCAGCGGCAGGTGTGCCCAGGTTCAACAACCTTTCTTTCAGTCCGAAAGCATTTAATTTATTGTTTTTAAAAGATTTGCCGAGTCCATTATCTTCCAGCCACCTTCTGTTAAAACATATCCCGGATCTGACCTCCTCAGCACCAATCTTTGCAGACAGATCAGCCGGCAACCTAACCGTCCCTCCGGAAAGAAACCTTCCTGCTCTGCTCTTTGCCACATGCACCTGCACAAAATCCTTCCTGGGAATAAGGTCTCCGTCACTGAAGATCAAGTAATCCCCCCGGCTTTCCAAAATAGTTTTGTTGAGTATTGTACATTTGCGAAAACCTTGATTCTCATGGTATAAATGTTTGAGGGGAAACCACGCCTCAGGTCTCATCCGTTCAATGACCTCCAGGGTACTGTCATTGGATCCGTCATCGGCAACGATCAATTCAAAGTCCCGGAAAGTCTGACAGACATAACCACGTAACACAAGTTCCAGCCAGGCGGGTTGATTGAATGTCGATATAATAACAGTAATCATACGTAAACAAAGATAAAAAAACTACAAAGACATTTTAGGTTTATTTGTTTTTAAAAAATATTTTACTTATATTTGACATGTACGTTTAGCCTTACGGCTATGAAAACATTCATTATCCTATCAATTCTTTGCCTGATCTTTGCATATCCGGCAAAGGCTCAGGTTGTTGTAACAGGTCACGTCACAGCCGAGATCGTGGATGCTGCGAGTATTTCTCCGCAGAGTGTTTCTGCTTTTGAAATTTACAAAACCCCCGATTTAACAGATGAGTTCTTTAATGATGATGTTCTTTTGGGAGAAGTCACGGTCCGTTCAGGGTCTGATGTAGCATGCAATATTGTAGTAAAATCCGCAACGGTATCGGGCTCCGAAGGGGAACTCCTGACTATGGATACTTCCCTGAACCAACGCTTTGGAGAAGAATCGAGAAAACTGAGTGAATTACATCACACAGACGGTGACCAGACACTCCAATTGACCGGTAATGTCAATACATTGCGAGAACAACGTTCCGGCCTGTATGAAGGGTCTTACACCGTTGTCTTTGCATACAATTGACCGGACCTCTCAAGGTTCTTTCACTAATATATTGTAAATTTAACTACTTTTGTAAAATTTACAATATATTTTTGTGCTACAGTAACCTGTCATTCAAGCGCTTGATGCCCAACCATCCACACGTTTTTAATCAAACCGGTGCTCGGAAATTTCCGGGTTTGTGGGTGCGTGTTTTTACCGTCTTGCTTTTGACGGCAGACATGATGCATCCCGCCAAAGCACTGGCTCAGGAAGAGTACCTGGAAGAAATGGTCATTTATTTTTCCGTACCGCGCATAGGAGGTACCGATATTTCAGCCGTTATTGGGGAGCATGATGTTTTTTTATCGGTTCCCGAGTTATTTGACTTTCTAAAGATCAAAAACACCTACACCGCCGGATTTGATTCCATCTATGGCTTTTTCATCACAGAAGACGCGCCCTACAATATTGACCGTGTTAACAACATTATCACTTTCAGGGATAAAGAATTCACCTTAAAACCCGGAGACATTATACGTACCGAAACCAATCTTTATTTGAAATCCAATTATTTTGGGCAGATATTCGGACTGGATTGCTCCTTCAGCTTCAGAAGCCTGTCTGTCACCATGAATACCAGCATTGAACTTCCCGTAGTCAGGGAAATGAGGCAGGAACAAATGCGCAAAAGCCTGGGCCGGATAAGGGGTGAGGTCGAGGCAGATACCACTATTGGCAGAAAATTCCCTCTCATTCATTTTGGAATGGCCGATTGGTCAGCCGTTCTAACACAGGAAGTGCGGGGCCCTTCGGAAGCCCGTCTTTCACTCAACCTGGGTGGTGTCATAGCGGGAGGAGAAGCTGACATCAGGCTTAACTACAACACCAACACTCCTTTCAGCGAAAAAAACCAGTTTTACCAGTGGCGCTACGCCAACAATACACACAAAGCCTTACGACAGGTGATCCTGGGGAAGATCAGTACGTTCTCCACCTCTACCATAAATTCTCCTGTTGTCGGGATCCAGGTAACCAATACTCCCACTACTTACCGGCAGTCTTTCGGCACCTATACCCTGAGTGATGTTACCGAACCGGGCTGGACCGTGGAACTATACGTAAACAACGTCCTGGTGGATTACCAACAGGCCGACGCCTCGGGGTTTTATACTTTTGAAGTTCCACTGGTCTATGGGAATACAAATGTAAAGCTTCAATTCTACGGGCCCTGGGGAGAAGAACGGTCCAAAGAACAGACATTGAATATTCCATACAATTTTCTTCCTGCCGGGAATTTTGAGTACCGTGTATCAGCAGGGGTGGTGGAAGATTCCTTGTTTAGTAAATTTTCCAGAGCAGATCTGGATTATGGGATAACTCGTTTTATGACCGTAGGAGCCGGGGTGGAATACCTATCGTCTGTATCTTCCGGCCAATTCATGCCATTTGTACATACATCGGTGCAGATAGCTCCCGGATTGCTTTTAAGCGGAGAATACACCCACGGGGTGAATGCCAAAGGGATTCTCAACTGGCGGTTGCCTTCCGATATCCAGTTTGAAGTGAATTACACCCGCTACGACAGAGACCAGGCGGCTATTAACACCAATTACCTGGAAGAAAGGCGTATTACCATGTCCATTCCCGTCCGCATGCGCCGTTTTTCGCTGTTTTCCAGGATAGCTCTGAACCAGATCATTATGCCCAACACCCGGTACACATCGGCTGAATTGCTGCTGTCGGGTAATTTTTGGGGAATAAATACCAACCTGACTACTTTTGCCACTTTTTCTCAGTATTCAAAAACCAATATATACAGCTCATTATCCATGTCGCTCAGGTTGCCGGCATCTTTTATTCTGACCCCGCAGGCACAGTTTAATTATACCCAGGGAAATTTTGTTTCCGCCCGTGTAGCACTGGAAAAAAGAATATTCAAAAACGGGTATCTGAACTTTTCATTCGAACGTAATTTTGCCAATAATATTACGAACCTGGAAGTGGGTATGCGTTACGACTTCTCTTTTGCTCAAATGGGATTTACTGCCCGCAGAAGCAACAAAGCCTATTCTTTCGTGGAAACAGCCAGCGGAAGTCTCATGGTAGATGCTCCTACCGGGTATATTGGCGTCAACAACCGTAGCAGTGTAGGGAAGGGAGGTATGATACTCTATCCCTTCCTGGACATGAATTGGAACGGGATAAAGGATGAATGGGAACCCAAGGCATTCGGGATGGAAGTCCAGGTTAACGGCGGTCGTGTGGAATACAAAGAACGGGATACTATAACCAGGATATTTGACCTGCAACCCTATGCCGAATACCTGGTAACCCTGGACGGAAGCAAGTTTGACAACATTACCTGGAGAATGCGCAACCGGACTCTGAGCGTTGTGGTAGATCCCAACCAGTTCAAACGTATTGAGATCCCGGTTGTTGTAGTGGGAGAAGCTTCTGGACAGGTATACCTGCGTGACGGGAATACCCTCCGCGGCCAGGGACGGATCACCGTCCAATTCTACAACAAGGACAACGTGCTCATTCATAGCACACTTTCAGAATCTGACGGATACTTCACATATATGGGGCTGGCTCCCGGGGAATACACAGCCGTTATTGATCCGGAACAGATGAGAAAGCTGGATATGACAGCATCTCCCGCCCAAATACCCTTTACCATTGAACCCAGCATGGACGGGGATTACATTTACGACCTGGAATTCACTATCAGTTCCAATTCACCTAAAGAGAAACCGGCTACACCTACGGCAGAGAAACCCGTTGAAAAACGCGTGACTCCACCGGTTGAAAAACCTACAACTGTAACCCGGGATATAGTGCCGGCACAAGTGAAAAAACAGGTTCCCACGGTTAAGGACACTCTTACGGTTACTGATATCAGGCCCATTATCCCAGGTCGCGAACCGGCTAAGGCTTTGTCGGCACCGGAAGGTTACCGCCTGCAATTCCTGGTTTTAAGCCGTCCGCTGGAAGATGGCAGCCGTTATTTTGAACGACTTACAAAGAAATTGCCCAACCTGAACATTTCAGTAAGACTGGAAGAAGACGGTCTTTACCATTACGTGTCCAGGGTATTCAGCACCAGGAGAGAAGCCAGGCACTGGATGCGCATGATCAACGGCATGGGCTGGCAGGATTGTGTGCTAAGGGTAGAAACAGAAAAAAACCTCAAATGATGAGGGGTTTTGGGTTGTGGGAGCAAAGAGATTCGAACTCATGACCCCCTGCTTGTAAGGCAGGTGCTCTAAACCAGCTGAGCTATGCTCCCAAATGGGACTGCAAAGATAAATTTAATTTTCTTCCCTGCAAAAAAAGTTTTCCATCAGATCGGCGACCGTGAAAGTGCTTCCTCCGACAAGGATCAGATCCTCCCCGGAGGCTGCCTTACAGGCTTTCTCAAAAGCTTCAGTAACACAGAGAACTCCCTCTCCCTGAAATCCCCGGGCTTTCCCCCAGTCAGCCAGCTCCCGGTACGGCAATGCCCGGGGTATGGAGGCCTGTGTAAAAAAATAATAGGCATCCCGTGGTAACAGAGGTGCTATCCTTGTCAGGTCTTTTTCCTGTACCACTCCAAAGATAAAAAAAAGTTTCCGGTAAGATTCCGCTTCCAGTTGATCTTTCAGGTATTGCATTCCGTGGGCATTGTGTCCCGTATCAGCAATTACGGCAGGATGCTTTCCCAGACGTTCCCACCGTCCGTGCAATCCGGTCAGGGTTTCAAAACGTTCCAATCCCCCGGCTACAACCTCACGGGTCAGTAAACGGGTAAAGACGTGAGAGGTTTTGCGCAGTACATCTATGGCACACAACGAAGTTCGCAGGTTTTTCTGTTGGTACAAAGTATTTCCTTCCAAAGAATATGTTTCATCCGGTCTTTCAAAAGCCTTGTACAACGGGTCCCCCACATCCCGGGCCTTTTGCTCCAGGACGGGAAACGCTACGGGATCATACTCCCCTACAACCAAAGGCACTCCTTTTTTTATTATTCCTGCCTTTTCTCCCGCAATTTTTTCAATAGTATCTCCCAGAAGATCGCAATGATCCAGACCTATATTGGTGATAATGGATAGCACTACTGATCTTTCTTTCAGGATGTTGGTGGAATCCAATCGTCCCCCCAGGCCGGTTTCTATGACGGCAACATCTATTTTCCGGTCGGCAAAATGACGGAATGCCATAGCTGTGGTCATATCAAAGAATGACGGCAGTTCCCCGTTAAGAGATTCCATTCTTTCGTTTTTGAACCGTTCCATGAAGGAAACAACATCTTCCTTGGAGATCATCTGTCCGTTGACCTTAATCCGTTCGCGGAAATCCAGCAGGTGCGGGGAAGTATACAATCCCGTCCTGAGTCCTGCCTGCTGTAATACTGCTGCCAGCATATGGGCTACCGATCCTTTTCCGTTTGTGCCGGCTATGTGTATGCACGGATATTTTTCCTGTGGATTGTCCAGCCATTCAGCCAGGGACAGCATCCTGTGCGGATAAGGCTTATACCCTTCAATCCCTATTTTTTGATATTGGGGAAAATGAGATATCAGAAACGATACAGCTTGCCGGTAGTCCATAACGGTGCGAATTTAGACAAAAATTTTGCTATCTTTATAGATTAAAAATCTTAGAACATGTCAAACAATCCCAAAATTTTCGTATTGGACACCAATGTGCTCCTGCACGACCACAAAGCGCTTAGTAATTTCCAGGAGAACGATATTGTTATTCCCATTATCGTGCTGGAAGAACTGGACAAATTCAAAAAAGGAAACGATCAGATCAATTTTAATGCCCGGGAGTTTGCCCGGGAACTGGATAAAATACTCGGCGACAAAATGCTGAACGGATGGATTGGCATGGGTCCCGGAAGAGGCCGTCTGAAAGTGGAACTGGGACATCCTTTCCCTGAAGTGATGGAGGACTCTTTTTATGAAGACACACCGGACCACCGGATCCTGGTAGTAGCCCAGTACATGAAAGAGAACAACCCGGAAAGACGGGTTATTCTCATAACCAAAGACGTAAACCTGCGCATTAAAGCCAAAGCCCTGAGCATAGAAGCACAGGATTACATGAACGATAAGGTACGGGACGAAAGCATTGTAAGCCTGTCAAAAGGAGTGGTAAGAATAAACAGGGTCACTCCCCAGACAATGGCCAAATTGTACCAGACTCCGGAGGGGTTGAGTGCCAAAGACATAAGACTGAAAAGAGCTCACAACAACCAGTATTACATATTAAGAAATAAAGACGGAGCCGCTCTGGCCCGTTATGAAGCTTCAAAAAAACGTCTTGTTCCGGTTCCCAACCACCGGGCTTACGGGATCACCCCCCGAAACCAGGAACAGAATTTTGCTCTGGACGCCTTGCTCAATCCTTCTGTAAGCCTTGTATCCCTTACAGGTATTGCCGGTACCGGTAAAACGCTGTTGGCCCTGGCTGCAGCACTTGCCCAGGAAGACGATTTTGACCAGATCCTGCTTTCCCGCCCCGTTATCCCCCTGAAAAACCAGGAAATGGGATTTCTCCCGGGTGATATCAAAGAAAAGCTGGCTCCCTACATGCTGCCGCTGATGGACAATCTGAGTGTGATCAAAGGCAGTGTTAGAGAAAACAGCCGGGAACATATGCGTATAGAAGAAATGCTCAAAACCGAAAAATTGCTGATATCTCCCCTGGCTTACATCCGCGGAAGAAGTCTTTCCAAAGTGTTTTTCATTGTGGATGAATCCCAAAACCTGACACCTCATGAAGTCAAGACCATTATTACCAGAGCCGGAGAAGGCAGTAAGCTTGTCTTTACCGGTGACATTTACCAGATTGACCAACCGTATCTGGATATGCACTCAAACGGTCTCACCTATCTGACAGACAAGATGTTGGGGCAAGATCTTTTTGCCCATGTCAACCTGGTTAAAGGAGAAAGGAGCCGCCTTGCAGAGGTAGCAGGCAATATATTGTAACTTTTTTATAATTTTGCAGCCCAATACAAGATATTTATCTCAAATCTAACCTTATACAATTTTTTATGTCAGAAATCAAACGAGTTTACAGCTTTGGCGGGAAAACTGCCGACGGTGATGGTTCTATGAAAAATCTTTTGGGTGGCAAAGGTGCTAACCTGGCGGAAATGTGCCTCCTGGGAATTCCCGTTCCTGCAGGCTTTACCATAACAACGGAATGTTGCACCGAATATTACGCTCTGAGATGCAACTACCCAAAGGATCTGGCCAAAGAAGTGGCCGAAGCCCTGAAGAAAACTGAAGATATTATGGGAACACGTTTTGGTGACCCGGAGAACCCTCTCCTGGTATCTTGCCGCTCGGGCGCCAGAAGTTCCATGCCCGGCATGATGGAAACCGTACTGAACATTGGTCTTTGCTCGGCAACTATCCCGGGACTGATCAAAAAAACTGGCAATCCGCGGTTTGTCTACGATGCATACCGCCGGCTGATCATGATGTACTCAGACGTTGTCATGGAAAAAGCCGAAGGCATTGAGCCGGCCGAAGGACAAAGCATTCGCGTACAGCTGGATGGCCTGCTTCATCAGATGAAAGCCGAAAAAGGCTATAAAAGCGATACCGAGTTATCCGAAGAAGACCTGATGACTCTCTGCGATATGTTCAAGAAAAGAGTGGTACATGTTCTGGGCAAACCTTTCCCCGACGATGCCATGGAACAGCTTTGGGGCGGGATCGGTGCCGTGTTCAAATCATGGAACGGAAAACGCGCCATTTCATACCGCAGGATAGAAGGCATTCCCGACGAATGGGGTACAGCCGTAACCGTACAATCTATGGTATTCGGGAACATGGGAGACAATTCCGCTACAGGAGTCGCCTTTTCCAGAAACCCGGCAACAGGGGAAGCCAAATTTTATGGTGAATGGCTGGTCAACGCCCAGGGTGAAGATGTGGTAGCAGGTATCCGCACTCCTAACCCGTTGAACGAATCCACCAAGAACGAACAAAACAAGCACCTGCATTCTCTGGAAATCTCCATGCCTAAGGTTTACGGGGAGCTCAACCAGATCCAGAAGAACCTGGAAGCCCACTTCCGCGACATGCAGGACATAGAATTTACCATACAGGACGGCCGATTGTGGATGCTTCAGTGCCGCGTGGGAAAACGCACCGGTGTAGCAGCCCTGAACATGGCCATGGACATGTTGCTGGAAGGGCTCATTGACCGCAAAACCGCTGTTATGAGAGTGGCTCCTTCGCAATTGGATGAACTCCTTCATCCGATCCTGGACCCTGCTTCCGAAAAGGCAGCTGAAGTGGTCGCCAAAGGATTGCCTGCCGGGCCTGGCGGTGCCGTTGGACAAATCGTCTTCACGGCAGAAAATGCTGTTAAGTGGAACAAAGATGGCAAAAAAGTCATTTTGGTAAGGGAAGAGACCAATCCCGAGGACGTTGAAGGAATGCGCGCCGCCGACGGGCTGTTGACAGCACGCGGGGGAATGACTTCACACGCAGCCCTGGTTGCCCGCGGATGGGGAAAATGTGCCATTGTAGGTTGTGAAGCCGTTCATATTGACCTTTCAAAACGCATACTGACCATTAACGGAAAACAATACCCGGAAGGAACTGTATTCAGCCTGAACGGAACACGCGGATTTGTATACAACAAGGCTATTGACACCATGGATGCCTCTGAGAATCCCCGTTTCCAGGAGTTTATGAAAATGGTGGATTCTTTCCGTACCATGGGTGTCCGCACCAACGCCGACACACCCGAAGATGCCCGAATGGCACTGAATTTTGGTGCCGAAGGCATAGGTCTGTTCCGTATTGAGCACATGTTTTACGGCCTACACTCGGAAGCTCCCCTCGGGAAACTCCGGAAAATGATCCTTTCCAATAACGTGGGAGAAAGAAAACTGGCATTGCACGAACTGGCACCTTACGTAAAAAATGCAGCCAAAGAAACCCTCCGGGTAATGGACGGGTTGCCGCTGACTTTCCGTTTGCTGGATCCGCCACTCCACGAGTTTGTACCCCAGACTGCCGATAAACAAAAAGAACTGGCCAAAGAACTGGACATCTCCGTGGAAGAGATCATCAAGCGCGGCGAACTCCTGCACGAAGTGAACCCCATGATGGGTCATCGCGGTGTACGTTTGGGTGTTTCCTATCCCGAGATCTCTGAGATGCAGTTCCGTGCCATTTTTACGGCAACTGCCGAGTTGATCAAAGAAGGACACAACCCCAAACCCGAGATCATGATCCCGGTAACTGTGACCGTCAAAGAGCTGGATGATCAAAAAGTGATCGCCGACCGGGTCCATAAAGAAGTCCAGGATCAGTTCGGGATCACATTTGACTACCTGTACGGCACCATGATAGAGATCCCCAGGGCTACACTGGTAGCGGAAGATATGGCCAAAACGGCACAATTCTTCTCTTTTGGGACCAACGACCTTACACAGATGACATTCGGGTTCTCCAGGGACGACATCGGGTCGTTTATGGGCGAATACATCCAGAAAAAGATCCTGCCCTTTGATCCGTTCCAACACATAGATGAAAAATCGGTAGGAAAACTGATCGAAATCGCGATCAACGGAGGCCGTGCCACCAATTCCAAGATCAAACTCGGCATATGCGGAGAACACGGAGGCGATCCGCAGTCAGTTAAGTTCTGCTATGAAATGGGACTTACCTACGTTTCCTGCTCGCCCTTCAGGGTTCCCATAGCACGTTTGGCAGCTGCTCAGGCCGCTATCCAGACAGGCAAATAATCGTGCGCTGTACAATTTGTTTTAAAGCTCCCCGCGGGGAGCTTTTTTTTCCATATCTTTGTCAGTATGAAAAACATACTTATCACAGGAGGCGCGGGTTTCATAGGAAGTCATACGGCCGTTGAACTGATTGGAGCCGGGTATGGCGTGATCGTAGTGGACAATCTTTCCAACGCAGATACTACATGCCTGGAAGGAGTGGAAAAAATAACCGGGCAAAAGATCCCGTTTTATAAAGCGGACTGTTGCGAAAAAGAAGATATGCGCAAGATCTTTGGGGAAAACCGTATAGATGGGGCTATTCACTTTGCGGCCTTTAAGGCGGTGGGAGAAAGTGTGGATAGACCTCTTATGTATTATCGTAACAACCTGTTATCCTTTATTACACTGCTGGAAGTAATGATTGAGAACGGGGGCGGTGGTGTAGTTTTTTCTTCTTCCGCCACTGTATACGGACAGCCTGACAAGCTGCCGGCAACAGAAGACACCCCGCGAAAACCGGCTACCAGTCCATACGGAAACACCAAACAGATATGTGAAGACATCCTACTGGATGCCGTGAAGGCGCATCCATCTCTGAAAGGTATGATTCTGAGGTATTTCAATCCCATAGGAGCACACCCCTCGGCTCTCATAGGAGAACTGCCCCGGGGCGTTCCCAACAACCTGGTTCCTTTCATAACGCAGACGGCCGCCGGTCTGAGAGAGGAACTCAGGATTTTCGGGAATGACTACCCTACCCCGGACGGCACGGCTCTGCGGGATTATATAGATATTGTCGATCTGGCCACTGCCCATGTCTCGGCATTTGAAAGAATGACAGGTCACAACCCCGACGGCTCATGCGAAGTGTTCAACATAGGAACAGGAAGGCCTCTTTCGGTTATGGAACTGGTGGAGAGGTTCATGGCAATAAACCGGGTACCCCTGAAGTATAAGATCGCAGGAAGGCGGGAAGGAGATGTGGAGGCCGTATGGGCAGATACATCATTGGCCAACCGTGTGCTGGGTTGGAAAGCTTGTCGTAGCGTGGAAGAAACACTGGCCAATGCATGGGCCTGGGAGAAGAAACTGCGTAGATTAAAATAATTTTTCACTATGAAAAACAAACTGATACCTGAACGTTTTAAAAACCAGAAGACAGATAGTTCTCATGTTAAATGGGCCCAATCCATGCAGCGTGGTGGTGAATTCCTGCCGCCTGAAGAAAAACCGGACGATACACGGACCCAGTTTTACAGGGACTATTCCCGGATCCTGCATTGTACTTCTTACCGACGTCTGAAGCACAAGACGCAGGTTTTCTTTGCCACACAGAACGACCATATTTGCACCCGTATGGAGCATGTAAACCATGTGGCATCCATCAGTTATACCATATCCAAGTTCATGGGGCTGAATACAGAACTGACACAGGCAATAGCCCTGGGGCACGACTTGGGGCACAGTCCATTCGGTCACGAAGGAGAAACCCTTTTGTCCGAGATCATGCAACAATGGAACGGCACGTTTTGGCATGAAAAAAACGGGTTGTATACGGCAGACAAGATAGCCACTTTACCCAATGCCTCGGGTATTCATAAAAACCTCCGTCTGACCTATGCTGTCCGCGACGGGATTATTTCCCATTGCGGAGAAGCAGACGAAAACGGACTTTTTCCCCGGGATGAAGCCATAGACCTGGAAGAAATAACACGTCCCAATCAATTCCAACCTTACACATGGGAAGGTTGTGTAGTTAAACTTTCGGACAAGATCGCCTACCTGGGCAGGGATATTGAAGATGCCATTGAACTGAACCTTCTGGAACAGGAACGCCTGGATGAACTGAATAAACTAATGAAAAGCATTCCCGATTCGGAAGGCGTTGTGAATAATACGGCCCTGATAGAACTTTTCATCAAAGACTTGTGCAGGCATTCATTCCCTGAAGAAGGCATGCACTTCTCTCCCCGCTATTACGAATTACTGGTCAAGGTCAAAGAGTTCAATTACAAAAACATATACTACCATCCCCGGTTGGTGTACTACCAGGAATATGCCCGGTGTATCATCCACACCATTTTTGATTTCCTGGACGGGTATTACGGAAAAGACATGCTGCCAAAAATTTCGGCAGACATGTCCAAATTTCCTGTTTTGTTAAGGTATTTCCGTGAATGGCTGATCAAATATAGCGGAACCGATCCGGAAGAAAGGGAAAAGGCCTGTTTCAATAACGATATCATCTATGATCTGGCGGACCGATCTCAATATCGGCGGTCAATAATCGATTACATTGCGGGAATGACAGACAATTTTGCCATTCGTGTATATCACGAGATCATATCCTTCTAAAGACCGGTCATCAGTCCTGCAAACAGGATGGTTCCCGTACTTTTCTCCTTAATGAAGTAAAGGAAGGGCCTGTCCACATGAAACGGGATGGTGTGTCCCGGCCCTACAGAAGTTACATTGAAACCTACCGTGGTTACGGCAGCGGCTTCTGTTCCCTCTTCATCCACCTGGATAAAAGCATTCTGCTTAAGCAAGGCAATAAACAAAGGGATGTCGCTGATATGGCTGAAATCTGCCCTGAAAGGATCAAAGGCTGTTCCCATTCCCATACGTGTCAAAACGGGTATCATGGTTTCCCTGGAATCGAATTCCACTTTAAAGCGGGGAATTCGCAGGTTCAGTTCGGTGGTATAAAGACCGGAAGTCCAGAGATCCCATTGTTCCAGGGTCAGTCCGGAAACCACATCCATCACGGAAACACCGGTATCGGGCAGTACGATCACCATGCTGTAAGCTTTGTTCCCATAAGGGATTTCAGCTATTGCAACGCCTTGGCTTGTCGTATAAGGAAAACTATGGGTTTGTTCCATATAGGTAACCTGTCCGGTTGATCCTGAAAGGTTTGTGAATGAACCCTTCCAGCTGACCTCTTTATCAAAAGTTGATTCCCATTTTCCCTTGAAATAAAGGGCATTGGTATAGATCAGCCGAGCGTCGGGATCAAGCTGGTCAATCACTTTTTTGATCAGGTCATTTGTATTGTCGGCACACCACTGATTGATGACAGACGGCGCCCCGGGGTCCGAAAAATCCAGGTTTGTTACCGAGGCATCGTAGTAATGTTGCAGGGATTGAATAAAAGGCGTCTTAACCGGGAACTTTTCCTCTATCCACACGGCATTGGCTATCTGAAGGCTGACGGTGTTGTCCACTTCTTTCAGGGCCGGCACCAGATGGTGGTAAAAAGCGTTCATTTCTTCCAGGGAATACGGTTCAAAACCTAAGACTCCCTTCATTTCATCCAGGGTGGTCCCCTGTGCCCCGTTGGTTACGGCAGATACGGCCAGGGATGCGCTCAGAGGAGATATAAAAATATTGTCACCGTTCATTTCCAGGCACATTTCCCGGAACAGGTCAACAGCAAATTCATTGCCCTGATCCAGGATCTCCTGCTGGACTTTAGTCAGGACAATATTTTTTCTTTCAATTGGTGAATCTGTGTTCAATTTGGAACACGAATAAGTGAAAAGTCCGGCAAGGGCGGTTATGAGCAGTAAATTAAAGACAGTTTTCATAGACTTGGTTTTTTATTTATAAATGCACCTAAACCTTCGATACTGCTTCCGCATTACCAAAAAAACCTTCCTTGCCGACCCCTTACGTAAAAAGGTTTACAATGGTGAAAAATCTTCCTTTCCTGCACCGCAAAGCGGGCATACCCAATCCTCGGGAAGATCCTCAAAAGCGGTTCCCGGAACTATTCCGTTATCAGGATCTCCTTCTGCAGGGTCATATACGTACCCGCACAAATTGCATTCATACTTTTTCATGATCGTAAAATTTAAGTGTTAAGGATTTCAATATATCGTACAGTGTAAAAGTAACACTTTTTTTATACTTTTGTTTCCCATGAATCAAAAAAAACTATTGGAGCTGGCATTGGGTAAAGGAGGCGATTATGCCGATCTTTATCTTGAACAGAGTCTGTTCCATGAAATTATATTGAGGGACGGGAAAGTCAATGCTGCCGATACCAACAGCGAAGGAGGCCTTGGCATTCGTGTGGTTAAGGGACAAAATACCGGATACGCCTATACGGAATCTTCGTTTGCCCACGACAGGGAAAAAGCGGCCAAAACAGCCTCATACATAGCAGACGGAACCATAACCCCCAAAGGCCCGGCGAGGTTCACTACGTTGAAACTGCCCGACAGGTACAACATTCTGACACCCTGGGACAGTATTTCCCCCCAGAAAAAAATGCCTTATCTTTACGAACTTAACGAGCTGATATTCAGCGCTGATAAGCGTGTGAAAAAAGTAACCGCCCGCCTGGCCGATTCAACCTCTCATATAGAATATTACAATTCCCTGGGAATTCACTGTACCGATATACGTCCGCTCGCTTCTCTTTCGGTTTCCTGCATTATGGAGGAAAACAGCCAACGGGAAACGGCATCGGCATCCCGTTCCTTTAGAATGGGAGCTGAATTCTTGCGCCCGGATCTGATCAAAGAACTTGCCAGGGAAGTGGTTTCGCGTACCGCTTTTCTTTTCGGGGCAGGACAGCCGCATGGCGGAGTAATGCCCGTGGTCATGTCCGCAGGCAGCTCGGGGATCCTGTTACACGAAGCCGTAGGTCATGCATTTGAAGCCGACTTTGTCAGAAAAAACACATCCATTTTCTCGGATAAAATGGGAAAACGCATCTGCCGGCCAGGTATCACGGTTATCGATGACGGCACCATCCCGGCCAATCGCGGTGCATTGAACGTAGATGACGAAGGCGTCCCCGGACAAAAAACCTACATGGTTACGGACGGTATCCTGACTTCTTTTCTGCACGACAGGATCTCGGCCCGTTTTTTCAATGTGCAGCCTACCGGAAACGGTCGGCGGGAATCTTTCCGGTATATGCCGCTTCCCAGGATGCGGACCACCTACATGGAAAACGGCACGGACTCGGAGGAATCCCTGATAGCCTCGGTAAAAAAAGGACTGTACGTGGATTCATTCAGTAACGGGCAGGTGCAGATCGGGGCAGGCGATTTTACTTTTTTTGTAAAAAGCGGATACCTGATAGAAAACGGGAAATTGACACAACCCGTAAAAGATACCAATATAATTGGCAATGGTCCCCAGACTCTGGCAAAGATCACGGGAGTAGGAAACAATTGCCTTATAGATAATGGGACCTGGACTTGCGGAAAAGAACAAAGTTGTGAAGTTTCATGCGGAATGCCTTCTGTTCTTGTGAGTTCACTGACCGTGGGAGGACGCTTATGAATGAAAAAGAATGGTTAGAAGAAACCTGCCGGTATGCCCTGGAATCTTCTCTCCGAAAAGGAGCCGGGCAGGTCAGGGTATCGGCCGTCAGGGATGTGTCCAACGGATTGACTGTACTGAACGACTCCCTGGAAAAGATCCAAAGTGCAGTGGAATCCTCTCTGATGATCCGGTTTTTCACAGAGGGACGTTACGGATCTTGCTCCACCAACCGGACAGATCCTGCTGAAATTGATAAACTGATCGATCAGGCTCTGTCTTCCGTCAGACTGCTGGCACCGGATCCCTGCCGGATATTGGTACCTGCCGGACTCAGGTATGAAGGGCCTCCTCTACAGGCGGCCGATCATAGGGAAATCAGCACCGAAACAAAAAAATCATTACTTTTTGATTGTGTTAAGAGCGTTTATGGAAAAGAACCTTCGCTGATCAGCGTAACGGCGGATTATGCCGATTACAAACGTTGGCTGCACACGTTGGATTCAAGCGGTTTAAACTGCAGCTCAGAAGAAACATGGTACAGCCTTTCGGCAGAATGTGCTGTTAAAGGACGTGGCGATACCAGGCCTTCCGACTGGGAATTTTCAGGCGGGTTTTCCCCGGAGTCCATAGGGCTCGGATCCCAAACACCATCTGACTGTGCCAAACGTGCCTGCAAACGTGCATTGAACAAACGAAATCCCGGCAAGATCGCTTCCGGCAGGTACCCTGTAGTGGTGGAAAACCGGATAACTTCCACCCTGCTCAGTCCCCTTATAGAGGCTATTTCGGGAGGTTCCCTGCAACAACAGAATTCTTTCTTGTTGGGCAAACTGGGCAAGACCATTGCAGCCTCTGTCCTGACCCTGGTTGACGACCCGCACAGAAAAGGGTCTCCCGGATACCGTTTTTTTGACAATGAAGGAATGGCAACCGTTAAAAGAACCGTAATAGAGCAAGGTCGGCTTTCCATGTATTTTTTGAATACCTATTACGCCAACAAAATGCAAATGAAGCCCACCATTTCATCGCCTTCACTACTGTCCGTACCCATGGGAAAAGGGAATGCCCTGTCGCTTGCAGGTTCGTTGAAAAATGGCATCTTTGTAACCGGATTTATTGGAGGTAACTGCAATACGGCAACCGGAGATTTTTCTTACGGAATTGAAGGGGTCAGGGTAGAAAACGGTCAGATCACACACCCTGTAAATGAAATGGTCATGACCGGCAATATGTTGGATCTGTGGCAAAAACTCCTGGCAACCGCAGACGACGCCCTCAACTCAACAGCCTGGCAGATCCCTTCTCTTTTATTTGATAACATTGAGTTTGCAGGACTCTAAAAGATCTCCATGAAAAAACCAAGCCTGTTTGTCAGCCTCATTCCCGTTATCCTTTTGGTAGTAATTATTTTTACCTGTGTCCGGCTTTTCGGGGATGAGGTTACGGCGGGTCCCTCTCAATTTACCTTGCTGCTGGTGGCGATCATCGCTTTCGGCATAGCCCGGTTCAAATACCGGCTGACCTGGGAAAAGGCCGAGGAAGCCATGATCTCCCACCTGAAAAACACCTACCCTTCCATTCTGATCCTGATAGCCATTGGAGCACTTACGGGAAGCTGGATGAGCAGCGGGATCATACCCTCAATGATCTTTTACGGGCTGAAGATCATTCATCCTATGATCTTCTTGCCTCTATGCTTTGTCATAAGCGGTATCATATCCCTGGTCACCGGGAGTTCCTGGAGTACCGTGGGGACCTTTGGGGTAGCTTTGCTGGGAGCCGGACAGATGATAGGCATTCCCACTCCCTGGCTTGCCGGTGCCGTCATATCGGGGGCTTATTTTGGTGACAAAATGTCACCTTTATCGGATACAACCAACCTGGCGGCTTCTTTTTGTGGGGTCCCTCTTTTTACACATATAAAATATATGTTGGTCAATACGGTACCTGTATTTTTGATCTGCCTGGTAATTTATTCCATTGCCGGATTTCGTATCCCCACACAAAATACCATAGACGTTCAGGCGCAATTGACCGCTTTGCAAAACACCTTTAACATATCCGGGTGGCTTCTTCTTATTCCTTTGATTACCATTGTTTTGGTCATTAAAAAGGTGCCCCCTTTTATTACCCTTTTCCTGTCGGCCATTGCAGGAGCCCTGGCCGCAGTTTTCTTTCAGCCGCAGATCTGTGAGGAAATTGCTTCGGGCAAACTCTCAGCCGCCATAATTATGATCAGCACCCATGTAAATATTGAGACAGGGAATGAAATACTGAATAATCTGACCTCAACAAAAGGAATGGCCGGCATGATGAATACAGTTTGGCTCATTTTATGTGTTATAAGTTTTGCAGGGGTAATGACGGCCTCGGGAATGATACATGTCATAACCGAAAATTTACTGAAACTGATGCATAACACGATCTCCACCATAGGAGCCACACTGGGGACATGCATCTTTTTCAATATGACACTGGGAGATCAGTATATGGCCATAATCCTTCCGGGCAGCATGTTTTCAGAAAGTTACAAAAAACAGAACTTTGCCCCGGAATTGTTGTCCCGCACCATAGAAGAATCGGCGACGGTCACTTCGGTCCTCATTCCCTGGAATACCTGTGCGGTAGCACAATCGACTGTTTTGAACGTGGCTACCATGACATACCTGCCCTATTGCTTTTTCAACCTGATCACTCCGTTTTTCTCGTTGTTTGCAGCAGCAATAGGCTATAAAATAAGAAAATTAACCAACTAAACATTTATACGAATTATGACCATTTCTGAAGAAAAGGTAGTTTCATTGTCCTACACATTGGTAGTAGATGGAGATGTTATTGAAACCGTAAACGAAGAAAAACCCATGAAATTCATATATGGCCTGGGATACCTGCTTCCGGCTTTTGAAGAAAAGATCCAGGGGAAAAAGGCAGGAGATGCCTTTGAATTCAATTTAAGTGCCGCCCAGGGATACGGAGAGGTAGACCCCAACGCCATCGTGGAACTTCCCAAAGATATATTTAAAGTAGACGGAAAGATAGAAGACGGCCTGCTTGTAAAGGACAAAGTGCTGCCCATGCAGGATTCACGGGGAAACCGCCTGAACGGTGTGATAGAAGAAATAGGCGAAGACTCGGTAAAAATGAATTTTAATCACCCGCTTGCCGGATGTGAACTGAATTTTAAAGGAAAAGTAGTTGATATCCGTGAGGCTACCGAAAAGGAACTCACAGAAGGCCTTTACGGAGAACGTGTCGCATCTTCCTGCAGTGGAAGCTGCAACGGGTGCAGCGGTTGCAGTTGATCTCTATCCGGCTCCAGGATCATTCTCCGGGCATGAGACTGCTTCTTGTGACCGGGGCTATGTCCAGTCCCGCTATTTTTCCTTCCAGCCATTTGTAGTAGCCTGTGATCGCTATCATGGCTGCATTATCTGTGGTAAAACGTAAAGGTGGAATAAAAATATTCCACTTTCTTTTCTTTGATTCCAGGATCATCCTGTCCCGCAATCCGCTGTTTGCGGAAACGCCTCCTGCCAGAGCCACCCGGTTAATGCCGGTCTTTTTGACTGCAAGAATGACTTTTTCCATAAGAATATCTACAAGTGTTTTCTGAAAACCAGCAGCAAGATGGATCTTATTTTCTTCAATAAACCGGTTGTTCTCTGCCATCCGGTCACGCAGGAAATAAAGAAATGATGTCTTTACGCCGCTGAAACTGAAATCAAGATCATTGATCCGTGGTTTTGCAAAAGCATATCTTGCAGGATCTCCCAGGCAGGCCAGCCTGTCTATGTGAGGTCCTCCGGGATATTCCAGTCCCAGTAATTTGGCTCCTTTGTCAAAAGCCTCACCCACTGCATCATCAATAGTCTGTCCCAGAATTTCATACGTCAGGGGGGATTTTACTTTTAATATTTGTGTATGACCTCCCGATACCAGCAGGCAGAGAAAAGGAAATTCAGGTTTACTGCCGGAAGCCGGCACGGTGCTTTTTCCGTCTTCTGACAAAACGTCAATAAAATGACTCAACACATGTCCTGTCAGGTGGTTCACTTCTATTAAGGGGACTCCTGCAGACAGGGACAATCCTTTGGCAAATGAAGTGCCTACCAAAAGAGATCCCAACAAACCCGGACCCCGTGTAAAAGCAATGGCATTTATATCAGACATGCTTACACCGGCTGACTCCAGTGCCTGGCTGACCACAGGCACAATATTCTGCTGATGCGCCCTGCTGGCCAATTCCGGAACTACCCCTCCATACTTTTTGTGTACCTCCTGCGAAGCCATCACATTGGAGAGTAAAAGCGTGTCCTGCAATACTGCGGCGGAAGTGTCGTCGCACGATGATTCTATTCCTAAAATATAAGCCATTCTGGCGTTGTTTGCTGCTGCAAATGTGGGTATTTTTTTTGTAACTTTGTTAGCTTGGGGATCAACCATGAGGACGCTTAAAAACATATTGCGCACATTGCTTTTTATCATCGTCATCACTCTGGCGGGAGCTTTCATAGCCATACAGATCCCTTCGGTGCAAAGCCGTCTTGCCGGCAGCGCGACACAATGGCTTTCCCAAAAAACAGGAGCGCAGGTTTCTATTGGAGAAGTAAATTTTCTCTTATTCAACAAATTGTTAATCAACGATCTGCTCATTAAAACTTCCTCAACCGACACGTTGTTGCACACAAAAAAGCTTTCCGTGAGCCTGTCAAGATTCAATCCTCTAAGAAAACGTATTGCTTTCAGCCGGATCCTGCTTTCCGAAGGATCATTCCATCTGATCATGCAAAACAATACGACCAACATTGAAAGCATTTTTCCTGCCTCTCAGAAACAGGATACGGTCAGGAAACCTTTTTCATGGGAATTTACCGCCGGCAATGTGGATCTGGAGGACTTTGCCTATCACATGACAGACAGGGATCAGGGACCCTCACACAACAATCCCGAAAGCATTGACTTGATGGATATGCATATTGGGGATATCGAGATCAATATCCGTGATGTCCGTTTCCGTGACGGTCTGCTGGAAGCCCGGCTGGATAATCTTATGGGAAGGGAAAGGTCCGGATACCTGATACGTCATATGGAAGGAGACGTGAGTGTGGATAACCGGGAAGCCCGGGTGGAGAACCTTGTGATCCAGGATAACTTTTCTCACATTAAAGCCAATTATTTCCTGATGCACTACGGGAACGTTGAAAACCTTGCCGATTACATAAACCGGGTGATCATGGAACTTGACATGGATGATGCCTTCCTCTCTTTTAAGACCATCCGATACTATGCCTGTACCTTACCCGAATATTTTACCCTGTCTTTGCGGGCTACCGGCAAAGTAACCGGAACGGTAAGCAACCTGAGAGCCGAAAAGCTGGATGTTCGTTCTCCGTCAGGCAAAACAAAAGTCCTGTGCGGTTTTAAACTCATGGGGCTCCCTGAAGTTGAAAAAAGTACCATGCAAATTGATATTGAAAAGATCGATTCCGAAATAGGGGATCTCAACGAAATATTATATTCCATTGCTCAGGTAGATCTGCAATTCCTGGAAGACAACGCCGGGAGCCGAACCCCTTTTCAATTCCGGGGACGCCTTGCCGGGCTGCTTACGGATTTTGTCGTAGCCGGCGATCTGAAAGGTGACTTTGGAGGCCTTTCCCTGGATTTGATCATTAACAACAACGCCTATCCCGACGGGGTACTGCTATCCGGGATCATCCGTACACAAGAACTGGATCTGGGTAAATTCACGGGCATTCCGGGCCTGAAGGAATGTTCCCTGTATACACAAACTTATGCAGCCGTCAGGCAGGGCGGCATAAGGGACCTGCATGTCCGTGTGGATACCCTTTCCGTTTCCAGCCTGGAATTCAATAATTACACATTCAGGGATTTCAAAATGATGGGGGAATTACGTAACGGTATTTTTGACGGAAGGATGAGCGCATCGGATCCAAACCTTCATTTTCTTTTCCAGGGACGAGCAAATCTGACCCGTTCGGCGGGGACGTCTGCAAATTTTTTTGCCAACATTGCCTATGCGGACCTGAACCGTCTGAATATTTATAAGAGCGACTCCACGGCAGTATTGAGTGGACTGGTTCGGGCCGATTTTTCACACATCAATACGATAGGTGACATAGAAGGCACCATTCAGGCAACCGGATTGTCTTTTGTAAACTCCAGAGGCACTCACAACCTTGACTCCTTTTCCCTGGAAAGTAAACGTTCGAGTGATTCCACAGCATATACACTCACCCTTGAATCCGATGCACTGAAAGCCGATTATTCCGGAACTGAGGGTTTCATGAGTTTCTTGTCACGAATAGCGTCCAGGAATCTTTTCCGTTACCTTCCTGCTTTTTTTACATGGTATAAGCCCCCGGAAACTTCCCTCCCGCTTCCACAAAACCGGGCTGCCCTGGATATGATCGTCAGAAACAGCGTCTTTTTTGAAGAATTGCTTTTACCCGGCCTGTATATTTCTCCCGGGACAACCATATCCCTGCAGGACCGTGGAAATGACAGCGTTCGTGCTGTGATCCGCTCCGAACGCATAGGTTACCTCCGTCATAACCTGAGTCACCTGAACGTTCTTGCCGAGTCTGGGGCCCGGGAATTGCAAGTGGAACTGGGGTGCGGCAACCTGACCCTGGGACAGATCAAGGCAGACACCCTCTTCCTGGAAACCGCTGCAGGTGACGACCGGGTGTTCCTGGACCTGCAATACAACCGCAATGACGGAAAGGCGAATTATGCACAACTGGAATCCGCTCTTTATTTTTCCCGGGCCGGATCATCGGCTTCCCCTATCATAACGGCTGTAGTTTCTTCCGATACGATCATGATAAACGGAAAAAACTGGAAACTTCTATCCGACAGTATTGTGATCGCGCAACGGGACCTGGCACTGAACAATGTCATCCTGGAACACGCCGGCAGTGGTTCCGGTAAAGAATCTCTGAGAATAAACGGCTCCCTGTCCGAATTCCCGGAAGATACGCTCCGCGTGGAGCTCTCGCGCTTTGATGCCGGTATGTTCAACACCCTGATGCCTACTGAATATCCCTTCATTTTCAGAGGTTCGTTTACGGGGACCGGTTATGTGACGGATTTTTACGGCAATCGTCATTTTTTTGCAGACATACAGGGAAATGATCTGTATATAAACGATACACTGGCAGGCAATCTGCGGTTATTGAGTTCCTGGGATAAGCAGGCGGCACACCTCAAACTGGGAGCCAGTACAACTTTGCCCGGGGGACAAAAACCTCTGATGGCAACGGGTTCCTACAGCCCTTCAAAAAAACGGGTAGATATGAACGTTTCCTTCCGGGATTTTGAGGCGGCACTTGTAGCTCCTTTTCTCAGCGGGCAGGTCTCGGACGTAAACGGAAAAATTTCGGGAGACATGTTGCTTTCCGGAACACTGCCCTATCTGGATCTGACCAGCGACAATACTACCGTAAACGACCTGGCATTCACCATAGATTATACAGGTGTGCCCTATTCGGTTTCCGGACCTGTTCACCTGACAACGGGTGGACTGTACCTGCCCAAAGACACGCTGCGGGATTCGTACGGCCATTATGCCATCGTACAGGGCGGACTCAAGTATGAGCATTTCCGAAATATTTCGGCCGATCTGGATTTAAACTTTGTAAACCTGCATGGTCTGAACCTGACTGAAAAAGAAAACGATATTTTGTACGGACAGGCTTTTGCCACAGGCAGCCTGCTGTTGAAAGGCCCCCTGGATGATATCTTTATGGATCTTTCCATAAGGCCGGAACCGAACACCACTATTCACATTCCCCTTTCTTCCGCATCGGAAGTCAAGCAAACCGATCTGCTGTCCTTTGTGCAGCCGGATATAAGCTATACAGGCAGGGATCCTTACATTCTGGCTGCTCTGGAGGAGAAGAAAGACAAAACCAACAATTCCCGGTTCACGTTCAATATGAAGACCGAACTGACCCCTGAGGCAGAGATACTGTTGGAAATTAACAAAATGACTGGTGATGTAATAGCGGCAAGAGGAACCGGGGCTATCAACCTGGACGTAGATCCCAGGGACGATTCGTTTTCCATCCTGGGAGACTGTACCGTGGAAAGCGGAAATTACCTCTTTGGTCTCCAGGGGATCATCTCCAAACGTTTCCAGATAGTTCCCGGGGGAACCATTTCGTTCAACGGAGACATAGAAAATACACAATTAAACCTCACAGCTTCCTATAAGACAAAAGCATCCCTGAACACTTTACTTGCAGATACCACAATGGTAAGTAACCGCAGGGATGTAGACTGTCAGATCCTTATGTCAGGGAACCTGATGAATCCCACATTAGGCTTCAATATTGAAATTGAGGATATTGATCCCATGACAAGGGCGCGTGTTGAAAGTGCCTTGTCAACAGATGACAAAATGATGCGTCAGTTTGTTACGTTGCTTATTTCCAGCAGCTTCATGCCCGAACAAGAATCCGGGATCGTTAACAATTCAAACATTCTTTATTCCAATGCCACCGAGATCCTTTCCAATCAATTGAACAATATTTTCGCCCAACTGAACATTCCTCTGGATGTGGGATTCAATTACCAGCCTGGTCAAAGCGGAGATGTTTTTGATGTGGCCATTTCCACTCAGCTTTTCAACAACCGGGTGGTGATCAACGGGAATATGGGCAACAATCCCTATACAAGCAATGAAAACGATCTGATAGGCAATGTGGACATAGAACTGAAACTGGATGAAAAAGGGAAATTCCGGCTGAAGGTTTTCAGCCATGCTGCCGATCAGTATTCCAATTACCTGGATAACACACAACGTAACGGGGCAGGATTCGTTTACCAGGAAGAATTCAATACCTTCCGTCAATTATGGCGAAGGTGGTGGAAATTACCGTAAAACAGCACCCGTTTCCCGCGTGAAAGCTTCCAACATGCGGTTGATCAGTTGTTCCACATAAATATCGGTCAGTGTTTTTTGCGGATCCTGAAATACAAAGCTCAGTGCGTATTGTTTTTTCCCTTCCGGAATGCCTTTACCCGTATAAACATCAAACAGACTAACCTGTTTTAAAAGACGTTTTTCCGTTTTAAATGCTATAGCATGTAACTTCTTGTAAGTCACATTATTGTCCACAACAAGTGCCAGATCCCTGTGAACTTCAGGAAATCGCGGTAAATCTGTATAACGGGTTTTTGTGTTTCGTATCATACTGAAGAACAGGTCCCAGTTAATTTCCGCAGCAAAGACTTTCTGTTTTATATCCAGCACCGTAAGACAGGACCGGCTGACCTCTCCCAGATCGGCCAGAACATTGTTCTTTACCTTGTACCGGATCCCTTCTTCAAACAGATCGGACGGAGCATTGGTGCATTCCAACCGGTTCAGATCCAGCCCGAATACCCGGGCAATATGTTCCACGTAAGCTTTTAGCACAAAGAAATCGGCGGGACGGGAAGGAGTGTGCCAATTCTGGGTTCTGTCATTCCCCGTAACAAACATTGCCAGGCGCCGGCTTTCGCGATATCCTGACAATGATTCTCCCGATCCGGTCAATTGGTATACATTTCCCTGTTCAAAGAAACGGAGGTCGTATTGTTGCCTGTTGACGTTATAGGCAATGGCTTCCAGCCCGCCCCAGAGAAGTGTTTGCCTCATGGCATTCAGATCACTGCTTAAAGGGTTGATTATCATAACAGAAGATCCGGCAGGATAAGTTTGCAGTCCTTCATAATACGCAGCGCGGGTAAGGGAATTACACATTATCTCACGAAATCCCATGGCCGCAAGACGATCGGCTGTTTTTTCCCTGATCAGGTCCGGTTCCGGTTTTTGTACCTGTGCCATGGAAGAAAGGACTCTTTCAGGAATTTCAATATTATTGTAGCCGTAGATCCTTAACACGTCTTCCACTACATCACACTCCCGTTGCACATCCGCCCTGTAGGCGGGAACCTCTATGGTCACCTGTTCCTGTTCTTCCCGGATAATGTTCATCTCCAATGCATGCAGTATCCTGTTTACGGTTGATCTTCCAATATCTTTGCCCATCAGGGAAAACATGCGTTTATAATTCAACTCTATCCGGGCCGGGTTGACAGGGGAGGGATAGAGATCAACAATCTGTCCTTCAACCTGCGCTCCGCAGATTTCCTGCATGAGCAAAACTGCCCTTTTGAGTGCATACAAAGTGGCCTTGGGATCCGCTCCTCTTTCAAAACGGAAACTGGCGTCTGTTTTTAGACCGTGGTGCCTGGAAGTTTTCCGGATAAAGTTGGGATGAAAGCAGGCCGACTCCAGGAATATGGAAGTTGTTTTTTCGGTCACACCGCTCTGCAACCCGCCGAATACCCCTCCAATACACATGGGTTTTGTTTTGTCACAGATCATCAGATCTTCACCGCCCAGGGTCCTCTCAACCTGGTCAAGGGTAACAAAACGGTCTCCCGGCCGGGCAAAACGCACTACCACACGGTCTCCCTCTATTAATTCCCTGTCAAAAGCATGAAGGGGCTGTCCCGTTTCCAGCATAACATAATTGGTAATATCTACCAGGTTGTTTATGGGTCGAACCCCGGCCAGGCGCAAACGATCCTGCATCCAGGCCGGAGAAGGTCCTACGGTAATATGGCTGAGGGTTATGCCGCTGTATCGGGGAGCTGCCTGCGGTGCTTCCACAGTGACCTGCACTCCTTTGCCGGAAGGATTCTCTTTAAAAGATCCTACCCCGGGTTTATTGATCATAATTTCCTTACCCTGCGCGGCATACCAGGCCGCCAGGTCGCGAGCGACACCAATATGAGAAGCGGCATCTATGCGATTCGGTGTCAGGCCAATTTCAAAGACGGCATATGTGGGAAGACCCAGGTATTCTGCTGCAGGGATACCCACCGGGGTGTCATCGGGCAGGACCATGATCCCATCATGGGAAGTACCTATCCCCAACTCGTCCTGGGCACATATCATTCCGTAAGACTCGGCTCCGCGTATTTTACTTTTTTTGATCTTCACCTGTTCTCCGCTCGTAAAAGTCAATTGGGTCCCTACCGTTGCCATAAGCACTTTCTGCCCTGCTGCCACGTTTGGGGCCCCGCACACGACCTGAACGGGATCTCCGCTGCCGGTGTCTACGGTTGTAAGGAATAAATGATCGGAACCGGGATGCGGACTGCATGTTATCACGCGCGCAGTTACCACTCCGTTCAGTCCTCCGGGAATTGATTCGGAGACCTCAAGGGATTCCACTTCCAGACCTATGTCCGTGAGTACCCGGGAAGTTTGTTCCGCGTTCATGTCCAACGGAATATAATCTTTTAACCAATTGTACAGGATCTTCATACTATGTGATTATTCAAATAATGTTGCTACAAAGGTTTTTTTGTCAAATACCTGCAGATCGTCAATACCTTCTCCAAGGCCTATGAATTTGACCGGGACCTGTAACATGTCACTGATCCCAATAACGACTCCTCCTTTTGCCGTACCGTCCAGTTTTGTCACTGCCAGGGCCGTCACGTCCGTAGCCCTGGAGAATTCTTTGGCCTGCTGGTAAGCATTTTGTCCCGTTGATCCGTCCAATACCAGCAACACTTCATGCGGGGCATCAGGGATTAGTTTTTGAAGGACCTTGCGAATCTTGGACAATTCGTTCATCAGATTCACTTTATTGTGAAGCCGACCCGCAGTATCTATCAGAAGCACATCCATTTGGCGGGCTATGGCCGCCGACAGGGAATCGTAAGCTACGGCGGCAGGGTCACTGCCCATAGTCTGTTTGATGATGGGGACCCCGGCCCGCTCGCTCCAGATGGTCAATTGTTCCACGGCAGCGGCACGGAATGTATCAGCAGCTCCCAGCATGACTTTTTTCCCGTCAGCTTTTAGGCGGGAAGCCAATTTACCTATGGTAGTTGTTTTTCCCACCCCGTTGACACCAACCACAAGGATTACAAAAGGTTTTTTTGAAAAATCAAACGGGATCAGCTGACCGGCAGACTTGTTTTCCATTAAAAGCGCCTCAATTTCTTCCCTCAACAAGCGGTTCAGTTCCTGGGTATTCACGTATTTGTCGCGACGGACTCGTTCCTGGATCCTGTCAATGATCTTAAGCGTTGTATCCACACCCACATCCGAAGCAACCAGTGCTTCTTCAAGATCGTCCAGCACCAGGTCATCCACTTTTGAACGGCCCATGACCGTCCTGGAAAGCCTGCTGAACAATCCTTTTTTTGTTTTTTCCAGTCCTTTATCCAGAATATTGTCGTTCATAAGAGTGCAAATATAAGAAAAAGCAGGGTGCCATAAGTAACAAAAAAGCTCCCCGGGGGAGCTTTTATCTTAAGACCTTTCTGTCGAATCTAAGAAATGAAAAGATCATGTACTATTTTCCGGCAAAAAAATCTTTTTCCTTATCCGTGGGAATGATGTCTTCCTGGAACATATAGGCTCCGGTACGTTGTGAGCGGACCATACGAATGCATTTAACACTGCCTTTTCCTGCCGTTTTATCTTTAAGTGTTGCTACCGCTTTTTTTGCCATAACTTTCTCTTTTTATCTATTTAATTTCTCTGTGAACAGTCACTTTCTTCAGGAAAGGATTGTATTTTTTACGTTCCAGACGCTGCGTGGTATTCTTCTTATTCTTTGTGGTGATATAACGGGACATTCCCGGAACTCCACTTTCTTTCTGTTCGGTACATTCAAGAATGATCTGTACTCTGTTTTCTTTCTTTGCCATAAGACGAAATATTATACAATATCAATCAAACCTTTTGCTCTGGCAGCTTTCAATGTGGCAGCCAGTCCGTTTTTATTAATGGTACGGATCCCGGCGGCAGTTACTTTTAAAGTAATGAAACGGCCCTCTTCTTCCGACCAGAAACGTTTGGTTTTCAAGTTGGGAGCAAATTCACGCTTTGTGCGACGTTTTGAATGAGACACATTGTTCCCTACCATTCTCTTCTTACCTGTAACTTGACAAACTCGTGCCATGGTATCTTAATTTTGTGATTTATTCATTTTTAAAGGGCTGCAAATATCTGCATTTTTTTTGGAAACCCAAAATTTATTTGAAACGTAATTTCAATATACGATCCCAGCGGATGTTGGAGGGGAATGATTTGTATTTATCCGTGGAAAACCAGACAACAACGGGATTCCCTACAATTCTGTCTTCCGGTACAAAGCCCCAGTAACGTGAATCCAGCGAATTGTGACGGTTATCTCCCATCATAAAGAAATAATCCTGTTCAAAAGTGTACTCCGTAGATTCCTCCCCGTCAATATAGTATTCCCCGTCACGTTCTTCCAGTGTATGTCCTTCGTAAGAAGTAATGATACGCCTGTACAAAGGCAGGTTTTGCGGTGTGAGTGTTACGGATGTTCCTGCCTTCGGTATCCACAGCGGTCCGTAATTATCCCTGGTCCAGGGAAAATCCGGTGATGTAACAAAGGGGAATAACATCAGTTGTGAATCGGGGTAGTCCGGTGGAAAGACATCAATATTCTGACTGATGGAAACAATACTCCTCATGGCAGCAAGTTCCCCGGCATGCTCTTCATTCAAGGGCAAGGTGGGATAACCGGGAATACGGTTGTCAAAATAGGTCTCTGCAGGAGAAATATTGTATTTTTCCAGGATCCTTTGGTTTAGTGGCTGTCCGTCGGTAACAACGGTATAGGTGTTTCGTATTCCGGAGAAATCAGGCTGGGGAATGCTGTTCACATAAACTTTCCCATCTGTCATTTCCAGGGTATCCCCTGCAACGGCAACGCATCTTTTGACATAATTGTCTTCTTTACCCGGCGGACGTGATTTGACCGGACCGTAATGTTCCAGGGTACTCTTTCTGCCGTTCAGCCTTACGTGCGTATAATAATCATCGGTTGGATAATTTACCAGGACGGTATCGCCGTGCGGAAAATTGAACACGACCATATCATTTCTTTTTACCTGTGAAAACCCGGCCATCCGCTTGTAAGGTCTTTCAATAAGCCTTGTATAGGATTCTTTCCCGAATATTACGTTATGCGTTAACGGAATGGTGAGTGGGTGCTGAGGCCTCTTGGGACCGTATTTCAATTTTCCCACAAACAGGTAATCGCCCGTCATCAGGGTGTTTTCCATGGAAGATGTCGGGATCATGTACGCTTCAAAGAAGAAAGACTTAACAAAGGTGGCCGCTATCAATGCAAAAATGATCGCATCTACCCATTCCAGGGCAGCATTTCTCTTTTCACCTTCCTTATAGGTTTTTTTCCAAAAAGCCCATTTGACCTTTTTGGTAATATACAGGTCCAATATGATAATGAGCCCGAACAGCCACCAAAAGTTACCCAGCCAGATCACCCATACCAGGTAACCGGCGGCAACCAGTGAAAATTTTATCCAGCGGTTCAAAACCCCGTAATTATTTAATGGAGCTTATTATGGCTTCAAATGCCTGGGGATTGTTCATAGCCAGGTCTGCAAGAACCTTACGGTTAAGGCCTATGTTTGACTTGTTCACTTTTCCCATGAACTGTGAGTAGGACATTCCGTGCATACGGGCAGCCGCATTGATACGCTGTATCCATAAAGCCCTGAATGAGCGTTTTTTGTTTTTACGATCACGGTATGCGTAGGTTAACCCTTTTTCATACGTGTTTTTGGCTACCGTCCAGACGTTGCGGCGTGCCAGAAAATTACCCTTCGTCTGTTTTAGAATTTTTTTTCGCCTGGCCCTTGAGGCCACAGCATTTACCGATCTTGGCATAATATAAATTCTTTGCGATTGTCAGCGTTCTCCTCCTTTGAGATTCTTTTCCTGCTGGGCAATCTGGTTAATATATTGCAGTTCTAGACGCAAATCAGTTCTTTGATGCGCTTTTCATCTGCCTTATTTACCAAAGAGGAATAAGTCAGATTACGTTTCTGCTTTTTAGTTTTTTTTGTCAAAATATGACTGTGGTAAGCGTGTTTCCGCTTGATCCTTCCGGTTCCTGTCAACGTAAAACGTTTTTTGGCTCCGGAATTTGTTTTCATTTTGGGCATACTTGTTTGTTTATATATATTTGGTTGTTATTTCTTTTTTGTTGTTTTTAATGGTCCTATCATCATGATCATGCGTTTGCCTTCAAGTTTGGGCATCTGTTCAGCTTTTCCGTAATCTTCCAGATCAACGGCAAACCTGAGTAGTAATTTTTTTCCCTGTTCGGAAAATACGATGGAACGACCTCTGAAAAACACGTATGATTTAACTTTTGCGCCATCTTTCAGGAATTCTATGGCATGTTTCAGTTTAAACTGGTAATCGTGTTCATCCGTATTTGGTCCAAATCGGATCTCCTTGACAATAACCTTGGAGGCATTGGCTTTCATCTCCTTTGCTTTCTTGCGCCTCTGGTACAAATATTTCTGGTAATCAATGATCTTACATACAGGCGGATCAGCTTGTGCCGTGATCTCCACCAGATCCAGATTCATCCTTTCAGCCATTTTCAAGGCCTGTGCAATAGGATAGATTCCCGGTTTTTCAATATTGTCTCCCACAACACGCACCTGGGGAACATCAATTTCATTATTGATCCTGGCACCGTCATCATGTTTTGGTGCCCTGTTGTAATATTTTCCCTGATTGTTCCTTCTATGAGGTGAAAATTGTGGCTTGTAAGGTGTTCCGATAATTTATTCCTCCTTTTTTAGTTCGTTAAATCATTTATTTCTTTCCGGAGCATGGCTACAAATTCCTCCGGTTTCATGATTCCCTGGTCTCCTTGACCCTGACGACGTACAGATACGGTTCCGGAAGATTCCTCTTTCTCTCCCACTATCAACAAATATGGAATCCTCTTCAACTCATTCTCTCTTATGCGCTTACCAACTGTTTCATTGCGGTCATCAAGCGAGGCGCGAAGTTCGGAATTATTCAAGAAATCACAAACTTTTTTTGCAAATTCATTGAATTTTTCACTCAAAGGCAAGACTACAACCTGGTCGGGAGCTAGCCATAATGGGAATTTCCCGCCTGTATGTTCCAGTAAAACAGCCACAAATCGTTCCATGGACCCGAAAGGAGCGCGGTGGATCATTACCGGCCTGTACTTTTTGTCATCCGACCCAATATATTCCAATTCAAAGCGTTCGGGTAAATTGTAATCTACCTGGATGGTTCCCAGTTGCCATTTTCTTCCGAGGGCATCCCGAACCATAAAATCAAGTTTTGGTCCGTAAAAAGCTGCCTCACCGTATTCGACAATGGTTTCCAGGTTCTTTTCAGCAGCAGCTTCAATAATGGCCTGTTCTGCTTTTTCCCAGTTCTCATCCGAACCGATATATTTAGATCTGTCGTTTTTATCACGCAGGGACACCTGAACCGTAAAATTCTCAAAACTTAAAGTCCTGAAAATATACAGTACAATATCTATTACTTTGCAAAATTCATCTTTGAGCTGATCGGGACGACAAAAAATATGTGCATCATCCTGGGTAAATCCCCTGACGCGTGTTAGTCCGTGCAATTCACCGCTTTGTTCATAACGGTAAACCGTCCCAAATTCAGCCAGACGTACAGGCATATCTTTGTAAGAATGCGGTTTTGAGCGGTATATCTCGCAGTGATGGGGACAGTTCATGGGTTTAAGCAAAAACTCTTCCCCTTCCTGCGGTGTTTTGATGGGCTTAAAACTGTCTGCTCCGTATTTTGCGTAATGGCCGCTGGTCACATACAATTCTTTTTGACCTATATGAGGGGTGATCACCTGTTGGTACCCATGTTTCTTCTGCACTTTTTTCAGAAAGTTCTCCAATTGCTCCCTCAGAGCCGCTCCACGAGGCAGCCACAACGGCAGGCCCTGCCCTACACGTTGCGAGAAAGTGAACAATTCCAATTCTTTACCTAACTTGCGGTGATCCCTCTTTTTGGCTTCTTCCATCATTTTGAGGTACTCATCCAGCAATGATTTTTTTGGAAAAGTAATCCCGTAGATACGCGTAAGCATCTGACGTTTTTCGTCTCCCCGCCAATAGGCCCCGGCAATGGAAGTAAGCTTGATGGCCTTGATCATGGAAGTGTCGGGAATGTGAGGTCCCCGGCAAAGATCTGTAAACATACCGTTGGAATAAAAAGTGATGGTCCCGTCTTCCAGGTCTTCTATCAGTTCGCATTTATACGGGTCGCCTTTTCCCCGGTATATCTTCAGGGCTTCTTCCTTACTGACTTCCTTCCTTTCAAATAGCTGTTTGCTTCTGGCCAGTTCCAGCATTTTATTTTCAATGGGCCCCAGGTCATCTTCTGACAATTGGCGTCCTTCCAGATCTATATCGTAATAAAAGCCGTTCTCTATGGCAGGGCCTATCCCAAACTTGACACCCGGGTACAACACCTCCAGTGCTTCGGCCATAAGGTGGGATGAGGAGTGCCAGAACACCTGTTTGCCTTCCTCGTCTTCCCACTTCAGGAAACGGACAGAGGCATCCTGTGTCAGAGGTAGTTGTATATCAGTCAATTTCCCGTCCACTTTCACGGCAAGCACCTCGGCTGCCAGCCGGGGACTTATATCCTGCGCTATCTGATATCCCGTTATGCCGGATTCGTATTGTTTTGTTTTCCCATTGGGAAAAGTAATAATTATCATGATCTGAATTTATAAGGTTCGTTTTCATTCTAACTTACAAAGTTAGGTATTTTTTAAAAATTTTGGTTACTTTGTGACCGAAACTAAACGATTTACCGATGAAACATAATTTCTGGAACAAAGCTGCCATGTACGGTATTGTCCTGGCACTTGTATCCGTTTTTTTTATGGTCATCCAGCCGGTCCTGGATCCTGCCAAATGGATGAACATTGTATTATGGATGGTAAAACTGGCCGGAACACTCGGTCTGCTTTTCTATTTCATGAAAGACTTCGAGGCCGGAAAGGAATCTTACTCCTATGCAGATGCATTTAAATTCGGAATAGCAGTTTCTTTTTGTTCTTCCATAATAGCTGCCGGGTATTACTACTTCCATGTCATGTTTATTTTCCCGGATACAACGTCCCAGATCTCAAATGCCATGATGATGGGCTTTGAACAGGCCGGAATAAGCTCCGAAGATTTCAATACGGATAAATTCATCGCACGCCTGCCCGTTATCATGATGGTTTCTCAATTTATCTATTTCAACATTCTTGGTCTTTTATGGTCTTCCATCCTGGCAAACGGAGCCAAACAAAAAGTAACTGCATCTCCCTTTGACAACTAACGTTTTTTATATGGACCTGTCGGTTGTTATTGCATTATATAACGAACGGGATTCATTACCCGAGTTACTGGAGCGTATCCGTTCCGTTCTGGATGTCCCTTTACGTGAAGATTCCTCTGCATTGCCTGAATACGAAGTAATTTTTGTTGACGATGGCAGCACCGACGGATCCTGGGATTACATATCGGAACAAGCCGATAAGGATCCGCGGGTCCACGGGATCCGCTTTCGCAGGAATTACGGGAAATCCGCTGCCCTTTACTGCGGGTTCGAAGCAGCCCGGGGAAATGTGGTCATCACCATGGACGCCGATCTTCAGGACGATCCTGCCGAGATCCCCGCGCTTTGCAACATGGTGCTATCCGGAGAGTACGACCTGGTCTCCGGATGGAAAAAGAAAAGAAAAGACGGATTGTTTTCCAAAACCATCCCTTCCCACCTATACAACGCTACGGCCAGGCTGGTTACGGGCATAAAACTCCACGATATGAATTGCGGGCTGAAAGCCTACAGAAAAGAAGTGGTAAAAAACATAGAAGTGTACGGGGAAATGCACCGTTACATTCCTTACCTGGCAAAACAGGCAGGTTTTTCAAAAATTGGTGAAAAAACTGTCATCCATTCCCGTCGCAAGTACGGAAAAAGCAAATTCGGTCTGAGTCGCTTTGTAAACGGGTACCTGGATCTTCTAAGTCTATGGTTTCTTGCCCGTTTTGGGAAAAAGCCAATGCATATATTCGGACTTTTCGGATCATTGATGTTCATTGCCGGAGGGGTCATAGCCGTTTGGCTCATTATTCAAAAATTATACTGGCAATCACACGGATTCCCTTACCGTCAGGTTACCGACCAACCCCTGTTCTACCTGGCACTTCTGGCTATTATTCTGGGTATGCAGCTTTTCCTTGTCGGTTTTCTGGGAGAATTGATCTCGCGTAATGCAACAGAAAGAAACCACTACCAGATCTCTGAAAGACGTTGAACTTACTCATTTCCATTCAGGCGGGCTTGCCTGTTCGCAGGAAAAGATCTACGTAAGCGGCGGCATCCCCGGGGAACGTGTTCAGGTTGTTCCCAAAAGGGGTAAAGGGTTCCGCAGCGCTATTGCCGTTAATATACTGAAAGCTTCTCCGGACAGGACCGTCCCTTTTTGTACACATGCCGGCATTTGCGGCGGATGTCCCTGGCAACATCTGAAGTATGAAGCACGGCTGGAATGGAAAAAAGACATCCTCAGGCGTGCCCTGGATAAATACGGGATACATATTCCCGGCATATCCTCATGGGCTTATACCGTATGGGATCCATCCGGTAATGCCCGGTTTTACGCTCCTGTCTTTTACCACTATAAAGGAGATCATCATCTGGAAGAACACACCGGAATGTTACGTCTTAAATACGGTCTTTCTTCTTTTTATCAACCCAACCCCCTGCAGGCTAAGCTGATCTTCAGCCATATAGCGGAACTGGCAGACGATATTGTCTCTGATAGTTCTCCCGTTTTCGATCTTTATGCCGGTGTTGGTACCATTGCACTGACTCTGGCAAAAAAATATAACCGGGCCTGCATCACCGGAATTGAGGGTAATGCTGATGCTGTCCGGGATGCCTTGGACAATGCCTTTCTTAATGGTTTGAGCAAAACAAACTTTATTACCGGGGACATACTCCAGACTTTTACCCCTTCTTTCACGGCTCAGACCGGAAAACCGTCATTGATCGTACTGGATCCTCCAAGAAGCGGAACACTTACCGAGATCAAAAAAACGATTCTTACAGCCGGACTTACATCCGGCCTTATGACATGTTCCCGCATACCCAACACGTTGAAACTCTTGCTGTCTGCAGCAAAGAGCCCTGATCCGTTACAGTGGGCGGTTTAGGTATTCATCAAATGACTGAGGCGCAGGTATATACGAACTTTCAAACAAAGGGGACGAGATCAGAAAATCCGCCGTAGACCTGTTACAGGCAGTAGGAATGTTGTAAAGGCTTGAAATTCGTAACAATGCTTTAACGTCTACATCATGTGGCTGCGGCTGCATTGGATCCCAGAAAAAGATGAGAATATCAATTTTCCCTTCGGCTATCAAAGCTCCCATTTGCTGATCGCCTCCCAGGGGCCCTGATTTGAGTGTGGTCACATCAATTCCGGTTGCTTTTTCAACCATACGTCCCGTAGTTCCGGTACAGACGAGCTTGTGTTTGATCAGACGGTCCTTGTTAAATTCCACCCATTCGATCAAATCGTTTTTCCGGTTGTCGTGGGCTACCAAAGCCAGATTTTTCCTGTACATAGTCGTTTACATATTGGCACACTGATCACATGAAAGAGCTGCGGCTTCCATGATCCCTTCACTCATGGTGGGATGGGGAAAAATGGAATGTATCAGATCGTGACTCGTGATCTTCATACCGCGGGACGCAACCAGTCCGCCTATCATTTCCGTGGCGTGTGCCCCAATGATATGGGCACCCAGCAATTTTTGTGTTTCAGCATCAAAAACCAGTTTGACGAAACCGTCCCGTTCTCCGGCAGCGGCCGCCTTACCCGATGCTGTAAAAGGATACTTCCCGATCTTCACTTTAATGCCTTTCTTTTCGGCATCTTTTTCCCGCAATCCAACCGATGCGATCTCGGGCGTTGTGTAAATACATCCCGGTACATTGTCATAATCCACATCGGGAACATCCAGACCTGCCATTTTTTCCATACAACAGAGAGCTTCTGCAGAAGCCAGGTGTGCCAGAGCCGGTGTGTTTAATACATCTCCAACTGCATAAATACCGGGAACCGTTGTCATAAAGTTTTTATCTACGTTGATCCTGCCTCGGGTCATTTCCACACCCACTTCTTCCAGTCCCATATTTGCCGTAACCGGCAAAACACCCACCGCGGACAAAACAACACCAGCCTCTACATATTCAATGCCTTTTTTGGTCTGAACGGCCAGGCGGCACCCGTCGGCTGATTTTTCAGCCGACTGCACAGCTGCCGATGTCATGATCTTTATACCCGCTTTACGGAATGAACGGCTTAACTGGGCAGCAACATCCGTATCTTCGGTAGGTACTATCTGGTCCATGTACTCAATCAGTGTCACTTTTGTGCCGAGTGAAATGTAGAAAAAAGCCAGCTCCGATCCTATGGCACCGGATCCTATAACTGCCATGGTTTCGGGTATGGATCCCGGGACCATAGCCTGGCGGTAACCAATGATCTTTTTCCCGTCTATGGATGCCCCTGGAAGTGAGTTGGGTTTTGATCCGGTGGCTATCAGGATATTTTTCCCTTCCAGTACCTGATCACCTACCGCTACTTTTCCGGGAGCCTGAACACTGCCGCGCCCGTGTATGACATCAATTTTATACTTTTTCAATAAGAATTCTATACCTTTTGTCATCTGAGCAGCTACCTGCCGGCTTCTTTCAACAATGGACTTGATATCGGGCTCCACACTTCCGGTAATTTTCACACCGTAGTTTTCTGCATGCCTGGTCGTGTTGAGTGCTTCAGCACTTTTCAACAAGGCTTTGGTGGGAATACAACCCCAATTAAGGCAAACCCCTCCCAGAAGGGCTTTTTCAATAACTGCGGTTTTAAAACCCAATTGGGCACTTCTTACGGCCGCTACATATCCTGCCGGACCGGATCCAATAATGATTAGATCGTAACTCATAGACTATTTAAATTGTGATTATAGATTTTTCCCGTGACAATGTTTGTATTTTTTTCCGCTTCCGCACGGACAGGGATCATTCCTTCCAACCTGTTTTTCTACGTGTACAGGAGCGTTGGAATGCGGCTCTGCCGACTGTGTAAGTAAATCCGGACGTGATGTTTGTGTGTTACTCAGATCTGTACGGCGCCTTTCATTGCCTGCTTTGTCCAGTTTGTCCTGATCCTGACGCAGAGGTATATGGGCCTTTAGCAGAAAAGCCAGCACTTCCCGGGCGATTTTTTCCAGCATTTCGCTAAAAAGTTTGAAACTTTCAAATTTATAGATAAGCAACGGGTCTTTTTGTTCATAAGTAGCGTTTTGCACCGATTGCTTGAGATCGTCCATGTCACGCAAATGCTCTTTCCAGTACTCGTCTATCATTACAAGGTTTATGGTCTTGTTAATAGCCCGGATCAATTCTTTTCCCTTGCTTTCGTATGCTTTTTTAATATTCACGATAACCTGGTAGATACGTTTTCCGTCTCCTACCGGAACCACAACATTTTCATAAGTAGCCCGCTGCGTTTCGTAAATATTTTTCATTATGGGCCAGGCCTGGGCCACCAAAGCTTCTGCCCTTCTTCCGTAAACTTTCTGTATCTGTTCAGCCAGTGCTTGTGACAATTCGGCGGTATTTTGTTTGCGGTATAATTCCTCGTCAATACCTGGGTCAATGGATATCTGGCGAATCAATTCATGTATAAAATCTTCATAATCAATTCCTTCCATCTGCTGCACAAACGATTCTGCAAAATCGGACATCATGTTGGCTACGTCCACGTCCACCCGTTCACCGTACAATGCATTCCGGCGACGGGTATAGATCACTTCCCGCTGTGAATTCATCACATCGTCATACTCCAGGAGACGTTTCCTGATCCCAAAATTGTTTTCTTCTACCTTTTTTTGTGCCCTTTCAATGGAACTGGACAACATAGAATGCTGCAACACTTCGCCTTCTTTCATGCCCATCCTGTCCACTATGGAGGCAATACGACCGCTTCCGAACAACCGCATCAGATCATCCTCCAGGGATACGAAAAAAATGGAAGACCCGGGGTCTCCCTGGCGTCCGGCTCGACCCCGCAGCTGCCTGTCCACACGGCGGCTGTCATGACGCTCCGTTCCTACAATGGCCAGACCTCCGGCCTCCCGGACTCCTTCCCTCAATTTTATATCCGTTCCCCTACCGGCCATGTTCGTGGCAATGGTCACCGCTCTGGCACGACCCGCCTCGGCAACTATCTCAGCCTCCCGCGCATGTTGTTTGGCGTTGAGGACATTATGTTTTATGCCACGAATCTTAAGCATGCGGCTGAGCAATTCAGAAACCTCTACTGAGGTGGTTCCCACAAGTACCGGCCGGCCGGCTTTTGTTAGTTCAGTGATCTTATCTATCACGGCATTGAATTTCTCCCGTTTAGTTTTGTAAATAAGATCGTCTCCGTCAATTCTTATGACCGGACGGTTTGTGGGTATCACTACTACGTCCAGTTTGTATATGGACCAGAATTCCCCCGCTTCTGTTTCAGCTGTACCGGTCATACCGGCCAGTTTGTGATACATACGGAAATAATTCTGTAGCGTGATGGTGGCAAATGTTTGGGTGGCTGCTTCCACTTTTACCTTTTCCTTAGCTTCTATGGCCTGGTGCAAACCGTCAGAATAACGTCTTCCTTCCAGAACACGTCCGGTCTGTTCGTCTACGATCTTGATCTTATTGTCCACTACAATGTATTCCACATCTTTTTCAAACATCGCATAGGCTTTAAGCAACTGGTTGACCGTATGTACCCTCTCGGATTTTACGGCGTAATCGCTTAACAAGGCATCTTTTGCGGCTGCTTTTTCTTCTGCAGAAAGATTTTGTTTCTCCAGTTCCGATATCTCGCTCCCCATATCGGGCAAGATAAAGAATTTGGCATCACTCATCTTTTTGGCAATCAGATCGTGTCCTTTTTCTGTCAGATCTACGGATTTTTGCTGTTCTTCAATAACAAAATACAGATCATCCGTTATCAGGTGCATCTGTTTATTGTTATCCTGCATATAGAAATTCTCCGTTTTCTGCAACAGTTGTTTGATTCCCTGTTCACTCAGGTACTTGATCAGAGGTGTATATTTTGGTAAACCCTTAAAGGCTTTGAGTAAAATTTTCCCGCCGTTTTCTTCATCTCCTTCCGAGATCAGTTTACGTGCTTCGGCAAGGTATTGCTGAACGAGTGTTCTCTGTGCCTGGTACAGTTGTTCCACTATAGGCCGGAATTCGTTAAACTGCTGGTCTTCTCCGCGGGAGACAGGTCCTGAGATGATCAGAGGCGTCCGCGCATCGTCAATCAATACCGAGTCAACCTCGTCCACGATGGCATAATGGTGCTTTCGTTGCACAAGGTCCTGGGAATTGATAGCCATATTGTCCCTCAGGTAATCAAACCCGAATTCGTTGTTTGTCCCAAAAGTGATGTCGGCCCTGTATGCTTTTTTACGCTCTTCCGAATTGGGCTCGTGTTTGTCAATACAATCTACTTGCAAACCATGAAATTCATACAACGGCCCCATCCATTCCGAGTCACGTTTGGACAAGTAATCGTTTACCGTGACTATATGCACTCCTTTTCCCGCCAGTGCGTTGAGGAACACAGGCAGGGTGGCCACCAACGTTTTTCCTTCTCCTGTTGCCATCTCTGCGATCTTTCCCTGGTGAAGAACCACGCCTCCTACCAACTGGACATCGTAATGCACCATATCCCAAGTGATCATGTTTCCTCCGGCCATCCATGAATTACGCCAGACAGCGTTATCTCCGTGTATTTCAACATGATCTTTATTAGCGGAAAGCTGCCTGTCGTAATCGGTCGCCGATACGGTAAGTGTCTGGTTTTCCTTGAACCGCCTGGCCGTGGATTTCATAATGGCAAAGGCTGCAGGGAGCACTTTGTCAAGAACCTCTTCAATTTTTTCATCGATCTTTTTGGTGAGCTTGTCGACTTCTGTAGCCAATGCTTCTTTTTTCTCCACTTCAATTTCCACATCCTCCAATTGCTCCCTGAGAGCAGCCTTGGCCTTTTCATCTTCTGCTATATGATCCTTAATGATCTGTCTGATCTTTAGCGATTCTTGACGTAACTGATCGTTATCCAGTTTATCAATCCGGTCATATTCCTGTGTGATCTTATCCACATAAGGACTCAATTGCTTAAGGTCCCTATCTGATTTGGACCCAAAAATCTTACCTATAATATTTATAACTGAAGCCATGTCTTGGTGTTTTCATTTTTAGACAGTTTACAAAGTTAAACTTTTATTGTCAATAAACATGATATCAGACATGGCTCCTGCAAGGTTCCTATTTACACCAGCCCTTGGTCCAGTCGTTTCCGTAAGGCACTGCCCCGGCATAATCCGTTGAAGTGAAGAAAGGATCTTCCTGCTTCATATCAATACCACCCGGAACCGATCCTGCATACCCGTTCATAAAAGTGAGATCATAGTTGATTTCGTTATTGGGACCGGCCAAAAACAAATCTTCCGAATAAAGACCGGCAGCAGGTGAAACAGTCCCGGAAAGGTATATATTACCCAGGACGGAAATATTGTTTACCAGGGAAGATTCCGTTTCCGTCGTTTCTGTTGTGAGGCTGTTTGGCTTCCCGTAAACCAATGTATTGTAAAGCTTTACGTATGTCCCCGCACGCAGTCGGATCCCGCGTTTATTCAGGTTGGACCCGTTCCCGTTTAACGTGAGGTTTGCCAATACCGGGAATGATACCGGCTCAGCTGAAAAATCCTTGCTGTTATTATCGGCTTCAATCAAGCAATCACATTCATACCCTATGGTACTTTCCGCGCCCTGAACAGCAACCAGAAACTGGCCTTTTCCTCTCCAGCCTTCAGTCCAGTCAAACGAATCGTCACTGTTATCCGTGGCTACCAGGTATTTCACGTTGACTGTTCCGCCAAACCATTCAAAACCGTCATCCGATCCTTTGTATGACTGAAGATGATCCACAACGGTTCCGTTACCTACACCGTAAAAAGTGAATCCGTTGGCTTCTTTTTCTTCACTGAAAGCATATCCCGTATATTCCACCCGGATATAACTCAGCCGACCCGAATTATCGGCAGGATCATTACCTCCGTACAATGCATCTCCTATTTCCGATTTTGACTGGGTTCCTGTCACATTTATGGGAGCCCGGCCGCAAATATGAACCCCTCCCCAGGCCCCGGGTTCTTTCTTTTCCGAGGTCATCACTATAGGTTTTTGGGCCGTACCCTGTGCCAGAATCGTTCCACCCTGCTCAACAAGTATGTAATCTACAATATCATCGTCCTTTGCCACAATGATCACACCGGGTTCTATGGTAAGAACACCGTCTGCCTTAACGTGAAGTCCTCCTGACAAGGTATAAGTCATTCCTGTCTTTAGGGTTTTTGCCCCGGTTAGTTCACCTGCCAGGTCAGCAGATTCAGTTTCCGGATCCGTTCCTTTTTCACAGGAAACCGTCAGAAATAGGATTACCAGTGCCATAACGGCCATTTTCCAATTCATGTGTTTCATTTTTTTATTTCTTTTTAAATGTATAAGAGAACCCTATTTGAAAAGACATTCCCGGCTGGTAGGATTCAACTGTAACAAATTCTCCGGTAGTCTTGACTTTCTGGATAAACCGGATACGGCTGTCCAGCATATTTCCGGCCGAAACTTTAATGTTCCATTGGCTGCCGGCATTGTAAATACCCACAAAATCCAGCGTGTGCATGGGCTGTTGCACCACATTGCCCATCCCGTAGATACCTACTGCATGGATCCTGGGCCCCTGCAAATTGTATAGCATTGTCAGGGTAACCTGATCTTTTTTTCTCACTTTCCATCCGTACGCCAGATCTGCATTAAGTAAATACGGGGAGGCTCCCTGTAGTGCCCTGCGGGAATCCGTATATATACCGCCTCCTTCGGGAAGTATTACATTGGTATACATATAAGAAGCATTACATCCTATCCTAAGGCCCGGCAACAAGTTGATTCGGGTTTCGACCTCTACTCCGGCCGCCATGCCTTCCCGGGCATTGCGAAACGAATGCACCGCCGAGCCACCCGATGATTCCTGAACCCTTTCTATTGGGGTTTTCAGGTTCTTGTAATAAAGGGTTGCCGAAAAAAGATTGTCGTTTTTTCCGTAGATCTCGTAACGCAGATCTGCATTCAGATTGTACCCGTTCACCAGGGATTCGTTACCCCTTATTTCTGCGCTTCCGTAAGATTCTTTATAAAGAAACGGGGCCATTTCAATGAACAAAGGCCGGGTAACTGTCCGGGAAAGCGCAAGTCTCAGGAAACGATCAGTCCCAAATCCATATTTAATGTTAATTGCCGGGAAAATATCGTGTCCCTTTAATGAAGACACTTTTTCAATAGAAGCATCTGTCCAATAGCGAACCCATTGCAGGTAAGGTTCATAACGTAATCCCAGGTTCACATTCATATTCCTTATAGGGAGCATATCGGCTTCCATATATACACCCCCAACATCCTGACCGGCATAATAGGAGGATTTTGGCTGGGCATCCTTGGTAATAACTATGGTCCCGTCTGCAATGTTTTCATTATTCAGATAGGGATCCGTATTATAGATATCCGAAATTTCCGGATTGAGGTTGTTCAGGTTGTAATAAAAACGAACCGATGAGTAGTTCCGTGCCTTGTTTTTGTAAGAAGCCCCAACCCTCAGGGACCCTTTTTCACCCATCCTGAAAACAGCGTATACATGCGCAGCAGCTTCCTGCTCCTCCAATTCTCCAAAATAACGCATGGTTTCCTGTTTGTTGAGTTTAAAAAGGGATAATGTGCCGTTATCCTGACGGAATATAACCTGACGGCGGTCAGGTTCATAGCTGCCGGTCATGCCGTAAGAAAAAGCCGCATTGACCGACCATCTGTAAGAGGTTGTCCAGGAATAAAGGATCTGGTTGTTCAACAAACTGTATGCATGGAAAACACTGTTACTGCCAATGAGCCTGATTCCTTCCGAATCATATCCTTCCCTTTCTTTGTAATTGTCTTCTGCATTGCGTGCATATAAAAGTGAATAGCTCAGGTAATGGGCTGATCCCAATTCATAACTCAGGTGCATCAGTGCAGCAATATCCAGATTCGTTGTATAGCTGTCGTAGTTAAATTCATTTAAAACAGTTCCCTGTGCATTAATGGTGGAAACATAAGAATCCGGTTCTTTATTACCCGAGTAACCGGTGTTCAAAGAAACCAGCAGTCCCATTTTATGACGTCCCGCAGTCCATGTTTTCCCGAGTCCGAGTCCAGCATTGATCGCGGGAAAGAGCACCCTCTCATAAACAGAAAAAGAGGTCCCAAAAGGGTCATTGTTCCTTACATAAGAAGAAAATTCATTGGCTGTCATATCTATAACCTTGGGAGAAAGGTTCCCTGTAAATAACATCCCTCCGTTTTTGTTACGTCCGGAAAAACCGGCAAATAATGACTGGGAGTATCCCCCAATACCCGCATTTACATTAACATAATCAGAGCCTGAATGTTCTTTTACACTTATGTCAATATGGGCTCCCGAGTAATCGGCATACGATGTAGCGTTATATACTTTACTTACAGTAACGTTCCTGATAATCCCGACAGGAAACAGTTCCAGCGGGATGAGCTTGTTATCCGGATTAGGGGATGCTATGGGCAATCCGTTCAGCGTAGTGGTACTGTACCTGTCCCCCAACCCCCGTACATAGACCTGCCCGGTTTCAGCCAGGGATATTCCGGAAATTTTTTTTACGCCTTCGGCAACCGTAGATATCCCTTTCTCACTCATTTCCTTTACCCCCATATTCTCCAGGGCCGTTGAAGACATACGTCTTTCGGATAGAAGACTTTTTTCGGTTTCCAGGTTTTTACGGGCCGTAACAAATACTTCGTCCAGTAACATTTCTCCGGGGACCATTTGGATGTCCATGGTGATACTTCCGGAATCTCCGTTAATTATAACGGGATCGGTAACTGTTGTTTTGTAGGATATGTATCTGAATTCCAACGTATAGGTGCCTTCCTGAAGGGGCAGATTATAAAAACCTTCATTGTCTGTAACACACCCTTTTGCAGTGCCTGAGACCAGAACATATACTCCGGGAAGCGGTTCGTTCATTCTTTCATCGGTTACCTGTCCGGTTATGATCGTTTGCGCCTGTATTATTCCCGGTTGTAACACCAGAAAGATCACGGCGGCTTTGATGGCTTTTTTTATTCTCTTATTCATAATTACGGGACAAAAGTGGCGGCTCTGTGTTACAATACCGATACAGCTGTTTTACAATTAAATAAAATAACGCCTACAGGCTTTGTAACACGTCTCATTTTAAAGGAATCACTTATCTTTGTAAAACTTTAAGTCATTGGATTTGGAAAAAAACAAAATTCGGATATTGGTTGTCGACGACGAGGAGTCATTGTGTGAAATACTGCAATTCAACCTGGAAATTGAAGGGTACCGGGTAGACGTGGCTTACAGCGCCGAACAGGCACTCAAAATGAATCTGGAAAATTATTCTCTGATCCTTCTGGATGTTATGATGGGACCGCTAAGCGGTTTCAAAATGGCTCAGATCTTAAAACAAAATGAAAAAACCGCATTGGTGCCAATAATATTTTGCACTGCCAAGGATGCGGAGGACGACACGGTAGCAGGATTGAACCTGGGAGCGGATGACTACATCTTAAAACCTTTTTCAATTCGGGAAGTCATAGCCCGGGTAAAAAGTGTACTTAGAAGAACCGAACCGGTATTGCATCCTGATCCCGGTCAGATACTGGTTTTTGAAGGACTGATCATTGACCTGGCCAAAAAGCTTTGTTTTGTGGATGGTCAGGAAACAGCACTGACAAAAAAGGAATTCGAGATCCTGACGCTTTTGCTCCGTTACAAAAATAAAATTCTTTCCCGTGAAGAGATTCTGAACCGGGTCTGGAGTGATGACGTCATTGTCTTGGGCAGAACCATAGATGTAAATATCACGCGTCTGCGAAAAAAAATAGGCAACTACGGAAAACACATTGTAACCAGGTTGGGATATGGGTACGGATTTGAAATATAGAATTTCCTTTCATATAAGGCTCTTCCTCATCCTGATATTGTTGTTCGGCCTTTTCCTGTTTTGTTTTTTGATCTTCCAGTTCAGAAGGGAACGATTGTACAAAGCCGAACGGGTAAATACAGAACTACAGATCATCAACACACGGCTGAGTAATTACCTGGTGAACTTTTACGCTATTGATTCCATTGTGAAGGAAAACAGACAATCCGTGATGGGGAATTTACGGGTAACCATCATGGACACTGCAGGCACTGTACTCTACGACACGGACACAACACACCCACTGGATTCTTTCGCTAACCATGCCGACAGACCGGAAATCATGCGTGCCATGAAATACGGTTCGGGCTACACAATACGCCGTTTATCAGAAACTACCAATAAAGAGTATTTCTATGCCGCCAATTTAGCGGGAAAATACGTAGTCCGTTCTGCCATTCCTTATTCAGTTTCCCTTCAGGAAGTGTTAAAAACGGATAAATTATTTCTTCCCGTTATGATAAGCATATCGATCATTGTCAGTGGACTGGCTTTGCTTTTCACGCGCCGTTTGGGACACAACATCAAACGCCTCAGAAAATTTGCCATGCTGGCAGACAACGGGGAGCCCCTTCATGACATTGGACCATTCCCGAAAGATGAACTGGGGGATATTTCCAATCATATAATTCAGCTGTATTCACAATTAAAACAGACAAAAGAGGCTCTGGAAAACGAGCACAGAGTTGTAGAACAGCAAAAACAAGAACAAACACGTTTAAAAAAACAACTTACACAAAACATTAATCATGAACTAAAAACCCCTGTCAGCATTATACAGGGATACCTGGAAACACTGCTCAATAACCCGTCGCTGCCTCCCTCCAAAAAGCAGGCATTTATTGAAAGCTGTTTTAAACAATCCGACAGACTGGCTCAGTTATTGAATGATATATCAACTATCACACGCATGGATGAAGCAAGTGAGATCATTGAAAAAACCGAACTCAACGCGAGTGATATAATCAGGGATGTTTTTTCAGATCTTGACACGCACCTGCAGGAAAAAAACATCAAAACCGTTATTGATATTCCACAGGAGATAATTGTGAAAGGTAACCACGGTTTATTACAATCCGTTTTTCGCAATCTGACAGATAACGCCATCACATACTCCGGATGTGATACCATTTTTGTTAAGCTCACCGAATCCGGTCAGGATCATTTTACTTTTAATTATGCAGACAACGGAATTGGAATTGATGAAGCTCATCTTCCACGCATTTTTGAACGGTTTTACAGGGTAGATAAAGGCAGGAGTCGTCGTATGGGAGGAACAGGGCTGGGTTTATCTATAGTAAAAAATGCCATTTTACTTCACGGGGGTACCATCCGGGCCGGAAAAAGAGAAGGAGGCGGTGTGGAATTTATTTTTTCCATCAAAAGGCAATAAAAAAAGCATACCCGGAAGTATGCTTTTCAGGATTTTAACAGGATCCTATAAATTACTCGGCAACAATGGCGCCGACGGGACAAACTGCAGCGCATGCTCCGCAATCAATACATTCATCGGGATCGATGATGTAAATGTCACCGGGAGAAATTGCGTCTACGGAACATTCATCAATGCAGATTCCACATGCTGTGCAAGTTTCAGTAATTCTGTGTGCCATGATAATTTGAATATTAATAGTAAATATTTCCGCAAATATATGAATTAAATTCTTACTACCTTTGTACAATCACAACTTTTGATAAGATGCAACTGCTCATTCTTTTACTCGCTTCAGTCTTATTCACGTCACCATCTCTTGCCCGGGAAGATAATCGAGTGACTTTTGATAAAACCGTACATGATTTTGGAGATTTTCAAATTGATGACGGTCCAAGATCATATACATTTACCATGACCAACAACGGTGACAGCCCTGTTGTGATTCAAACGGTCATTTCTTCATGCGGATGTACGGTCCCCGAATGGACAAAAGAACCGATACTCCCCGGTGGTAAGGGCTCGATTACCGTTACGTATTCCAACGACCAGGGGCCCTACCCGTTCGATAAAATGTTGTCTGTTTATGTGACAGGATCTGCCAAACCTTACGTTTTACGGGTCAGGGGAGTAGTCCATCAGAAAAAATTCACCCTGGAAGATACGCATCCCATTGTTATGGGCCCACTTAGGCTGCGAAAAAGGGAATTGGAATTGGGCCAGATCCGCCAGGGAACAGTAAAAGAAGATTCGGTAGAAATCATTAATACAGGAGAATACCCGGTATTCCTGAAATTTGAATGTTCGCATCCCAATCTGACTGTAAAAGCAAAACCATCCAGATTGAACGGTGGTGAGAAAGGTGTACTGGTTTACACCATAGACACCGGGAAAAAGGAAGAATGGGGCAATGTGTTGTACACGGCACATCTGATAATCAACGACCGGAAAGATCCTATGCATGTACTTACTGTAAAAGGATCCGTTAAACTGAATACATCCGGGATGAGTCGCGCTGAAAAAGCCAATGCTCCCATTCCTCAGATGGACCGCAGTGCATTTGAATTTGCAGATACAAAAACAGGGATTGAAATAGTTGCCTCTTTCCACTTGTCAAATAAAGGAAAAACACCTCTGATCATCTATAAAACAGATACAAGTCATCCGGGTATCCGGGTAAAAACGGCACGTGAAATTGCCCCCGGTGCCGAAGTCCCGGTTGAAATTACTATCCCTGCCTCTGAAACCGGATCTCCCGGAGAAGTTATCTTTACCATAAGTTTCACTACCAATGCCCCTTCCAGGCCTACGGTAAATTTACTTGTGTACGGAAATCTTAATCCCTGACCGGTATGGATTCTGCGCTAAAAGTCAACAAAGGAATACCCCGTCCGCCTGAGGTCAATCCGCGGGCAGGTGATATCCTGAAAAAAAGGCCTGCCAAAACCATGGATTTGTCAACATACCTGGACGGTATTAAAAACAGGGATATTTCGATGCTGGCCCAATCCATTACATTGATAGAAAGTACCCGCCCGGAGGACCGGGAAAAAGCACATGAACTTATCTCGGCATGTCTTCCTTTATCGGGGAATTCCGTCCGGATAGGCATCACGGGAGTTCCCGGAGTGGGAAAAAGCACTTTCATTGAGACTTTTGGAAAGCACATAACCGATTCCGGCCACAGGCTGGCTGTTCTGACTATAGACCCCAGCAGCGAACGCAGCAAAGGGAGCATCCTGGGAGACAAAACAAGAATGGAAACCCTGGCCAACAATCCACACGCATTTATTCGTCCTTCTCCAAGCGGGGGTTCCCTGGGAGGTGTGGCCCGTAAAACCAGGGAAGCGGTCCTGTTATGCGAAGCCGCCGGTTTTGACACCATTTTCATAGAAACCGTGGGTGTAGGCCAGTCAGAAACGGCTGTTCATTCCATGACGGATTTTTTCCTTTTACTCATGCTGGCAGGTGCTGGAGACGGGTTACAGGGCATTAAAAGGGGTATAATGGAAATGTCCGATCTTCTTGTGATCAATAAAGCCGACGGTAATAATGTGGAAAAAGCGCTCCAGGCAAGAACCCTGTACCAGGGAGCCCTTCGTCTTTTTCCACCCTCTCCTTCGAGTTGGATCCCTACGGCACTGACAGCTTCATCCATGGAAGGCACCGGGATGGAAAAGATACTGGGATCTATTAACTCTTACATGAATCTGACCCGGTGTAACGGTTATTTTCATAAGAAACGGGCAGAACAAGCCGTTTATTGGATGAGGGAAAGCATTAACGATTACCTGGTATCACGTTTTTACGACAATCCCCGCATTAAAAAGGCACTGCCTGTGATGGAGCAAAAGGTAAAAGAAGGACAAACGGACTCTTTCCGGGCAGCTTCAGAGCTTTTGGATCTGTTGTAGGATACAGCGTGTTTCCCCTTACTTGTTCATGGTGATCAAAAACTCGTCATTATCCTGGGTCCTCAAAAGCCTGTCTTTCATAAATTCCATAGCTTCCACGGAATTCATATCGGCCAGGTAATTGCGGAGTATCCAGATGCGGTTGAGTTTATCCTTGTCCATTAACAGATCATCGCGACGCGTTGAACTCAGCGTAACATCAACGGCAGGGAATATTCTCTTGTTGGAAAGTTTCCTGTCCAGTTGCAGTTCCAGGTTGCCGGTTCCCTTGAATTCTTCAAAGATGACTTCGTCCATTTTGGAACCTGTATCGGTTAGTGCCGTTGACAGGATCGTGAGGGATCCTCCGTTTTCAATATTCCTGGCAGCCCCAAAGAATCTCTTGGGTTTTTGCAGGGCATTGGCATCCACCCCTCCGCTCAATACTTTTCCGCTTGCCGGCTGAACCGTATTGAAAGCACGTGCCAGCCGGGTTATACTATCCAACAGAATGACTACATCGTGACCACATTCTACCAGGCGTTTTGCTTTTTCAAGGACTATTCCCGCAACCTTAACATGACGTTCAGCCGATTCGTCAAAGGTAGAGGCTATCACTTCCGCTTTTACGTTACGTGCCATATCGGTCACTTCTTCCGGTCTTTCGTCAATTAACAGGACGATCATATAGACTTCCGGATGATTGTCGGCAATGGCGTTGGCTATGGATTGCAACAGCACCGTTTTTCCGGTCTTTGGCTGAGCCACAATAAGCCCCCTTTGCCCTTTTCCTATAGGAGTGAACAGATCCACTATGCGGTTGGATAATGTGTTGTGTCCGTTTGAAGTAATGTCAAATTTGGAATCCGGGAAAAGAGGTGTCAGAAAATCAAAGGGGATCCTGTCCCGTATGAATTCGGGTTCCCGTCCGTTAATCTCATGGATCTTTACAAGGGGAAAGAATTTTTCACTTTCCCTGGGGGGGCGTATTTCTCCGCTTACCGTATCGCCGGTCTTCAACCCGTACATTTTTATTTGCTGCTGGGACAAATAAATATCATCGGGGGAATTCAGATAATTATAATCGGACGAACGGAGGAATCCGTACCCGTCCGGCATCATTTCCAGGACACCAATAGCTCTGACAACTCCTTCATATTCAATTTTTTTGTCGTGAACAGCCTTCCCGGTTTGTTGCTCCGCTTTTTGTTGAACGGGTTTGTGCTGTTCCGGCTTATGCGGTTCTGACTTATGCTGAGGAGATTTTTGCTGTTCAGGCTTCATTTGTTCCTGTTTGTGTTGTTCCTGCTCTTTAACAGACTCATCTGGTTTTCTCTCAACTGGTATGGGTGCCGTTTCCGGCTTTTTCCGGGGTCTTCCTTTTCTGGGTTTTGGCTGGGGTTTTTCCTCCGGTTTGACTTCAGATTTGATCTCAGGTTTTTCTTCCGGAACTGATTTTGGCTCGGTAGCGGGTTTAGACTCCGTGGCGGGTTTGGGATTAGTTCCTTTCCCGGGCTGTTTTTCTCTTGTATCCGTTGACGGCGTTTTTGAACGTGGTTTGCGGGTACGGCGTGGAGTTTGTTTTTTTGTATTGGTTTTATCCTCGGAAGAAGCCGCAGAAGAAGCCCCTGACTCGGCCTGTATATCCAGGATCTGGTATATCAATTCATTTTTTGCATAGGATTCAATTTTTTTGATTTCCAATGCATTGGCAATTCTATGGAGTTCTTCCATTGACTTGTTGCTAAGCTCAATAATGTCGTACATTTAAAATATGTTAAGTATTGGGTTAAAGCTTAAGGATAAGCTAAGACGGTACAAATATATAAAAAATTTAATTATCCCAGAAACTGGAGTTTTTCTTGTATTGCAAAACATCTGCCAGTGCAGAAGCCTTTGCGGCTATGCGGAAACTCCAGCTTTCCCATTTACCGTTGGGAACCCAGGAAAAAGACATTTGAAAACAATGGAGATCATAAGTGGCACTTAGCTGGGTAGTGGTAAGTTTAAATTTCATCATGTCCAGTCCGCTCCTGACGTTAATGCTGAGGTCTCTGGTGAGTTTGACTTGTGCCGAAATTCCGAGTGTCTGGTTAAAATTATGATTGGTGTTCAATTGCTCGTTAGCGAAAGTGTAAGACCGGTTATAGGAAAAACTGTAATTCAGGTTTACAGACCAGGGGATCTCCGGATCCATATAGTAAACCCATCCTCCCGGAATGTATTCACCGGTCAGCGGATCTTCATAAATTAACTGGTACGAATCATTCTTGCTTTTCCGGTCTCCCCCTTTAAAAGAATAGGAAGTCGAGAAACTGGCATTGGTCAGTCTGGCCAGATTCCCCGTTCTCAACACGTTCAGTGTGTTGATCCGTTGTCCTCTTTCATTTATGGCATATGGATCAAACATGGCATTCGCATTTATGCCGAGTTTTTCAAAGACCGAAGTAGACAAACTGACGCTTATGTTGGAAAGTTTCATCGAATCTGCCAAGAAATTGTATGAGCCGTTCAACGACAGGTTGTCAATGATCTTGATCTTTTTTACCCCGCCGTTCTCTGTGGTGTCTTTTTTATTAAACACTTTGGCCTCTACGTTGTTCCCCAGTGAAAAACTGATGGAAGCATTTCGTCCTTTGGACGGGGGTCCGTATACCGATTTGCTGTATTTATTGTATTCCACCAAATATTCCCGCCCCAGTGAATCGGTATAATTCAGTGTCGTATAGCCGTTGGCTTTTGTTCCAAGTTCAGGTCTGTAACTGAAACTCACCGAAGGTGTCATCATGTGACGAATGGCCCTGAGACGTCCTGTCGGTTTGAAATTGAACATACCGTATACACGTGTAGACATGGAAATCCCTCCCGAGTAAGACTGTGTGATCCCGAACTCGCTGAACGGTTGAGAAGTTGTGGATACCACTTTTTGCTCCACCTGATCAAATGTGCGGGTCTCACTCATAAAATGCCAGTTCATACCATAGCTTAAGGTAGGTGTAAAATTCAAATATTTGAGCAATGTAAAACTGGGAAGCCCTATGGAAAAATTATGCTGCATGCCCGTTTTGTAAGCTTTCCAGAAATCGGGAGTCCCAAATTGTGAAGATTTAAAATTCAGTTTGTTCTGAAAGGCAGTATTGTAACTCAGTGTTATATCCTCATAAAATCGCTTTTTCCCCACCCTGTACTTACGTTTGAAAGGATTGATACGACTCATGGTAAATGTCAGGTTGGGCAACGTAAGAGCATAGGAAGAGTCCCTGTTGTTCTGACTGTGTAACAGGTTAATTGAGAGATTGAACGGTGTGCCTGCAAACTTTTTTGCATAGGAAACGCTGGAAGATGTCTGGGATTGCAGTGCCTCGTCAATGGACCGACTGTTAAACCGGTTGTTTGTAGGACTTGAAAAATTTACAGAAGCACTGAAAGACGTTCCGGGACGTTTTTTGGGATCCTGTGTATGACTCCAGCGAATGGAAAAATCTCCCGATTCCTGATAATCAGACGAACCTTTTTCTCCTGTTATGTTTTTGGAATAACTTACATTTAGGTTCCCGTTGTATTTATATCGGTTCTTATACCTGGCAGTTCCCCTTACAGCCCAGGATCCCATGGAATATATGTCCCCTGTAACGGAAAAGTCAAGGTAATCCCCAAAAACAAAGTAATACCCCAGATCCTTCAGGAAGAATCCCCGGGCAACTTCTTCCCCGTAAGAGGGTATCAGTAACCCTCCCGAACGTTCGGGCCGTTTAGGAACAAAGCCGAAAGGCACAATTATGGGTGTGGGAACATCTTCAATAACTACATAAGAGGGCCCGAAAATAGTTTGTCCCACGTTCCCGTCTTCATCTGCCGTTATTTTGGCGTTGGTCATGTGCAGGTAAAAGTGAGGATGTTCGGCATCACATGTAGTATACTTTCCGCCGTGGATATTAATGGAATTGTCCGGCATTTTTTTCAGGTGCGATCCGTGCAGGAACCCCTGCTCATCCTGTGTGACCATATTATTGATCCTGGCTTTTCTGGAATCGAAATTATAATAGACCGACTCCATCACATAACTGTTATTTCCTTCCTTCATTTCCGGTTTGCCCTGCATTACCCCCGTAGAATCCACTACGCCCGTAGCAAAGACAGTTCTTGTATCGTCATCATATTCCATGTATTCTGCCTTGATCTCCAAGTTGTCATAGGTGACCTTTACATCCCCGTAGTAATACAACATGGTTTTCCCGCCCCTGAAATCTTCCACAACAGAATCCCTGGCCGTAGAGAAAGCAGGAGCTTCCAGCTGTGTATGTGCCCTGATACTGTCAAGACGTGCCAGGCTGTCCAGGTCTACGGGAGAAAGCCCTACGGCAGCTTCTTCCAATCCTGTATATTTGCCCAATGTTTCCCACATTACAGATAAAGGAGATTTGTCCGGTAAAGATACTACCGGAGTATTCAGATATTGTCTATACATCCGGCTTACGGGAGCTATGGAATTTTCTATTATCCTTTTCTGCTGACCATGAACGGGTAATACGACCAGAACAAGGAATACCAGACAATATAGGGTATGCAAAATACTTTTTTTATCTTTGTCTTTCGCAGACATAAGCTGCAAATATATATGAAAAAACTGATTCCCGTATTGGTTGTAATTCTCTCTGTTTGCAATTCGTATGCCATCATGGCCCAGGGATTTTCCGGCCCTGTGGTACGCAAAGTGGTTATTGACCCCGGGCACGGCGGTCACGATCCCGGAGCTTTAAGTCCGGACAGGAAGCTGAGAGAAAAAGACATAAACCTTTCTGTGGCAAAACATCTTGGAGCGGAGATCAGCAAAAAGTATTCGGATATTAAGGTTATATACACCAGAACTGCAGACGTGGCCGTAGACCTGGACAAGCGCGGAACTCTCGCTACCCGGGAAGATGCGGATCTGTTTATATCCATACACGTTAATTCCGCTAAAAGGACTACCTCTGTCCCGGTAGGTCCTGAAACCTGGGTTTTTGGAGGAGACCGCAGCCGGAGAAAGGATGACAGTTACGATGTGGTCCTGAAAGAAAATGAAGTTATCAAGTTTGAAGAAAACTACGAAGCTAAATACGAAGGTTTTGACCCGGACAATCCTGAATCCATGATCGTCTTTAATTTCCAGAAAGACGCCATAATGAGGCAATCCAGAATATTGGGATCCTGTATTCAGCAATCATTACGCCGGAGTTCCTTCCTGGGCGGTCAAAACGACAGGGGTCTGAAAGAAGGTGGTTTTGTAGTGCTGGCTTATTGTTCCATGCCAGCCATCCTGGTAGAAATGGGATTTCTTAACAGCAGCGCGGATCGCAAAATACTGAGTACCGAGAACGGGCGCAGGAATATTGCCCGGCAATTGATGCTTGGTTTTGAGGAATACCTGGAAAGCTACGGAGAAAACGGACTTTCTGCCGTAAACACAGAAGTACCTGAAATACAATACAGGGTGCAAATTCTGTCTACCAGGGAAGCCCTTCCCGCCTCTCACGAAACACTGAAAGCTTTTCCTGCAACAGAGCTTGTTGTATGTAACGATCAAATATATAAATATAAGTATACGTTGGGAAACTTTCCTGACAGGGAAGATGCTCAAGAATATTGTAACAACCTCAGGAAAAGTGATTTCCCGGATGCCTTTGTGATCGCCGTGAAGGATGGCAAATTGGTTCCTGCTAATTAAACCGCAATGAAAATCAAAAAAATGTCTCGTGAATTGAAGATCGGTCTATTTGCACTGATCGTGATAGTTGTTTTATATTTTGTAGTCCAGTTTCTGAAAGGGAATGATCTGTTCAGGGGGACAAATACCTTTTATGCGGTATATCCCAGCGTGGAAGGTCTGGCTCCCACAAGCCCTGTTTCTGTACTTGGACTGACGGCAGGAACGGTAGACAAAATTGATTTTGATCAGGAAACTCAACAAATGATCGTTAAGATCAGTTTGAAAAATAAATTCAGACTCCCTGAAGGGACCCGGGCTGAGATCTATAGTGCCGACATATTAGGGGGAAAGGCCGTCCGTTTGATACTTGGCAATTCTTCAGCATGGCATGCTTCCGGGGACACCCTTGAAGCCTCAGTTCAACAGGATCTGATCACACTTCTGACAACAGAACTTGTGGAACTGAAAGATGACATATCCGGATTAACATCCAATCTGAACGAAACCATATTACGCGTTAATAACATTCTGGATGACGAAAACCGGAACAACATTAAAGAGAGTCTTGGTAAGCTGAATTCATCCCTGAGCCATATTAACCAACTGTCAGAAACGCTTGGAAACAATGCTTCCCGTATAGATAACATCCTGGCCGGTGCCGATACCCTGGCCGATGAATTAAACCGGGCAATGAAGAATCTTTCGGGAACCCTGGATAATTTTGACGCTGTATCTGCAGAACTTAAAGGGGCCGATCTGGGGGGAACCGTGGTAGAATTGCATAAATTACTTGAAAATCTGAGCAATCCCGAAGGGACCCTTGGGCAAATCGGATCCAATCCGGAATTGTATCATTCTCTTACCGATATTCTGTCCAGAGCCGATTCCCTGATCCAACTGATAAGCGAAAATCCTAAAAAATACATTCGGATCACTGTTTTTTAAATTATTCATATTTGTCCTAAATGCCCACCTGTCAACAGAAAGCACAATTTGGGGTTTTTACCTTGCTCATAATCAGAGATTTGCAATAAAGCATTTTTTCACTCTGATTATTAAGGCATTATTATTTTTTTGAAAAATACAAGTGTTTTTCATTTTTTTTTTACCATTTTTTTTAACCATTTTTGTATACATAAACCCCAAATCTAAATATGTCTCCGTCTCCTCACAAAATTGTTTGGAATAACTGTCTGAATATTATTAAGGATAACATTCAACCATCCGGTTTTAGCACCTGGTTTGAACCGATTATCCCGGTTAAACTCAAAGACAATGTTCTGACCATTGAGGTGCCTTCCCATTTTTTCAGAGAATATATAGAAGAACACTATATTGACCTGCTTGGCCATTGTTTAAGAAAAGAACTTGGCAGTATGGCTAAACTGGAATATTGCGTAAAAGTGGATTCGTTCAGTAAAGGGGTCCCCGTGCCTCACCAGGGGCAGGGTCAATTTCAAAATAAAGCCATTCCATTTTCCAGGGGCAACCAGGAAGAATTAGCCAGTCCTTATGTAATTCCCGGTATCAGGCAGGTAAAGATCGATCCCCAGCTAAATGCCGCTTATTCATTCGATAATTTTGTAGAAGGCTCCTGTAACCGGTTGGCACGTACTGCCGGATTAAGTATTGCCGAAAAACCGGGAGGCCCTTTCAATCCATTATTTATATACGGCGGTTCGGGCCTTGGAAAAACACATCTTGCCCAGGCTATAGGGATCGAGATAAAAAAGCGGATGCCAGAAAAAGTAGTTTTGTACGTATCTGCCAACTTGTTCCAGATCCAGTTCATGGATGCTGTCAATATCAAAAACAAACTGACTGATTTTATGCATTTCTATCAAATGATAGATGTGCTGATCATTGACGATGTACAGGAATTTGCCTGCAAACCGGGGACTCAGAATGCTTATTTCAACATTTTCAATCACCTACACCAGTCAGGGAAACAATTGATCCTGACAAGCGACCGGGCCCCTGTTGAGCTTAAGGATTTGGATGACAGACTTTTATCTCGTTTTAAATGGGGACTTTCTGCTGAATTACTGGCTCCAGATTATGCCACCAGGCTGGCTATCCTGGAAAAGAAATGCTATAACGAAGGCGTGGAAGTTCCCCGTGAAGTACTTGAGTTCATTGCGGAACAGGTCACTACCAACGTCAGAGAAATTGAAGGCACTTTCTGCTCCCTGCTGGCACAGTCGACTTTTAACAAACAACCTGTAACCTTACAATTGGCCCAGGTTATAACCGACCGGCTGGTAAGTTCGGTTACCCGTGAAATTTCCGTACAGGACATTCAAAAGAGCGTCTGCCATTATTTTGGCATTACACAGGAAAATCTCCTTTCAAAAACCCGCAAACGGGAAATTTGCCAGGCAAGGCAAATTGCCATGTATCTGAGCCGGAATCTCACAAAGAACTCGCTTTCTTCCATTGGATCAATGATTGGAGGCAAAGATCATGCAACTGTACTGCATTCTTACAATACCGTATGCAATCTGATGGATACCGACCGTATGTTCCGCCAATATGTGACGGACATTGAGAAACGACTCAAAAACGGTTAAAATCCATCACCATGAATATATTGGAACCCTCATCAGTTTTTAAATTCTTTTTTGAAATATGCAAAATACCGCGGGAAAGCGGCAACGAAGCGGGAATGACCCGTTTCCTTGAAAATTTTGCCAAAAACCGTAACCTGGAATACCAAACCGATAAGACGGGGAACGTAGTTATCCGAAAACCTGCTTTAAAGGGAAAAGAGAACAGCCCGGGCGTGATCCTTCAAAGCCATACCGATATGGTGTGCGAAAAAAACGAAGATACTGTTTTTGATTTTTCGAAAGACGCCATTCAACCATATGTGGAAGACGGTTGGTTAAAAGCAAAAGGCACTACACTGGGCGCCGATGACGGAATAGGCGTTGCCGCCTCCCTGGCGGTTCTGGATGACAATTCACTGGTACACGGCCCCCTGGAATGCCTGTTTACCGTATCTGAAGAAACGGGACTGGACGGAGCCCGAGCAGTAGCTCCGGGATTCATTAAAGGTTCCATTCTGTTGAACCTGGATTCGGAAGATGAAGGGGAAGTATTTATTGGATGCGCCGGAGGTATTGATACTACAGCCAGTTTTACCTATACAGAAAAACCAGCACCTACAGCAGGAGTCACAGCCCTGAAAGTCAGCATTACAGGAGCTACCGGGGGGCACAGCGGGGACGAGATCCATAAGGATCTGTGCAATGCCGTTCAGGTGCTTGCCCGTTTTCTGTGGAATGCACAGCAGAAATTCAGTTTTGACATTGGTTTCATTTCCGGAGGAAACAAGCGGAATGCCATAGCACGGGAAGCGGTTGGCGTATGCGTTATCCGTAATTCAGATCGTACTGCATTTAACCAAATGTTCCAATCTATGGCTTCCGAATGGACGGCAGAGCACAAACACACCGACCCTGAATTGGAAAGTTCCGTTACAGAATGTGAAATGCCCCTGACGGTGATGGATACCAAAACGGCCGCGAACCTGACCGCCTCCCTGTACGCATGTCCGCACGGGGTACTGTCCATGAGCAAGGATATTCCCTTATTGGTGGAAACTTCTACCAACCTGGCATCTGTCCGGATGGATCAGAAAAACAGGATGATCCGCATTGGCAGCAGCCAGCGTAGTGCCCTAAACTCGGCAAGAAAGAACGCGGCTCAGCGTATTGAAAGCCTCTTTCGCCTGGCCGGGGCACAGGTATCCCACGAAGGGGAATATCCCGGATGGGCTCCAAACCCCGATTCCGCCGTTTTGAAAATATGTGAAGAAGCCTATTTAAAATTATTTAAAACGCCAGTAAAGGTTAAGGCCATTCATGCCGGGCTGGAATGCGGTATTTTTCTGGATGCATTCCCCAATCTGGACATGATATCCATAGGGCCTACGCTCCAAGGAGTTCACGCCCCTACTGAAAGGCTTGAAATTGCAACAGTGGGTAAATTCTGGGATCTTTTACTGGAAATCATCAGGAAAGTATAATCATGGGAAAAGTATCTGTATCTCTTTTGTCTTCTGATTTTGCACATCTGGCCGATTCCTGCAAAATGATCAACCAAACCAATGCCTGGAGCATTCACCTGGACATTATGGACGGTGTGTTTGTTCCCAATATTTCATATGGATTCCCTTTTATTGAAGCGGTTTCGCGTTACTCAAAAAAACCACTGGATGCACATTTAATGACAGTAGCTCCGTCGCGCTATTACCAAAGATACAGGGACCTGGGGATCAACTGGCTGACAGTTCACTGGGAAACCTGCCCCCACTTAAACAGGGATTTGCAGGAAATCCGGCGTCTGGGTATGAAATCCGGAATCGCAGTCAATCCGGCTACTCCGGTAAGTCATTTGGAACAGGCAGTTCACTACGCTGATCTGGTTCTGATCATGTCCGTTAATCCCGGCTTTGGAGGCCAGGTCTTTATTCCGGAAAGCCTGGAAAAGATAAGTGAATTGAAAGAGATGAGAACCCGAAAGGATCTGGATTTCCTGATCCAGGTAGACGGCGGGATAAATGACACTAATGCCTCTGAATTATACAAACATGGTGCAGATATTCTGGTAGCAGGTAATTGTGTTTTCCAGGCAGAAGATCCTGCAGCTGCCATAGAGGCCATCATTTGAGATCGGCTATAAGCGTTTCACAGCCCCACACCTTTTGACCTTTTTTAACCCTGACTTCAGCATCCTGGGGAAGCAGTATATCCACCCGGGAACCGAATTTAATGATCCCCAGTTCGCTGCATTGCAAAACCTGTTTGCCTATACGTGCTTTGCAGATTACCCGGCGTGCAATGAGTCCCGCTACCTGCCTGACTCCAATAATGTGCCTTCCCTGGTTTAAAAAGACTGTCGTATGTTCATTCTTTTCTGAAGATTTGGGATGCCAGGCTACCATTTTGTCTCCGGGGTGGTATTTGTAATAAACAATGTCACCGGCACAGGGATACCAGTTGACGTGTACATTGAACATATTCATAAAGATGGATACCTGTAATCTTTTTTCATGCAGGTATTCATTGACCTCTACCTCTTTGATCAGAACTATCCGGCCGTCTGCCGGGGCCACTATGCTGTTCTCTTTTATAAGGATATCCCGTTGTGGTATCCTGAAAAACATGAGTGTTTGTAAAAGTACAAGCAGGGATGCCGCTCCTAAAAGAGTGAGTATCCAGAAATTATACAGAGAGAAGGCTATGATCAGGGCCAGGATCACGGCTATGGTCACTATTACTATCAGTATAGTCGTTCTTCCTTCTTTGTGAATCCTCATATCAGTTTATAAAAAACAATAAAATATATGTAATAGCTATGGGAAAAGAAATAAGCGCTCCGTCAAAACGGTCAAGCAACCCACCGTGACCGGGCATAATGGATCCGGTATCTTTTACCCCAAAATAACGTTTCATCCCGGATTCTGTCAAGTCTCCTATAACTCCAAAGATACAAATAATTAGTGCTAAAAGTACGCAATGATACCAGGCAAAGGGTATCATGTTCAATTTAAAAAGGAGAAATGCCATACCCTGTGAAAAGATAAGACTTCCTATAAACCCTTCCCAGGATTTTTTTGGAGAAATGCTGGGAAAAAGTTTGTGCCCGTTTTTTTGTCCGAATCCCATTCCAATAAGGTATCCTCCAATATCTGAAGCCCAAAGTATGAGAAAGAGGGCAAGCAGGTATATTCCCTGGAACATTCCCAGGGGATTGAAAGCCAGAAAATTAAAAATTGAAAACGGAACGGCTATATAAAGCAGTGGTAAAAAAAGTAATGCCGCATTCCTGAAAGAATCTTTTCCACGATTGTACAAAACAGAGATCCAGACAGCCGTTACGGGAATCAATAAGGACATCAGCCAGAAACGGGCAGCTGAAAATCCGTAACGTCCCATAATATATGTTGTTACAAAAAGCAGAATCCCCGCAAAAAACCCAAATATCTGGCCGGTTTTGTTTTGATTCCCCAATGTCATCCTGTAAAATTCAATGAACATGATCCCTATACAGGAAGCCATCAAAACGGCATATCCAATGGGATGAACTAAAAGTCCTGCTATCATCAGGATTATGAACACAAGTCCGCTTAAAGTCCTTTTAATGAGCGTGCTCACTTTCTTTTTTTTCTTTGTTTCCGGGTTCCTGCCGGTCCTGCTGATAGTCCGGAACCTGACGTTTTCCGAATATCACCTCCAGATCATCGGCAAATATTACTTCTTTTTCCAGCAATATGGCAGCCAATTTCAAAAATCCTTCTTTATTTTCTTTCAAAACATTACGGGCCATGTCGTAGGCCTGGTCAATGATCCTTTTAACCTCTTTGTCTATGAGCTGTGCCGTTGTTTCACTATAAGGTTTCCCGATATTAAACCCGGCATTTTCTGTAGAATCATAAAAAGATACATTCCCTATCTTTTCACTCATTCCCAAATAAGCAACCATAGCATAAGCCTGACGGGTTACTTTTTCAAGATCGTTCATGGCGCCGGATGATATCTGTCCTATCATCAACTCTTCTGCAGCACGTCCTCCCAGGGCCGAGGCCATTTCGTCCATCATTTGTTCCACAGTTGTTATCTGCCTTTCTTCCGGAAGGTACCAGGCAGCACCCAAAGCCCGTCCTCGCGGGATAATGGTAACTTTCAACAAGGGATTGGCATGTTTGAGCATCCAGCTGACCGTTGCATGCCCGCTTTCATGGAAGGCTATAGTCCTTTTTTCGTTGGGACTTATGATCTTGCTTCTGCGTTCCAGACCTCCCACAATACGGTCAATGGCATCCAGAAAATCCTGTTTTTGGATGGCTTTTTTATTTTTACGGGCAGCGATCAAAGCTGCTTCATTACAAACATTGGCAATATCGGCTCCTGAAAAACCGGGAGTCTGTTTGGCCAGAATTTCCAGGTCAAACCCTTCTTCCAGTTTCAAGGTGCGGGAATGCACCTTAAAAATATCCAGGCGTTCTTTCAATTCGGGCAGATCTACGTGAATTTGCCTGTCAAAACGTCCGGCACGCATAAGCGCTTTGTCCAGAATGTCAGCCCGGTTGGTTGCTGCCAGAATGATAACACCGCTGTTGGAACCAAAACCGTCCATCTCTGTAAGCAATTGATTAAGCGTGTTTTCACGTTCGTCGTTGGAAGTGAATCCGGCGTTTTTGCTCCTGGCACGGCCAACGGCATCAATTTCATCAATAAATACAATACACGGAGCTTTTTCCTTGGCCTGGCGGAACAGGTCCCTGACCCGCGACGCCCCTACACCCACAAACATTTCAACAAAATCAGAGCCCGAGATAGAAAAAAACGGGACGTTGGCCTCTCCGGCAACCGCTTTTGCCAATAAAGTCTTTCCGGTTCCCGGAGGACCTACCAGCAAAGCACCCTTTGGGATCTTACCCCCAAGGTTTGTATATTTTTCGGGACTTTTCAGGAAGTCCACTATTTCCATAACTTCTACCTTGGCCTCTTCCAATCCGGCGACGTCTTTAAACGAGATATTGGCGACTGTTTTGTCTTTCTCAAAAAGCTTTGCCTGGGAACGTCCCACGTTGAAGATGCCGCCACCCCCGCCGGATCCTTCGGAGCCACGGGACATCCGTCTGAACATAAAGACCCACATCAGTATCAGCAACACAGGGAACAGAAGCCAGTCTATTATGCGGCCCCAATAACTGGAACGCTGTTCAATTTCAAACTTGAAACGTTGCTCTTCAGGTAATGCATTGCGTAATTCCTCAAATTGTGTTTCCGCATCGAAATTATCGGTTACAATGAAGTAAAACTGAGGTGCGAATTTGGGGACCTTGTCTCCGAATTTGGCTTTGTACTGCTCCAGTGCATCGGGCCTGATATACAACTCGGCACGTTGCATATTGCTTATGTATACCAGTTTCTCGATTTCTCCACGGGGCCCCATCTGCTCTTTGACTGTGATCCATTCCGTCTTTACCGGATCTCCGGAGCGGTTTGCGAACATGAAATAGACTATAACCGCTATCAAAATAATATATACCCAGAAGAAGGGATTCAGCCTTTTTTTCCCTGTAAGCAGGGGTGGTTTATTGGGTTTGTTTCTGTTAGGGACGTTTCCGTTCATAGTGCTAATAATTAATCGTTGTAATGTTGCGTTTCCGCATCTGCCCACAAATCTTCCAGTCTGTAAAACATGCGATATTCGGTCTGGAAAATATGTACCACAATATCTGAGTAATCAAGAATTACCCAAAAACGGTTTTCTTTTCCCTGGCTTCTCCGCATACGCCGGTCGGCCTTTATGATCATCTGTTCTTCCACATGATCTGCTATAGCTGCCACCTGGACGCCCGAATCGGCATGACATATAACAAAATGATCACATATTGAGGTACCCAGTTTTCTCAGATCCATACTACAGACACCCTGTGCCTTCTTTTCAAGCATAGCCGCAGCTATAATCTCTACTTCTTTCATATATTGTTTTCAAACCCTTACAAAGGTAAGGATAAATTAGTATTTTTGCGACCATGTTTGAATGGCATATTATCCGGTTTGAAGAAATCGACTCCACCAACACGGAAGCTCACAGAAACCTGGCCAATGCCAGAGAGGGTACGGTCTGGACCACTTTATACCAGACACACGGTCGCGGACAATACACGCATAACTGGGAAAGTACTAAAGGGTTGAACCTGTTGGCTACTCTCTTGCTGCGCCCGGAATTTCTCCCAGCTAACAAACAATTCCTTATTTCAAAGTGCACGGCGCTGGCTATTTGCGATTTTCTTGGTACCCTGGGGTTGGCTCCCCGTATCAAATGGCCTAACGACATCTACATAGGACCCAATAAAATCTGCGGGATCCTCATAGAACATCAGCTTTCAGGTAATAAACTTACAGCAAGTATAATAGGGTTCGGCATCAATGTCAACCAGACAGTATTCCGGGGTGCCCCAAATCCCACATCCATCGCTTTGGAAACAGGAAAAGAGTGCAATGTGGAATCGCTTTTACCCAAAGCTCTTATTAACATACAAAAGTGGTACCAAACACTTCAAAAAGGTAAAAGCGGTAAAATTGACAGACAATACGAAGCCCTTCTGATCAATAAACCCGATTACGAAAAAAACGGTAACATAATCCCGGCAAATGATCTTGCCGCTGCGGCAGGTCCTTCAGGAGCCTGAATGATGGCACGTGACACGTTGATCAGAACATCTCCCTGATCTGTCTTGGCAAACTTCATTACTTCCTCTACACTTCCACCCTGCATACCAACTCCCGGGATGAGCAAAAAACGGTCCGGAGCCGCTTCTCTCACCTTACCTATCATTTCTCCTCGTGTTGCCCCGGTAACATACATCATTCTGTCGTTACCGGCCCATGTATTTGCCGTTTCAATAATTTTCCTGAAAAATGGCTGCCCGTTGCTTAATTCAGACGTCTGAAAATCCCCTGCAGAAGGATTGGAGGTAAGCACCAGGAGTATTACCCATTTATTATTGTATTCCAAAAAAGGGGCAACCGAATCGTACCCCAGGTAAGGAGACAAGGTCACAGCGTCAAAATCCATCCGTTCAAAGAAAGTCCGGGCATATTCCCGCGCCGTATTACCTATATCCCCTCTTTTGGCATCCGCGATCAAAAAATGATCAGGGTATCGGGAACGAATGTACGACACCGTCTCTTCCAGACATTTCCATCCTTCCCATCCGGCCGATTCGTAAAAAGCAGTATTGGGTTTGTACGCCACCGCATAAGGAGCCGTTTGATCTATGATCCTTTTATTCAACTCAAGTGATACCGGAGAGACATCCAGTCCCACACACAGACAGCTCTTTTTGTTGTGAATTTCCCGGTTAAGTGCTTGACGAGTCATCTTTCAATCTTTCGGAATTTTCGGCAATTTGCAATAATTCTATGACTTCCTGTATCTCTCCGTCCATAAAAACTGGCAGGTTATGCATCGTATAATTGATCCGGTGGTCGGTTACCCGGCTTTGTGGATAATTGTAGGTACGGATCTTGGCCGAGCGGTCTCCTGTAGAGACCATAGTTTTGCGTTTTGCCGATATTTCATTTAAATACTTCTCGTATTCCATATTGTATAGCCTTGTCCTTAATTCGGCCAGTGCTTTGTCGTAATTTTTCAATTGGGATTTTTCATCCTGGCATTGCACCACAATCCCTGACGGGATATGAGTAAGACGAATGGCCGAGTAAGTAGTATTTACACTTTGTCCGCCGGGTCCGGATGAACAAAACGTGTCCTTGCGAATGTCTTTCTCGTTCAATTCCACATCAAATTCATCCGCCTCGGGAAGAACGGCCACCGAAGCTGCCGAGGTGTGCACCCTTCCCTGGGTTTCGGTCTGGGGAACTCGCTGAACCCTGTGCACCCCGCTTTCATATTTCAGAACTCCGTAAACTCCGGTCCCCGTGATCTTGAAAATAATTTCCTTGAATCCCCCCGAGGTGCCTTCGGACATGCCGGTGATCTCCAGTTTCCATCCTTTTTTCTCGGCATATTTTGTATACATACGGAAAAGATCGCCGGCAAAGATGGAGGCTTCGTCCCCTCCGGTACCCGCCCTGATCTCCATGATGGCATTTTTACCGTCCTGGGGGTCGGCCGGTATGAGCAACAGTTTGATCCTCTGCTCCATATGCGGGATCTGTTCTTCCAGTTGAGATATCTCTTCCTTGGCGAACTCCCGCATCTCCTCGTCTTTTTCCTTTAACAGGAGTTCCTTGGCACTGGCCAGATTCCCTATGGCATTTTTGTACTTTTCCCCAGCCTGGATAATGGGGCCGATCTCGGCGTATTCCTTATTCAGGGTAATATAACGTTTCATATCCTGAACCAGTGACGGATCCGACAATTGCTGCTGCAGGGATTCGTACTTCCGGCGGATACCTTCCAGTTTTGTCAATAATGAGTTTTCGGACATATTTTTTGTTTAACGCGCAAAGATACTTTTTTTCAGGGAAACAAAAAGGGAGCGTCCCGGTACGGAACACTCCCCCAATAAAAAATGATGACCGGAATTATTCGTATTTTTTAATAATATCCTTGATCATCTGGGGCTCCAGACGGCCGTGAACTTCTTCTCCTATCATAATTACTGGAGCCAGTCCGCAGGCGCCTATACAACGCAGGCAGTCCAGTGAGAACTTTCCGTCCTGTGTTACCCCTCCCACCTTGATCTTCAACTCTTTTTCAAGAGCTTCCACAATCTTCTCGGCACCGCGCACATAACAGGCCGTTCCCATACATACCGACACAGGGAATTTGCCTTTGGGTGTCATGGTGAAGAAAGAGTAAAAAGACACAACACCGTAAATCTTTGCCAGTGGCATATTCAAATTCAGGGCAATCTCTAGCTGAACCGGTTCGGGCAAATAACCGAAATGACCCTGGGTCTTGTGCAGGATGTTTATCAGTTCACTTCTCTTGTTCCCGAAAGATTCACATATCTCTTTTATTGTCTTTTTGTGACAATCGTTTATTTCAAACTTGGTCATAAGAATAGAAGTTAATGGTTATTTTTTCGGGTGACTGAAATAATGGGTATGCAACAACTTGTGCGATTTCTCACTGAGCGGTTTACCCAGGAATTCTTCGTAAAGCTTAATGATCTCCGGGTTTTCATGTGATTTACGGATAGGCTTGTTGAAGTCTTCCTTGTAGATAGCATCCATGCGGGCTTTCAATACAATGGAATTGCCCCTGTGCAGCGGTTGTCCGCCACCTCCTATACATCCCCCGGGACATGCCATGATCTCAATGGCATGGAAATTATACATTCCTTTACGGATCCCGTCCAGCAATTTCCTGGCATTTCCAAGTGTGTGTGCAATCCCTATGTGAATATAAGTTCCGTCAAAATTCACCGAGGCTGTCCGAATCCCTTCCATTCCCCTGAGTTCATGAAAATCAACCTTCTCCAGTTTTTTCCCGGTAAACAGTTCGTATGCGGTACGCGTTGCAGCTTCAATGACACCTCCTGTTACACCAAAGATCAGACCTGCACCAGTGGATTCACCCATTGGACGGTCAAAGTCTTCTTCTTTAAGGGTATTAAAATCTATGTTCCCGATTTTTATCAGGTGTGCCAGTTCACGGGTGGTTATGGCGTAATCCACATCCGGATTGCCGTCCACTTTGAACTCGTCCCTCTGGCACTCGTACTTTTTAGCCAGACAGGGCATCACGGAAACAACTACCATGTCTTCCCTCTTGATCCCCAATTTTTCTGCCATATACGTTTTGGCAATCGCCCCGAACATTTGCTGGGGAGAACGTGCCGTTGAAGGTACGTCCAGCATATCGGGATAATTCGTTTCAAAGAAATTCACCCAGGCGGGACAGCAGGATGTCAAAATTGGCAAGCGGACATTTTTGTCTCCGTCCAGAAAACGGGAAAGTCTGTCCAGCAATTCAGTCCCTTCTTCCATGATGGTAAGGTCGGCAGCAAAATCGGTGTCATAAACCTGATCAAATCCTATAGATCTGAGCGCTGCCACCATCTTGCCGGTAACTGAATTTCCAGGAGGGTAACCGAACTCTTCTCCCAATGCAGCCCTTACGGCCGGTGCCGTCTGGACAACAACATATTTATTGGGATCGGCCAAAGCCCTGATTACGTGGAATGTATTATCTACTGCCGTCAGTGCACCGGTAGGACAAACGGCCACACACTGTCCGCAGAAAGTACAGGGCGAATCGGTCAGTTCCTGTTCAAAGGCTGGTGCCACAACCGACATAAAACCACGGTTCACGGCACTAAGAGCTCCAACAGTTTGGATCTCGTTACATACAGTCTCACAACTGCGGCACATCACACATTTATCCATGTTACGGTTCAGTGCAGGTGAGGCATCCTTTCTATAAGTAGACATAGCTGCATTTTCCACGGAGTTGATCTCCCGGATCCCCATTGTAATGGATAATTTTTGAAGTTCGCAATTCCCGGAAGAAGGACAGATCAAACAATCCTTCGGGTGGTCAGACAGTAGCAATTCAACTACAGTTCTGCGGGCATTGATGGCGCGTAATGAATGTGACAACACCTTCATTTCGTCTGTACATTCTGTGGCACATGCCGGAACCAGGTTTTTTCTGCCTGGGATCTCCACCACACAGACCCGGCAACTCCCCGGTTTGTGTTCCTGGGCCAGGTACGGCAGGTTCATATAGCACAGGGAGGGAATATTGATCCCGGCCTGATGTGCCGCCTGGAGTATGGTCGTTCCCTTGGGCACTTCAACTTGTCTGTTATCTATAGTTAATTTTATAGTTTCCATATTCTCGCTTATTCAACATTGATTGCATTAAACTTACACTTCTGGTAACATACACCGCAATGGGTACAAATTTCCTGGTGGATGAAATGAGGTTCTCGTTTTTCTCCGGTAATTGCATCCACGGGACAATTCCGTGCGCAAATAGTACATCCTGTACAAACATCTGGATTGATAGTGTATTTGGCCATTGCTTTACATTGTTTGGCAAAACACCTCTTATCCTTAACGTGAGCCACGTATTCGTCATAGAAATTTTCCAGTGTGGAAAGCACCGGATTGGGAGAAGATTGTCCCAATCCGCATAAAGAAGTGTCCTTGATCACATAAGCGAGGTTGCGAAGGTGGTCCAGATCTTCCATACTTCCCTTTCCCTGTGTGATCTTTTCCAGTATCTCAAGCATCCGCTTGTTGCCGATCCGGCAAGGCGTACATTTACCACATGATTCCTCAACAATAAATTCCAGGTAAAATTTGGCGATGGAAACCATACAGTCATCTTCGTCCATGACGATCATACCGCCCGACCCCATCATGGAACCGGCAGCTACCAGGCTGTCAAAGTCAATGGGAGTATCCAGGTGTGCCTCTGTAAGGCAGCCTCCTGAAGGACCTCCAGTCTGAACGGCTTTAAAATTTTTGCCGTTTTTGATTCCGCCGCCGATCTCATAAATGATCTCACGAAGGGTAATGCCCATAGGAACTTCAATAAGTCCTACATTGTTTATCTTCCCTGCCAGGGCAAACACTTTGGTCCCTTTGGATTTTTCTGTTCCAATGGCTGAATACCATTCGGGGCCTTTCAAAAATATAACGGGAACATTGGCAAATGTTTCCACGTTATTCACATTGGTGGGTTTGTGCATGTAGCCGCTTTCTGCAGGAAAAGGAGGTTTAACCCTGGGTTCCCCGCGTTTTCCTTCCATAGAAGCTATCAGGGCTGTTTCTTCACCACAGACAAATGCACCTGCACCGTAACGCAGTTCCATGTCAAAAGAAAATTTGGACCCGAATATATTATTCCCCAGCAGACCGTATTCACGGGCCTGTCCTATAGCTATCTCAAGACGTTTGATGGCCAGTGGATATTCGGCACGTATGTATACAAGGCCTTTTGTAGCGCCTATACAATATCCGCAGATAGCCATGGCTTCAATAATTGAGTTGGGATCTCCTTCCAGAATGGAACGGTCCATGAAAGCTCCGGGGTCTCCTTCATCGGCGTTGCAGACAACGTATTTTTGATCTGATGAAAATTTGCTGGTGATCTCCCATTTCAATCCCGTGGGAAATCCGGCTCCGCCCCTTCCACGCAATCCGCTTTGTTTTACCATATCAATGGCCTGCTCCGGAGTGAGATCTGTAACGACCTGTGCCAGTGCAGAATATCCATCCCGTACTATATATTCATCAATATTTTCAGGGTCAATCACGCCACAATTCCTGAGAGCTATACGCATTTGTTTCTGATAGAACCCCATGTGCTTGGAATCAATTATATGTTCCTTGTTTTCGGGATCTTCATACAGCAGACGGCTTACTTTCCTTCCTTTCAGGATGTGTTCGGTGACTATCTCTTCCGCATCTTCCGGTTTAACCTGTGTGTAGAATGTGTTGTCCGGAATCACTTTCACTATAGGTCCTTTCTCACAAAAACCGAAACATCCGGTTGTAACGACCTGTGCTTCTTCTGTCAGTTGATGAGCTTTAAGTGATTCATTCAGCTTTTCTACAATTGTTGCGCTTGCGGAGGCCCGACATCCGGTCCCGCTGCAAACAAGTAATTGCATTTTATACATTATGATTCTTTATTAGGGAATAAATTAAATAGTCTGATAATTTTTAGGCAGAATTCCGTCGAGCAATTCATTGTTTAGAATATATTTGTCCACAATCTCTTCTGCTTTTTTGACATCGACGTAGGAAAACACGACGGGATCCATTCCCGGTTTTGTTACTTCAACAGTCGGTTCGGCATAACAATAACCCATACAACCGGTCTGTGTAACCACGGCAGCGATCTTTTCTTTTTTCATTTTTTCCACCAGTGTGTTCATTACCGTACGGGCCCCGGAAGCTATTCCGCACGTTGCCATTGCGACCTTGATTTGTACAAGGTTCTCAGGATGGTCGCTCTTTTCCCTGATGTCCATACCTTGTTCGAGTTGCTGCTTTTTCTGCCTCAAATCGTCCAATGATTTAATCTTTGTCATATCAATAAACTATTTTTTATATAAAGTCTCCAAAAGGAATCCGCAAAATAAGCCCAAATTATTCAATTCGGCAAACTTTTAGATCATTTTGATTTTCCCTGATCATTTCCTCAACCATTTCCATGATGTACAAATCGTTAAGGGGTGCTCTATCCAATGCATCCTTTAACTGAATGGTTGTAATTTCGTAGGATTTTTCCACCTGGTCAATAGTCTGGTTTATGGCCGAGATCAACAGGTATGGTGCCTACCCCAGCACTTTTTCATTTTCATCTACCCATAGCTGGTAGCCGAAAATGTCCGGATCGTTTGGGACCGAAGTCAAATGTTTTTCAAGGTATTGCTGCAATTTTAACCTCTTGTCTTCCGTTCCTACGTAAGCCAGGCAAAGCACTTCTTCCCGGGTGGTTATCTCGGCTCCGCATAATACCTCCACTCCCTCCCGTTGCCCCAGTCGACGGACCTCGGGCCCCTGAAGTGTTGAATTATGATCGGCTTTGACTAACATAATCAGGGATTGAGCAGCCCGTACAAACGTCCCGAGATCTCAAATGCCTGTTCAGTAGTTCCAAGGATCGGAATTCCTTCTTTTAGGGCAAGTGCCATCGTGTCCTCATCCGGCAGACAGTTCCTTGAGGGAGGCTATAGCCATAATATTCTTGTAAGTCTGAAGGGTGATCCACATCCTGCCGGCATCGGCATATCCCATAATTTCGCTTAACTGATCGGATGTATAACCACTTTCCACCTGATTATCCAGCCCCTGTTCACCTGTGAAAACTTTTAACTGTAATGATTCAATTACTTCTTTAACTGTCATTTCTTAACATGTTTTTTAATAAAACGTTCTTTCCCCTATATTTTTTCCATCATGTCCGGATCCACCTCATGGGCGTGCATCAGTACACAATGTTCCAATGTAGCCCTGTTGCATACTATATCATCTGCCAGAGCTTCACAGGAAGGGGCTCTGCAGGCGCCGCAATCAATATCCGGTAAAATCCTAAGCAGTTCCAAAAAATCTACACCTTTATTCTCTTCATTCTCAAATCGTTCCAGGAAATCGATCACATTGGGCATACTGTCAATCGCCAAAGACCTTCCTGTCGTAGCCCAGCGCACACCCGCAGAAGATAACGAAGAATGAATGAGATTACAGTATTCGTTCTCGTTGGCACCTTTCTGCTTGTATTTCAGAAAGACCTTGTTGTACAATTCAGACATATTGATCACTCCATTGATAGGGGAATTGTATCCCCCGACGGGAGCTTTAATAGCTGCAATTTTTGCGGTACAGGGTGTAACATAGAAAATGCCCACATCTTCCAGGCCGTGTATCACAATGGCCCATTCTTCTTTCATGGATGGAAACAGGACCTGGATCAGCCTGACAACAGCCGGACAGAACGATGATATGACCGGTTTTTCCCCTTCAAATTCCTGGATATATTTATTAATTTCATCTACCAGCAGGTCGGCACTCTGGTCAACGGTGCATAGTTCGGTGAATCCCATTTCATACAGGGTCTCTTTGATGGCATCTAAGGTCAGGTTATCTTCAAACTGGGCAAAAAAGATAGCAGGGACCAACAGAATTCTGTGTTTGTAGCTGAATATCTGTGAAATGTCATCATCTTCCACAACAATGGCTTTCACCGGGTATACATTAAAACATTCTCCGCAATCAAACACACCATTCCAGTAAATATTGGTAAGCACCATCCCGGCTCCAAAACCCATTTCCCTTACCTGCTGGGATGCCGTTGAAAAACCGGGTGTCATGGCTTGTTCAATATCGGCAATTCCTGGACCCTGGTCTACCAGTTTTAAAAATACTTGTTCCAGATCTATGAAGGCCTATATTTGTCCTTGGCAGGCATGGGCCACAATATTCTCTTCTGCTTCATAAAGAGCTATTACCACCCGTTTAATGACCGAGGCATCAATTCCCGGTTCTTTGAGGGTACGACGTACTTTGGATGAAGCCGTTCCTGCAGAAGTAAAATCTCCTCCCTGGATCTGAAACGTCAATTTCATTAATATACTCCTTTCAGGCCGGCTTTGTATAATATCCCGGATGTTTTAAATAACGAATAGGGACAGACATTTAATACAATGCCGTTATCTTCCGCCAGTCCAACCATTTCCGGCGTCGGGGTTTTGTCCCGTACTATCAGGACGTATTTCAGATCACTCATTTCGGCGGTCCTGATACTCTGCATGTTGGATAATCCCGTGATCAACATGAAATCGGACCGGCACACAGTTAGTACGCCACTCATCAGATCAGATGCAAAACAATATTTCACGCTGTCATCTGCATCAATTTTTCCGCAGAGAACGGATCCCCGGAGCGGCGATACTATTTTTCAATGGATTTAATATAGCACCGTCTTCGCATATGAAGTTTTGTATCGTATTCTTTCCATACGTCTATGGCATGATTCGTTTCCAGCTGCGGATTGGTGACAGCCCACCTGAGTTTTTTCCGGATAGCCGTTTTATTGGTGTGATAATGATAAATGGAACTCAATCCTTTTCCTTTCCAGTCCGGATGCGCTCCGTTCATCATCAGGTCTATGTCTTTATAGAATAAAAAAGCCTTTAAAATATGGAACCACCCGAAGGGAAAAATGCGTCCTTTTGCCTTTTGCAATGCTCGTGAGATGCTGGGAAATGAAATAGAAAAAGCAACCACTTTATTTTCACTGTCCACCACAAAACAGGACAATGCCGGAGTGATCAGTTTTATGTAAAATTTAATGCTGGCCTCAATCTCTTCAGGTGTCAGGGGAATGAAATTGTGTACCGTCATGAAACTTCTGTTATACATCTCAAAAAAATCATCCAGATAAGGTTTAAAGTCCCTGGGGTTTTTCCATTTCAGGACCCTGAGTTTGTACCTCTTCAGGATCATCTCGTTTACCCGTTCCACCTTGTCGGGAATGGGTTGTTTGGCCGGCATGATATACTGGATCCAGTCTACTTCCTTGGTAAAGCCCAGTTTTTCAAGAAATTCGGGATAATAGGAATAATTGTACAGACAATTGAACTGGGGCAGGTTTTCAAAACCCTCTACAACCATTCCCTGCTTGTTCCAGGTATTAAAACCCAGCGGACCGTGAATTTCTGTCATTCCTTCCCGGCTACCCCATTCAGCCACTGTATTTATCAGTGCCTGTGCCACTTCAAAATCTTCTATCACATCAAACCATCCGAACCGGACCCGTTTGTTGTTATATATTTCATTGGCCCGGGGATTGATAATCCCCACAATCCGGCCAATAATATTATTTTTTTCATCACAGGCGATCCATATCTTGCGTTTGCAATAGGCCAGGCTGGGTGAATCCAGGATGCTTTTTATCTCATCGGCGATCAATGGGGGAACGTATTGAGGATGATTTTTATAAAGTTTCAGTGGAAAACGTGCAAAGCGCTTCATTTCCTTTTGCGTGGATATTTCCCTGATCTCAAATTTCATTATTTTGTTTTTTACCATTTACAAATGTACGAATTTCCAACAGATCACAGATGACGGTCTGTGCGCAAACACACCCGAATACAGCCGGAAGGTAAGAAATGGTTCCAACCTGTGATTTTTTGTTTTTGCCCTCATATGGAATAATGGCCTTTTCATTGGGTAGCTCTACAGAGAAGACAACTTTAAAGCCTTTTCTCACACCCAGCTTACGCAATCTCTTCCGTAGTATAAACGCCAAAGGACAATTGTAGCTTTTGGAAATATCGTCAATTCTTACAGCTGTGGCGTCCATACGTGCTCCTGCGCCCATGGCGCTTACCAGTGGAATTTTTCGCTCCATAATGTAACATATCAGGGCGATCTTAGGTGACAGTGTGTCAATGGCATCCACCACATAATTGGGCTCTAGGCCGGACAACAGTCCGGGAATGGATCCCAGATCCAGGTATTGATCTATCAACGTCAGGCGGATGTCGGGATTTATCTGCAGGAGCCTTTCTTCCATAACCTGCGTTTTCAATCGCCCGGTTGTGGTAGTAAGCGCGGGCAATTGACGGTTCCTGTTGGTATTTGTAATCAAATCACTGTCAATGAGGATCAGATGACCTGTTCCGGCACGTGCCAGCATTTCGGCAGCATATGAACCAACCCCTCCCAGACCGGCTACCATCACCGTACTATTGTGCAGGGTCTGCAGCCCTTCTTTTCCTATCAGCCACTCGGAACGACTCAGCCAATGCTCCATTATTTATTTTGTGTGTTTTTGGCTTCTTCCCATATTTCATCCATTTGCTGTAGCGTCATTTTCTTAAGCGAACGGCCCTGTTTTATTGTTTTTTCCTCCAAGTAGTTAAACCTGGATATGAATGTCTTATTGGTTCGCTCCAAGGCATTTTCCGGATTTATACCATACAGGCGGGCTGCATTTACAAGGGCAAACAAAAGGTCCCCGAACTCGGCTTCCATCCTGTCCTGATCTTCGTTTTTCCATTCTGTACGAAATTCAGAGATTTCTTCGTCCACTTTATCCCACACCTGCTCTTTTTCTTCCCAATCAAAACCCATGGCCCTTGCCTTATCTTGTATCCTGAAAGATTTGATCAGGGCGGGCAAACCGGCGGGAACCCCGGAAAGAACCGATTTGTTGCCGTTTTTCTCCCTTGTTTTCAAATGCTCCCAATTCTGAATCACCTTATCTGAATTTCCAGCTTTCACGTCTCCAAACACATGCGGATGACGGTATATAAGTTTATCAGACAGCTGCGTTATAACATCTCCGATATCAAAAGCACCCTGTTCCTGCCCAATCTTGGCATAAAAAACAATGTGTAACAGGATATCTCCCAATTCTTTGGAAATTTCCTGCAAATCTTTTTTCAAAATGGCTTCACTCAGCTCATAGGTTTCTTCTATCGTAAGTGTGCGTAAGGTTTCCAGCGTCTGTTCCCTGTCCCAGGGACATTCTTCCCGCAACCGGTCCATAATATCAAGCAGTTTCCCGAACCGGTTTAAAACTTCTTTTTTGTTCGTGTTCATTTATTAAATTGTATTTGTATTTCATCATAAAGACCTATGTTTTCCAAGGAAGATAAATTCCCCAAAAACACGGCTAATTCCATCAATCCGGCGCTGTTGAACAATGCAAGCAGTTCGCCCGGACGCACACCTGAATATCCTTCAGATATTTTTTCAATTTTCGTATATGGTCCTTGAAGGTATATGCTATACTTTCTGCCGGAACCCACTTTTTCGAACAGGGACCGGGATATGTTAGTAACGGCATTCCCATAGGAATCAATATAGATAACCTGACCCATTATATAATCTTTTTCTGCGACTGCAGACAGTCTGACTTCCGTTTTCATTACGGCCGGTAATGTGAGGTCTTCCAGCTTCTTTTCCACAATTGCCCGGACCGCCTTTATATAAGCATCCAATTCAGAAAACGTTCCCTGTGCCGTATATACGGCACGAATCCATTCGGGTTCGCTGTCAAAGAGCAGGGAAAAACGTCCGTCGTTAACGGTTATGAAATAATGATGGTCATAATATGCTACGGACATAGGCAATTGATCCGTTGCCTGGGCCTGTACCGCCAATATGTGTATACTGCCGGAAGGATACCTTGAATAAGCCTGACGTAAGACAAAAACACCCATTCTTACATCAAAGTGATTGATGTGATGAGTCACTTCAAACAGGGAGGCTACTCCCAGTAAACCTCCCTCCAGGGCTCCGGCATAAAAGTCACGTTTATTCCAATCACTTGTTACGGTAACAACAGGCATATTTATCCGGAATTGTTGTTGCAAAGGTAAGCATTTAGAAGATGTTTTGTCGTGTCGCTAAAAATGTTTTACTTTATCCCCTCTAAACACCCATAAACAAATGAAGACATCCAAATTAAAAAGCATCCTGCTCATCTGTTTGAGCCTGACTATGCTATATTCATGCGATCCTTCGGATCAAACAGGGTACCTTGTCGTTGCCCCGGTTCGTCTTGATATGGCTCCTGTCGCTGCTACCAGAACGGTTACAGTAAGGTCCAGCGAAAGCTGGTTCCTGGAGCAGGTCGGCCAGGAAGACTGGTGTACCGTATACCCCGACAAAGGCACTCCCGGTGAGACACAAATAACAGTAACTGTTACCCCAATGCCTGATGTCTGGCCCAGAATAGCTCTTTTTTCCGTTACATCTGTTTCCGGACTTGAAAAATTTCTTGAAGTAGAACAGACTGATGAAGACGGATTGAATTACTTCCTGGAATTTTACGGGGATCCCAATCCTTCCATGTTTGTCTATCCCCGGGATGTAGAGCCTGTTAAATTACTGGTTAACACCAATACTCCATCGTGGAACGCTTTTGTTTCGGAAGATGCCCGTGAATGGCTCACTGCAGAAAGGAAAGATGATACTTTGTTTATCTACGTAGCCGATGTTGATCGTCCCGAGGGACGTGAGGGGACCGTAACGGCCTCCGCCGGAGGATCCATTTCAGCATCCATATCTTTCGATCAGATGGGCCTGCATGATTTTGGTGCGCCCACTTCCGATTTTACTTTATCCGTCCCGGGTGTGCCGGATTCCGACCTGGCATTCAGTTATGTTTATAGAAGAGCCCGGATAACTTTGTTGTACATGTCGGCTTCATGGTGTCCTGATTGCAGCAATTTTCTGCCTAAAGTCAAAGAATTATATGAGGAATTTTCGCCTCACGGATTCAAGATTTACGGGGTGTTCATGGAAATTGAAGGACGGGAACAGGAATATTACGATTACGTAAACAATAACGGCCTTAATGATGTTGATGAAACGACCGGCAACAAGATCTGGTGGGAATTTCGTCCTGTTTTCAATCCGCTGGAAGAAAGAAAGGTAAATGATTTAACAAGGTTGTTCTACGGAGATGCCCTGTTAACGGGAGAAGTAAACAACTTTTTCCCGGCTTTCTTCTTTGTGGACGGAGGTGGAAATATCCGGAAAGTGTATGTGGACAATTACGTGCTTCGCACCGATGCTGCTATCAATTCCCTGTATAGAAACATGCGAACCTACTTAAGCCGACAACTTGAATGTTGCGGCGGTTAAGCCGGTCCTTTATTTAAACGCCATTTCGCTCAGTCCCGGACCGTCAAGGGCCAATTGCCCGAAATAGTCCGGGACTTTTCTGCCCTGTAATCTGTCAACGTATAATTTTGCCAGGTATTGCGCCAGCATGAATCCGTGCCCGCGCATACCCACAAACAAACCTCGCGCAGGATCTACTATGTAACGGGGTTCGGTATAATAACCGCTCCAGAATGCCTGGAATCCGACGTTCGCTATCTGCGGAATCCATTGTATAAACACCTCGGCAACAATATTCAGAAAATCCCCGGTGTTGACTTTCAGGTTTTTCCCCGATTCCTGCATGTCTACCATTGGGGACGCACATCCTATGATCTGTCCTGTGTCAGTGAGTTGTTGTCCGTAAACTGCCGAGAATCCTTTGTACTTGCGACGGTCAATCAACATGTCCAGGGCTTTCCCGTCTTTTCCAAAAAGAGGCATGCGCTTGGTAATGAAGGCCTGGTGCCTGACGGGATATATGCCCGTCATGTATCCAAGTTTTCGGGCAAAAGCTTCCCCGTTATGACCTAATGCATTGATGAACAATTTGGTGCGATACATTTTATATTTGTTCCCCGTATCCAGTACCAGTATGTAATACGTATCCCCCTGCTTCTCTACATCAACCACCCTTGTCTGTTCCAGGATGCGGCCTCTCTTGATAATGCCCAAATGCCTGATAAGATCCAGCGTTTTTCCCGGACTGGCCTGCCAGCAATTGTTGGTGATCAAGGCGTGAGAATACACTTTCAGATCCGGATTGAACCCGGGAGACACTTCTTTACGAAAATCCTTTGCTTCAACCATGTAAGCATCGGACCAGGCTTTTGATGCTTCCAGGTTACGGTAAGTAATATCATCGTGAACAAAGTTTACATAACGGGAAGGATGAAAATCAATGCTGCTGATCTTTTCCAGTTCCTTGAAAATCTCCAGGTTGCGGGAAGAAATATCTGCCAGTGCCGGCAGGCTGAAAGCAGGTCGGCCACCTGCTATGTTTCTCCATGAGCTGCCCCTGTCGTTGTTTGCCATCACGGGTTTGAAATCCTCCCCTGCAAGGTAACGGAACAAGGCACTTCCGGCAATGCCTCCACCGGCAATAAAGGCGCCCGTTTCTTCGCTTTCCATCCCGCTTTTAACCCCATCGGGAAGTATGATCTCCTGCCGGTCTTCGGAGGGAAGTAATTCGCCCATCTGAACCAGGTTGGCCATGGGTCCTCTCGGCGTAAGGTCTGATATCACATGGATCCCGTAATTGCGCAAAGTCTGCACCGCCCTGGGGAAGCACCTGGTTCCCCGGCAGACTCCCATTCCCATCCGGGAAATGTGCTTTAGTTCATCGGCAGTGATGGATGTCCTGTCACCTACAAGTCGCAACACATCGTCCAGGCTGACATCTTCACAGTGACATAGATATGTTTTGGCATCCTGGTCAACTTTTTTCTCTGTCAGCTTTACAGGCTTGGGATAATTTTCCTTCACAATAAAACCCCTAAAGGTAAGCAGTTTACCGAGGTCGGATCCGTGAACCTTTACCCGCGCAACATTTGTTTTATTGGATTTACGCAAAACCCTTTCCAGGACACCTTCTGCTTTTTTGGTTCCGCTATTATCCACCAGGTAAACTTGGGCACCTTCCCCTACTTCGTATTCAACAGGCAGGAACAATGTATTTTTTAACAGGTCAAAACCAAAAATTGCCAAACCGGGACACTGACTTACACAGGCCATACATCCCGTACATTTATCGTAATCCACATAGGGGACGGATGATGTAGACGATTTGGTTATGGCCCCGAATTTACAGGCAAAAGTGCAGGGATTGCAGGCAAATCCATACAGGCAATCGATCATCACGAAAGGCCTGGCTTTCATCCGTTCCGGGGATGGCAATGTGGGTTCATCCAGTATCCGGACCGGATGTTGCTGGGAATCAATGTATTCCTTAGACACAGCCAAGTAGTCATCGTAACTGGTACGGATACCCATTTGTTGCATGATCTCGTAAGCACACTGTTTTCCCCTCAGAACGGCAGATGTTCCTTCACCTATGCGAATGGCATCTCCAACACCGTGGCAATGGAACCCAAATACTTCGCGACCTTTGGTCAATAATTGATCGTCAGGGATCAGTCCCGTACATATGTTAATGGCATCAATGCTTTCCAGCAATTTCTCCGTGCCAGGTATGACTTTGAAATTTTCACATTCAGCAATGATCGCACCTGTGATCCCGGTATAATCACTGTTTGGTATCGCTTCCAGAAGCATATGTGAAGTAATGATGGGAATACCCAGTCTCCTTACCCTGTTTGCCTGTACGGGAAATCCCCCTTCGTTCGGCATGGCTTCAATTATGGCTTTAACTTTTGCGCCCGCCTGCATAGCTTGGTATGAAGTAAGATAGCCTATGTTTCCAGCTCCTACCGTAAGTATGTTTTTCCCCAGAAGTGTCAATTCATTGTTCATCATTCTCTGGAATACGGCGGCTGTATAAACTCCCGGGACATCGTCGTTTTTGAAGGCCGGCATAAAAGGAACGGCGCCGGTGCCAATAACAAGGTATTCCGTATCTACGTAAAATATTTCCTGTGTTTCTATATTTTTAACGGCCAGTCTTTTGTCGTCAAAAATGTCCCAGACGGTACTGTTTAGCAGTATGCCCTTATGGTTTTCACCGGCCAGGGTAGCGGCAATTTCAAAACCGCGCATACCTCCAAAACGCTTTTCCTTTTCAAAAAAGAAAAATTGGTGGGTCTGCATATTAAACTGACCTCCTATACGTGTGTTGTTATCAATTACCAGGTTGTCCACACCCACCCTGTTTAGTTCTTCACGCACTGCCAGACCCGCAGGTCCCGCACCTATGATGGCTACAAGTGTTTTGTAGACTTTCAGGGGTTTTGCCTGGGGAACGGTTTCTTCGGAAGAAAGAAAACCGTCGGGAATACGGCGAACTTCTTTAACGTTATCGACTTTGGTAATACAGATTCGACGGACTTTTTCGTCAACCAGCATTTCGCAGGCTCCGCATTTACCAATGCCACAGGACAAACTCCTGTTACGATGTTCCAGGCTGTGTTTGTATACTAGTAAACCGGCCTGATGCAATGCGGCAGCAATGGTGAAGCCTCTTTGTCCGTAAACGGGTTTCCCTTCAAATAAAAAAGCCACTTTATCCTCTTCCGGGATAGGGAGAATCGGATGGTTCTTAATAGACGACATAACTTGACTGATAGGATTGTTATAAATGAATAGCAAATGTAGGAATCTTTTAATAGATTTATACAATTTGTCCCTGAATTCTTCAGGGTTTCATCCAAATTCACATCCGTTGTTTAATTAAAAAAAGGAGTCTTATGTGTAGTAAAATTATGAAGCTGGCGGGGTGTGTACTCCTTGCTGCAGCATGGTCCTGTGACGGACTGAAAATAGTTCCCGGGTCAGAAGGGGATCTTATTGTGAATGTGTCTGTGGAAACATCTTTTGGGGTAAAGACCAAAAGCGATGATTTGAGTTCTTACACATTTTTGCTGATGGATAACACGACGGACACATTGTCTTTTTGTACGGTTGGTGAAATTGCGGGAAACTCAATATCACTTACGCCCGGAATTTATCATATCATTGTCTACAATATGCTGTTTCCTGAACCTGCGTTTGAGCATCCTTATTATTACGGATATAAAATGGCAAATGTGGTCGCAGGTGAAACGTGTGAAGTTCAGATCGTGTGCAAACAGGAAAATTGCGGTGTCCGGATCATTTTTTCAGAAGCATTTAAACAATCCTGTACCACTTATAAAATGAACGTAAGTGGGGCTTGCGGATCCCTGGATTACGACAATACCACAACAAATGCGTGGGGTTTCTTTAATCCGGGACAAACCACGCTTGCACTATGGACAGACCAAAGCCTGTTTGGTTCTGTAACAAAAGAATTGGCAGCCGGGTATATGTACTCTTTCCATGTAGAAGAAACCGGAAATACCCAGGATAATGTGGAGCCTGCATTTACCATTTCTGTTGATACCACCCGGACATGGACTTCTGATGTATGGAACGATCTGGGCATTACTTCCAATAAAGGGACAGAGCAGGAAACCGCGTATTCAGTTGCCGAAGCCCGAACCCTGGAAGGAGGGCTGACTGACGTGTGGGTTACGGGATATATTGTAGGTTATTACGTTTCAGCACTAAATTTTGTACCCGGCGGCACAGATTCCGAAACCAACCTGGCCCTGGCCGACAATGCGGGCGAGACGGTTAAAAGCAACACCTTGTCCATTAAAATTCAGGACGGTGCCATACGGGATGAGCTCAATCTATTAAGCAACCCGGGAAATATTGGCCGGAAAGTATGGCTCAAAGGCAGAACCATTGAAAGTTATTTCGGTGAACCCGGCCTGGAATTGATTCAGGAAGTAGTGTGGTAAAACAACAAGAGGATGGCCCGAGAACCGAGCCAACCTCTACCGTTGAAACCTATAAACCTAAAACCATATAATAGATGCAGGGGCATGCAAAAACGTTGCATACCCCTGCATGATTTTTCTGCATTTTTTTGATCACTCTTCCAAAGGCACGTATATCCAGAAAAACAGTGGCATATAAGCAGGTATTCCTCCTCCCAGGTATGACCCTGAAGAGGTGGCCGAACTACCTTCGTATGTGTATCCATAATCGGAATGAAAGAAACAAATGGCTACTTCCCCGTATTTCATATCCAGCATACATTTGCTGAACCCTTCCACCACAGAGCCTTCTTCCGAAGTTTCCGTATTTTCCGAATCATCCGGAACCTCTTTATCGGGCAGGGTGACTTTCAGTTCCGAATAATTTGAGGAAGAATTGTAAATATTGTATTTCAACGCCGTATCTGCCACATTGGTGTCAAAGACATGCCCGTTAAGAAATTTCCCTATGTAATATGCGTCTACTTTAGTTGCATGCTCCAGTGAATCTCCAGTCCCTGGAACAATGGTCATTTTGTAAAATCCCCATTCCAGGGAATCGAGCCCTGGATAATGCCTGTCACGAAAAGCTTCCAGAGTATCAATTTCGTAACTGATGATATCATCCACCACCTTCACCAGTTCCAGATCATACACCATGGTCACGGAATTTTCACTTGTGCCACCTTCTGCATAAGCCGATAACCAGTAAGGCAACCATATCCGGCGAACCTCACCCTCACGCATCTGTTGCAACATTTCTTCCAGTCCAATCATGATGGAATATTGATCCATATACCATAACAGAGGTATATAGGCATCTTCGTAACTGAACATGCCCAACTGGTGAGCAATATCTTCTTCGGTACTCCCCCGAAGATTATAATTGAGATCCCGGACGGTTTCCTTTACAAACACCATGGATGAATCCGTTGTGGCAGCTCCTGAACCCTGACGGAGAACAGTATAGTACAATCCCGATTCCGTTTTTTCCAGGGTGTCCTTATGAACAACCTTAACGTGTGCTGCCAGCAAATTTTCATGAATTTCCCTGGAAGACTCAGTGGTTTCGGTCGCACAAGAAGTCAGGAAGACGGCCGTTCCGGTTACAACTGTTACAATCAGGAAGCGTATTTTTTTCATCCGTGCAAAGGTATCTATTTTTTTACAATCCTTTCTATCCATATTTCGAACAACAATGGGGACATTGTCGGCACTAAACCCACTTTCTTATTCCCGAACCCATAATCCGCATTAAAAATTATATAAGCATGTTCTCCGGGAGCCATACCCGGGAACCCGTTATCCAATCCTTTCAGAAACCGGCCTTCTCCCACTACACCCGAGCGCACTTGCGATTCTTCCGTACCGGGTGATCTGTTGTAAGCTAAAGCAACGCTGTCCAAGTTGGTATAAAACAATTCCCCTTTTCCTTTTGAGAAAATATGCCCGGCATAATAAAAATATACCGTATCCCCGGGGGCCAATGTATCGGCCTTATCGGCCGGAGATCCCGGTTCAAGCACCGCCCGGACCACTCCGTTCCGGTAAAATACCGTGTCTTTGGTCAATGATTGTACAAACTGGTCTATGGCTTCCTCCTGACGGATCAACGTCAGTTTGCGGTCTTCCTTGGTACAGGAAATCGCTGTAAGTATAAGTCCGGCAAGCAAAATCAACCCTGTTCTCATAGTAAATCCGTACTATGCAATTATTGTGCCCAGTGCTTTTTTAAGCAACGGTTCAATGTCTCCTATGGAATCTTCCATCTTTCCTGCAGAGGCATTCAAATGGCCTCCACCCTGATAAAACTTCCGTGCAATTTCGTTTACGGGAATGTCTCTCTTGGATCTTAAAGATACTTTAATGTGATCCACTTTTTGAAGAAAAAAGGCCGAGACAGAGATCCCGCTTATGGCCAGCGGGAGGTTCACAAACCCTTCTGTATCCCCGTTACTGTAGCCGAATTTCTCCAGAACATCCCGGGTAAGGACTATGTACCCGCATTTGTATTCGGGAAGCAGGTGGATGTTCTGGAGCGCGTATCCCATTAGTCTCATGCGGTTGTAGGAAAAGTTGCGGTATATCCGGTCGTAAATAAACTCGGTATCAGCCCCGAAAGCCACCAACTCGGAAGTTACTCTGAACGTTTCGGGATATACACTGTTGGCAAATTGATTTGTATCTGTTATGATCCCGGCCAGAAAAGCAGTTGCCTGGTCTTTTGAAAAAACGGGATCCGCTTTCCAGGCTTTGATCATACGGTAAGTCAACTCACAGGTTGAACTGATTCGGGTGGCGGAAAATACCAGGTTGAATTCCCGGATGACAGGATCCGTATGATGATCCATTAACACTTTATAAGCTTTTGAATCCAGCATGATCTTTCCCAATTCCTCCATACGGGAAAACCCGCTTACATCCAGGGCCACAATCATATCTGCCTCCTCTATGGCATACACCGCGGTTTGGCTGTCATGCGAATAGACTACAATCTCATTGTCCAAATCAAGAAAGGACAAAAAATCCGGATACCTTGTGGGACTTACAAGGGTAACATCAAATCCTTCCTTTTTCATAAAGTGTCCTAAACCCATCAGTGCACCGATGGCATCACCGTCAGGATTGACATGGGTAGCCAGTACGATTTTTTGGGATTTTTCAACAGCCTTCTGCCAATTGTCAAAATGTTCTTTTGGAAACAGGTCCTTCATAATAAAGATATTGATGCAAATATAATTGAATTATTGCAGAGGTTATTTTTTTTCCTAATTTTGCAGAACGCCATTTAGATTATTTAATATTTCAATAATGAAAAAAATATTAACTATTGTCATTCTGCCCTTGATAATCATTGCTTTGGGCTATGCAATCATCCGGAGTCTCACGGCTCCCATAAATTTTGAAAAAGAACGCACATTCCGTGAGAAACTGGCTATTGAGCGCTTGAAAGATATTCGTACCCTGCAAACCACCTACAAAACAGAATTCGGGAAATATGCCCCCAATTTTGATTCGCTGGAAAATTTCTATAACAACGGGGCCATAACCATTGTACGTCAGATCGGATCGTTTGACGACTCGGTTGCTGTTGCCCAAGGACGTGTTGTCCGTGACAGTATGGAAATGGCCGTTAAGGATACATTGCTCAATCGTCCCAATTTTGTCATTGATTCATTGCGTTGGGTTCCATTAGTGGGAGAAGAATTTGAAATGAGGGCCGTTGTTAAGAAAGTGTCCGGGGTGGATGTTCCTCTTTTTGAAGCTTGTACACCTTTCGACGTTCTGCTGAAAGGCTTGGACCGCCAGCTAATCGTGAATCTGAACGAAGAACGCAGGATTACCGACCGTTATCCCGGATTGAAGGTGGGCAGCATTGATCAACCCAACAACAACGCGGGTAACTGGGAATAATAATATGTCTGCGATCAGTAAAATACCGCAGGCACATCACAGATTGTCCATTCATATTGGCGTGAATGGACTTTCTTTTGTTGTAGAAGACACCCAAACACACGAGTGTTTGCTGTGGCGCAACTATTTCTATTCATTTCCGGGTGGTGATTATAATGAATGGGCCAAAGAAGTGGGGCACGTGTTCCATCAGGAAGAATTCCTGCAGAAACGTTTTTCCCTATGCAATGTCATGATAGACACCCACAAGCACACACTCATTCCCTCCTCTCTTTTTCAACCCGACCAGTCGCTGGAAGTCCTCGACCAATTATTCCAGACCGCAGATCTGGACGAAGTGAATTATTCATCTGTCGATACCCTGGACGCTACATGTATTTATGCACTTCCGGCACCTGTAAACGCTGCAGTTTTCAAACACCAGCACAAAGCCGGTTTTTACGCTTCGGTAATACCTTTGTTGCGTTACATCATGGGACGCAGTGAATATTCCCGGGCACTCATGCATTTCACTCCTTCACACGTAGATTTGTTACTGATGCAGGGAGAACGTCTTCTTTTATGTAATTCATATGACGTGGACCGGTTCAGTACAGCCTTGTATTTCCTTTTCCTGGCACTTAAGCAATGGCAGCTGAATCCCAGAAGCCTGAGCCTTTATATAAGCGGTCTTTTCAAACCCTCGCACATAAAACAATTGTGTTCCTTTTTCCCGTCCGTTACCGTTGCCACCTCTAAAGAATATCTTTTTTCCACAGAAGCACTGAACCTGCTTTACGGACCTCATTTTTTCCCGGTATGCGTATCATAAGAGGAAGTCTCAAAGGGCGTAACATTCTGCCGCCACGATCTTTCAAGGCACGACCTACCACCGATTTTGCCAAGGAAGGACTATTCAACATGCTGGAACACAGCATGGACATGACGGCCATCAGCGTACTGGATCTCTTTGCCGGCAGCGGCGGTATCTCCCTGGAATTCATTTCGCGCGGATGCGCCTCGGCAACCTGTGTTGAAATGAACGCCTCACATGCCAGGTTCATCAGGGACACGGTCGGAAAAATGAGCCTGTCTTCCCAGATCCGAGTAGTCCACCACAATGTGTTCGATTTCCTGAAGATCTGCTCCCTCAAATACAACGTGATCTTTGCCGATCCTCCCTACGACCTTCCCGGCCTCGGCAATCTTCCGGAAAAGATCCTCAATGCAGGCATCCTGGAGCAAAACGGCCTTCTGATCCTGGAACATCCCGCAAAATATTCCTTTTCAGAGGCACCCGGTTTCCTGAAAGAAAAAAAATACGGAAACGTATATTTCAGTTTTTTTGCAGTTTCAAAAACATTCCCTACATTTGCACTCCCAAACGATCAGGGTCCGGTAGTTCAGCCTGGTTAGAATACGTGCCTGTCACGCACGGGGTCGCGGGTTCGAGTCCCGTCCGGA